>MDSZ01191499.1_pt1 | contig 200472 bp, 205 predicted proteins | sample 811201 | NCBI WGS metagenome assembly MDSZ01 (sample SAMN05326647, study PRJNA326480) | marine metagenome | isolation source: seawater | place: Indian Ocean: North | collected 2010
CAGCTAAGAAAGCAGTGGCTAAACCTGCAGCTAAGAAAGCAGTGGCTAAACCTGCAGCTAAGAAAGCAGTGGCTAAACCTGCAGCTAAGAAAGCAGTGGTTAGTGGTAATAAAACCTTTAAAAAATATTCAGGTAAAGCAAATGAAAGCTACATGAGTAAAAATCAAATAAAGCATTTTAAGGACATATTAGCTGATTGGAAGAAAGAATTAAGTCATGATATTGATAAGACAGTTTCGCACATGCAAGATGAACTAACTGCATACGCTGATCCGAATGATCGAGCTAGTCAAGAATCAGATATAGCACTCGAACTTCGTAACCGTGACAGAGAAAGAAAGCTCATTAAAAAAATTGAACAGACCATAAGAAATATTGATAATGATGATTATGGTTACTGTGAACAGTGTGGCGAAGAAATTGGTCTGAATCGACTCCAAGCCAGACCGACTGCAACTTTATGTATTGATTGTAAAACACTCGATGAAATTAGAGAAAAACAGATGGCAAAATAAAAATAATAGATAATAAAAAAGGGGCTTTTAGCCCCTTTTTTATTCTTCTTCAGATTCTGCAGGTTCTTCTGGCTTCTCAATCAATGCTTTTGCACTAACTCTTACCTTACCTTTTTGATCAACCTCAATCACTTTTACTTTAACTTCATCACCCTCAGATAAATGATCCTTAACAGATTTCACACGCTCATGAGCAATTTGTGAAATATGCAACAATCCATCTTTTCCTGGAATGAGTTGAACGATTGCACCAAAGTCTAAAATTTTAACAACTTTACCGTCGTAGATTTGATCAACTTCCACGTCAGCTGTAATTTCTTTAATCCGATCAATAGCACGCTGACCTTCCTCACCTGATGTACATGCCACCTTGACCAGACCGTCATCTGTAATATCAATTGTAGTATTAGTTTCTTCTGTTAAAGCTTTAATAACTGCTCCGCCTTTTCCGATCACATCTCGAATTTTATCTGGATTAATATTCAAGGTCATGATTCTAGGTGCATACTTTGATAACTCAGTTCTGCTAGATTTTAGAGCCTTTTTCATCAAACCAAGAATATGCTCTCTTCCCTCTTTTGCTTGTTTAAGGGCGACCTGCATAATTTCAGTCGTGATGCCATCAATTTTAATATCCATTTGAAGCGCTGTAATACCATTCTCTGATCCAGCAACTTTAAAGTCCATATCACCCAAATGATCTTCATCACCTAAAATGTCTGTAAGGATTGCGACTCGATTGTCTTCTTTAATCAAACCCATTGCTATACCAGCAACATGAGATTTTAATGGAACTCCAGCATCAAGCATTGCCATACATCCACCACAGACTGATGCCATTGAACTTGAACCGTTTGATTCCATAATTTCAGAAACAAGTCGTATGGTGTAATCAAAATCTTCTTGCTCTGGAAGAACAGCCAATAATGCTCTTTTGGCTAAACGACCATGACCAATTTCTCTTCGCTTCGGAGATCCTACTCTGCCAGTCTCTCCAGTTGAAAATGGAGGGAAGTTGTAATGCAGCATAAATCTATCTGTGTACTCACCTTGAAGAGCGTCAATAATTTGGGCATCACGAGGTGTGCCTAAGGTCGCTACTGCGAGCGCTTGTGTTTCACCTCTGGTAAATAAAGCTGACCCATGAGTTCTAGGTAAAACACTAGTACTAATTTCAATTGGTCTCACTGTTCTTGTATCTCGTCCATCGATTCGAGGTTCACCATCAAGAATTTTGGAACGTACAATTTTTGCCTCCAAATTGAAAAACTCTTTATTAACCTCATTGACTTCAAGTGTTCCCATATCTTCAGTAATCAATTCAGCCTGAACCTTGTCTTTAATCTCACTAATCTTTTGAGACCTTTCAGATTTTGATTTGATTGAAAAAGCTTTACTTAAGTCTTTTTCTGCAAGCTTGCTAATTTTTGTAATCAATTCTTGATTTGGCTCAGGAGCATTCCATTCCCATGGATCTTTTGCAGAGTCTTTTGCAAAATCATTAATCAATTTTATTACATCTTTAGCAGCCTTGTGCCCTGCTAAAACAGCATCTAACATTACTTTTTCACTGAGCTCTTTTGCTTCAGACTCAACCATTAACACCGCATCTTTAGTTCCAGCCACTACTAAATCAAGTTCTGATTCCTGGAGCTGTGTCTTAGTTGGGTTGATTACATACTCGCCATCCACATAACCTACTTTGGTGGCTCCAATTGGTCCGTAAAATGGAATACCTGAAATAGAAAGAGCAGCCGAAGCACCGATAATTGCTGGAATATCTGCATCGATCTCAGAGTCTGAAGATAAAACCGTAGCAACTATTTGCACGTCATTATAGAAGCCTTTAGGGAAAAGTGGTCTTAGAGGTCTGTCAATTAAACGATAGACTAGAATTTCATTTTCACTTGGCCGACCTTCTCTTTTAAAAAATCCTCCAGGAATTTTTCCAGCCGCATATGTTTTTTCTTGATAATCCACAGTTAATGGGAAAAAATCTTGGCCTTCTTTAACATTCTGGTTGCCAACCACGGTCACTAAAACAACAGTTTCACCATAACTCACCATTACTGCGCCATCAGCTTGGCGTGCAATTTCTCCAGTTTCAAGTTTTAATTCGTGAGCTCCTAACTTCATGCTCTTTGTTACTTTATTAAACATACTTTTTGACATTTTTTTACTCTCTTCCCAGTAAAAAATTATAAAAAAAGCCGATTAAGCTTTGAGCTTATAATCGGCTTCTTAATAATTTAGTTGATTTGTAATTACTTTCTTAAACCTAAACGCTTAATTAAATCTTGATATCTAGTTAGATCTTTACGTTTCAAATAATCTAATAAACGTCTTCTTTGACTTACCATTGCAAGCAAACCACGACGTGAGTGATTATCTTTAGCATTGGTTTTAAAGTGTCCAGTTAAATAATTGATTCGGTTAGTAAGCAAGGCCACTTGCACTTCAGGAGAACCTGTATCATTGGTACCTTGAGCATACTCTTTAACAATTTTTTCTTTTTCTATAGCCGTAAACGCCATTTGTTTTTTCCTTCATTTAAGAACGGTGTATTTTATATAAAATTGCAAGAAATAACAATGGTTTAAGTTAATTATTTTTACTTCTTATTAATCGAACAGGTTTTATCATTTCACCATCAGAAATACCTATGCCAATAAAAGTTTTTTCGTAAAATAATAAAATTTCACCAGCTTCAATTGCAATATCTAAATTTTGACCATTCAATATATTTCTTGTGTCAGTATTATTTAATTCAATATTAGGTAACTCTAAAAGCTGATAAACAGGTTTTAAGAGTTTTTTTCTTTCCTCTAAAGATAATTCCTCTATCTGTTCAACTGAAAAACTATCTATTTTTTTTATTTTTCCTACCCTGATTCGCTCTAAGTTGGTTAAATAACCTTTTGTGCCAATTTTTTTTGCAATATCTTCACCTAGAGTTCTGATGTATGTTCCTTTAGAACATGAAACCTGAAAAGTAATTTTCTGATTCGTAAAATTGACTAAATCAATAGAAAAGATCTCTATTTCTCTTGTTTTTATTGGAATTTCTATACCCGCTCTTGCATATTCGTAATATGGCTTGCCATTATATTTAAGCGCTGAATATTTTGGTGGCGTCTGCCTTTGAACTCCTAAAAATTCATTGAGGATATTTTCTAAATTACTTGGTAATTTTTCTTCGTCAAATGAATCATCTTTTGATAATTCACCTTCAGTATCTCCCGTAGAACTTTCAAAGCCTAATTTCAATTCTGCAATGTATTCTTTATTACTTTCTAAAATTCTATTAGAAAACTTCGTAGCCTCTCCAAAAAAAATGGGGACTATTCCAGTAGCAAATGGATCAAGAGTGCCACCATGACCTGCTTTTTTTATCTGAAGAAGCCATTTTAATTTTGAAAGTAATTGATTTGATGACCAGCCTTTTGGTTTTATAACTGATATGTACCCTGAATCATTAAGGTCTAATCCTGAAATCATAAAAAATTATTTTTTGAGTGCTGAATTTAATAACTCTGTAATTCGATCATTATGATCAATTGAGTGGTCGTAAATAAATTCTAAATTAGGAATGCCTCTTGTAGTCATTCTTTTTGATAAAGATTGACGAATAAAACTCATAGACCTTTTTAAGGCTTTTTCTAGTTCAATTTGATCATGCTTGGATATAAAGTAAATCTTCGCATGCCTTAAGTCTTTTGATAACTCAAGATCAGTAATAGTGACGTTTGCTAAAGTAGGATGTTGAATCTCGTACTGCAAAATTTCAGCAATTTCTTTTTTTATCTGCTGGCCTATTTGATTAGAACGAGGATAATCTTTAGCCATTTTTATTGAAGTTTTCTAGCAACCTTAACAATCTCATATGGTTCAACAACGTCACCAACTTTTATATCATTAAAGTTTTTAATAGATAGACCACATTCAAAATTTGATTTTACTTCTTTCACATCATCTTTAAATCTTTTTAAAGAAGACAGTTCTCCATCATAAATCACAACATTATCTCTGAGAACTCTTACTTTTGATTCTCTCTTCACAAGCCCATCAGTGACATAACACCCTGCAATAGTACCAATTTTAGATACTTTATAGATTTCTCTAATTTCAATACTACCCAAGATATTTTCTTTTTCATCAGGTGATAACATACCTGTTAAAGCAGCTTTGACATCATCAACTGCATCGTAAATGATACTGTAGTATCTAATTTCTATATCATTAGATTCTGCCGATTTTCTAGCACCGCCTTCAGCTCTTACATTAAAAGCAATAATAATCGCATTTGAAGCAACAGCTAAATTGATGTCTGATTCATTAACAGCTCCAACGGCATTATGTATGACATTGATTCTTACTTCATTATTTGATAATTTTTCTAATGAACCTTTTAGCGCTTCAAATGAACCTTGTACATCTGATTTAATAATTAGTGGTAAGGTTTTCACATCGCCCTCGGCCATTTGATCAAACATATTTTCTAATTTTGCTGCCTGTTGTTTCGCAAATTTTACATCTCTAAATTTACCCTGCCTAAAGAGTGCAATTTCCCGTGCTTTTCTTTCATCATTCAAAACAATCACATCCTCACCAGCATTTGGAACGTCAGATAAACCAACAATTTCAACTGGGATGGATGGCCCTGCCTGTTTTATTTGATTTGCGCCCTCATCTAACATTACACGCACACGACCATAGCTTGACCCTGCTAAAAGCATATCACTAGATTTCATTATTCCTGATTGAATTAAAATGGTTGCTACAGGACCTCGACCTTTATCTAACCTGGACTCAACCACAATACCTTTAGCTGGAGTGTTTACTGGTGCTTTTAATTCCAAAATTTCGGCTTGCAACAAGATTGCATCTAAAAGCTCATCAATCCCTTGACCAGTTTTAGCCGATAATTCCAAAAACATGGAATCTCCGCCAAGTTCCTCAGGGATGACTTCATACGTCATGAGCTCATTCTTTACCTTTTCTGGATTAGCTTCAGGCTTATCGATCTTATTAATTGCAACAATTAATGGAGTACTAGCTGCTTTTGCATGATTAATTGCCTCAATTGTTTGTGGCATAACCCCGTCATCAGCAGCAACAACTAAAACAACAATATCAGTTACACTAGCTCCCCTTGCACGCATAGCAGTAAATGCTTCATGGCCAGGAGTATCCAGAAAAGAGACCATCCCTTTTTTTGTTTGCACATGGTAGGCTCCTATATGCTGAGTGATTCCACCCGCTTCACCTGAGGCCACTTTAGTAGTTCTTATATAGTCCAAAAGTGATGTTTTTCCATGATCAACATGTCCCATTACAGTTACCACTGGTGGTCTTGTTTCTAGGATAGGTTCAATTGACTCATCAGTATCGAGTAAAGACTCAGGGTCATTTTGTTCTGCCTTTTTCGCAACATGACCTAACTCTTCAACCACAATCATTGCCGTATCTTGATCTAGAACCTGATTAATAGTTACCATCATGCCCATGCCCATTAATGATTTAATTACTTCTGCAGCTTTTACGGACATTTTATGAGCTAGATCAGCTACAGTAATTGTTTCTGGGACCATAACATCTTTAATAACTGGTTCAGTTGGAGCAACAAATGTTGTTTCTTGATCTGAAAGATTTTTATTAGATTGTTTTTTATTTTTATTCTTTGGTGATCTCCATCCATCAGGAACAGGATTGGCGTTCTTTGTTTTTAAAACTTTTTTCTTTGGGCCATCTTCCCAATCACTTTTTTTTGTTTGTTTCTTTACTTCTTTATTCTCAGGTTTGTGAATTGTTCCATCTATGTGTTTTTTCGATTCTTGTTTTTTATCTTCTGATTTTTTTCTGTCTTCTGCTTGAGCCTTAATTAAGGCATCATGTCTAGCTTTTTCATCGTCCCTAATTTTTACCTGGTTTTCATCTAATATTTCCTTAGGCTTCTCAATTTCAGGCTCAATTTTTTTAACTTCTGGGGTTTTAATTAATGTTCTTTTTTTTCTAACTTCAACTTGAATCGTTCGAGACTTGCCTGAGCTATCAGTTTTTTGAATTTCTGAATTCTGTTTACGAGTCAGGGTAATTTTATTTTTTGGTTTTTGTGAGTCGCCATGCGATTGTTTTAAAAAAGATAAGAGTGCAGCTTTATCATCCTCAGATAATTCATCGCTAGAATTATTTTTCTTTACACCAGCATTTTTAAGTTGATCTAAAAGTAAATCAACCGGTAATTTTAATTCTGATGCAAATTGTTCAACTGTGTACTGACTCATATTTTCTCCGTTATTCAGTAAACCAAGGGGCCCTAGCAGTCATAATAAGCTCTTTGGCTCTTTCTTCATCAATTTTTACGATATCTAATAACTCATCAACAGCTAATTCTGCAAGATCTTCCATTGACACAATTCCCTTGGATGCAAGAAGGCTTGCTGTATTTTGGTCCATTCCTTCCATTGTTAAAAGATCTTCTTGAGCTTCAGGAACTTTTTCTTCATTAGCTATCGCCGCAGTTAAGATTGCAGCTTTTGCTCTAGATCTTAATTCCTCAATAGTATCCTCATCAAAAATATCCATTTGATTTAACTCTTCAGTAGGAACATAAGCAATCTCCTCTAATGAAGCAAATCCTTCTTTAACAAGAATATCGGCAACTTCTTCATCAACGTCCAGTTTTTCAATAAATAACTGACTAACAGTAGAATACTCCTCCTCATGTTTTTTCTCAGATTCTTCTTCAGTCATGATGTTTAATTCCCAACCAGTTAACTGGGATGCAAGACGAATATTTTGCCCATTTCTTCCTATAGCGAGAGCTAACTGATCCTCATCAACAACAATATCCATACTTCTTTTTTCTTCGTCGACAACAATACTTGAAACTTCTGCCGGAGCCATAGAATTGATTACAAATTGTGCAGGTTCAATCGACCATAAAACAATATCAACCCTCTCACCAGATAATTCAGTTGTCACTGCTTGAACTCTTGACCCCCTCATCCCAACACATGTTCCAACTGGATCTAATCTTTGATCATTGGCCTTAACAGCAATTTTTGATCTTGATCCAGGATCTCTTGAAGCGGACATAATTTCCAATAATCCTTCCTCAATTTCAGGCACTTCAATTTCAAATAATTTAATTATGAATTCGGGTGATGTTCTTGAAAGAATTAATTGAGGACCTCGCATTGATGTCTCTATTTTCAACAATGCTGCTCTGATTCGATCGCCAACTCTTAAGTTTTCTTTTGGGATCATTTGGTCTCTAGGTAAGATAGCTTCTAATTTACCAATTTCAATAATTGCGTTTCCACGCTCCATTCGTCTAATTTGACCCATAACTAATTTTTCATCTCTTGCAAGAAATTCATTAAGCACCTGCTCTCTTTCTGCTTCCCTAACTTTTTGCAATATAACTTGCTTTGCTGCCTGCGCTCCAATTCTGCCAAACTCTTCTGAAGGGATGGGTTCTTCAATGACATCTCCTATCTGTTTGTCTTTAGCGCGATCATCAATTAATAGAATCTCTGCTTCGTCATTTTCAAGACTTTCTTCCTCAACCACAGTCCAGCATCTAAAGGACTCATAAGTACCAGATTCTGGATCTATTTTTACCCGAATATCTGTACCATGAGGATATTTCTTCTTTGTTGCTGATGCTAAAGCTAACTCTAAAGCATTGAAAACAATTTCTTTACTCACATTTTTTTCATGTGCAAGAGCATCAACTAAAATTAACATCTCACGATTCATTTATTTTCTCCAATTTATAAATCTGGGTTTAAACGAGCCATTTGAATTTCATCAAAAGGCACTTCTAATATTTTTTCGTCTGATAACAAAATCTTTATTTTTTTTTCATCAGATCCAATTAATTTTCCATCAAATTTCTTTTGATCATTTATGGGTGAATACAATTTAATTTTAATTTTTTCACCTTCAAATCTCTTATAGTCTGTGAGTTTTATTAATTTTCTATCCACGCCAGGTGAAGAAACTTCTAATCTTGAAAAGTCATAATCCAGCTCAACTGACAAAACACGATTCAAATGATTACTAACTCTCACACAATCATCGACAGATATTAAATTACCGTTATCAATAAAAATTCTAATGAGGCCACTATTATGATTGTGTTCACACTCAACCAACTCATAGCCTATATTTTGTATTGACTCACTTATAATTTTTTCCAAATCCATCACAAAACCATCAAAAATAAAAAATGGGCCTTAAAGGCCCATCTCAAAAAAAATAATTATACTATGAAATATTATAAAAATAAATTTAAATCAATATGTTAGGTTAGTTTTATCTTGCCAAATTTTCTTTTTCCAACCTGAATTAGAAATTCATCAGTGTTTATGCAATATTCCTTACCAATCTTCTCTCCATCAACCCTTATTCCACCACTTTTCATTAATCTCAAAGCCTCCGATGTGCTTGAAACAAAGTTGATGCTTTTCAGAATATTTGGAATAGCTAAGTTATCTTGCTTATTCAGTTTAAATTCTGGAACCTCATCAGGAGCTTGGCCTGATGACCTTTGTTCAAAATCTTTTTTTGCTCTTAAGTACCCATTATGATCATGGAATCTCTCGATAATTTCTTGAGAAAACTCATCCTTGATATTTTTCGGGTTTTCGCCGTCCTGTAAACGCTTTTTCCATAAATTGATTTCATCATTATTTTTTAGAGACAACAGGTCAATATATCTCAACATTAAATCATCAGAAATGGATAGCAATTTTGCATACATCGCCTCAGGAGGTTCATCAATGCCAATATAATTTTTTAATGATTTTGACATTTTGTTAATGCCATCCAACCCCTCTAAAAGTGGCATTGTTAAAATCGACTGCGGTGTTTGTCCATATGCTTTCTGTAATTCTCGTCCCATTAATAAATTAAATTTTTGATCTGTCCCGCCTAACTCAACATCTGCCTCAAGAGCAACCGAGTCATAACCTTGCATCAATGGATACATAAATTCATGAATTGAAATGGATTGATTACTTTTGAATCTTTTGCTGAAATCATCTCGCTCCAACATTCTTGCTACAGTATATTGAGCAGATAGTTTTAACATGCCATCAGCACCTAAATTTTTTAGCCATTCAGAATTAAACACAACATGTGTTCTTTCTTTATCCAGAATCTTAAATACTTGGTTTTGATAGGTTTTGGCATTTTGCTTAACCTCATCCTCAGTCAATGGGGGTCTTGTGGCGTTTTTACCTGTCGGATCGCCAATCATGCCAGTGAAATCACCGATTAAAAAAATCACGTCATGGCCAAAATTTTGAAATTGTCTTAATTTATTTAAAAGAACAGTGTGACCCAGGTGTAAATCAGGAGCCGTTGGATCAAAACCCGCCTTAATTTTTAGCTTTTTTCCAGATTTTATTTTTTCTTCGAACTCTGAATAAACTAATATCTCATCAGCGCCTCGTTTTATTTCTTCTAACATAATTATTTGAGCTTATAAATAAAACATGATTATATAGTCATATTGAGTTAATCTTAAGAGTTAATGCAGTCCAAGTCAGATAAAAAATTATTTATTGGTATCATGTCGGGTACATCTTCAGATGGACTTGATGTAGCGCTATGTTCTATTGATGATAATCAAATTAAAATCATTGATTCCATATCTCAAACATATTCTAAAAAATTACAAATGGAAATTATTGAATTAAACTCACCCTCTTTTGATGATCTTAATAAAAGCAATATTCTTGGAAATAAAATTTCAAATATCGGCATAAAATTAATTGATCAATTATTATTAAAGAACCGCCTCAGGCCATCATCAATTGAAGCCATTGGTTTTCATGGTCCTACTATTAGACATGTACCAATCGATTTTTATAGCCTTCAAATTGGAAACGAATTTTTACTAGCAAATCGTACACAAGTAAAAACTGTTTCTAATTTTAGAAACATGGATATCGCTTCGAATGGTGAGGGAGCACCCTTGATTCCTTTATTTCATAAATATCTTCTCAATACTAAAAATATTAAAAAAGGGGTATTTGTAAATGTTGGTGGATTTTCTAATATTTCTATAGTCAATAAGAACTCAATCAAGGGCTACGATTTAGGTCCAGGCAATATCTTTATGGACTTTTGGATTAACAAAATTAAAAATAAAAAATATGATAAAAATGGTTCATGGGCTAAAAGTGGAGCAGTTTTGGATGATCTATTAAAAGGCTTTTTAAATGATCCATTTTTCAAAAGAAAACCGCCTAAAAGTACAAGTCGTGATTATTTTAATTTGAAATGGTTAACTAAATTTCATCTAAATGACTATAAAACTGAAGATGTGCAAAGAACCTTCTTAGAATTAACTGCTGTATTAATTCTAATGGAACTTGAAAAATTAATTGGTTATAAAGATGTGTTCATTTGCGGAGGTGGAGCAAATAATGACTTGCTTATAGATCAGTTATCAACACGTTCTCAAATAAACATTCATACCACTGAATATCTTGGCATTAATCCAGAGTTAATTGAACCGGCAGGCTTTGCTTGGCTAGCAAGTCAATCAATAAACAATAACAGGTTAAACTATAAAACCATAACTGGCGCTAAAAAAGATAATATCTTAGGCGTTGTTGTACATCCTTAATTCCACATATTTAAATCTAAGTTATAATTATATTCCTTAATTTTTTATATATTTAAGATGGATCAAAAAAAAGCTACATTAACATTACCCGATGGAAAAACCATTGAGCTACCATTTATTGAAGGAAAAATGGGTAAGCCTGCAATTGATATTTCTCAATTATCACAGCATGGTTTGCATACTTATGATCCTGGATTTATGTCAACTGCCTCTTGCGGCTCTGCAATAACCTTTATTGATGGTGAAAAGAGTATTTTACTTTATCGTGGTTATCCAATTGAGCAATTAGCTGAGCATTGTGACTTCCTTGATGTTGCTTATTTGTTGCTTAATGGTGAGCTTCCAAATCAAAATGAAAAAACAAAATATGTATCCGAGGTAAAAAAACACTACCTTCTTCATGATCAACTGAATAGTGTCTTTAGAGGTTTCAGGCGTGACGCACACCCAATGGCTGTTATGGCAGCTGTCGTTGCTTCAAAATCAGCTTTCTATTTTGATGAAATGAATGTTTACAACCGAAACCATCGAAAAATATCAGCTAATAGATTAATCGGCAAAGTCCCGTCCATTGCAGCATGGTCGTATCTTTACAATCTAGGTAGGCCATTTAATTACCCAAGAAATGATTTAAGTTATGCTGCAAATTTCTTAAATATGCTTTTTTCAAGTCCTACACAAGATTATGAAATTAATCCTGTACTAGTTCGTGCATTTGAGAGAATTTTAATTTTACATGCTGACCATGAGCAAAATGCTTCTACTTCAACTGTTAGATTAGTCGGTTCTAGTGGCGCCAATCCATTTGCTTGTATATCATCTGGCATTGCTTCCCTATGGGGCCCTGCCCATGGTGGAGCTAACGAAGCAACTCTTAAAATGTTACAAGAGATTAGAAGTGAAAGTCGTATTGGCGAATATATTGAAAGAGCAAAAGACTCAACTGATTCTTTTAGATTGATGGGCTTTGGTCACAGAGTTTATCGCAATAAAGATCCACGTGCAGAAATTATGCGAAAAACATGCCACGAAGTGTTATCCGAGCTTGGTTTAGAGAATGATTCCATATTTAAGCTCGCTTTGAAATTAGAAAAAATTGCGCTTGAGGATGATTATTTTGTAAAGAAAAAGTTATATCCAAACGTTGATTTTTATTCAGGCATTGTCATGAGGGCTCTTGGCATTCCTAACTCAATGTTCACTGCTGTGTTTGCTTTAGCGAGAACTGCAGGTTGGATCGCTCATTGGAATGAGATGTTTGTAGCTGATAATTTAAAAATTGGTAGGCCAAGACAAATCTACAAAGGTCAATTACCTAGGAATGTGTCCTTGGATAGGAATGTTTCTAAAGATTAATTCTTAAACTGAAAAAGATGAGCCGCAACCACAAGTTGTAGTAGCATTTGGATTTCTAATTACAAATTGAGAGCCTTGGACGTTATCCTGGTAATCAATTTCAGATCCTGTCAGATACTGAAGACTCATTGGGTCAATTAACAAGGTCACATTATCCTTAGTCACCTGAGTGTCATCTTCATTGACCGCTTCTTCGAAAGTAAAACCATATTGAAAACCAGAACACCCACCACCGCTTACAAATACTCTTAGCTTAAGGTCTGGTGTTTCTTCTTCAGCAATTAGCTCTTTCACCTTTTTTACAGCATTGTCTGTAAAAATTAAAGGGTCAGGCATTTTTAAATCACTTGTCATCGTTTTTTTCCTTTTTATTAAATGCTTTTTTTAAGGCTTTACTCGTCTTAATTTTAGTAACATTACCGTTTAATACGGCGCCTGTGTGAATTTCAATATCACCGTAAACTATATTTCCATTGACAATTGCTGTTGCATGAAGTTCTAGAAAGTCTTGTGCTTCAATATTTCCTTTTACCTCACCAGCAATAATAGCTGTATCAGTCTTTATGTCACCCGAAATTTTACTTTTTGGCCCCATGATCACTGAACCAGAAGCACCATCGGATAATTTTAAATTGCCATATAATTTACCGTCTAAACGAATACCCCCAGAAAAATTCATACTCCCACGAATATTCATTGTTTCATCGATTAGGGTATCAATTGCATGATTCTTTTTTCGTTTAAACAAATTTATCTCCTCTTTCCGACAATTTTCTCATAAAAAAGAATTTCTTCCTGAAGATCATTATTTTCTTCATTTAATTTCTTAAGCTCATCATCTTTTTTACTCATGGCAACTTCAATTAGCTGTAAATCTAAATTCAATTTCTGAATTTTATCTTTTAAATTTGATATTTCATCGTCTTGTTCATTAATTGTTAACAAATAATTAAATGAATTAGATCCATCAAAAACTTTATATGAAAAAAATACAGTAATTAAGAAAATAAATATTGCAAACGTTAAGGTTTTTAACCATATGGAGCCAACCTTTACATTTGGTTTTCCTTGAACCAGCTTTATACGTCTTTTTCTTTGAATTTTACTTAACATTTTTTATGGACTTAGAGGAAGCAGATTAAGACCAACATCTTCTTGATAATTAAACATAATGTTCATATTTTGTATAGCCTGTCCAGCTGCCCCTTTAACTAAATTATCAATGGTTGATAATATAATTAATTTTTTATCTCTTTTGAACACAGATATTTTACATTGATTTGAGCCTCTCACCATTTTTGTTTTTGGTATTTTATTTACACCCATAAAATGAACAAAAATTGATTGATCGTAAGCCTCAGAATAAATAGAATCGAGCTCTTTTTCACTAGCATCTTCAGTTAAATCAACATAAATAGACGCATAAATTCCACGCACCATTGGGAGCAAATGTGGAACAAATAAAGCTTTAATATCTTTTATATTTGTTATTTCTTTTAAATTCTCTTCAATTTCTGGCTCATGTCTATGTCCTTGAACTGAGTAAGCATTAAAATTATCATAGGCTTCAGCCATCAAAAGATTATCGTCATTTTTTTTTACCGGCACCACTTATTCCAGACTTAGCATCAATAATAATAGTTTGTTTATTGATAATTTTTTTATTCAATAGTGGATAAAGAGCAAGTTGAATTGCCGTTGGGTAACAACCTGGATTTGCAATAATCTTGGCATTTTTTATTTCATTTTTCTTCAATTCAGATAAACCATATACAGCTGTCTCAGCTAATCTCGGACAGGCATGTTTCATTCCATACCACTGTTCCCACAACTGTATGTTTTTTATTCTAAAATCAGCTGCTAAGTCAATTATTCTTTTCTCTTTACTAACTAACATTTCTGCAAAGTTCATCGCAATACCGTTAGGTGTAGCAAAAAATATTAAGTCTGACTGTTCAAAACTTACATTGTCAGGATGAACAAATTTATTTTTAATCTTATTAGGCAGAAATGGAAAAATTTCAGTGACATTCTTTCCATCATCTTGTCTTGAGGTTATTTGATCAATTTCAATATGCGGATGATTGACTAATAACCTCAAAAGTTCTGATCCAGTGTATCCAGATCCACCAACTATTGAAACATGTAATTTATCCATTTGTCGATTATAAATGATTTCCAAAAAAAAAAAGCCGCTCGAAAGCGGCTTAAATAAATACGTTAACGCTATCGTTTTGAAAACTGCTTGCGTCTTCTCGCTTTGCGTAAGCCAACTTTTTTTCTTTCAACTTCACGTGCATCTCGTGTTACGTATCCAGCTTTAGAAAGTTCTGATTTTAGTTCAGCATCATAATCTAATAAAGCTCTAGTAATACCATGTCTTACAGCACCAGCCTGGCCAGATTCACCACCGCCAGAAACATTCACTTTGATGTCAAATGTAGTTTCATTTTTGGTTAAATCTAAAGGCTGTTTTAAAATCATCTCTGATGTAAATCTTGAAAAATATTTATCAACTGGCAGACCGTTAATAGATATTTCACCTTTACCTTGTTGCATGAATACTCTAGCAACTGAGCTTTTTCTTCTACCTGTACCGTAATAATATTTACCTATCATAAAATTCTTTCAATTATATTGTTAGTGGTTTTGGCTGTTGAGCACTATGCTCATGCTTGTCGCCAGAATAAATCTTTAATTTCTTAACCATCGCATAACCTAATGGCCCCTTAGGAAGCATACCTTTTACTGCTTTTTCTAATGCTCTCCCAGGAAATTTTTCTTGCATCTGTGTGAAATTTGATGAATATAAACCGCCAGGGAAACCAGAGTGTCTATGATAAATTTTATCCAGAGGCTTATTACCAGTTACTTTAATTTTTTCAGCATTAACAACAACAATATAGTCACCAGTATCAACATGTGGTGTATAAATTGTTTTGTGCTTACCTCTTAATCTGTGAGCAATTGCACTAGCTAATCTTCCAAGAGTAGCATCGGTTGCGTCAACAAGAAACCAGTCTCTTTTGACTTCATGACCTTTAGCTGAAATTGTTTTCATCAGTCTGTACTTCCCAAAAATTTATAAAAGAGCGTGATTTTATTATGTTTTATAGGGTTTTGTCAAACATTAATGGTAAAAAAATCCTAAAATATCCATGCATGGCTTAATAAAAATATAAATGTAACAATTATTCCTAAATAATTGTTTTTCTTAAATAAATTAATATAGTCACCGTCTTGAGTTATGCCAAAAATCAATTCATGAGTCATTTTCCCTATCATGAATGTCACAATGAGGAAGTAAACAATAAAATAGGGTTCATCTTTAATTAAAATGGCATATAAGCTTATGAATGCCAAATAAAAAACAACAATCGCAAGATTTGTGTATTTCTTAAACAATTTAGGAGATGAGTGAATACTTAAGTTTACGTCATCTGCAAAATCTGCTTTAGCATAAATCGTATCGTAAGCCATTACCCAAGAGAAATTCAGGAAAAATAAAATCCAAGACTCTAATGGAAGACTCTGTTGAACATGTGCAAAGACCACCAAAATACTTGAACTAAAGGCTAATCCCAAAAAAAGTTGTGGGATAGGGAAAAATCTTTTGGACAATGGATAAAACATTAGTAAAAAAGCTGAAAGACAAATAATTTGTATTGCATAACTATGCAAAAAAAATAGTAAAGATAGTGCCCCAAAGCTTAAAAAAAGGAAAAAAATAGATGCATTTTTAAGAGTAAGTGCATTTTGTGCCAAAGGTCTATTGCTTGTTCTCTTCACTCTAGTATCGATATCACGATCAAAAATATCGTTAATCACGCACCCAGCTGATCTTGTTAAAATTACTCCGACGCAAAATATTAAAAGATCTTGAAATCTGATCTGACCATCTGAAGATAGGATTAATGCCCATATAGTTGGCCAAAGTAAAAGTAAAATACCTACAGGCTTATCCAGTCTTGCCAATTTGAGATAGTTGTAAAAGTAATTATTCATCATACATTCTTGCATTTTCTAAAAATCCCTCAAACAGAAGAATTTTTTCTTTTCTGTTTGTAAAAAAGGATTGTCTGAGGACTAATAATTTTTCTAATTCAACATTTATTTTTCTAAATCTTTCAGTTGAAAATTGAATCTGTTTTGATTTTGAATATTTAAACTGGCTACGGATATAATTACGACTGAATAAAATACTACCTAATGATCGATTATTTAATTTTTTTAACAAATAAATCAATCTTTTTGAATTATGTAATTCTGTAATGGATCTTGCAAAAATGAGTGGCTTTTTTTTGAAACCTATTAATACATCCCTGACATAAAAATTTTTTGAGACGCCGCCATAAATTTTTTTTTCATACTCACTTATTTTCTGTATATTACTTGAGATCAACTGAATTTCTAAATCACCAAACTGGCTTAAATATTTTGTCAGTGATTTTTTTGATGAAGCAAGTCTTAAAGCCGAATAATTTTTTTTTGACCACATATATTTAAATTCTTAAATAATTTTTATCTTGAAACCAGAATTCAACAAATCTTTGAGCTGCAAGTTTATTGGACTTTATCGCATTTCCTGAATAATCACTCACTTCTTTTACTAAATCAGCATCCTCAACAAGGTTAGCAATTCTTAATCCAGGTACTCCACTCTGTCTTGTTCCAATCATTTCACCAGGACCACGTATTTTAAGATCATTTTCAGCAATTAAAAACCCATCTTGATTTTCATAGATAATTTTTAAACGCTGCTTTGCCAGCTCGCTGAGATTTTCTTTAAAAATTAAAATACATATACTTTTTTTTGCTCCTCTACCAACCCGACCTCGGAGTTGATGTAGCTGAGATAGCCCCATTCTTTCTGCATGCTCAATCACCATAAATGATGCATTGGGAACATCTACGCCTACTTCAATTACAGTGGTTGCAACTAATAACTTTATCTTTTTTTCAAGATACTTTGACATCACTTCATCTTTCTCTTGATCCTTCATTCTGCCATGAATAACGCCCACCATCTCTTTTGGAATAAAAGAAATAAACTCTTCATAGGTATTTACTGCATCAGAGAGGGTTAACTTTTCACTTTCCTCTACTAAAGGACACACCCAATATATTTGATTATCATTGTCTAATTCGTTTTTTAGCATTTGCATTAATTCTTTTCGCCTTGAATCACGCACAAGTTTAGTGACGACAGGAACCCTATCTTTAGGTAATTCTAACAATGTACTTACCTCAAGATCTGCAAAATAACTCATCGATAGTGTTCTTGGAATTGGTGTAGCACTCATCATCAATAGATGGGGTTGATGTCCATCTTTTTTTCCTTTACTCATTAGATCTAATCTTTGCTTAACACCAAAACGATGTTGTTCATCAATAATACAAAGTCCTAGGTTTTTGAAGTAAATATTATCTTGAAATAATGTGTGAGTTCCAATGACATAATGAATTTTCCCTGATTCAATATCATCAATAATTTCATTACGCTTTCTTCCTTTAATACTTCCAGTCAAAAGTTCTACTCGTACATCAGTGCTTTTGAATAATTCCTTAATTTTTTTAAAATGCTGATTTGCTAGTATTTCAGTAGGAGCCATCAAGGCAACCTGATATTCATTATTTAATATTAGAGTTGAAATAATAACTGCAACAATGGTTTTCCCAGAACCAACATCACCTTGAAGAAGCCTATGCATTGCTTTTCCAGATGACATATCGGATTCAATTTCGTGAATAACTTGTTCCTGAGATTCTGTTAAATTAAAAGGAAGGCATTTAAAAATATCATCTTTTAAATTATTATTTTCTAAACTAAATATCTTAGATTTTTGATTTTTGAATTCATCCTTCGATAGTTTTAAATATAATTGCTGTGATAATAATTCTGCATATTTTATATGTTGATGAAATATCGTAGAGAAGCTGTTAAGTTTATTTAAATCACTATCTTTGCTTGGACGATGAATTGTATAAAGCGAGTCAAGCAGATTAACTCCATCTGTTTTAGTTTTATGATTCAATATTTCGAAATTTAAAAGTTTTTGTGAAGAGGCAAACTCTAAAGCTTTATTAATTAATCTATAAATATTTTTTTGCCCCAATCCAGAAGTGACTGGATATATTGGCGTTAAGTTTTCAGGAAGGATAGCTTCTTGAGATTTAAATAATGTAGTTTCAGGATGAATGATCTCTGTAGTAATCAAATTTTTTCTTATATTTCCTGCTGCAAGTACATATTTTCCAATCTCAAATTGTGCTTTTTGATTTGGATAAAAGTGCATATATCTTAATGAAATTTGATCACCATAACCGTCTTCAAGCTGAATTACTAAATTTCTTTTTCCGCGAAAAACAATATCAACATCTATTACTTTTCCAAGCACCTGTGAGAATGCATTATCTTTTAAATCTTGAATATCTGTAATCTTAGTTCTATCTTCGTAGCGCACAGGAAGATGTAGTAAAAGATCAAACCAATTTTGAATATTGAGTTTATTTAAAAGCTTCTCTTGGTGTGGTGTAAAAAAAGATTTCAATAATTAATCAAGCACTAAAAATCCATCCGCTTCAATAAGTGCCCCTTTAGGTAATTGAGCAACTCCAACTGCAGCCCTTGCTGGATAGGGTGAATCAAAATATTGTTCCATGATTTCATTGACCATAACAAAATGACTAAGATCGGTAAGAAAAATGTTTAATTTAACGATATCTGACTTTTTTCCGTCTGCTGCCTCTATCACTGATAATAAATTTTTAAAAACCTGATTAATTTGATTTTCAATCCCGTCGACTAATTCCATCGTCTTTGGATCCAAGCCAATTTGTCCAGATAGAAAAACAATGTTGTTTTTTTTGACAGCCTGCGAATAAGTACCAATCGCCTTGGGTGCATTTTCAGTTGAAATAATTTCTTTTGTCATTATTATCTTTCTTTATTTATTTAATAGTTCCTAATTTAAATCTTGTAATTCTACTTACTTGTTCAATTTTTCTTAAGTTTCTAATAATATCCGCTAAATGTATTCGACTCTTCACTTCAATTAAGAAATTAATTGACGTAAAGCCTCCACCATCACTCTCTTCAGTTGTAAGCTTGTCAATATTAGATTCCATTTCAGCAATAACAGAAGCAATCTTTGCCAAGACGCCCCGTTCATTACTAACTAAAATATCTAATTTAACTTTAAACAATCGATCTGGATTTGGCTCCCATTCAACATCAACCCATTTTTCTGGATCAACTTTAATTTTTTTAATTTCATTACATTCATGGGTATGAATAATCAAACCACGATCTTTATCAATGTAACCTAAAATTGGGTCTCCAGGAATTGGATGGCAACAATCAGCTAAATCTATGGCCATGCCCTCAGACCCTTTAATAGAAATTACATCTAAAAACTTTTCTTGACGTCCAACACTAGATTGACCACTGACAATTGTAGATAATTGATGAGCCACCATAATATTGACTCTTTTTCCTAAAGCAATATCTATTAAAATTTCATCTTTATTCTTTAAATGATAGTCGTGCAGTAATTTATCCCAATGTTTCTTCTTGATGCTGTCTGGTTCAATATGAAAAGCTTTCAATGCCTTATTAAGAATACTGTAGCCAAGTATCACAAGGTCACTTGATTCAGCTTTTTTCATAAAAGCTCTAATTTGTGATCTTGCTTTTCCTGTAATTACAAAATTTAGCCAAGATGGGTTAGGTTTGGCCATCGGGCCTGTAATGATTTCAATATGATCACCCGTTTTCACTTCTGTTCTCAAGGGAACCAATTCATTATTTATTTTACAAACGAAGCAGCTATTACCAACATCGGTATGAACAGCATAGGCATAGTCCACAGCAGTTGAACCTTTAGGCAAAACAAATATTTTTCCTTTGGGAGAAAATACATAGACTTCATCAGGAAAAAGATCTACTTTTAAATGTTCCAAGAATTCAAGTGAGTCTGCACTATCAGACTGGATTTCCAATAATCTTTTTAACCATTGATTGGTATCTTGTTGGAGGCGTGTGACTTGATTTTCTTTGGTTTTGTACATCCAGTGAGCAGCCACGCCGGCTTCGGCCAAATTATTCATCAATAAAGTTCTTATTTGAATCTCCAATGGCATTCCGAATGGACCAAACAGCGTGGTATGTAATGATTGGTATCCGTTTGCTTTTGGAATCGCAATATAATCTTTGAATCTTCCTGGGATGGGTTTATACAGAGAGTGAAGGACACCTAATGCATGATAACAATCCTTGATATCTTCAACAATTATTCTAAATGCATAAATATCCGAAATTTCTGAAAATCCAAGATTTTTTTCTGCCATTTTTTTATGAATACTAGCAGGCTGTTTTTCTCGTCCCAGAATTTCCGCGTTAATCTTTTCTTTTTTTAATTTTTCCTCAACTTCTATGAGAATTTTTTCAACAATTTCTTTACGATTTCCACGAGCAGATGCTATTGCTTTGGTAATTGTTTGATGTCGAAGAGGATGAATATGTTTAAAACACAGATTTTCTAACTCTTGATATATTCGGTTGAGGCCCAGTCGATTTGCAATTGGTGCATAAATATCAACCGTTTCTTGTGCAATACGTCTTCTTTTTTGCTCATTAAGATGTCCCAGGGTTTGCATATTATGTGTACGATCACACAACTTGATAATCATAACTCTGATATCTGATGACATCGCTAAAAGCATTTTTCTAAAATTTTCAGCCTGAGCCTCAACAACATCATTAAAATTTAATTTATCTAACTTGGATAATCCATCAACAAGCTTTGCAACTTGTTTGCCAAATTTTGATTCAACCTCTTTAAGAGTAGCTGGAGTATCTTCGACAACGTCGTGCAAAAGTGCAGCTATAATTGAAGGCCCATCGAGATGAAGATTTGCTGCAATACACGCCACTGAAACTGGGTGCGTTATATAAGGTTCACCACTTCTTCTTTTTTGATCTATATGGCACTCAAAAGCATAATGGTATGCTCTGTATACATCCTGAATTTCACTTTTTTTTAGATAAGTTATTGCTAGTGATAATTTTGATTCAGGATGGTCTGCTGGAATAATGATTGCATCGCCAGTATCTTTAGTTAAAAAATTTGGGTCAGCCAAAATTATTCTCCAATAAGTTTAGAGTGGGGCTGACTGCTCCTCAGGTTCATCTGTGACTTGGCTGTCATCTGAAGAAGATGGTTGATTTCCTGTCAATAATTCTAATCCAATGGCTCCTGCAGCGATCTCTCTTAATGCTAAAACCGAAGGTTTATCTTCATTCACATTTTCAATCATTGATTCAGCACCATTAGCCAATTGACGAGCTCTGATAGATGCAATTAGAGTTAATTGAAATCGATTCGGTATTTTTTTTAAACAATCATCAACGGTAATTCTTGCCATACTTATCCTTCTCTATAAATTATGCTGTAAATAACTTCATTAGTTCACTTACTGTATGTGTTAATTCCTCGTTAATTGTAACATAGTCAAATTCGTTGGCATGAGAGATTTCCTCCTCTGCAGATTGCATTCGTGTTTTTATAACCTCTAATGAATCCTGCTTTCTATCAATTAATCGCTCTTTTAAAATTTCTAAACTTGGCGGCATAATAAAAATACTGACAGCTTCTGGAAAAATTTTTTTGATACTTTGTGCACCCTGCCAATCAATTTCTAAAATTACATCATTACCATTTTCTAGTAATGAATGAACAGATTTTTTTGAGGTTCCATAAAAATTTCCATGGCAATGTGCATACTCAAGAAAAAACCCCTCTTCAATCATCTTTTCAAACTCTGTTATTTCAGTAAAAAAATAATCCTTGCCATTCACCTCGGATGGCCTTGGTTTTCTGGTTGTATGGGAAATAGAAACTTTCAAGTTGCTACATTTTTTTAATAATTCTTTGACAATTGTCGTTTTGCCAGCACCAGAGGCGGCGCTAATGATAAATAATTTATTTTTATTTAAGTTTGTCATTCTATATTCTGTATTTGTTCTCGCATCTGCTCAATTAAAACTTTAATATCTACTGCAAGTGATGTAATTCTTGTTGATATTGATTTTGATCCTAATGTATTTGCTTCACGATTTAACTCTTGCATCATGAAATCGAGTTTTTTCCCAACAGGATCTTTACTCTTAAGTAAATCTATAATTTCTTTATTGTGAGACAAGATTCTGCTCAACTCTTCTTCAATATCTGATTTTTGTAAAAAATAAACTACTTCTTGTTGAAGTCTTTGTTGGTCAATGTCGCTATTAATGTCACTTAATTTTTTTATTAATTTCTGATGATGGTCTTTTGCATCGTCTTTATAAAATATTCTGACATTTTTAACATGTGCATTAATAGCATTAACATTTTGCTTTAAAATACTGGATAAATTTTTGCCTTCTCTGGCTCGATCTTTATTAAAATTTTTTAAAACATTACTTAAAGCTTTAAGTAGAGCTTTTTCATTAATATTTATATTTTTTGGTTTTTGATTCAAATTGATAAAATTGATGATTTCATGTGGCGTAGCTGAAAACTCCTGTTTTGATAATAATGCAACTCTTTTCATAATCTTTAAGGCATCTCTGATTTGATCATCAGAATAACTTAATTTACTTTGTTGATTAAAAGACTTAGTGATGCGACATTCAACCTTACCTCTTTTAATTGTGTCACTGAGCAAGGATTTAATTTTTGTTTCTAAATATTTAAGGTCATCATCAAGACGAATATTCAAATCAAAATATCTATTATTTAATGCACGTATTTCAACGGACAAACTTACACTTGAATCAAGTTTAAAGGAGCCGTTCGCATATCCGGTCATGCTATTAATCATATAAATTTTCTCTACTTTGACAAATTAATGAAAATTTTTTTCTCATTTTATCTTTATAATCTTAAAACATAATAAATTAATTTAGGTAACTTATGAGATCAAACAACCGAACTAATAGTCAGCATCGCCCAATCGAAATTACTAGGAATTATACATGTCATGCGGAAGGGTCTGTATTAATTAAATGTGGACAAACTCATGTTTTGTGTAACGTCAGTGTCATTGAAGGGGTCCCTTCTTTCCTCAAGGGTCAGGGCCAGGGTTGGCTAACAGCTGAGTATGGCATGTTGCCTCGTTCAACCTCATCACGTATGCAAAGAGAGGCGGCCAGAGGAAAACAATCTGGACGAACTCAAGAAATACAGAGGCTAATCGGAAGAAGTTTAAGAGCCATGATTGATTTAACTAAGATTGGGGAAAATACATTACAGGTTGATTGTGACGTACTCCAAGCTGATGGAGGTACACGAACTGCATCTATTACTGGCGCAGCATGTGCAATTGAAGATGCAGTTGAATACATGCTAAAAGCTAAGTTAATCTCAGAGTCGCCTATCATAAAAAAAATTGCAGCCATCTCAGCAGGGATTGTGGATTCAAAAGTGCTTGTTGACTTAGACTATGTTGAGGACAGTAATTGTGAGACGGATATGAATATTGTAATGACAGAGGATAAACAGTTCATAGAAATTCAGGGGACAGCTGAAGGTAATCCATTCAGTCAAGATGAGTTAAATGAAATTTTAACTTTGAGCTCTGATGCAATTGAATCTATTTTTCAAATTACACACAAATAATATGACAAAAGTTGTACTTGCCTCAAATAATCAAAAAAAAATAAATGAGATGCAACATTTGCTCTCGGATATTAATTTGGAAATCATACCACAATCAGTTTTTAATATCGGTGAAGCCGATGAACCATATCAGACATTTGTTGAAAATGCTCTAGCCAAAGCAAGGTATGCATCTAAAAAAACTAATTTACCTGCGATTGCTGATGATTCTGGAATTTGTGTTGATCATCTTGATTTTAATCCTGGTGTGAGATCTGCAAGATTTGCACACGAAAACGCCACAGATGATGAAAATTTATTAAAACTCCTTCATGATTTAGAGGGAGTTAAAAACAGAAATGCACACTATTATTGCTCCATTGTTTTTGTAACAACGCCAGATGACCCTCAGCCCATCATTTGTGAAGGTATTTGGAAAGGAAAAATTGTTGAACAGCCAAGGGGGACTAATGGTTTTGGATACGATCCAATTTTTGAAGATTTTATGACAGAAAATACCGCAGCAGAACTAGATCCTCAACTAAAAAATAAACTAAGTCACCGAGGCCAAGCCTTGCAACAATTAAAACTGAAACTTACAATAAAATATGAGTAAAAATAAATGGCCTGTATGGAAGCGAGATGATGGAACAACCGTTTCCTGTACAGAAAAAATTAAAGTCATGAAAGAGAATCTTGATGAGATTAATCAGCTCATGCAGGATGCTTTCGAAGATGGCGTGATTATGGAAGTATCTGATCAACAAATAAGAGATGTTTTCCACGATATAGTTAATCAACTCAATAATCCTTACAAAAATAAAAAATGATAACCACACCACAGTCTGTTGGTGTTTATGTGCACCTTCCATGGTGCATTCACAAATGTCCTTATTGTGATTTTAATTCGCATGAAGCATCTCAAAAAAAGGTGAGATCAATAGAGGAAGAATATGTTGATACTCTGATTGAGGAATTTAATTTTTACCAAGATTTAATCAAAGAACGAATCATTACATCTATTTTTTTTGGTGGAGGCACCCCTAGTCTTATTTCACCCAAACTATTTGAAAAATTTATTAATGCCATCCACAAAAATTTTAACTTATCACAAACTGAAATTACACTCGAGGCTAACCCAGGGACAATTGACATTAAATATTTTCAATCCTATGCCGATTTAGGTATCAATCGAGTATCACTGGGTATACAAAGCTTTAACGATAACCACCTTCAGTCCCTTGAAAGAATTCACTCATCCTCGGAAGCAAAACAAGCCATTAATGTCATAAAAAAATATTTTAATAATTTTAATCTTGATTTGATGTTTGGCTTACCCAATCAAAGCCTGGCTGAATTAAAACAAGATATTGATACCGCCATATCATTTGATCCAAATCATCTTAGTTTTTATCATCTCACGATTGAACCTCAAACTAGGTTCTTTAAATCCAAACCAGAAATTCCTTCAGATGATGATGCTTATGAAATGTTAAGTCTTGTGTTAACAGAATTAGAAAATTCACACTTTGAGCATTATGAGACCTCAGCTTTTGCTCAAACAGGTCATCAATGCAGACACAATTTAAATTATTGGACATTTGGTGACTATTTAGGAATCGGAGCAGGTGCACATTCAAAACTTACGCATGAGAACGAAATTTTTAGAATGGATAATACTAAAAATCCAAAGCAATACATTACAGAGGTAGTCAAACAGAACTTCTTCTCTAATAAAACTTTTATTCATCAACAAGACTTGCCCTTTGAGTTTTTAATGAATGCGCTTCGTCTGAAACATGGTTTTTCTAAAAAAACATATTCTGAAAGAACAGGCTTATCATTTGATGACATCAAATCAAAACTCCATCCATCATTCCAACAAAATTTATTATATGAAGATCATGAGATACTAAAACCGACTGAAAAGGGTGTGTTTTTTTTAAATGAAATACTGCATAATTTAATCTAACAAAGGAAAATTATTATGAAAATAAATAAGATTAATGATGAAATAAGCGTCTCTGAACAAATTCATGTTGATGATTTAAAGATTATTAAGGATGCGGGATTCAATACCATTATTTGTAATCGGCCTGACAATGAATCAGCCGACCAAACTCCTCAAGAGATTATCAAAAATGCCGCTGAATCTGTTGGTCTAAACTATTTTTTTATTCCTATTTTTCCGGGTCAGTTCACTCAACAGGCAGTCGATGAATTCAACGAAATATTTTTAGAAAAAGAGAATAGCCCTATTTTTGCCTATTGTCGGACAGGCACGCGTTCATGCACACTATGGGCGCTTGCGAATCGAGATAAGATGACGGGTAATGAAATTGTAGATCAGGCTAAAGGAGCCGGTTACGACTTATCGCAACTTTTTCTTTAACTGAATTTCTGCCGAGCTAATAGCTTTGTTAACTTGTTTTGGACTGGTTCCACCAATGTGTGACCTCGCTGCAACTGACCCTTCAACAGTTAAAAAATCATAGACATCTTTTTGAATTACGCTGCTAAATTTTTTCAGATCAGCTAATTTAATTTCATGAAGTGACAAATCATTCTTCACGGCATGATTCACTAAATTTGCAACGATTTCATGTGAGGTCCTGAATGGCACTCCTTTTTTAACTAAGTAGTCTGCAAGATCGGTTGCTGTTGAAAAACCTTCTTCAGCATAATGTAACATTTGCTTTTTATTCACTGTAATGTGCCTAACTAAATCAGCATATATTTCGAGACTACCAATGACCGTATCCACCGAATCAAAGACAGGTTCTTTATCTTCTTGATTATCTTTATTGTAGGCCAAAGGTTGAGACTTCATTAGTGTCAATAAACTCAGAAGATTACTATTCACTCTCGCAACCTTTCCTCTGATGAGCTCTGGTACGTCAGGATTCTTTTTTTGCGGCATGATGCTAGATCCAGTACAAAACTTATCTGCAATATCGATAAAATTAAAGAATGGGCTCATCCACATAATTAATTCTTCAGAAAGTCTAGATAAATGAGTCATCAACATTGAAGCATTAAAACAAAATTCAATTGCAAAATCTCTGTCAGAAACGGCATCCAACGAATTCATCGAAATGCCCTCAAATTTCAATTTTTTAGCGACAAATTTTCTATCAATTGGATAGGTGGTTCCTGCCAAAGCAGCTGAACCCAGAGGTAGTTGATTTATTCTTTTTCTTCCATCAAAAAATCTATTCTTATCTCTGTCCAACATCTCATAATAAGCCATCATATGATGGGCAAAACTAATGGGCTGGGCAATTTGTAAGTGAGTTAGGCCAGGCATGTAAGAATTAATATTTTTTTTAGCTAAGCTGACAATATTTTTTTGTAATTTTGTTATCTTTAAAACAACTTCATCTGTGATGTCTCTTAAAAAGAGTCTCAAGTCTGTCGCAATTTGATCATTTCTGGATCTACCCGTGTGGAGCTTTTTCCCAGCATCGCCAATTAATTGTGTTAATTTTTTTTCAATATTTAAATGAACATCTTCATCAGACACACTCCATTTAAATTTTCCCAGCATTATTTGCTCACTAATTTTTTTTAGTCCCTGATCAATTTTTTTAAAATCAGTTGCAGAGATAATTTTTTGTTTTTTTAACATTTCTGCATGAGCCAATGAACCCTGAATATCATAGAGCGCCAATCTTTGATCGAAATCAACAGATGCCGTAAAAATCTGTACTAATTTATCCACCGGTTCATCAAACCTGCCAGACCATTTTTTATTTTGTTCTTTCATAGTCGTAAGTATATATCAAACCCTTTTATACATCACTAATAAGCAAGCCCTATGCTAGAATTTCAGCATGAAAAAAATGATCCGTATCGCATCTCGTGAAAGCCAATTGGCAATGTGGCAAGCCAACTATATTGCTGATCGAATTAGAGAAAAATATCCCGACACAGAAGTCAGCGTGCTAAGTTTTAAAACTCAAGGTGATATTATTTTGGACCAACCTCTTGCTGAGATTGGCGGTAAAGGTTTGTTCATCAAGGAGCTGGAACATGCCTTATTAAGTGATGATGCAGATTTAGCAGTTCATTCTATGAAAGATGTTCCCATGGACCTGCCAGAACCATTTGAAATATGTGCAATTTCTGAAAGAGAAAACCCCAGCGACGCTTTTATCAGTAATAAATATGCTTCACTAGATGACCTTCCACAAAATGCTGTTGTAGGGACCTCAAGCTTAAGGCGCCAGAGCCTGATTAAACATACAAGGCCTGACTTAATTATTGAAAGCCTACGTGGAAATTTACAAACAAGACTGAAAAAACTAGATTCTGGAATATATGACGCCATTATCCTTGCCTCTGCAGGTCTGATCAGGCTTAACCTAGAAAATAGAATTAAAAGCACACTTGATGTGAAACAGTACACCCCATCAGTAGGTCAAGGAGCACTTGGCATTGAAATCCTTAAAAATAAATCTGAGTTAAAAGAATTATTAGATTTTTTAAATGACGAACAAACACAGATTCAAGTCGAGGCTGAAAGGAAGATCAGTAAAACCCTCGCAGGAAGTTGCACAGTGCCAATGGGAGCCCACGCATCCATTAAAAATAATTTGCTCACCATTCAAGCCTTTGTATCCTCTCCGGATGGAATTAAAATGATTCGTGCTACTGATACTGGACCATACACAGAGCATCTTTCACTTGCCAATAATGTAGCTCAGTCACTGATTGATCAGGGTGCCAAAAATATTCTTGGACTTGAGCATGGCTAATTTAATTGCAACCCGATCTAGTTTACAAAATCAATCCATCATAAATTTTTTTACAGGCACTTCTCTAAATGTCATTGATTATCCTTTTATTGAAATTGAGCCTATATCTTCAACACCTGAAATTAAAAAAATTATTGATGACATGCACTTATATTCAAAAATAATTTTTATCAGTTCAAATGCCGCACAATGCTTTAAAATAATTTCAGAACATCACTTAATAAAATTTGCTGATAATGTGCAAATATTTGCAATTGGTCCAACCACAAAAAATGAATTATCTTTTCTAAATAAGAAAATTTTTTCCCCGATTGACCAATTTGACTCAAAAACACTCCTTGAGTTATCTGAAATGCAAAATGTGACAGATGAGTCAATATTGATTGTGAGAGGCGTTGGCGGTAAAGAACTATTAAAAAACGAGTTAGAAAAAAAACAAGCCAATATAGCCTACCTGGAGTGTTACCAGAGAATCTTTAAACTGATAGATTTCAATGTAATTGCTAATTATTCACAAAAGGAAACTTTGTATATTTTGATTACAAGCTCACAAATAGCACAACATTTTATTGATCAGCTTGGATTGTTTGAAAATCCAGATCAAATTCACTTTGATAACATTAGCTTCATAGTAAATCATGAAAATATTGCAAAAGAGTTATCAGTGTTTGAGTGTGATATAAAAATCACGCCCACTTTGGATCCTGAAAAATTACAATCTTTATGTATTGATTAGGATTATTTCGGCGCAAAGGTAAATGCATCTGAGTAGAAGCTATTGGGATTTAAACCGGCTTCGACAAATTCTTTATATGCCACCTCAATCATTCCAGGGGCACCACAACAATATACGTCAAATGAATCCAATGGGCCTAGATCTTTGATTACTTTTTTATGCACTAAACTTTTTTCTTGTCCATTTACAACTTCTTCAGAATATATATTTATGGCCTCAAAATTATTAATATTTTTTTTCCAATTCTCAACAACCTCATCTTGATATAAATCTTTATGAGTCTTGAAGCCTCGGTATAGATATATTTTTCTTTCCTCCCCAGCTCGATAGTAATCATTAATGATTGATTTTATTGGGGCAAAACCAGTTCCACCGGCAACAAAAATGATTGGTCGATCGGATTCTCTGAGGAAAAAGTTTCCTATAGGCGCCTCAATGCGATGGATACTTTTTTCTTTCATCTCATTAAAGACATAGTTGGTAAATGTACCTCCTTCAATTAAACGAACATGCAACTCAATCAAATCATCGCCCGGTGCATTGGCCATTGAAAAGGCTCTTCGTGCTCCATCTTTTAAAATAAATTCAAGGTATTGTCCTGCTTTAAATTGCAAATTTTCACCTGCAGGCAGCTTTAATAGAATCTGCATGACATCATGATTTAGCAAGTTTAATTTTTCGACCCTGACGGGTGTTATTCTTTTTGGAAATTCATCAAGTTTTTTTTCAACTAGGCTTGCTATTGTGACATCACTCGTCGCATAAGTTTTACACAATAAAAAGTTCTGCTCACTCTTGTCTTGGTCAGTGAGTACTCCTGGCATGATATCTTCATGAAAAACCTCACCTTTGATAATTGTTGCCTTGCATGATCCACATGATCCACTTCTACATCCATAAGGTAGCGTTATTCCAGAGGATATTGCCGCTTCAAGGATGGTTTGACTTGGCTTTATTTCAAATTCAATGCCATCAACTTTTCCAACATACATTAATCGTCATCCTCTTTTTTAAACTCACCCTCAATCACCGAATCATCTTTTTGTTTTTTTTGATTAAAACGATTTTGCATTTCTTGAAATAAATTGTCGTTTGGATTTTTCGATGGCATAACAAGCAATATTATGGCTATCAAGTCAGTGACGATGCCTGGAAAAAGAAATAGTCCACCAGCTATCATATTTTTTGCTGTGCCCATGATCATCTGAAATGGCGAACCAGCACTCTGAAATGAATTCATCATTCTAAAGAGAAGCTGGGACTTTTCTTCTTTTATCATTCTCCAGCCAAGCACACCAACTACAACTATATATAGAAAATACCACCACCCATACAATGAGCCTAATTTAAAATAGCCCCATATTTCTATAAACGGAACCAATATTAACAACCAAATACCTATAAATTTCATGATGTTAGCTTTCCTATGAGATAATGGTCTGTACCATTTTTCTTTTGCAAGTCATATTTCAGACATGACCAGATACTTAACCTTATTCTTTTTTATTTTAGCACCCTGGCTTTTATATGCGGATGATTTTAATGATTTAAAGTCATTAACAAAAAATGCATATAAAATTTTAACGGTTGAGGAGGCGTTTCCATACGAAATTTCTATATCCCCAACCAATAGTTCTATCTCAGTCCAATTTAATACTCAACCGGGCCACTATCTTTACCAATCTAAATTTAAATTTTCTTCATCAAGCAATACTGATTTCCAATTTAATTTTCCCGAAGGTAAAGAAAAGGAAGATGAGTTTTTTGGCAAACAAATTATTTATGACCAGCCACTGGTATTTCAAATTAATTTAAAGGAACCCCTAACTGATGATGAATCATTTGTCATCCACTTCCAGGGGTGCAGTGACCAGGGGCTATGTTATCCGCCACAACAAATTTCTAATGACATGAAAAATCTCGATAAGACGAGTATCAAAGGATCAGATATTTATCAGGAAGCCTTTAAATCTAGCATCTATAAAACATTTGCACTTTTCCTCTTTGGTGGAATTCTATTGTCATTAACGCCCTGTGTACTGCCACTAATTCCAGTTCTTCTCGCCATGTTAAGTAATCTGAAAAATAACAGGGGGCTTGCTACGATTGCCTATGTTGTTGGTATCTGTATCACCTACAGCTTCATTGGCCTCATCGCCGCAAAAACAGGAAGTGTTTTATCGATTTACCTGCAAGGTGAGCTTATCTTATTGTTCACAGCTCTGTTATTTATATTATTTTCCCTGGCCATGTTTGATGTGTACGATTTAAATCTCCCATCTTCTATTCAAACGAAACTTAATAATTTTGCCAATAATTTAAATGCAAAAAATTATTTAGGAATTGTCCTATTAGGCATGATCTCTTCGCTAATATTGAGTCCGTGTGTGGCACCCCCGCTGGCAAGCGCCATCTTGTATATTAGCCAAACAGGGAATGCACTTATTGGGATGTCTTCTCTATTCTTTTTGGCATTAGGGATGTCTTTGCCACTGCTAGTAATTGGATTAACATCTATAAAATTTATTCCCAAGACAAATCAAGTCAACATCTTTTTTAAAAAATTAATTGGCTTTATTCTGCTTGGTTCTGCCATTTATGTTACCAAGCCGCTATTAAATATTTTTGTGATCGAATTGCTCTTTATCATATTAGGACTAATCGTTTTTATTTACGCATTGATAGCTTTAAAGCTTAAAAAATTTATTCAAATTATTTTATTGATGCTTGCCGTTATTGCCTCTATATTTATGTCCATCGATTCTTTCAAACAATATCAGCTAAATGAAAAAGAGAAAATTCAATTTAGCATGGTCACAACTGAGAATGAATTAAACTCAATAATTCAAGAAGCAAACAAACCAATACTCATTGATTTTTATGCAGACTGGTGTGTCGCCTGCCTTGAATTTGAAAAATATACTTTCCAAGATATAAATGTTCGAGGTGAGCTCGATAGGTTCATCCTCGTAAAAGTGGATGTGACAGATTTTAACGAGAATGATAAAAAAATTATGAATCGATTCAATATTTTCGGACCTCCCGCCATTGTATTTTTTAACTCGAATAATGAAGAGTTACAAAGAAAACAAATTTTTGGATTCATGAATGCTGAAAATTTTCTCAAACACATCAAGGGCATTAAATGAAAAAATTTCCCATCATCGTATTAATTTCTTTGGCCTTTATTGTTGGCATTGGAACTAATATTTTTATAAATTCATCTGGAGAACCGCAGATTACCGAAACAGAGAGTAAATCAGCTATGGATCTTCCCTTTATGATTGAAAATGCAGGAAAGGTATCATTAAATGATATTGAATTTAAAGAAATGTTAATCATTAACTTTTGGGCTAGCTGGTGTGAGCCATGTAAAAAAGAAATACCCGAACTCAATAGCTTCAATGCGAGTTTAGATAAGAACAACAATACCCGTCTTATTGGGGTTGCAATAGATGATATGGATGAGGTCATTTCCTTTATGAAGGAAATACCAATTTCATACTCGAATCTAACAGATGAAAAAAATGGCTTTTTATTAAGTCGTCACTTTGGCAATGACAAGGGTGTATTGCCATTTACTGTCGTAATAGATAAAAACTATCAAATCCAACATAAATTTTATGGTGAAATAACCGAAAAAGACCTATTAAATGTCGTTAAATAGCTTCTAAATGTTTTTAAATGTAGTCTATTTATCATTATCTAAATTTTAAATATCCAAGAAAAAAGATTTTATCTTTTTATTTATATATTAATATCACTATTTTAGTAGACAAATGTCGTTAAATTCGGCAAACTGGTGTACTACTGTAGAGATTATTATGAAAATAGCTTTAATTAATGGACCTAATCTAAATCTTCTTGGACAGCGAGAGCCAGATGTTTACGGCAATCAAGGTTTAGAAGATATTAATAATGAACTGCAAACTCTATTTCCAGGAATAACTTTTAGTTTTTTTCAAAGCAATAGTGAATCAGAGATTGTAAATTTTGTTCATACATTAAAAGTTGACTATATCGTTATTAATCCTGCAGCATTTACCCATACTTCAGTAGCCATTAGAGATGCTATTTTAGGAGTAGGTATACCTTTTTACGAAATTCATTTATCAAATGTTCATGCTCGGGAGGAGTTTAGGCATAAATCTTATTTTTCAGATAAAGCCAAGGCAGTGATATGTGGTTTAGGTAAGGATGGTTATTCAGCAGCAATTCAACACATTGTTAAATATTCATAAAAGGTAAGAATCATGGACTTAAGAAAACTAAAAAAACTAATCGACCTGGTTGAAGAATCAGGAATTAGTGAATTAGAATTAACTGAAGGTGAAGAAAGTGTTCGTATCAGTCGCCAAGGTCAAGTGGTGCAGCAACCTCAGCAATACACTATACCTCAACAACCGACACCACCCTTACAAAACCAAGTACCAACACCAACAGCTAGTGCAGAGGCAGAAGACATAGTTGAGGATGCTGGGCATGCCCTTACTTCACCAATGGTAGGTACTTTCTATAGATCATCGTCACCCGAAGCTGATCCATATGTCGAAGTTGGAAGTACCGTGAAAAAAGGTGACACTTTATGCATTATCGAGGCGATGAAACTACTCAATGAAATTGAAGCCGACCGTGACGGAATTGTTAAGAAGATTATGGTTGAGAACGCTCAGCCGGTTGAATTTGGTGAACCACTTTTTATTATTGAGTAATCTATGTTTGAAAAAATCCTTATTGCTAACCGCGGAGAGATTGCACTTCGCATCCTAAGAGCCTGTCGCCAGATGGGTATTAAAGTGGTAACCGTTCACTCAGAGGCTGATGTAGATGCAAAATATGTCAAACTTTCTGATGAGTCCGTCTGTATAGGTCCAGCGCCATCAAATCTCAGTTACTTAAATATCCCTGCCATTATTAGCGCTGCGGAAGTAACTGATGCACAAGCCATTCATCCTGGATATGGTTTCCTTTCTGAAAATGCAGATTTTGCTGAACAAGTTGAAAAAAGTGGATTTACTTTTATTGGGCCTAAATCAGAAACCATCAGATTGATGGGAGATAAAGTAAGTGCCAAAGAGGCGATGATAAAAGCTGGTATTCCTGTTGTTCCTGGCTCTGATGGTGAATTGAGTAGCAATCCTGATGAGATTATAGACACCGCTAGAAAAATTGGGTACCCAGTAATTATTAAAGCAGCTGGTGGTGGTGGTGGACGAGGAATGAGAGTGGTTCATACTGAAGCATCACTGCTAAATGCCGTTTCAATGACAAAAAATGAAGCGCACAGCTTTTTTGGTAATGCCGCGGTGTACATGGAAAAATATCTAGAGAAACCTAGGCATATTGAGTACCAAGTGCTCGCAGATAATTATAAAAATGCGATCCACCTCTTCGAGAGAGATTGCTCCATGCAACGGAGACATCAAAAAGTTATTGAAGAAGCTCCTGCTCCAGGATTATCAGACAAATTAAGAAAAAAAATGGGTGACAAATGTGCTGATGCCTGTAGAAAAATTGGTTATCGAGGAGCCGGCACCTTTGAGTTTCTTTACGAAAATGATGAATTTTACTTTATTGAAATGAATACTCGAATTCAGGTAGAACATCCTGTGACAGAAATGATTACCGGTGTTGACCTCATTCAAGAACAAATAAAAATCGCAGCTGGGGAGAAGTTAAGCTACCGCCAGAAAGATATCGTGATTAATGGTCATGCAATGGAATGTCGTATCAATGCTGAAGATTCATATTCTTTCATACCTTCTCCTGGCCTCATCAATCGGTTCCATGTGCCCGGAGGTCCGGGCATCAGGGTTGATACCCATGTTTATGGCGGTTATCGCGTTCCGTCGCATTATGACTCAATGATCGGTAAGCTAATCGCTCATGGGGACACACGTGAAAAAGCTGCTGCAAAACTACAAATGGCTCTTTCAGAAATGTATTGCGAGGGAATTAAAATTAATATTGATCTCCACCGTGATTTATTAATAGATCTGGCTTTCCTCAAAGGTGGTGCAAGTATTCATTATTTGGAAGAAAAATTAGGAATGAAAAAATAGGTGATCTCTTTATCACTGATAGTAGATGATGATATTGCACAGTCCATTGGTGACCATCTCATTGAACTTGACGCACTGTCTTTAAGCTTTAGCGACTCTGATTTAGACACACATAATGAAGTTGCAATTTTTGGTGAGGACCCTGATGATCATGAAAGATATTGGAAAAATACCAAGGTCATAGCCCTATTCCAGGATGATCATGCTCTCACAGAGGTTATTCATTCCATTCACAATGAGTTTAACATTCATATTGACCAGATTCAGGTTGAGCCGGTTGCAGAAAAAGATTGGGTTAAAGAAACTCAGTCGCAATTTAAGCCGATCCAAATTAATGACAAAATTTGGATCATTCCCTCTTGGCACAAAATAAAAAATAATAGTGCGATTAACATTCACCTAGACCCTGGATTGGCATTTGGGACTGGGTCTCATCCCACCACCAAACTTTGTTTAGATTGGTTAACCAAAATTGATCTTATTGATAAATCTGTTTTAGATTATGGATGTGGTTCAGGAATTTTAGCTATTGCGGCAAAAAAATTAGGGGCCAAATCAGTTGCTGGAACCGACATTGATCCTCAGGCAATTACCTCCAGTAATCAAAATGCAGAGAATAACCAAACGAGTACCATTAATTTTTATACTTCAGATGAATCAACAAATGACCTGTACGACATTGTTGTTGCAAATATATTATCAAGCGCACTGAAAGTGTTAGAACCGCTAATACATTCTAAATGTAAACCGCAAGGACGCATTGCACTATCTGGTATTTTGCAATCACAGGAAAATGAAATCAAAGAAATATATTCCCATAACTTTGTTTTTGAAGACTCTTTATATCAAGATGGTTGGGTATGTATGACTGCATTAAGAAAGTCATAGCTGTTCGATATTCTTCAATATTTGTTTACTCTTTTTAATATATAAGCCCTTATCCTCTTCACTCATTTTATTTATCTGCATTTTCACAATGCCCATTCTTGGATTATTTTCTAATAACCTTGGGTTGTTTAAAAAGAAGTTCCAGTAGAGACTATTAAATGGACATGAGTTGTCTGCAAATTTAGTCTTCACATCGTACTGACAGGATTTACAGTAATTTCCCATCTTATTAATATAAGAGCCGGATGAGACATACGGTTTTGTGGCCAACAAACCTCCGTCAGCATATTGTGACATGCCTAAGACATTTGGTATTTCAACCCATTCGATGGCATCTATGTAAATTGCTAAAAACCATTCATGAACACGCTTTGGATCAACTTCACTCAGTAACATAAAATTTCCGAGTATCATTAATCTTTGGATATGGTGGGCATATGCATGTTGCAAAGATTGTTGTATCGATTTTTGCAGGCAGTTCATGTTAGTTTTTCCATGCCAAAAAAACTCTGGTAACTTATTTTTAAATTCTAAATAGTTACTGAGTTCATATTCAGGCATCTTTGCCCAATACACTCCTCGGATGTATTCTCGCCAACCAATAATCTGTCTTATAAATCCTTCAACAGTACTTAAATTAGATAAATCTTTTTTTAAGTACCCCTCGACTGTTTTAGCAATCATAAATGGTGATAACATTTTAGTATTGAGAGCAAAAGATATTAATGAGTGAAACAAAAATGGATTTTCATTCGCCATGGCGTCCTGAAAATCACCAAATTTATCAAGGCTAGATTTTATAAAATGATTTAGAACTTGTAATGACTCCTCCTCGTTACTTGGCCAATTAAAATCTTTTACATCAACGGACCCAATGTACCCAATTTCTAATTCATCAATTTCATCCTTGAGATGTTCCACTTCATGATTGAACTTGATACGATCTGGAACTGATTGTTTTGGATCCCACTTTTTCCTATTATCTTGATCATAATTCCACTTATCACCGATAGGTTTATCACCAACCATTAAAATGGAATATTTTTTCCTAATGTGGCGGTAAAATTCTTCCATTCTCCATATTTTTTTATTTGTGAAAAAATCACTTAAGTCCTGTCTATGGGTCAAAAAATGTTCCGTCGAATAAGATTGGTGTTCTAAACCGATTTGATTGGCTATTTTTTTCAATTCTTGATCCAATCGATATTCATCTGGCATCTGATATTCAAATTTATTTATATCTGAATTTATTTCAATTAATTTCTGAATATTTTTATAAAAGGATTGCTGATTGTCCGGATCTTTTAATTTGATATACCTCACAACATGGCCTTCTTGCTCTAATTCTTTTGCAAATTTTCGCATCGCATGCATGAACGCGAGCATTTTTTGAATGTGGTGCTTCGCATAAGTCATTTCAGGAATAATTTCCATCATCAGATAGATCACATTATGATCAATTTGCTTGAACCAGCTGTGCTTCTTATTTAACTGATCACCCAATAATAATCTAAGTGTTTTCATTCCAGTACATCTCATATTGATTATCTATATCGTAAGTATTCTTCTGTTTTTCAACATTGAATCGTCTACCGCCTCTGGGATCCGTTCCATACCCAGCGATGTATATCCAATTACCCTGGTTAGAGTAAATATCAAAATCGATCAAATATTTTTGGAAAAAATCAGCACCAACTCGCCAATCTATTTTCATTTCAAAAATAATAAAGGAAGCTAATATCTGTCTCATTCGATTTGATAAGAAGCCACTATTTTGCAACTCTCTGATACCTGCATTGATAAAAGATGACCCTGTATTTGCCTCTTCTAAATTAATTATGTTGACCTGGCTTGTCTCATTAATCTCTTTATTTTTTAGCCCGAAAGGGAAATATAGTTTCCTGTCATATTTAAAGTGTAAAAACCTAAAGTAATCTCTCCACAAAAGTTCGAACAATATCCAATAAGTACTCTCGTTTGCCCTATTATTTTCTTCATAATTTTTGAGGGAAGTAAAAATTTGTCTCGCTGAAATTAAACCATGTGCAAGCCACACTGAAAATTTTGTTGAAAAATCATTGCCCATTAACTCATTTCTTGTCTGTTTATATTCAAGTGCTTTATTATCTGAAAAATAGTCCTTCACAAAGCTTTGAGCACCATTTTCACAGATGGTATAGTGATTTAAAAAATCTACACTGCCCCTGAATATGTTTTCATATTTGGGTAATTTGCATGATTTAATATTTAAAAGATCTGCAGGCTTTGGAAGAGGTAAACTTTCACTTAGGGTGACTGTAATTGGCTTTGATTCGACCTTCTTTCTGAATGTCGTAAAGGTGTCAGGTAAATTGCTTACATCAAATTCAAGATCCTCAGTATTAAGCAATGAAGAGTCCCAGAGGGACACCACATCAGGTTGAGTAATGCTTAATTCCTCGTCCTTTTCATAAGGACTAATTATTTTTTCACAATATATTTTATTAATCTGGTGCTGTTTAGCTATAGAAGAAAATAAGACTGAAGGCTCACCCTGAATAACATAGAGCTCATGCCCTAAGTTGGATAAATTTGTCTGAAGTTGATTCAGAGCATCAATTAAAAATTTATTCTTATGATTTTCTTCGACATCAAGAATTTTTAGATTCCGATTAACTATGTAAACAAAAGAAATACATGTTGAGTCTTTGATACATTGTAACAAGGGGTAATTATCATTAAGTCTTAGGTTGTTTCTAAACCAGAAAATATTATGTGACACGATGATTTTTACACCTTTGTGAGCAATACTTTACCTCATCCCAACATCTTTCCCATTTCTTTCGCCACGAGAAAGGTCGCTGACATGTGACGCATATTTTTTGTGGTAAGTTTTGTTTGTGCATATCTCTAAGATGATATTAAAGGGTTTTGGTTCTTCAATATTTAGCTTATTTAATAAAATGTGCTTATAATTATTTATGCATTTTAAATTAACACTCATTATCTCTTTATTCCTAGCCTCATGTGCTACGACTAATCAAAATATACAGCGCCCTGCACCACATAATGACTTTACTGGCAAATTTGTTGAAAAACATTTTGCTGGAGAAGATGCAAATGACTACATGATGCGTGCATGTAAGGTGTATGGCGGCCTCAATCAGGATAGTGTTCAAAAAAAGGATAGTGATCTGCTACTTCAAGATATATTTGAATTTAAATGTAATTTTGCCAATAAGTTATCTGACGAGTTAGAAATCGATGGGAAATCATCCAAGCGCTTGAACGGCACAGTGGCCAAACAGAAATGCGAAAGACTTGGTTTTACAGTGGGCTCTAAAGATTTTGTAAACTGTCTTCAAGAGCTTACGCAATGAAGAAGCTTTTTTTACTGTTGTTCCTTGCCAACTACTCTTTTGCTGATGAGCTAACTTATGTCTGTGAAGGATTAAGTCATTTTGAACTTGTCGGCGCCAGTGGTGCAAAAGAGGAACAGCAGTCGAGGGAATACAAATTTAAAAACTTAACCTTGATTGATCTAAATAACATTGAATGCGAAAAATCTAAAACTACCATGATATGTAAATCAACTCTCTTAAATATCAGATCACTCAATTTGGATTTAAAAACATTAAAAATTACTGATTCGATATCAGGAAATAAGGGTTTTGGGCATTATATTGAAAATTTTGAGGGCCAATGTCAAATCAAATAAATATTAAAGAGCTATCTCCTAATACTTTTGATGTAACAATATACTCAAATACAGAAACAAATCACCAAGTGACAATTTCTGATAACTTCATCACTGAATATCAAATAAAAAATCTCACAAAAAAAGAAATTATTGAACAATCATTCATATTTCTTTTAGAGAGGGAATCTAATACTTCTATTCTAAGAAAATTCAATATTGAAGTCATAGCAAATTACTTTCCAGAGTATAAAAAATTATTCAAATAACAGAAACTTAACAAAATTGATCTAGTCATTTCATATTATAAATTTGGAGTGATTATGTTTAAATATTTTCATATAACAATATTATCCTGTGTAGTATTCCTTAAGCCATTATCTGCTGAAGAAATTAAAGATGGCCTCTATCAAGAATTCTTTGAAAATAAATCTTCAAAATTTGAAATCACTTATAAAGATGGAAAGAAAAATGGGAAAGAAAAATTTTGGTATGAGAATGGTCAAATTAAAATGGAAAGTGACTTTAAAGATGGTAAGGAACATGGTTACTGGAAGCAGTGGTATGAGAACGGACAGATAAAACTTAAAGTTGAATATAAAGATGGAAAAGAAAATGGTCTTTGGGAACAATGGTTTGACGATGGTCAACAAAAATCAAAAAGTTCGTGGGTCAATGGAACCAAAGATGGACATGAATGGATTTGGAATAAAGAGGGTCAATTGATTTCCAAAGACTTATATCAAAATGGAAAAATAGTTAAATGACTTGAAATCTTCTTTAAGAGCTCCCATATATAAATTATGGTTGTTATGCCTAATGGGTAACACCATAATTTTTTATTTTGCTTAAATTAAAGGAGATAAACATGAAAATTTCATTTGGTAACTTATATCCAAGTACACTGGGTTTTGAAACTGTTTTAAGAGATATTGAAGCACTGATGGAGAACTCGATTGAGTCCGTCCATGAAAAATTTCCTCCCCATAACATTATTAAACATAATGAGACCTCGTATTCAGTTGAATTAGCTGTTGCTGGCTTTAACCAATCTGACATTGACGTCACAGTTAAGGATGGACTACTTATTATTAAAGGTGATAAGTCAAAAGATGATACAAGTATTCAGTACCTTCATAAGGGTATTTCTAATCGATCATTTACAAAAACAATTCGATTAGCAGATACCATTGAAGTTAAAGGGGCAGATCTAGAATCTGGTGTCCTTAAAATCGCGCTTGAAAATATTATTCCAGAATCAAAAAAACCAAAAAAAATTGAGATTAATGGAATAAAGAATCTTGCATCACAACAGTTAAATTCTTTAACTGCTTAAGCATCTTTTTAAAAAGGAGTAAATGTACATTACTCCTTTTTTTTAAACCCATCAATTATTAAACAGCCGTCGGGGTCCATGCATGGCCAATCAGACTGAGGTCCGCAACTATTTCCTGTTATTTTTGTCCGGATCGGTTCATAAAATTGAACCTGATTGTTGTTATGATCAGAACTTATAGTTTTATTTTTTCCACTTATTTTTTCAGAAGAAAAAATAAATTGGGGATTAAGGAATAAACTAAATATTAATCCGAACCGGAGAGGTCTGTTATAGAATATACCCCGGTTGGACGATCTTTTTCTGTTTTCCATGATCTTCTTTTGACAATTCGGCACCGATCTCGATTAATATCAGAAGCGCCAAATTTTAGTTTAGCATTTGGAATAACACGATATATATGCCTTTCTAAACCATCAATTGTTTCAGGGGCATCATCATGAGCACAAAATATTAATACTCGCTGTTGCCTACTATCCTCTTGACGGATGATGACTAAATCATCACGCTTTAATTCTTTAAAATATTTTTTTAATCTATCTAATTCTTCTTTAGTAATCGGTTCAGTTTTTAATAAACTCACTCTTTTTGTTAAAGAAATTGCATTTGCATTAAGCTTATCTTTACTCAAAATCTGTGGGATAAAACGAACGATCCATTTATCTGATAGTTTTGATTTTTTCAGATTAGCAACAATTTCATCGACAGGGTATTTTGATAGGATTGGTGGTCTCATATATTTAAGATTATATTAAAAAATAAACCGATATAGTAAACAATTGATAAAGATATGATTGAAGCAATGATTATAAAAAAAATCTTGCGAACAAACTCAGCCCTAAGATCATTGCTATTAATAATACGATATAAATAAAAACCGACAAGGTAAGAGGGCAATATAGCAATTACCCATAACCATTTTTGCTCTTTAAATCCTAACCAAAAGCATACACAGAGTGAAATAAGTACAACAATTCCACCCAGTCTGGACCAAAAATTATGTCTCATGACGTTATAATAATGGATATGCAAAAAGATACAAAATTTACACGTTTTGATGCCATCATTTTAGGCTCTACATTCCTTACAGCTGTGATCACCTTTCTCATCTATATCGGTTTTAGTTTGTATAAGTATATTAAAGGAGGGGTATGGGTAAAGTCTTTATCAGCATGTGAGGTATTCAATTTATTTTGTTCAAATAACTTTATTATTAAATTAATAGGTGAGCTAGAAGCTATTCTTTTTGTATCACTTGTCTTTGGATTATATTTCCTCATTCATTTCTACTTGGTTAAAAAGTGAAATATCTTTTTTTTCTATCTCTAATGATGTGTCATCATTCATTTGCATTAGAGTGTATTGGTCAGGTTTCTCAACGCTACGAAATTAATGATCTAATTCACGACCAACAAGATCTTTCAAACATTTTGTTAAATATTTCATTCGATAAAAAGTATAAAACGATTAATTTTGATATTGAAAATAAACTAAGAATCAATAATGAGATGAATTACCCATGTGAGCCACAATCATCAAGAACAGTGTGTTCAAAAAAGGCTACTTTTTTATCAGAAATGGGAGAACGTGACCCTAATACAGGAACACAGTATGAATCAACAGCCCATACACAATACTTTATGGAAATTATTTATGATAATGAAAGCAGAATTCTTAGTTTTGATCACCAAATAAATTCAACAGTGAGTAAACCAAAAAAAATTCAATCTAGTGAAATTGCCTCAGGGAGATTTAAATGCAAATAGATTTTTTTTGGATAGAAATAATTATATTTATCATCCTTATTCTATTGCTGATTATTATTATATATTTAGCCAATCGTTAACTAATAAGAAATTTCCTGAAAAGCATAATCATAAATCTTTCCTGAATGCTTAAAATTTAATTCATCAATTACTTTTTTTAACATTGCTGCGGACTGAGATGGAGTAAATATTTCATGCTTAACAAATCCTGAATAGGGTTTAGATAATTTACTATCAACTGTTCCAGGATGCATGCCGCAAACTATAATATTTTTATATTTTCTTTTTAACTCAATTGATAAATTTTTAATCATCATATTTAGTGCAGCTTTACTCATCCTATAAGCATACCAACCCCCCAATTCATTTTCAGAAATACTCCCTACACGAGCTGATAAAAAAACTATTTTTGTATAATCAGTGAGATTATTACTCAACTGTCCTAGCAATATTAGCGGTGCAACACAATTAATATGGTACGAAAATTGAAAAGCATTTTTATCAATATCCTTTAAGCTTTTTTCAGGTTTGTAGTGCTCGTTATGCAGATGTCCTGTAGCAAAAATAATTAGATCAAACTTAATTTCCACATTTAAATTTATCTCTTCATGTTGATCATAATCATAGATAATTTGGTTAATATGTGGATCTAAATTTTGTTTTTTTCTAGACGCAATAGTAAGCTGGACATCTTTTCCATCATATTCATTGATCAAGGCTGACCCTATAGCTCCAGAACCACCTATTATCAGTATTTGTTTCATTTATTGAATCTTTCTTATATTTATTTATCTATAGCACATGATATTTTTTATAAAAACAACTATCGCTGTCGCCATCATTTTGGTTGCCTCTGAGCTCAGTAAAAAAAGCACTACCCTTGCTGCCATGCTTTTAGCCATGCCCATCGTCCTATTTGTTTCTTTTGCACTGATTTATCAACAAAATAAAGACAATTTACACATAGCAAAATTAACGCACGAAACTGTACTTTATATCCTACCGGTATTACCCTTTTTATATCTTTTATCAGTATTGCTGAAGTTAGGTATGAATTTTTATCTGTCCTTATTTTTAGTGACGATTGGTATATGTTTAGTCACATACACTCTCAATTATTTTTTAACGAACATAAATTAACTTGATAATGTTATCTAACTGCATATGGGCAACAGTTAATGCAAATAATGATGGAAATAATAATTCGATAAACGAAACCTGAATTAATTCATTACATATCAGCCATACAATCAAAACAGGAATTGTAAAAATTATCATCCAAATCGTATCTTTTTTTAGCTGAAATTGATGATTCATTAATGCTCTCATTCCATGATAAAAACAAAAATAATAACCAAACCAAAATAGTGGATCTAAAAAGTACCCGGATATCAGCATCACAAATAATACTGACGTCTCACTCCACAGCATCTTTTTAAAAGCAATTCTCAACCATCCTATAAAACATACAATAAATAAAATTTGTATGCATATAATTACTATTTTATTCATCTGATATTCAGCTAAATTAACAAAAATTAAATTGACAGTTTCGGCATGGAAAAATATTGGGATCATTGTGACTAGGAAACCCCATGTTATTTTCTGTAATTTATTTAATGAATAATTTTTAAGATCGCTATCACCGAAGTGATATATAGACATCAAAAATAAAATAAATAATCCTATAGTTGGAAAGGCTAACCAAATTAAAATTGAAACTAAAACAATGAGAAGATAAATTAAATATATTTTGAATCGAGAATTTTTTTTAATGCTTAGTTCCCAAACTATTTTTCCATCAAGCGCACCATGTCCCAAACCAACAGTTGTTATCGCAATAAAAACTATCAGAATTAAAGGGTGAATACCTAAAGAATAAACTTCATCAAGACTTTGGTAAGGATAAAAGCTAATCAAGAGTATACCTAAGATTGAAAAAAGGAGATGATGAATATTTATTTTATTTAATAAGTGCATTTATCATTATTTTCTTAGGGGTATTCATTAATATTTTGACGATGTCATATAATTTTGGAATATCTGCTAAAAACCTTATCACTGATGCAATATCATTTGAATTAAATAATTTTACAAATATAGAGCTAGCAAGACCTGGATAATAATAACAAGCTTTCAAAAATATTTTATCTAAAAAACTAATAAGTTTTTTTTCTTTAAAAACTAGGTCTTTGAGATTTGTATTTCTATTAATTATTGACCACTGTGCTGCTCTTAAAAGCATATACCCAGAAGATGGACGTGCAAAGCCACCATCAAGACCTATATTAATGATACGAGTAGTTCTATGAAATTTATGATCTACCGACATTGGGATGACGCCTTTTTCTTTTTTTATAATTTTTGCAAAATTAAATGTTGCTAATGATTTCTTATGAATCTTCTCAAGATTCTCAAAATGTACTTTTTTCCCAAATGCAGTGGTTTCAATTAGTATCGATTTCTGGTCAAAGGGTAAATTATAGTTAAACAAAACTTCATTATTTGATTGTAAAAAATGCATTAATTGGCATGTGTCGTGTTTGTGGTTATCTTTTATTTGTATTTTAGTACCAACAAAATATTGAAATAACATTTTATTATTTTTCAGTGGTTGCTCAGCTAAAGAAGTACTAGAAATTAAATACTGACTTTGAAACGTATGTTTTTTAGTCTTGACGTTGACTTCGTTATACATTTCTTTAACTGAAATAACCTGATCATAAATAATTTCAACCTTATTTTTTAAACTATTAAAAATAGTTTCAATTACATGCTTATAGTCATAAGTGTTATAGCTGTAGGGTGAAATATTTTTTTTAATCAAAATTTCTTCATTGCTGATTGATATTTTTTTATATACTTTATCTGCATGAATACCATACTCTTTTTTTAGATCAAGCAATCCTGGGCCCTGCCAACTACTAATATATCTGCTTTCAATTTTTTTACTTTTTTCAATTAGTAATACTTTTAAATCAGAATGTGTGTCTAAGTACTGTTTTAAAAATAATAAGCCTGATAACCCACGTCCAATAACGATTAAGTCATACATTTTAATTGTTGGTACTCGGTGAATTCTTAATTGGAAGATGAAGCATATTATTATGAGTAGGCTGATAATTTTTATTTTTTTTACTCTTGAGTAAAAATTTTAATGTATGAAATAACTTTTCGGCACCATTCAAATACACCCTCCCATTCGTGAAGGGTTGTTCCTTTTTAATTATTTTTTTTCCGATGCCTTGATATAGATTTGATGCTAATCCGAATGCCATTGAAACTTCTTTTGGTAAAAATCTTATAGCATAATTAGCACTATTAAAATATTTGTCAGCAATATTTAAAATTCTTAATTTCTCTTGCTCTACCTTTGTAATAAGATCAGGTTTTGTTAAAACATCACTGGCTAATACAGCTCCAATTAAATTTTCAGGAATATATACCCTTCCCCTGAGTGCATCTTCTTGAATATCACGAACGATGTTAACAAGCTGCATTGCTATTCCTAAGTCAATTGCAAAAAATTTAAGATTTTCATCTTTTATATTAACTGCATCACATACCATTAGTCCAACAACACCTGCAACGCGGTAACAATACCTCAATAGCTCATTGATTGATTTCGGTTGTCTAAAATTTATATCACTCTCTTGTCCCAATATAAATTCTTCAAAGTATTTAATTTGAGGAAATTGATCATCATCTAATCTTTTCAAAGACTCAAACTTTTTCTGTAAATTTTCTTTAGTAAGATCTTTTTTTAATAAGCCTATTTCTTTTATCGCAGCTTCTTTACTTTGCTCATCTACAATGTCATCTAATTTTCTACACATCTCATAGATTGAATAAATGGGATCAATATAGTCTTTACCAAGAAATTTTGAAGCCCAGTAAAATGATTTACCATTCTGTTTAATTATTTGTCTACTATCGCTCATTTAATATTCTTTCTACAACTTTGGCAGAATTTAATACACCAGGAACGCCTGCGCCAGGATGGGTACCAGCCCCAACATAGAATAAATTTTTATAATAATCATCTTTATTGTGTGTTCTAAACCATGCTGATTGGGTGAGAATTGGAGCAATTGAAAAGCCCGAACCATGAGGTGTCATATAAGACTCCTTAAAGTCATTAGGTGTCATTACGAATAGATCATCAATATTTTTTTCTAAATCAGGCATAATTGTTTTAGCTAATGCTTTGACCACCTTGTTTGCATATTCATTTTTTATTTCATTCCATGATATATCTGCTTGTAAATTTGGCACTGGAACTAAGGCATAGAAACTATCATGATTTTTAGGAGCAAAGCTCTGATCTGTAGCTGTTGGTCTATGCAGATAGATTGAGAAGTCTTCTGCTAAGACTTTCTTATTAAAAATATCATCAAGTAATTCTTTATAGCGTGGTCCCATCCATATAGTATGATGCGCAATCTCTGGATAAGTTGTTCTTGTTCCAAAGAATAATACAAATAAGCCCATGGAATGTTTTGCATATTTTTTCAAGAATCTATTTTGGATTGATTTTCTTTCTTCTCCTAAAAAGATTGAATTTACAGTGATTGGGTCAGAGTTAGAAACCACTAAATCAGTATTAATGGACGCTTGGTTCTTAATGTGAACTCTGGATATATTTTTTCCATTTACTTCTAATCTCTCTACCTCATGATTTGTTTTTATGGTGACACCCTGTCTAATCATTAAATTTTTCAACTCTTCCACAACTTTTGCCATCCCTCCCATGGCAAAATAAATACCCCATTTTTGTTCCAACGCATGAATTAATGCATATATCGATGATGTTTGAAATGGGTTACCTCCGACCAGTAATGGTTGAATTGAAAATACATTTCGTAAATTTAGATCACTTAGGTAAGTCGAGACAAACTTATAGACTGATTGGTATCCCTTTAATCTCAGAATATCTGGAGCATGTTTGAGCATTGTTGATAATTTATGAAATGGTTTATCAGCAAGATCTTGGTAACCAATTTCAAATATTTCTTGTGCTTTTTTTAGCATACGGTTGTATCCATCCACATCTTTTGGGTTGATCTGTTGAATTTGTTCCAGCATTTGTTCTCGATCAGGTACATAATCAAATTCAAATCCGTTTACAAAATAGAATCGATACCAAGGATCTAATGGCTTAAATTCCAGATGATCCTCAAGATTTTCATTGAATAGTTCAAAGAGTTCGTAAAATAAGTTTGGGGCTGTGATAACTGTTGGTCCTGCATCATGGATATATTTTTCTCTTTTGAATTGTTGCGCCCTTCCTCCAACTTCATCTAGTTTTTCCAATAAAGTCACTTCATGGCCCATCGCTCGCAATCTTAATGCGGCTGCTATTCCTCCAAAACCTGAGCCAATAACGGTTGTTTTCATAATGTTTCTTTCAGTTGATTTGCGATACTTATAAATATTGGTTGAAGAATAATGGGAACCTGATGTATATATTTATCAATCTCGTTTAATTTTTTTATGATTCGATCATGTGCATCTGTTAATGACAATTTAATGGAATGCTTATCACTATTTTTTATGTTGTTTTCTTTCATTAGAATGCTTATAAAATTTAAATGGTTTAGCGATATATCAGTTTTTTTACTTTTAATATTTTTATAATCGTTAATCATCTGGTAGGCGAGACCTATACTATTCATTAGTTTATTGAGCCCGTTTAATTCTGATTCAGGCAGTTCTTTGCAACGAAACATTCCATCTAATGGCGTCATCAATAGAGGTCCAGTTTTTTCATAAGCTATTTGTTCATAATCTCTCATACTTATTTTTTTTATGTCCACTCCGACATCAGACACTTGTCCAACGATAATTTTTTTCATGCTCAATGATAATGAATCTAATAAAATAGTTTGATGCCAACCTGTTTCTATTTCCGATAGTTTTTGAAACGCTTGAGCAATAATAAAGTCACCAAGACATATGGCAGCAGGTACGCCATACTTTTTCCATATGGTGGTTAAACCTCTTCTTTTCTCATCTTGATCACATATATCATCATGAATCAAAGACGCTGTATGAATTAACTCACAGGCAACAGACCATTTAATGACAGTATTTTTTGGTAAATTTAATAACTCTCCTGAAGCTAGAGCAAGTTGTGCACGAATGAATTTACCTTTAGATTGACTTTGAAATTTAAGCCATTCATTTAAGAGTGTTTTTTTATCTTGTAAAGCTTTTTGAATTTCTTTTTTTACGAGATGCAAATCAGCTGTCGCCTCTGGTGGCATAAAAAATTCTTCAAAATGACTACTGATAATTATATTCATATTAAAAAAAACGCGCCTGCAAAGAGGCGCGTTTCTTATCTCAAGATTTTAAAGGTAGTACTGATCTATTATGCACCTGCATCAGACTTACGCTGAGCAATCATATAAATCATTACACCGAATAGTGCTTTTGCAACCACGTCAGCAACTGTATAACCAACTTGGATTGCAGGATTAACAGCGCCTGGGTCTGCTTGTAAACCAATCATTGGGAAAACGAATACGACTGGATAAAAGCACCATGACAAAATTGTTAAAGTTCTTGCTTTACTTACAAGACCTTGAACTGCTTTTGGCTGTTTGCTGATTGATGCGCCAAGGCCGCTAACTAGATCCCAAACAATGTATACAAATGGAATCATAGCTAGTACCCACCACATCCAACGATCACCGTACATTGATGGATCAGTAATTACTTCACCAGGGTAACCTAAGATGACCATAACTGCAGCAGCTAAAGCTAATTTTGTGCCTTTAGAATATGTTTCCTCTTTTGAGAGTCTCATCACCAAGACTAACTCAAGGAGTAATAGAGGCACAGTTAGTAACCAATCCACATAACGATAAGCGTCGTTGAATTGAGCACCTGTTGCTTCAACAGTACCATTAACTAATGTATAAGCATCATTGAAACTTTCAAACATTCTTAGATAATGATAAAAAGCGATTAAACAAACTAGCCCTGATAGGGATAGCGCAGTTTTGTATGCTGGAGCGACTTGAGAACGCTGAGCAAAAAAGAATACTGTAGCCGCACCAAATGTTGCAATTGCGAATGACAGTGAATTATAGACTAAATTATATCCGCCTACTTCCATAGAGATTCTCCATTTAAATGAATTGGCTTTTTGAGACTATCTTCATCTCACAAAAAACACAAAAAACCCATAAACTTAAACGAATACCTCTCCACATGTATTAACTTAAATTTATAGACCTAATAATCAGAATAACCTGATTGTTGATATGGACTTTAAGTAATATTAAAGGTTCAAAAAAAACCCTTGTTTCCAAGGGTTTTTAAATGGTGATTTAAACGCTACTTCTATTTACGAGCTTTCCAAATAGAATAAAGCACCCAGATGGCTACAAGACCAACTATACCTTCGCCACCAAGCGAATTAATATGGCCAGTTACAGTTTCAATAATTCTTGGTTCGCCAAAGAATGGGATAGCTGCGCCACCCATGAGAATTTGTAGAACGATACCAAGAGCTAAAAGACTAATTACAGTCTCTGCAAGGGCAGCTGCCCAATTTCTTACTGTTTTTAAAATATCCATCTATTACTTCTCCTTATATAGTAATACTATAGAAATTACGTTTAAACTCTCTTCGCTTTAAACATAATTAGACCTTACTCCTTTTAGGGAAAAATACAACATTTAGTTAGAATATTTATATTGACAACAATATATTGATTATTTATATTAATAAGTTCCCTGTCTTGAAATCAGAAAACCTCAATATTATAACTACTCGACTGTGACAGATTTTGCTAGATTCCTTGGCTTATCTACATCAGTCTTTTTAACCAAGGCTACATGATATGCCAACAATTGGACTGGAATGGTATGAACAATAGGTGACAGTATTCCAATATGCCGATGAGATCTGATCACAGATAGCCCATCTTCAGCATCAAAAGTGCTATCAGCATCAGCAAAAACAAATAATTCACCGCCTCTCGCTTTAACTTCTTGCATATTAGATTTTACTTTTTCAAGCAGTTTGTCATTTGGGGCAATAACAACTACAGGTAAGTTTTTATCAACCAATGCTAATGGGCCATGCTTTAATTCACCAGCAGGATAAGCTTCTGCATGAATATAGGAAATCTCTTTTAACTTTAAAGCACCTTCAAGTGCAATCGGGTAATGAACGCCCCTACCCAAAAACAATGCATTATCTTTTCTAGCAAATTTTTTAGCCCACGTTTTGATTTGTGGCTCCAGGTTGAGTGCTGTTTGAATATGACCGGATAATTTTCTCAATTCATTGATAAGTTCTAATTCTTTAGATTTAGAAATTTTCTTATTCTGTCTTCCAAAAAGAACCGCGAGGACAAAAAGACTGACCAATTGGGTAGTAAAAGCCTTTGTCGAAGCAACACCAACCTCAACCCCGGCTCGAGTATAAAGTACATGATCAGACTGCCTTGCGATAGCACTTTCCTGAACATTACAAATAGCTAAAGACTTACTGTTACCATTTTTTTTTGCTTGTTTTAATGCCTCAAGTGTATCTAAAGTTTCACCTGACTGTGAAATCGTAATAACAAGTTGTTTTTTTGGCGTTACAACTTCTCTATATCGATATTCACTTGCTATTTCAACATTGACAGGAATACCTGCAATATTTTCAAACCAATATTTTGCTGTTAGCCCAGCATAGTAACTCGTTCCTGCGGCTAAAATAAGAACAGAATCAAATCTACTTGCATCAAACTTTTTCCCACCAATTAATTTTGGACTAATAATTCCATCATCAATAATTGATTCAATCGTATCAGCCACTGCAACTGGCTGTTCATATATTTCCTTTTGCATAAAGTGACTATATGGGCCCAGTTCCATTTGATTATTTTTTAGTGCGCTGGTATGAATCTTGCGGTTAATTTTCTTTTTATCTTGATTAAATATCTGGTATCCATTTATGTTTAGTATTCCAAAGTCACCATCTTCTAGAAAAATAACTTTATTTGTAACAGCTAAAAGAGCCGATATGTCGGATGCAATATAATTTTCTCGATCGGATATACCAATAATTAATGGACAGCCATTTCTTGCCACTATTATTTCTTCTGAAATTTTATCCGTAATAGCAATTGCATAAGCTCCCTCTAATTTGGCGCATGTTTTTAAGACAGCATCAAATAATGTTTCTTTTTCTTTTTTAAAATAATGAATAAGGTGTGCAATAACTTCTGTATCTGTTTCAGAATTAAATTTATACCCTTTATCTTTTAAAAATTTGCACAACTTGGCATGATTTTCGATGATGCCATTATGAACTACGACGATTTCATCGTTTGAGATATGGGGGTGTGCATTTTTTTCATTCACACCACCATGAGTTGCCCAGCGGGTATGGCCTATACCAATTGAACCACTTAATTTTTGTTTATTAACTTTCTGTTGAATGGTATCCACTCGACCAACTGAACGAATTCTTTTAATACGGCTATTATTGATTACAGCAATTCCAGCTGAATCATACCCTCGGTATTCCAATTTTTTTAGGCCATCTACTAATATTGGAACAATATTTTTATTTACAGCAACACCGCCAACAATTCCACACATAATTATTTTTTCTTAGGCCTTATCCAGTTATCGACATTTTTTTGTTCAACTCTAGAAAGCGTTAGTTTATTTTCTGGAGCATCTTCTGTAATTGTAGAACCAGCACCAATTGTTGCACCTTTTTTAATTACGACCGGAGCGATTAACTGGGTATCTGACCCAATAAAAACATTATCCTCAATAATAGTTTGATGCTTATTGGCGCCATCATAATTACATGTAATTGTGCCGGCCCCAATATTTACTTCTTTTCCTATTTTTGTATCGCCAACATACGAAAGGTGGTTTATTTTTGAATGATCATCAATGCTAGATTTTTTAATCTCAACAAAGTTACCAACATTTATATTATTTTTTAGTATGGTTGCAGGACGGATTCTTGCATAAGGCCCGATATTACAATTGTTCCCTATGAGCGCATCATGAATATGATTAAAGGCATTTAAGCTTGTATTTTCCCCAACTTGAGATTCTTTAATAATATTATATGGTCCGACTTTTGAATTTTTCTTTATTAATACATCGCCTTCAAAAATACAGCCCACATCAATGGTGACATTTTCCTCGCATGTTAACGTACCTCTGATGTCTATCCGATTTGGATCAATAATTTTGACACCTTGATTTATTAACTGCTCAGCTTTTTCTTGCATATACATTCTCTCAAGTAGAATTAGTTCTTCCATTGAATTGATGCCTTGAATACTGGTTTCGGTATCGGCTTTAATGCCAGCAACTTCAACTTTATCCTTATTCGCAAACTCTATGATATCAGTTAAATAATATTCTTTTTGAGCATTATTATTATCCAGCTGTGCTAACCATTTCTTTAAATGATCTGACTGAACACACATTATCCCGGTATTAATTTCATTGATTTTCTTTTGTTCGTGGTCACAGTCTTTTTCCTCAACAATTTTTATTATTTTTTGCTTATTATCATCTCTGACTATTCTTCCAAAACCCGTTGGATTGTTTTTATCAAAGGTTACTAGACCTATTCCTGTTTTTTTTGAGGCATCAATAAGTCTTAGTAAAAGTTCATGATTAATTAATGGTACGTCGCCATATAGAATTAAAGAAAGTTGACTGGTGATTTCATTGATCGCTTGCATTACAGCATGGCCTGTCCCAAGCTGTTCTTTTTGAATAACAAAATCAAGCTGTTGATTCGCGAAATAATTTTTTATTTCATCTGCTTTATAACCTATTATAGGTATGATCTTATTCGGATCTAATACTTTTGCTGTGTTGATGACCCTTTGTAAAAAAGGTTGTCCAACAAATTCCTGCATTACTTTTGGTTTCGAGGACTTCATACGAGTCCCTTTGCCAGCTGCTAGTATTACAATATCTAAATTCATAATTATGTTGAGTATAAACAAAAAAAGCAGCCAGAAGCTGCTTTTTATTTTTTAAGAATTTTTATTTCTTTTTTCGTAAACGCTGAATAGCTTGTATTTGAGCAACAGCCTCAGCTAGCTCAGCTTGTGCTTTTGCATAATCAATATCGCCTTTTTGTTTTGTTAATACATCTTCAGCTTGTTTCTTAGCTTGATTCGCTTTTGCTTCATCAAGGTCTGAGCCTCTTACAGCAGTATCAGACAATACCGTTACTGAGCCTGGTTGCACTTCCAAGATGCCGCCAGATACGTACACCAACTCTTCATCATTTTTACCTGATAACTTTATTCGAACAGAACCAGGCTTTAAGGTTGTAATCATTGGTGCATGGTTTGGGTATATACCTACCTCACCCATGGCTGATGGAGCAACTACAAATTCAGCCTCACCTGAAAAGAGAGACTCTTCAGCACTTACAACATCTACTACAACTTTACTCATAAGATATAACCTAAAAATTAATTAAAGTTTTTTTGCTTTAGCAACGGCTTCATCGATACTTCCAACCATATAGAATGCCTGTTCAGGTAGATCGTCATATTCACCATCAACAATCGCTTTGAAGCCAGCAATCGTTTCTTTTAATGAAACATACTTACCTGGCGAGCCTGTAAAGACTTCCGCAACATGGAATGGTTGTGATAAGAATCTCTGAATTTTACGTGCTCTATTCACAGCTAATTTGTCTTCAGGTGATAATTCATCCATACCAAGAATTGCAATAATATCTCTTAACTCTTTATATTTTTGAAGAGTTGCTTGAACTCTTCTTGCCACTTGATAGTGTTCTTCACCAACAATTTGTGGATCTAATTGCCTTGATGTTGAATCGAGTGGATCAACAGCTGGATAAATACCTAATGAAGCAATATCACGAGACAACACAACAGTAGAATCCAAATGCTGGAAGGTTGTTGCTGGAGATGGATCGGTTAAGTCATCTGCAGGAACATAAACCGCTTGAATCGATGTAATGGAACCTGTTTTTGTAGATGTAATTCTTTCTTGGAGGCGACCCATTTCATCAGCAAGGGTTGGTTGATATCCCACCGCTGATGGCATACGTCCTAGTAGAGCTGAAACTTCAGTACCAGCAAGAGTGTAACGATAAATGTTATCAACAAAGAACAGAACGTCACGACCTTCGTCACGGAATTTTTCGGCCATTGTTAAACCTGAAAGCGCAACTCTTAAACGGTTGCCTGGAGGTTCATTCATCTGACCAAATACCATAGCCACTTTAGACTCTTTCATGTCGTCCAGCTTGATAACTCCAGCATCAGACATTTCATGATAGAAGTCGTTACCTTCACGAGTTCTTTCACCCACACCAGCGAAAACTGATAAGCCTGAGTGTTGTTTTGCAATGTTGTTAATTAATTCCAACATATTAACTGTTTTACCAACACCAGCACCGCCGAATAGACCAACCTTACCACCCTTAGCAAATGGACAAATCAAGTCAATAACTTTAATTCCTGTTTCTAATAGTTCTACAGATGGCGATAACTCACTAAACTCTGGAGCTTTTTGATGAATAGAACGATGTTCTTTCGTATCAATTTTACCAACCTCATCGATTGGTCTTCCTAACACGTCCATAATACGGCCTAATGTGCCTTCGCCAACAGGAACTTGAATTGGTGCGCCAGTAGAAGTAAATTGAGTGCCTCTAGCTAAACCATCAGTTGAACCCATCGCAATTGCACGTACAATGCCATCACCAAGCTGTTGTTGAACTTCAAGCGTTAAACCTTCTTCAGCTGTTTTAGCATTTGCATCTTTGCTGTCAATTTTTAAAGCATCAAAAACTTTTGGCATTGAATCTCTTGGAAATTCAACATCAACAACAGCTCCGATACACTGAACTACTTTTCCGATTTGTTTGGCACTCATTTTTTTTCCTTACTCATCTCAAAAAAATTAAAAATTAAGAAACCGCGGCTGCTCCACCCACAATTTCTGATATCTCTTTAGTAATTGCTGCCTGACGTGCTTTGTTATAAACCAACGTCAATTCATCAATCACATTTACTGCGTTATCTGATGCAGCTTTCATTGCAACCATACGTGCTGATTGCTCTGATGCCATATTTTCCGCCACTGCATGATAGATTATTGATTCGATATATCTCTTTAATAATTCTTCTATCACGGCATCCGCAGTTGGCTCATAAATATAATCCCATGGCCCTTCAGGTGCACCAATTTTTTCACCATTTAATGGGAGTACTTGATCCATGATTGGCTCTTGTTTCATCGTATTAATGAATTTCGTAAAACATATATAAAGCTGATCAATTTCACCATTTATATATGAATCCAGCATCACCTTAATACTTCCAATTAAATCATTTAAATGTGGTGTATCGCCAAGCCCTGTGATATTGGACTTCACGTCTGCACCTACACGATTCATGAAACTGAAACCTTTAGTTCCAATGGCTGCAATTTGGACTTTTTTTCCTTCTTTTTCCCAGCTCTTGATTTGATTTAATGATGTTCTTAAGACATTAGTATTTAATCCGCCACACAATCCTTTGTCTGATGTAACAACAATAAGACCAACATTCTTAACTTTGTCCCTTGAAACTAAAAAAGGATGTTTAGCTTCAGACTGGGCATAAGAAAGATGTGCAGCAACATTCCTAATTTTTTCAGCATAAGGCCTTGCAGCAGCCATACGATCCTGAGCTTTACGCATTTTTGATGCAGCTACCATTTCCATCGCCTTAGTAATCTTTTTGGTATTTTCTACACTCTTGATCTTTGTTCTTATTTCTTTACTACCAGCCATAAATATTCCAAATATTAATATTTGCTAGAAGATTTAAAATCTTCAATTGCTTTAACTAAATCTTTTTCATCTTTTTCAGACAGGTCAAGATTTTTCTCAATGCTTTCCATTACCTTTTTATGCTTGGATGCAATAAATCCATGAAGGTCTGATTCACATGTAAGAATCTTCTCAACAGGCACATCGTCAAAGTAGCCGTTGTTAGCAGCGTATAAAGTTACTGCCATTTTAGAAACACTTAACGGACTATACTGAGCCTGTTTCATTAATTCAGTAAACATTCTTCCTCGATCTAACTGTTTTCTTGTAGCTTCATCAAGATCAGATGCAAACTGAGCGAATGCAGCAAGCTCTCGGTACTGAGCTAATGCTAATCGCACACCGCCACCAAGCTTTTTAATTACCTTAGTCTGGGCAGCGCCACCAACTCGAGACACAGAGATACCAGCGTTAATAGCTGGTCGAATACCCGCGTTAAACAAATCAGATTCTAAGAAGATCTGACCGTCTGTAATAGAAATAACGTTCGTTGGAACGAAAGCTGACACGTCACCAGCCGCAGTTTCAATAACAGGAAGCGCAGTTAATGAACCCGTTTTGCCTTTCACTTTGCCCTTAGTAAACTTTTCAACATATTCTTCATTTACTCGAGCAGCTCTTTCTAATAAACGTGAATGAATATAGAACACGTCACCAGGATAAGCTTCACGACCTGGAGGTCTTCTTAAAAGCAATGAGATTTGACGATAAGCAACAGCTTGTTTACTCAAGTCATCATATATTATTAATGAGTCTTCTCCACGATCTCTAAAATACTCACCCATTGTACATCCGGCATATGGGGCTAAGAATTGAAGCGCAGCTGAATCAGATGCTGATGCAACAACAACAGTGGTGTATTCCATTGCACCGGTTTCTTCTAGTTTTCTAACCACGTTAGCAATGGTTGAAGCTTTTTGACCAATTGCAACATAAATACAGGTCATGTTTTGACCTCTTTGGTTGATAATCGCATCCACAGCTACAGCTGTTTTACCAGTTTGCCTGTCGCCAATAATTAATTCTCGCTGACCTCGACCAATCGGCACCATAGAATCAACAGATTTAAGTCCAGTTTGAACTGGTTGTGAAACAGATTTTCTATCAATAACACCAGGAGCAACTTTTTCAATTTTATCCGTTAATTTTGATTTGATTGGACCTTTGCCATCTAATGGATTACCCAAAGCATCAACAACACGACCAACCAATTCAGGTCCAACAGGGACTTCCAGAATCTTACCCGTACATTTACACGTATCACCTTCAGAAATGTGTTCGTAATCACCAAGCACAACAGCACCTACTGAGTCTCTTTCCAGGTTAAGAGCCATACCGTAAGTATTGCCAGGGAACTCAATCATTTCTCCAGACATAACATTTGATAAACCATGTATACGTACAATACCGTCTGTAACTGATACAACGGTACCCTGAGTACGTGCCTCTGACGAAGATTTGAAATCTTTGATCCGACTTTTAATCAGTTCACTAATTTCTGAGGTTGATAATTGCATTATTTTCTCCTGGGTAATTACGCTTTCATTGAGAAAGCTAAACTTTCAAGTTGTCCTTTTACTGAGGCATCTATGACTGTGTCACCTACAGTAATTACACTACCGCCCAAAATAGATTGGTCTATTTCAACGGTAGCTTCAATTTTTTTATTTAATTTTTTTTCTAAGTTCTTAATTATTTCGTCTGTTTCTTTTTTTGTAATCTTAGTCGCAACTACAATATTGGCCGTCACAGATCCTTCCTCATTTGCTTTTAAATTTTCAAACGCTTCACTGATGAAGGGTAAAATCAATAAGCGTTTATTTTCAATGAGCAATTTTATAAAGTTTTCACCTTCCTTATTAATATTCTTTTTACAAATATCTAGGAGTAATTTTTCTTTATCTGTATCCAGTGTCTTTGAATCATTAATTACAGACTTTACAGCTTCATCATCAACAACATGAGATAGTAAGCTCAGAGTTTCAGACCATGCTTGTAGTTGTTTTTGTTCTTTTGCAAGATCAAAAACTGCTTGTGCATAAGGTCTAGCTATTGTTGAGATTTCAGCCATATTTTCTTAAAGTTCCTTAGAAAGTTTTGTTAACATCGCGCTATGAGCTTTTGCATCAATTTCTTTTTCAAGAATTTTTTGTGCTCCCTCAATTGCTAAAGATGCCACTTGAGCTCTGAGCTCTTCTTTTGCTTTGTTAACTTCTTGATCAATTTCAGATTTAGCGTTTGCAATAATACGATCTGCGTCTGTTTTCGCATTTTGCTTAGCCTCTTCAATAATTTCAGTTGCTCTTTTTTCAGCTTGTGAAACTATTTCAGATGACTTCTCTTTTGCTCCATCCAAAACTTCTGTGGTTTTTTTCTCAGCCATTTCAAGAGAGGCTTTACCCTCCCTGGCAGCTGCTAAACCATCAGCAATTTCTTTTTGTCTATTTTCAATTGCGTTTAAAAGAGGTGGCCAAACAAATTTAACTGTAAACCAGATTAAAATTGCAAAGGTCAATGCTTGCGCAATTAGAGTAAAATGGATGTTCATTTGATCTCCAGATTAAAAACTTAAATTAAACGCCAGGTGTTACACCCATTGTTAAAGGATTAGCAAAAGCAAACATCATCACAATACCAACCGCAATAATAAATGAAGCATCAATCAAGCCTAGTAGTAGGAATACTTTAGTCTGTAATTGTGAAATCATTTCAGGCTGTCTAGCGGCGCCGTCTAAGAAACTAGCACACATGATACCGATACCGATACAAGCACCAAGAGCTCCAAGACCAACCATAAGTCCTAGACCAATAGCTGTATAAGATTGAACTGTTGCTAAAAATTGTAAAGCTTCCATTTAAATTCCCTTCAAAAAATTAGTGGCCCTCATGAGCCATGGATAAATATACTACTGTGAGCATCATGAATACATACGCTTGAAGTGTCACAATTAGGATATGGAATATAGCCCAACCCGCTCCCAATAATACACTTCCTGCAGTACCCACAACCCCAGAGAAACCTGCAAGCATGGCAATCAATAAAAAGATCACCTCACCGGCATACATATTTCCGAATAACCGTAGTGAATGTGATAACGGTTTAGAAACATATTCGATTAAATTAAAAATAAAATTTGCTGGCCAAACAAATGGATTTGATCCAAATGGTGCACAGAATAATTCATGTACCCAGCCACCTAGGCCTTTTACTTTGATGCCAAAGAAAATCATCAAGAACCAAACACCTAAAGCCAAAGCAAATGTAGTATTGACGTCAGCTGTTGGGACGTTTCTCCATTCATGAATACCAAACCATCCTAAAATGGTGGCCATTATGTCGATAGGCAAAAAGTCCATCGCATTCATCATAAATACCCATAAAAATACAGTCATTGCCGCTGGAGCAACAAAACTGTGACGATCACCATGAAAGGTTGCTTTCACTTGGTTATCGATAAAAGTAAAGATGAGTTCAACGAATGCTTGTGTTTTTGTTGGAACATCAGAGGTTGCTTTTCTGGCAAACCACCAGATGAAACCCATAGTTAAGATACCGAGGATAATAGACACAACGACTGAATCTAAATTAAGTGTCCAGAAAGGCGAATCGCCAATTTGTAATTCATTAAATGCTAAATGATGACCTATGTATTCATTTGGAGAACTATAGGAGTCTGCCATATTTATTTCTCAATTAATTTTTATCTAACTTTGATATTGCCAATCCTGACATCAGTGCAGAAATCGCTAAACCTAACACTAATCCAAAAGGCTGAATATCAGCATAAAACTTAAAAGCTGCCCATAACGTTACAATTATGAACAACAATTTAACCAACTCAGCTTTGATCAAATTAACCACAACTGCTGATCCTGGCTGGCCCTTAATATTTGTTTTTGCTATTGGGAAGGCCAATAAAAAACCGCCAATGACTGATCCAAAACCAATCAAAAGTGACATACCGAGCGCCATTGAATAGTTTATGACTAGCAACAAAAATACAATGGAAGCTACAATAAATTGTCGCAACACCATTTTCTTTATTTGTTGGGGTAAGCCTCCAAGTTTTGCAGAGAATAAATCTAAGTTCATATTCTCACTGAAAACGTTCCTTACAAAAACACTGAATTTTGAATGGAAATTAAGGACAAGTCAAGGCTTTATGATTGATTTAATTTTAGTTTATTTATGAGGATATCTAATTCATCTAAATTACGATATTTAATCTTTATTAAACCTGAATTATTATTTTTATTCTCAATGGTAACTGGAAACCCTAATTTGTCTGAAAACTCTTTTTGCAGTATTTCAATATCATTATTTTTATTGTTATCTTTCGATATTTTTTTATTGTTTACCTTCGTAATTCCAGATTGAATCAACTCTTCAACTTTACGAACTGATAACTTTTCATTAATAATTTTTTGGCAAACCATATTTTGCTGGTCAGCAGATAAAGAAATTAATGCCCTTGCATGACCCATGTCAATATGGCCTAAATTAAGCTTATCTTTTACAAAATCGGTCAATTGAAGCAGCCTAAGCAAGTTTGACACAGCTGATCTTGACTTCCCTACTGCATCTGAAGCTTCTTCATGAGTCATGCCAAACTCATCAATCATTTTTTTTATTCCTTCAGCTTCCTCAATAGAAGATAAATCTACCCTTTGCATATTTTCTATCAAGGCGATAATAGATGCTGTTCGATCATTAATATCGCGGACAATTACAGGGATAGTATTTAACTTTGCTAATTTAGCTGCACGCCATCTTCTTTCACCTGCAATAATCTCGAAATTATTATCTGATTTACGAACAATAACTGGCTGCATTAGACCTTGTTCGATTATTGAATCAGCTAATTCTTGAAGAGATACTTCATCAAATCTTTTCCTTGGCTGATACTGCCCAGGACTTAATTGATCCACCGAAACATTTTCGATCATTTCTCCTTTTAAGGGTTTTTCTTGAACCTGATCCTCTTCAATTTCTGATTCAAATAGCGCACTTAAACCTCTGCCTAATCTTTTCTCTTTTGACATAATTAAACACTTCCTTCTTTCTCAATAATTTCATCAGCCAACTCTAAATATGCCTTCGCTCCTTTTGAACGTTTATCAAACTGTATCGCAGATTTTCCGTGGCTTGGTGCTTCAGCAATCCTCACATTTCGAGGAACAATTGTTTTGTAGACTTTGTTTGGGAAATAAGCAGATAATTGATCTGATACTTCTTTAGTTAATTTATTTCTTCGATCATAAATAGTTCTCAGCAAACCTTCAATTTGTATTTCTGTATTAATGTGTTTTTTTATTTTTTTTATTGTGTTTACTAAGTCAGTCAGTCCTTCTAATGCAAAATATTCACATTGCATAGGAATTAAAACTGAATGTGCAGCGGTTAATGCATTAATAGTAATCAACCCTAATGATGGTGGGCAATCTAACAAAATATAATCGTATTGATTATTTTGATGAAGTTTATTTTTCAATTGTGCCTCACGATTTTTGACCCCTACCAACTCCAATTCAGCGGCTGCTAAATTTTGATTGGCAGGAATAAGATCATAAAATTTAGTTTTTACAATTACTGATTTCGTCTCACTATCGTTTATAAATAAATCATATGCCGTATCTATTAATTTATTTTTTTCAAGACCTGAAGATGAAGTTGCATTTCCCTGAGGATCTAAATCTACTAATAAGACCTTTTTCCCTTTCATGCCCAAGGCTGCTGATAAATTAACTGCGGTAGTTGTCTTACCAACCCCACCTTTTTGATTAGATATTGCCAGAATTTTTGTCATGAATTTTTAATCTCAATTATTTTTCTTGTACCTTCTAAAAAAGGGACAGTTATATCGTGATGCTCAAATGGTAAGCTTATATCATTTAACTCGCTCATGACATCAGGTCCTTTCATTGCAATAAACTTTCCACCATCTTTGATTAAATGACTTGTTAGTTTAGTCATTTTTTTTATATCAGCAAAAGCCCTTGAAATAATGATATCAAACTGCTCAACTACATAATATTGCTCAACCTTGGTGTGAACCGCTATTACATTTTTTAGATTTAATTTACCAATCATCTCTTGTAAAAAACTTATTTTTTTTGAAACCCCATCCACTAAAACAAATGATTTTTCAGAATTAAAAAGTGCCAAAATCAACCCAGGGAAACCTGCGCCTGTGCCAACATCTAAAACCCGTCCTGAATTTTGTATATACTGATTAACACTTAAGCTATCAAGAAAATGCTTTACGATGATTTCGCTATCTTCATCAATGGCCGTTAAGTTATATACCCTATTCCACTTTTTTAATGTTGCTAAATAAATCTCTAATTTTTCAATTAATAAAGGATCGTTTTCGTATCCTAGCTCATTAAGTCCCTCTGAAATTAATGAATTCAAGCTAAGCCTTTAATTTCTTATTTTTTAGTAAATTGTTTTTTTTCAAATACACCACAATTAAAGCTATATTAGCTGGGGTAATGCCGGAAATTTGACTTGCTTGTCTTATATTTTCTGGTTTAATTTGTTCTAATTTTTGTATGGCCTCATTACTTAAACCATTGATTTCATAATAATTTATTCCTTCAGGAATACTTAAATCGTATTGAGACTGTATTTTTAATATTTCATCTTTTTGTCTATCAATATAACCAGAATACTTTGCAGCAATCTCAACCTGCTGAATCACTTCTTGTGAAAACTCATGGCTTTTCTGCAAGCTATGTAAAAGTTGATTAACTTCAACGCTTGGCCTCTTAATCAACTCAAAGGCCGAATATTCTCTCTCTAATTTTTTGCCAAATATTTGTAATTGCGCCTCTTCAGATACATCTGCTGGTTTTACCATCAGCTTAGATAAATACTGCTTACATTCAGCTATCTTATTGTTTTTATTGATTAAATCTTGATATTGCTGGTCACTAACCACCCCTAATTTATGCCCAATTGACGTTAGTCTAATGTCGGCATTATCCTCTCTTAACAGCAATCGATACTCGGCTCTGCTCGTAAACATTCGATAGGGTTCGGTGACCCCTCGAGTAATCAAATCATCAATAAGCACACCAATATAAGCTTCTTCCCTAGTCGGACACCAAACATCTTCTTGATCAATACTCAAAGCAGCATTAATTCCAGCCAACAGTCCTTGAGCAGCAGCCTCTTCGTATCCAGTGGTGCCATTAATTTGCCCAGCGAAATATAACCCCGAGATACTTTTTGTTTCAAGCGATTTATGTAAGTTCCTTGGATCAAAGTAATCATACTCTATGGCATATCCAGGGCGAAGAATAAAAGCGTTTTCAAGCCCCTTAATTGATCTAACTAATTCATATTGAACATCAAAAGGGAGGCTGGTTGAGATTCCATTTGGATACACTTCATGAGTATTTAAACCTTCTGGCTCTAAAAAAATTTGATGTGACTCTTTATCTGCAAAACGATGTATTTTATCTTCAATAGACGGACAGTAGCGCGGACCTATCCCTTCAATCACGCCGGTATACATAGGTGATCGATCTAAACCACCTCGAATAATATTATGTGTCTCATCATTGGTATGGGTAATCCAACAAGAAATTTGATCTGAGTATTTGACATCATTATCCACTCTTGAAAAATACGGTATGGGTTTGTCACCTGGCTGCTCATCCATGACACTGTAATCAATTGATCGCCCATCTATTCTCGGTGGTGTTCCTGTTTTAAGTCTACCTATCGGTAAATTTAAGGATCTAAGACGGGATGCTAAACTTTTTGCTGATGGATCTCCCGCTCTTCCAGCCTCATAATTATCTAAACCAATGTGTACGACACCCTGAAGAAAGGTTCCTGCGGTCAATATTATTTTTAAAGCCTTAAAAATAATCCCTGATTCCGTTACCACTCCGGTCACAGTATCGTTTTCTATAATTATATCATCGACAGGTTGTTGAAAAATCCATAAGTTTTCTTGATTTTCCAGAAAAGATCTTACAGCTGAACGATACAAAACACGATCGGCTTGTGCTCTTGTTGCCCTTACTGCAGGACCTTTGCTTGCATTAAGTGTTCTAAAATGAATGCCCGCTCTGTCAGCAGCTTTGCCCATAATACCACCCAATGCATCAATTTCTTTGACCAGGTGGCCTTTACCAATTCCACCTATAGAGGGGTTACATGACATTTGACCTAGAGTTTCAAGATTATGGGTAATCAGTAAAGTTTTTTTTCCCATGCGTGCGGAAGCTAAACAAGCTTCTGTACCAGCATGTCCGCCGCCAATGACAATAACATCAAACTGATTAGGAAAATTCATGTAGTTTTAATTTAAAAAAAATATATATTTGGCAATTTTACTGTAAAAAGTTTCTAAATAGTGATGTTTCACGTGAAACAAAGTGATAAAAGATAAATTAATGTTTCACGTGAAACATTATTTACCAATACAAAAACGGCTAAATATTTCACCTAGCAGATCTTCTGTTGAAAACTCTCCTGTAATGGAGGACATTTCTTTTTGAGCTAATAATAATTCTTCGGCAACTAATTCAGGCTGTTCTAGCTTCCCTAGAGCATTGAATAAATAACCGTTAATTTGTTTCAAAGCCTCTAGATGTCTTTGTCTTGATGAAAATAATTGCTCATTCGCATCTAAGCTTTCTAAACCAAAGGATTTTAAAATTTCATTTTCCAACAAATCTATACCCAAGTCACACTTGGCCGATACATAAACTAAGGGGTTCTTCTCAAAATGGGTGACTTTTGCTGCTTTGGAAGATAGATCAATCTTATTTATAACCCAGATTATATTCATATCGTCAGAGAAAATATTTTGATCAGAATAATCCTTTATTTCCGACTCGTCATCAAGCAAAACAACTACAAGAGCTGATCTTTCGATAATTGCTCTAGTTTTGTCTATTCCAGCCTTCTCAACGACATCATTCGTTTCCCGAATTCCCGCTGTATCCACAAAGTTTATTGGTATTCCATTTAAGCTTATAGACGCCCTTACAGGATCTCGAGTTGTACCAGGAATGTTGGTAACAATAGCCACTTCCTCTTTTGAAAAAAGATTAATTAAGGTTGATTTGCCAACATTTGGTTTGCCTACTAAACAAACCTGAAACCCGTCTTGGATAATTTGTCCTTTTGTAGCAATTTTATTTAAGTCTAGGATTGATTGTCTAATGGATTCAATTTTTGCTTTAATTTGTCCTTTTTCAATAAAATCTATCTCTTCTTCAGGGAAATCTAAACAAGCCTCAATATACATGCGAATATCAATTAAATATTTCAATAAGTTATTGATTTTACTCGAGAAATCACCTTTTAGTGAATTTGCTGCATTAATGACTGCGTTTTTGGTAGAAGCATTAATAATATCGGAAACAGCTTCTGCTTGTGTCAAATCAAGCTTGTTATTAACGAAGGCTCGATAAGTAAATTCTCCAGGCATTGCCATTCGAGCCCCTAAATTTAGAACTTCCTTGAGCAATGTTTGTAATAAGGCGGGGCCTCCATGAAGTTGAAACTCAACCACATCCTCACCTGTAAATGATTTCGGAGCTCTAAAACCTAACAATAAGCCTCTATCTAATAATTGTCCGTCTTTAGATGAAAAGGAAGAGAGTGTCGCCCGATGAGATTCTATGGTTTGGACGTGGGTTATTTGCTGAGCTATCGGGAATGCGTCAGGGCCAGATATCCTGATTACACCAACACCGCCCATCCCTGCAGCAGTCGCAATAGCGGCAATGGTAGCGTCATCATTGAGAAATGATGAGTTAACCATTTCCTTTCTTTTTCATTGCGCTGGCATGTATCTGCTTGTTCACATACCACTGTTGCATCATTGATAAAACATTATTAATAAACCAGTAAAGAACCAAACCTGCTGGAAAAAAGAAGAAGAAGATACTAAAAATGATCGGCATCATCATCATTAATCTTGCCTGGGTTGGATCTGTTGGTTTTGGATTAAGTTTTTGCTGCAAGAACATAGAGGCCGCCATTAATATAGGCAAAATATATAACGGATCCTTAACTGATAAATCAGTAATCCAACCAAAAAATGGTGCCTGTCTTAATTCAACCGCTCCTAATAAAACCCAATACAAAGCAATAAAGACCGGGATTTGAATTAAAATTGGTAAACAACCTCCCAATGGATTAATCTTTTCTGTTTTATAGAGCTCCATCATTGCTTGTTGCATTTTCTGTTTATCGTCACCAAACTTTTCTTTCATGCTTTGAAGTCTTGGAGCCACCTCTTTTAACTGTGCCATCGATCTGTAACTCGAAGCAGAAAGGGGATAGAAGAAAATTTTAATAACCAGGGTAAGTAAAATGATAGATACACCCCAGTTGTGAACTAATTTTTGTATCCCCGATAATAATGAAAATAATGGCGAAGCAATAAATGTTAACCAGCCATAATCTACGGTATATTCCATTCCAGGAGCAGCTTTAATTAACTGTTTTTTTAACTGTGGTCCTGAATACAGAACTGAGCTCACTTCTGCGCTAGACCCAGGTTCGACGGTTGCAAGTTTGGCCCTGACACCTGCAGATGAGATGCCATCTGTTAAGCGTTTTGTATAAAATTGTCTTGGTGAGTTTCCTGGTATTATCCAAGCGCTTGCAAAATATCTTTGAATAATTCCAATCCATCCATCGTTTGAATTCTGACTGAATGGCTTTTGGTTATCTATGTCATCAAAATCCATTTTCTTAAACTTATTAGCTTCAGTAAAATATGAAACACCAGTAAATGTCGGCATCATGCCTGACTTCTCTGCTGACTTATGATCATGTAACAGTTGGTAATAAATTTGCGGCTGTACGGCTGAATCGCTCTTATTTGTAATCGAGGTTACAAGCTTGATTTGATAATTTTCATTTGAAAAAACATAGGATTTAGTGACTTTAACCTCATCGTTTTCAAACGTCAATGGAACAACTATATTTTGGTCTGATGATTCATAAGTGGATTGTTCCGATTTAAAAATATCTTTATGTGAGGGTAAATCTTTACCAATCAAACCACTTTGAGCAATGTATAACAAAGGATTCATTTCATCATTAAGAATTTCGTAAAGGCCATCTTGATTATCATTTTGAAAATTAACTAATTTTAATTTTCTTATATCGCCACCAACTGTATTGATTTCAGCTTCATATAAAGATGTTTTAACGAGTATTTTTTGATCAGTATTTAATTGATAGGCAGGATTTTCAATATTGCTTGAATCGTAGTCGCCTGACTCAACTTCACCTAGTTCAGCATTGTTTTGAGCTAAATCAATCTGTAATTGTTTTTGTTGCCAGGAATCCCATAACAGCAATAATGAGAACGAAAAAACAACAAAAAGTATTAAGCGTTTAGTTTCCATAATTTCCTATCTAAATTTTATGGCAATGGATCATGTCCACCTCTATTCCATGGATGGCATTTAAAAATACGCTTCATTGCTAAAAATAACGCGTAAAAAATATTATATTTTTTTAAAGCATCAATTGTATATTCAGAACAGGTAGGCGTAAACCTACATGACGAAATAAAAAAGGGACTAATCAACTTTTGGTAAAATTTGACAAGCAATATAAAAAATTTATTTAGCATGTTGGTCCAAAAAATCTTGAATGTCTTTAGTTACCATTAAAAAGTTTTCATGGGTAAAATTTTTTTTAACTTGAATCACAATATCAAGTTTTTTTGACGTGTCAAAATCTCTAAAAACTGAACGAATTACACGTTTCATATAATTTCTACTAACAGCTTTCTTATTGATTTTTTTACTGACGATTAAACCAAAACGATTAAACTGTAATTGATTGGGTTTATGAAAAATATTGAGAAATGCGCCACTAAAACGCTTCGTAAAAATAAAAACGGATGAAAAATCATCCGCATCAGTTAATCTTGTAAGCGAACTTACGATCAAAGATTAAAGACCTAGACGAGCTCTTCCTTTAGCCCTACGTGAAGCAATTACAGATCTTCCACCTTTAGTCTTCATTCTAACCAAAAAGCCGTGAGTTCTAGCTCTTTTAACTTTTGAAGGTTGATAAGTACGTTTCATAATTTGTTTTCCACTAAATTAAATTTTGATCGCGAAATATACCTAAAAACCTGCGAAAAGTCAATGTAATTAATTTTTATATTTATAATTTGCCTGTGGATAACTTTTTTTAATTCCGTTATCATTTTATTCCGAGAATAAAAAATAAAATATGAAAACTGAAGAATTTTGGGAAGTTATAAGGTCTCATCTAAAGAAGAAACTTACCTCGCAACAATTTAAAACCTGGGTCAAACCACTTTCGTTTAAAGAAAATGAAAGTGATCTTGAAGTTTTAGCGCCAAATCAATTTATTCAACAATGGGTTATTGATCGATTTGCTAAAGAAATAGTTGAGCTTGGAAAAGAAAATAAATATAAGAAACAAATAAAATTTTTATCTAACAAGGCTAAAAAAAATATTAAGCCTATTGAAAATACAGCAAAATTAAATCAATCAAAAATAAAGCCTGAAGATTTATCACCGAAATCAGCCATAAATAAAACCACAGGATTAAATAAAAATTTAAACTTTGAAAATTTTGTGACTGGTCGAGCAAACCAACTTGCAACAGCTGCTGCAAAACAAGTTTCTGAAAAACCTGGCGAATCATACAATCCCTTATTCATTTATGGTGGGGTAGGGCTTGGAAAAACTCACCTTTTGCAATCAATTGGAAACAAAGTTAAAGAGGAGAACAAAGACTTTAAAGTCAAGTACCTTCATGCAGAACGATATGTAACCGATGTGGTTAAAGCTTATGAAGGAAAAACATTCGATCAATTCAAAAAAAATTATCATTCGTTAGATCTTCTGTTGATTGATGATATTCAATTTATTGGTAAAAAAAATAGAACACAGGAAGAGTTTTTTTATGCCTTTAACACCCTTATTGAGAACAAGAAACAAATCATAATAACCTGCGACAGTTACCCGAAAGAAATCCAAGGTGTTGATGAGCGTTTAAGGACAAGATTTAGCTGGGGACTCACAGTGGCAATCGAGCCACCAGAATTAGAAATGAGAGTGGCTATACTATTAAAGAAAGCCTCAATTTCAAAAATAAATCTTCCTGAAGACGTAGCTTTTTTTATTGCTAAACAGATACGTTCAAACGTTAGAGAATTAGAAGGCGCATTGAATAGGATTGTTGCTTTATCAAACTTTACCAACCTACCAATTGATCTTATTTTGGCTAAAGAGGCTCTTAAAGATTTAATAGCCGTCAGAGGCAGGCAAGTAACAGTAGAAAATATACAAAAAACCGTAGCAGATTATTACAAGATAAAAATTTCAGATATGGTAGGTAAAAAAAGATCTCGAAATTTTTCAAAACCTAGACAAATTGCAATGGCATTAACTAGAGAGCTAACCAATTTGAGTTATCCAGAAATTGGTAACTACTTTGGTGGACGTCATCATACGACTGTCATGCATGCATGTGAAGAAATTGAAGACCAAAGGCTTGATAACCAGTCACTGGGTCAAGATTTAGGATTTTTAACACAAGTATTAAGAGGATAACTATGTGGATTAATTGTTGAAGAAATGTGAAGAATTAAAGTAATAAAAAAGTTATAAAATTTGTCCACAATTTGACCACAAACAATTCACTGAAATTCCACTTTATTGAATCTTTTAAGAGGGCCATATTACAAGAGATACAAATGTTCTTCACAGTTTTTTAATGTATTATTATTACTATTAGTTTTATATATAAATAATTTAAAGAAATGAATATTCAAATAAATAGAGAAGTTTTAATTAAACCACTAAGTAGTGTTGTAGGAATTGTTGAAAAAAGACAAGCTTTACCAATTCTTTCTAATTTATTGCTAATAGGGAAAGATAATAAATTAACATTTACAGCTACAGATCTTGAGATGCAGACTAGTTTAAATATTGAAACAAAAATTGAAACAGATTTTGAAATTACTATTTCAGCAAAAAAACTTTTTGATATTACAAGGGCCTTGCCAGAAAATAGCATATTAGATTTTCAGATAAATGAATCAAGAGTGAATGTTAAAGCTGGTAAAAGTAAATTTAATTTACAAACCCTACCTTCTAAAGACTATCCGTTATTAAAGAAAAACGACTCTGAAGCAGTAACTATTAATTTATCTCAGAAACAATTAAAAGGATTATTAAAGCAAGTTGATTTTGCTATGGCCCAACAGGATATCAGATATTATTTAAATGGATTGTTATTTGAAATTCAAGGACAAAAGTTAAATATTATTGGTACAGATGGACATCGATTAAGCTTTACTTCATCAAAACTTAAAGAGAGTTTTGATAAAAAAGAAGTAATTATTCCTAGAAAAACAATCATGGAGTTGATCAAATTACTTGAAGATATTGATGATGATGTTGAAGTGCAAATATTAAATCAACAAGTAACTTTTAAATTTGGTGATATCTTTATTATTACTAAAGTAATTGATGGAAAATTTCCTGACTATAACCGAGTGATTCCTGTTGGGTATGAAAATGGTTTCTTAATCGACAGACAAATGTTATTGAATGCAATGCAGCGCGCTTCAATTCTATCTAATGAAAAATATCGCGGAATAAGACTTGTTTTATCAAAAAACAATATGCAACTAATTACAACCAACAGTGAACAAGAAGAAGCTCAGGAAGATATTGAGATAGATTATAAAAAAGAAGCGATTGATATAGGTTTTAATGTAACTTACTTAATTGATGTGTTAAATAATATTCAATTTGATCAATTATCTTTTGCTTTTAAAGATTCCAATAGTAGTTGTTTAGTAACCATTCCTAATAATGAAGACTATAAATACGTCGTAATGCCAATGAGGATTTAAATTGACTGAAGAAAACAAAACATATTCATCGGATAGTATTAAGGTTTTAAAAGGCTTAGAAGCAGTTAGAAAAAGACCAGGGATGTATATTGGAGATACCTCTGATGGTAGTGGTTTGCATCATATGGTTTTCGAAGTGTTAGATAATGCAATTGACGAAGCATTAGCAGGCCATTGTGACAATATTAAAGTTATCATTCATCCTGATAATTCTGTTTCTGTTCAAGATAATGGTCGTGGAATACCTACTGATATTAAAGAAGATGATGAGGAGAAAAGATCTGCTGCTGAGATAGTGATGACAGAGCTTCACGCAGGCGGCAAGTTTGATCAAAATTCATATAAAGTATCTGGTGGTCTCCATGGGGTTGGTGTTTCTGTTGTAAATGCTCTGTCAGATTGGCTAAAACTTAAAGTCCATCGTAATAACAAGATTCATGAGATTGAGTTTGCTAATGGCGAGAGAAAAGAAAATTTAAAAATCATTGGAGACACAGATAAAACAGGAACCGAAGTTCAATTTTTACCTTCAGAAAGTACCTTTACCGATATTAATTTCCATTTTGAAATACTCGCCAAAAGAATTAGAGAGTTATCTTTTCTCAACAATGGTGTAAAAATTGAATTAATTGATCATCGTTCGGGTAAATCTGAAAATTTTGCATTTTCTGGTGGGGTAACAGGGTTTGTTGAGTATCTCAATAAAACAAAAACCACCATCCATAAAAATCCATTTTCTGCTGAGGGTGAAAAAGATGGAATTACTGTTGAAGTAAGTATGATGTGGAATGATTCATATGGTGAAAATGTTCAATGTTTTACCAATAACATTCCGCAAAGAGATGGCGGAACTCACCTTACTGGTTTAAGGGGTGCGATGACCCGAACAATCAACACTTATATTGAATCAAATGATTTAGCTAAAAAGGCAAAAGTTGATACAACGGGTGATGATATGCGTGAAGGGTTAAGCTGTGTCTTATCTGTGAAAGTACCTGAACCAAAATTTTCTTCACAAACCAAAGATAAACTTGTTTCCAGTGAGGTTCAACCTGTTGTTCAAGACATTGTCGCTAAAAAATTGACAGATTATTTATTGGAACACCCTGCTGATGCAAAAATAATTTGTGGAAAAATTGTTGATGCCGCTCGGGCAAGAGAGGCAGCACGAAAAGCAAGAGATATGACTCGACGCAAAGGTGCTATGGATTCTCTTGGCCTACCTGGAAAATTAGCTGACTGTCAGGAAAAAGATCCAAGCTTAAGTGAATTATATCTGGTTGAGGGTGACTCAGCTGGAGGTTCAGCAAAACAAGGTAGGGATAGAAAAAATCAAGCTATCCTACCCTTGAAAGGCAAGATCTTAAATGTAGAAAAGGCTAGGTTAGATAAGCTATTATCATCTCAGGAAATCGCAACATTAATTACTGCTTTAGGAACAGGAATTGATAAAGATTTTAATCTCGAAAAACTAAGATATCATCGTATCATTATCATGACTGACGCGGATGTTGATGGCGCACATATTAGAACCCTATTATTAACTTTCTTTTATCGCCAAATGCCTCAACTTGTTGAAAACGGATACGTATATATTGCCCAACCCCCATTATTCAAGGTGAGACAAAACAAAAAAGAACAATATTTAAAAGATGAACAAGAATTAGAGCAATATTTAATTGAATCAGCCTTAGAAGGAGCAGAATTAAAAATTAAGGATAATACCTTGTCAGGTGAGTCACTTGGTAATTTAGCTAGAGAAATGATTCTGAATGATGCGGTTATTAGACGCTTGGCTCACAGATATGATTCTTCGATTTTAAAAGCGATATATTTATGTGGTGAGATTAATCTTAATTCTGAAGATGCGGCAATATCATACGTTGAAAAATTAAAAGACACTTCCTCAATAGAAAACATCAATTTTGATGTAAAGAAAAACCCTAATTCTGAAAAATTCATGATCGAAATTAATCAATTTAGACATGGTAATTTAATTACTTCGATTTTAGATGAGGAGTTTTTACTATCAGGTGATTATAAGCAAATCATCAAGACATCATCACTGACTAAGGATTTGATCCAAGAAAAAGCAGTGATCTCTAGAAATGAAAAAATTGCTGAAGTTGGAGAGTTTAAAGAAGCTGTGGATTGGTTAATGTCAGAAGCTAAATCTGGATTAAATATTCAAAGATACAAAGGTCTGGGAGAGATGAATCCGTCGCAATTATGGGAAACCACAATGGACCCATCGGTAAGGCGATTACTCCAAGTTAAAATTGAAGATGCAATCTCGGCTGACCAAGTATTTTCAACACTTATGGGTGATCAAGTTGAGCCAAGAAGAAACTTTATTGAGTCAAATGCACTTGGAGTTAATAACTTGGATATTTGATGACTTTAATTGAACTGAAATTCACTATTGCAGTAGCAAAGGAAAAAAATTTTCGAAGAGCCGCTGATAAATGTTTTGTTAGTCAACCAGCATTAAGTTTAGCAGTAAAAAAACTTGAAGAAGAACTCAATGTAAAAATATTCGAAAGAAGTCGCACTGAAGTAAAAGTTACCTCAGTTGGTCAAAAAATAATTAATCAAGCAATCGTCATTCTTGATGAAGCGAATAAGTTAAAAGACATAGCTAGTGTTGGTCAAGAACAACTTAAATCTCCATTAAAAATAGGCCTTATATATTCAGTTGCTCCATATCTGTTACCCTTAATTATTCCAGTATTAAGAAATAAAACACCTGAAATGCCTTTGGATGTTGAGGAGAATATTACAAAAAATCTAGAATCAGCATTGAAAAGTGGATCAATTGAAGCGGCTATTATAGCTTTGCCTTTTGATATTCCGGGAACGGAGTATATACCCCTCTATGATGAAGAGTTTAATGTGGTTGTTCCTTCAAGCCATGCTTGGGCTAAGAAAAAAGAAATAATAGCGAAAGATCTATCTAGTGAAAAGGTATTGCTCCTTAATAATGAACATTGTTTTAGTCAGCAAGTGGTAGAAGCTTGTCCAGAACTTTCAAAAAAAAGCGAGGTTTTACAAGGAAATTCGCTTGAAACAATTCGTAATATGGTAGCGTCAAATTTAGGAATTTCTGTTTTACCAAAAACTGCAACAGCTATTAACTATAACAACCCGCTTGTAAAAATTATTCCATTTAAAAATCCTGTACCATTTAGAAGAATAGCAATTGCTTACAGAAAGAGCACGGTGAGGATGGAAGCAATTGAAAAGTTTGTTTTAGCATTAAAAGATATAAAATCAAAAAATATCAAAATTTTTTAAGGTAAAAATTTATGATTGTTGGTGTATTAAATGAAGCTGATAAAAATGAAAATAGGGTTGCTATAAGCCCTGAGATAATTAAAAAATTAAATGCAAATAAAATAGAAGTTTTTGTTGAGCAGGGATGTTTTATTCAAGCTGATTTTACGGAAAAAGATTTTACTGATGCTGGAGCTTTAATAAAAAAAAGAAAAGAAATAACAGACACAGCCGATGTTCTATTAACTGTATCAATACCAGGTGAAGAAGTATTAAAAGATTTAAAAAAAGGAATAGTGATTGGAAACTTAAGCTCAATTCAAAATATATCTTTTAAGAATAATGCCTTTGATCTTTCGAAATTACCCAGAAATACTCGCGCTCAATCGATGGATGTTCTATCCTCACAAGCCAATATTGCCGGATATAAATCTGTTTTATTAGCCTTAGAATATTATAAAAAATTTATGCCAATGCTTATGACGGCTGCTGGAACTGTGAAACCTGCAAGAGTATTAATTTTAGGTGTCGGTGTTGCTGGATTGCAAGCAATAGCAACCGCTAAAAGATTAGGCGCTGTTGTAGAGGCATCTGATGTTCGACCGTCAGTCAAAGATCAAGTCGAATCCTTAGGAGCTAAATTTGTTAATGTTCCTTATGAAACAGAGGAAGAAAAATCAATAGCCGAAGGTAAGGGCGGTTACGCACAGATGATGCCAAAATCTTGGCTGGAGAGACAAAGAAATATTATATCTGAGACCATCAAAATATCTGACATTGTCATTACAACGGCCCTGGTTCAAGGAAAAAAACCACCTGTATTAGTTAGTGAGGCCGATGTGCGATCGATGAAACCAGGATCTGTGATTGTTGATATTGCTGGCGGTAATTGTGAACTGACTAAGGTTGATCAAGTAATCAATGTTGATGGAAAAAATATTGTTGGCTATCAGAACCTCCCATCTATGTTGGCGCATGACGCTTCAATTTTATACGCAAAAAATCTATTTGCTTTTCTTGAATTAATTGTTGAAGACAATCAGTTAAAAATTAACAAAGAGGATGAGCTTGTTAAAGCTTGTTCCATTAATTAGGAATAAAATATGGATGAAATATTAACGATACAAAATATTACAATTTTTGTTTTAGCCATCTTTGTTGGATTCCATGTGGTTTGGAATGTGACGCCTGCACTTCATACCCCTTTAATGTCGGTTACTAATGCTATATCTGGAATTGTGATTGTTGGAGCAATACTCCAGGTCGTTGAAATTGACGGTAATATTTTTTCATTAAGTAGTATCTTGGGCGCCATAGCAATTTTCTTTGCTTCGATTAATATTTTTGGCGGATTCATGGTTACGCAAAGAATGCTCGATATGTTCAAAAAGAAAGATAAAAATAAATGATGACGACCCTAAATTTATCTCTGTATTTGATATCGGCAATTCTAATCATCTTAGCATTGCGCGGCCTATCCTCTCCCCAATCTTCAAGAAGAGGAAATTATTATGGAATGATTGGTATGACTATTGCTGTCATGACTACCCTAAGCATGAATCTAGATTATATTTTTTGGCTTATCGCTATTTCAGTCTTTGCTGGTGGGGCAATAGGATTAGTTATTGCAAAAAAAGTACATATGACCAAAATGCCAGAATTGGTTGCTTTAATGCATTCTTTTGTAGGCTTGGCGGCTATGCTGATTGCCTTTGCTTCTATTTATAATTTCACAAATACATATTCAACAACGCAAAGAGTAGAGTTATTTTTAGGATCGTTTATTGGCGCAATTACATTTACAGCGTCCTTAGTTGCTTTTGGAAAATTATCAGGAAAATTTATTTCAAAAACAATTATTTTTAAAGGACAACACCTATTAAATTTATTAATTTTTATTCTGATGATTATTTTTGGAATGATCTTTTTTATTTACGAAAATAATCTTGCCTTTATATTAATGAATTGTTGCGCTTTGATTTTGGGGATCACACTAATTATTCCCATAGGTGGTGCTGATATGCCTGTTGTTGTATCGATGTTAAATAGTTATTCTGGATGGGCCGCGGCAGGAATTGGCTTTACTTTAAATAACTCTGTATTAATTATCGCGGGAGCATGCGTCGGATCTTCGGGCGCAATCTTGTCATACATCATGTGCAAATCAATGAACAGGTCCATTATTTCTGTTTTGCTTGGAGGCTTTGGATCGGATGTAGCAGAAGCATCAGTTGATGAAAATAAAAAACAACATAAAACAGGTTCAGCTGCAGACGTCGCTTATCTAATGACCTCATCAGAAAATATAATTATTATCCCTGGATATGGGTTAGCAGTTGCAAGAGCTCAACATGCTTTGCAAGAATTGACAAACAAACTTCTAGAGAAAGATATTAATGTTCGTTATGCAATCCATCCAGTCGCTGGAAGAATGCCGGGACACATGAATGTCCTTTTGGCTGAGGCAGATGTTCCATATGATCAAGTCTCTGAGATGGAAGAAATAAATAATGACTTTTCTGATACTGATCTGGTTTTTGTTATTGGTGCAAACGATGTTGTTAATCCCGCAGCTAAAAAGCCAGGGACAGCAATCTACGGGATGCCTATCTTGGAGGCACAAAAAGCAAAAACGATTATTGTTAATAAGAGAACAATGGGAGTTGGTTATGCGGGACTTGATAATGAGCTATTTTATGATGATAAAACAATGATGTTCTTGGGCGATGCAAAAGAGTGTGTTGAAGATTTAATAAAAGCTGTAGACGATTTATAATGGTTGATATGGAGTTATCTTTACCTTTATTATCATTAATACTTATCCTTTCATTTTTAATTGCGCTATATTCAATCATTTATGCATTTAAAGAAATGGATCAGAAATCTGACAAGCTTAACAATAATTCAAAAGTGTCCATTACAAAAGGTAAGACTAAAACAAAATTTAAGCCTCAATTTTTGAATTCGGTAAAAAATATTGATTTAGATTTATAACTATTTAATCAATAGTTTAATTAAATATCCAATCAGAGAAATAAACCCCACAGATAAAATCCAAATAAAAATAAAGTAAATTATTTTTTTCAATTAATGATAGCTTTCATTGGGTTTGGTTTTGCCACGAAAAACCCAATAAGTAAAAGAAGTGTAAGCGATGATGATAGGTATAAAAATTAGAACGCCTATCAATAAGAATTGTAAACTTTTTTTAGGGGCTGCAGCCTGCCAAATATCAAGCCCTGGTGGAACGATGTTGGGGTAAATACTAATCATCAAACCAATAAACGATAGCAAAAATAATACTATGCTCCACAGAAAAGGTTGAAAATCATAGTTTTTAATTAATGCTCTAAAACAAAATACAGTGGCAATTAAAACTAACAATGGCACAGGCAGTACATAAAGAATTCGAGGGTAACTAAACCACTTATGAAAATACTCAGGGTGTAAATAAGGTGTCCACAGGCTAACAATTAAAATCATAACGAGAGTTAGAATAAAAAATCGTTTGCCTAAAAATTGCATATGACGTTTTGTTTTATTTTCTGTTTTATAAATAAGCCAAGTTGATCCAAGTAGACCATAACCAAAGATCAGCGCAATCCCAGTGAAAATTGAAAATGGTGTGAGCCAGTGCCACCAATCTCCATTGAATGATCGACCTTCAATTGGTATTCCTTGAAGAAAAGCTCCGAGTGCTACACCTTGAAAAAATGTAGCTGTAATCGAACCGATTATAAAAGCCTTATCCCAAATCTGAGTTTTGCTTTTATCCTTCCATCTGAATTCAAAAGCAACACCCCTTAAAATCAGACCAATTAGCATGGCAGTTAATGGCACATACAGCGCTGGAAGAACTACGCTATAAGCTAATGGAAAAGCGGCAAATAAACCACCACCACCTAGAATAAGCCATGTTTCATTTCCATCCCAAATGGGTGCAACGGTATTCATAGCGATATCTCTTTCCCACTTGGATGATATGAAAGGATAGTTGATGCCGATTCCGAGATCAAACCCATCCAGTACAACATAGGCAAAGATGGCAAAACACAAAATAATGGCCCAAATTAATTCGATACTCATGCTTTATCAAACAACTTTAATGAAACACCCAAAGAACCAACTTTTTTTGTTTGATCTTTATCAATGTCAGGGTTAATGGAAAACTGTTTAAAAATATAATAAGTTCCAGCGCCAAATACTAGGAAGTACGTCACTATGAAAACAAGCAAGGAGGTTGCTACAGCAGGAGCATCAATTGGTGATACAGAATCAATGGTTTTTAACATTCCATATACAGTGAATGGTTGTCTCCCAACCTCGGTCGTGATCCAACCGGCAATGACAGCAATAAAGCCTGCTGGACCCATGATCATGCAAACAATATGAAAGAGTTTGGTTGAATAAAATTTATCTTTCCATCTTAAGAATAAACTCCATAAACCCAAAGCAATCATGGCCATGCCGATTCCAACCATGATGCGGAAAGACCAAAAAATGATTTCTGCTGGAGGGATTTCATCTGCTGGAAAATCTTTTAGGCCTTTAATTTCTGCATCGAAATCATGTTTTAATATCATGCTTCCTAATTTTGGTATTTCAACAATAGAATTTATTTCCATGGCTTCGTCATCAGGGATTCCAAATAATATCAGTGGAGCACCCTTTTTTGTTTCATAGTGACCTTCTATGGCTGCAATTTTGGCTGGTTGGTATTCTAAAGTGTTAAGGCCGTGCATATCACCGGCAATTAGCTGCAATGGAGCAACAACTGCAGCCATCCACATGGCCATGGATAACATGGTGCGTGCACATAAATTTTTGTTATTTTTTAAGAGATGCCATGCACCTACTGCGCCTACAACAAAAGCTGTTGTTAAGTAGGCAGCCATTAGCATGTGAGTTAACCGATATGGGAAAGATGGATTAAATATAATTTCAATCCAATTTTCTGGAACAAATTGACCAACATCATTGATGCTAAATCCTGCTGGGGTATGCATCCAGCTATTAACAGACAGGATCCAGAATGCTGAGAAAAATGTTCCAAATGCTACCATCAGGGTTGCAAAAAAATGGAGTTTTTTACCCACTTTGTTCATACCGAACAACATAATTCCTAAAAATCCGGCTTCTAGAAAGAAGGCAGATAAAACTTCGTATCCCATCAAAGGCCCTAAAACGGGTCCAGTTTTATCAGAAAATACAGACCAGTTTGTCCCAAATTGATAGCTCATCACTATTCCTGAAACAACTCCCATACCAAAGGCAATAGCAAAAATCTTTAACCAATAATTAAATAATTTTAGATAGCGATCGTCTTTTTTCCATAACCAAAGTGCCTCCAGTACGGCAAGATAAGACGCTAGCCCAATAGTAAAGGCAGGAAAAATAATATGGAAACTTACCACAAAGGCAAACTGAAAACGAGCTAAATCGATGGCTTCAAACATGTGCATTATTATATAACATTATATAAATTTATATAATATGTTTTTATAAAATATTCCTTTTCTTTTTAGGTCCATTTTTTGTTAACAAATCCCAAAGGTAATTGGGCAATATATGCATAATTTTTGCAACCAGAGACATTTGCCATGGCAGAATGGCATGAGATTTTTTCTTGTCAATAATATGGATTATTTTGGTTGCTGCCAAATCTGCATCAATTAAAAAAGGCATGGGGTATGTATTAATTTTTGTCATGGGAGTTTTTATATAGCCAGGTGAAATTGTAGTGACGTGAATATTAAATTTTTTTAGTTCAACTCGTATACTTTCCATATAGTTAATCAGTGCTGACTTTGATGCACTGTAAGCCCCGGCACCTGGAAGTCCCCTGATTCCAGCAACAGAAGCAATAGCCACTAACTGCCCTTGTTTACTTTTTAATAGGTCATCCATAAATGGATTAAATGTGTTCAATACCCCATGGAAATTTATTTGAAAAATCTTGTGAATAACTTCTAGATCTTCTTTTTTTGATGCCAGTGTTCCTGAACTTACCCCAGCATTGGCTATGATGATGTCTGGAGAGCCGTATTTTTTTTTAAACGTATTTGCTGCTATTTGCATTGAAGAAGGTTTTACGACATCGGCAACCATTACTTGTGAGCGACAGTTAAGCTCTTTTTGTAATTTCAGTAATTTTTTTTTATTACGACCAACTAATCCTAAGATGTTATTTTCAGAGTCATACCCTTTTGCAAGGGCCCAGCCTAATCCTGAGGAGGCACCTGTAATAAAAATTTTTTTAATCAATCGATTTTATTGTTGTGATCGAATTGAATCAATAATACCGTTAGTAACATCGATTGCATTTTTGGGCCCGCCTGCCATTGTGGATGAGGTGATGTACGAACCATTAATGATTAGGGTCGGGACCCCAGTCGCTCCAGCACTTCGAAACATTTGATTCGCCTTCTTTAGTTTCGCTTCCATTGAAAATGACTTGAATGCAGCTTTCACTTTATCGGTATCTAATTTAGCGTTGGATGCGATCCATTTGATTGCGCCGGCTTCATCGACTGGACTGAGAGTTTTGTCTTTGTGAATGGCTTCAAAAATTTTGCTATGCAGGTCATCCAAAACGCCAAGCGACTCCATTGCGTAATATGCTCTTGCCATGGGTATCCAGTCTCTTCTTGGCACGGCCGGAATTTTTTTGAATACAACATCTTTTGGTAGGGACGCTTGCCATTTTTTTAATTCAGGCTCCAAAGAATAACAGTGCCCACAGCCATACCAAAACATTTCAACAACTTCAATCTTGTCACTGGCTTCTGTCGCAATTTTTTCTTTTGTCGGTTTGAAGTTAACATTTAACTGCGGATCAACGGCATGAGAAAATTGAAAAATAAACAAACAAAATAGAAAAAATATTTTTTTCATTGTGATTCCTTAAAATAATTTATAACTTAATCTTTTGGCTTAGTGAGCTTGATTAAGTTCGCCTTAAATCCTTCTTTTATCAGATTTTCACGAATTTTTTTTGCTTCATCCATATCTTCATAGGGGCCAACGCTCACTCTGTGAAATGTGTCATCACCAATTCTTGCTGACATGATGACTGATTCATAACTCATTAGCGCGAGTTTAGCTTTTAGATTATCTGCCTGTGATTCTTCAGAAAAGGCACCCACCTGCAAGTAATATTGAATTGCTCTGTCGTCATTGATTTTAGCTGGGGTATTTATGCTGTAAGTTTCCTGGCTTTCAGGTAAATTTTCATAAAAATCAAAAGATGCATCTTCGTCAATGGCAATAACGTCCTCGTCACCAAAGGCAGAATTAATCTCAATACATGCTCCTTCCGTATCTTTGAGAACAAATGGAGACTTACCGCTAGTAATGAATAGGGTTACTCCAATGGATAATAAAATTCCTAACAGCACACCGATGAATAAACCATTAGTAAATAAAGCTTGAGTTTGATTGATTTCTTTTTTTGTTCGGTAATCTTGAGCCATGATGTCCTCTACATTTTTTCAGGAGCTGAAATTCCAAGTAATTGTAACCCATTTTTTATAACTATTTTCGTTGCACCAATTAATGCTAGTCTGGCATTTTGGAGTGCTTTGTTATCACTTAAAAATTTATTCGCATTGTAATAACTGTGAAAATCGGCAGCCAGATCTTTTAGAAATGTTGCAATGTAATGGGGTGAAGACTCGCTGGCAGATAGTGAAATAATTTCAGGGAACTCAGATAGCCTTTTTATTAATTGATGCTCGTGTGTTGATGTTAAAAGAGCTTCATCAAAATTTTGTAAATCTTCTGGTTTAACATTGGCTTGATTAAGAACAGCACATATTCTGGCGTGAGCATATTGTATGTAATACACAGGATTATCATTTGTTTGTGATTTGGCTAGATCAATATCAAAAATAAGTTGTGAGTCAGGTTTTCGGGCGAGTAAAAAGTATCTTGTGGCGTCAGAACCTACCTCATCAATAAGATCCCTTAATGTGACATAACTTCCTGCTCTTTTTGAAATTTTTACTTCTTGATTATTTTTTGTCACTGTAACCATTTGATGTAAGACATAATTTGGCCAATCTTTTGGTATGCCTAAATTTAGGCCTTGGAGCCCTGCTCTTACTCTGTTGATGGTGCTATGATGATCTGCGCCTTGTTCATTTATAACCCTAACAAATCCTCTTTCCCATTTATTCAAATGGTAGGCAACGTCAGGAACGAAATAGGTATAGGAACCATCAGATTTGATCATGACCCTGTCTTTGTCATCTCCAAATTCAGTTGTCTTTAACCACGTGGCATCATCTTTTTGGTAGCTGAAGCCATTTTTTTCTAGTAAATCTAAAACCTTCTCGACATCTTTATTTTGATAAAACGTGGATTCCAGGGTAAAAACATCAAAGGTAGTTTGGAATGCAGCAAGATCTATATTTTGTTCGTTTCTCAAAAAGGCAACGCTGAATTTTTTTATATTTTCAATATCATCGGGATTGCCGTTGGCCTTTACTATCTCCCCATCAACCTCGACTATTTTTAAGTTTGAATAGGCGTCTGCAATTTCTAAGATATATTCGCCTCGATATCCGTCTTCAGGAAAATTTGCATCTTCTGGTTCAATACCTTTTATCCTTGATTGAACAGACAAGGCTAGATTATTAATTTGTTGACCAGCGTCATTGTAATAAAACTCTCTTATCACATCCCAACCGTTGGCTTGCATAATACGTACTAATGAGTCACCAATAGCTGCCCCCCTTCCATGGCCAATATGAAGTGGCCCCGTGGGATTCGCTGATACGAATTCAACCTGTAACTTTTGATTTTTACCAGTTAGGTTATGGCCATAGTTGGTTGATTGAGAAAAAATACTTTTTATTATTGAGGATTTTCCAGCAGAGCTTAAATAAAAATTAATAAAGCCTGGTCCTGCGATCTCTAGTCGGTCAATAGATGGATCTAATCCAACTTTTTCAATTATCAATTGAGCTATTTCACGAGGATTCTTTTTTAATATTTTTGTTAATTGGAGTGCTATATTTGTTGAATAGTCACCATGTTCCAATGTTTTAGGGCGCTCAATATGGATATCAATAGAAGAAGAATCATCTAGGATCTGATCTAATGCTGAGGAGATAATGCTGGCTAATTCAGTTTTCACTAATGGTAATATTTTAAAAAAATATTATTTTACCTGACTCCTTATGCCAGATATAGTTAATCTGTTATGAATCCAAAAGAAACTTCAATTGTTAAAGTTGCCATTGATGTCCCAATCGATGATTTTTTTGATTATCAGTGTGAAGAAAATGTTTCATTGGGACAGGCTGTGCTAGTTCCTTTTGGTTCGAGGAAGGTAATGGGTATCGTTGTTGAAGTTGATTCATCAACAGAGCTCGAAGCTCACCAAATAAAGAAAATAATAAGGGTTGATAATGATATTTTATTTAATGAAGAGCTTTTTAAATTATTTAAATTTGTATCCAGTTATTACCATTACCCCATTGGCCAAACAATTCATATTGCGGTTCCGTCAAATTTAAAAAAAACAAAAAAAGTTCTTAACAAAAAATCATACATATATGAAGCCACAAATCTTTTAAATAAGTCAGCGATCGATCAAATCACTGCGCGAAAAAAAAACCTTAAAGAAATAGCGAAGGTAATCTGCAAAGAAAAGCAAACAGACGAAGCGTTAAAGAAGATTTCCATTAATTGGAAAAAATATGTAAAGGAATTGATAACTCTTAATCTTGTTAAAGAAAGGGAGTACCAGAAAACAAAGATTATTCAAACAACAACCGCATTACAATTGAATCAAGAACAGTCTGAAATATATGAAAAAATTTTAGGCGCACAAGGGTTTCAAGCCTTTTTAATTTATGGCATTACAGGAAGCGGAAAAACAGAGGTGTACATGCACCTCATCGAACAATATGTCAAAAATAATGGACAGGTTCTTATATTAGTTCCCGAGATAAATTTAACTCCTCAGTTAGAGGATCGATTCACCTCTAGATTTTCAAGCTTTTTAGTAATCTCTTTACATAGTCATTTGACTCAGAAAAAAAGATTAGAAAACTGGGAGCTAGCAAAAAATGGCACAGCACAAATAATCATCGGTACAAGATTGTCTGTATTTACACCTTTCAAAAATTTAAGAGCGATTATTATGGATGAAGAGCAAGATTTATCATTTAAACAGCATGATAAATTACGTTATCACGCTAGAGATGTGGCAATGATGCGAGCAAAGCTACTAAATATTCCCTTTATAGCAGGGAGCGCGACTCCATCTATTGAAATTTGGCATCGGTCAATAAATGAAAATAAATTGCTGCTTCATAAGTTGTCTAAGAGAGCTGTGAAAGACGCGACTCTGCCCAGAATAAATTTAATACAAGATGACATGAATATAGAAAATGAAGGAATATCAGAATATTTAAAATCTGCCATTAAACATCATCTTAATCTACGTCAACAAATTTTGATTTTTATCAATCGCCGAGGCTATGCACCAGTTTTATTCTGCTCATCGTGTGGATGGTATGCGAGTTGTTCAAGGTGCAGCTCAAAACTGGTTGTACATCGTAGTAAACAGCACTTACGATGTCATCATTGTGATTACCAAAGAGGGATAGACTCTTCATGTAAAGTTTGTGGCAATGTTGATTTAATGTCTCTCGGGAGTGGAACCCAAAAAATTGAAGAGAGGATAAGAAAATTATTTCCTAAGGCCCAGGTGAGGAGGGTTGATAGGGACACTATTAAGACAAAAGCAGCAATTGATGCTCTCTATGATGATATGCATGATAACAAAATCGATATATTAGTTGGAACGCAAATGCTATCAAAAGGGCATGACTTTCCAAATTTAAGCTTAGTAGTCGTGCTTGATTCTGACAATGCATTATACAGTTCAGATTTTCGTGCCTCAGAAAGACTATTTTCACAATTAGTACAAGTTGCTGGAAGAGCGGGTCGAGGATCAATTCCTGGGGAGGTTGTTATCCAAACTAACTTTCCAGAACATCCTTTGTATCAATCGATAAAAAATCAGGACTATGAATCATTTGCATCAGAAGAAATAAATTCAAGAAAAGACCTCAATTTCCCTCCATTTTGTTTCCAAGCCGTGTTGCGCGCAGAAAGTAAAAATAAAAAGAAGATAGAAGATTTTATTAATGAGGCTTATTCAATTGCAAGCCAGAGCGGTATGAAAGATGTTGATGTATTTCATCCTGTTCAGCCGATTCTTGATCGTGTAAAGGGATTTGAGCGATACCAAATTTATTTCCACTCAAGCAGCCGACAATTACTGAACCAATTTTTAAGATATATGAAAGAAAGGATTTTAAGAGAAAAAGATCTAAGTAAGGTGAAGTGGTTTATCGATGTTGATCCGGTAGATTTTTAAAAAAAAGCTGGAGGTTTAATCCAGCTTTTTTATGAATCACATTTAAATTACTCAGCAGCTTCTTCAGCTGGAGCCTCTTCTGTTACAGCTTCATCAGCAGCTTCCCCAGTTAGAGGAGGTAATTCAGCATCAGCGCTGTCATTTGAAACATCATCACCACAGGCAGCTAAGAATAAGCCGAATAATAAAGCTAATAAAAATTTGTTTAACATACTTTTCTCCAAAAATTTGTTGGTAAGGACTACAGCCGCGCATGTTAACATTTGCAATAAAATAAAACAAATATTTTAAAAAAAATGACATCATCTGTACCTAAAATATTAACCTTTGCAGCCTCTGATCCAACAGGCGGGGCTGGCATTCAAGCTGATTTGATGACACAAACAAGCCTCGGTTGCTACCCATTATCCGTGCTTACAGCTATTACATGTCAGGATTCTTCTGGTGTAAGTGATTTGCTACCAATCGACCCCTCAATCGTCGATAAACAAGCAAGGTTGATTCTTAATGAGACTAAAATTGATGTCATCAAGTGTGGAGTGATGGCTAGTGAAGAGAATATTATAGTGATCTCGGAAATTATCAAAGATTACCCCGATGTTCCAGTGGTGATTGATCCTATATTATCCTCTGGGAGGGGGGATAATTTGGCCTTAGGAGATTCCCTCCAATTAATGATGAGATACCTTTTTCCGTTAGCAGAAATCATTACCCCTAACGTTAATGAGGGTGCGAAAATAGTTTCAAACAAAAATATCACTGAAATTGAGGAAGACCTTATATTTATTGGGAAATCTTTATTGGACCTGGGACCAAAAAATGTATTACTCACTGCAGCTGATTATCAGGTAGAGAAAAAAACCTTGACCAACACCTTATTTTGTCAGGATGGGGGAATATTTAATTTCGACCATGAAAGATTACCTCAGAGTTTTCATGGATCAGGATGCACCCTAGCATCTGCAATTTCAGCATACTTAGCACAAGGTATGTCGATACATACGGCGGTTGAAGAGGCTCAAAAATTTACGATTGATACGCTTAAAAACGGTCTTGTAAATGGTCAAGGCCAGTTGATACCTAATCGATTTTTCTGGATGTTCAGTGATCTAGAAGAGGATGAAAATGACCTCAAACATCATTAGTGGAATTTATGCAATTACCCCTGACTGGGAAGATACCCGCCAATTAATCATAAAGACAGAGGAATTGCTGTCAAATAAAATTAACTTATTACAGTATCGAAATAAAAAAGCTAACAAGCAATTAAGGATGACACAGGCTAAAGAGCTTCAAGCGCTTTGTCATCATTACCAAGTGCCATTCATAATTAATGACGATTATGAAATATGTGGTATTTTAGAAGCAGATGGCATACATTTAGGAAAAGATGACATCACAATTGAAGAAGTTAGGGATAAGTTAGGTAATAAAATCATTGTCGGAGTATCCTGTTACAACGATGCTGAAAGGGTCAATGAAATGATGGCCTCTAGTTGTGACTATATAGCTCTGGGGGCCTGCTTTCCAACAAAAACAAAACCAAACGCACCGCATGCTTCATTAAATTTTCTGGAGCATGTTGTCGAAACATCAATGAAGCCTGTTGTTGCAATTGGTGGGATTAATTTGGATAATTGTAGCCCAGTCATCAATAGCGGTGTTGATGCGATTGCAATGATCAATGCACTTTATTCAACTGATAAAGTCACAAACAAAATATTGGAAATTAAAAGAAAGTTTAGAAATGACTAAAAATATTGACCTGTTTAATGAATCCCAACACTACATTCCAGGTGGCGTGAACTCTCCTGTAAGGGCATTCGGTTCCGTTGGAGGCACCCCAATATTTTTTAAATCTGCCAATGGATCGAAATTATGGGATGAAGAAGGAAATGAATATATTGATTATATTAATTCCTGGGGCCCAATGATTTTAGGTCATGCTCATCCTGAAGTGATTAAGGCTGTTCAAGATGTTGCACAAGACAGTCTATCTTTTGGAGCCCCCACAGCCCGAGAGCTTTCAATGGCAAAGGAAATTGTAAAAATAGTACCGTCTATTGAGCAAGTTCGCCTAGTGAGCTCAGGTACTGAGGCCACGATGAGTGCAATCCGAGTGGCGCGTGGGTTTACCGGTCGAGACAAGATTTTAAAGTTTGAAGGCTGTTATCACGGCCATGCAGATGCTCTCTTAGTCAAAGCGGGTTCAGGAGCACTCACCTTTGGGCAGCCAAGTTCTGCTGGGGTGCCAGTAGATGTTGCTAAAGATACCTTAACCTTAAGCTATAACAATGTAGAAGAATTACAACAGCTGTTTGATCAGCAAGGCGATGAAATTGCCTGTGTCATTCTTGAGCCGGTGGTGGGAAATATGAATTTGATTGTGCCATCGGAAGAATTTTTAAACACTTTGCGAAGTGTCACAGAAAAACATGGAGCAGTGTTGATTTTTGATGAGGTGATGACTGGCTTTAGAGTATCGCTTGGCGGTGCGCAAGAGCTCTTTAGTGTTACCCCTGATATGACCACCCTAGGTAAAGTGATCGGAGGAGGTTTACCAGTAGGAGCGTTTGGTGGGCGCAAAGAGATCATGCAAACATTAGCTCCTTTGGGACCAGTCTATCAAGCTGGGACATTATCTGGCAACCCGGTGGCCGTGGCTGCAGGATTAAAAACACTTGAACTCATTCAAGCTAATGGTTTCTTTGAATCTTTATCTAAACAAACCAAAAAATTAACAGATGGATTAACTGATGCAGCAAAAGAATTAGGTATTAAATTTTGTGCACGAAATGTGGGCGGAATGTTTGGTCTTTATTTTAGCGAACAACCTCCGAACTCATTCCAAGATGTAATGGCATCAGATCGTGAAAAATTTAATGCATTTTTCCACGAAATGTTAAGCCAAGGAATCTACTTTGGGCCATCAGCATTTGAAGCTGGTTTTGTGTCTGCAAAACACACAGATGAAGATATTAAATTCACGATTGATTGTGCAAAAAAAGCATTTCAAAAAATCTAAACTTAACCCGAATAAATCCCTCATAACCATTGAATTTACTGGATAAAACCAGTATTATTGTTGGTTCGGCTCATTTAAAACAACAGATAAAAAGTTATGGCAAGAAAATCAAATATTGAGAAGCAAGGTCTTTATAATCCGTCCAATGAACATGATGCGTGTGGCGTTGGATTTGTGGCAAATATTTATGGCAAAAAAAGTCATGAGATTGTTGCACAGGGCCTAACCATTTTAGACAACCTCACCCATCGGGGAGCGACGGGATATGATCCAAAACTCGGTGACGGTGCAGGGCTATTAAGTCAAATACCTCATGAGTTTTTCTTAAACGAAGCCAATGAAGCCGGATTTAAACTGCCAGAATTTGGCCATTATGGCGTTGGAATGTTATTCCTACCCCAAGATGATGCACTCCGTAATGAAGTTGAGACCCTTATTGAAAAAGTAGTGGAAGAAGAGGGACAAACGACTCTAGGCTGGAGAGATGTTCCTGTGGATAATTCTAATATCGCGGATGCTGCAAAAGATGTTGAGCCTGTCATCAAACAAATTTTTATTCAAAGAAGTGATGAGTGTAAAAAACAGACGGCCTTTGAAAGAAAATTATTTGTGATTCGAAAAAGAATTGAAATCGCAGTCAATAAAATGAATCCGGAAGATAACGCTAAGTTTTATATTCCATCGATGTCATCCAGAACGATCGTCTACAAGGGTATGTTGTTAGCGGCGGAAGTCGGTGTTTACTTTAAAGATTTATTAGATAAAAAATTCACCTCTGCCATTTCACTAGTTCACCAACGTTTTTCAACAAACACATTCCCTTCTTGGGATCTTGCCCATCCTTTCAGAATGATTGCGCACAATGGAGAAATCAATACGGTCCAGGGGAATGTGAATTGGATGCATGCACGACATGAGACCATGAAATCGATGTTGCTCGGTGAGGATTTGGAAAAACTATGGCCGTTAATCGAAGATGGTCAATCTGACTCAGCCTGTTTTGATAATTGTCTAGAACTCCTCGTTGCTGGTGGGTATAGTTTACCGCATGCCATGATGATGCTAATTCCTGAGGCCTGGGCCGGTAATCCACTGATGGACAAGGAAAGAAAAGCATTTTATGAATATCATGCAGCACTGATGGAGCCATGGGATGGACCTGCGGCAGTTGCTTTTACTGATGGCCAAATGATTGGAGCCACACTTGATCGAAATGGTTTACGGCCAGCAAGATATTTAATGACAGATGATGGCGTTGTAATGATGGCATCCGAGATGGGTGTTCTTACTTTCCCGGAAGAAAAAATTGTTAAAAAATGGCGATTAGAGCCTGGCAAGATGTTGTTAATTGATACCGATGCCGGTAGGGTGATTGACGATCAGGAGGTTAAAAAACTTCTATCTTCTGCTAAACCTTACGAAAAATGGATTAATGATTCAAGATTTTTCCTTGGAGATTTGGATAAGGTTGAAGAATCGCGAACAATGTCTCAACCAATCTTGGATATCCAGCAAAGCTTTGGCTATTCTCAAGAAGACATCAAATTTATTCTACAGCCAATGTTTGAATCTGGTCAGGAAGCATCAGGATCAATGGGAAATGATGCTGCTCTTCCAGTGTTATCCAATAAAGCAAAATCCTTATATAACTATTTCAAACAATTATTTGCACAAGTTACGAATCCACCAATTGATCCTATCAGAGAAGAAATAGTGATGTCATTGGTGACTTTTATTGGTCCAAAACCAAACCTTTTAGGTATTGAAGAAACCAATCCACCATGGCGCCTTGAAGCAAGCCAACCTGTATTGAGTCTTCAGGAATTAGACCAATTAAAATCAATTGAACAGCTAACTAATGGGCACTTCAAATCAAAAGTGATTGATATTACTTATAAAAAATCAACGGCAGAAAACGCCGAATCAAGAATGCAACAGGCTTTAGAAAATGTCTGTCAGGAAGCCAACCAAGCGATTCGTGATGGTTTTAATATCTTAATTTTGTCTGACCGAAATGTATCTAATGATCGGATCGCTATCCCAGCACTTTTAGCTTCTTCCGCAACACACGAATTTTTAGTGCATGAGGGGAATAGAACGAACACAGGCCTTGTTGTGGATACCGGATCTGCAAGAGAGGTTCATCATTTTGCATTACTCGGTGGTTACGGTGCTGAAGCAATATGTCCATGGCTTGTGTTTGAGACCATGAAAGAAATTACGGATGATGCTGATCAGGCGCAAACTAATTTTATAAAGGCAGTTGGTAAAGGCTTATATAAAATCATGTCGAAGATGGGTATTTCGACATTCCAATCTTATTGTGGGGCGCAAATTTTTGAAGCAATCGGCTTAAACTCAAAATTTGTTGAAAAATACTTTACTGGCACAACAACTAATATTGAAGGAATTGGTTTAGCTGAAGTTTCTGCAGAAGCTGAAAAATTACATAGCGATGCATTTGGAAACGATCCTGTGTTAGCCAATGCGCTTGATGCTGGCGGTGAGTATGCCTTTAGAATTCGTGGTGAGCAACACATGTGGAATCCAGAATCCATCGCAAAATTGCAGCATGCCACTCGAAAAAAAGATTTCCAAACATATAAAGAATATGCCGAATTGATTAACAATCAATCCGAGAGATTCATGACATTAAGAGGCTTATTTCAATTTAAACCCTCCAATAAATCAATTTCAATTGATGATGTTGAGCCAGCCACCGAAATTGTTAAACGGTTTGCAACGGGTGCAATGTCATTAGGTTCTATTTCAACTGAAGCACATACGACGCTTGCTATCGCGATGAATCGCATTGGTGGTAAATCTAATACGGGCGAAGGAGGTGAGGATAAGAAAAGGTTTATACCTTTGACTAAGGATTCCAGCTTGGAAGAAATGTTTGGTAAAGATCTAATTGAGGCAAACATTCAGCTGAAAAAAGGAGACTCTTTACGGTCTAAAATTAAACAAGTTGCTTCCGGTCGTTTTGGAGTAACAGCTGAATATCTTGCGGCAGCAGATCAAATTCAAATTAAAATGGCTCAGGGCGCTAAGCCTGGTGAGGGCGGTCAACTTCCTGGCCATAAGGTAAGTCCGTACATTGCGCAGCTAAGATTCTCTGTTCCAGGTGTTGGCTTAATTTCACCACCACCCCATCATGATATTTACTCTATTGAGGATTTGGCTCAGTTAATTCATGACTTAAAAAATGCTAACCCACAGGCTGATATATCAGTTAAGTTGGTGTCTGAAACAGGGGTCGGTACAGTTGCAGCTGGAGTTGCGAAGGCAAAGTCAGACCACATTGTGATCGCTGGTCATGATGGGGGTACAGGTGCTTCACCACTTTCATCCATCAAGCATGCAGGCACTCCATGGGAGCTTGGACTTGCAGAAACACAACAAACGCTTGTGCTTAATAAGTTACGAAGCCGTGTCATTTTACAAGTCGATGGTCAAATGAAGACCGGACGTGATGTTGTCATAGGAGCGCTATTGGGCGCTGATGAATTTGGTTTTGCAACCGCACCACTAGTGGTGGAAGGATGCATCATGATGAGAAAATGTCATTTGAATACATGTCCTGTTGGCGTGGCGACTCAAGACCCTGAGTTGAGAAAAAGATTTACAGGCCAACCAGACCATGTGGTCAATTACTTCTTCTTTATTGCTGAAGAGGTGAGAGAAATTATGGCTGAATTGGGTGTTAAAAATTTCAATGATCTCATTGGCCGTTCAGACTTTTTAGACATGCAGGCAGGCATAGACCACTGGAAAATACACGGTCTAGATTTTACAAAAATCTTCTATCGTCCAGAATTGTCTGACGAGGTTGGGACTTATCATCAAGAAACACAAGATCACGGCCTAGATAAGGCGCTTGATCATGAGCTGATTAAGCAAGCAAAAGATGCGATTGAAAATAAAGGTTCTTGTGTTATTAATACTCTAATTACAAATATTAATCGAACCGCTGGTACGCTTCTGTCTCACGAAATAGCAAAGAGATATGGCAATGACGGACTTCCTGAAGACTCAGTTCAAGTGAACTTATCTGGAACCGCCGGGCAAAGTTTTGGAGCTTTTTTAGCAAAAGGTATTACATTTAATCTAGAGGGTGAAGGTAATGACTATGTTGGCAAGGGTTTGTGTGGTGGAAAAATTATCATCAAACCTCCGAAAACTTTCAATGCAAAAGCATCTGAAAATATCATTGTAGGTAATACTGTTATGTACGGTGCGACATCTGGCAAAACATTTTTTAGTGGTATTGCTGGGGAAAGATTCTGTGTAAGAAATTCTGGAGCCAGTGCTGTTGTTGAAGGTGTTGGTAATCACGGTTGTGAATATATGACTGGCGGAACAGTCGCTGTTCTAGGGCCGACAGGTCAAAATTTCGCGGCCGGTATGTCAGGCGGCGTAGCTTATATATTTGATGTGAATAAGACGTTTGAAGCCAATTGCAATAAATCGATGGTCACGTTAGAAAAAGTTTTACCAGCTAATTCACAACCGAGAGAAGCTCAACATCTGAATCAACCGGATGAAGTGATCTTAAAGACCTTAGTTAGTGACCATTTGAAATATACCAATAGTGAAATGGCAAAACATATTCTTGATAATTGGGATGATATGTTGAATCATTTTGTAAAAGTCATGCCAAACGAATATCGAAGAGCTCTTAATGAGCTGCAAGAAAAAACGAATAAGGAAACAGTTTAATGGGTAAAGCAACAGGATTTTTAGAGTTTGATAGACTATCTGAACAAAATATTCCTCCTCATGAAAGAGTGAAGAATTATAAAGAGTTTGTTCTGCACTTAACGGATGAAGAAGCGAAAGTCCAAGGCGCCCGATGCATGGATTGCGGGATTCCTTTTTGTAATAATGGTTGCCCTGTAAATAATATTATTCCTGACTGGAATGATCTGGTGTATCGCCAAAATTGGGAAGAAGCAATCAAGGTACTTCATTCTACTAATAACTTTCCTGAGTTTACTGGAAGAATATGCCCAGCACCATGTGAGGCTGCTTGTACCCTTAATATTAATTCCGATGCGGTTGGGATTAAATCAATTGAACATGCGATTATTGATAAAGCATGGGAGCTAAATCTGGTAAAACCTCAGGTAGCAGACAAGAAAACTGGCAAAAGAATTGCCATTGTTGGTTCTGGCCCAGCTGGTTTAGCTGCAGCACAACAATTAGCCCGTGCAGGCCACGATGTGGATCTAATGGAAAAAAATGACCGCATTGGCGGACTCCTTCGATATGGAATCCCTGACTTTAAAATGGAAAAATCTCACATTGATCGACGAATGGATCAGATGGCTGCTGAGGGTGTTAATTTTTTAACCAACCATAATGTTGGTGATAATATTCATCCTGACGATTTAATTAAAGATTACGATGCGGTGATTTTATCGGGTGGTGCTGAATGGCCAAGAGATCTTCCAGTTCCTGGAAGAGAACTTGAGGGAGTTCATTTTGCAATGGATTTTTTACCCTCTCAAAATAAAGTTATTGCTGGAGATAAATTATCAGAGCAAATTCTAGCTACAGATAAACACGTGGTGGTGATTGGCGGTGGCGATACCGGTTCAGATTGTGTTGGGACATCTAATCGTCATGGTGCAAAATCAGTGACGCAATTTGAGTTGATGCCACAGCCACCTGAAAAAGAAAATAAATCGATGGTGTGGCCATACTGGCCCCTTAAGTTGAGAACCTCAAGCTCACATGAAGAAGGTTGTGATCGTGATTGGTCTGTCGCCACTAAAGAATTGATTGGTGACAATGGCGTTGTAAAAGAATTGGTCGCCAGCCGAGTTGAATGGAAAGATGGCAAGATGGCTGAAATACCAAATTCAGAATTCAGAATTAAAGCAGATCTTGTTTTATTGGCAATGGGTTTTGTTAGCCCCCAACAATCGATTCTTGAAAAATTTGGTGTTGACAAAGATGCTCGTGGCAATGTTAAGGCAGATACTAAAGGTAAAAAAGCTTACTTCACTTCTCGAGATAAAGTGTTTGCAGCTGGGGATATGAGAAGAGGTCAGTCATTAGTTGTTTGGGCAATTCGTGAAGGTAGACAATGTGCGCATGCTGTTGATGAGTACCTCATGGGAAGCACCTCGTTACCTAGATAATCATCATGAATCTATCAAATGATTCATTTCTTAAGACATTAAGACTTGAAAAGACATCTTACACTCCTGCATGGATAATGAGGCAAGCAGGTCGTTACCTGCCTGAATATAGAGATACCCGAAAAAATGCTGGGTCTTTTATGGATCTTTGTCGAAATACATCTTTTGCTACTGAAGTCACCATGCAGCCTTTAGAGCGTTATCCTCACTTAGATGCCGCTATCTTATTCTCTGATATTTTGACCATACCTGATGCAATGGATCTAGGATTAAATTTTCTTCCTGGTGAGGGCCCTACGTTTTCAGACCCATTAATCGATGAATCATCTGTTCACAAACTGGACATACCATCCATGGAAAAATTGTCTTATGTTTTTGATGCTGTTCGTTCAATTAAAGATGCTTTGCAAAATAGAGTCCCCCTTATTGGATTTGCTGGAAGTCCATGGACTCTTGCGACATATATGGTTGAAGGTAAAGGCGGTACAGATTTTTTGAATGTAAAAAAAATGGCATATGAGCGTAATGACCTAATGCATCATATTTTAAAAATTAATGCGGAAACAGTTAGTCAATATCTTGCAGAACAAATTAAGGCAGGGGCAGATGCAGTGATGATTTTTGATTCATGGGGTGGAGCATTAAGTCATTTGGAATATGAAAAATTATCATTGAATTACATGAAAGTCATTATAGATAACCTTAATATCCTTGGTTTTGGTGATGTGCCAAAAATAATATTCACCAAAGGCGGCGGACAATGGATAAATCAACAATTAAAAGCTGGATCCAATGCAATAGGGCTCGATTGGCAAACCAGTTTAAAAACAGCAAGAGAATTAACAAAAAATAAAGTAGCGCTTCAAGGAAATATGGACCCAGCAATCCTCTTAGGTTCAGATAAAAAAATTGAAGACACAGTCAAATCAGTTATCGATGATTACGGCCATGGTGAAGGTCATATATTTAATCTTGGGCATGGCATTACCCAATTTACTGATCCCGCTAAAGTAACATTAATGCTCGATGTATTGAAAGAATATAGTAAAAAATACCATTAATGTTTTTTACCCTCTTCTATCCCAATCCCAGTAATGGATCGATAGAACTGTTCTTGAAATCCTTTTTTATCTTTTATTGCCTGACATGATCGATCTGATAAAGATATAAAAATAACAAAAAAGAATGTTGTAGTCATAGAGAACAAAGCTGGATACTTATAAGGGAAAATGGCTTCACTAAAATGGAATACATCTACCCATACAACAGGACTTAAGATAACTAAGGCAATAGTCACCAAAAGACCAATTAGCCCACCAAAAAAAGCACCTCTTGTCGTTAGATTCTTCCAGAACATGGATAAAAATATAATTGGAAAATTAGTACTAGCTGCGATAGCAAAAGCAAGCCCGACCATAAAAGCAATATTTTGTTTTTCAAATATGATGCCCAGAAAAATTGCCAGAATACCGAGAAAAATCGTTGCAATTCTTGAAACAAATAATTCTTTTTTCTCATTTTTGTTTGAGGAATTAATTACATTGGCATAGATATCGTGAGATATGGCTGATGCACCGGCTAAAGTTAATCCTGATACAACGGCTAAGATAGTAGCAAAGGCAACAGCAGAAATAAACCCAAGTAACACATCACCACCAACGGCATGAGCCAGGTGGATTGCAGCCATATTATTATTTCCAATCAGCCCACCATCAGTATTTAGGTAGTTAGTATTTGAGCCAACGAGAATGATAGCTCCAAAGCCTATGATGAAGGTAAGAATGTAAAAATATCCTATAAAGCCGGTAGCATAGACTACCGATTTTCTTGCCTGAATGGAGTCTTTTACTGTAAAAAAACGCATTAATATGTGTGGTAATCCTGCGGTACCAAACATAAGTGCTAAACCCAAAGATATGGCAGAAATAGGATCCTTGATAAGGCCTCCCGGATTAAGAATTTTTGAGCCTAATTCATGATCATGCACTGCGGTAGAAAAAAATTGATTCAGGTTAAAATTAAATTGATATAAGACCAGGATAGATATTAATGTCGCTCCAAAAAGAAGAAGAACAGCCTTAATGATTTGAACCCAGGTTGTTGCTATCATTCCGCCAAACGTAACATACAAAATCATCAAGCCACCAACAATATAAACAGCCAAATCATAAGGAAGGCCAAATAAGATTTGAATTAATTTTCCAGCACCGACCATTTGTGCAATTAGATAGAGAGATACGGTTGCTAGAGAGCCTAGTGCTGATAATGTTCTAATAGGTCTTTGCTGGAGGCGATAGGAAGCGACATCTGCGAAGGTATATTTCCCTAAGTTTCTTAATGGCTCTGCGATTAATAAGAGAACTATAGGCCATCCTACTAAGAATCCTATTGAATAAATGAGTCCATCAAAACCTGTTGCAAAGACAAGACCTGAGATTCCTAAAAAAGATGCGGCTGACATAAAATCACCTGAAATGGCTAAGCCATTTTGAAACCCAGATATATTTCCACCCGCCGTATAGAAAGAATCTCGGTTAGAGATTTGTTTCGCTGCCCAATAAGTAATATAAAGTGTTACAAATACAAAAAGTAAAAATAAACTAACAGCAATGATGTTCATGATGTGATTTTTTTGATTTCTGGCTCTAAATATTTATTTGATAAAAATACATATACAAGGGTCACAATAAATATGATGAGAATTAATAAGAAACCAAAAACAATTCCATAAGAGATTGAGGAATTAAAAAATTGCTGACCCAAAAAATCAGGAAAATAAGCAATAAAAATAATAAATAAGAAATAGGAGAAAATGATTATAAATAATAGCGGTACAACCATTTTCTTTTTGATACTTATTAGATTACTTATATCTTTCATGTTGTAAATATAACATTAATAACTAAGCTTACTCATGGAAAAACATCGATTTTAATTGTCAAATGTTTTTGTAATATGTTCTTAATATTATTAAGTTCGTCTAAAGATAATCTTTCAATAGTAATAGCTTGATTATTCTGTAAAGATGGCCTTGCCAAGCTATAAAGATCAATTTTTTTAATTAACTTCTCGTAAGGTTTAATTAGACTTGAATATTTTTTTAAAAAATCATTTGTCGGAACTTGATGATTAATTTTTAATAAGCAAGTTTGAATCACTGTCTGACAGGCCTCTGCACATGTTTTTAACTTATTAATCATTGAATTTGGATCTAAATTAACTTGATTTATTAGTTTTATAGAACCTTCATCAGCTGCATCAATTTTGAACCAGACCTCACCATGATAGCGATTAAAAACTTTAAGACATTCTTTTTTTTTGCTGATAAAGCTTCCATTTGTAATTAAGCGAACAGGAATTTTATCAATAAGTTTATATTCTTTTAAACTTGCAATGATAATTTCTAAAACATCTAAAAATTCTGGAGCTGCAGTGGGTTCCCCATTCCCTGATAAGGCTACATCAGCAAATGTTGTACCGGGAGGAGTATTTTCTTTTAAAAAGTTAGAATTTATTATTTGATCAATCCAAAGGTTTAACTCATCTTTTAACAATTCAACTTTGATGGGTTCCGGACCACCTCTTGTGAGGTTTGGAATTTCACAATAAATACATTGCCAATTACATGCATTATTGGTATTTAGATTTACCCCTAAAGATAATCCGCCAGCTCTGCGTGAGACAACAGGATATACATATTTTGAATCAAATATATTTCTGTCATGATCTTCAGCATGAAGGACATAAGTTTTTTTGTTCATGCCTTCAATTATATCTAATTTTAAGCTGGCATTAATTAACAAAAATTAATAATTGCTGATCCACATCGTTTGATATGGCTTTAAAGAAATCTTTTTGGATTCAATTTTTTTATTGGAAATTAAATCTATCCAGTTTTTATTGAAAATTAAATTTATTTCATTCAGATCAACTGGCTGTTTTTGATTCGTAATATTACATAAGACAAAAATACTCTGTTTTCTATTTTGACATTGTCTCCATAGAGCAAATATTTTTTCTCCTAAGTTTAATGTAAATTGAGTTGCATTTGGATGAAATGCTGGTTGTTTTTTTCGAATAGTAATTAGAGAATTAAGTTGTTTTAAAACAGCAGAATGGATTGTTTTTTTATTCATCTTATTACTTAAGTCTTTGAAATCATATCGTTTTCTATTAATGCTTCTTTTTTGTTTTGTTGATCGCATTCCAGTGTAGTCATTTTCCGTTCCAAAAAAACTATGAATATAGATAGCTGGAATTCCCTCAAGGCTTAACATAATTGCATGCGCACATATAAATCTTTGGATTTGAAAATTATCTAGGGTATCAATTGTTCCTTTAAGTGCGTCAATTAGCGCAATATTAATTTCATATGGTTTACTTTTATTTTCAACCTTGCGGAAAGAAACCTCTCCTCCAAACTCTTTCATTCTTTTTAAGATAGCTTTGATATTTTTTTCCGATATCAACCCCTCTGCCGGCCTCATTCCAATCCCATCATGTGAAGCAATAAAATTAAAGTAAGTAGTCCCTTCCATCGGAGGAGGCATAGACATCAGCCATTTTCTTAAGATAGTTGAATTACCATAAAGCATGGAATAAAGAATTAGAGGCGGAAGTGAAAAGTTATAAATTAATTGCGCTTCATTACCATTTCCGAAATAATCAAGATTTTCTTTATTTGGAAGGTTGGTCTCTGTAATTAAAAATGTTTTTTTGGAGCTAGCATCGAGAAGCAGCCTAAATAGCTTTATAATTTCGTGAGTTTCATTCAGATTAATACAATTTGTTCCAAGCTTTTTCCAAAGAAATGCTACAGCATCTAATCTTAAAATTGAAATACCCTGGTCTAGGTAAAATTTAATAATCTTTAAAAACTCAATTAGAACATCTTTATTTTTGAAATTTAAATCTACTTGATCTCTACTAAAAGTACACCACACATATTTTTCATTATTTTTTGTTTTAAATAACTGCAATAAATCGTGACTTCTGGGCCTGACGATTTTAGAAGTATCAAATTTATTTTCATAATCTAAAAAAAAGTTTTTTCCTGGAAGTTGATTATTTAAGAATTGTTGAAACCATACTGATTCACTAGAGCAATGGTTGATTACAAGGTCAGCCATAATTTTATATTTTGATGAAAGTTTTTTGATATCACACCAGCTAGCTAACCCTCTTTTAATTTTTAAATAATCAATAACAGCAAAACCATCATCAGAACTATACGGAAAAAAAGGAAGGAGATGGATAATTGAGACACTGTCTTGAAGATAAACATTTAGTACTTTATTCAAAGTCTGAATATTTTTTTCATCATTACTAAAGAATGTATCTAGATAAGTAATTAAGGCAACATCTGACTCGTCCCACCTGTTTTGAATTAAATGTTGTTTGGGTGATTTTTTTTCAAAAAAAATTGAGAAAATCTTGTTAGTTAAATGGGCATTATTTGATTTGGGATAAATGATATTGAGATGGTTAAGAATTTGCCCACTGATTTTATTTTGAAAACTCATTCATATCCTCTGTAACTGCAGATATAAATTCTTTTTGTAACTCTGGAATGGCACTATTAACCCTTGTCCAAGATGGTATAAATGGTGTTTCCATTGGATTGTCTAAGTAGCTATTTCCAGCATCAAGAATATTTTGTGCAAACATTTCAACAGCTTTCTCTTCAGAATGAATATCTAATTTAAGTCCATTCATCAACGCATCATTGTTGTAAGTTTCAATAAAATCTAGGGCAATACGAAAATATGTAGCTTTAATGGATCTAAAGGTTTCAGAATTGAAAACATGCCCATTAGTAGCAAGTTTTCTGAAAATGGATTTACATATATCAATGGACATTTTTGATAATCCTTTTTCTTGATCATCTAAACTTAAGTCCTGATGTTTATGATCGTAATGATCGGCAATATCAACCTGACATAAATGATTATTTGAATAATTTCTATTGACCTCAGAAAGCACACCTATTTCTAAACCCCAGTCACTTGGAATACGAATATCATTAAGTACTTCAGTGCGCATTGAAAATTCTCCAGCCAGTGCATATCTAAAACTATCTAAGTAATTTAAATATTCATTGTCATTGAAGATTTTTTTCAAAGATCGTATCAAAGGAGTGACTAGAAGACGACAGACTCTGCCATTAATTTTTTCATTAGCCACTCTCGAATAATAACCTTTACAAAATTGATAGTTAAAATTTGGATTAGCAACTGGATAAATTAAACGTGCTAGTAATTCTCGATTATAAGTCACGATATCGCAATCATGCAGAGCGACTGACTTTGCGCTGCCGTCCGCTAGGACAAATCCAAAACAAAACCATACATTTCGTCCTTTACCTAACTCTTTTGGAGATAAACCAAATGTTTTGAGTTTATCGTCTATTTTTTTTAAGCGTGGTCCGTCATTCCATAAGACAAAATGTTTTTGAGGAAGCTGATTGAAAAAATGTAATGCATATTTGTACTCTTCTTTTGTCGCTTGATCTAAACCGATAACAATCGAATTTAGATAATTAACCTTTTTTAGTTCGTCCACGATTAATTGAAGTGCTGGTTTTTCCAGTTCAGAAAATAAACTCGGAAGGACTAAAGTCATCGGTCTTGATTTTGCAAATAACTCTAAATTTTTTTCTAAGTCATCTAAGGACTGTGTTCTTAAATTATGAAGGGTGCTGATAATCCCATTTTGATAAAAATCACTCATTATTTAATACTTTCATTATTTCTTGATTCCAGCCAGAGGGCCCACACATCTTGCTTATGACCCAGCCTGGTTTATGCAAGTGTTCATTGTTATTTTGAATCAATATCTTAATATCACATGCGTCAATCATATTAATATCATTTTCTCCATCACCCAATGCAATGCTGATAAATTCTGTTTGACAATCTTTTTCGAGAGTATTTTTGACCCATTTTAGTGCTTTTGCTTTATCGTGGTGCGATGAAATGGTTAAAAATCGACCACCTTGGGTAGCATGCAATCCTAATTGGTGAATTATTTTTATAAATTCAATTTTTTTCACTTCATCATCATGCCAAATAATGGGTTCTGAGAACTGCCTTTGTTGAGAGAGTTTGGCTTCCTCTTCAGCTAATCCAGTATGCTGAACAGCCATTTCAATCGGTAGCAGAGAGTAACAATTAAAATTAAAAGTTTTTTGCAAAGGGATTATTTTGTCGTGAATTTCGGATAAGTTAACTCCAAAGCTAACGACTTGATTGTTATAAAAAACACCCGATCCATTTTCAAAAATGAAAGGTTCTTTGAGAGTTAATTTGGACTGTATTCTTTCAATTTCAGCTTTCGTTTTACTTGAGGAAAGGATTAAAGGAATCTTGCGTGATTTCAAAACAGATAGGGCTTCGGAGGCTGGTTCAAAAGTGTATGTTTTATGATCAAGAAGTGTCCCATAAAGATCTGAAAAAATAATGTAATTCCGCATAGGAATTAGAAATTATTAACAGTAAAAAGTTTGAATTATTTGTGGAACCACATTCTTTTGAGGACACCGTCTTTATTGACTAAGGCATGTTTAAGTGCGCCTGCAAAATGAAGGATAAAGAATAACAATAAAATTTGGCCAAAAATTTCATGAAATTCTTTGAATAAGTCCCTGAGGGTTTCATTATCTATTCCAGGAAGAAATGGAATGCCAAACCAATGGATGCCATATTTGCTGCCAATTGACATGATGATTCCACTAAGTGGGATTAAGAACATTAATAAATACAGTGCATGATGGGCTGCAGTAGCTAACTTAATTTCGAACGCACTCATCGAGGATAGCATTTTTGGTGGTTTATGGGTCAAGCGCCAATATATTCTGAATAACACAAGAAAGAATATAGTTACCCCAATGGATTTATGCAGGTTGAAATAAAAGGTTCTGATTGAAATTTCTTTTGATGTTTCAAAAGTAATGAGCCCAAGATCAAAGAGATCAAAGCTTGAAACTTTAGGCCCACCTTTTGGGAGTTCATGCATGTACCACCCAAGGACAAACATAAAAAGAATAGCAATAGCAAGAACCCAATGAAGCAGAATAGCTACATTATTGTACCTGTCTTTTTTTGGACCAAAATAGTTGTTTTTAACTTTTGCCATAAACAGTTAATATAGACCCTAAAACCATAAATATCAATATTATAGGGTTATGTTAAAACATCATATCTTTTTATTTCTTTTGCTTGTTGCAATCAATGTTAATGCATTTGTTAAAGAAGTCGCACCAGGTATCTATGTTCATGTTGGTAAACATCTTGATGTGGATGATGGCTATGATGGAGATATATGCAATATCGGATTTATTGTTGGTAATGATTCTATTGCGGTGATTGACTCTGGTGGAAGTAATCTTGTCGGACAAGAATTAAAAAAATATATTACTGAAAATTTTAATCAACCAATTAAATATGTCATCAATACCCATCCTCATTTAGATCATATATACGGCAATGTGGTCTTTTCCGAAGCCGAAATATATGGTCACGCGAACCTTACTAAAGCGATGAAGTCTCGAGAAGAGATTTATAGCAAATTAAACGAAAAGTACTTAGGTAAGGTTTCTAAAGATAGCCCACTTATCTTACCCAACAATATGGTGGAGATAGGCAAGGACAAAATTATAGATCTTGGTGAACGACAAATTACTCTTCAATCTTTCCCAGATGCACATACTGAGGCAGATATGATAGTTTTCGATCAAAATACCAAAACATTATGGACGGGTGATTTAGTCTTTCGAGAAAGAACACCAGTTATTGATGGAAATATTCATGGTTTCATAAAAGCTTTAGAGGTAATAAATAATAAGGAGATTGATTTAGTGATCCCGGGCCATGGACAACCTTCATCAAAGAATGAGGCAATACAGCCTATATTAAATTATCTTGTTAAATTAAGAGATGATGTTCGTAAATTTATAGATAGTGGAGAGTCTTTAGAGTTTGCGATGGAAAACGCGGCAAGTTCATTAAAAGAGCAGTGGCTATTATTTGAAATTCAGAATCAAAGGAATGTAAATCTTATTTTTCCTATGATGGAATGGGAATAAAAGATTTATTCCCATCACAGCATCAATTATTTTTTTGCAAGCTTTTGATCAAGGCTGCACCCAGCATTCTCAGGATGAGCGCCTACTAATAGAAGTCCTCCAGCAATTGCAACATATAAAAGACTCATAATCAATACAGGTTGACCTTGCATCGCATTCATGAAGTAAATCAATGCCCATAAAATAGAATAAGCAGATAAAATATATGCAGAAATTTTAGTTTTATATCCTAGGATAAGAGCAAGCCCACCTAAGAACTGAACAAGAATACTAATTGGAGCCATAATTCCTGGAAGACCCCTAGCTCCAAGCATATCTTGATACATTCCATAACCACCTGGTGTGGTGATGATATTATTGAGAATAAATAAAATAGAAATAAAGAAGATTTGGGCCAATAAGATTCTTGATATAAGTCCAAAGTGTTTAGTCATTATATTTCCTCATGATTAGTTAATTGAATAAGATGATGCCTTTAAAATAAAAACTATGCAAGTTAACAACAAAAAATTTGTCCTCTTATCTTGGGCTAAAGATATTCAAATTATCAAAGATATAAGAACAGAGGTGTTTATCAAAGAACAAAACATTCCAGAGGAACTTGAGTGGGATAAAGATGATGAGGGAGCTAAACATTTTGGTATTTTATTTAATGATATTTTAATTGCCTATGCAAGGGCTCTGATTAAACAAAAAATTCATATCGGCCGGATGGCTGTAAGAAAAAAATACAGAAGAGTGGGTATAGGATCATTTTTATTATCTAATATTTGTAATCAGGTTGATGATCGGAATCATTCAAAAAAAATTATGTTATCGGCCCAAGAGCAAGCTATCCCATTTTATAAAAAAAACTTATTTCAAATTAGAGGGAACAAATACTTAGATGCTGGAATTATTCATTATGATATGGAGTTAGTTCGCTAAACTGATTAACAGCGACTTAATTGGAGCTGGAAGCCCAAGCTCTGGTATTTCTTTCCAATCAAACCACAATCCATCAACCATCAAATCTGATTTGTTCGTAACTTTAATTAAAAAGTATTTGTACTTTAATCGATAATGCGAAAAGACACATTGTCTTTCACCCTGTTTGATAAGGTTATTTTTTTTTCTTAAATAATTTTTTTGAGGAGGAATCCATAACCCACTCCAAACCCCTGTTCGGTTTTTGACTAAAAGTATTTGTTTATTACATTCATAAATATAAAATTCGGTTGATCGGTCCTCCTTGGTTTTTATTTTATTTTTTACAGGAATGGTTTCGGTTAAATTATTTTGTTTTGCAATACATGTCTGATTCATTGGGCAGGAATGACATTGGGGATTTTTGGGTTTACATAATGTAGCCCCAAAATCCATGATACCTTGCGTATAAATATCAATGTCACCATCAGGTAATAGTTGTTCGCTAAGAACCCATAAATATTTTTCTGTTTTAGCTAAACTTATACTTTCTTGAATGCCAAAAAAACGAGTTAATACTCGTTTGACATTGCCATCCAAAATGGCAAATTTTTTTTTAAAGCAAAATGACAAAATTGCTCCGGCCGTTGATCTTCCAATTCCTGGAAGTTGAATTAAGCTTTCAAACGTATCCGGAAATTTACAAGAATATTGCTCGGCAATAATTCTTGCAGTTTTATGAAGGTTTCTCGCTCTGGAATAGAACCCAAGGCCACTCCAGTGAGACATGACTTCGTCTTCAGAAGCTTCAGCTAGATGTTTGATATTTTGAAATCGATTAATAAATTTAATATAAAAAGGGATAACGGTGCTGACCTGTGTTTGTTGAAGCATTATTTCTGACACCCACACTAAGTAAGGATCTTTATTTTTTTGCCAAGGGAGATCATACCTTCCATGTAGCTTATGCCATTGCAAAATTTTATTTGAAAATTTTTTTTTGGACTGTGAAATTATCATCTAATAAAAAAGAATTAGAAAAATGATCCCGATAAGAATTCGATAATAGGCAAAAATTTTAAAATCATTTTGAGCAACAAATTTTATTAGAAATCGAACTACTATCAGCGCTGATATAAAAGCCGTAGAAAATCCAATTAAGAAAAACCATAAGTCATCTGATGAAAGACTATGAAGGTTTTTAAATAAATCATAAAATGAAGCAGCGAACATAATGGGGATTGCTAAAAAAAATGAAAATTCAGTCGCTGTTTTTCGATCTAGTTTTAAAAGTAGCCCTCCCATAATTGTTGCTCCAGACCTTGATGTTCCAGGAATTAATGCTAAACATTGAAACAATCCAATTCCAAGAGATTGCTTATAAGAAATATTGTCTACAGTTTTTGTTGATCCAATATTTGTTTTCTTTTCAATCAGCAATATTAGTATCCCTCCAATAATCAAAGCACAGCTAACAACAATAGGATTAAATAGAAATATTTTGATCACATCATGGAATGCTAACCCTACAATTGCTGCAGGTAGAAATGCTAAAAAGATGTTTGAAAAGAATGTTTTTGATTTCTTGTCAGAAAGATGAAGTATTTTATTAAGCAGTTGAACTCTATATTCATAGATGATGGCTAATATTGCGCCAAGCTGAATAAAAATTTCAAAAACTTCAATGTTGGGATGGTTGGCATTAATGAGATGAGCTGCAATGATCAAATGACCAGTGGAGCTGATAGGTAAAAACTCTGTGAGGCCCTCAATAACTCCTAATACAACTGCCTGAATAAAGAAAATTAAGGTCATTGAAGTTTAAATTTTTTGATAAACTTCAGAACCTTTTTTTACAAACTCAATTGATTTTTGCTCCATTCCGTCTTTTAAAGCCTCTTCTTCAGAGATCCCTTTTTCTTTAGCATACTCCCTTACATCTTGTGTAATCTTCATCGAACAGAAGTGTGGTCCACACATTGAGCAAAAATGAGCCTGCTTGGCACCCTCTTGAGGAAGAGTTTCATCATGAAATTCTTTTGCTTTTTCAGGATCGAGACTTAAATTAAACTGGTCCTCCCATCTAAATTCAAATCGTGCTTTTGAAAGGGCATTATCTCTTATCTGTGCACCCGGGTGACCCTTAGCAAGATCTGCAGCATGCGCTGCGATTTTATAAGTAATAATTCCTTCTCTGACATCTTCTTTATCAGGAAGGCCTAGATGTTCTTTTGGCGTAACATAACAGAGCATTGCACATCCATACCAACCAATCATTGCGGCACCAATTCCAGATGTAATATGGTCATATCCAGGAGCAATATCTGTAGTCAGAGGGCCTAAAGTATAAAAGGGAGCTTCATGACAATGTTCTAATTGTAAGTCCATATTTTCTTTGATCATGTGCATTGGGACATGACCTGGACCTTCAATCATTGTTTGAACATCATGCTTCCAAGCTATCTTGGTAAGTTCACCTAGAGTTCTTAACTCTGCAAATTGTGCTTCATCATTAGCATCATAAATAGAGCCAGGACGTAATCCGTCACCGAGACTGAAACTCACGTCATAGGCTTTCATAATTTGACAAATTTCTTCGAAGTGTGTGTAGAGAAAAGATTCTTTATGATGAGCTAAACACCATTTGGCCATGATTGAACCACCACGACTGACAATGCCAGTCATTCGTTTAGCCGTCATAGGAATATACTCCAACTTAACTCCAGCATGAATTGTAAAATAATCAACACCTTGTTCTGCTTGCTCGATTAAAGTATCTTTAAATATTTCCCAAGTTAGATCTTCCGCCTTGCCATCAACTTTTTCTAAGGCCTGATAAATTGGAACTGTTCCAATAGGCACAGGACTATTTCTAACGATCCATTCACGAGTTTCATGAATATTTTTTCCTGTAGATAGATCCATGACGGTATCAGCTCCCCATCGGGTTCCCCACACCATTTTTTCAACTTCCTCACTAATGCTTGATCCAAGTGCTGAATTTCCAATATTGGCATTAATTTTGACTAAAAAATTCCTACCAATAATCATTGGTTCAGTTTCGGGGTGATTAATATTTGCTGGGATAATGGCTCTTCCTTTTGCAACTTCTTCTCTCACAAACTCTGGAGTGATTAATTTTGGAATAGATGCACCATAACTATGTCCTGGGTGTTGTGTTTGAATGAATTCTGAAATCCCTTCTCTTCTCTGATTTTCACGGATAGCTATGTATTCCATCTCAGGCGTAATGATTCCTTTTTTGGCATAATGCATTTGTGAAACGTTTTGCCCAGGTTTTGCTTTTAACGGTTTTCTTTTTAAATTAAAACGCATTTTTTCAAGCTCTGGATCGCTTTGTCTTTCTTTACCGAAATCTGAAGTTGGTCCAGCTAATTCTTCAACATCTCCTCTATCAAGAATCCATTGAGATCTTAATGCTGGCAAACCATTTCGAATATCAATTTGATATGCTGGGTCGGTATACGGACCAGATGTATCATAAACAACAACAGGATTATTTTTTTCAGCACCAAATTGTGAGGCAGTATCAGAAAGGCTTATTTCACGGAAAGGAACTTTGATATTATTGCTTCCTTCAACGTATATTTTTTTTGAATTTTTAAAAGAATGTAATACGTTAGGATCAACCGTAGCATCTGATTTATTAAAATCAGGTTGTTGATTAATATTCTTATCTGGTGCGTTCATTAAGTCTCCTCAAGTTGAAAAGTAAGGAGTGCATCTTTTGCATTCCCTACGTCGGTATTATCCGAATCAGGTTCCAAGGGTGTTTCTCACAATATAAAATTGACCCCCAGCAAATATTTAAACATTGTACATAAATTATGAATTTAGGTTAATGCCTTCAGTCATAAGGACCAATAATATAAGATATAATTCAAGTATTATTCTTTATACTATTCAAAGACATATATGCATTCTGAAAAAAGTAAATTTAATATGATTGAACAACAGATAAGAACATGGAATGTTCTTGATGAGTCTGTTCTCGATTTATTTAGAAAATACGATCGTAAACTTTTTGTACCTTCAAAATATCAAGGCTTAGCCTTTGCTGATTTAGAAATTCCAATTAATGTTAATGCTTCAATGTTAGCTCCAAAAGTTGAAGCAAAAATAATCGATTCCCTAGAGTTGAATAAAAAAATGAAAGCCTTACATATTGGGACCGGTAGTGGTTTTTTTGCAGCTTTATTGGCAAGTCATGTTAAAGAGTTATACACAGTTGATATCGACTTAGAGTTTATTGCGCATGCACAACAATTACTCAAAAAAAATAAGTTAAATAACGTTAAGTACATTGTAAGCAACGGGTTTAATGGGTATTACCAAGAAGCCCCATATGATCTTATTGTATTTACTGCATCCCATGTGAAAGAGCCCCCAGGATTGAGAGAGCAACTCAATATTAACGGACAACTTTTTATTTTTGAGGGCGATCAATCGCTTCAGTATGCAAAAGTAATTAAAAGATTATCTGATTCAGAATATAGTGCACAAACAATGTTTGAGGCCTCAATTCCTCAGCTTATTGAATCATGGGAGCCAAACAAATTTTTATTTTAAGGCTAAAGAATTTATTTACTCTTTTTCTAATCTTTTTTTATTTCAGTCATGCAACTGCTGAAGAGAAAGATCTTTTTGAGTTATATCTTCAAGCCTTACAAAATGATCCCGTCTTATCTTCTGAAAAATTTCAAAATGAAGCGGTTAAAGAATTAATAAATCAGGGCCGTTCACTTTTTCTTCCATCTATTTCAGCCACAATGAATTATGATGATCGTAACCAAGAGAGAAAATTTTTAAAAACAGATGCCGCTATTGGCGGAAGTTTATTTACCAGGGGAACAAAAGCTGATTATGATGCCTACGGATATAATGTTGTAATCCGTCAACCTCTTTTTAATTATTCTGCCTATTCAACATATAAGCAAATTCTTGCACAAACCAGTTTAGCTGACAAAAAATATCATTTAGTTCAGCAAGATTTAATGATGAGGGTATCCGAACTTTATTTTGAATCACTGTTAGCAAAAGATAAAGTTGATCTCATTCAAACTCAAAGATTAGCGATTCAAGAGCAACTTCGGGAAGCTGAAATAAAATTTGAAGCAGGATTAATATCTATCACTGATATTAATGAAGCTAAAACCAAAAAAGATTTAATGGAAGTGGATTTGCTTAATGCAGTTAAAGAATTAAAGATTAAAAAAAGAGAGATTGAAGCTATTATTGGAGAATTACCTGGTGCACTTAAACCCCTTATGAATTTAATTTCATTTGAAAAAATGGATAATCTCCCAGAGGAGTGGGTAGACATTGCAATGCAAAACAGTGTAGCTATTTTAATTAAGGATGCTGAAGTGGAAGTTGCCAGAAAAGAAATTGATGTTCGTAAAGGGGATCAGTATCCAACTATAGATGCCCTAGCCGCAAGAAGGAGAACCTGGGATAAGGATGGATATGCTTTTGGTTTAAGAAATTACTCAGATACGATTGGCGTTGAGATAAATATTCCAATTTTTTCTGGCGGGTTTACTTCATCAAAAATTAGAGAAGCAGAATTATTAAAAGAAAAGTCAATTCAAGAAGCTGAGGCCTTAAAAAGGCAAGTTGAATTACAGGTAAGAGAGGCGTATTTAAATCTTCAAACTAACCTTTCAGCAATTGATGCTTATCAGCAAGCTTTAAAATCATCCGAGCTGCAATTAAAGTCTACACAAGTCGGCTTTAGAGAAGGTTTAAGAAATAGTGTTGAGGTGTTGAATGCTCAACAAATGTTATTTTCTGCAAAATATGATTTACTATCTTCTAGGTATAATTATTTGAAGAATCTGTTAAACTTGAAGCATACTGTCGGAACTTTATCGATTAAAGATCTAGAAGAAATTAACAAATATTTAACGGTTAGTCAGGAAGATGAAAGCTGAAATACAGAGAGGTCAATTAGTCATTATTGACATGCAAGACAAGCTTGCAGGCGCAATGCCTAAAGAAGTTGTTAATAAAATGATTCAACGTTGTGAGCTTATTGCTACTTTAGCAAAAATTGAAGAAATTCCAGTTCTAGTAACTGAGCAGTATCCCCAGGGTCTTGGGAAAACACTCTCCAGTATGATTCCTTTTTTAACCCATGCAAGCTTTATTGAAAAAACAGCTTTTTCATGTGTGGATGAACCAAAGTTTAATTCAAAATTAATTGAAACCAGAGATCAAATTATCTTGGCAGGAATGGAGTCACATATATGTATACTGCAAACGGCACTTGATTTGATTGATCAAGGTAAAAAAGTATACATCTTAGAAGACGCCATAGTATCAAGAAATATCTTAAATAAACAAAATGCAATTTTCAGACTGCGTGATGCTGGCTGTATCTTAACTAATGTCGAATCAATCGTATTTGAATGGTTAAAAAATTCTGATAACCCAAGCTTTAAAACAATCGCACCATTAATTAAAAATATTTGCTAATCAGCTGAATAACCTTCTTTTCATCTTTTTTATTCTTTAAAAGAAATTTATTTAAATTTTTTTCAAAAACTTTTTTATTTTTGGTTTTAAAAAAATTGTTTATTTCAACAGCTATGGCATCTGGTGCAATTTGTTTGATTACTTTTGCAGTTATCCCATGTTGAATGATCGATAAAAAATTATAAATGGATGGACCAACAAAACACGGAGTTTTTAATAATAGAGACTCCACTGGGCTCTGGGAGCCAAAGTTTTTGAAACTACCACCTATCAATACTAAATCACTAATAGAAATATATTTATTCATTTCACCCATGGTGTTTCCAAGAACTATGGTGTTGGATTGATTAGTTTTTTTTGGATGGCTAGCTAAATTACAAGCATACCCATTTTTCAATATAAGTGCTTCTACCTCCTTGAAGCGCTGAGGGTGTCTTGGGATAATCATAAATATAAAATCATCAAAATTCTTTAATAACTTTATTTGTTTTAAAAATAGCTCTTCCTCTCCTTTTCTTGAACTGATTAAAGAAATAACTTTTTTAGAATTTATGTTTAAAAGTTTTTTAAATTTATTTTTTTCAGATGGCGTTAATTCTGTAATGGGCTGATTAAATTTTAAGTTGTTGCAAACTTCAATTTTGTTATCAGTAATAGATTTGAAATTTTTTTTATCATGTTCTGACTGCGCTATGATCAAATCAAATGAATCAAAAGTATTTTTAATGAACTGTTTGATGTATAGATATTTTGCTAGAGATTTATCGGATAATCTTGCATTAATTAATAAGGATGGAATATTTCTTAATTTTAATTCTTTAGTTATTCCTGGCCAAATTTCTGTTTCTAAAAAAATCGCAACCTTAGGTTTAAAGTAACTTAAAAAAAGTTTGTTTAAAAACCAACTATCAAAACAAAGGTAAGCACGAAATATTCTGTCGGACTTATATATTTCAATATTCCTTCCAGTGGGAGTTGAATGAGTTATTAAAAAATATTTATTTTTAAATCTGGGTACTAAGTGAGATAGTAAGCTGTTGATGGCTTTAGTTTCTCCTAAAGACACACAATGAAACCAAATAAGATCTTTATTTTTTAGATTTTTAAGATTGTATCCACCATATCGTTCAGCTAAATGTTCTAAGTAATCAGGTTGTTTAATGCTCCGGTAAATAAATTTTAAGGGAGACAAAACAATGAGTATGTGAATAAGTAACTGATATAAAAATAATCTCATAATTATTATTATTTTACCTCTAAAAAAAAATTTCATCCTGAAGTCTTTGATTTATATACTTTTTATTATTTATGCACTAATTCTGAGCAATTTTATGTATTGACCAACCACAATTAGATGATAAAATCTGAATCATAGACCACAACATATTGTGGTTTTAAATGATTTAAAGAATTGCTACAATTTTCTTAAACATCATTCTTTTTTGCAATAAATTTCAGGGGAAATTCATGTTAGAAGCCGTTCATTCAGATAAATCCGACCAAGGCGAAGTCGCAACTAAAATACAGATGCAGTCAGTTTCTGTTGATATTTGGGATAAAAAATATCGACTGAAAAAGAAGGACGGAAATTATGTCGATGAGACGATTCAAGATACCTATGAAAGAGTTGCAGAGGCTTTGGCTGATGTAGAACCCTCTAATAAGAAAGAATGGAAAGAAAATTTCTTATGGGCTTTGCAGTACGGTGCTATTCCAGCAGGAAGAATTACATCGAACGCGGGTGCGAAAGAGCATAAACCAGCCACCAGTACAATTAATTGCACCGTTTCGGGAGCAGTTCAGGACAGCATGACTGATATTTTAGATAAAGTTCATGAAGCTGGACTAACCTTAAAAGCAGGTTGTGGTATTGGTTATGAATTTTCAACTTTAAGACCAAAAGGAGCATTTGTCGCAGGAGCCGGAGCATACACCAGCGGACCTCTTTCATTTATGGATATATACGATCGTATGTGCTTTACCGTGTCTAGTGCGGGTGGTCGCCGAGGTGCTCAAATGGCAACATTTGATATTTCTCATCCTGATGTGACTGATTTTATTAAAGCAAAAAGAGAGGACGGAAGGCTCCGTCAGTTCAACCTATCCTGTTTGATAACCAAAGAATTTATGGAGGCTGTTAAATCAGATTCAGATTGGAAACTAGCTTTTCCTGTAACCGAAAAAGAAGCTAAACAAGACAACCTTAACCTTAAAGATTCTGAAAAAACAGTTTGGCGTGATTGGCCGGTTAAAGAAAAGTACATAGTTAAAGAGTCAGGAAAGGATGTTGGAAAAGTTGCATGCAAGGTTTATTCAACCATTAAAGCCAAAAGATTATGGGATGTCATTATGGCATCAACTTATGATTATGCAGAGCCTGGTTTCATTTTGATTGACCGCGTTAATGAAATGAACAATAACTGGTTTTGTGAAAATATTCGCGCCACAAACCCTTGTGGGGAACAACCTCTTCCTGAATATGGAGCTTGTCTGTTGGGTTCTGTAAATCTTACGATGTTTGTAAAAAACCCATTTACTGATGATGCCTATTTTGATTGGGATGAGTATAAAAAAGTAGTCAGTATTTTTACCAGAATGCTTGATAATGTTGTTGAAATTAATGGTCTCCCGCTTGGCAAGCAGCGTGATGAAATCATGAAGAAAAGACGACATGGCATGGGTTATCTTGGGCTCGGCTCAACACTAACGATGATGAAAATTAAATACGGTGACCCAGAATCAATTAAATTTACTGAAGAAGTAACTCGTATACTTGCTGAAGAAGGATGGAAAGTTGGCATTGAGCTAGCCAAAGAAAAAGGTTCTGCACCTATTATGGAAGAGTTATTTGAAATAACTGAGCAAATGCTTCAGATGCGACCAGAAATGAAAGCTGATGGAATCAAGGTTGGAGATAAGGTTGCTGGTAAAGTATTGATGGGAAAATACAGCAAATATATGCAGCAATTCCCGGAAGAGTTAAGAAACGAGATCGCTGAAAATGGAGTTCGATTTAGCCACCATAGTTCAATTGCTCCAACCGGTACTATCTCATTATCATTAGCAAATAATGCAAGTAATGGTATCGAGCCATCTTTTGCCCACCATTACAGCAGAAACGTGATTAGAGAAGGTAAAAAAACTAAGGAAAAAGTAGATGTTTTTTCTTTTGAACTATTGGCTTACAGATCTTTAATCAATGACAAAGCCATGCCTTTTTCTGACAAAGAGGATGAGGCATTACCAGATTATTTTATTGACTCATCTACAATTAAAACAAAAAATCATGTGGACATTCAGGCGGCTGCACAAAAATGGATTGATAGCTCCATTTCAAAGACTATTAATGTGCCAACTGACTACGACTTTGAAGACTTTAAAGAGATTTATATGTATGCCTATGAAAAAGGCTTAAAAGGATGTACTACATTTAGATTTAATCCGGAGGCTTTCCAAGGTGTGTTAGTGACCGAAAAAGATTTAGAAAATACGAAGTATCAATTTAAGTTAGATGATGGATCTACGGTAGAGTTAAAAGGTAATGAAGAGGTTGAATACGATGGTGAGAAACACACCGCAGCTAACTTGTATGACGCTTTAAAAGAAGGATATTACGGAAAGTTCTAGGGGATAAATATGGTAAAGAAAATTGAAAAAAAGATTGTTGGTTACTCTGTATTAAATGACAAAAACGATGACCCTAAGGCTGAGGTTGTTCAACTAGGAGAGCCGCTTGAAAGGCCAGAGCATATTCGAGGAACTACTTATAAAGTAAAAACGCCCGTCACTGAGCATGCTTTGTATATCACAATCAATGATGTGGTGATGAATGAAGGCACAGATCAAGAACATTCAAGACCATTTGAAATATTTATTAATTCAAAAAATATGGATCATTTTCAATGGATCGTAGGATTAACGAGAGTGATGTCTGCAGTTTTTCGTAAAGGTGGCGATGTTACTTTCTTGCTTGAAGAGTTGCAAAGTGTTTTTGACCCTAATGGTGGATATTACAAAAAAGGTGGCAAGTACGTTCCAAGCCTGGTTGCTGAGATCGGTGAGGTCTTAGAAAAACATTTGATTGACATTGGCATGCTGAAAACAAAAGAGCTTGATGAGCATCAAAAAAAATTAGTTGAAGAAAAAAAGAAAGAGTACTTAGATAAGAATCAAGACCAGCTTGATGAGTCTGGATTTCCTAGGGATAGTCAATTATGCTCAAAATGTAATACCAAAGCAGCTATTCTCATGGATGGATGTCTAACTTGTTTAAACTGCGGTGAGAGTAAATGCGGTTAATCATGAACTAACTGTTGCGTATCTTATCAGAATAGGTAGATAAACTTTTGATAAGATACGATGCGAAAATTATTATTAATTCTTTTTTTAATACCTACAATTTCCAACTCAGCTGGGCTTACCCAAGAGCTGACATTGCAATTAAATCGTTCCATAGTGAAAGTTCATTCTGCTAACCAGGCAGGTAACCATGGAGTGGGATCAGGTGTTGTGGTTGCAAAAGACCATGTGGTTACTAATTGTCACGTGATTGCAAATTCAACAGGTATTCATGTCACAAAATATGGAACGAGCTATCCCCCAGAAAAGTTAATTGCTGATTGGGAGCATGATATATGCATTCTCACTTTTAAGTATCTTAATTTAGATCCTGTGACATTGGGTTCTAGTTCGGATGTTGATTACGGTACCAACGTGATCGCTAAAAGCTACGGTGGTAATGCCACTAGGCCGGTGACATCAATTGGTAAAGTCAGAGATATTTTTGATTTAAAGGGTAAGAAAGTAATCCAGTCGTCAACATGGTTTTCTTTAGGCGCTAGTGGTGGAGGTTTATTTGATGAAACTGGAAAGCTATTAGGAATTACAACATTTAAGACCCCTGGGCGTGGAGCATTGTATTATTCAATCCCAATCGAGGTGGTTAAGGAGCTTATGGAAAAAGGTGAGCGTTTAGATGTGACTACACAAGCTCAGATTCCTTTTTGGGATGAACCTCCAACCAATCTTCCTTACTTTATGAAAATAGTTAAACCCTTATTTGATGAAGACTGGAATGAATTGAAAAATATTTCTCAAGAATGGATACAAGAAACTAATGCATTTGAGGCAAAATATTATTTTGCTAGAAGTTTATATCATCTCAATCAGGTTGCTGACGCAAAAAAGGAACTTATGGAAGTGCTTGCCAAAAAAGAAAATCACTCTATGGCACATCAATTACTATCAAAAATATATGCAGATGAAGGAAATTTGGTAAAATCTAAATACCATTCAAAAGTCTTCATGGAATTAGATAGTGAAATTCAAGAATTTAGTAAAAATTAGTTTATTTTTTGTTGCATTAAATTTTCAAGCATGTTCTTACGTCAATACAGACAAGATCGGCCGTGTTTTATCAACCGATTATTATGAGCTTGATACCACTCCAAAAAACTCAACGTTATATCAGTGTTAGGAAAATAAAGAATTTTATTTGAGAGACATTTCTGGTGTTACAGAAAACATTGATAAATGGCTTATATTAGAAAATATAGAGTATAGGCTTAATTTCATAGATGATGAGACTTTTCAAAACGACATGCTGATACTGAAATTCTCAAACAGTCAGGCGAACATTAAAACATTAAAAGAGCAAGAAAATAAGGACTTTATTTTTTCCAATTGTAATCCTGTTCGGAGCAATTAGCATGCTTGATAACATAGTTAACATAGAGTAACTTAATAGTTATATTATTAAACTTCATGAGGTGCTTATTATGGATAATAAATACGGTCTTGGAAGTTCAAAAGTAGCGACAGAAATCCACAAAAAAAATAAAAATAACGAATGTAAATTTTGTAATAACAAAGGGTTAAAATATTGCCCAACGATGGAGGATCATCAATGTGAATCATGCAAGAGATGGCAAAATGATCTTCCAGAAAACTATGCAACAGGAAGAAGTGCTGATTATTAAGGAAAGAAAATGCTAATAAAATCCAATCATATTGATATTGATACCCCCACCGGAAAGATGAGAACATATGTTCACCAGCCAACTCAAATAGGTAAATTTCCAACTATTTTATTTTATTCTGAAATCTTTCAACAAACCGGACCTATACTTCGCGCTGCACAGATTGTGGCAAGTCATGGATACAACGTTCTTGTGCCAGAGGTGTTCCATGAGTTAAATCCAATCGGAACAGTATTGGGATATGACGATGCAGGAAGAGATAAAGGAAATGCCGACAAGGCAAATAAAGATGTTGAGTCATATGATAGTGATAACGATGCGCTTATTAATTGGGCAAAAGAGCAAGATTGGCATAACGGTAATTTTGGAGCAATGGGATTTTGTATTGGCGGTCATTTAGCTTTTCGCGCTGCGCTAAATAAGAATATAAAGGCGACTGCATGTTTTTATGCCACGGACTTACATACAACCATAATTCCTAATAAGCCTGGCCAACACAGCATGGAGCGGTTAAAAGATATCTCAGGTGAGCTTTTAATGATTTGGGGTAAACAGGACACCCATGTCTCAACAGAAGCTTTATCTGAAATTAGACAAAAGTTATTATCAACAGATATTAAATTTGAATGGCACGAATTCAATGCACAGCATGCCTTTATGAGGGATGAGGGCGATCGCTATGATGCCGAATTGGCTTCAATTTGTTATGAGATGTCGTTTAGATTTTTTACAAGAAACTTTAGTGCATAGCGAATAAAGACCATGAAGATTTGGGTAAATGGCGAGATAAAAAATTTTGACGAAAATTTAACTGTATACAACCTAGTAGAAGAAATTGGTGTGGTAAGTAAAAAATTTGCAGTTGAGTGTAATGGTGAGATTATTCCAAAAAGCAATCTTAAAGATACGCTAGTAAAAGAAGGAGATAAGTTTGAAATTGTCGGAGCAGTTGGTGGTGGATAGCACTTCAGATAAATTTATAGTTGGTTCGAGAGAATTTAATTCTAGATTGTTAGTAGGTACTGGAAAGTATAAGGACTTTAAAGAAACAAAAGACGCAATAACTGAATCTGGAGCTGAAATTGTTACTGTTGCTATTAGAAGAACCAACATCGGTCAAAATTTAGATGAGCCTAGCCTAATTGATTTCGTACCACCCTCAGACTTTACTTATCTTCCTAATACAGCAGGATGTTTTAATGCTGAAGATTCTATCAGAACATTAAGGTTGGCTCGTGAATTGTTAGAGGGCCATAATTTGGTAAAGCTTGAGGTGTTAGGAGATAAAGAAACACTCTATCCAAATGTGATTGAAACCATTGAGGCGGCAAAAGTTCTTGTGAAAGATGGTTTTGAGGTCATGGTATACACATCAGATGATCCTATTGTTGCCAAAATTTTAGAGGATATTGGCTGTGTAGCGATTATGCCTCTTGCATCCTTAATTGGTTCGGGAATGGGTATTCTGAATCCATGGAATCTGGAAATCATCATAAAGAATTCATCAGTGCCGGTTATAGTTGATGCTGGGGTTGGGACAGCATCCGATGCTTCTATTGCGATGGAGCTTGGTTGCGATGGTGTATTAATGAACACGGCTATTGCTGAGGCAAAAAATCCTATCATGATGGCTGGAGCCATGAGAAAGGCTATTGAGGCAGGAAGAGAAGCTTATCTGGCCGGGAGGATGAACAAAAAATTATACCAGGGAGACCCAAGCTCACCGACTTCTGGGCTTATCAAATAAAATGAGCGATCTAAGTAAAAAAATTGAAATCAGTGTACTGACTGAATATATGCCTTCACACTCATCCGATGAAGAAAGAAAATATTTTTTTGCTTATTCAGTGACCATCAAAAATGAATCTGATATCAATGTCCAATTAGTCTCTCGGCATTGGAAAATAGTCAATTCCAACGGGAATATCAAAACAGTAGATGGAATCGGAGTTATTGGAGAACAACCAATAATTTATCCTGGTGATAATTTTACCTATACCAGTGCCACTGAAATAGACACGCCTATAGGCGAAATGTTTGGCTCCTACTCTATGGAAACTGAGTTTGGTGAAAGGTTTGATGCAGAGATACCAAAATTTGATTTGATCATGCCGAGGAGTCTCCATTGATTAAATTTCTTTTTCCGCTCATATTTTTTATTTTCATTGGCTGTGTTCCAAAGCAAATAGAAAAAACAGATTGTCCATGTGATGAAATTGTAGAAATTAAAAAGTCTGGGGAATGTAATGTTGTTGAGGTGAAAGAAAAGTCTGATGAGAATATTGTTCCATTTAGTCAGCTCAGGCAATCTGAGTGGTATGAGATAGATTTCATTTTAAAGAGTGACAATGTAAAAGATTCTTGGCCTGCTTGGCAAAAAAGTTGTTCTACCCTCATTAATCAAAAACAATGGAAAAAAGTGTGCAGCATTGCTAACTTAATGGAAGATCCATCCTCTGAAGAGGTTATTGAATTTTTTAAAACAAACTTTACTCTCTATAAATCATGGAAAGATGATGGCACTGATTATGGATTAATCACTGGGTACTATCAACCTATTCTCAATGGCAGCAGGGAGAAAACCAAAAAATATTCAACCCCAATTTATAAAACACCTGAAGATTTGATTACGGTTGATTTATCTGAGCTCTATCCAGAGATGAAATATAAAAGATTGAGAGGAAAAGTTGAAGGCAATAAGTTATTACCTTACTTTTCAAGAGAACAAATCTCATCAAGTGAGAATATCTTAAAAGGCAATGAATTATTTTGGGTGGATAATGCGGTCGAAGCATTTTTTCTTGAGATCCAAGGTTCCGGAATAATAAAATTTGAGGATGGAAGTGAGATTCCCATCGGTTATGCTGATCAAAATGGCCACCCTTATCGCTCCATGGGAAGAGCATTAATTAATGCCGGTGAGCTAACAAAAGATAATGCCTCCATGCAGGGAATAAAATCATGGGCCAATAAGAATAAGAAAAAGTTAAAAAAATTCCTAGATAAAAACCCCAGCTTTGTTTTTTTTAGAGAGCTCGATAATGTTCTCGATGGGCCTATTGGAGCCCAAGGTGTTCCGATAACGGCTGAGAGATCAATTGCCATTGATAAACGTTATGTACCAATTGGCTCTCCAGTATTTCTTGCGACCACATTTCCTAATTCAAATGAATCGCTAAATCGTTTGGTCATTGCACAAGATACAGGAGGAGCAATCAGAGGACCAATTCGAGCAGACTACTATTGGGGGGCAGGGCCAGAAGCAGGAAAAAGGGCGGGCGCCATGAAACAGCATGGAAATATTTGGGTCATGTTACCTAATGAATTTAAGATCAATAAAAAAAAGGAGCAATAAGCTCCTTTTTTATACCTAGACAATAATTACTTATTGCATACGTACATTGTTACTTCAAAACCGAAACGCATTTCAGTTGCAGCAGGTGTTGTCCACATAATGTAATCTCCTTTCAATTAGATTCTGTATAAAACAGTTTGTTTACTGTACTTAAAAGATCCAAAAATAAACATTTAATAACGCTGAAAAAAACCTAATGATTTTCATGAGAGTTTTTTTTGTATTTTCTTTCTAAATCTTTTGGTTTCAACAAAAATGTCGTACTTTATGAGAGATAGCTTATCTAAAAGGGATAAAGATTGATTATTGAGTTGGAAATAATGTTTAAGGAAAATATTTCTAGTCTCCCAATCAAATTTATTAAGCAGTCTTACGATGTCTTTCATACGTTGTTTCTTACGTGATTGGAAGCTGAGATTGCTGTAAAAATTCTTCACCCTTCCTGTGTCAATTAATTCAAAATCAAAGTGTTTATCATTAATGTTAATAAAGAGATTCCCCGCAGATAGGTCATTAAAAAATAAACCACGACCATGCATATCATTAATAAAATTGGCACTACGTTCAAAAATATGTCTTTTGCTTAAACCTTTGAATGTGTTTTCAGTCTGGAAATGGATAGCGAGGTCGTTAAAGTTATAAGCATCACTGTGCAAGCAAATATAGTAATTTTCAAGACCTGTCTTATCATTCTTTTTACTAAATACTGCAATTGGAGCTGCTGTATTAATTCCTTTAGCAAGTAAAGCATTTGCTCCATTCCATGCTCTTATGGATTTGTTAGGTCGGTTTCGATCAAGGTAACGTTTGTGTGGGTAGATATGTGCCGGCTTTTTGATTACGACCTTGCCAAAATTTGGAATAACGAGACTCCACACAGCATTTCTAGATAATCGGAGACTATTTTTTTTGTCAGGACTAAAAAGTTTTGATGGATGACAAGCCTTTAAAAATGAATTTAATGCTGTTTTACTATTTGCTTTAATGAGTCCATCCCATTTGTCATCATGAAGAAAAAAATAATTTTCACGATCATGGTGAATAAAATAATCATTAGAGATTTTGGGTAACTGAATTAAATTTGGTTGGTATGATTTATTCCAAAAAATATAGATGGGATTTTCAGTTATGGTATCTGGTGTTTCAATCTCATTGCCAAGATGATCTTTATATTGCCCATTGCTTAAATCATTTAAATGATAGTGAAGTTGAATATCTTGAATTAGATTATTTTGTGTCCATAACAGATGAATGATCTGATTATTTTTTTCAAACTCTAAGATATGAATATTTTGACCATGAGAGTAATCCTTAATAAATTTAGCGCCAGGAATAGTAGCGTTAAAAAAACGTAGGGCATAGAACATTTTTTTTATATTAAAGTCAGAAATTCGACCCCGAGCCTCTTTGTAGTATGTGACCTGTTCTAGCTTGGGATAATCCGGTTCATTGATGCCGTTGGAGATCAGCCCTTCACGACCACAAACCAGAGGACCCCAAAATACTTTTGAAAAGTCACCCTTAGCTGCTAATAGAGCAAAGTAGCGTGTCACATACTTAGACCTTTGAAGATTTGTTTGGCCTATAAGTCTATTAACTCTTTTTTTACTCCAGAAAGCACATGGAGATATCAGGGAATTAATACTAAAGTGCTCTGCTATAACTTTATATAGGGCTGATTTTTTATAAATATCAAACTTAAACAGCTTTGGATATTTTCTTAAAAAAATACGACGATCGTATGGTTCTGGTTCAATCGTTCTTTCCATAAATAGATTATTTGATATCTCATCTGGTAGCTGATGTTTGGATTGCAAAGATTTATATATCCCAAAATTAATAAAGGGTTCAAAGTCGGAAATATTGGGACCAATGATAGAACGTTTATGAATTCGACACACTGAGTAAGTGGCGGCCCAGATCATGAAGAAGCTTTTGAAAGTGAGTTTTGTCCATGATGGTCTGTTAATAGTGGATCCTATTTCTACTGCAAATGGAATTTCTTTAAAATCAGTAAAAAATTTATTAATAAAATTTTTCCAAGCGATCATTCCATGTTCAGTTGATATATCAATAGCATCTTTGGGTGGAGGGCTGAGGTTGACAATGATGGATCCACTAAAATGTTTTAATTTTTTTAGCAATCTTGCTTTATGATTGTTCAAATCTTGGTATGTGAAATACATCCTTAGGTTTTTTACTCCCAGATCCTGAATTTTATCTAAGATATATTCGTCAGTCTCTTCATTTTCATTACTGGCAATATTCACTCCGATAAAATTTTCGGGAACAACATGAGGTGTATCTGCTTTTTCAATATGTCTTAAATTTGATCGCGCATAAAACAGAATAAATTGTGAGAGATATTTTAAATTTATGAATATATGAATTAATTTCATTGTGGAGGCAATCTATAAAGTTTTTGACTATATAAAATACTTGGCAGCAGGGCATGTGCTAACTGTTTGTCATAGATAATATTATTTTTATCGCTTGGGATAATTTTATTATTTATTAAGTCATACTTTCCGTAAAAAATTTCTTGGTTAGGTTGTAAAATAAAGAGTTCGTCTTGCTCCATCCAAGCAAAGTTTTCGTAGTACTGCATAACCGCTCGGCCATTATAGGACTTATCAATAGCGCTCATGTCTTGTCCAATCATAGGATGTTTGGCATGAATGCCTGCCAATGAAAGCATAGTCACTGGTAAATCAATTTGGCTAGTAATCGAGTTAATGACTTTGGGATCAATACCACCCCCTATGATTAAGCCAGGTATATGAAAATTTTTAATTGGAATTAAAAAATCTCCGCGGACGCGGATATCATGATCTGCAACAACCAAGAAAATAGTGTTTTCCCAGTAATCACTCTGTTTTGCTTTTTCTATAAACTCACCTAGAGCATAATCTGCATATTTCACAGCATTTTTTTCTGTGGCTTGTGGTTGCTCGTATAGATCAATTACACCCTCTGGAAATTCAAACGGGGCATGATTGGACGAGGTAAAGACTAAGCTGAAGAAGGGTTGGTTTTGATTATGACGTTCTAAGAATTCTTCATGTGCCTTTTGATATAGATCCTGATCTGACGCACCCCAGCTCCCTTTAAAAATTGGGTTAGTAAAATCTTTTTGTTCAATTATTTTTTTAAAACCATTCCCAGTAAAAAAATTGCGCATATTGTCAAAATGAGCTTCTCCACCATAAATAAAACTTGTCTCATAATTTTTCTCATTTAACAAAGAGGCCAGGGTAAAAAAATTAGATTGAGATAATGGCAGCTTCACTGTACTTTGCGCAGGTGTAGGTGGAAATCCCGAGACGATGGCCTCAATACCACGTACTGATCTTGTCCCTGTGGCATACAGTTGGGAAAACCAAATGCCCTCACTTTTTAATTTTTCTAAATTTGGAGTAACGGGTGCTCCACCCAGGGACTCTACAAAAGTGGCACCCAAACTTTCTTGAAGGAGGATAACAATATTTTTTTTCTTACCTTGATAGCTTGGCGTTAACAATTTTTGGGTTGGGTATTCAGCCGGGCCATGTTGATCAGTCAGAGAATAAATTTTATCAATATCCATCTTTCCATACACTTTTGAGACCGAAGTTTCATGCCTCATACTATAAGCAGCGTAAAATACAGAGTATGGGGAATTAAGAATAAGAGAATTCACCATGGCATTGTCTGTGATAGCAAAGATTGCTGGGTTGGCAGGACGGTGACCAAAACTAGACCTAATGCTGATCAACATTAAGACGAGGATGATTGGCCAAATCACAAGGTGAATGAATTTAGTCTCAATCTGATTTTGTTTTCGGAATGCAAGAATAATAAATTTCGAGACAAGTAACATAGATCCAACCACTAAAATTACATCCATGGTAAATCCCTTAAATAACATTTCAAAGACTTCTCTGGGATATTTTAAGTACTCAAGAAATTGGACATTAGGTCTTGTATTGTATTCATTGATGAATGTGATTGAGCATGCTTCGATAAAGAATAAAATAATAAAACTGACAATGATCCAAAATCTTAAAAATGCAAAGAAAATATTTTTTGTTTGACCATTAATGAAACTGAGTGGAAAAATTAATAAGGGAATTAAAAACATTAATCCCAGCTGGATAAGGTCTACTCGAACACCTTGTACGATAATATTTAAAAATTTATCGGTTGCATCAACTGCATCCAACTGCCAAAAGATTAATCCCAACCTAGAAAGGCTAAAAAAAATTAAACCAAAAAGATAAGCCTTTAAAAATGGATGGTAGGGATTGCTTGATAACTTAGGAAACATAAATTAATTTTTTTATTGCTTATGCGAATTATACTGAAAGATTAAGTCTTATGAATAAAAAAGGGTGCATTTACATGCACCCTTTTAGGATCACTAAGATATCTTGAAGAGAGGAGAGGTATCTTAGTTGCGGTAAGCTGTCTCACCATGTGATGATGTATCTAGACCAGACACTTCATCTTCTTCAGACACACGAAGACCGATAACTGCGTCAACGATTTTGAATAGAATGAAGCTGATCACACCACACCATAAAATGGTGAATATGACTGATTTAGTTTGTGACCAAAGTTGTGTAGCCATAGTCACACCGTCGTCATAACCAACACCACCAAACTGTGGAGCCATTAAGACTGCTAAACCAATCGCGCCGATGATACCTGCGACACCGTGGATACCGAAGACATCCAAAGAGTCATCATAACCAAGAGCATTTTTAAGTGAGCTACATGCCCAGAAAGCCACAATACTTGCAATAAAGCCGAGAAGGATTGCGCCGATTGGACCAACCACTGCACAAGCAGGGGTAATCGCAACCAGTCCAGCAATTGCACCAGACGCACCACCAAGCATGGATGGTTTACCTTTTGCAGCCCATTCGATTGCTAACCAGCCAAGTACAGCAGCAGCAGTAGCAGCTTGTGTGTTAATCATCACTAAGCCAGCTGTTCCATCCGCAGCTAATTCACTACCCACGTTGAAACCGAACCAACCAGCCCATAGTAAAGATGCACCGATCATCGTCATAGGTAAGTTATGGGGTGCCATGGCTGTTTTGCCAAGACCAATTCGTTTACCAAGTATGATAGAACCGACTAATGCAGCAATACCTGCGTTAATGTGAACTACTGTACCACCTGCAAAGTCAACCGCGCCCCATGAGTCGATAAGACCACCGCCCCAGACCATATGACAGATTGGTAAATATACAAATGTTAACCACAATGGCATAAATAAAAGTATTGCTGAAAACTTAATACGCTCAGCAAATGCACCAACAATCAGTGCCGGTGTTAATGCAGCAAATGTTAATTGGAAAGTCACAAACACAAATTCAGGAATCGTATCTGAAACTGAGTCTTCTGTAATACCACTTAAAAACGCGGCACTAAGACCTCCAATGTAATCATTCCATGCACCACCGTCGCTGAAGGCTAAGCTGTAACCGTAGAACACCCATAAAACTGACATAAGTGAGAATGTTACAAATACCTGCATCAACACAGACAACATGTTTTTGGCTCTGACTAGACCACCGTAGAACAAGGCTAAGCCAGGAATCGCCATCACGATGACAAGGATGGTAGCTACGATCATCCAGGCTGTATCTCCGGTATCAATCGTTGCTTCTTCTGCTGCTTCTTCCGAAGCCATGGCTTCATCTCCTGCTGGCATCTCTTCCATCTCTGCCACCAGATATGAATTGTCACTGAACACACTAGTGTCAGCGAAACTGATATTAGTAAAGCCCATTAAAAAAAGACTGATGAGACTTACTAATCCTAATTTGGATAATAATTTTTTCATACTGATCTCCTTATAACGCATCTTCGCCGGATTCACCGGTTCGGATACGGATAACTTTTTCTAAATCAGATACAAAAATCTTACCGTCACCAATTTTTCCTGTGACCGCAGATTTTTCAATTGCATCGATTACCTTTTTTTCGAGTTTGTTAGAAACAGCGACCTCGAGTTTTACCTTCGGTAAAAAGTCGATGACGTATTCTGCTCCTCGATAGAGTTCAGTGTGACCTTTTTGTCGCCCAAAGCCCTTCACTTCTGTTACGGTGACACCTTGTACACCGATATCAGACAGGGCTTCTCTGACTTCATCAAGCTTAAACGGCTTGATAATCGCAGTGATTAATTTCATTGTTATTCCCCTTAAATTAAATTTAAAGAATTAATTAAAATTCTTTAGCTACGTAAAATACGTGTCTTGTTTCACCAAGATATTTACCATCAACCTTGCCCCAAGTGGTTTTCGATTGATTAGTAGTTGTAAAGTTATAACCAACATTCAAGCCCATAACCTCTTTATCAAGTCCAACTAGATAATCTGAATAGTCATAAGGACTGTTAGCTGATCCTTCAAACTCTTGACGACCATAATGTAAGCTAGCAGTTAAGCCATCAATACCTAGGTATTGGCCTACATCATGATCATAATCGACTGATAAATACCATGTACCCTTTGCACTATCACCAGCACCTTGAGCTTTACCCCAAGTCCAAGCATCTTCGGATACAACTTCATAATATGTAGCACTTAAATCGCCGTAACTTAAACCAGCATAAAGTTCTAAAGTATTTGCTGCAGCAAAAGAAGCTTTCATGTCGCCTGGATACCAGTACTGAAGGAAACCAACATCGTAACCAATGCCTGTGTCACCAAATTCACCAGCATATCCACCGTAAACGTCAATCTCTAGTGAATGTCCACTGTTAGAAGCACCAGCATCACGAATCCAAGAGACGTTTGATGCCCATAAACCTAAATATAGGCCGCTTGAGTGTTCATAATCGATACCACCCGATAAAGCAGGGTCGTTATGCGTTTGAGTGTAACCACGGAAAATATATTCAGAATGCAAAGCCATATTGTAGGACACGCTATGGTCTGATTCTGCCTCCTCCGCAAAAACACTCATCGTTGGCGTAATTAAGGCAGCCGCCAACGCAAGTTTTAAAGTTTTCATAAAATACTCTCCTAAGATTTTATAGATTTGTAAAATGTTTAAGTGATCCGAAAAAAACATAAACATACGTAATAGTTAATGCAATTTCCGTGCCAACTTAAATTCCAAAGCATGAATTAATTTATTATTGGGGAATAACAATGTTAATTTTCTGCCTTATGTAAATCAGAAAACTCTGTTAGAATCAACGATTTACACCGATATGATAATCAAATGAAAGACAAGTTTCAAAATATTTCTGACAAAATTCGTGAGTTATTAGAAAATTCACCAATAGAGGACATAGAAAACAATATTAATGCACTAATTAAGAACAAGTGCACTGAATTAGGGCTTGTTTCTCGTGAAGAGTTTGATGTCCAAACTGAAGTGCTCCGCAAAACCCGTGAAAAGTTAGAAGCCATGGAAAAAGCCTTGGCTGAGAATGAAACTAAACAGTCGAAGTAATCTCATAAGGAAAATCATTTATTTATATCTTAATGACCCATGGACCCATACAAAAATACAGAAGAATTTTTAAAGACTGAATTAAAGAAGCGCATTCTTTTTATGGACGGTGCAATGGGTACGATGATCCAACAACACCAATTTGTTGAGGAAGATTACCGGGGTGAGCGATTTAAGTCTTTTGTGGCCCCGGATGGTGAGCGTGAATTATTCTTAAAAGGGAATAATGAACTCCTCAGCATTACCCAGCCTGCTGTCATTCAAAAAATCCATGAGGATTATTTAGCTGCGGGCGCAGACATTATTGAAACCAATACCTTCGGTGCAAATAGTGTGGCCCAAGAAGATTACTTCATGGCTAGCCTTGTGAAAGAGATGAATATTGAGTCGGTTAAATTAGCGAAGGCAGCGGCAGAGAAATACTCCATCGATGATAAGCCGAGATTTGTGGCCGGCGCGATCGGACCAACCCCAAAAACAGCCTCCATATCCCCAGACGTGAATGACCCGGGTGCCAGAAACATTACCTTTGACCAGTTATTTGATTCCTACGCTGAACAAGCGGAGGTCCTTATATCTAATGGGGCTGACATTATTCTGATTGAAACCGTGTTTGATACCCTGAATTGCAAAGCAGCCATTGCTGCAGTGCAATCTACATTTGATCAATTAGGTAAGACTCTTCCGATTATGATTTCTGGGACGGTCACTGATGCTTCAGGTCGGATTTTATCAGGCCAGACGGTGACAGCATTTTGGAACTCGATTCGTCATGCAAAACCTTTGACCATCGGATTAAACTGTGCCCTTGGGGCAGCACTCATGAGACCGTATGCCGAAGAATTATCTAACATTGCCGATACCTTTGTGTGCATTTATCCAAATGCGGGATTACCCAATCCAATGTCAGATACCGGGTTTGACGAAAAACCGGAAGATACCTCCACCCTATTAAAAGAATTTGCTGAGAGCGGTTTTGTGAACGTGGCTGGCGGGTGCTGTGGCACGACACCAGAGCATATTGCTGCGATTACTTCATCCCTTAAAGATATCCCGCCAAGAACATTACCAACGATTGCAAAAAAAATGCGCCTATCAGGACTCGAACCGATGATTATTGGCGACGATGATTTATTTGTGAACGTGGGTGAGAGAACTAATGTGACGGGATCACGAGTTTTTGCCAAGTTAATCATTGATGAAAATTACGAGGAAGCCGTCAGTGTAGCAAGACAGCAGGTTGAAAATGGAGCTCAGGTCATCGATATTAATATGGATGAGGGCATGCTAGATGCCGAGAAGGCGATGACGACATTCCTTAATTTGATTGCCTCTGAGCCAGATATTTCTAGGGTGCCAATTATGATTGATTCTTCAAAATGGTCAATTATTGAGGCTGGTTTAAAATGCATCCAAGGAAAACCGATAGTCAATTCGATCTCATTAAAAGAGGGTGAAGAGAGCTTCATTCATCAAGCTAAATTATGTATGCAGTATGGTGCAGCGGTGATTGTTATGGCTTTTGATGAACAAGGTCAAGCGGATACGTATGAGAGAAAAATTGAAATTTGTGAGCGTGCTTACAACATATTAAAAAATATGGTTGGTTTCCCGGTGGAAGATATCATTTTTGATCCTAATATTTTTGCCATCGCCACTGGCATTGCGGAGCACAACAATTATGCGGTTGACTTTATCAATGCGACAAACTGGATAAAAGATAATCTGCCTCATGCAAAAATTTCTGGTGGGGTATCCAACGTCAGTTTCAGTTTTAGAGGGAATGAGGCTGCGAGAGAGGCGATACACACCGTATTTTTAAATCATGCCATAAAGAACGGAATGACCATGGGTATCGTCAATGCGGGCATGATAGGGGTGATTGATGATCTGACGGAAGAATTAAAAGAGGTGGTTCAGGATGTGGTCCTAAATCGCCGTGAGGATGCTACCGATCGCATGATCGAAATTGCTGGCTCTTTGCAAGGAAAGAAAAAAGAAAAAGACACCAATGAGTGGCGAGGCTCTGATACGCAGCCCGTGTCTGTTGAGAAAAAAATTGAGTATGCCCTCATTCATGGCATCACCAATTTCATCGAAGAAGACACAGAAACAGCTCGCTTACAGATTATGGAGGGCGGTGGTCGTCCTATCAATGTGATCGAAGGCCCTCTCATGGATGGCATGAATGTAGTAGGCGATTTATTTGCTGAAGGAAAAATGTTTTTACCTCAGGTGGTTAAGTCAGCCAGGGTTATGAAACAGGCGGTGGCCCACCTGATTCCATTTATTGAAAAGGAAAAGGAAGAAGAAGAAGCCAGAACAGGAAAAAAATCCAAGCCAAAAGGCAAAATGCTGATTGCAACCGTCAAGGGCGATGTCCACGACATTGGAAAAAATATTGTTTCTGTCGTACTCCAATGTAATAACTTTGAAGTGGTGAACATGGGCGTTATGGTTCCCTGCGCTGAAATTTTAAATAAGGCGAAAGATGAAAATGTCGACATTATAGGGTTGTCAGGGTTAATCACTCCTTCTTTAGAGGAGATGGCTCATGTTGCCAGTGAGATGCAAAGAGATCCCTATTTTAGATCGGTAAAAATGCCACTTTTAATTGGTGGGGCGACCACATCAAGGGCTCATACAGCTGTTAAGATTTCACCAAATTACGAAGGACCGGTTGTGCATGTGGCTGATGCATCTCGATCCGTGTCTGTAATGCAGTCATTATTATCACCAGACACCAAGGTGGACTATATTGAGAAATTAAAATCAGATTATGAAAAAGTCCGACAACTTCATGGGCAAAAAAAAGGGGTGAAGTACATTAGCTTAAAAGCTGCTAGAGAAAATAAATTATCTTTAGATTTCAATCCAATTAAACCCAAGTTTATTGGAAGACGAGTGTTTAAAAATATAAATTTAAATGAGTTGATTGATTTTATAGACTGGACTCCATTTTTTAAGACATGGGATCTGGCTGGAAGATACCCACAAATTTTACAAGATGAGGTAGTTGGTGATACCGCAAGTCAATTATTTGATGATGCCCAAACGATGCTGAAGAAAATTATCAATGACAGAAAATTAAAAGCTCATGCGGTAGTGGGATTTTGTAAGGCACATGCGATTGAGGATGATATTGCCATATCAGATGAGCAAGGTAACTTACAATTTACCTTTCATGCGTTAAGACAACAATCAGAAAAACCAATTATTAGTGGTAAGCCCAAGTCAAACTTATCATTAAGCGATTTCATTGCCCCAAAACAATCTGATATTGATGATTTCATCGGAATGTTTGCTGTGACGGCTGGGGATGGCGGTGAATTTTATCTTAATCAATATGAAAAAAATAAAGATGATTACAGCGGCATCATGTTCAAGGCATTGATGGATCGATTGGCTGAAGCATGTGCAGAATATATGCATTTAAGAGTCAGGCAAGATCTCTGGGGTTATGCACAAAAAGAAAAATTATCCAATGAAGAGCTGATTCAAGAAAAATATCTTGGAATAAGACCGGCACCTGGATATCCTGCGTGCCCAGAGCATTCTGTGAAAGAGGAACTCTTTAAGTTTCTTAAGACAGATGAGATAGGGATGTCATTGACTGAAAATTACGCTATGATTCCAGCCTCCTCTGTCTCAGGATTTTATTTTGCCCATCCAGAATCTACCTACTTTAGTGTAGATAAGATTGATGAAGATCAATTAATTGACTTTGCCAATCGATCCTCAATGGATGTGGATAATGCTCGACGGTTGCTATCTTCTAATATAAAGTAGTCTTTATGCATATTCATGTGATTGGAATTTGCGGTACATTTATGGCAGGCATGGCTTCTCTTGCAAAAGATTTAGGCCACACGGTTACTGGGTGCGATCAAAATGTTTATCCACCAATGTCTACTTTTTTAGAATCAAAAGATATTCAGATTACCCAAGGATTTGATGCGAACCAAGTAAGCTTAAAACCTGATCTATTCATTGTGGGAAATGTTGTCTCTAGAGGCAATCCTTTGATGGAAGAAATTTTAAATCAAAATTTAAGGTACCAATCAGGACCCCAGTGGTTATATGAAAACCTCTTGCATGATAAATGGGTCATAGCCGTCTCTGGGACTCACGGAAAAACCACAACAACATCAATGATTAATTGGATCTTAAGAGAAAACGATATTGATTGCGGTTACCTTATCGGAGGGATCCCTGGAAACTTTTCATCGAGTAGCTCCTTGTCACAATCGGATTCACCATTTTTTGTCATCGAGGCTGATGAATATGACACAGCATTTTTTGATAAACGCTCAAAATTTATCCATTATCATCCAAAGACTTTGGTAATTAATAATATTGAATTTGATCACGCCGATATATTTGACGACATTACCCTCATAAAAAGACACTTTCATCATTTGATTAGAACCGTTCCCCGACAAGGAAAAATCATAATTAATCAACAGGATAAAAATACAAAAGAAACAGTAGATATGGGAATCTGGTCTGAGATAGAAGAATTTAATTCTTCAGGGTCTTGGCATATTGAACAGATCGATGAAGAGAAATTATTATTTTATAAAGAAAAAAAAATAGGCAAGCTTAATTGGGATTTGATAGGGGAGCATAACGAGTTAAATGCCATGGCAGCTATTTTGGGAGTAAGGCATGTTGGAGTCTCAGAAGAAAATGCATTAAGATCTTTGTCGTCATTTAAAAATACCAAGCGACGTTTGGAAATAATTTATAAGAAAAATAATCTTACAATCTATGATGATTTTGCTCATCATCCAACAGCCATACATTTTATAGCGAAAACATTCAGCAATAATTTTCCAAAAGATAAAACCCTGTTTGTGATTGATCCAAGATCAAACACTATGAAAAGAGGAGATTTAAAAGAAGAGTTAAGAAATATTTTAAGAAATATTCCAGCATTTATGCTTTTTTCAAAAGATTTGTTATGGGACCCAGAAAAATACCTGGCAGACTTAGACTCAAAAATATTCATCGATGAAGACGCTTCAGTATTTATTGAAAAACTAAAAAAAATTATTTTTGATTATGACCATATTGTTTTTCTAAGTAACGGAAGTTTTGAGGGGGTGCAAACTAAAATTATTGGTTTTTTAGATAATGAAAGTTCTTAAATCAAATTATTTTTCAATTTTTTTCATTATTTCAGTCCTGCTTCATGGGAGCCTCTTTTATTTTTTTAATTTAAAATCTAACGAAGTAGTTAATGAAAAAGAATTGATCGTCAATATTTTAAAAATACCTAATCAAGTAATGGATATAGAAACGATTGATCTAAAAAAAGAGGATAAGCCAGAAGTTATAAAAAAAATAAATCAGGATCAAAAAAAATTCCAACAACAAATTATAAAAGAAACTAAAGAATCAACCTTCATTTCAACCCCAGAAAGCAAACTAGAAGAAGTAGTTGAAGAGAAAAAATTAAAACCAATTAATCTTGATCCATCTTTTATCCAGTCTCAATTATCTGATATTGTCGATAAGAAAAAAATGGATAAAAGAACAAAGATCATATCTAGTAAAACTAAAGAACGTGATTTTCAGTCTTATTATAAGGTGTGGAAAAATAAAGTAGAAAAAATAGGGGCTTTAAATTATCCCGCAGCGGCTAGAAATGGAATTAGTGAGTCACTGGTTATGACGGTAATACTGAATGATCAAGGTGAGGTTTTAGATATAAAAATTAATAAGTCTTCAGGAGTTCCTCAATTGGATGATGCAGCGAAAAAAATTGTGAATCTTGGATCACCCTATGCCCCTTTTCCTCCGTCAATTAAAGAACAAGTAGATACTTTGCAGATTAGACGGATATGGAGATTTACAAATAATTTAATGGAGTGATATGAACAATTATTATAAATATCATATTTTTATTTGTCTTAATGAAAGGGGCGACGGCGCACAATGTTGTTCACAATTTAATGCACTAAAAATTTTTGATTATATGAAGCAAAGAATTAAATCATTAAATTTGCGTGGTAAAGGTTTGGTGAGAATTAATCGTTCCGGCTGTTTTGATCGTTGTTCAGACGGACCTATGTTGGTTGTTTATCCAGATGCGGTTTGGTATACGTTTATTGATGAATCAGATATTGATGAAATTATTCAATCACATATCATTAACAACACAACAATTAAACGTTTAATGATTTAAATTCAAGTTTAGTTGTTGTTTAAGTTGATTTGACTCATAATTCACAATCAGATAATCGCCATCATCCTATCCAGTGCAACTTTAGCGGACTGAGCGATTGATGGGGGTACGACTATTTCATTAACCACTTTCCCTTCAAGTAAATTATCTAGAACCCATGATAAATGTTGAGGATCTATTCTAGCCATGGTTGTGCATTCACATACGATATGTGACATAAATTTAACGATCTTTTCTTCTTTAATCATTTCATTAGCGAGACGATTCACCAGATTTAATTCAGTCCCAACTAACCATTTTGTTCCCGTTTCAGCTTTTTTAATGGTATTCAAAATAAATTCAGTGGATCCAACCATATCTGAGTTAACACAGACCTCAAAAGGGGATTCAGGATGAGAAATAACTATACCGTCAGGATTTTCTTCTCTAAATTTTTTAATATGATCCTCCCGGAACATCTGATGAACCGCACAATGACCTTTCCATAGAAGGATTTTAGCTCGATATATTTGTTCATTTGTTAATCCTCCTAAGGGTAAATCAGGATCCCAAACAACCATTTCATCAAGATCAATGCCCATTTTAAATCCGGTCCATCTACCTAGATGTTGATCAGGGAAGAATAATACTTTTTCTTTTTGTTGAAACGCCCACTCAAGAACCTTTGGAGCATTAGTTGAGGTACAGACGATGCCATCATGCTCTCCACAAAAGGCTTTTAAATCAGCTGCAGAATTAATGTAAGTAATTGGAGTGATAACTTCATCAAAGTTTAAGGCTTTATTTAATTCACGATATGTTCTTTGCACCTTTTGTAGGTCAGCCATATCCGCCATTTGACATCCTGCAGAAAGATCAGGGAGTATTGTTACTTGATCATTTCGAGATAAGATATTAGAGACTTCAGCCATAAAATGAACGCCAAGAAAAATAATATATTGCGCTTCAAGGTTTTGAGTATATTGTGCTAATTTGAGGGAATCTCCGGTGAAATCAGCGTGTCGATATACTGATTCATTTTGATAATGATGGCCAAGGATAACAAGTTTGTCTTTAAGCTTCGACTTGGCATCTATGATTTTTTGCTGACAATCATTTTCTTGAAGTTGATGAAATTTTTCAAATTGTATTACGGTTTCATTCATATAATTTTTTAAAATTAATTAAAGCATTTCTGTTGGTCCAGGAAAATACTTTTTTTATAGCATCTTCCAGATCGGTCCATATGTATTCAATGTGCTCTTGTGGGTTGATTATTATATGTTCTTTTTTATGCAATTGTAAGGCAAACAAATGTTCAATATTGGTTGAGACATTTTCATCATAACGGTGTTTCCATTCAGGATAAATCTGGTATTGATTCATTTGATTGAGTGAGTAAAAATTATAATCATTTACAATTAATCCAGTTTCCTCAAATACTTCTCGTCCAGCACATTGCTTAGGTGATTCATCTTTTTCAATACTTCCAGTAACTGACTGCCAATAATTGAGATTATCTTTTCTTTGTAAAAGTAAAATGTTTTTAACATCACAAAAGATGATGACCTGAATAGATATTGGTATTTTTTTCAAAACAACTAAATGATTGGTAATTTAAATTTTATATTTTCTTTAGGACCATCAATTTCATTAATAATTGTATTGGAATGAGATTGTATTAATTTAGTAAGCTGTTTGATTAAAATTTCAGGTGCTGAGGCACCTGCAGTAATAGCAATATTTTTTTTATTATCAAGCCAGGCGGGATTAAAATCAGACATATCATCTATCAATATACTGGGTACCCCTTTTTTTTCGCCCAGTTCTTTTAAACGATTTGAATTAGAACTATTTTTTGATCCAACTACAAAAAGAATATCTGCTTGAGGTAATATTTTTTTAATTGAATCTTGCCGATTTTGCGTTGCGTAACAGATGTCATCAGCTTTTGGGCCCTCAATCATTGGAAATTTAGATTTTAATTCTTTAATTACATCTTTAGTTTCATCAAGTGATAAAGTCGTTTGTGTCACATATGCAATCTTGTTTGGATTAGAAATATTAAGATGATGAATATCGGATATCTTTTCTACCAAATGCATTTTTTTTGAAGTCGTGTCCTGTCCAAGTGTACCCTCTACTTCAGGATGTCCTTTGTGGCCAATCATGATAATTTCATAATTATTTTTTAAATAATGGTTCACTTCTTTATGGACTTTAGTCACTAATGGGCAGGTAGCATCGATACTTTTAAGTTTATAGATATCAGAATCAGATTTTACCTTTTTTGAAACACCATGAGCACTATAAATAAGATATGAATTTTCTGGAACTAACTTAAGATCATTGACAAAGATCGCACCCCTTTTTTTTAGTGACTCAATGACAAATTTATTATGTACTACTTCATTTTTGACATAAATTGGAGCACCATATTTATCTAAGGATTGTTCGACAATTTCAATAGCACGATCAACACCGGCACAAAACCCCCTTGGATTGGCTAATGAAATTGATATTATCTTTTTATGCATCAGATTGTGTTTTTTTGATTATCAATTATTAATTATCGTAGCACTTATGTTAGTTTTTCTTAAGATGTGATGATCTTTATTTTAAGAATTTTTCTTCATGAACAATTAAGTCAGAAAAATTTTCACGCTCACGAATCAGGTAAAACTCATCTTTATCAACCATTACCTCTGGTATCCTTGGCCTTGAATTATAATTTGAACTCATCGAAAATCCATAAGCTCCTGCATCCATAATGGCTAAAATATCGCCCTGGTTTACGTTAATATTTCTGTCTTTTGCAAGAAAATCACCTGTTTCACAGATAGGGCCAACTATATCAAAGATATCATTCGAGTCTTGAGTATTGGATAGATTAATTACTTCATGAAAGGCGTTATAAAGTGATGGCCTCATTAGATCATTTATAGCAGCATCAACAATTACAAAATTTTTATGTTCTGATTTTTTTATGTATTCAACATTGGTCAGCATTAGGCCTGCTTTTCCGATTAAGAGCCTTCCTGGCTCTAAAATAATTTTTTTATTATATTTTAAGAGGTATTTTTTTATCATCTGCACATAAAAATCAATAGGAGAGATATCTTCATTATTGTATGAAATTCCTATACCCCCACCAATATCAATGTGTTCTATCACTATTTGATTTGATTCTAACTCATCAATTAAAGATGCCAGTTTAATAAATGTATCTTCAAATGGAGAGAGGTCAGTAAGTTGAGATCCAATGTGACAATCAATTCCAGTGATCTTGATATGATCAAGTTTTGCTGCTTTTTTATATAATTTAATTGCGCTTGTTTCATCAATGCCAAATTTGTTATCCTTCAAACCCGTTGATATATATGGGTGAGTTTTAGCATCAACATTTGGATTAACTCGAATAGATACTTTTGCAATTTTGGATAAACGTTTACTTATATTATTGATTCTGAAGAGCTCTTGCTCAGATTCAACATTAAATGCAAGAACATTATTATTTAATGCCATTTCAATTTCAGAAACTGACTTCCCAACTCCTGAAAAAACAACTTTTGTGTTTAATGAATCTACAGTTAAAACTCTTTGTAACTCACCACCAGAAACAATATCAAAACCACAGCCAGATTCTTTAAACAATTTAAGAATATTCAAATTTGAGTTGGCTTTGACTGCAAAACATATAAGGTGATCAATATCACTTAAAGCATTTTGTAAAAAAATTATTTGATCAAGAATATATTTTTTAGAATATACATAAGCTGGAGTGCCAAATTTTTTAGCGATATCTGTCAGTTTGACATCTTCAACAAAATATTGGCTTGATTCCTGTCGGAGTAAAGATTTATTCATCCACTGTTCCTGATGAGTCATCTAATTCCTCAGCAGCAGGTCTTTGATTTGATTGAGAATCATCAAGAGGATAAAGCTCTTCAGGAAGATACAACGAACCCTTTGTTCCACAGGATTGAAGAATGAATAATAGAAACAAACAAAGTATTTTTTTCATGGGTAAATTTTATCATTTTTAATCTGCGATTTGGATACTCTCATTATTTTGTCAACGATATACGCATTGATCAATGCAAAAATAAAAGCAAAAATGATAAATATTGGAATTAAGAAAAATACACCATTATCTTGAATAATGAATACTCTCACACAGACAAATTGACCAACTACATGACCTAAACTCATGAGCATGCTGAATGAATAAATGGAAAAATATTTTTTATTTAAAAAATAAGATGCAATTGCTAAGCATCCTAGACTAGAAAGCGCACCTGAAAAGCTGAGAAAAAAGGTAGGGGTTAGAAAAGTACCAAGAATCAAACTCGAAATAAATACTCGTATCAGAGATACATAAACTGCTGAGCTAAGATTAAAAAAATAGTAAGAAAAAAGAACTACAACATTAGCAATGCCTGGCTTCAGGCCAAAAATCGGTGATGGTAAAAAAAACTCTGCCGTATGAAGTACTATTGCAATTGCAGAAAGTTTTGCGATGATATGAATATCAGTAGTTTGTGCTGTCATGTTTGTCTATATTTTGACTAATTGTCATTTTAAAAAGATTTGGAACACATAAAATTGATTGATTAATATGTGAAATCCATCCCTGCATCACGCAATATTGATTCTTACAATTAGAATGACTGACTCGCGCTTTACTCATTTTGATTTCAATATCTAAGTCACCCAGTTTAATTTTTTTATTCTGATTTAATGAATACTTTATAGTTTTATTTTGATAGTCAATTTTCAATATATCCCCACGAGGTAAGTTTAAATAAATTGTCATCGACATTAATAGAATGATGCAAAATATAGTAAGTATTAAAAAATCACCCGCTTTAAATACCTTGAACAAAATATTTCCCCTCCTCAAATATCCATTCAATTTTTTCTAACATAGATTCTGTAATAAAAATATTACGATTAAGATCTGTAACAAAAAAGCTATTAAAATTCATATTCAACTGGGTTTGTTTTAAATTACTAGAAAAATAAAAAGGTTTTGAAAAAACATCTGATTTAAATCCAACTTCATCCTGAGGATCAATAAAAACAGTGGCTGAGGAATGATTGGAAAATGCACTACCATTTGTTGGATTGATTAGATGTGAATATCTTTTTCCATTATTTATGAAATATTTTTCATAATTTCCTGAAGTGCCTATGGCGGACCCTGGTGGAAGTTTTAATTTAGCTAATAGTTGTGTTTGATCATATGGGTCTTGAATAGCAACTTCCCAAAAACGTGTTTCAGGATGCCCATGAGCGTAAATATTGCCACCAAAATTAGTTAAAACATTTTTAATATTAAGTTTCTGATATACATCCTTTGCTAAATCTAGCGCATAACCTTTTATCATTCCTCCTAAATCGATCTGGAGAAAAGGATTTACTTTTTCTAAACACCCCTTATTTAAATTAAGTTGTTTTAAGCTGGGGCGAGAATTAATAATTTTATCAATCAAAGCATCATCTGGAATTTTTTCAACAACTTCATCGGTATGAAATCCCCATGCTTCAATCAAGGCCCCAATAGCTGGATTAAAAAAACCATTGGTTAATTTTTCATAATGATAGGCTCTATAAATAATTTGAATTTGTCTATCATCACAAATTTTTGCAATTTGATTGTTATTAAATTGATTAATTACAGTATTCTGCCAAGGATGAAAGATTGAATTTAATTCATTTAATTGTGCAATAATATTTGCCATCGCTTCATCAGCAATATTTTTTGGTGTTTGAAAGAATTTAAACTCTAAAATAGTCCCGTAAACTAAAAATTTTTTTTCATAGAAGTTTGGTTTTGTACAGGAGCTATTAAGCAGCAGCAGACAAATAATTAGTAAATTAAAAAAGGTTTTGGATAACTGTCTTGGCAACATTTTGCTTGGTTAACTTTTGAATTTCAACAAGTCCTGTGGGGCTTGTTATGTTAATTTCAGTAAGGTAATTTCCAATCACATCTATACCAACAAAATTTAAATTATGTTTCAATAGATAAGGTTTAACAGCCTCTGTAATTTTTAGATCAGATGGTGATAATTTAAAAATTTTAGCTTTTCCACCTTTTGCTAAATTTCCCCTAAAATCAGTTTTTTTTGGAATTCTTAATAAACCATATGCTAGCGGTTCACCATTAACGATAATAATTCGTTTATCTCCCTTCCTAATTTCAGGAATATATTCTTGAATCATTATTAGAGTTGAGTAATTATCTGTAAGGACCTCTAAAGTCACATTAATATTAAGATCATTTTTTTTTAAAAGAAAAATTTTATTCCCAGCCATCTCATCGATAGGCTTACATACAACTTGTTTGTATTTTGAGATGAATTGGATTATTTCCTTTAAATTACTACTCACTAGCATTTTTGGAATTAATTTTGGAAAATTTAAAATGGAAAGCTTTTCATTATGACATTGCAGAGATTGCGGGCAATTAATAATTTTTGGTTTTTTTAACAGACCGAGTGAGATAGTTAAAAATAAATAATCTTTATTAAAAGGTGGGTCTTTTCTGATAAAAATACCATCTAATTGATTGAGGTTAACTTGTCTTTCAACTAACTCAGGATATTCATTATCAAATTTCTTAACTTCCTTTATTTTTCCATACAGAATATTGTTTTTTAAGCTAATATCATTGTGAGAGCAAAAGAAAACATGATGACCAATTTCCATGGACGTTTTCATTAAAAGGAGGCTTGTATCCTTATCTTTATGTAAATCTTGGATTGGATCGATAATAAATAGGATGGATTTAGCCATATATTTCCCGTGCTGCAGCAAGTAAAGCTAATCTTGCAATAACTCCATAAACATAAAATCGATTTGGTGGATCATTACAATCACGTCCTTGATCTGGCATGAGACAGGATTGTTCAAAGGGTGTGGGAAAAAATTGCATCCCAGGAGAATTTAAATTTTCATTTTTATCTTTTGATGTATGAACTCTGTAAAAACCACCAATCACATAGTGATCAATTGTGTAAACAACCGGCTCACTGACGGCCTCATTTAAAATCTCCTCAGAATGAATTCCCTCTTGAATGATGACTTTTGACACTTTTTGACCATCTTTGATGGTGCTCATCTTATTTCTCTTTTTTCTATTCAGTTGCATGATTTCACTTGGCTCTTGAATAGTAATAATTCCCATACCATATGTTCCTGCATCTGCTTTGATTACTAAATATGGTTGATGATCGATGCCATACTTAGTGTATTTATCTTTAATTTTTCTAAGTAAAAACTCGGACTTTTCAGCAATTATTTTTAAATCATCTTCATTATTTATATCCATATCCTCATGAACATCAAAGTAAGGATTTATAAGCCACTCATCTATCTTTAAAAAGTCTGTAAATTCTTTAGCTACTTCATTATAAAATTTGAAATGATTTGATTTGCGTCTATTAAACCAACCTGCAGAGGTATTTGGAAGAATGGTTTGTGTAATATCTTTTAAAAATTTAGGATCTCCTGATGAGAGATCATTGTTCAATAAAATTGAACATGGTATAAATTTCACGCCATTCTTTACAATAAAAACTTTATGATTTTCTTTTTTTAATGGGTAGAAAACAATTTTCTGGTTTTCAATATTATATTCTGTCTTTTGAAAAGAAGGATCCAAATTCCCAATTTCTACCTCAAGCCCTGCGTTTTTAAAAATTTCAGTTAGGCTAAGTAAGTTCTTAAAGTAAAAAATATTTCGTGAATGATTTTCGGGGACAATGATTATCTTAGATGCTTCGGGGCAAATTTTCTCAATTGCAATGGTTGTAGCCTGGATGGCTAGTGGTTCAAATTGAGGATTTAAATTATTAAAACCAGCAGGAAATAAATTTGTATCAACTGGAGATATTTTGAAACCAGAGTTTCTTAAATCAACTGATGCATAAAAAGGCGCTTCTTGATCAATCCACTTTGATCTGAACCATTGTTCAATTTCACACGAATTTCTAATAATAAGATTTTCTAATTTTAAAAATTCAGAGTTGATAGAAGTTTTTAATTCAGGAATCATGATAACTGTTTTGCTTGTATATCTGCATGGTAACTGCTTCTAACAAAAGGACCACAGGCAATTGATGAAAAATTAAACTGTTTCGCAACCTGATTAATTCTTTCAAAATAAGCTGGGTCGTGATAGGTATGAACTGGTAGGTGATCCATTGATGGCTGAAGATATTGACCAATAGTCACCATTTTTATATTATGCTCGGCTAAATCAGCAAGCGTTTCTTCGATTTCCTCAAATGTTTCACCTAGGCCAATCATGAACCCTGATTTTGTAACTAATTCAGGATAGGTAACAGAGAAATCTTTTAATAATTTTAGAGATTGACTATAAACTGACCCCGGTCTTACTTCTTTATAAAGTCTGGGAACAGTTTCAATATTATGATTTAAAACATCAGGCAATGACTTTGTAAAACAGTTAATTGCTATTTGTTCCCTTCCTCTAAAATCAGGAATAAGTATTTCTATTTCGATACTTGATATTTTATTTCTGATGGAGTCAATACACTCAACAAAGTGTCCAGCTCCACCGTCTTTTAGGTCATCTCGATCAACACTGGTTATTACCACATAGTTTAAATTGAGTTTGTAGATTGATTCGGCTAGATTTTTTGGTTCATTTTTGTCTAGGGGTAATGGTCTCCCATGTGATACGTCGCAAAATGGACAGCGTCTGGTACATATATCACCCATAATCATGAATGTTGCCGTACCCTTGCTAAAACATTCTCCAATATTGGGGCAGCTCGCTTCCTCGCAAACAGTATGTAAATTATTTTGATGAATAATTTCTTTTACTTTTTTAAAATTCTCTGAATGAGGTAACTCTATTTTTAGCCAAGTGGGCTTTTTTTTTGGAACACTAGGATAAATCTTTATCGGATTGCGAGAAACTTTATCTTTATGACTGTCTTTAGTCCCTGGTAATTTCATATTCCATTAATTTGTTTTTTATAATGGTTATTATTTTATCAGCTACATCTTTATTATCTAAAATAATTCCTAAATCTTTTAGCTGCGTCATTTGTAAATTTGTATAACCACATGGGTCAATAAGACTAAAAGGCGACAGGTCCATATTGTTATTAATACTGATGCCATGATATGTTTGATTATTTTTAACTCTTAGTCCAATAGAGGCTATTTTTTTTAATTCGACGTATACACCAGGTGCACCAACTTGTTGCTTTCCAGATACATTGAATCGGGATAAAAATTCTATTATCGATTCTTCAAAAACTCTGACTAACTTAGTTATCGTCATACTAAATTGATCGAGATTAATAAGTGAATAAATAATAACCTGGCCAGGGCCATGGTAGGTAATTTTTCCACCACGATCTGAATTTACAATTGGAATTTTTGTGTTGGGCAGGGCAATATTTTTTTTATCTACCCCTAAAGTAAAGACAGGGTAATGCTCAAGTGTCCAAAATTGATTGATATCTAGAGGTTTTTTTATCTCCTCCTTCATATCCTCAAAAATTACATTGTAATCTTCGATTTTAAAATATTTAATTTTAAATTTAGATGACAAATCTGGTATCAGGATGAGAGGATAGATGTTGATAAATTAAATCTAAATCTGATTTAGAGTTCACATAAACATTACAAGTCAAACCAATATAATTTCCTTTTTGACTTGGTCGTATTTCTATTTTTGAAGCATTGAAGGTTTTATCAACTTTGTTTATTTCCTCAATGATGGAGTGGGTGAAATTATCTTTCATAACTCCAGTTACTTTAATGATAAAGTTACATGGAAACTCAATCAAAGATTCTTGTTCATTAATGATATTTTTTGACATATACCGTGAGATTATATTCTGATTCTAAATTTTCTTTAATTTTATTAAGCTCACCATTATTTTTGATTGGCCCGATCAAAATATGAAATAAATTATTGATTTGGATATTTTTTACTTCATAGTTATCGAGCATTTTTAAGTTGTTAATTTTATCAAGCAATGTTTGGCTATTGATAAAATCCTTAAAAGCACCTACCTGTAAATAATTTTCATCATAATTTTGATTATCTACTACTGCCTCTTTATAATCTTTGGGGTTGATTAATTCAACCTCAACTAACTCACTCCCTTTTTCAATAATATCTAATTTATGCGCTGCAACATAAGAAAGATCAACTATTCTATCCTTTAAAAAAGGTCCTCGGTCATTCAACCTAATAATCACCGATTTTTTATTTTTTAAATTCGTCACTTTGACATATGAAGGTAGGGGAAGAATCTTATGTGCTCCTGTCATAGTATACATATCGTAGATTTCTCCTGTAGAGGTTTTGTTGCCATGATATTTTTTTCCATACCATGATGCATAGCCTTTTTCTTTAAATGGCACTATTTTTGTCATCGGAATATATTTTTGATCAAAAACTTTATATGGTTTTTTTGTGTTTTTATTAATTGGTTCAACTTTTGGAATAGCATTCTTAATATTTTCGAGTTGTATATCTATTACTTCATGTGGACCATCGTCTTGGTAATAGGCCCCTTTGTTATCTGAAGAGATTTTTACTGAGGAGCAAGAGTTTAATAAGATAAAAATAAGTACAAATAAAATTCTCATAACTAATCGGCAATCAATGTTTTGTTATAGTTTAATGAATTGATTAAGGCAAACATAACAAGGTATATAAATAGAGATGATCCACCGTAACTGATCAACGGCAAAGGAATTCCAACAATTGGAAAAAGACCCGAGACCATGGCAATATTTATTAAAAAACATAAAATAAAAATCATAACATAGGTCATTGCAAGTAATCGGTGGGAGTGGGAGTGAAGATTAATGGAAATGATTACTAATTTATAGATAAATAAAAGGAATATTAAGAAAAAAATGATATTTCCTAAAAATCCATAGTTTTCAGATAATACGGCAAAAATAAAATCAGTATGCGTTTCTGGTAGAAATAAGAGGTCATGCTGGCTAGAGAATTCAGAACTTTTTCCAATCAAGCCGCCAGAGCCGATAGCTATTGATGATTGAATTGCATGGTAGCCCCCATCAAGTGGATTGCTGAATGGGTCAATAAGATTTAATATTCTTCCCTTTTGATAATCTTTAAGGATATTTAACCATGTATAGGGTAAAAGTATTAAAAAACCTAAAATTCCGATTAATATCTTTTTTAAACTTAGCCCATTTAGAAAAATAATAATCAATCCTGAAGATAGAATAATTAGCCCAGAGCCAAGATCAGGTTGTTTCAAAATAATATAAAATGGCATTAAACTAATACAAAGAAATACTAATTCGGTTAAAGTTTGTGATCTATTTTTAAAATAATCGATGAGTGAAACAAGAAAAATTGGTAATGTCAGTTTCAAAATTTCTGAAGATTGGAATTTAAATACCCCAAAATCTAACCAGCGTTTGGATCCATTAATCTCAGTTCCAAATAAAGCGGTGAAAAGTAAAAGTAGAATCGACAATACATAAATGATTAACGAATACCTAAATAAAAATCTTATATTTAAAATACTAATCAGCATAAATATCATAAGGCCAGCAAAAATAAAAAGAAGTTGCTTTAAAAAGAAAGTAGAGTTAAACCCCACAGCCTGCCCTATTAAATTTAAACTAAAAAGTAGGATGATTAATAGAAGGATAAATAATTGCTTATCTGTTCTGGAAAATAAAAAGGTGAATAAATTTGTCATTTTATTGTTTCAAAATAGAAATCAATCATTTTTTTTGCAATTGGAGCAGCAATTGTACTCCCGTGGCCTCCATTTTCAATAATAACAGCAATTGATACTTGAGGGTTGTCATGTGGGGCATAGCCGATGAATAGGGAATGATCTTTGAGGTGGTCGGCAATATTATCCTCATCATAAGTTTGGCTTTTCAAAGAAAAAACTTGAGCTGTTCCAGTTTTTCCGGCAATTTTATTTTTATTGTTATTGGCAATAGATCTAAATGTTCCGTTTGAGCTGGTCACTTCCTGCATACCTCTTTTTACTATTTCAATATATTTTTCATCTGTAATTTTTTCATCACTCAAAGGCACATCAGAAAATTTATCTTTTATTAGACTCAACGGAGGCATTTGCTTATTATTCAAGAGTATATTTAAACCATGAACAAGTTGAGCTGGCGAGCTTAAAAAGTCTCCTTGTCCAATTGAGGTATTGATGGTTTCATAAGCATTCCACTTTTTTTTATGATGTTTAAATTTCCATTCTGGTGACGGAAGGATTCCACTTTTCTCAGTGGGTAAGTTGATTCCTGTTTTTTGACCAAAAGAAAATTTTCTCAAACTGTTATCCATTTTTTCAATACCTAATCGGTAAGCTAAATCATAAAAATAAACATCACAAGATTCGGCAATTGCGGTAATGACATTGACATTACCATGTCCTTCCTTTTTCCAGTCCATGAATATTTTCTTTGTTTTAGGCAGTTGGTAAAAACCAGGATCATTGATTGAATAATCTTTGTTAATTACGTTGTTCTCAAGTCCAGCTATGGAAAGAAACGGTTTTATTGTAGATCCAGGTGGATAAACTGCGTTGGTTACCCGATCCAGCATAGGTTTGTTAGGATCTGTATTTAATTTATCCCAGTCCGCAAAACTTATGCCATTAACAAAAAGGTTCGGATCAAAGCTGGGGTTGCTTTGATAGGCCAAAACTTCATTATTCGAAATGTTTGTCATGATCATTGATCCCTTATAGTTTTTTAGGAGTTCATGTGATTGTTTTTGAAGATTAAGGTCGATTGATAAGATTAAATCTTGTCCATCTAAAGCTTTTTTATTTTCAATTTCAGCAATAAATGAATTGTTGGCATTGACTCTAATTTTTTTAAAACCAGACTTTCCTCGTAAGCTATTTTCAAATGAATTTTCTATGCCTTGCTTGCCAATATGTGTCATTCCAAAATAGTCATCTAACATCTCAGGATCATTTTCTATCTTTTCAAGATCTTTCTTAGATATTCGATTAATATAGCCAATTAAATGGGCATTCTCTATACCATATTTGTAGCTTCTTAAAAATTCTTCTTTTAAGGTCACATCAGGGAATAAAAATTTTTTTGATACAAAAAAAGTTAATTCCTCATTATTAATATTTATTTTAAGTGGAATTTTTCTGAGAAATTTTCGCTCGGATCGCATTTTAAAAAATAGATCTCTTTCATGCTCAGATATAGAAAGTATTTTTGATAACTCTCCAATGATTGAATAGAGTTCTTCTGTCGATTTATTTTCAATATCAATTTCTAAATTATAAGTGAGTATATTTTCTGCTAGGATATAATCGTTTCTATCAAAAATGAGACCTCTCAGAGGTTTTATTGGTTCGATTCTCTCAGAATTTGATTTCGATCTTTCAAGATAAAAATCATTTTTATAAATTTGTAACCAAAATAATCGAATGGTAATTAAAAGAAGAAATAAAAATAAAATTACAAGAAGGATATTAAATCTTCGAACGAGTATGAATCGATTATTCAGCATACCTAATTAAAATCATAAGATAAATAAAACTGATAGCGCTATTAATGATGAAATAGAAAATAAAATTTTGGCTTAAAGGATGAATAAGCAAAAAAATAAACTGTGCCAGGAAAATCAATAAAAGAAAATAATAATTCGTTTGTTTTTTCTTTATGGAAATGAACTTTTTTAGTGCTAAATCAAATAAAACCAAGCTTAAAAAAATTAAATTGCACGTACCAAAATTAAAATTAAAAAAACCATCAAATAAAAAGCCGCTAATTAATATACAGAGAAATTTAAATCCATCGTTGGAGACAAAAAAGCAATAAATAAAAAAAGAAATAATCAAACTAATTGTGGGGTATAAAATATCAAAGAGGCTTACCAATAAGGTAAGAACAGCACTAAGAGCAAAGAGCTTTATCTGAAAAAATTTAACCATATTATTTAACGATCACCAGAAACCTTTCTTTGTAAGGATTTGAAGATGGTTCAATGACAAGTTTATAAAAATCATTCAATTCAGTATTAAGTAACTTTTTAACTTTACCTATTCTCAAGCCTTTGGGGATATTCAAATTATCACCAGTAGTAAATACTTCATCACCCAGGTTAATTTTATTGGTTTTGTTGAAATAATTTATGATGAGATTTTTTCCATCACCTTTGATGAGTGATTGATAAATTATTTTTCCTGATTTGATATAACCAGTCAGATATAGTTGATTGGATAATATTGTTCTAATTACAGAGCTGGCATTGTTTACTTGGATAACCTGTCCAACAATTCCTGATTTATCTACAACAATTTGTCCAATGTATACTCCATCTATTTCTCCTTTGTCGACCAAAAAATGATGATTTTGACCTTGATAATTTAAATTTAAAATTTGAGTTACAATGGAGTCCTTAAAATATTTTTTTTGGATATTCAATTTATTATTTAATTCATGGTTCTCTGACTCAATATCAGCCATTTGCATGACATAGGCTTTTAACTCAGCATTTTCTTTTTGAAGATTTTCATTTTCACTCAGAAGATTTTGTTTAGAAGCAAAGTAGTTCGATACGTCATTAATCAAATTTTTTCCATATTCAAAAATTAAACTAATTGATTGAGGAGCTAATTGAAGTGATATTTTAATCGGATTGAGGAATCTATTGTCTTGATTACTCGAGTAAATTGAATAATTTATGATTAAAAGAATAATTAATAGATTTAAATTTACTTCATGCTTTGAGAAAAGGAATTTATTTTTTCTTTTTTTTGAAGATAAAAACATTAATCATTTGCAAACGCAGTTTTAAATTCATCTAGAGAATCAAGAGCCATCCCACAACCATTTACAACACACATTAATGGTTCTTCAGCCACAAGTACAGGGATCCCAGTTTCTTCAAATAATAATCGATCCAAGTTTTTCAGTAAGGCTCCACCACCAGTGAGAACCATACCGTTTTCAGCAATATCTGCACCTAGTTCTGGAGGAGTTTTTTCAAGAGCACTTTTAGCTGCACTAATTATTGCATTTAATGGCTCCGCGAGTGCTTCGAGAATTTCATTGCTACTGATAATAATTTTTCTAGGTAGCCCTTCTGACATACTTCTTCCTGTCACTTCCATTTCTAAAATTTCATTTAACGGGAACGCGCTACCAATTTGTTTTTTTATTTTTTCTGCAGTGGGTTCAGAAATCATCATGCCATAGTTTCGTCGCATATAATCAATAATGGCTTGGTCAATTTTATCACCTCCCACTCTCTCAGATTCGGCATATACAATTCCACCCAATGAGGTAATCCCAACTTCAGTGGTTCCTCCACCGATATCAATGACCATAGATCCTGTTGGGTCATTGACTGGAAGACCAGCTCCAATAGCAGCCGCCATAGGTTCTTCAATTAGGTAAACCTGTTTGGCTCCAGCACGTTCGGCAGATTCACGAATTGCTCTTCGTTCAACCTGGGTAGCCCCATATGGAACACAGATAACAATTCTTGGATTGGGTGAAAACCAGCTTTTGGAAGTAACGGTATTGATGAAATATTTAATCATTTCTTCCGTGACGTTAAAGTCAGCTATGACGCCATCTTTCATAGGCCTGATTGCAGTAATATTTTGTGGCGAACGACCCAGCATAGTTTTTGCTTTAGCACCAACTGCAAGAATATCTGTTTTAGGTTGAGATCCAGTAGGACCAGCTTGATATCTCATAGCAACAACTGATGGCTCATTTAAAACGATTCCTCTTCCTTTGACATAAATTAATGTATTAGCTGTACCAAGATCGATAGCCATATCTTGTTCAGAAAAGAGGTTTTTTAAAAAATTATTCATGATTAAATTATGTATTACAAACTCTTTATGAATGCTTCTGTCCATGTATAATACTGCATTTTGAACATTATATCCTTATATTTATGGCCCTAACAGACAAAGATATTAAAAAACTAAGTCATTTAGCAAAAATTAATATTGATTCTAAAGATGAAGAAATAGTACTTTCGAAATTAGAAGGAATTATCAAGCTGATTGACTCCATGCAGAAAGTTAACACCGTTAACATTGACCCCATGTCACACGCCCTAGATATTACTCAGCCACTCAGAGAAGATGTGGTCACAGAAAAAAATCAAAAAAATGATTTCTTAAAGCTAGGCCCTGAATCTAATGAAGACCATTTTATAGTTCCTCGGGTAGTTGAGTAAAGTTATGAAGAATCTATCTTTAAAAGAATTAAATTTGGGGCTTTCAAGTAAAAAATTTTCAAGCGAGGAGCTTACCAAGTTTTTTTTAAATGAAATAAAAATATCTAATCCTAAAATTAATGCTTTTATTACCGTTGATGAAGAGAAAAGTCTTCAGCAAGCTCGCGATGCTGACAAGAGAATTAGTCAAAATAATATAAATGAATTGACGGGAATACCAATTGCACAAAAAGATATTTTTTGTGCCAAAGGCTGGAAGACAACCTGTGGCTCCAAAATGCTTGATAATTTTTATTCACCATATGATTCCAAAGTGATCGAGTTATTCAACCAAAGCGGTGCAGTCAATCTTGGTAAAACTAACATGGATGAATTTGCTATGGGATCGTCAAATGAAACTTCTTACTATGGTGAAGTTAGGAATCCATGGAATTTGGACTATGTCCCAGGAGGAAGTTCTGGAGGAAGTGCAGCTGCTGTAGCTTCTGGTATGGCACCGGCTTCAACAGCAACTGACACGGGTGGATCAATTCGACAGCCATCATCTTTGTGTGGCCTTACAGGTTTAAAACCGACCTATGGTTTAGTATCTCGTTTTGGGATGATTGCCTTTGCATCCAGTCTTGATCAAGCTGGCCCAATTGCAAAATCTGCTGAAGATTGTGCTTTAATGCTGAAAGTCATGGCAGCCCATGACACAAGAGACTCGACTTCAATAAAACAAAATATTCCTGATTATCAAAAAAGTCTTGATCATCCAATTAAAGGGAAAACAATTGGTTTACCAAAAGAGTTCTTTAATGATGATTTAAATCAAGAAGTGAAGATTGTATTAGAGCAAGTTATCGATTCCTATCAGAAAATGGGGGTTAACTTCAAGGAGATTTCACTAGCTAATTCTCATCTCTCAATACCTGTTTATTATGTGATTGCACCAGCAGAAGCTTCAAGTAACCTATCCAGATATGACGGAGTTAAGTTTGGATACAGAGCGAAAGAGTTTAAAGATCTTGAAGAAATGTATTTAAAAACTAGAGAGCAGGGATTTGGAGAAGAAGTTAAGAGACGAATTTTAGTGGGCACCTATGTTCTCAGTGCCGGATATTACGACGCTTATTATTTAAAAGCACAAAAAATTAGAAGACTAATAGCTCATGATTTTAAAAATGCCTTTAAAGAATGTGATTTAATTTTGGCTCCGTCCTGCCCATCAACAGCTTTTAAAATTGGTGACAAAACAGAAGATCCTGTCTCAATGTATATGCAGGATATGTACACAATTTCAACAAATCTAGCCGGACTTCCTGCGATTAGTTCTCCTGCAGGGTTTATAAACAAGATGCCGGTTGGTTTTCAGCTGATTGGAAACTATTTTGATGAGGCCACGATATTAAACTTTACACATCAATATCAGCAGATAACTGATTGGCATCAAAAAACTCCAGGGACTGATATATGAGCTGGGATATTGTAATAGGTATAGAAACTCACGTTCAGTTAACCACCCAGACAAAAATCTTTTCTGGCGCCTCTACATCTTATGGTATGCCAGCTAATGAAAATGCTTGTTTAGTCAGCCTTGCCTATCCCGGAACACTTCCGGTACTAAATAAAGAAGCTGTCAAAAAAGCTATTAAGTTTGGTTTGGCCGTGAATGCTGATATCGCTGAGCATTCTGTATTTGCTAGAAAAAATTATTTTTATCCTGACCTTCCTAAAGGTTACCAAATTAGTCAATTTGAATTACCTGTCGTGAACAATGGTTTTTTAACAATTGGTGATAATAAAAAAATTAGAATTCTGCGTGCTCATCTAGAGGAGGATGCCGGTAAGTCCGTCCATGGAATCTTAAATAATCAAACAGGTATCGATTTAAATCGTGCAGGGACTCCCTTACTCGAAATTGTGACTGAGCCTGATATGAACTCCGCTCAAGAGGCAATTGCCTATGCAAAAAAATTACACAATCTGGTCCAATGGATCGGAGTTTGCGATGGAAATATGCAAGAGGGCAGTTTCAGATGTGACGTCAATGTTTCTGTTAAGCCGAGTGGTTCTGAGAAGCTCGGCACACGTAGGGAGATTAAAAATTTAAATTCATTTAGAAATATGGAGCAAGCAATCAATTTTGAAGTGAATTGGCAAATTGAACAACTTGAGGATGGAAATGAAATAGTTCAATCCACGGTTTTATTCAATCCTGACACCGGTGAAACTAGAGCAATGAGATCTAAGGAAGAGGCTAATGACTATCGTTACTTCCCTGATCCAGATTTACTTCCTCTAAAAATCACTCAAGAAGATATTGATGATATTAGATCCACTTTGGGCGAACTTCCTGAGGTGTCAATTAAAAGGTTAGTAGAGGATTTTAAATTAAATGATGCAGATGCTTCAATCATCACCTCCAATAAGAAAACTTATGAATTCTTTCAATCATTGATTTCTGAAGGACTAGATCCAAAAATTACAGCGAATTGGATTGTGGTAAATTTATTTGCAAAATTGAATGATAATGAATTAAGCATCAATGAGTCCACAATCAATAAAGATCAGTTTGTGTTGCTTATTCGTCGAATAATGGACAAGACTATTTCAAATAATGCAGCGAAGAAAATTTTTGATCTGCTTTGGGATGATCCAAAGGTTGAAGTTGATCAATCTATTGAATCTCTCGGTCTTAAACAAGTTAGTGACTCATCAGCGATTCTCCCTTTAGTGCAGGAGGTTATTGCACATAATCAAGCCATGGTTGAACAATTCAAATCTGGTAAAGACAAGGCCTTTAATGCGCTTGTTGGACAGGTAATGAAATTATCCAAAGGGAAGGCAAACCCAGGACAGGTTAGTGAACTTCTAAAGGATGAGCTGAATAAAGTTTAGGCTCCATAAACACTTCGGTAATTTTCAATTTTTTCTAAATATTGATTCAACTCCGCATTTTTCTTAATGAAATCTATAACATCATCAAGATTTATCAAAGGAAATACATCAATATTGAAATCATTTTTAACCTCTTGAATTGCACTTTCATGCCCTTGTCCTTTTTCTTGGCGGTCAATAGCCACGATAATTGCTTTTGGGTTCCCTCCGTGTGCTTTAACTATATTTATTGATTCACGAATAGCAGTACCAGCAGAAATAACATCATCAATAATGACCACATCACCCTGAATTGGATGCCCAATAATTTGACCTCCCTCACCATGATCTTTTACTTCTTTTCTATTAAAAGCAAAGTTTATCTTTGCATCTCCAAACGCTATTGCTGTTGCACTGACTATCGATATTCCTTTGTATGCTGGACCGAATAATAAATCAAAAGTAATATTATTTTTTTTAATGAGATCCCTATAAAACTCTCCTAATTCTTTCAAATCCTTACCGTTATTGATAAGACCCATATTAAAGAAATAAGGAGAAATTCTTCCTGCTTTTGTTTTAAATTCTCCAAATTTAAGTATCTGATTTGAAATGGTAAAATTGATAAATTGTTCAGAAAGTGTATTCATGTATGAGAGTTATAACAATTAATTTAAATGGTATCAGATCTGCTTCAAGAAAGGGATTTTTTGAATGGATGCGATTACAAGATGCTGATTTTATTTGCATTCAAGAACTTAAGGCTCAAGAGAAAGATATGACCGAAGACATGCTCAATATTAATGGGTATGCTGGGTATTTTTCATATGCTGAGAAGCCTGGATATAGTGGTGTCGGCATCTATACAAAAATTAAACCAAAAAAAATAATTTCCAAATTAATTTTTGACACTGTTGATGATGAAGGACGATATATTGAATTAATTTATGATGATGTATCCATAATTTCTTCATATTTTCCATCCGGTTCAAGTGGCGATATTCGTCAGGAAATAAAATTTGATTTTCTTAAATTTATGACTGAATTTTTAAATTTGAAAACTCAAAAAAAAGAAAAAATTATTCTATGTGGTGATTTAAATATTGCTCACAAAGAGATCGATTTAAAAAATCATAAAGGCAATAAAAAGAATTCTGGGTTTTTACCTGAAGAAAGGGCATGGATAACTTATTTAATAGAGGAAATAGGTTGGAAAGATACCTATCGAAATGTTTATCCTAATGAAGAAGAGTTGGCTTATACATGGTGGAGCAACAGGGGTCAGGCCTGGTCAAATAATGTTGGATGGAGGATTGATTATCAAATGACATCACCTAGCTTTACCTACAAGATAAAAGATGCTGTTGTTTACAAGAAGGAACGATTTAGTGATCATTCCCCATTGATAGTTGATTATGATTTTAATTTATAAGGAGCAACTTTTAGAAGTAATAACATTCCAGGGATGGCCAGCATAAAACACAAATAAAAGAAATTTGTCCACCCTAGTGATTCCACTATAAAGCCTGTTGAAGCATTGGTGATGGATCTTGGGATAGACGCAAGGCTTGTAAACAAAGCAAATTGAGTTGCCGTATATCTAGGGTCAGTCTGTTTGGATATAAAAGCAATTAATGCTGTTGTACCTAAACCCATTGCAAAAGATTCTAAACCGACTGTAATGCCTAATAAAATTAGGTTATGCCCGACCATTGATAAGACAATAAATGGAATGATTGTAACAAGCTGGAGGAAACCAAAAATCCAAAGCGCCTTATTAATACCAATTTTGATCATCCAAATCCCACCAAGAAAGCCACCAATCACACTTGCCCAAAGTCCTGCATTTTTTGCAATAATTCCTATCTCGGTCATCGAAAAATTGAGATCAATGTAAAATGGAGTAACTAATGCTGTCGCCATACTATCACCCAGCTTGTATAAAAATATGAATAATAAAATATACAAAGCATTTTCCCTGCCATTCTTTTTGAAAAAAGAAATAAAAGGTTGAATCACAGAATCTTTAAGATTTTTTGGTTGAATATATTGTGTGTCAGGTTCTTTGACTGCTAAGGTCATCCCAATTCCAACCAACATAAATAGGGAAGTAATTAGGAAAACATTTTGCCATGAGATCATATCTGCAAGAATAAGTGACAGAGATCCTGGGATTAAACTAGAAATTTTATAAGCATTCACATGAATTGCATTTCCTATACCGAGTTCAGTATCATCCAGAATTTCTCTTCTGTAAGCATCAATAACGACATCATGACTTGCGCTAAAGATTGCAATTAAAAATGAAATTAAAGCGATTGTTTTTAAATTTATCGCTGCATTGAAAAAACCAAGTGATGCTATTGATAAAAGTAATAAAATTTGGAAAACAATTAGCCATCCCCGCCGCCGGCCCATTAAAATTCTATATCGATCAAATATTGGAGCCCATATAAACTTCCAGGTAAAAGGTAGCTGAATTAGAGAAAATAATCCGATAACTTTTAAGTCAATATTTTCAATTCTTAACCAAGCGGGTATTAAGCTAATTAAGATAAAAAGGGGTAGGCCAGAAGAAAAACCAGTCAGGCAACATATGCCCATTTTTTTATTAAGAAGAACTTTTAGGTATTTATTCATTGGCTATTTGCTTAATTTAAAAATACCAATTGACCCTCTTAAGTTAGAAAAATATTTGATTGGTTGATTTTTAGTAAGAAATAACTGATCTTCAATAATTAAACGTTTTTTTTCGCATAAATCGTAAAAGTCTTCCACTGTACATAAATGAATATTGGGAGTGTTATACCACTCATGAGGCAAATCTGATGATTTTGGCATTTTGCCATTTAGAATTTGCAACCTATTTTTCCAATAACCGAAATTAGGAAATGAAACAATGATGTTTTTTGCAACTCTTTTCATTTCATCCATAATCTTTTCAATATTGACCATGGCTTGTAGGGTCTGCGATAAAATAACTGTATCGAAAAATTGATTATCAAACACAGATAAACCATCCTCAAGATTCATTTGGATAATGTTTATTTTATTTTTAATTCCTTTTTCAATATTTTCTGGAGTGATTTCGATGCCATAGCCAGAAGTCATTTTTTCTGCTTGTAAATATTTCAATAAAGCTCCATCTGCACAACCCAAATCTAATACTTTACTATTAGGCTCTATCCACTCAGAAATTTTAATAAAATCGAGTCTATTCATATTATGACCTTAGATAGTTCCTCACAGTATTATGATAATGTTCACTTTCTAACAAGAATGCATCATGGCCTGTTTCAGCTTCAACCTCTGCGTATGTGACATTGATATTATTATCTAAGAGAGCTTTTACAATTTCTTTAGATCGTGATGGAGGAAATCTCCAGTCACTTGAAAATGAAATAATCAAATATTTAGATTTTATTTTTGCAAACACTTTTGATAATTTATTTTTGAAATTTTTTTCGAGGTCAAAATAATCAAGCGCCTTAGTCATTCGCAGATAGGTATTTGCATCAAAAGTCATTGCAAATTTATCGCCCTGATAGTTTAAGTAGGATTCTATTTCATAATTTTGTTGAAAATTATAGTTATATTTCCCTTGAATTAATTTTCTTCCAAATTTTTTGTCCATTGAATCATTTGACAGATAGGTGATGTGACCAAGCATCCTAGCTATTCGAAGCCCCTTTTTTGGTTTTGTTTTTTGTTGATAAAAATTACCCTTATAAAATTCATCATCTTGAAGAATGGCTTGTCTTGCAACCTCATTGAATGCAATATTTTGTGCTGTAAGGCTTGGAGCTGCAGCAATACATAATATTTTTTCAATTGCATCAGGAAAGTCAATGGACCACTGCATAGCCTGCATTCCACCTAAACTTCCTCCTACAATTGCATATAGTTTTTCAATACCTAAACTATTAATTAATTTTTTTTGAGAGGCAACCCAATCCTTCACCGTTAAAATAGGAAATGAAGATCCCCACACTTTTTTTGTTTTTGGATTTATTGATTTTGCAGAAGTAGAGCCATCGTTACCGCCAAGATTATTAATACCAATAACAAAATATTTATTTGTGTCTATGGGCTTGGCTGGGCCAACCATGTTGTTCCACCACCCTGAATATTTATCATTTTTATGATACTTACCTGCTATGTGGTGATTCCCTGATAGGGCATGAGGAATAAAGATAGCATTTGTTTTATTATTATTTAATTTACCATAGGTCTCATAAATTAATTCAAATTCACTGAGTTTATTGCCACAAACCAGTGCTAATTCATCCTTACAATGAAATATTTTTGACTCTACAATACCAACCGATTTACCCAATTTAAGAAAATAGCCCTTTAGTGATTCTGTAATGACCTAATAAGTCTTTATATGACTCTACTTGATTAAAATTATACCTATTAAAAATATCTTGTACTTCATCTTTTTGATTATAACCATGTTCAATGATAATTAAACCTTGTCTATTTAAATAGTGAGTACTGTTTTTGATAATTTTATGAATATCAGCAAGTCCATGATTTCTCGATACTAATGCTCGCCTAGGTTCAAAGTGAAGTTCATTTAAATGTGGATCTTTATAAGAGATATAGGGTGGATTAGAAATAATGAGATCAAATTTTATGTTGGGAATATTTTCAAACCAGTTACTCAAATAAACGTTGGCCTCTATGTCAAATTTTTTTAGATTTTTTTTAATACAATGAACGCAACGTATTGAAATATCACTTAAATGAAGATTAACTTTGTTTTTTGTTTCTAATTTAGCTGAAATGCCAATTGATCCACTGCCAGCACCCAAATCTAAAAGCTCGACATTATCTTTTAAGATATTTTTTTCTTTCAATATATCAATAATTAATTCTGTTTCAGGTCTGGGAATTAAAATCGATGAATTAATATAAAAAGCTCGCCCATAAAAACTCCATTCTTTAAAAATATAGGCGAGGGGTTTTCCTGTTACCCTAATACTGACAAATTTTTTAATTTTTTCGTATTCAGCTTTGTTTATTGTTTTTTTTAAAACCAATTGAGAGTTATTTATTTTCAGGACAAAAAGTAAAATTTGATTTAATTCTAAAGATATTTCTCTAGATGAAGCTTTTAAATTATCCGATAATAATTTTGTACACTCTTGTTTTGTTTGACTAAGATTGATTGAAGTCATTTCTCATTTTCTTCAGCCAGAAGTGATGCTTGGTGCTCAAGAGAAAGAGCATTGATCATTTCTTCAAGATCACCGTCCATAATAAAATCTATCTTATAGAGAGTTAAATTAATACGATGATCAGTAATTCTTCCTTGAGGAAAATTGTATGTTCTAATTCTCTCACTTCTATCCCCGCTGCCGATCAAACTTTTCCTTTCACTCGCCCGTTGGGATTGCTGAGCTTGAATTTGATTATCTTTTATTTTTGCTGCAAGAATACTCATCGCTTGTGCTTTATTTCTATGTTGTGAGCGATCATCCTGACATTCAACTACAATTCCAGTTGGCTCGTGAGTAATTCTAACTGCAGAATCAGTTTTGTTAATATGTTGTCCACCTGCGCCAGATGCACGATATGTGTCTATTCTGATATCTGCAGGATTGATATCTACATCTTCAATTTCATCTGCCTCAGGCAATACAGCAACAGTACATGCGGAAGTATGAATTCTTCCTTGTGTTTCTGTGTCAGGAACTCGTTGCACACGATGCCCCCCAGATTCAAATTTTAGCTTTGAGTAAGCTCCGTCACCGTTGATCTTTGCAATAATTTCTTTATAACCTCCAAGCCCGCTTTCATTTGATGAAATAACTTCAACATTCCAATTATTTCTTTCCGCATATCGCGTGTACATTCGGTAAAGATCCGCAGCAAATAAGGCAGATTCATCTCCGCCAGTGCCAGCCCTAATTTCTAAGAAGATGTTTTTATCATCATTCGGATCTTTAGGTATCAAAAGTGTTTGTAATTTTGATTCAAAATTTATGATCTCATCTTTACTGTTATCAATTTCCTCTTGAGCAAATTCTCTCATCTCAGGGTCGGATAACATTTCTTTTGCCTCCTCAATATTTTGGGTGAGTTTTTTATAACCCGAATAAGTTTCGATAATAGGAGTTAGATCAGCATGTTCTTTTGAGATTTTTTTGAATAAATCTAAGTCAGAAGTGATTCCTTCCGAGCTCAATTTATTATTTAATTCTTCATATTTTAGGATTAAATTTTCTAATTTATTTTTCATTGAGTCTTTCATTACTTAATCCTTTAACTTATATATTTGTTTAATTAGCTTGGCGTTATTTTTATCTTCATTAATAGATTTTGTTGGAAAATGAAGTAACTTTTTAGTAAGGTTCCTAGCAAGTTTTTCACATACCTCTGTTGGATCAATACCCTTTTGAATATCCTTGATTGCTTTTTCAAGCTCTTTAGATTTTGTATCATCAAAAAGATTTTTTAGTGAAATAGTAAGAGGAACATTTTTTGTGTTTTGATTAATAAGATAATCATTTAAAAGTTTATCAAGAAGCCTAAAGGCTTTTTCAAGTTCTTGTGTGCGAAGGTCCATACCTTCTTGGGCCAACAACGCCAAATCATCTAAGTTGTATAAAAAGGTATCATCAAGGTTTTCTATTTCTTTTTCAATATCTGCTGGGACAGCCAGGTCGACAAAAAACATGGGTTTATGTTTTCTGATCTTGATAGCCTCTTCGATCATGCCAAGTCCTATAATAGGCAACTGACTGCCAGTACATGACACTACAACATCATATTGATGAATGATTTTTTCAATGTCACTGATTAAACATGAATCCCCATTAATTTTTTTTGCTAGCTTGGATGCCTTATCTATTGTCCTGTTAGCTATTGTTGATTTTTTTGGGGAATATTTCGCAAAGTATTTTGCACTTAATTCATTCATTTCTCCTGCGCCAATGAATAAAACATTAAGGTCACTGATGGCCCCAAAAATTTTTGTAATCAGTCTAACGGCAGCGGATGCAATGGTGGTTGAATTGGTGCCTATTTGGGTCTTTGAACGAATTATCTTTGATAACTCAAACACTTTGCTAAAAAAAGGTATTAAATTGTTATCTAGTAAATTGCCATTTTCAGAAATACGATAAGCTTGCTTCACCTGACCAAGGATTTGAGGTTCCCCAATGATCATACTATCCAGACCGGCTCCAACCGATATGGCATGTCGAAGTGCTGCCGATCCATTTAAAAAATAACAATGATCATTAATTTCTTTTATTTTTACGTTGTGATGTTTGCACAGCCATTCTCGTAAAACTTTATCATTTGACACGGATGAATATATTTCTGTTCTATTGCAAGTTGATAAAATCACCACTCCAGTTTTCAAATTAGCTTTGAATTCATTTAATGATTTTGTTAAGGAATCTTGATTAAAAACAAATTTATCTCTTAGCGAGGCAGGAGCAGATTTATGATTAATGCCAAGGACAGTTACTTTCATGTAGATCGTCGCGAAATTTGTTTACGTTGTTACTAATATTATGTAAAAGCAGTTAAAATACTCATTTTACATGACTAATTAGATATTAAGGATTAAAAGTATGAGTAAAGACTTTAGGATTGCGCCAAGTATTTTGTCTGCCGACTTTGCAAAATTAGGACAAGAGGTCAGTGATGTAATTACCTCAGGCGCTGATATCGTTCATTTCGATGTAATGGATAACCACTATGTTCCCAATTTAACAATTGGTCCATTGGTATGTGAAGCAATTCGGCCTGTCACAGATGCGATTATTGATGTTCATTTAATGATTGAGCCGGTGGATAGAATTATTCCAGATTTTGCTAAAGCAGGTGCAAATATCATTACCTTTCATCCTGAAGCTTCAAATCATATCGATAGAAGTTTATCTTTAGTTCGTGATCAAGGTTGTAAATCTGGATTAGTTTTTAACCCAGCAACACCACTTGACTACTTAGACTATGTCATGGATAAAGTTGACATGGTGTTATTGATGTCAGTCAACCCCGGTTTTGGAGGTCAAAAATTTCTTCCTTCTGCCTTAGAAAAATTAAAAGTAGCAAGAAAAAAAATTGATGCTTATACGCAAGAGACAGGAAGAGAGATTTGGTTAGAAATTGATGGTGGGGTTAATGCCAATAATATTGCTGATATTGCAAGAGCAGGGGCTGATACCTTTGTTGCAGGATCAGCGGTTTTTGGTGCAGCTAATGATAACGACCCAAATCGATACAATACGATTATTAAACAATTAAGAGACTCATTAGCCAGTGCTTAAAAAATATGACCGCTGGAATATTAAATAAAAAATTAAAAGCTATTCTCATTGACCTTGATGGAACTATGTTTGACACTGCTCCAGAAATCGCTATGGCAATGAATCACACTTTACAGGCTTTAAATTTTAAAACTCTCTCGTTTAATACAATCAGGCAGTTTATTGGTAAAGGGGTTGATAATTTAGTTGATCAATCATTACTGGCATCAAATGAAAAAGGACATAAAGAAAAAAATAAGGCTTTAATGTTGTTTAATGATTTTTATAAAAAGATTGCAAAACAAAGCAAGCCTTATGATGATGTTGAAAGCACTCTTCAATTTTTACAAGATAAACAAATTAAATTAGCTTGTGTAACTAATAAGCCATCGTGTCATACATATTTAATTTTAGAAGAATCAGACTTTGAAAAATTTTTTGATTGTATAATTTGCGGCGATGAGATGAAATTTAAGAAACCTCATCAATTTTCAATCGATTTTGTGAGAAAAAAATTAGCTGTTACAGAGATGGAAACTTTAATGGTTGGTGATTCGAGTAATGATATTAGGGCTGCAAATAATGCAGGGGTAAGTGTGGCAACTGTTCCATATGGTTATCAATATGAAGAGCCAATAGAAAACTTCCCTGTAAGTTATGCGCTTCAACAATTTAGTGATCTTAAGCATTTAGTTCATTAACAAATGGAAATTAATCTATCCAAAGAGCAGTTTTCAATTTACCAGTCCCAGGGGTATAACAGAATCCCTCTTGTGAAAACTTGCTATGCTGACCTTGAAACTCCTCTATCTATATATCTTAAAGTTGCTAATAGCCCATACTCATATTTGCTTGAATCGGTGGAAGGCGGAGAAAATTTTGGGCGATATTCAATCATTGGCATGCCAGCAAAAAAATTAATCCAAGTTCGACAAAAAACTGTTGAAGTAATTGAGAGCGGAAAAACAATTTTTACTGAAAATAATTCAGATCCACTTGGATTCATTGATCAATTCTTGGCCAACTATAAGACACCTAAAGATTTAGACCTCCCGCGTTTCTCAGGAGGTTTGGCTGGATATTTTGGCTATGAAACCATTCACTATATTGAGCCAAAGCTCATCAAAGAATTCATAAAAGATCATTTAGATTTACCTGATATTCACTTAATGGAATCTGATGAGGTTATTGTGTTTGATAATTTGACGGGGAAATTATCCATAGTTGTTTATGCGAACGATGATTTATCTTCCTATGATCATGCTATCAGCAGACTAACGAATATTGAGTTGATGATTGAATCGCAACTTAAAAATGAAGATGCTCAATCGAAAAAGAAAGTTGATGATGTTAAAGCAGAATCTGAATTTGGTGAGAAGAATTTTCATCAAGCGGTGGATAAAATAAAAGAATACATCGTCGAAGGTGATGTAATGCAAGTTGTTTTATCTCAAAGGGTGGTAAAAAAATTTCAGCTTCCCGCAATTTCTCTTTACAGAGTGTTAAGAAGTATTAACCCATCTCCCTATATGTTTTTTTATCACTTTGATGATTACTTCATTGTTGGTGCTTCACCAGAAATTTTGGTTCGTTTAGAAAATGACACTGTTACAGTACGTCCAATTGCAGGTACTAGGCCAAGAGGAGAGAATAGTCAGCTTGATAAAGATTTAGAAAAAGATTTATTAAATGATCCTAAGGAGATTGCTGAGCATATTCAGCTGATGGACTTAGGAAGGAATGATATTGGTCGTGTTTCTCAACCAGGCAGTGTTGTAGTAACTGATAAAATGACAATAGAAAGATACTCACATGTGATGCATATCGTATCGAATGTGGAGGGATCAATTCAAGAAAATTTATCACCCATGGATGTGTTGAAAGCTACTTTCCCAGCCGGAACAGTGAGTGGGGCCCCAAAAGTTCGCGCTATGGAAATAATCAATGAACTCGAATCAACCAAACGTGGAGTTTATGCAGGCGCTGTTGGCTACATTGGATATGACGGTACGTTAGATGTCGCGATTGCTATAAGAACTGGTGTAATCAAATCAGGAAAGCTATTTGTACAAGCTGGGGCAGGTGTGGTTGCTGATTCAATAGCAAAAAATGAGTGGGATGAAACTAATAATAAGGCAAAAGCTGTTTTGCGAGCTGCTGAAATAGCAGAGAAGGATTTCGGATAATGTTATTGATGCTTGATAATTACGATTCTTTTACATATAACTTGGTACAGTATTTTGCTGAACTTGGTCAAGATGTAAAGGTATTCCGTAATGATAAGATTTCAGTTACTGAAATTGATGAGATGAAACCAGATTATATTGTTATATCTCCTGGACCCTGTACACCAAATGAGGCAGGTATTTCACTTGAAATCGTTCATTATTTTCAAGACAAGATTCCTTTGCTAGGAGTATGTCTTGGACATCAATCAATTGCTCAAGCGTTTGGTGGAAAAATAATTCATGCCAAAAAAATAATGCATGGCAAAACCTCAAAAATCGGACATGATAATCAAGGTGTATTTGCAAATCTATCTAATCCTTTCACAGCCACAAGATATCATTCCCTTGTGGTTGAAAGGGAGAGCTGCCCGGAATGTTTTGATATAACTGCTTGGTCAACAGATGATAATGAGATCATGGGCATAAAACATAAAACTTTACCAATTGAAGGCGTTCAATTTCACCCTGAGTCAATTTTGACTGAGCATGGACATGACTTGTTGAAAAATTTTTTAGAAACTCATGAGTAATTTTTTAAAAAAATTAATAGCTAAAGAAAATTTAAGTCATAACGAGATGACTGATTTAATGCAATCGATTATGTCAGGCGGGTTATCACCAAATTATGTTTCAGCAATCCTGACTGCCCTGTCAATTAAAGGTGAGACTATTGATGAAATTTCTGCTGCGGCTCAAGTGTTAAGAGATAATCTTACCCCTGTAGACCTAGACGATGATGTTGTAGACACTTGTGGCACTGGAGGCGACGGACTAAAGACTTTTAATATATCAACATGTGCGTCTTTTGTTGCTGCTGGTGCTGGGGTCAGAATAGCAAAGCATGGGGGACGCTCCATTTCATCATCCTCCGGAAGTGCGGATGTGCTTGAAAGTCTTGGGGTGAATGTGTCAATTGATAATATAAAGATGAAAGAACTGGTTGATAGTATTGGTATTGGTTTCATGTTTGCACCCAATTTTCATCCTGCTATGAAACATGTCGCCCCAATAAGAAAAGATCTGGGCATTCGAACCATATTTAATGTGTTGGGACCTCTTGCCAATCCAGGGAATGCTAAAAGACAGGTGATAGGAGTATTTAATAAATCATTAACCTCAATCTTTTCAGAGGTGTTAAAGAAACTTGAATCAAAAAAAGTATTGGTTGTTCATGGGTACGATGGCATGGATGAGATATCGATGTCTGGCAAAACATTTATTTCTGAACTAGATAGCGGAAGTATTACAAATTATGAAATACACCCAAATGATTTTGGTTTTAATGAAGAAGATAATAAACATTTATTTGCAGCTGATGTAAATGCATCTAAGGAAATCATTTTAAAAATTCTAAATAAAGAAGACCTGTCAGCAAAAAATATTGTGCTTTTGAATTCAGCTGCAATCATTTATGTTGCAGGGCTTACAAATAATTTAAACGATGCAATAGAGTTGGCAGTCAAATCAATTCATGATGGTAATGCCTTAAATAAATTAAAAGAATTAGTAAAAGAATCAAATGAGTAATATTTTACAAAAAATTGAAGCGACCAAGTTTCAAGAGGTTGAGCGATTAAAAGGTCACGTCAGCCTTAATGAAATTAAGGTACATAACAATTTAAAAGACCTTTGCCGTGATTTTATGGGATCCATAAAAAAAAATCATTTGACTGGCAGATCATCTGTTATTGCTGAAATAAAGAAAGCCAGCCCCTCAAAAGGTGTTATCAGAGAAAAATTCAATCCTGTAGATATTGCAAGATCATATGAAGAATATGGAGCCGCATGTCTTTCGATCTTAACTGATGAGCAATATTTTCAGGGAGATTTAAAATATTTAAACTTAGTAAAGCAAGAAGTAGGCCTTCCTATTTTAAGAAAGGACTTCATCGTTGATCCTTATCAAATTTATGAATCCAAAATTAATGGAGCGGATTGTATATTATTGATTGCAGCTATACTCAGTGATCAACAATTAATTGAATATGAAAAAATTGCCCATGATTTAGGTATGGCAGTGTTGGTCGAGGCTCATGATGCAAAAGAACTTGATTCATCTTTAAAACTTCAGACAGAGTTAATTGGAATCAACAATAGAAATTTGAAAACATTTGATGTGACACTGGATACAACTCTTGACCTAAAAAATAAAATTGGAAAAAATAAGATAGTTGTTACTGAATCTGGAATTTTTACAAAGTCAGATATTGAGCTCATGAATAAAAATGATGTGCATACTTTCTTGGTAGGTGAATCATTTATGCGCCATGAAAATCCTGGAGAGGCATTGAATAAATTATTTGAGACTAAATAATATGAAGCTTATTAATAGAATGAGAAGAATGAGATCTGATAAATTTTCCAGATCCCTGATGAGAGAAAATCAATTAACTTCAGATGATTTAATTTTGCCGGTATTTGTTTTAGATGGAAGAAAAAAAAATGAACCTGTTCAATCTATGCCTGGCATATCCCGCTTAAGTCTTGATTTGCTTTTAAAAAAAATTCATGAAGCACAAGAATTAAAAATTAATGCCGTTACCCTGTTCCCGGTTATTGAGGATCAATATAAATCTGAAAATGCGCATGAGGCTTTTCGAGATGATGGATTGGTGCAAAATGCTATCAGAGCAATTAAAAAAGAATTTCCAGATATGGGTATCATCACAGATGTGGCTCTTGATCCATATACCTCTCATGGGCAAGATGGATTGATTGATAAAAATGGTTATGTGTTAAACGATGAAACAGTCGATGTGTTGGTCAAGCAAGCACTGAGCCATGCAGAAGCAGGGGCTGATGTAGTTGCCCCATCAGACATGATGGATGGAAGAGTCGGAGCCATCCGTGAAACATTGGAGTCACATGATAAAAAAAATATCAAGATACTTTCATACACTGCCAAATATGCATCATCTTTTTATGGCCCTTTCAGAGAGGCTGTTGGATCAAAAAATAATTTAGGCAAAGCAAATAAAGATAGTTACCAAATGGACCCAGCTAATTCAGAGGAAGCAGTTCATGAAGCCTTATTAGATGTCAATGAGGGTGCTGACATATTGATGGTGAAGCCAGCAGGACTATATTTAGATATCATCTATAAAATAAAAAAAGAATTTAATAAACCAACTTTTGCTTACCAGGTATCTGGCGAGTATGCTATGTTGAAAGCTGCCGTTCAAAATAATTGGCTTGAGGAAAAAGCCACAGTGATTGAATCACTTTTATCTATCAAAAGAGCTGGTGCTGATGCAATTTTAAGTTATTATGCGGTCGATGTTGCAAAGTGGTTAAGTGATTATTCTCATTGACTCCACTTTTTTGAATTCATCAATTTTGATGCCCCTGCCTTTGATCATGCTTTTATGCTTTTCCCTATGTCTTGGTTCCAATATATCAAATACCGTTAATTCTGTTTCAATATTTTCATAAAATAAAATATATTTAATCAAAAAATTATCAAGCCTTTTTGGGTCTTTAGTTTTGAATTGGTAACTATTACTTAATAAAAAATACTCAATTTCTTTAAAATTGTCTGTAAAAAGATTTATTAAGATTTTTTGATTATTGGTTACCCTTCCCTCTTGAAGGGTTCCTGTAATCAGAGGATTGAACGGCTTCAATTCATGCATGATTTTAATGGCAATTTCTTTATAAAAAATAAAATCTTCTGCGTTGATGGTTGGAAATGTGGCCTGATGCTCTCTTATTGCTTCATCAATTTCATTATTACTTGGAAGTGTTTGGTATGAAGTGTAATTTAAATATTTTGCAGCTTTTTTTTTGGCATACAAATAATCACTCACTCCTTCTTCAAGAATGATCTCAGCAGCCATTGAAGCAATATGTTTTTTAACATGCTGATCTGATAACTTTTTCATTTTAATTGATCATAAAAAAGGCGTTATCTTGAGGATAAAATTCTTCATAAAAATATTCATAAATTCCAGATTCATCATCATTGGAGGTTAATGTTCCATCAACTGGATTTATTTTATGTGGAATGATTCCTTCAGGCTCTGCATAAATCTTTTCTGGAAGTCCATCTAATGCCCCCTTCATGTAATCAATCCAAATTGGTAATGCTGCTCTAGAACCTGTTTCCTCATCTCCCAATGACTGAGGGGTGTCATAACCAAACCAAGTAAGGGCAATATGGTCTGGATTATATCCAACAAACCAAGCATCTATGAGATCATTTGTTGTTCCTGTTTTACCGGCGATATCAGTCCTTTTTAAAATTCGTGCTCTTTTGGCTGTTCCATCTTTGATGACGTCTTTAAGCATCGAGTCCATAATAAAAGCATTTCTTGGATCAATAATCCTTGGCGTGTCTTCATTGGTAATGCTGAATTTTAATTTGATTTGTCGATCATTTGAATCGATGATTTTATCAATGTAGTAAGGTTCTTTTAAATATCCTCCATTAGCAAAAACAGCAAATGCAGAAATAAGCTTGATCGGTTTCACTTCTGCAACTCCAAGCGCTAAAGATAAGTAAGGAGGAATTTTCTTTTTTTCAAAACCAAATCTTGAAACATAATCCTGGGTATATTTAGGGTCAATATATTTGAGAGTCCTTATGGCTACCATATTTTTTGATTTACTTAAACCGACTCTTAATCGTGTAGGACCATCGTACTTATCATTATAGTTTTTTGGCTCCCAATTTTCTTTAGTCATTAATTCGTCAGCAGTCATAAAGAAAAAATTATCATTTACCAAGGTCGCTGATGTTACACCTTTTTCAATGGCTGCAGAGTATATAAAGGGTTTAAAGATAGATCCTGGTTGTCTATATGCCTGGGTAATATGATTGAATTTATTTTTTTCAAAATCAAACCCACCAACAAGAGCATTTATTTCTCCTGAATTAGGATCCATTGCTATTAGTGCAGATTCAACTTCTGGCAATTGCGTAAGGGCCCACTCTTTTCGAATTTTTGTAAAATGATAGACCCCACCAACCTTTATCCTTCTATAATCCTCGGCTTGATCTTCATAATCTTTATCATTTTCAATCAGTCGCAACCCTTTTTTATAAATATTAATAGTTCTTCCATCTTTTAAAATCGCTTCAATTTCTAATGGTTGCATTTTGGTGATTATTCCAGGAATGAAATCACTGAAGCTAGGAAACTGCTTTAGATATTTTGTAACTTTAATATTTATTTCCTCTTCAGTTTCACTAACTTCGTTTGAAGAAATTTTTTCTAAGTCAAAAAAACCATCTGGCTCGCGAGGTTGATGTCGATTGATGTAACTGATAATGCCATCCCTAACAGCTTGGTTGGCTAATTTTTGATTTTTGCTTTTAATCGTCGTGAATACTTTTAATCCGCTTGAATAGATTTTTTCTCCAAATTCATCAAATAAGTCTTTTCTGACCATTTCAGCAATGAACTCAGCATCAACATCTTTTTTAATTTTTGACTCTTTAAGATTGATTGGTTGTTCTAGGGCAATGATATAAGATGACTCATCAATGAAACCATGCCTTAACATACTAGCTAATACATCTTTTTGACGTTTTATTGCTAAATCATAATTATTAAACGGATTATATCGACTGGGTGCTTTAGGAAGTCCTGCTAAAAGTGCCATTTCAGCCGTGTTAAGTTCACTAAGATTTTTACTAAAATATGTATTAGCCGCAGAATTAAAACCAAAACTTCTTTGCCCAAGATAAATTTGATTCATGTATAACTCAAGTATCTGTTCCTTGGACAAATGTTTTTCTATCTCCAAAGATAGTAATATTTCACTTATTTTTCTTTTGATGGTTTTATCTGAAGTGAGAAAAAAATTACGTGCTACTTGCATGGTAATCGTGCTTGCCCCTTCAAAACTTATTCCGAGTAGCGTCTTGTAAGTCGCCCTGAATATTCCAATGAAGTCGATCCCATTATGCTCAAAAAATCTTCTATCCTCAGTTGCAATGATGGCATTGATCATTTTCTGAGGGACATTATTTATTTTTATAAAATCTCGATGCTCTTCGCCAAATTCTGCAATTAAGTCACCCTCCTTAGTGAAAACCTGAAGCGGTTCCTTAGGCCGATAGTCGGCTAAATTATCTAAAGGTGGGAGGGATGGAACAATAAGAAGATAGACATAATAGATTAACGCTATTGAAGATAGGATTATTGAGGTTGAGATTATTAAAATTTGTTTGATTGAATTCATGATCAATCTAGAGTATTTAATATACTTGTATAATGAATTATTAAACAAAGATTATATATTAGATATGGTGACAAAAATAATATTAGTTGGAATGATGGGGGCTGGAAAAACCACAATTGGAAAACTTTTATCTAATAAATTGGGTTACGACTTTATTGATTTGGACAAAATCATCGAGGAAAAGTCTGGTGTCAAGATCAATACAATTTTTGAGATTGAAGGTGAAACAGGTTTCAGAGAAAGAGAATTCCAGGTACTCAGCGACTCGATTGAAAAGGATAAGGTGATTATTTCTACTGGTGGCGGCATAGTATCTAATGAGAAGAGCAGGGCTCAGCTTATAAAACATAATGCTTTGATTATTTATCTGAAGGCAAATCTCCAAACCCTATGTAATAGATTAAAAAATGATAATTCCAGGCCGATTCTCAACGTTGATGATAAAGAGCAGGTTATTGAAAAGATATTAGAGGAAAGAGAACCTTATTATCAGGACATTGCAGATATTGATGTTGATACAAGCAATATGAAGTCAATTAATGTCGTTAAATTTATAATAAAAAAAATGGATGCTATATGAAAATTTTAAATGTTGAACTTGGAGACAGATCTTATCCTATATATATAGGCATTGGTCTTTTAGAAGATCCAAAAATAATTACAAGTCACATCAGAACAAAAACCATCTGTATCGTATCAAATACAACAGTTTCTAAATTATATCTAGAGGTTATAAAAAATTTTCTAGATGACTATCAAGTAGTAGAGGCAATCATTGATGATGGGGAGGAATTTAAAAATCACGATTCTTTAAATTATATTTATACAAAATTATTAGAAAATCAGTGTAATCGTGACACAACTATCCTGGCACTCGGCGGAGGGGTTGTTGGAGATATTGCTGGATATGCTGCCGCTTCATTTCTAAGAGGTATCCCATTTGTGCAAATACCAACCACCCTTCTAGCACAAGTTGATTCATCAGTCGGGGGTAAAACTGGCATAAATCACTTGTTGGGTAAAAATATGATTGGGGCTTTTTATCAACCACAGGCTGTAGTGATTGACTTAAATGTTTTAAAAACACTTGATAATCGACAAATATCTGCAGGGCTTGCTGAAATTATTAAGTACGGTCTAATTTGGGATGAGGATTTTTTTGAATATCTCGAACAGAATATTGACAATTTAAAACAATTAGATTTTGAACATTTGGAGCATGTCATATATCGATCCTGTGAAATTAAAGCTAAAGTTGTGTCGGAAGATGAAAAAGAATCAGGCATTAGGGCCATTCTTAATCTTGGTCATACCTTCGGACATGCGATTGAAAACTGTTTAGGTTATGGTGAGTGGCTCCATGGAGAAGCTGTTGGCTGTGGGATGGTGCTTGCAGCGAAAATGTCACTTGCACAAGGATGGTTATGTGAGTCTGAGTTCGATCGAGTAAAAGATCTTATTTTCCAGGCTAATCTCCCTATTGAAAAACCTAAAATTGATTATGAAAATTTTATTGGGGCAATGAAATTAGATAAAAAAAATAAAGATAAGGAGATTTATTTGGTACTTCAGCAAGGAATTGGCAAAGCCATAGTGACCAATGAATATTCATCGAACATATTGGATGAAATTATTAAAAGCTAAGTGAAAGCATGCTCAAGAAAAATGAAAAAATATGCTGTTCATGAGGACAATTCTCTAGGAAGAGAGTATTTAGAAAATAAATCACCTCTTAGGAATGACTTTCAAAGAGATCGAGACAGGATTATTCATTCATCTGCTTTCCGAAGATTAATGTATAAAACACAAGTTTTTGTGAATCATGAGGGTGATATGTTTCGAACAAGATTAACCCATTCGCTTGAGGTTTCACAAATCTCCAGAGGTGTAGCCCGTTCTTTGGAATTAAATGAAGACTTAGCTGAAACTATTGCATTAGCTCATGATTTAGGCCACACTCCTTTTGGCCATGCAGGCCAAGATGCATTGAATAAATGTATGAAAGATCATGGAGGATTTGAGCATAATTATCAATCCTTACGTGTTGTTGATAAGCTTGAAAAGAGATATTGCGATTTCGCTGGACTCAATCTTACTTTTGAAAGCCGTGAAGGCATCTTAAAGCACTGTTCAAAAAAAAATGCAATATCATTAGGACCTCTTGGAGAAAGATTTATCAATAAAACACACCCAAGTCTTGAAGCTCAAATTGTTGATATTGCCGATAGTATTGCCTATAACATTCATGATATTGAAGATGGTTACCGATCAGGTATCCTTCCGTTATCTAAATTAAAACGACTTGATTTTTTTAATGAAAGTTATCGTAATTTAAGAAATGATTTAAATGGTTATGAGGCTGCTGAAAAAGTATACGTTTATGAGACTTTGAGGCGAATGCTGTTTTTATTAATAAATGATGTTACAAATAATTCAAGAAAATTAATTAATGACACAAACATTAGAACAATCGATGAAGTCAGAAATAATAAAACTACCTTGATTAATTTATCTACACCCATTCAAAACTACATTAATGATTGTAGAAATTTTTTAAGAACTAACCTTTACCAGCATTCCAGAGTAAATAATATGACAAGGAGTGCTCAAAAAATCATTTCAGATTTATTTATTTATTATGATGATAATTTTGAAGCTCTTCCAAGTGATTATAAAATTCATGAAAAAAAATATCGCTCAATTGCTGATTTTTTATCCGGTATGACTGACCGTTTTGCACTGGAAAAACATAAATCATTGAATTAATAGTACAAATGATACATTTTGTTGCAAAAAAACAACAAAATTACTTTAATGTTGCAAAAAAAGCACTTTATCCTAGTAATGAATATATTAATTCAGCATAATTGTATTAACTTCTTAACGTTAATCGTTGAGAAAGTTCGCGAACTTTCTCTCAACATTGTTTGAGAGGTATTTTTAACTTAGGAGATTTTTATGAAAAATAAAATCAAATTAGCAGTTGCTGGTGCAGTTTTATCTGCAGCTTCAGTTGCAAATGCTGGTATCGTCATTCCAGCAGGTGATTGGACAATTGATATTAACGGTAACGTTAATGCTTTTGCAATCTGGACAGACACTGACGGTGCTACTGCTATTAATGGTGGTATTACTAACGGTGAGAACACTTATGATGATAATGACTTTTCTATCAACACTGGTCTTTTACCATCATGGTTAGGTGTAACAGGTACAACACGTGCAAATGATTTAGACGTAAGCTTCACTATTTCTATGCAGCCTGGTGCTTCTACAAAAACTCCACTTGGCGGTGGCGGCGGTAACGAAAATCGTCAAGCATTTGTGACTTTTGGTGACAAATCATGGGGTACAGTTAAAGTTGGTAAAGATTTAGGTATCTTTGCTTCAACAGCTATCCTTAACGACATGACACTTCTTGGTGTTGGTTCACAGGGTGTTGTTGGTACATCTGGTGGTACAACTACTACTTTAGGTGGTATCGGTACTGGTTATATATATGCTGATTGGAAAGGTCAAATTTCATATACAACACCAAACATGAATGGTTTCCAAGCAACTATCGGTATGGTTCAACCATATGATGCTACATCAACTGGTACAGCAAATACAACATCAGCAACAAACGCTGGTACACACTCAGGCCCTGGTTTTGAAGGTCAAGCTTCATACTCATGGACTGGTGATGTTGCTGGTAAAGTTTGGGCTGGTTTTGCTCAACAAAGCATGGACGACCTTGGCGCTACTGCTCAATTAGGTAATGAAGATATTACTGCATGGGAACTTGGTGCAAGTTTAACAGCTGGTAACTTAAACTTGGTTGGTTACTACTATGATGGTCGTGGTATCGGTACTACAGCATTTGGCCGTGACGGTTTTAACGCTGCTGGTGATCGCCGTGATTCAGATGGTGGATACGTTCAGGCAACATATGTAATTCCAACAGGTACGAAACTTGGTGTTTCATATGGTGTGTCTAACTTAGATAAAGAAGGCTCAAGTGATGCAGCTGCTTCATTCAACTTAGTTGAAGAAAACAGTCGTTGGACAGTTGGTGCTTATCACCCACTAACAGCAAATCTTAACCTAGTTGTTGAATATAACGACATGGAAACTGAAGCGATGGGTTCATCTGTTGCTGACGTAGAAGAAGATAATATCTCTGTTGGTGCTATCTTATTCTTCTAAGATAATTATTTATCTTAAAGATTTCGAAAAACCCCGCTTTATGCGGGGTTTTTTTTTGAAATTTTATTATAGAAATTTTGATTAAGATCATCAAAAAGTTGAATCACTATAAAAAGAAAATAGCTTAATTAATCTTTTGCAGATATACCATGTTCTTGAATTTTTCTAGTAATGGTATTTCTTCCAATTCCTAGAATTTTTGCAGCATTTATTTTTTTCCCTCCACAATGATTTAGTGCCGCTTTAATAATTACTTTTTCAAATTTTTCAATATAACCTTCATAAAGATTCTGGAGATTATTTGTTAAGTCATTGGTTACAGCTATCTTTAGAGAATCTTCCCAGCTATTAGCTGGTTTGTTATAAACATTTTCTTTTAGAATTTCTGTAGGTAAATCAGAAACTCCTACCTCTTTTCCAGGTGACATAACAGTTAGCCAGTGACAAATATTTCTAAGCTGCCTAATATTGCCTGTCCAATTTAATTTCTTGAAATAATCTTGTGTTTCTTCATTAAGGTATTTGATATTAGTATTTAACTCTTTAGCGCTCTGGCTAAGAAAAAATTTTGCCAGAAGGAGAATATCATTTTCTCTCTCCCTAAGAGGAGGAAGGTGAATTGTAATTACATTAAGTCGATGAAATAAGTCTTCTCTAAATTCTTGATTTTTTATTTTTTCTCTTAAATCTTGGTGTGTTGCCGCAATGATCTTCACATTTGCTTTAATCATTGTGCTTGATCCTAGCTTTTGGAAAGAGCCATCATTCAATACTCTCAAAAGTTTAGATTGGAGATCAATTGGCATATCTGCAATTTCATCCAGAAATAATGTACCATTCTCAGCCTCCTCGAAATAGCCTTTTTTTGAAACATTAGCTCCAGTAAAAGCTCCTTTTTCATATCCAAATAATTCAGACTCAAGCAGATCTTTGGGAATAGCAGCAGAGTTAAGTGCAACAAACGATTTATCTTTTCTTAAACTATTATCATGTATAGCTTTTGCTATTAACTCTTTACCGGTTCCGCTCTCACCAGTAATGAGAATAGATGCATCTGATTTGCTTAACTTTCCAATTTGTTTAAAAACTTCCTGCATCGCTTTTGAAGTGCCAATTATTTTATTGGTACTTTCAATATCATTAAGATCATCATTTTTATCTTTAAATGCAGAGTTAATTACACTGATGGCGTTATCAATATCGAATGGTTTCGGAAGATATTCATAAGCACCATGCGAATATGAATCTACTGCAGAATCAAGATCGCTAAAAGCTGTCATGATAATTACAGGAATATTTGGAAATTTTCCCTTCACTTTTTCAAGGAATTGAAGCCCTGTTTCACCTGGCATTTTTATGTCACTGACAATAAGATCAGGCATATCATGATTAAATTGATTTATAGCTTCGTTAGTATTTCCGAATGCGGTTACATTATAATTATTTTTTTCTAAAGCCTTTTGAAGTACCCATCGGATTGACTTATCGTCATCTAGAATCCATATTTTCTTTTTTGAAGTATCCATATTTAATTTTGAATTGGCAATAAAATTTTAAATTCTGTTTCACCTGGGAGGCTATTAACATCAATAATACCGTTGTGTAGCGTTATAAAGTTTTGACTTAGTGGTAGCCCAAGTCCTGTTCCAGAATCTTTTCCGCTGACAAGTGGAAAAAATATTTCTTCAATTTTTTCTTTTGGAATTCCAGGACCATTATCAATAATTGAGATATTTAAAACTGTGTGGTGAAGTTTCTTATGAAAAATAACTTTTCTCTCAGAGCGGGTAACAAATTTGATTTTATTTTTTTCTGCAAATGGTGATGAGGTTAAAATCTCACAAGCATTTTTAACAATGTTGAATAGGGCTTGATAGATCTTTTCGTAGTCGCAAGAAATTAGAGGAATAGATATATCATAATCCCTAATAAATTCTATTTCGGAGTATTCTAATTTTAGTGTACTACGAATCTTTTCTAGAATTTCATGGATATTATTTTTTTCAAATTTCGGTATTTTGTGTGGGCTCAACAAACTATCCATTAATTTTTGTAAACGTTCACTTTCAGAAATGATGATTTGAATATACTCAGACAAATCCTCACTCACCTCATCAGCTAAAAGTTGAGCTGAGCCTTTAATTCCACCAAGAGGGTTCCTGATTTCATGCGCAAGATTCCTAAGAAGTTCAGAATTAGCTTTTTGTTGCAACATCATCCTTTCTTCTTTGGCCACTTGCAGAACTTGGTCCATCTCGATAAATTCTAAAATAAACTCATACTCTTCATCATCATGCGGTGTAACTGTAAAAGTCACAGTTTTGATATCATCTTTAATCTTAATTTGACACTCATGCTCTTTATAAGTGGATGATCTTTGTATAGATTTATCAATTCGATATTTTAAGTAATCAATATCTTCAAAAATAATAGATATTTGCTTATCTTTGGCTTTCTTGAGTGAAATCTGAAAAAGAATTTCCGCGCTAGGATTTAAATATTTAATATTAAGATTCTTATCAATTAGAACAACAGATGTTGCCAACTGCTCTAGTTCATTATTTTCTTTTACTTTGATTGGGGGCGACATTAAAATTAATTCGGGGTGAAAAATCACCCCGAAAATTAAACATTACACTGAATAATATAAATCAAACTCAACAGGATGAGGTGTCATTCTAAGCGTGGTAACTTCATCCATTTTTAATTCGATTAAACTATCGATAAAGTCATCAGTGAATACACCACCCTGAGTTAAAAAGGCACGGTCTTCATTTAATGCTTCAAGAGCCTCTTCGAGGGATCTTGCAACAGTTGGGATCGCTGCATCTTCTTCAGGTGGAAGATGATATAAATCTTTAGTTGCTGCCTCACCTGGATGGATTTTATTTTGAATACCATCTAGACCAGCCATTAAAAGTGCACTAAAGGCAAGATATGGATTCGCTGTTGGATCAGGGAAACGTGTTTCAATTCGTCTCGCCTTGTCACTTGAAACGAATGGCACTCGAATTGAAGCAGACCGATTTTTAGCTGAATAAGCCAACTTAATAGGCGCTTCAAATCCGGGGACTAATCTCTTATATGAGTTAGTGGATGGATTTGTGATTGCATTTAATGCTCGTGCATGCTTAATGACGCCACCAATGTAAAACAAAGCTGTTTCACTTAACCCCGCATACTCATCACCAGCAAACATATTTTTACCGTCTTTCCAGATTGACTGGTGGACATGCATACCTGAGCCATTATCATTTAGGACTGGTTTTGGCATAAATGTAGCAGTTTTGCCAAAGTTGTTGGCTGTGTTATGAACCACATATTTTAGAATTTGCGTCCAATCAGCTCTTTGCGTTAGTGTAGAAAACTTGGTACCAATTTCACATTGTCCAGAACCGCCGACCTCATGGTGATGAACCTCAGTAGGAACACCGAGTTGTTCTAGTGTCATACACATCGCTGATCTGAGATCTTGCAAAGAATCAACTGGTGGTACAGGGAAGTATCCACCTTTCACTGCTGGACGATGCCCAACGTTACCACCCTCATGATTATTTTCTGAATCCCAGGTGGCTTCCTCAGTATAAATTTTGACATGAGAGCCGCTCATGTCGGTCTTCCAGGTAATTGAGTCAAAAACAAAGAATTCTGGCTCTGGACCGAAATAGGCTGTATCACCAATACCTGTGGATTTAAGGTATGCTTCAGCTTTTAAAGCAATACTTCTTGGATCCCTGTCATAAGGTTTACCGTCTGTTGGATCAACAATATTACAAGTAAGTGTTAATGTTGTTTCCTCAAAAAAAGGATCAATCTTTGCTGTGTCAGGATCTGGCATAAGCAACATATCTGATGCATTAATACCTTTCCAACCTGCAATAGACGAACCATCAAAAGCATGACCATCTTTAAACTTTTCTTCATCAAAAGCGGATACTGGAACAGACACATGCTGCTCTTTTCCCTTTGTATCGGTAAATCTGAAATCAACAAACTTCACATTGTTGTCCTTTACCATTTTCATTACATCTGAAACTGCCATAGTAAAATTTCCTCTCAAGTTTAGTTATTTACTCTTTATTAATGCAACATCTATGCCAAAATAAAATAGATGTAATATATTAGTTGATTAGTAACAAAATGTTACAAGTGTAGTCAAAAAAGTTATTTTTTTGATCAAATTTAATACAAATTTACTACTAAATGCACTATATTAGTGCAAAAATAGGAAAAAATGAAAAAATTTGCTGTTATAGGTAATCCAATTAATCATTCATTGTCACCACAAATTCATTCAGAATTTGCTCGCCAATATTCAATTGATTTGCTTTATGAAAAAATTTTGGCAGATGACGATAAAGCTTTTGCATCGATAATTCAAAACTTAATGGATAAAGGTTATTCAGGTGTAAACGTCACCCTTCCTTTTAAAATATGTGCTGCAAAAATCTCAACAACAAAAACTTCAGAAGTTGACTTAACTAGGTCTGCAAACACACTTTCTTTTAATAATAATGCGATTGAAGCTCATACAACAGATGGAATTGGTTTGGTAAATGATTTATTAGAAAAAATTGGGACACTGGCAAATTCTTCCATACTATTGCTTGGTGCTGGTGGCGCTGCTAACGCTGTTATCTCATCGATATTGAGTGAAAAAATTTCTAATCTTTATCTTTGGAACAGGACCATACAGAAATCATTTGATATGACACAAAATTGGCAAAAAAATTATGAAAATATTTCGGTGATGGATCACATTGATCTTGATAAGATCGATATAGTGATTAATGCAACCTCTGCTGGGATAATGGATACAGCTTCTTCCCCAATTTCATTAAATGATAGCCATAAAGATCTTATTTGTTATGACATGATGTATGGTAAACAGACCCCATTTTTGAAAAGTGCAAGAGAAAATAATTTAACTCTTTTTGATGGGCTTGGCATGCTTGTCAAGCAAGCAGCAGCAAGTTTTGAAATTTGGCATGAGGTTAAAGTTGAATCTAAAAGCATTGAGGAATCTTTAAGATCAATTCTAATCTAAAAAAAGTATTTGTTGTAATTTCAATACTAACAATTGGATACCTGGTTTTTCTGACTCCAAAAATTATTGAGATTTATAAGTTTAAATCTATTAATCCAAAAACAACTTCGATGATGAAATATCAAGTGGGAATTGATTATGCAAAAAATATCAAAATTGATTGGGTGGCTTATGAAATGATCAATAGCTCTATGAAGAGAGCAGTAGTAGCCGCAGAAGACGATCGTTTTATGCAACATTCTGGAATTGATATCAGATCGATTAAGGATGCATATTTAGATAATCTTAACCAAAAAATTAAACGAGGTGGTTCAACAATTTCTCAACAGCTGGTAAAAAATTTATTTCTCAGCCCAACGAAAAATATTTTTAGAAAGATCAATGAAGCAGCTCTTGTTATATTTTTAGAAATGGTTTTAAGTAAAAAAAGGATATTAGAACTGTATTTGAATATCGCAGAGTGGGGCGATGGGCTCTTTGGGATTAAAAATGCATCAAAATTCTATTTTAATGTTGACCCAAATTCTTTAAGCTCATATCAATCGGCAAAACTTGCATCCATGTTAACTAACCCAAAAAAGTATCAGAAAGATATGCATTCAGAGTTTTTAACAAAAAAAACAAACCAAATTTTTAAGAGGATGGATTATTCAAGTATCCCTTAAATTAATTTTTTTAAATATTGTCCTGTATAACTTTTTGCAACATTAGCTAGTTCTATTGGTGAACCACAAGCAATCACCTCTCCACCACCAGAACCTCCTTCAGGCCCTAAATCAATAATCCAGTCGGCTGTTTTGATGACATCCAAATTATGCTCAATAACAACGATGGTATTACCATTGTCTCTGAGCTTATGAAGAACATTTAAGAGTAGCTGAATGTCTGCAAAATGTAATCCCGTAGTAGGCTCATCAAGAATATACATTGTTTTTCCAGTATCCCTTTTAGATAACTCTAGAGCTAATTTAACCCTCTGTGCTTCTCCCCCAGATAAGGTGGTTGCATTTTGACCAAGGGTTATATATCCAAGGCCAACATCTAAAAGGGTTTGTAATTTTTTTGCAACGACAGGAATGGATTCAAAAAATTGATAAGCATCCTCAACAGTCATGGATAAAATTTCGTGAATATTTTTACCTTTATATTTGATCTCTAACGTTTCACGGTTGTATCGATGTCCTTGGCAAATATCACATTTAACATATACATCAGGAAGAAAGTGCATTTCTACCTTTAAAACACCATCTCCCTCACAGGCCTCACATCTGCCACCTTTGACATTAAAAGAAAATCTGCCAGGACCATATCCTCTTGATTTACTTTCAGGTAGTTTAGAAAATAGATCTCTAATCGGAGTGAATAAGCCTGTATAGGTGGCAGGATTGGATCGAGGCGTTCTACCAATCGGGCTTTGGTTTACATCAATGACTTTATCAAATAAATTCACTCCTAAAATTTCGTCATGCGAAGCCGTTTCATGATTGTTTCGATTTAATTTATTCGATAAAGACAGATAAAGTGTGTCGTTGATTAAGGTAGACTTACCACTTCCAGACACGCCCGTAACACAGGTAAATAGGCCAACAGGAATATTTACATCAATATTTTTTAAGTTATTTCCTTTCGCACCTCGGATTCTAATAAAATTATTGGTGGTTTTTGGAAGATTGTTAATTTCAATTTTTTTATTTTTTGACAAGTATTGTGCAGTAAGTGAATTTTTATTCTTTAATATCTCTTGAGGTGAGCCAGAAGCAATGACTTCACCACCGTGCACGCCAGCGCCAGGACCAATATCAATAACATAGTCAGCACTTAAGATAGCATCCTCATCATGCTCAACCACAATTACTGTGTTACCCAGATCTCGAAGATTTTTTAATGTTTCCAGTAGCCTATCATTATCTCTTTGATGCAAACCAATTGAAGGTTCATCTAAAACATACATGACTCCCGTTAAGCCACTACCAATTTGCGAGGCTAATCTAATTCTTTGAGCCTCCCCCCCAGACAGAGTATCAGCTGTCCTGGATAGGCTCAGATAGTTAAGTCCAACATTATTAAGAAAAAAGACTCTGCTTTTTATCTCATTGATTATTTTTTCTGCAATATGTTTTTTTGATCCAGCTAAATTTAAATTTTCAAAATATTGATGACATTCTTTTAGAGACATATCGCAGATCGTATGGATATCTATGCCTTCTATTAATACATTTAGTGATGATTTTTTTAATCTCTTGCCTTGGCAATCAGGACATTCTTTGTGGCTGAGGTGTTTTGCTAACTCATCTCGGACTAAATGAGAATCAGATTCGCGATACCGTCTTGAAAAATTATTGAGAATGCCTTCAAAAGTATGATTTTTTTTGTAAATTTTTCCATCAGAACTGAGATATGAAAAATCAATTTTTTCATTATTCCCATACAGAATGATTTGTTGAATTTCCTGAGGCAACTCATTAAATGGTGCATCGATATCAAATTGATAATGATCAGCGAGTGACTTTAAAATTTGATAATAGAAATGGTTTCTTTTATCCCAACCTTTTATGGCCCCAGCTGATAAGGATAAGTCAGGCATCGCGACTACCTTGTCTGAATCAAAAAATGTTTTGTTTCCAAGGCCATCACAAGAAGGACATGCCCCCATCGGATTATTAAAAGAAAATATTCTCGGCTCTAATTCTTCCAGAGAAAAATCACACACCGGGCAAGCAAATTTTGTAGAAAATAAATGTGTACTGTCATTATCCATATCATAAACAATGACTTTTGATTTTGATAACCTCACAGCGGTTTCAATTGATTCTGTAATTCTTTGTTTTGAGGATGCGTCAATTTTTAGTCTATCAACTACCACGTCAATAGTATGTTTTTTATTTTTATCAATCTCTGGCAAATCATCAATTTCAAAAATCTTGTTATTTAGTCTGACACGAATAAAGCCTTGTGATCGAAGCTCATCAATTAGATCTTTGTGACTTCCTTTATGCTCACTGATTATTGGAGATAAGATCACAATTTTTTTATCTTCTCCAAGCAATAGGATGTTGTCAACAATTTGGGAAATAGTCTGAGCTTCTAGTTTGTGGTTATGATCTGGACAATGTGGGTCTCCAGCTCGGGCAAAAAGTAATCTCAAATAATCATGGACTTCTGTCACCGTTCCTACGGTTGACCTTGGGTTGTGCGATGTTGATTTTTGCTCAATGGAAATTGCTGGAGATAAGCCCTCAATTAAATCTACATCAGGCTTGTTCATCCTATCTAAAAATTGTCTCGCGTAGGCTGATAGTGATTCTACATATCGTCTCTGACCTTCAGCATAGATGGTGTCGAAAGCAAGTGATGATTTACCTGATCCTGATAGTCCGGTGATGACAACTAACTTATTTTTAGGCATTGAGACAGAAATATTTTTTAAATTATGAGTTCTTGCTCCTTTGATTATTAGATTGTCATTATTTTTTTGCATAACCTGTTAATATACGAGAAATTTATAATTTTTGTAATACGAACTTCAAAACATGACTTCCTTTGAAATCAAATCGACACTAGGTATCGCTTTCGTTTATATGTTAAGAATGCTTGGTTTATTTATTGTTCTCCCAATAATGTCAATTTACTTAACTCAATTAGGCAGTGGTGCTTCAACATTTTTAATTGGTCTAACATTTGGTATTTATGGGCTTACTCAAGCATTATTCCAAATTCCATTCGGGATATTATCTGATCGCTTTGGAAGAAAGAAGTTAATCATTATTGGTTTATGTATTTTCCTCATTGGTTCACTAGTCATTTTTTTTTCTGAGTCAATGATAATGATTACTTTGGGCCGAGCCCTTCAAGGCGCTGGCGCAATATCAGCTGTTCTTTTAGCATTGCTTGCTGATTTAACTACAGACAAAGCGAGAACAAAATCCATGGCGATTATTGGAGCATCTATTGGATTCACATTTGGGATCTCAATTGTTCTTTCTCCAATTTTGAATACTTATCTAGGTTTTCAAAATATATTTATGTTAATTGCTATACTCTCTTTAATTGCAATGGCAATTGTAATTTATTACATCCCGAACCCCATAAGGTATTCAAAAAATAAAAAAACTGATTACCCCATAAAAAAAATTATCTTTGATAAAGTTTTCCTCAAGCTTGATTATGGAATATTTGCTTTACATGCATCTCAAATTATCATGTTTATGATGATTCCACTAATGCTCAATGGAATCGGATACCCAATTGAATATCATTGGCAAATTTATTTGCCTGTCTTTGTTTTATCTATGTTAGCCATTATCCCAATGATCATTTTATCTGCCAAGAAAAAGATGTTGAGAGGATTTTTTCTACTTAATGTATTGCTATTAATTTTTGTACAATATCTTTTTATGAGTTGGTCTGATAGTAAACAAACCATTATGATCACTTTATTAATTTATTTTATTGCCTTTAATTTTTTAGAGGCAACTCTTCCAAGCTTGATCAGCAGACTCTCTCCAAAAAACTTAAAGGGTTTGGTCCTTGGTGCTTACAACACATCCCAATCTTTGGGGATTTTTATTGGGGGAATTTTAGGTGGATTTATTGCAGTGCAATTTAGTGATCAAGCCATATTTATCCTAAGTGCTATTCTGCTCTTAGCCTGGTTGATTATGATGATCAGATTTATCTTTCCATCAAGTAAAAATGACATGGTTATTAAGATAGAGCCTGAGTTCTTCAGAAAATCTGATAAATCAAAAAATTTAATTTTTAATAAGATCGAAAACTTAGATTTTGTTGATGAAGCCTTAATTTTCCCCAGCGAAAGCTATATAATTATAAAATTAAAAAATGACACAAAATTTGATAACAATAAAGTTATGAAAATTTTAGGAGAAAAAAATGCCATCAGTTAATAAGGTAATTCTTATGGGTAATCTTGGAAGAGACCCTGAGGTTAGATTTATGCCTAATGGAGATGCTGTATGTAATTTTAGTATTGCAACTACTGATTCATGGAAAGATAAAGCAGGAGAGAGACAAGAAAAAACAGAATGGCACAATATTGTTATGTATAGAAGGTTGGCGGAAATTGCTGGGGAGTACTTAAAAAAAGGACGACCTGTTTATCTTGAAGGACGACTTCAGACAAGAAAATGGCAAACCAAAGAAGGTCAAGATCGATATACCACCGAGATTATTGTAGATTCAATGCAAATGCTTGGAGGTCGTGATGGAGCTCCAACTCAAGATTCTCAACCAAGCTCTCAGCCAGAAGCGAAGGATGAATTTGATCAAACTCCCTCTCGTAACAATCAATCAGGATCATCAAATAGTAGTTCATTTGATGAGTTTGAAGACGATATTCCTTTCTAGAGAAATCAATGCCTATATACGAGTATAAATGTTCTACCTGTTCGCATTCAGACGATCTTTTTTTAAAGCTTACAGAAGCTACCACTAAGAATTGTCCAGTTTGTAGTGGCAAAGAAACTTTTGAAAAAAAAGTATCTGCCCCTGCTTTTAAATTAAACGGATCAGGCTGGTATGAGACAGATTTTAAAAAATCTAAAACAACATCAGAAACGAAATCAACATCTTCTGAAGGACCGGTAAAGACGGAAAATCAAAAAAATGTTTAAGAAAAATATTTTGACAGGACTGATTGTCCTTATACCCCTTGTTCTAACTATTTGGGTCATATACTCATTGGCACATTTCCTTGACCAAGTGGTTTTATTTTTACCTTATGAATATCAACCCAGTCAGTTAATCGGATTTAATATTCCTGGTGTTGGAGTCATCTTAACTGTAGCTTCAATTTTTATTGTGGGTTTGATTGCAAATAATTTTTTTGGAAAAAGATTGATTTCTCTGTATGAGCTTATCCTTGATAAGCTTCCGTTTGTTAAATCAATATATGGAGGAATCAAACAAGTTTCTGATACTTTATTTTCAAATAACTCGAATGCCTTTTCTAAAGCTGTTTTAATTGAGTTTCCTGATGCAAAAAATTACACATTTGCCTTTATCACTGGTGAGACGGATGAGAAGATTGCGAAAATTTTAAAAGGCAAATACGTTAATGTTTATGTCCCTACTACCCCAAACCCGACCTCAGGCTATACATTAATGGTGCCAAGAAATAGAATTAAAGAAATTGATGTTTCCGTGGATCAAGCGTTAAAGTATGTTATTTCCATGGGAGTTGTCCCCCCCCAATCAAAATCACGTTCAAACAAAGCTAAGAGATAATTATTATGAGAACTTTATATTGTGGGCATGTAAATGCATCCCATATTGATCAAGAAATTTATTTATGTGGATGGGCTCATCGCAGAAGGGATCATGGCGGTGTTATTTTTATTGATTTGAGAGATCGGGAAGGTCTCGCTCAAGTTGTTATTGATCCAGATACACCAGAGGCTTTTAAGATTGCTGAAACAGTAAGAAGTGAATATGTTTTAAAAGTAAAATGTAAAGTTCGAAAACGTCCTGAAGGCACGGTTAATAAAAATATACCGACTGGCGAAGTTGAAATGCTTGTTTCCGAAATAGAAATTATCAATGCTTCTTTAACGCCACCATTTGTTATTGATGATGAAAATATTACTGAAAATATCCGTCTAGAAAGTCGTTTTATTGATTTGCGACGTGATCAGATGCAGAAAAATTTAAAAGTACGCTATGAGATCACAAAAAGTGTTCGTCAATCATTAGATCAAGATAATTTTATAGAGATTGAAACACCGATATTAACTAGAAGCACTCCTGAAGGTGCGAGAGATTATCTTGTGCCATCAAGAGTTCATCATGGTGAATTCTTTGCTTTGCCTCAATCTCCTCAACTTTTTAAGCAATTATTAATGGTTTCTGGATTTGATCGATACTTTCAAATTGCCAAATGTTTTCGTGATGAGGACTTAAGAGCAGATAGGCAGCCTGAATTTACTCAAATTGACATTGAGGCATCATTTGTTGAAGAAGAAGATGTAAAAAAAATTGCCACAAAGTTAACGCAAAAAGTATTCAAAGATGTGCTTGATGTAGGTCTGCCGGAAAAATTTCAGGAAATATCCTACAAAGAGGCAATGACTAGATATGGTTCCGACAAACCTGATTTACGTGTTGATTTAGAGCTCATTGAATTAACTGATGATATGAAAGATGTGGACTTTAAAGTATTTTCTAGTCCAGCTAATTCATCCAATGGTCGTGTTGCTGCTTTGAAGATTCCATCTGGATCAGATATGTCAAGATCAGAGATTGATCAGTATACGGAATTCGTTAAGATATATGGGGCTAAGGGATTAGCATATATAAAAATAAATGATGTGACCAAGCTCAACGAAGAGGGGCTTCAAAGCCCAATTGTTAAAAATATTCATGAAAAAGGTTTGACAAAAATCATTGAGAAAACAAAAGCTGAAAATGGAGATTTGATATTTTTTGGCGCGGACAAAGAAAAAATTGTGAATGAAGCCCTTGGAGCTTTAAGAGAAAAAATTGGACATGATCGTAAAATACTCACGGGTGATGAGTGGTCTATTTTATGGGTTGTTGACTTCCCTATGTTTGAGTTTAATGAAGATGAAGATCGTTGGGATGCTTTACATCATCCATTTACTTCACCAAAAGATGGTCATGAAAAATTACTTACCTCTGATCCTGGAGCATGTCTGTCAAAAGCTTATGATCTTGTAATTAATGGTTGGGAAGTTGGCGGGGGTTCAATTCGTATTCATGATCAATCTGCTCAATCGCAAGTATTTTCAGCATTAAATATTTCTAAAGATGAGGCCAAGGAGAAATTTGGCTTCCTTCTGGATGCACTTCAATACGGAGCTCCTCCGCATGGCGGCTTGGCATTTGGCTTAGATCGTCTAACAACATTGCTAGTTGGAGCAGAATCAATTAGAGATGTGATTGCATTCCCTAAAACACAACGTGCACAGTGCTTATTAACATCAGCTCCAAATGAAGTCGATGAAAAACAGTTGAGAGAGTTACACATTCGTGTGCGTAATCAAAATGTTTCGACAAGTTAATTTTTAAAAAATGATCGAGGGCATTAATCACTACAATTTAAGAGCTGATGAAGAAACTATTGAAGTTTTAAAAGACTTTTATATAGAAATCGTTGGCTTGGAGCTTGGACATCGCCCCCCTTTTAAAAATGGAGGGTATTGGCTTTATGCGAATAACAAAGATGTATTGCATTTAAGTTTTTCAAAAAATGACATTGTGAATGAGTTAAATGTTAACTCCACATTCGACCATATGGCATTCACATGCAATAACGAAAGTAAATACGTTGATCTATTAACTACAAAAAAAATACAATTTTCAACACGTGAAGTACCTGAGATTGGAACTCGTCAAATATTTTGTAAAGATCCTGCTGGAAATGGCATTGAGCTTATTTTTCCAAATGAAAAAGAATAAAGTTGGTTTGGATGATATTTGATATCATTATTCTGTAATAAAGAAAAGGATTTGATTCATGAAAAGCTATAGAAAAGAGTTATGGTTTAATGCACCTGAAAGAATGCACTTTACGAACATCACCCATGAAATCAGAGAATGTTTAGCTGAGAGTGGTATTAGTGAGGGATTGGTTTTAGTGAATGCCATGCATATTACTGCAAGCGTATTTATTAATGATGATGAATCAGGCCTGCATAGCGATTATAAAAAGTGGTTGGAAAGACTTGCTCCCCATGAACCCGTAAGCGGTTATCGTCATAATGATACTGGTGAAGATAATGCTGATGCTCATATGAAAAGACAAGTCATGGGAAGAGAAGTAGTAGTTGCAGTAACCGATGGAAATTTAGATTTTGGCCCATGGGAACAAATTTTCTATGGTGAGTTTGATGGCCGAAGAAAGAAAAGAGTATTAGTCAAAATTATTGGAGACTAACTTTTAATAAAACTTTCTAATTGATCAATTAATAATCTCTGGTGGGTAATGGTTTCTTTAGCCAAATCTCCCAAAGATAACATGCCAACTACTTTTTTATTCTCTAAAACAGGAAGGTGACGAATACGATTTTCTGTCATTATCTCTAAACCCTTGTCATAAGTATCTTTGGCATCAATTGTAATGACATCTTTTGTCATTACCTCTCCAACTAAACATTGTTTCGATGATTTTCCTTTTAAAACTATCTCTCTAGCATAGTCTCTCTCAGATATGATACCGAGCAGCTTATTCTTTTGCATAACTAGCAAGGCTCCTATTTTATATTCTGCCATGATAATTAATGCATCAATGACTGGCCTGTCTGGTTCAATTGATAAAATGTCATTGTGTTTTTTATCATTTAATATTTGCTGTGCTGTTTTCATAATGCATAATTAATAAATTTTGAAAATCTAGAATAACAAATTTTATAAAACATGCAAAATTCTTTTAAAAGAAAACTTTTTCCAATTTTAAGTGTTGTTTTAATGACTTTTTTTTGGGGTTATAACTGGGTAGTAATGAAACAAGCAGTTCAATTGGTGGGACCTTGGGAATTTGCTTTTATAAGAAATTTTTTTGGTGCAATCATTCTTTTGTTCATTTTAGCTTTAACGCAAAAGTCATTAAAAATTATAAATATTAAGTTCGTTTTTTTAATCGGTATTTTTCAAATGATTGGGTTCACTGTATTAGTTTTGGTTGCACTAGTTCATGGTGGAACAGCAAAAACATCTGTTCTAACATTTACGATGCCTATATGGGCAAATTTGTTAGCCTTTTATTTTTTAAAAGAAAAAATGACTAATAGACAAATTTTAGCAATTGCTGTCAGTTTGATTGGATTGATACTGATATTTGATCCTGTCCATAAAAATGCAGACTTCAATAGCATGATGATTGCGATCAGCGCCGGTTTTTTTTGGGGCTGTGGGGTGATCAGTGTCAAAAGATATAATGAAAAATATCCACAAATAGATCTATTAAATCTGACGGCCTGGCAGATGTTATTGGGCTCATTACCTATTCTTATTGTTATTGCTGCAAAAGGTATAGAAATTTATGAGATCAATCCTTATTTCTGGAAGGCTTCGCTTTATAACATTATTTTTTGTAATGCATTGGCTTGGTTATTATGGAATTACGGAGTCAAACATTTAAAAACTAGTGAGGTATCGACTATTTCATTATTGGCTCCAGTTATTGGTTCATTGGCAGCATTTATTGAACTCCAAGAAGCTCCCAAAATAAATGAGGGAATTGGACTGACTATGATCCTATGTGGGGTATTATTGACGATTCTTCTGGCTTCACGTGTGACCACAAGATGATAAAATAGAAACTAAATACTTATTAGGAAAACTTATGGCAGGACACTCCAAGTGGGCAAATATTCAGCATCGTAAAGGGCGCCAGGATGCGAAAAGGGGCAAGATATTCACGAAATTGATCAAAGAAATCACTGTTTCAGCTAGGATGAGTGGCGGTGATCCAAACTTTAATCCTAGATTACGTGCAGCAATTGCAGCTGCAAAAGATGAAAATATGCCTGCAGAAAATATTACGAGAGCAATTAAAAGAGGAACGGGCGAACTCGAGGGAGTTAATTACGAGGAAATTCGTTATGAAGGCTATGGAATTAATGGCGCAGCGATCATCGTAGATTGTTTAACTGATAATAAGAATAGAGCTGTCGCTGATGTACGCCATGCTTTTTCTAAGAATGGTGGAAACTTAGGTACGGATGGTTGTGTCGCTTTCATGTTTAAACATTGCGGCAGTATTTTTTTTGCTCCAGGGTCTAATGAAGAAGAAATTATGGAAAAAGCGATTGATCTTGGTGCTGAGGATGTTGAAATTAATGAAGATGGTTCTATTGAAGTAATTACCCCACCAAATGATTTTATAACCATTAAGGAATCATTTGAAAAAGATAATTTAAAATTCGAGATGGCTGAATTAACAATGAAAGCAGATAATGAAGTGGAGTTATCTGGAGATGAGGGTGCAAAAATGCAAAAAATTCTCGATGTACTTGATGATCTTGATGATGTTCAAGAGGTATATACTAACGCCATAATTGAGAACTAATTTGACCTCTACTAGGGTAATTGGAATTGATCCAGGATTAAGAGTCACAGGATATGGCATAGTTGATTGTTTAAATAAAAAAACAACGTATATTACAAGTGGCGTCATAAAAACAACCTCAGAAAAACTTCCCTACCCTGAAAGATTAAAAATAATTTTTGATGAAGTCTCTGAGATTATTTCACAATACCAGCCCAATCAAATGTGCATTGAAAAAACCTTTGTTAATATGAACGCAAATAGCTCCTTGGCACTAGGGCAGGCACGAGGAGTTGCAATGGCAGCAGGGATTCAACACCAACTGCAAATATATGAATATACCGCTCTGCAAATTAAGAAGTCTGTCGTAGGGAATGGCCATGCTCAAAAAATTCAAGTGCAATCCATGGTGCAAAAACTATTAAATCTTCCTGAGGTCTTGGGCCCAGATTCTTCGGATGCACTTGCTTGCGTATTGTGTCACAATCAAGTCATGCAAATTCAACAGGATAATTCCCCAATTAATTTTAAAGGTGGTCGAATTTTATGATCGGAAGTATTCGCGGAATTTTAATTGATAAGTCACCTCCTTGGATTCAGGTTGATTGTGGCGGCATTGGCTATGAAATTGAAGTTCCGATGTCGACTTATTATGACCTACCAGATTTGCAATCTGATATTTTTCTTCATGTTCACATGGTAGTTCGTGAAGATGCTCAGTTGTTGTTCGGGTTTCTTACCAAAGAGGAAAAATCATCTTTTAAAAGTTTAATTAAAATTAATGGGATTGGAGCTAAAGTTGCCCTCTCAATTTTAAGTGGTGTATCCATGGATCAGTTTTCTAATGCAATTGAGCAACAAGATGTGTCTCTTCTCGTTAAAATTCCTGGTATTGGCAGAAAGACTGCGGAAAGGTTAATTGTTGAATTAAAAGATAAACAAGATCTGAAGCTGCAACAATCATCCCAGCATTCAAAAAATTTAACTGATATTATGGATGCATTAGAGGCTCTTGGGTATTCTAAAAGTGATATCCAAAAAGCCATTAAAAATTTCAATGAAGATATAAATGTTAATGAAGGAATCAAGCAAGCATTGCAATGGTTGTCTAGTTAATTATGATTGAAGAAGATCGTTTTATTGCTAATACGCCCAAAGAGAATGAGGAAATTCTCGAGAAATCGTTGCGTCCTGCAGATCTTGATGAATATGTTGGCCAAGAAAAAATCAGAGATCAATTAGAGATTTTTATTAAAGCTGCTCAGCAAAGAGGAGAAGCTTTAGATCATGTGCTTTTGTTTGGTCCTCCAGGTTTAGGTAAAACCACTTTATCTCATATTATTGCCCGTGAAATGAACGTTGGTTTAAAACAAACATCAGGTCCTGTATTGGAAAAAGCTGGAGATCTTGCAGCACTCCTCACCAATCTTGAGCCCAATGATGTTTTATTTATTGATGAGATCCATCGACTGTCTCCGATTATTGAAGAGATTTTATATCCAGCGATGGAAGATAACCATCTTGATATTATGATTGGGGACGGGCCATCAGCTCGCTCAGTGAAATTAGACTTGCCTTCATTTACCTTAGTAGGAGCGACGACTCGCGCAGGAATGTTAACCAACCCACTTCGAGATCGTTTTGGAATAGTTTCTCGCTTGGAATTTTACTCGCAAAATGAGTTAATAAGAATTGTGAAAAGATCAGCGAAGTTGCTTGATATTTTTATTGACGACTCAGGTGCAGCAGAAATTGCTAAAAGGTCACGAGGTACACCAAGAATTGCTAATCGTTTATTACGACGTGTGAGAGATTATGCCTCGGTTAAAGCGGATGGAAATGTTAATGATAAAACAGCCGACGCTGCTTTAAAAATGTTAGATGTTGATAAAATTGGCTTAGATAATATGGACCGTGCATTACTATTAGCAATCATTGAAAAATTTAAAGGAGGGCCAGTTGGCCTTGATAATTTAGCGGCTGCGATCGGTGAAGAAAAAGAAACGATTGAAGATGTAATTGAACCCTATTTAATTCAGCAGGGTTACTTGATGAGAACTCCTAAAGGAAGAATAGCCACAGACCTTAGCTTGAAGCATTTTAATATCCAAATTGAACAATCGAGTAACACAAAAAATTTATGGTAGCTCTGGTTCATCACTGGCCAATAAGAATATATTATGAAGATACCGATAGTGGGGGCGTGGTTTACCATTCGAATTATTTAAAATTTATGGAGCGAGCAAGAACGGAGTGGTTAAGAGATTTTGAAATTGACCAGAAAGCGTTAAAAGATAATCTAAACTTAATGTTTGTTGTTCATGAAATTGATATAAAATTTACTAGACCTGCTGTTTTTAATGATGAAATAGAGGTTCAAACTAAATTAGAAAAATTGGGATCAGTAAAAATTGATCTTGAGCAAAAAATTTTTCGCTCATCTGAACTTTTAATTGAATCTCGAGTTGTTGTTGCATCAGTTAACTCCTTTTCGATGAAGCCGATGCGAATCCCAAATGAAATAAAATTATTAATGGAGAATGAATAATGAGCTTAGGTGGTGATCTTTCCTTTTTGTCCTTAGTAATGGGAGCAAGCATACCTGTTCAATTGGTGATGTTAATCTTAATTGCTGCCTCTGTTTTCTCATGGAAATATATTTTCATTAAAATAAAAACCATTAAAAATGCAGAAGTGAATGCTACCGAATTTGAAAAATATTTTTGGGCAGGAGCTCAGTTTAAGCAGCTCTATGAGTCTGCCAGTCATTCTTCAAATAATGTTGGTGGATTAAAATCAATTTTTTTTGCCGGTTATAAGGAATTTATAGCAAGCACGAAAGATCAAAAACTAGACAAACAAAGCAAAGAAAGTATTCGACGAGCTATGCAAGTTGCATATAATCGTGAACTTGATTCCCTTGAAAGACACCTGCCTTTTTTAGCTAGTGTTGGATCTGTAAGCCCTTATATTGGTTTGTTCGGAACGGTATGGGGCATTATGAATTCTTTTATTGGTCTATCTAATGTTGCTCAATCTACCTTAGCTCAAGTGGCTCCGGGCATTGCTGAAGCATTGATAGCAACGGCCATTGGTTTATTCGCAGCTATCCCAGCGGTGATTGCATACAATCGATTTGCAGCCAAAGTGGATCGATTGGCTATTCGATACGAGAGTTTTATGGAGGAATTTATTAATAACGTGGATCGAAGAGCGTGATGAAAAAACGCCGCTTAATGAACAATATCAATGTTGTTCCATACATTGATGTTATGTTGGTATTATTGGTGATTTTTATGGTTACAGCACCGATGACTAATCCTGGAGTGGTTGAATTACCCCGTGTAGGGCAAGATTTAAAACAACAAAACACCCCAATTACTGTATCTGTAAAAAAAGATGGCAGTCTTGAGATGGAAGGAAAAAAAATCAAAGCGGATGCATTGTTGATTGAATTAAATCAAGCGCTTGAAAAAAATCCTGAGCTATCTGTAGTGATTGCAGCAGACAAAAAAACGCAATATGAGAACGTGATCACGGTTATGGATTTGTTGAAACAAAATCAGATTCATAAAGTGGGTTTATTATTAAAACCAGAGAAGTAATTGATATTCAATGAACTTTGACGAAAATTTAAATTTACAATCAAATTTATTTTCTTTTTTAATCCATTTATCTATTCTTTTTGTGATGATCTTCACGGTGCAATGGTCACCGCAATATCCTTATTTTGGTGAAGTGGAACTATGGGAGGCGGTACCCACTCTGAAAGAACAAGCTCAAACACCACCAAAACCAAAACAGGTTGAGCCAGCAAAAGTTGAAAAATCAACTCCCAAGGTGAATCAACAAATTAAAGATACTCAAGCTGAAATTAATCTAAAGAAGAAAAAAGAAAAAGAATTAGCAGAAAAAAAGAAACAAGAACAAATTAAAAAAGTGCAACAAGAGCTTTTAAAACAAGAGCAGATCAAACAACTTCAGGATCAATTGCTTCAGCAAGAGCAATTAGAAAAATTACAAAAAGAGTTACTAGAACAAGATAGTAAAAATGCTGATCAAGAAATTATTTCAGAGGATAAAAAGAAATCCGAAAGAATTGCGATTCAAGCAGATCAAGATATGGAAGCCGGTAAAAATAAATCAGAGATTGATAAATATAAGGCGTTAATTCAACAAAAAATTCAACAGAATGTAAATAATAATTTATGTGGTTTGGATTATTTAAGTTTAAGCTTTGAGATTACATTATTACCATCAGGGGAGCTATTAAATGATCCAGTCTTGAAAGATTCAAGTGAAAATTTAAGTTGTGATGAAGCGGTCGAAAGAGCAATATATCAATCTGAGCCATTACCAGTACCCACAGACCCAAAAATTTTTGCAAAACTGAAAAAAATTAAATTAAAATTTTACCCAAACGGACAGCCTCAATGAAAAAACTTATTCTCTTACTTATTGCCCTTTTTTATTTAATTCCTCTTCATGCCATCGAAGTGATTGATATTTTGGGCGGCAAAGCCAATGAATTATCTGTGGCGGTCATTCCATTTCAAGACGACTTGATTGAGAATGAAAAAAATCAAATTCACAGTGTCATTAAATCAGACTTTTCGCGATCAGGTTTTTTTAGAGTGATCGATACCGGTGGCGTTAATAAATTGCCAACATCTTTAAATGAAGTTGATTACAGTTTTTGGTCAGGCCTGCAGACTGAACTCTTAGTCATTGGTCGTGTGCAGAGAGGCGATGATCAAATCAAAGTGGTGTATGAACTGATTGATGTTTTTAAAGAAAAAATGATGATGTCGTCTGAATATTCAGGAACCATAAAACAAGACCGTCAGATTGGACATCAAATCTCAAATGTAATTTATGAAAAGATTACAGGTAGTAAAGGTGTGTTTCACACCAAGATTGGGTTTGTGGAGAAAATTAATAATAATAAATACCAGTTAAATATTTCCGATATGGATGGCTTTAATAAAAAACCAATCGTCACCTCGACTCAGCCAATTATTTCCACTCGTTGGTCTCCAGATGGTCAAAAAATTGCGTATGTGTCATTTGAAAAAAAGAAACCAGTGATTTATGTGCAAAATTTACGAAATGGAGAAAGAAAATTAGTAGCTAACTTCAAGGGTAATAACAGTGCACCTGCTTGGTCACCTGACAGTAAACGGCTTGCAATTGTCCTTACCTACAATGCCTTCTCACAGATATACATTATGGATGCAGATGGTAAGAACATAAAAAGATTAATGCGCAGTCGATCCATCGATACCGAGCCGACTTGGGCTCCGGATGGGAAATCAATTTATTTTGTATCTGATCGAGGGGGCGGACCACAAATATATAAAATTGAATTAGCAAACGAGCAGATAAGGAGAGTGACTTTTGAAAGGAAATATAATGTCAGCCCTCAATTATCTCCTGATGGAAAATTACTCACTTTTATTACGAACGATAATGGTGCTTTTAAAGTGGGAGTGCAAAATTTAATTTCAAATCAAGTCATGATATTATCAAAAGGGAGAAATGACGAGGCACCTGTTTTCAGTCCAAATGGACATATGGTACTATACACTCATAAAGATTCAGAGAAAGAAACAACTCTCTCAACTGTTTCTTTAAATGGTTTTAAACAACAGGTGATTAGTTTGGATTCATCCAAAAACTATGAAGCTACATGGTCTCCAATTGATTTTTAATGAAAGGATAAATCAATGAAAAAATTAGTGTTTGCAGGTCTCACTTTAGCATTACTTACAGGGTGTAGCTCAACCCCGTTAAATGATGCTGATGCTCCATCAGATGCTAAAGCTGGTGAAGCAGTTGATCGAACTTCTGACCTTGGTTTAGATAAATTAAGATCGGACAGCTTATTAACTCAAAGAAGTATATATTTTGACTTTGATAAGTTTGAAGTTAAACCTGAGTACATAGATATCGTTAATGCTCATGCGCAATATGCCGCAGATCACCCAGGCGTAAAAATGACTCTCAAAGGACATGCTGATTATCGAGGTTCCCACGAGTATAACCTTGCGCTAGGCCAAAAACGATCAGTATCAGTAAAAGATGTTATGAATACGTCCGGTGCAAATGATGCTCAAATTGAAACTGTAAGCTACGGTGAAGAAGAAGCTAACCAAAACTGTCAAGGTGATGAGTGCTCTCAAGACCGTCGCGTAGATATCAGCTACGAAGTAGAATAATTTTTTACTTTGTAGATTTATGAAAAGAATACTATGGGCTGGTTTATTAGTTTTATCTTTTAATACTCATGCTTTTTTTGAGGATGAGGATGCAAGAGAGAAAATTAATGACCTGCAAAACCAGCTCAATTCTTTAAAAAGTGATCAATTAAGGTCGCTTGAAGACAAAGTAACTGACTTACAACAAGTCCTTCAGGGCGGAAGCCTTCAGCAATTTAACAGTAAAATCAATGAGATTTTGGACGATATTGCCAAGATTAGAGGCGATGTTGAAGTCCTACAATTTAATTTTGAAAGTTTTGAAGATCGTCAGAAAATAAATTATCAGGATATAGAGAATCGCTTCAGTCGCATTGAAGAAGAATTAGAATCACTTAAAAATAATTCACAAAAAAAAGAAGAAATCCCAAAAGAAACAACAGAAAGTAACCAGGCTGGAGAGGTTCAGGAAAACCTTGTAACATCAATTGAATCCATTCAAGGTGATATTGCTCAGGAACTGGAAAGTGCCGAACAACAAGGGGTTGATGGTATTGATGGTAACGTGGAAACTGGCAAGGACTTGCCACCACTGATTGATGAAGAGCAAGAACTCAACATGTTTAATGACGCTGAAGGGTTGATGAGGTCAACAAAATATAAAGAGGCATTCGAATTATTTGATCGATTTGTCACGACATACCCAAAATCCCAACGTCTTGTGGAGGCAAAGAAGAACATTGGATACATTCAGTTTGCCTTAAAAAACTACAAAGCTTCATTGAATACCTATGACAAGTTGATTGCTAATTATCCAAGTCATGATCTAATGCCAGAAATTTTATATGGAAAAGCCAATACGGAAATTCAATTGACTCGAATCACCAAAGCTAAACAAACCCTGAGAAGAATCATTAAAGAATATCCAAATGCTTCCAATATCAAGAGCGCTAAGAAAAGATTAAAAGCTCTTGAATCTATCAAGCTTTAAAAAAAGATAATGTCAACATTGAGAATCAATGAGATTTTTTATTCGATTCAGGGTGAGTCATCCCGAATTGGAATGCCAACAGTCTTTGTAAGATTGACAGGTTGTCCTATGCGATGTACCTATTGTGATACGGCGTATGCATTTCATGAGGGTCAACAAAAAGAAATTGAAGAAATTATTAAAGAAGTAAAAAAGTTTGATACCAATTATGTGACGGTCACAGGCGGAGAACCTTTGGCGCAAAAAAATTGTATAGACTTAATGAATCAATTATGTGAATTAAGATATCAAGTATCTTTGGAAACGGGGGGAGGCTTGGATATAAAAGATGTTAACTCAGAAGTTAAAATTATCTTGGATGTCAAAGCCCCTAAATCTAATGAAGATAAAAATAATTTTTGGCCGAATTTAGCAAAGATTAAACCAAATGATGAAATTAAATTTGTGATTCAAGATTATGACGATTTTTCTTGGTCCATAGATATCATTGAAAAATATCAGCTGAATCAAAATCAGATTCTTTTTTCTCCTGTGTACAATGTTCTTGCAAGTGAACAACTTGCAGAGTGGATTTTAAAGCACCAACTAAATGTGAGGTTGCAGCTGCAACTGCATAAAATATTATGGGGAGAGAAAAAAGGTGTCTAAGAAAGCCATTGTATTATTATCAGGTGGGCTGGATTCCTTAACAACACTTGCCATTGCTCAAAATGATGGATTTGATTGCTATGCATTACATGTAATTTATGGTCAACGGCATTCCTCTGAAACAATGGCCGCAAGAAATATTGCAAAAAAATATAATCTTGCTGAATTTCTTGAAATTAATGTGGATATGAGTTGGCTCAAATCCTCAGCTTTAACTAATCACGATATCACTATACCGGAGGAAAGATCTGAGGGTATTCCAGTGACTTATGTTCCAGCGAGAAATACCATCATGATGTCATTTGCCGCAGCTTGGGCTGAATCTTTAGGAGTTAGTCATTTATTTCTGGGGGTCAATGCTGTTGATTACTCAGGCTACCCTGATTGTCGACCAGAATTCATAGACGCTTTCAAAAAAATGGTGAATCTTGGAACTAAGGCAGCCATAGAAGGCACTCCATTCAATATCCATACCCCTCTTATTGGATTAACAAAAGATGAAATTATTGCAAAAGGCAGTAATTTAGGCGTTGATTATTCAATGAGTATTTCATGTTATCAGGCTGATCAAAACGGTAATGCATGTGGTAAATGTGATTCTTGTTACCTCAGACGCCAAGGATTTGAAAAAGCAGGTATTAAAGATCCAACACCCTATCAAAATGTCGTTAATTAATTTTCAAGAATACTTGCCAAAACACCCAAAAATAGCGTAAAATCCACCCCTTTTCTGTATAAAATTTTTTAGAGATTATTTATGGTTATTATTAGATTATCAAGAAGCGGTTCAAAGAAGAAACCTTATTACAACGTAGTGGTTCAAGACTCTCGCAAACGAAGAGACGGTCGTTTTATTGAGCGTGTTGGCTTCTACAACCCAATGGCACAATCTGGAGCTGAAAGTTTAAGGCTTGATCAGGAAAGAATTGCTTATTGGAAAGATAATGGTGCTCAAATTTCAGAGACAATGTCTAGAATTATCAAGCTGCAAGCGAAAGGCCCGGCTGGTCTTGAAGCAATGAAACAAAAAGATTTGAAAAAAGCTGAAGCTAAAAAAGCAAAAAAAGCAGCTGAAAAAGCTGCAGCTGCAGAGCCTGTAGCTGAGGAAGCTGCTCCTGCTGAGGAAGCTGCTCCTGCTGAGGAAGCTGCTCCTGCTGAGGAAGCTGCTCCTGCTGAGGAAGCTGCTCCTGCTGAGG
>MDSZ01213808.1_pt1 | contig 187994 bp, 182 predicted proteins | sample 811201 | NCBI WGS metagenome assembly MDSZ01 (sample SAMN05326647, study PRJNA326480) | marine metagenome | isolation source: seawater | place: Indian Ocean: North | collected 2010
GCGCGCTTCGCGCTCTTCTTCCGGGATCTGGTCCATCTTGTTCAGCACCAGCCAGCGGTCACGCTCGGCCAGCGCCGGGCTGAAGCGGCCCAGTTCGTCGATGATCACCTGCGCCGCCTCGGCCGGATCGCTCTCGTCCAGCGGCGCCATGTCCACCAGGTGCAGCAGCAGGCGGGTACGCGCCAGGTGCTTGAGGAAGCGAATACCCAGGCCGGCACCTTCCGACGCGCCTTCGATCAGCCCCGGAATATCGGCGACGACGAAGCTCTTGAAGCGGTCGACACTGACCACCCCCAGGTTCGGCACCAGGGTGGTGAAGGGATAGTCGGCGACCTTCGGCTTCGCCGCGGAAACGGCGCGGATGAAGGTACTCTTGCCGGCATTGGGCAGGCCCAGCAGGCCGACGTCCGCGAGGACCTTCAGCTCCAGCTTTAGATCGCGCGAATCGCCCGGCTTGCCCGGCGTGGTCTGGCGCGGCGCACGGTTGGTACTGGACTTGAAGCGCGTGTTGCCCAGGCCATGCCAGCCACCCTGAGCGACCATCAGACGCTGGCCGGCCTTGACCAGGTCGCCGATCACTTCCTGCGTCGCCACGTCGATCACCGTGGTGCCGACCGGCACCGGCAGGATCAGGTCCTCGCCCTTGGCGCCGGTGCAGTCGGTGCTGCCACCCTTCTCGCCGTTCTGGGCGTGGAATTTGCGCGTGTAGCGGTAATCGATCAGGGTGTTGAGGTTCTCGTCGGCCTGGAGGAATACCGAGCCACCGTCACCACCGTCACCCCCGTTGGGGCCACCCTTCTCGATGAACTTCTCGCGGCGGAAGCTCATCATGCCGTTACCGCCGTCACCGGCTTTTACAAATATCGATACTTCGTCGACGAATTTCATCAGTCTGCCTCCCGCTTCATCTGCGGGCTGGGGGAACGCTTGCCAAATCATCCAGAACTAGCGGATTGGGCAAGCGCACCAAAGATACACAAACAAAAAAGCCCCGTCCTACGGACAGGGCTTTTCCAGCGCGTAGGCGATTAGGCCTGAACAACGCTCACGTAGCGACGGCCGAAAGCGCCCTTCACTTCGAACTTGACCACGCCTTCGACTTTAGCGAAGAGGGTGTGGTCCTTGCCGATGCCCACGCCGAAACCGGGGTGGAACTGGGTGCCGCGCTGACGCACGATGATGTTGCCGGCCTTGATGACCTGGCCACCGTACATTTTCACGCCAAGGCGTTTACTTTCGGAATCGCGGCCGTTACGGGTAGAACCGCCAGCTTTTTTGTGTGCCATGAGTCAATACTCCTATAAAGGGATCGGGGCCGACGAATCAGGCCTGGATACCGGTGATTTTGATCTCAGTGAACCACTGACGGTGGCCCTGACGCTTCATGTGGTGCTTACGACGGCGGAACTTGATGATGCGCACTTTGTCGTGACGGCCTTGCGAAACGACTTCGGCAACCACTTTGGCACCGTCTACGACCGGGGCGCCGATTTTAACGTCGTCGCCATTGCCGATCAGCAGAACGCGATCGAAAGTCACGGCGTCGCCAGTAGCGAGCTCGAGTTTCTCGATCTTGAGGAATTCGCCTTCGGTGACTTTGTATTGCTTGCCACCAGTAACAATTACTGCGTACATGGTAAATCTCCGTTGATCCTGCTCACCCAGCGCTTTAGAAAAGTCGTTGTTGGCTGGCATGGCTGCTCGGGGCCGGAAGTGACACCCTTGCAATTGCGTAAGGCAGGGAAATGCCCAGGGGGAAGTTCAGGGTGCGCGATTGTACGCAAGCGCCGAACGCTGCGCAAGGGCCGCAAGTGCTTGCCTTGACAGCCCCTACCCTGCCACCTAGCATGCCGCGCAGTTTAGAAGGAGCGCCCTTTGTCGATGCAACCCCAGGCTTTCTACCGCGTGGTGGCGGACGATTTCACCGCCGTCGACGGCATCATCCGCCAACAGGTGGTTTCTCGCGTGCCGCTGGTGGAAAAGATCGGCGACTATATCATCTCTGCCGGTGGCAAACGCCTGCGCCCGCTGCTGGTCCTGCTCAGCGGTCGTGCGCTGGGTTACCAGGCCGACGACCTGCGCCTGCTGGCCGCGACCATCGAATTCCTGCACACCGCGACACTGCTGCATGACGACGTCGTCGACATGTCCGACATGCGCCGTGGCCGCAGCACCGCCAACGCCCAGTGGGGCAACGCGCCAAGCGTGCTGGTGGGCGACTTCCTTTATTCCCGCTCCTTCGAAATGATGGTCGAACTCGGCTCCATGCCGGTGATGAAGATCCTCTCCCACGCCACCCGCGTGATCGCCGAGGGCGAAGTGCTGCAGCTGTCCAAGGTCCGTGACGCCAGCACCACGGAAGAGACCTACATGGAGGTCATCCGCGGCAAGACCGCGATGCTCTTCGAGGCCTCCACCCATGCCGCAGCCGCCCTGGCCGACGCCGACGAGACGCAGCGCGAGGCCCTGCGCACCTTCGGTGATCACCTGGGCATCGCCTTCCAGCTGGTCGACGACCTGCTCGACTACAAGGGCGACGCCGCCAGCCTGGGCAAGAACGTCGGTGACGACCTGGCCGAGGGCAAGCCGACCCTGCCGCTGATCTACACCATGCGCGAAGGCACCGAAGAGCAGGCTGCCCTGGTACGCCGTGCGATCCAGAAGGGTGGCATCGAGGACCTGGAGAGCATCCGCGCCGCCGTGGAAGCTGCCGGCGCCCTGGACTACACCGCCAGGCTCGCGCGCGACTACGCCGAGCGCGCCATCGCCTGCCTGGAAGTCCTGCCGCAGGGTGAATACCGCGACGCCCTGATCGAGCTGAGCCGCTTCGCCGTGGCGCGCACCCACTGACCATATCGCACCCTAATTGCCCGTAGCCCGGATGCAATCCGGGGCTCTCTGCCATATGGCCATTCCCCGGATTGCATCCGGGCTACAGGATCCAGGCGCAAACAAAAACGCCCCGAACCAGTCGGGGCGTTTTCGTTATCGCGGCGCGAATTACAGACGCAGGCCGCCGTCCAGCTCCAGGATACGACCGGTGTAGTAATCGTTCTCCAGGATATAGGCCACCGAGTGGGCGATCTCGGCCGGTTTGCCCATGCGCTTGAGCGGGATGCCCGCCGTCATCTTCTCCAGGGCTTCCGGCTTCATGCTGCCGGTCATCTCGGTTTCGATGAAGCCCGGCGCCACGCCGGCGACACGAATGCCGTAGCGTGCCAGTTCCTTGGCCCAGACCACGGTATCGGCAGCGACACCGGCCTTGGCGGCGGAGTAGTTGGCCTGGCCCATGTTGCCGGCACGGGAGATCGAGGAGATGTTGACGATCGCACCCTCGTTCTTCAGCTCGATCATCTTCGCCGCCACTTCACGGGTGCAGAGGAACACGCCGGTCAGGTTGACGTCGATCACCGCCTGCCACTGCGCCAGGCTCATCTTGGTCATTTCGCCATCCTTCACACGGATGGTCAGACCATCGCGCAGGATGCCGGCATTGTTGACCAGGCCATTGATGGCGCCAAAGTCGTCGGCGACCTGGGCGACCATGTGGGTGACCTGCTCTTCATCGGCGACGTTGCACAGGTAGGCACGCGCATCGCCACCGGCCGCCTTGCAGGCCGCCACGGCTTCGTCGAGTTTTTCCTGGTTCAGATCGACCAGCGCCAGCTTGGCGCCCCTGGCCGCCAGGTACTCACCCATGGCGCGGCCCAGTCCCTGGCAACCGCCAGTGATGATGATGACTTTGTCTTTCAGTTGCATCGCTTTATCCCCTCAAGGTGCAGCATTTACCGACCCCGCTGATGCCCTTGAAGCGCTATGCTAGGGCGTCTGTCCGTTGATGACGGATTCTTTGCGAGGAGTCATAAGGTGAGCGTGAAAGCCGGCAAGCATGCACGAGAATTGCTGCTCAAGGAATACCGTGGCGTGCTCAGCACCCACTCCAAGGCCATGCCGGGCTTCCCTTTCGGATCGGTAGTGCCCTACTGCCTGGACGCCGAGGGCCGGCCACTGATCCTGATCAGCCGCATCGCCCAGCACACCCATAACCTCGGGCAGGACGCCAAGTGCTCGCTATTGGTCGGCGAGCGCGGCGCAGAGGATGTGCAGGCGGTCGGTCGCCTTACTTTGCTCGCCGAAGCACGACAGTTGCATGACGAAGACGAAATAGAGGCAGCCGCCCAGCGTTATTACCGCTTTTTCCCCCAGTCGCGCGACTACCATCGGGCGCATGACTTCGATTTCTGGCGGCTGGAGCCGGTGCGCTGGCGCTTCATTGGCGGTTTCGGCGCCATTCACTGGCTCGACCAGGTCGCACTGGCCAACCCCTTCACGACGGACGGCAGTGAAACGAGCATGGTCGAGCACATGAACGAGGACCATGCCACGGCCATTGCCCACTACGTCGAAATGGCCGAGCTGCCGCAGCATGAACCGGCGCAGATGGCCGGTGTCGACAGCGAAGGTTTCCACCTGCGCATCGGCCAGAGCCTGCACTGGCTGCCCTTCCCAACATCCTGCAACAACCCCGGACAGGTGCGCGCAGCCCTGGTGGCGCTGGCCCGCGCCGACAAATGGCCCGAGCCCGGCATCGCTTAAGCTTGAATTCAGGCCAAAGCCCCATACTTACTCCCTACTGGAAGTTCGCTTCCGCCAAGGATTCTCCGATCATGCGTGCGTTTCTGTTTCTGTTCCTGCTGTTCCCGATCATCGAGCTGGCCGTCCTGATCAAGGTCGGCGGTGCCATCGGCGTGCTGCCGACGGTCCTGCTGGTGATCGGGACCGCCATTCTTGGCAGCGTCCTGCTGCGCGTGGCCGGTGTCGCCACGGCCTGGCGCGCCCGTGAGAAGCTGGCCCGCGGCGAGATGCCCGAGCAGGAAATGCTCGAAGGCCTGCTGATCGCGGTCGGCGGTGGCCTGCTGCTGCTGCCGGGCTTCATCAGCGATATCTTCGGCGTGCTCTGCCTGCTTCCCTTCACCCGCCGCCTGCTGGTCGGCAAGATCCGTCGCCGCGCCGAGGAGCAGGCCCTGCGCCAACGCGCGTTCTTCGACGATGCCGCCGCCCGCGCCGGCAAGACGCACCCCAATGTGCTCGAAGGCGAATACGAACGCCGCGACTGATTCACGCCACAGGCACTCGCCTGCGGCGATCCCCCGGCAGACCTGCTGTTGAGCGCAGCAGGCTGCTGCGACAAGCGCATCGGCCGCCAATCCTCGGTCTTACCCAGATAACGCCGACCGCGCACGCAAAAAAATTCTCCACCTCCCCTTGAAATGCCTCCACCCGCCCACATGTAGCAGTCACCGCAAGGTGCCTGCCCTACGAGGCAGTCCGACTTTCGCGGTGCGCACAGCGCGCCGCACCCGGCCCCGCCGGATTTTACAAACCCGCCGACCAGACAAGAGTCGGCAAGTTGGCCATTCAATTGTTAGGAGAGATCGACAATGAAGCTTCGTCCTCTGCATGACCGCGTCGTGATCCGTCGCAGCGAAGAAGAGACCAAAACCGCAGGCGGCATCGTGCTGCCGGGCTCGGCCGCCGAGAAGCCGAACCAGGGTGAAGTCGTTGCCGTCGGTACCGGCAAGGTTCTGGATAACGGCGAAGTCCGTCCGCTGGCCGTCAAGGTCGGTGACAAGGTGGTATTCGGCCCTTACTCCGGCAGCAACACCGTCAAAGTCGACGGCGAAGACCTGCTGGTGATGGGCGAGAGCGAAATCCTCGCTGTCGTCGAAGCCTGATTCCGACGAATCTCCGTTTAACCTTCAAGAATTTGAGGACTGATCAAGATGGCTGCTAAAGAAGTCAAGTTTGGCGATTCCGCCCGCAAGAAAATGCTCGTTGGCGTCAACGTACTGGCCGACGCCGTCAAAGCCACCCTCGGCCCGAAAGGTCGCAACGTGGTTCTGGCCAAATCCTTCGGCGCCCCGACCATCACCAAAGACGGTGTTTCGGTTGCCAAGGAAATCGAACTGAAGGACGCCTTCGAAAACATGGGCGCCCAGCTGGTCAAGGACGTTGCGTCCAAGGCCAACGACGCTGCCGGTGACGGCACCACCACCGCTACCGTTCTGGCTCAAGCCATCGTCAACGAAGGCCTGAAGTCCGTCGCTGCCGGCATGAACCCGATGGACCTGAAGCGCGGCATCGACAAGGCCACCGCGGCCATCGTTGCTCAGCTGAAAGACCTGGCCAAGCCGTGCACCGACTCCAAGGCCATCGCCCAGGTAGGCACCATCTCCGCCAACTCCGACAACTCCATCGGTGACATCATCGCCGAAGCCATGGACAAGGTCGGCAAAGAAGGCGTCATCACCGTTGAAGAAGGCTCGGGCCTGGAAAACGAACTGTCCGTCGTGGAAGGCATGCAGTTCGACCGTGGCTACCTGTCTCCCTACTTCATCAACAAGCCGGACACCATGGTTGCCGAGCTGGAAAGCCCGCTGCTGCTGCTGGTCGACAAGAAGATCAGCAACATCCGCGAACTGCTGCCGGTTCTGGAAGCCGTTGCCAAGGCTGGCCGTCCGCTGCTGATCGTTGCCGAGGACGTGGAAGGCGAAGCCCTGGCCACTCTGGTGGTCAACAACATGCGCGGCATCGTCAAGGTTGCTGCCGTCAAGGCTCCGGGCTTCGGCGACCGCCGCAAGGCCATGCTGCAGGACATCGCCATCCTGACCGGCGGCACCGTGATCTCCGAAGAAGTCGGCCTGTCCCTGGAAGGCGCCACTCTGGAGCACCTGGGTAACGCCAAGCGCGTCGTCCTGAACAAGGACAACACCACCATCATCGACGGTGCTGGTGCTCAGGTCGACATCGAAGCCCGCGTTGCGCAGATCCGCAAGCAGGTCGAAGAAACCTCTTCCGACTACGACAAAGAGAAGCTGCAAGAGCGTCTGGCCAAACTGGCTGGCGGTGTTGCCGTGATCAAGGTTGGCGCTGCCACCGAAGTCGAGATGAAAGAGAAAAAAGCCCGCGTTGAAGACGCCCTGCACGCCACCCGCGCTGCAGTGGAAGAAGGCGTGGTGCCTGGCGGTGGCGTTGCCCTGGTGCGCGCTCTGCTGGCCATCGAAGGTCTGAAAGGCGACAACGAAGACCAGAACGTCGGTATCGCTCTGCTGCGTCGCGCTGTCGAAGCACCGCTGCGTCAGATCGTTTCCAACGCCGGTGGCGAGCCGAGCGTCGTGGTCGACAAGGTCAAGCAGGGTTCGGGCAACTTCGGCTTCAACGCCGCGACCGACACCTACGGCGACATGATCGAGATGGGTATTCTCGACCCGGCCAAGGTCACCCGTTCGGCGCTGCAAGCTGCTGCGTCCATCGGCGGCCTGATGATCACCACCGAAGCCATGGTCGCCGAATCGGCTGATGACAAGGCTCCGGCCATGCCTGACATGGGTGGCATGGGCGGCATGGGTGGCATGGGCGGCATGATGTAAGCCAGCCGGCCCTCAGCTGTACCGGGAACCCCGCGCCAGTCGCGGGGTTTTTTATTGCCCGAAAAAAGCTCCCCCGTCGTTCTAAGACGAAAATGCGACATAGGGTCATTTATCGTGGACCTGGGAACGCTGTTTGCTTATGTTTCGTTACAACCCTGAACGACGTAGTAACCGTTCACGAGGCGGACGCTGCGCAAACCTCCAACAGAAGAAGAACAACATGCCTCTATGCAGCACGACTGAACCTTCCCAGCAGGCCTTCCAACACTGGTGGCAGAAAAACGGTGACTGGGTAGAAGAACCCAACGTTCGGCGCGGCGGAGAGAGTGGCGTACAGCGCCTGCTGGATCAGAGCGGCGTGCTCTACGCCAAGAAGCAGGTGGGCCACATCTACCGCAGCCTGCTGTATCCGCAGGGACGTCCTACCGTACTGCGCGAGCGCAGAGCCCTGCAGGCACTACCCGCTCTGGGAGTGCTGGTGCCGAAGATGATCTACTGCGGCATCAACTACGACGCCCAGCAAGGCTGGTGCGGCCTGCTGGTGACCGAAGAGCTGGAAGGCTTCGAGAACATCGAAGTGTGGTACGAGAATGGCGGCCGCGAGGCCTGCGGCGAGGCCGTGCATGCCCAGCTGCTGCAACTTGTTGGTGCAACCCTGGCGCGCATGCACCTGGGGCGCTGGCAGCACGGTTGCCTGTATGCCAAGCACATCTTCGTCCGTATCGACGGCGAAACGCCGCAGGTCGCCCTGCTGGACCTGGAAAAGAGCCGTCGCCGCCTGACGCGAGTCCAGGCCGCCCAGCACGACCTGCCGCAACTGCGCCGCCACAGCCCCTGGTCCGATGCGGACTGGCAGCTGGTGCTGAGCGGCTACCGTGAGATCTTCGCCGAGGGCGCACGAGGTCTCGGCACACCTCTTGCGTAACCATCCGGCTGCCGGCCCGTGCCGGCAGCCTCGCTTTGGCTGCAACCCGCTTCACCCGCAACTCCCCCCACCAGGACGTGGCTCTACCTCGCACCTTTGCGCCAGGTAGCGACAGGCATCGCCAAGACGCCAACTGCCAGGGCCGGCTGTTACAGGTGCCCAGTACGGGCACCAAAGGTTACGCCCAAGCGTTACCCAGCACAGGATTGAACCATCCGCGGCGGAGCATGTCTCAGCTCAGCCCTTGGAGGGTGCCAGCCATACGCAATGACCGCTCGTCGTGCAGATCGGCAACGAGGCGGTGGGTGATCTAGGTTTAGCGAACAGCGTTTGGCAGCGCTATCAAGGGGTTAGCAAAATGAAATTAGAAGTAGCTCGAGGTTTGTTCCTTGGCCTCGCCCTCAGCGTAACGGCGATCGCTGCCGCTGCCTGGCAGGAGCCCGGTCCGCGCGTACTGGACGCGCACGACTGCACGGCCCAGGCCCCCTGCCCCACTGCCCCATTGCGCAAGCACGTGCAACCTGCCGTGAACCCGGATGCCAACCTGCTGGTATTGATGTTCGGCCTGAGCGGCGCGATGAAAGGCGAACAATAGCCCCATCACCCCGTTACCGGGAGACCCGCGCACCCGCTTGTGCAAATGTTCGCTGCATCACTGATCCAGCCTGAGCCTGGGGCTATCATCGCCGCCCCAACGGAAGCGACTCACAAGGAAGTCACCATGCTCAAGCGCTGGATCTACGCACTCGCCGCTACATTGCTGCTCACTGGCTGCGGCGGCCCGAACAACACCCCCGAAGGCATTGCCGAAGCCTTCCTGCAGGCGGCCTACGGCAACGACGTCGACGCACTGTTCGAGTACATCGACGTTCCTGAAGGCACCGGCGACGAAGAAGTCGCGCTGGTTCGCGGCAAGCTCAGCGCCCAGCTGGCCCGCACCGAGAAGTACACCGAAAGCCAGGGTGGCCTGGATCGTATCGAGGTGCAGGCGCCAACCCTGTCGAACGACGACAGCCAGGCCCGCATCGAGGCCATCGTTCACTTCAACAACAGCGATGCCAAGCCCAAGACCGAGCGACTGCGCCTGAACAAGGTCGACGGCGACTGGAAGATCAAGATCTGAGCCGCCTGCGTCTCGGGCTGTGCCTGAGCCTGCTGCTGGCCGGCGCCACCGTGGCGCTGGCCAGCCTCCAGCCACAACCCTCCGTCAGCGCCCCAGTACGCAGCCTGCCGCGCGTGGAGAACGGCGACTGGGTGTTTCGCCTCGGCCCTTCGCGCGAAAGCCGCCTGATCCAGCAGGTAGGCGGTGGCGACTACTCGCACATCGGCATGATCGTGAGCACCTCGCCCCAAGCGCTGGTGGCGCACGCCACCACCGATGACGATCCCGAACGCCCCGACCAGGTCCTGCTCAGCCCCCTGACCGAGTTCGTCGACCCACGCCACGCGCGCGCCTTCGCCATCGCCAGGCCGGACTTTCTCGATGCCGAGCAACGCCTGCAGGTCAGCGCCGCCGTGCGTGACGAGGTCGGCCAGCCGTTCCTGCTGGAGCCACGCAACCTGGCGCATCGCTACTGCACCACCCTGCTCGCCGATGCGATCCGCATGCAGCACCCCGGGTTCGCTCCGCAGTGGCAACGGCTGGACCTGCCGGTGTTTCATGGCGAATATCTGTTCCCTCGCGCATTCGCCGAATATCCAGGCATTACCTGGCTATATCGCTACTCGATCGTCGAGTAATGGCACTTCGGACGGCGCCATTCAGCTTCACTTAAGTCAGCCTCCCTATCGTCTGGCCGAAGCGTGACCGCATGGTCACGCCCTTGCTCGCAACGAGCGATCCAGTCACGCCAGACCAGGAGAGGTCCCCATGCTCCGCACCACCCCCGCCAACCGGACGCCACGCCCAGTGGCCCGCGCCATCGATGACACGGGCAGGGCCAGCCCTATCCGCGACACGGGCAAGGAGTACGCCCGATGAATGCACTTCGCACACTGCCACGGGACGCACTGGCATCCGTGGTGGTCTTTCTCGTCGCCCTGCCGCTGTGCATGGGCATCGCCATCGCCTCCGGCATGCCGCCGGCCAAGGGCCTGATCACTGGCATCATCGGCGGCCTGGTGGTCGGTTTTCTCGCGGGCGCGCCGCTGCAGGTCAGTGGCCCGGCGGCGGGGCTCGCCGTACTGGTGTTCGAGCTGGTGCGCACCCAGGGCATGGCCGCGCTCGGCCCGGTACTGCTGCTCGCCGGCCTGATCCAGCTGGTCGCCGGCTCGTTGCGCCTGGGCGGCTGGTTTCGTGTAACGGCCCCCGCCGTGGTCTACGGCATGCTCGCCGGTATCGGCATCCTCATCGTGCTGTCGCAGGTGCACGTGATGATCGACGCCGCGCCCAGGGCCTCCGGCCTGGACAACCTGCTGGCCTTCCCCGACGCCCTGGGCGATGCACTTAGCCTGCTCGGTGGCAACGCAATGATCGCCGGTGCAGTCGGCCTCGGCACCCTCGCCAGCATGGGGCTGTGGGAGCGCTACCGCCCCGCATCCCTGCGTTTTCTGCCCGGCGCCCTGGTCGGCGTGACCCTCGCCACACTGGTCAGCCTGTGGCTGGCCTTGCCGGTCAAACGCGTGGAACTGCCGGCCAATCTCGGCGACGCCATCGACTGGATTACTCCGCAGGGGCTGGCCAGCCTGGCCGATCCGCAGCTGCTGATCGCTGCCCTGGCGATGGCCTTCATCGCCAGCGCCGAGACCCTGCTCTCCGCCGCAGCGGTAGACCGCATGCACGATGGCCCGCGCGCCCGCTTCAACCGCGAACTGTCCGCCCAGGGCATCGGCAACATGCTCTGCGGCGCTGTCGGTGCCTTGCCGATGACCGGGGTGATCGTACGCAGCTCGGCCAACGTCCAGGCCGGCGCCCGCAGCCGCGCCTCGACCATCCTCCACGGGGCCTGGCTGCTGGCCCTGGTCGCCCTCCTCCCCGGCCTGCTGCAGAGCATCCCGGTGGCCAGCCTCGGCGCGGTACTGGTGTACACCGGCTGCAAGCTGGTCGACCCCAGGGCCATGCGCAACCTCGGCCAGTACGGACGCATCCCGGTAATCATCTACGCCGCCACGGCGCTGTGCATCGTCTTCACCGACCTGCTGAGCGGCGTGCTGCTGGGCTTTGCCCTGACCCTGGCCAAGCTACTGTGGAGTGCCTCACGGCTGCGCATCCGACTCGTCGAAACCGCCCCCGGCGAGGCGGAACTGCGCATGCGCGGCGCCGCCACCTTCCTCCGCGTCCCCCAGCTGGCCGAACACCTAGCCCGTGTCGAACCCGGAACCCTCCTGTACCTGAGCCTGGCGCGGGTCAGCTACATCGACCACGCCTGCATGGAACTGCTGCAGGACTGGGACCGCTCCGCCCGCGCCCAGGGCGGCGGGCTGGAGATCGTCGAAGGGGCGGCACTGAAACGCCGGGTCGAGGGCCGGCAGCGCACGGCGCTGGCCTGATCGCTCCGTGGCTCACTCGTGCCCTCGGGTGAGCCAGGTCAATGGATGGACGGATGGACTATGGTGCGATGCAATCATTCGCAGTAAGGTCGGCCCATCGCCCAGCCAGGACGCACCATGGCCAGCAAGCCCAGCACCTCCCGCCAGCACAAGCACTTCGCCGTACTGATCGACGCCGACAACGCCCCCGCCGCCATTGTCGAAGGCCTCTTCGAAGAGATCGCCAAGTACGGCGTCGCCAGCGTCAAGCGCATCTATGGCGACTGGACACAACCCAACCTGGGCAGCTGGAAGAAAGTGCTGCTTGACCATTCCATCCAGCCGATCCAGCAGTTCGCCTACACCAAGGGCAAGAACGCCACTGACAGCTCGCTGATCATCGATGCAATGGACCTTCTCTACACTCGGCGCTTCGAAGGCTTCTGCCTGGTATCCAGTGACAGCGACTTCACCCGTCTGGCAGCGCGGATACGCGAAGAAGGACTGGAGGTGATCGGCTTCGGTGAGCAGAAGACGCCCAAGCCTTTCGTCTCGGCCTGCGACAAGTTCATCTACACCGAATTGCTGCGTAACGACGCCCCCTCGGCAGAATCGGAAGCCCCCACCAACGATGTGTCGGCGGCGCCATCACCGTCAGCCACCACACCGGAAAACAAACCTGCAGCGCAACCGGCACCAAGCAAGGTTAAACCGCTGAAAGTGCCAGTGGACTTCATTGCCAAAGTGATCGACGACAACTCCGATGAGGATGGTTGGTGCCACTTGGGTCTGCTCGGTTCGAATATCAGCAAGCTGCGCTCGGACTTTGACTCGCGGATGTACGGTTTCAAGAAGCTGAGCGATCTGATCAAGGCGCAGAATGGACGCTTCGAACTGCAGGTCCTGGGTGCCACTACTACGGGTGGCCAATCTCTTGCCGTGAGAAATCGAAAGCAGAGCAAATGATCAGACGCATGCGCCAGGTTGGAATGGGGACTTCCTGCCAGGACGATATGTGGCGCAGAGGTGATAGAGAGGCGGTGCATAGCGCATCCTTTTTGCTTCGCCACTCCAGCTTGCGCTGGTATACGCAAGCCGATCGCAGTTTGTCGCTGAGATCAGCTGACATCCCAGGATTATCGCGGCTGAAGCCGCTCCTACAGGAGCGTGGCGATACCAGCGGCCTTGCCTTCACGCTCCCGTGATCAGGCCTCCGATGATTTGCCGAAGCTCAGGATGTTCGGGCGGTCGAATCCCGAATTCGTCGCGCAGCACCCTCAGCACCTCGTCGACACTGTCCAACTGCACCCGCTCGCTCGCCTGGCCCAGGCGGTGGATCGCGAAGCTGCCGTTGTTGAGTGTCTTGCGCAGCCCCGGTCCGGTGCGCGCGGCGATCATCTGGCCGAGAAACGGCGAGTCCGGGTGGGTGCACACGTACCAGTTGCCCACCACGTAGTCGATATCCGCCACCGCCTGCAGATCGAACACGTACATCGCCCGCCAACTGTCGGCCACACGCGCACGCAAGGTGTAGGTGCCATCCACGTACGACAGTCGATACGCCTCATGCGGCGTGGCCTGTTCGGCCTCGCTGTCGAGCAGCAAGGGACCGGTCGGCACCATGCCGCCGAAACCGACGTCGGTGATGTAGCGCACGCCCTCCAGCGTCACCAGCACCAGCATGTGGGTACGCGCCGGCAGGGCGTCTTCCGGACCGCCCATCACCACGCGCCCGGTCAGGCCGCGCGCGTCGAAACCCAGCGCCTGCAACAGCAGCAGGAACAGGCGATTGAGTTCGAAGCAGTAACCCCCACGGTCCTGATGCAGCAGCTTGTCCTGGATCGCAGCGGGCTCGACCTCCACCGGCACACGCAGCATGGTCGACAGCGTTTCGAAGGCGAACTCGGCGGTGTGCCGCCTCTGCAGCTCGCGCAGATTGTCGAGGGTCGCTGCCGGTGCCGAGGCATAGCCCAGGCGCTCCAGGTACCGTTGCAAGTCCAGCATGAAGGGTTCGCTCATCGCGCATCGTCCTCGTCGTCCGGTGGACGGTTTGTAGCAGAGAAGCGGAACGGGCGATATACGAATCACCCTGATCGATTTGCGCCAGCCAGCCCCACACGGGCAGTGAGCAGAGTGGGCAACGCCAAGCTCGTCCACCCTCGCGGGTTCCGCGCGCATCCTCCTCACCCGCAAGCGGGAGAAGGGAACTGATGGTGTCCGCTCTGCTGTAGCTGAAGCCTGCTCCTGCAGGAACCTGCGACGGGGCAGTGGGTATGGTTTGCGGCGGCCGGCACATACAAGACGGCCAAAATGCGCCAAGCTGTCGCCATCCCACCCGCTCGCCCGAGGACTTCATCATGCGTCTGCCTCTTTTCTGCTCCCTGGCCCTGCTGCTCTGCCTCGGCGGCTGTGGCGCCGGCGAAACAGCCACCACGGCCACGCTGCAGGCAGAGCAGGCCAAGCAGGCGCAGCAGCAGATGGAGCAGCTCAAGCAGCAGATCGATCAGGCCAATGCGCTGAACAACCAGCGCCTGGAACAGGCCATCGACCAGGCGCAGTGAACGCTGCCTCGCTGCGCGCGAGGCAGTCACGCGATACCCGGAAACAGAAAGGCCGGTCACAAGACCGGCCTTTCTGTTTATCGCCCGACGCTCACTCAGCCATTGCTGGGGAAGGCGAACTGCGCAGCCTCGTGGCTCTTGCGCGCCGGCCAGCGCTGGGTGATGGCCTTCTTGCGGGTGTAGAAGCGCACACCGTCCGGACCATAAGCGTGCAGGTCGCCGAACAGCGAACGCTTCCAACCGCCGAAGCTGTGGTAGCTCACCGGCACCGGCAGCGGCACGTTGACGCCGACCATGCCCACTTCGATTTCGTCGCAGAACAGACGCGCGGCTTCACCGTCACGGGTGAAGATGCAGGTGCCGTTGCCGTACTCGTGATCGTTGATCAGTTGCATGGCTTCTTCCAGGCTGCCGACGCGGACGATGCACAGCACCGGGCCGAAGATTTCGTCGGTGTAGATGGTCATCTCCGGGGTCACCTTGTCGAACAGGGTGCCACCGACGAAGTAGCCATTCTCGTTGCCCGCGACCACCAGATCACGGCCATCGACCACCAGCTTGGCGCCCTGCTCGACGCCCGCATCGATATAGCCCTTGACCTTGTCACGCGCAGCCGCGGTGACCAGCGGGCCCATGTCCAGGCCGCAGGAGGTGCCGGCACCGATCTTCAGCGCCTGGATCTGCGGGACGATCTTGTCGACCAGCGCGTCGGCGATCTGGTCGCCTACGCACACCGCCACCGAGATGGCCATGCAGCGCTCGCCACAGGAGCCGTAGGCCGCGCCCATCAGTGCGCTGACGGCGTTGTCGAGGTCGGCATCGGGCATCAGCACGGCGTGGTTCTTGGCGCCGCCGAGGGCCTGCACGCGCTTGCCGCGCTTGGTGCCTTCGCTGTAGATGTACTCGGCGATCGGGGTCGAGCCGACGAAGCTCAGGGCCTTGACCTCAGGGGCCTCGATCAGCGCGTCGACGGCATCCTTGTCACCGTTGACCACGTTGAGCACGCCCTTGGGCAGGCCGGCCTGGTTCAGCAGCTCGGCGATGAACAGGGTGGAGCTCGGGTCGCGCTCGGACGGTTTGAGGATGAAGCAGTTGCCGCAGACGATGGCCAGCGGGTACATCCACAGCGGCACCATGGCCGGGAAGTTGAACGGGGTGATGCCCGCGACCACGCCGACGGGCTGCAGGTCGGTCCAGGCGTCGATGTTCGGGCCGACGTTGCGGCTGTATTCGCCCTTGAGGATTTCCGGGGCGGCGCAGGCGAACTCGACGTTCTCGATGCCGCGCTTGAGCTCACCCACGGCGTCTTCGATGGTCTTGCCGTGCTCGGCGCTGATCAGCGCGGCGATCTGTTGCTCGTTCTGCTCCAGCAGTTGCTTGAAGCGGAACATGATCTGCGCGCGCTTGGCCGGCGGCGTGTTGCGCCAGGCCGGATAGGCGGCCTTGGCCGCATCGATGGCCAGTTGCATGGTGGCGCGATCGGCCAGGCCGACCTGGCTGGTGGAATCGCCAGTGGAGGGGTTGAACACCGGGGCACTGCGGCCGTTGCCGGCAACGCGCTCGCCGTTGATCAGGTGAGGGATATGGCTCATGGGGACTCCTCAGTAGAAATCTTGTGTAGGGTGGATGATGCTCTTCTCATCCACCGTGGCAGATTCGGAACCTGGTGGATGAAAAAGGCGTCATCCACCCTACGGTTGTCGGTATTCGCTTAGTCCAGCTGGTTCAGCACGTCGCCGACGGCGTTGAACACGCGGTCGAGGTCTTCCATCTTGGCGTTGAAGGTCGGGCCGAACTGCAGGGTATCGCCACCGAAGCGTACGTAGAAACCGGCTTTCCACAGGGCCATGCCGGCCTCGAACGGGCGGATCACCGCATCGCCGTCACGCGGGGCGATCTGCAGGGCGCCGGCCAGGCCGCAGTTGCGGATATCGACGATGTGCTTGGTACCTTTCAGGCCATGCAGGGCCGCTTCGAACTTCGGCGCCAGCTCGGCGGACTGCTGGATCAGGTTCTCGCGCTTGAGCAGGTCCAGGGTGGCCAGACCGGCCGCACAGGCGACCGGATGCGCCGAGTAGGTGTAGCCGTGGGTGAACTCGATCATGTGCTCCGGCGACGGCTGCTGCATGAAGGTGTTGTAGATCTCGCTGGAGGCGATCACCGCGCCCAGCGGGATGGCGCCGTTGGTGATCTGCTTGGCGACGTTCATCAGGTCCGGGGTGACGCCGAAGAACTCCGCACCGCTCCACTTGCCCATGCGGCCGAAACCGGTGATCACTTCGTCGAAGATCAGCAGGATGTTGTGCTGCGTGCAGATCTCGCGCAGACGCTGCAGGTAGCCGACCGGCGGCACGATGGCACCGGCCGAGCCGGACATCGGCTCGACGATCACCGCCGCGATGTTGGACGCGTCGTGCAGTTCGATCAGCTTGAGCAGTTCGTTGGCCAGCTCGACACCGCCGGTTTCAGCCATGCCACGGGTGAAGGCCATGCCCGGCTGCAGGGTGTGCGGCAGGTGGTCGGCGTCCATCAGTTGGCCGTACATCTTGCGGTTGCCACCGATGCCGCCCAGTGCGGTACCGGCGATGTTGACGCCGTGGTAGCCACGGGCACGACCGATGAAGCGGGTCTTGCTCGCCTGGCCTTTCAGACGCCAGTAGGCCTTGGCCATCTTCACCGCAGTGTCGGCACACTCGGAGCCCGAGCCGGTGAAGAACACGTGATTGAGGTCGCCCGGCATCAGGTCGGCGACCTGCTCGGCCAGCTTGAACGACAGCGGATGGCCGTACTGGAAGCCCGGGGAGTAGTCGAGGGTGCCGAGCTGCTTGGCCACGGCTTCCTGGATTTCCTTGCGCGAGTGACCGGCGCCGCAGGTCCACAGGCCGGACAGGCTGTCGTACACCTTGCGCCCCTGGTCATCGACCAGCCAGCTGCCCTCGGCACCGACGATCAGGCGCGGGTCACGCTGGAAGTTGCGGTTGGCGGAAAACGGCATCCAGTGAGCATCCAGCTTGAGCTGGCTGGCCAGGGACGGGGTTTCGGTCTGCGGCATGTTCATCGGCGTAGCCTCACTCGGCAGGCAATTGAACGCAGGAGTCCGCTTGCGGGCGATCAGCGCCGACGAGCCGGCTCCTGCAGGGTAGTTGCCAGTGAATGTGCCATGGGCATAGAGTCAGTAAAACAACACTCTTTGCAACTTCAGTTCAAGGCCCACTAAACATATGAGCAGTCGTCGTCCCGATCCGCTGGCCCAGGTCAGCGACTTTGAAATTCGCCTGCTCAAACTGTTTCGCAGCGTGGTGGAATGCGGCGGCTTTTCCGCTGCGGAAAGTGCCCTGGGCATCGGCCGCTCGGCCATCAGCCAGCAGATGAGCGACCTCGAGCAACGCCTGGGCCTGCGCCTGTGCCAGCGCGGCCGCGCCGGCTTCGCCCTGACCGAGGAAGGCCGCGAGGTGTACCAGAGCACCTTGCAGCTGCTCGCCGCGCTGGAGAGCTTTCGCACCGAGGTCAACGGCCTGCACCGGCATCTGCGGGGTGAACTGAACATCGGCCTGACCGACAACCTGGTGACCATCTCGCACATGCGCATCACCCACGCCCTGGCGCGCCTCAAGGTGCAGGGGCCGGACGTGCGCATCCACATCCGCATGACGCCGCCCTCGGAGGTGGAACAGGGCGTGCTCGACGGGCGCCTGCACATCGGCGTGGTGCCACAGGTCAGTGCCCTCTCAGGCCTGGAGTACCAGCCGCTGTACGACGAGCGCTCGCTGCTCTACTGCGCGGTCGGCCACCCGTTGTTCTACGTCGACGACCAGCAGCTCGAAGACCAGCGGCTCAACACCCAGGAGGCCATCGCCCCGACCTTCCGCGTGCCCCCCGAGGTGCAGAGCCACTACCAGGCCCTGAACTGCACGGCCAGCGCCTCGGACCGCGAGGGCATGGCCTTTCTCATCCTAACCGGGCGCTACATCGGCTACCTGCCCGACCACTATGCCCAGGCCTGGGTGCAGCAGGGCCGGCTGCGCGCGCTCAAGCCCGACAGTCGCTTCTACGACATCAACCTGGCAGCGGTCACGCGCAAAGGCCGCCGCGCGCACCTGGTGCTGGAGAGCTTTCTCGAAGCCCTGGCCAGCAGCTGAGCCACGCCTGCCCTAAGCTCCACTTGAGTGCAGCACGCCCCATCGCGGGGCGCGTACGCGTTCGTCCGCAGAATCGAAAACTGAATACCAAGTCAGGAATATTCGTATGCAGTTGATGGAACAAGGCTTTCCGCAACACTGCACACAATTCACCAGCAAGCTGATCAGTTGGACAGCTTTTTGCAACAGGGCGCTCGCCTGACCAGATGGACAGGAAAAAAGAATAACGATGATCTTCAGGAGCCAAGATGAACGCCAGTCGCACCATGATGCTCGCCGCCTGCGGCCTGCTGCTGACCACCCAGGCACACGCCGATAGCCCGTTGCTGTGGCAGAACAACAGCCTCACCTACCTGTACGGCAAGAACTTCAAGGTAGAGCCGGCCATTCAGCAGACGATCACCTTCGAACATGCCAGCGGCTGGAACTGGGGCGACCTGTTCCTGTTCGTCGACCAGAAGTTCTTCAACGGCGCGGAGAACGGTGCGGGGGATACACGCAGCTTCTATGGCGAGTTCAGCCCACGCCTGTCGTTCGGCAAGCTGCTGGGCAAGGATCTGTCGTTCGGCCCGGTCAAGGACGTGCTGCTGGCGGCCACCTACGAATTCGGCGAGGACGAGACCGAAGCCTACCTGCTCGGCCCCGGCTTCGACCTGGACGTTCCGGGCTTCAACTTCTTCAAGCTCAACTTCTACTACCGCCAGCCCGATGGCGACCGCGTCGACCGCAACGGCGATGGCAAGCCGGATGGCAGTGGCGTCTGGCAGGTGACCCCGGCCTGGTCCTACACCCTGCCGCTGGGCAAGTCGGACCTGCTCATCGACGGCTACATCGACTGGGTGGTGGACAACGACGCCAGCTACCACAGCAACTACCACATCAACCCGCAGATCAAGTACGACCTGGGCAAGGCCATGGACTGGGGCGACAAGCAGGTCTACGTCGGCGTGGAGTACAGCTACTGGAAGGACAAGTTCGGCATCCAGGACAGCGCCGCCTTCGCCACCACGCAGAACACCGCCAGCCTGCTGCTGAAAGTTCACTTCTGATGCGCCTCACCGACCCGCACCGAGGGTCGGTTCCTGCCGCCTGATTCCGACTTGCCACGAGAACGCTCATGACCACTGAATCGCCCTCTTCGTCCGACCTGATCTACGCCCTGGACGACCGCCCCGCGCCCCTGCCGGCCTTCTTCGCCGCGCTGCAGCATGTCCTGGCCTGCTTCGTCGGCATCGTCACGCCGACGCTGATCATCGGCGGCGTACTCGGCCTGCACGAACAACTGCCCTACCTGATCAGCATGGGCCTGATGGTGTCCGGTGTCGGCACCCTGATCCAGGCCCGCCGCCCCTTCGGCATCGGCGCCGGGATGATCTGCGTGCAGGGCACCAGCTTCGCCTTTCTCAGCGCCGTGCTGGCCGCCGGTCTGATGGTCAAGGCGCGCGGCGGCAGCCCGGACGAGATTCTCGCGATGATCTTCGGCGTGTGTTTCTTCGGCGCCTTCATCGAGATGGTGCTGAGCCGCTTCATCGGCCGCCTGCAGCGCATCGTCACGCCACTGGTCACCGGCATCGTCATCACCATCATCGGCATCAGCCTGATCAAGGTCGGCATCACCGACGTCGGCGGCGGCGTGAAGGCGGAGAACTTCGGCGCGCCGATCAACCTGGCCCTCGGCGCCCTGGTGCTGCTGACCATCATTGTCCTCAACCGCCTGAGCAATCCCTGGCTGCGCCTGTCGGCGATCATCATCGGCCTGCTGATCGGTTCGCTGGCCGCCTGGTTCACCGGCGTGCTGGTGCCCAAGGCGCTGCCGGCGCTGCCCCTGGTCAGCCTGCCGCTGCCCTTCCGCTACGGCTTCGACTTCGACTGGATGGCCTTCATTCCGGTCGCGCTGATCTACCTGATCACGGCCATCGAGACCACCGGCGACCTGACCGCCAACTGCATGATCTCGCGCCAGCCGATCAAGGGCCCGCAGTACCTGCAACGCATCAAGGGCGGCGTGTTCGGCGATGGCGTCAGCTCGCTGATCGCCGCCGTGTTCAACACCTTTCCCAACACCACCTTCAGCCAGAACAACGGGGTCATCCAGCTCTCCGGCGTCGCCAGCCGGCACGTCGGCTACTACATCGGCGCGCTGCTCATCGTGCTGGGTCTGTTCCCCGTGCTTGGCGCGATCCTCCAGCAGATTCCCAAGCCGGTGCTGGGTGGCGCCACGCTGGTGATGTTCGGCACCGTCGCCGCAGCCGGTATCCGCATCCTCGCGCAAGCCCCGCTGGACCGCCGCAGCCTGCTGATCATGGCCACCAGCTTCGGCATCGGCCTCGGCGTGTCGAGCCAGCCGGACCTGCTGAGCCAGATGCCCAAGCTGGTGCAGAACGTGTTCGGCTCGGCGATCACCAGTGGTGGCCTGACGGCGATCCTGATGAACCTGCTGCTGCCACTGGAAGCGCCTCAGACACAGGAATGACGCACGCAGGCGCAACAGCGGCGACGGCAGCTGAACGCCAAGCAGCCGTCGCCGGTTTGATGACGGCAGGATTCTTGCTGGCAATTCGCCAGATGGCAGCGCACGAACTGCTCTATCTCGGGCAGTTCCGTGCCGATGTCGCCACGTCTTCCACCGCAAGGGGTCATGATGTTCTTCTTCAAACCGGTTCTGGCGTTGATGAACCGCGCCCGCTACGCCCACAAATTCCTGCTGATCTTTACCCTGTTCATGCTGCCCTACTGCTGGCTTTCGCTGAGCAAGCTGCTGGACGTCAACGCGAACCTCGAACAGTCGCGCCACGAGCTGCAGGGCCTGCTTACCCTGGAGCGCTACCTGCCGGTCTATCGCCAGGCCCTGGGCCAGGCCGGCCTGCACGTGATCGGCTATGCCCGTAACAAGGACGACGCCAGGCAGGAAATCGAGCGCCGCAGCCAGGACCTGATCAGCGCCATCGGCACGCTCAACGCCTGGCTGGACGGTGGCCAGTTCAGCGCCATGCAGCTCGCCGAGAGCGACCCCGGCTACAGCCTGGACAAGAAGCTCTCGGTACAGGGCCTGAGCTCGCAGATGATCGAGCATGTCAGCCCGGTACACGCGTTGAGTGCCAACATGCGTGAGATTGCCGCGCTGTCGAAGCTGAGCCAGGACAGCGATCCACGCATCTACCGCAACGTCGACCTGCTGCTCAACCAGCTGCTGCCGCTGTACGAAGTGCTCAACCAGACCCGCACCTTCGCCGGCTACATGACCGCGTATGGTTTTCTCGAGTCGTCGTCGCGCGCGGCCATCAGCAATCAGTTCGGCACCCTGCAGCGCTACGCCGATGGCGTCGAGGGCAAGGGCAACGCCCAGGCCCGGCAACTGATGAGCGACGCCGCGCGCGAGGCGGCCGCGCTGTACAAGCGCGAGATCGTCGACACCTACACGCAGAGCGGCTACTTCGACCAGAACGCCGTCGAGCACTGGCTGCAACGCTACGCGGCCTACGCGCCCCATGTCGCCAGCCTGGACCAGGCCGCCGGGCTGCTGCTGGAGGAAACGGCGACGCTGTTGCAGGCACGCGCCGATGCCAATCTCCGTGCACTGCTGCTCTGGGCCCTGTGCCTGTCGCTTGCCGTGGCCCTGCTGGTCTACCTGTTCGTCGGCTTCTATCTGTCCGTGCATGGCGCCATTGCCACGCTCAGCAGCGCCACACGGCGCATGGCCGAAGGTGACCTGCGCACCCGCGTCGAGACCGCCGCACGCGACGAGCTGGGCGACCTGGCCCAGGACTTCAACGACATGCAGGCCCGCATGAGCCAGCTGATCGCGCAGGTCTCGCAGTTCTCCGAGAGCACCCTGGGCAAGGCGCAGAACGTCAGCGACAGCGCCTCCACCAGCCAGCTCAGCGTCCAGCGCCAGGCAGGCGAGCTCGAGCTCATCGCCACCTCGATGAGCCAGCTGGTGAGCAACGTCCAGGAGGTCAGCCAGAACTCTCACGTCACGGCCGAGAAAGCCAACAGTGCCGGCGACAAGTGCCGCGAGGGCCGCGTGCAGGTGGATCACGCCGTGTCGCGCATCAACCAGCTGTTCAGCGAAATGGACGACTCCATCGGTGCCATCACCGCCGTGGAGAAGGAAAGCAGCGAGATCGCCAAGGCCGTCGACCTGATCAAGAGCGTCGCCGAGCAGACCAACCTGCTGGCCCTCAACGCGGCCATCGAGGCCGCCCGGGCCGGCGAACAGGGGCGCGGTTTCGCGGTGGTCGCCGACGAGGTGCGCAGCCTGGCCATCCGCTCGCGCGAGCTGACCGGCGAGATCGACCAGACCATCGAACGCCTGCGCCAGCAGGTCGGCAGCGCGGTGAAGATCATTCGTGGCAGCCACCAGAGCGCGGCGCAGAGTGTCGAGCAGGTGACCCTGACGGCGAGCATCTTCGAGGCCATCACCGACAGCATGGGGCAGATCATCGACCACAACGTGCAGATCGCCTCGGCTGCCGAGCAGCAGGCCGCCGTGGTCCAGGGCGTGGAACAGAACACCCTGGAGATCAAATACCTCAGCGAGAGCAACGCGCAGGAAGCGCAGAGCACCGTACAGGTCAGCGGCGAGCTGACCGGCATGACCCGTGACCTGCACGGGCTGATCGCCAACTTCAGGGTATGAGCGCTCGTCTACGCCACGCGCCGCGCCATTCTGGTGCGCGGCGCACCCTCTCCGTGCAGCGCATGGCGGACCGGGGCGCTGCAGGCAACTTTTCTGGCCATGGAGCTTGTCACCCAGCCAGCGCTGGGGTATCAGTGCAATCGCTCCGCTCCCTGATTCAGTTCGGAATTGCCCATGACCTTCGAAGTCCCCGCCCATAGCAGTAACGGCAAACCCGCCGGGCGCATCCGCCAGAAGAACGAAGAAGCCATCATCAAAGCCGCCGAGGAAGAGTTCGCCCGCCATGGTTTCAAGGGCACCAGCATGAACACCATCGCGCAGAACGTCGGCCTGCCCAAGGCCAACCTGCACTACTACTTCAGCAACAAGCTGGGCCTGTACCTGGCGGTGCTGAGCAACATCCTCGAACTGTGGGACAGCACCTTCAACCACCTGACCGTTGACGACGACCCGGCCGAGGCCCTGGATCGCTATATCCGCGCCAAGATGGAGTTCTCCCGCCGCCACCCGAAGGCCTCGCGCATCTTCGCCATGGAAGTCATCAGCGGCGGCGACTGCCTGTCGCAGTACTTCAACCAGAACTACCTGGAGTGGTTCCGGGGTCGCGCCGCCGTGTTCGAAGCCTGGATCGCCGCAGGAAAGATGGACCCGGTCGAGCCGATCAACCTGATTTTCCTGCTCTGGAGCAGCACCCAGCACTATGCCGACTTCGCCTCGCAGATCTGCCGGGTGAAGCAGTGCTCGCGCCTGACCAAGCAGGACTTCGAGGAAGCTTCGGACCAGCTGGTGCAGATCATCCTCAAGGGCTGCGGCCTGCAAGCCACGCCACGGTAACCTCGTCGTCACAAACCCGCTCTAGTCTGCCGGCCACCAACTGACGAAGAGTGGCCAAACATGCACGACAACGAATCGACCGACCTGCAGCGCCTGGCGATCAGCCGCCGTCGCTTCATCGGCACCGGCGCCCTGGCCGGCGCCGCACTGTTTCTCGCCGGCAGCCCGCTGGGCCGCAGCGCCCTGGCTGCCAGCATCGCCGAAGCCAACTCGACGTTCGGCTTCGCCAACCTGGCCGCCACCCGTGCCGACACCATCACCCTGCCGGCCGGCTACCGCTTCGATCCGCTGATCAGCTGGGGCCAGCCGCTGCATGACGACTCCGCCGCCTACCGCGGTGACGGCAGCCACAGCGCCGCCGAGCAGCTCGGCCAGTTCGGCGAGAACAACGACGGCATGAGCTTCTTCCCCTGGCCAGGCGACAGCGACCGCGCGCTGATGGCCATCAACAACGAATACTGCAACTACCAGTACCTGCTGCAGCACGGCAAACCGCCGCAGTCGCTGGCGGACGTGCGCAAGGCCCAGGCGGCCGTGGGCGTCACCATCATCGAGGTGCGTCGTGACGCCGCCGGCGCCTGGCAGTTCGTCCAGGGCTCGCCCTACAACCGCCGTATCCACGCCAACCTGCCGATGGAGTTCGCGGGCCCGGCGCGTGGCCACGACCTGCTGAAGACCGCAGCCGACCCGGCGGGTATCGCCCCGCACGGCACCTTCCAGAACTGCTCCAGCGGCATGACCCCGTGGGGCACCTACCTGACCTGCGAGGAGAACTTCACCGACTGCTTCGGCAGCAGCGACGCCACGCTGGCCCTGACGCCCGCGCAGAAGCGCTACAGCGTCAAGCTCGAAGGCGCCAGCGACAACCGCTGGCACCTGTACGACGAGCGCTTCGACATCAGCCGTCATCCCAACGAAGTGAACCGCCACGGCTGGGTCACCGAGATCGATCCGTTCGATCCGCAATCCAGGCCGATCAAGCGCACCGCGCTGGGCCGCTTCAAGCACGAGAACGCCGCGATCACCACCAGCCGCGACGGCCATGTGGTGGTGTACATGGGCGACGACGAGCGCGGCGAGTTCATCTACAAGTTCGTCAGCCGTGATCGCTTCAAGGCCGAAGACCCGGCCGCCAACCGCCACCTGCTGGACCACGGCGACCTTTATGTCGCGCGTCTCGGCGGCCAGGAAGGCGAGCAGCGCGGCAGCGGCCAGTGGCTCAAGCTGGCCTTCGGTCACAACGGCCTGACCCGCGAGAACGGCTTCAGCGACCATGGCGACGTGCTGATCCGCGCCCGTGCCGCCGGCAGCCACGTCGGCGCCACGCGCATGGACCGTCCGGAGTGGATCGCCGTCAGCCCGAAAGACGGCCAGGTCTACTGCACCCTGACCAACAACGTCCAGCGCGGCACGGAAGGCCAGCCGGTGGACGCGGCCAACCCACGCGCCAACAACGTCTACGGGCAGATCCTGCGCTGGCGCGAAGCCGGTGGTGATGCGGCTGCCGAGCGCTTCGAGTGGGACCTGTTCGTGGTCGCCGGCAATCCGCAGGCACATCCCGGCAGCGCCAACGCCGGCTCGGCCAACGTCAATGCCGACAACATGTTCAACAGCCCCGATGGCCTGGCCTTCGACAAGGACGGCCGACTGTGGATCCAGACCGACGGCAACTACAGCGACGCGGGTGACTTCGTCGGCATGGGCAACAACCAGATGCTCTGCGCCGACCCGCTCAGCGGTGAGATCCGCCGCTTCCTGGTCGGCCCGCGCGGCTGCGAGATCACCGGCGTGGCCTTCGACCCGGACCAGCGCGCCCTGTTCGTCGGCGTGCAGCATCCCGGCGAGGATGGCCAGTCGAGCTTCCCGGACCACCGCGACGGCATGCGCCCACGCTCCACGGTGGTGGTGATCCGCCGCGAGGACGGCGGCGTGATCGGCGCCTGACGCCAGGCCGCGCAGCAAGACGCCCGCCAGGCTTATACTGGCGGGCGTTTTTCATTGTCCGGCCAACCGATATGCCCAGTACCCTGCTCGGCCCCAGCGAATACCGCGAGGAGATCCGCAAGAGCCGCTTTCTCGCGCTCGCGGCGCCGGTCGCCAGCGCTGCCGAGGCCCAGGCCTTCATCGACCGTCACAGTGACCTGGCCGCCTCGCACAACTGCTGGGCTTGGAAGGTCGGCAACCAGTACCGCTTCAACGACGACGGCGAACCCGGCGGTACCGCCGGCCGACCGATCCTCGCGGCCATCGAAGGACAGGACTGCGACCAGGTGGCCGTGCTGGTGATCCGCTGGTACGGCGGCATCCAGCTCGGCACCGGTGGCCTCGCACGGGCCTATGGCGGCAGCGCAGCCAGATGCCTGCAGCTGGGCGAGCGCCAGGAACTGGTGACGCGCCTGGCGCTCACCTGTCACCTGCAGTTCGCCGAGCTGCCGCTGTTCAAGGCACGCCTGGGCGAGTTCGACGCCCTGCTCGCCAGCGAAGAGTACGATGCCAGTGGTGCGCGCCTGCAACTGGCCGTGCCGGCCGAACGCCAGGGCGCCCTGGCCCGCCTGCTGGCCGACATCAGCCGTGGCCGCGAGCAGTTGCACAAGCCATGAAGCGCCTGCGTCCGCTCCTGCTGCTGGGCATGAGCCTGAGCGCACAGGCGCAGGTGGAAGAACAGCTGCAGTACCAGTACTACGACGTGACCGTCGCCGCCGGCGAGTCCTTGCGCCAGGCACTCAGCCAGGCCTCGACGATTCGCCAGAACGGGCAGGTCTACCACGCCTACACGCGCTGGGGCGTGACGTGGAACTACTGGTGGCAGGAGGCGCGCGACGGACGCTGCCGCCTGACCCTGAGCCGCACCCGGCTGAGCGCACAGGTGACCCTGCCGCGCCTCGGCGGTGGCGACGCCCGGCAACGCCAGCGCTTCGCGCAGTACCTGCAGGCGCTGCGCGAACATGAGCTGGGGCACTACCGCATCGGTCAGGCGGCCGCCGCCGACATCGATGCCGTGCTGCTGGCCACGGCTGAGTCCCCCAGCTGCAGCGAGCTGCAACGGCACGCCAACCAGCGCGCCAATGCCGTGCTGCAACGGCATGTCGAACGGGAGCGTGGCTACGACCGCGACACCGGCCATGGTCGCAGCCAGGGTGCCTGGCTGGCGGAGTAACTGCGCTATGCTGAGCCGTCCCTCTCATCCCTCATGGAGCCTGATATGACCGCGCCCCGATCCATCCTGATCATCGGAGCCTCACGCGGCCTCGGCCTCGGCCTGGCCAGTGAATTCGTCGCCCAGGGCTGGGCCGTTACCGCCACCGTGCGCAGCGCCGCACAGCAGGCGCCGCTGCAGGCACTGCCCGGCGTGCGTGTGGAGCAGCTGGAGATGACCGACCCGGCCAGCCTCGAACAGCTGGCCCAGCGCCTGAGCGGTCAGCAGTTCGACGTCATTTTCGTCAACGCCGGGGTCGCCGGCCCGTCGCACCACAGCACCGCACAGGCCAGCGCCGAGGAAATGGGCCAGCTGTTCCTGACCAACGCCGTCGCCCCGCTGCGCGTGGCCGAGCGCCTGCTGGCGAACCTGGCCAGCGGGCACGGGCTGATCGTGCTGATGAGCTCGATCCTCGGCAGCATCGAGGCCGGTGCCGGTCTCGGCATGCCGCTGTACGGCGCCAGCAAGGCTGCGCTCAACCACCTTGCGCAGTGCTTCGTGCGGACCCAGGACAACCCCGGCCTCGGGGTCCTGCTGATGCATCCGGGCTGGGTGCGCACCGACATGGGCGGCGCCGATGCCCCGCTGGATATCGCCAGCAGTTGCAAGGGGATGGTCGCGCAGGTCAGCGCCGCCGTAGGCCAGGCCGGGCTGCGCTACCAGGACTACGAGGGCAACCCGCTGCCCTGGTAACACCTCCCCTTCGCGCGTGCAGCATCAGGGGCGGGCAACGCCTGCCCGCCCCGGTCTTTTAGCCGAACGAAGCACTTTCGCGCCCGAGCGCACAACCCGGGGCGCGTGATCGTTGTACCTTACCGGCCTTGAACACACTCGCAGGATGCGAGCCTCGCCAACCACGATCTGGATCTAGGTAAATGGACAACCTGTATCAGCCCCCGAAAGCCGAACTGCTGGACGAACAATCCCCTTCCCGCAGCGCCTTCTTCGTCACCTCCAGGGACAAGCTCCATCTGCTGTATTTCGCCACCTTCGGCCTGTACGCCATCTACTGGTTCTACAAGCAGTGGGACAGCCAACGCGCCGCGATGCTGCCCAGGAAGATCGCGCCGGCGGCACGCTCGATCTTCCAGATATTTTTCACCCACTCGCTGTGCCGTCTGATCAGCGAACACAAGCAGCGCCAGGGCCTGGCGTCGTGGGATTACTCGGGCACCGCCTGGCTCTACGTCGCCCTGGCCGTGGCCAACAATGGCTTGTCACGCGTGGACATGCAGAACGGTGTTCTCGACCTGCTGCTGTTGATCGGTTGCGTGGCGGTACCCGCCCTTCCCCTGGCGCAGATCCAGCAGCATGCCAACCAGGCCAGCGGCGATGACACCGGGAAGAGCAACGCCCGAATCAGCGGCTACAACCTGCTGTTCATCATCCCCGGAGCCCTGCTCTGGATGCTCGTACTGGTTGGCGTTTTTCTCTGAACTCGAACCGTTGCAGGTCGGGCAGCGTCACACTCGCACCGAGCCCGCACCTGGGTGGACAGGCTTCGCGCTATCCACCCTACGCCCTGATCTCGCTGACCAGCAGCTTGAACGCGGCGCAGCCGAAGAACGCGGCAAACACCCCCTCGAACAGGGCCCTGGCCTTCATGTACAGGCGCCAGTCTCCTGAGCGACGGTAGATGCCGGACATGCACCCAGATTGCCAGCAGCGTTGCAGTCGCGGCCAAGGCCTGTCCCACGGATTCGTGACAGGTCATCGTGGCGCCTGCCGAGGCACGCGCAAATACGGTGCGCGGGATGCCCACAGCGGATCGGCGCGCACCAACGCCGGGCATGGACATCCGCCACTCCAGGCGGCAAGCCCCCTGCCAGGCTTTTCTGACTCTCTGGCCAAGTTTTTGCTTTAGCCCCGCTCAGTTACTTCCATGAGCGCTTTCCATGTCCGCCTCACCCGATTTCCCGCGCCTGCAGCTGACGTCCATCAGCAAGCAGTACCCCGGCTGCCTGGCCAACGACCGCGTCGACCTGAGCATCGCCCCCGGCGAGATACGCGCCCTGCTCGGCGAGAATGGTGCCGGCAAGAGCACCCTGATGAAGATCATCTACGGCGTCACCCAGCCCAGCAGCGGCGAGATCCGCTGGCAGGGTGAAGCCTTGACCATGCGCGACCCGGCCATGGCGCGCCGCCTGGGCATCGGCATGGTGTTCCAGCACTTCTCGCTGTTCGAGACCCTGAGCGTGGCAGAGAATATCGCCCTGGCGATGGGCGCCGACGCCGGTACGCCGAAGCAGCTGGAGGCGAGGATTCGCGAAGTATCGCAGCGCTACGGCATGGCGCTGGAACCGACGCGCCTGGTACACAGCCTGTCCATTGGCGAGCGCCAGCGGGTGGAAATCGTCCGCTGCCTGATGCAGGACATCAAGTTGCTGATCCTCGATGAGCCCACTTCGGTACTCACCCCACAGGAGGCCGACGAGCTGTTTGTCACCCTGCGCCGCCTGGCCGCCGAAGGCTGCAGCATCCTCTTCATCAGCCACAAGCTCGGCGAGGTGCGCGCGCTGTGCCAGAGCGCCACGGTGCTGCGCGGCGGGCGCGTATCCGGCCATTGCGTACCGGCCGAATGCAGCGATCTGCAGCTGGCGCGGCTGATGGTCGGCGATGCCGAGGGCCTGGAAAGCAGCTACCCGAAAGTCAGCGGCGGCCTGCCACGCCTGCGCGTGGATGACCTCAGCTGGCACAACCCCGACCCGTTCGGCTGCTCGCTGCAGAACATTCGCCTGGAGGTACGCTGCGGCGAGATCGTCGGCATCGCCGGGGTGGCTGGCAATGGCCAGGACGAGCTGCTCGCCCTGCTCAGCGGTGAAACCCGCCTGCCCCGTGCCGAGCGCGAACGCATCAGCCTCGATGCGGCGCCTGTGGCCAACCTGTACCCGGACGCACGGCGCCAGCTGGGCCAGGCCTTCGTCCCCGCCGAACGCCTCGGCCACGGCGCGGTGCCGGAGATGAGCCTGGTCGACAATGCGCTGCTCACCGCCTTCGGCCAGGGTCTGGTCAAGGCCGGCCTGGTGCAGCGGGGCAAGGTGCGTGCACTGGCCGAAGAGATCATCCGCCGCTTCGCGGTGAAGACCCCGGATGCCGACACGGCCGCGCGCAGCCTGTCCGGCGGCAACCTGCAGAAGTTCATCCTTGGCCGGGAAATCCTGCAACAGCCCAGGCTGCTGATCGCCGCGCACCCGACCTGGGGCGTGGACGTCGGCGCGGCCGCCGCCATCCATCGCGCGCTGATCGCCCTGCGCGATGCCGGCGCGGCGATCCTGGTGATCTCCGAAGACCTCGACGAGCTGTTCCAGATCAGCGACCGCATCGGTGCGCTGTGCAGCGGGCGCCTGTCGCCGCTGAGCGAGACCGCGCAGGTCAGTACCGTGGAAGTCGGCCGCTGGATGGCCGGTGAATTCGATCAACCCGCCGCTGCCGCGGCCTGCTGACGGAGCCGTCATGCTGTTATCCCTGGAACCCCGCGGCCAGGCGTCGCGCCTCATGCTCTGGCTGTCGCCCCTGCTCGCCGCCGTGCTGACCCTGCTCAGCGGCGTGCTGCTGTTCACCCTGCTCGGGCATGACCCGCTGGAGACCCTGCACACCCTGCTGATCGCCCCGCTCAGCGACTGGTATGGCGTGTCCGAGCTGCTGGTCAAGGCGCTGCCGATCCTGCTCTGCGCCCTCGGCCTGGCCGTGGCCTATCAGGCGCGCATCTGGAACATCGGCGCCGAAGGCCAACTGCTGATGGGCGCACTGGCCGGCAGCGCCATGGCCCTGCAATTGATCGACTGGGACAGCCGCTGGGCCCTGGCCTGGGTGGTGCTCGCCGGCACCTGCGCCGGCGCGGCCTGGGCCGGGCTCACCGCGTGGCTACGCACGCAGTTCAACGCCAACGAGATCCTCACCAGCATCATGCTCAACTACATCGCGTTGAACCTGCTGCTGTTCTTCGTCCACGGCCCGCTGAAGGACCCGGCCGGGTTCAACTTTCCCGAGTCGGCCATGTTCGGAGATGCCAGCCGCCTGCCACTGCTCAGCGAGGACGGCCGCCTGCACGGCGGCCTGTACCTGGCGCTGCTGGCCCTGGTGGCGGTGTGGGTGCTGCTGCACAGGAGTTTTCTCGGCTTCCAGATCAAGGTGCTCGGCCTCGACAGCCGTGCCGCCGGCTTCGTCGGCTTTCGCGAGAAACGCCTGGTGTGGTTCGCCCTGCTGGTCAGCGGCGCGCTGGCCGGTGTGGCTGGCGTCGGTGAAGTGGCCGGCCCCATTGGCCAGCTGGTGCCGCAGGTTTCCCCCGGCTACGGCTATGCGGCGATCACCGTGGCCTTTCTCGGCCGCCTCAACCCACTCGGTATCGTCGTTGCCAGCCTGCTGATGGCGCTGCTCTACCTGGGCGGCGAGAACGCGCAGATGAACCTCAACCTACCGCAGGCGATCACCCAGCTGTTCCAGGGGATGATGCTGTTCTACCTGCTGGCCTGCGACGTGTTGATCCTCTACCGACCACGGCTGAAGTGGAAATGGGCGAAGCGCGACGCAAAAAACAACGCCGAGGCGATGGCCTGACAATACCTGTAGGAGCGAGCTTGCTCGCGATCCCAGGCGACACTGATCGCGAGCAAGAACTGAGCGTCCCCCTCGCTCCGACAAAAGTTATACGCAAAGGAAATCCCCATGGATCTCGATCTGTTGACCAATATCTTCTACGCCATGGTGCGCACCGGCACGCCGCTGCTGCTGGTGGCCCTCGGCGAGCTGGTGTGCGAGAAGAGCGGCGTGCTCAACCTCGGCCAGGAAGGCATGATGCTGTTCGGCGCGGTGATCGGTTTCATCGTCGCGCTGAGCACCGGCAGCCTGTGGCTGGGCGTGCTACTGGCGATCGCCGCCGGCATGCTGCTGTCACTGCTGTTCGCCGCCGTGGCGCTGGGCTTCAACGCCAACCAGGTAGCCACCGGCCTGGCGCTGACTATCTTCGGCGTCGGCCTGTCCACCTTCGTCGGCGCCGCCTGGGTCGGCAAGCCGCTGTCCGGTTTCGAGCCCATCGTCATCCCGCTGCTGGCGGACATTCCGCTGGTCGGGCGCATGCTGTTCGCCCAGGACGTGCTGATCTACCTGTCGTTCGCCCTCTTCGCCCTGGTCACCTGGGTGCTGCTGAAAAGCCGCATCGGCCTGATCATCCAGGCTGTCGGCGAAAACCCGGACGCCGCCAGTGCCATGGGCCTGCCAGTGCTGCGCGTGCGCACCCTGGCGGTACTGTTCGGCGGCGCCATGGCCGGCCTGGCGGGCGGCTACCTGTCGTTGGCCTACACGCCGATGTGGGCGGAGAACATGACCGCAGGCCGTGGCTGGATCGCCCTCGCGCTGGTGGTGTTCGCCAGCTGGCGGGTCCTGCGCGTACTGCTCGGCGCCTACCTGTTCGGCCTGGCCAGCATCCTCCACCTGGTGGCACAGGGCATCGGCCTGTCGATCCCCTCCAACCTGCTGGCCATGCTGCCCTACGTCGCCACCATCGTGGTGCTGGTGCTGCTCTCGCGCGATGCGATCAAGACCCGGCTGTACGCACCGGTATCGCTCGGCCAGCCCTGGCAGCCGGGACATTGAAACCGATGAATCGCGGCTGAAGCCGCTCCTGCACGATCAGTGCGGCGTCTGGAAGGGGCTTCGTGGGAGGGGCTTCAGCCGCGACCAGAGGTTTTCGGGTATACCTTTGTCACACCCTGAACAGGAGGCAAAGGAATGCCCCACTCAGCCCGTTTGCGCAACGGCCGGGTCTCGGAAACCCAGCGCATCTATCTACTCACCGCCACGACCGAGAACCGCAAGACGCTATTCTCGAACCTCACTGTTGGTCGGCTCGTCGTTGCCGAGCTGAGAGCCGCTCAGCAAGATGGCCTCGCCGACTCTCTGGCCTGGGTCCTCATGCCCGATCACCTGCACTGGCTGATCGTGTTGAAGCAGGGCTCACTCAGCGATTTGATGCGCCGCATCAAGGGACGCAGCGCCAAGCGCGTCAATGCACTGTCCGGCCAACAGGGAAAGCTCTGGCAGGATGGCTTCCATGATCGAGCGCTGCGCCGTGAGGAAGACATTCTGCCGGCCGCGCGTTACATCGTCGCCAATCCATTGCGGGCAGGCCTGGTCGACCGAGTGGGCGACTACCCGCTATGGGATTCGGTGTGGCTCTGAGCTTCGGAGGGTCGCGGCTGAAGCCCCTCCCACAAGAGCAGTGCCAATCCGTGGCATCAGGCCTGCTGCGACCTGACCGGCCACAGCTGTGCGACTGCCCAGGCCAGTTCGAAGAACAGGAAGATCGCGATCAGTGGTGTAGCGCCGTGCATCAGCGCGTAGATCTGCCAGGTGGAGAACAGCACGCGACCCGCCCCGTCGTAGCGGCCGAATACCGCCTGCGGATCACGGATGCGCAGCACCGACCAGACGCAGACGATCGAGCCCATGAGGTTGGCCAGCAACAGGTGCATCGGCTCGAACGGCGGCAGCGCGCCAGGCAGGCCAAGGCCCTGGTGCAGGGTCTGCAGCAGGCCGTGCAGGGCCATGAAGCTCCAGGGCGTGACGAAGGCGGCGGTCACCAGCAGGTCATACCAGCCACCGGCGCGTACCAGCCGGCGATAGTTTTCGGGCGTCCACATGGGTAATGCTCCAATCATTCAGGGAGCACTCAGGCTAAAGCCTGGAGTATGCTCCAAGGTCAACCCCCACCGAGTGCCGAGCATGCGTATCGGAGAATTGGCCGCAGCCTGTGAAGTGAGCCGTGACACGCTGCGTTTCTACGAACAGCGCGGGCTGATCGCCGCACGCCGCAATGACAACGGTTACCGCGACTACCCGGCCGAGACGGCGCAGCTGGTCACCTATATCCGCACGGCCCAGCGCCTGGGATTCAGCCTCGGCGAGATCGGCAGCCATATCGGCGAGCTGTGGCAGGCCAGCGACCCGGAGCAGGCCGTCACCCGGCTGCTGCAGGACAAGCTGGCGTTGATCGAGCAGCGCATCGAGGAGTTGCAGCACCTGCGCGGCGAGCTCCAGCAGCGCCTGGCCACCACCTGCCCGTTGCGCCGCTGACAGGCGGGACGCATTGCATGCTGACCCGAAAGTCAGCTATCGTCGCCGCACGTCGCGCGCGACGCACCTGGATCAGCAGACAGGGTCAACACTGAGCTGGCTTACCTGAAATCAACCTCAGAGGAGCCACTCAATGGCTGCTACCCGTATCTGGATCAAGACTCCCCTCGCCATCTTCACCGCCAACGACCTGGACGCCAGTGGCGGCCTGGTGGTCGAAAACGGTCGCATCGTCGAACTGCTCGGCGCCGGCCAGCAGCCCGCAGCACCCTGCCAGCAGGTGTTCGATGCGCGCGAGCACGTCGTGCTGCCCGGCCTGGTCAACACCCACCATCACTTCTACCAGGCCCTCACCCGCGCCTGGGCGCCGGTGGTCAACCAGCCGCTGTTTCCCTGGCTGAAGACGCTCTACCCGGTGTGGGCACGCCTCACCCCGGAGAAGCTCGCCCTGGCCAGCAAGGTGGCCCTGGCCGAACTGCTGCTGTCGGGCTGCAGCACGGCGGCCGATCACCACTACCTGTTCCCCGGTGGCCTGGAGAACGCCATCGACGTGCAGGTCGAAGCCGTGCGCGAGCTGGGCATGCGCGCCATGCTCACCCGTGGCTCGATGAGCCTGGGCGAGGCCGATGGCGGCCTGCCGCCGCAGCAGACGGTGCAGCAGGGCGAGGTGATCCTGGCGGACAGCCAGCGCCTGATCGGCCAGTACCACGAGCGCGGCGATGGCGCGCAGATCCAGATTGCCCTGGCGCCCTGCTCGCCCTTCTCGGTGACCCAGGACATCATGCGCCAGAGCGCCCAGCTCGCCGATGAGCTGGACGTGCGCCTGCACACCCACCTGGCGGAAACCCTCGACGAGGAAGACTTCTGCCTGCAGCGCTTCGGCCTGCGCACCGTGGACTACCTGGACAGCGTCGGCTGGCTCGGCCCGCGCACCTGGCTGGCCCATGGCATCCACTTCAACCCGGACGAGATCGCCCGCCTCGGCGCCGCCGGCACCGGTATCTGCCATTGCCCCAGCTCCAACATGCGCCTGGCCTCGGGCATCTGCCCCAGCGTGGAGCTGGAGGCCGCCGGCGCGCCACTGGGCCTGGGCGTCGACGGCTCGGCCTCCAACGATGCCTCGAACATGATCCTCGAAGCGCGCCAGGCGCTGTATATCCAGCGCCTGCGCTACGGGGCCGAGCAGATCACCCCGCAGCGCGTGCTCGGCTGGGCCAGCAAGGGCTCGGCGCAACTGCTGGGACGCAGCGACATCGGCGAACTGGCAGTGGGCAAGCAGGCCGACCTGGCGCTGTTCAAGCTCGACGAGCTGCGCTTCTCCGGCAGCCATGACCCGCTCTCCGCCCTGCTGCTGTGCGGCGCCGACCGCGCCGACCGGATGATGATCGGCGGCACCTGGCGGGTCGTCGACGGGCAGATCGAAGGCCTGGACGTGGCGCAACTGATCGCCGACCACCGCCAGGCGGCGCGCGAGCTGATCGCCGGCTGACGCCTGCCTCAAACCCAGCGACACCCGGCCCTCATTCCATGAGGCTAGTCACGGCCGAAGCCCCTCCCCCGCGGCCCTTCCCACAAGAACAGCGCCACCCTGTGGGAGGGGCGTTCGCCACGACCATCGCGTCCTCCATACGAGGCTGGCGCGACGCACCACAACACGACATGCACGCCTGCCACGCACCAATACGGCTCCGGCGTCGGGCCAGGCGCGCAGGGGAAACGCCACCACCTCCGCTATTTGTCCTGTTGGTCAGCTTTTTGCAGTCATGGGATCAGCCAACCAACGGCCATCCCAATACCAAGACTGGAGCTCCACCCACCATGTTCGAGAAGAGCAAGAAACCGCTGCTGCGCACCCTCGTCGCCGCCCTCGGCTTTGGCGCCATGCTCAGTGCCTCCGCCGCCGATCCACTGAAGGTCGGCTTCGTCTACATCGGCCCCATCGGCGACCACGGCTGGACCTATCAGCACGAGCAGGGCCGGCAGATGCTGATCAAGGAACTCGGCGACAAGGTCACCACCAGCTTCGTCGAGAACGTGCCGGAAGGCGCCGACGCCGAACGCGTGATTCGCAACATGGCCAAGGGTGGCTTCGACCTGATCTTCACCACCTCCTTCGGCTACATGAACCCGACGATCAAGGTGGCCAAGCAATTCCCCAAGGTGACCTTCGAACACGCCACGGGCTACAAGCAGGACAAGAACGTCGGCACCTACCTGTCGCGTTCCTATGAAGGCCGCTACGTCGGCGGCTTCCTCGCGGCGAAGATGACCAAGACCAAGAAGGTCGGCTATATCGCCTCCTTCCCGATTCCCGAGGTGATCCGCGACATCAACGCCATCCAGCTGGCCCTGGACAAGTACAACCCGGGCACCGAGATCAAGGTGGTGTGGGTCAACACCTGGTTCGATCCGGGCAAGGAATCCGATGCCGCCAACGCGCTGATCGATCAGGGCGTGGACGTGCTGTTCCAGCACACCGACAGCCCGGCGCCGATCCAGACCGCCGAGCGCCGTGGGGTCTACTCCGTGGGCTACGCCTCGGACATGGCTCACTTCGGACCCAAGGCCGTGCTCACCTCCATCGTCAACGACTGGGGCCCGCACTACGTGAAATCCGCCCAGGCGGTGATCGACGGCACCTGGCAACCCCAGGACTTCTGGGGCGGCCTGGCCGAGGACACCATCGAGCTTCCTATCAGTGACCTGGTACCGGCCGACGTGAAGAGCGAAGCCGAGCAGATCATCGCCGACATCCGCAGCGGCGCGTTCCACCCCTTCACCGGCCCGATCAAGGACCAGAGCGGCGCGGTGCGCATCGCCGAAGGCGTGAGTGCGAGCAACGCCGAGCTGGCGTCGATGAACTACTACGTGGAGAACGTGAAGGCCGAACTGCCCAAGTAAGCACTCGCCACGGCCTGCGGCACCCGCCGCAGGCATCGCGGCCGAGGCAGACACCTCAGCCACGACGACTCGACCACCACCGATGCCGTCCCTGCCGATCTTCGGCAGAACCGCATCCAGGGGATCTCGTACGAGGTCCTTTTTCGCTGCCCTGGGTACGAGAAGACTCGCAGCAACTCCCCGGAGCTTTTATGAACAGCCTGCCCATCATCGATATCGCCCCCCTGTACAGCGACGACGCATCCGCCTGGCCCGCCGTGGCCGAGGCCATCGACCGCGCCTGCCGCGACCGGGGCTTCTTCTACATCGTCGGCCACCCCATCGGCAGCGCGCGCATCGACGCCCTGCTGAGTGCGGCGAAGACCTTCTTTGCCCTGCCTGCCGAAGAGAAACTCAGGATCGACATCACCCAGACCGCTCATCACCGTGGCTACGGCGCAATCGCCACGGAACAGCTCGACCCGAACCAGCCGAGCGACCTGAAGGAAACCTTCGACATGGGCTTCCACATGCCTGCCGACCACCCCGAGGTGCTGGCCGGCAAACCGCTGCGCGGGCCGAACCGCCACCCGGATCTGCCGGGCTGGGCCGCACTGCTGGAGCAACACTACGAGGACATGCAGGACCTGGCCAGAACCCTGCTGCGCGCCATGGCCATGGCCCTGGACATCGACCGGGACTTCTTCGATGCGCGTTTCCACGAGCCGATCAGCGTACTGCGCATGATCCACTACCCACCGCGCCACACCGCCACCAGTGCCGATCAGCAAGGTGCCGGCGCGCACACCGACTACGGCTGCATCACCCTGCTCTACCAGGACGACGCCGGCGGCCTGCAGGTCCGCGCACGCGATGGCGAGTGGATCGACGCCCCGCCGATCGCCGGCAGCTTCGTGGTCAACATCGGCGACATGATGGCGCGCTGGAGCAACGACCGTTACACCTCGACGCCACATCGCGTGATCAGCCCGCTGGGAGTGGACCGCTACTCCATGCCGTTCTTCGCCGAACCGCATCCCGACACACTGATCGACTGCCTGCCGAACTGCTCCAGCGCGGACAACCCGCCCAGGTATTCGCCGGTGACCAGCGCCGAGTACCTGCTGTCGCGCTTCGCCGATACCTATGCCTACCGGAGGGAAGAGGCATAGGGCTGCTTGCCTCGCTGGGTGGATGACGCTCTTCTCATCCACCGCTTCGGCATCGGAACCTGCGCATCGGTGGACATGCAGAGCGATGTCCACCCTACGTATGGAGGGCCTGTGGGAGGTAATGCTGTTCACATAAGAAGTGGTCGGACGCGATAAGTCCCCTCGCCCCCCCTTGGGGGAGAGGGTTAGGGAGAGGGGGAAACTGGCAGTTCTGTGGAATTCTCAGCCCTCTCCCCCAGCCCCTCTCCCATAAATGGGAGAGGGGAGCCAAACCTGTGCAACCTTAAATGAACAGCATTAGGCCTGTGGGAGGGGCTTTAGCCGCGACAGCCGGCGGGCGGTCTGTCGCGGCTAAAGCGGATCGCCGCCCGGCCCTCCACGCAGCAAATTCCTGTCCCTGCGGTTAAACTTTACGACTACCTCAAGCCTGACCACGAGATCCGACCATGCCCGAATGGCTCAATGCCCTGCCCAAGGCCGAACTGCACCTGCACCTGGAGGGCTCGCTGGAGCCGGAACTGCTGTTCGCCCTGGCCGAACGCAACCAGATCGCCCTGCCCTGGAGCGATGTCGAGGCCCTGCGTGCGGCCTACGCGTTCAACAACCTGCAGGAGTTTCTCGATCTGTATTACGCCGGCGCCAACGTCCTGCGTACCGAGCAGGACTTCTACGACCTGACCTGGGCCTACCTGCAACGCTGCAAGGCGCAGAACGTCATCCACGTCGAACCCTTCTTCGATCCGCAGACCCACACCGACCGGGGCATTCCCTTCGAAGTGGTGTTGCGCGGCATCCAGCAGGCGCTGCGCGACGGCGAGCAGCAACTGGGCATCAGCCACGGCCTGATCCTCAGTTTCCTGCGCCACCTGCCCGAGGACGAGGCGTTCAAGACCCTGGAACAGGCGATGCCGTTCCGCGACGCCTTCATCGGCGTCGGCCTCGACAGTTCGGAAAAGGGCTTCCCGCCGCGCCTGTTCGAGCGGGTGTTCGCCAAGGCACGCAGCGAGGGCCTGCATGCGGTGGCACATGCCGGCGAGGAAGGGCCGCCCGAGTACATCTGGGAGGCGCTGGACCTGCTCAAGATCAAGCGAATCGACCACGGCGTACGCGCCATCGAGGACGAACGCCTGATGCAGCGCATCATCGACGAGCAGATCCCGCTGACCGTCTGCCCGCTGTCCAACATCAAGCTGTGCGTGTTCGAGCACATGGGCCAGCACAACATTCTCGAGATGCTCGAGCGCGGCGTGAAGGTGACAGTCAACTCGGATGATCCCGCCTATTTCGGCGGCTATGTCGGCGAGAACTTCGCCGCCCTGCATGAACACCTGGGCATGACCGAAGCGCAGGCCCAGCGCCTGGCGCAGAACAGCCTGGATGCGCGCCTGGCCTGAGCAAGAGCGTCGCAACTGAAGCCCCTCCCACAACCGTGGGAGGGGCTTTAGCCGCGACCATAGGTTCAGTGCTCGTCCAGCTTGCGGCGCCTGCCGGTCACCATCGACAACGGCAGGTTGTCGCGCAACCGGTAGCTCTCGAACAGCGCGGCGGCGACATGCAATCCAACCAGTGCCATCAGGGCATTGGCACAGAATTCGTGGATTTCCAGCGGCAGGTCGGCGCCCCAGAAGTAGTCGACCTCCTCCATCAGAAAGCCGGTCACACCCAGGCCGAGCATTAGCGCCATCATCAGGATCATCACCAGCGCCCCCAGCGGCGAATGCCCCAGGCGGTGATACGCTCGCCCGGACAGCAGCGCCCGCAGGTGCTCGCCCAGACGCGCAGGGGTTGGCCAGAAATCCGCCCAGCGCGCCGCCGGCGTACCGACGAAGCCCCACACCAGGCGGATCACCAGCCAGGCCACGGCGTAGTAACCGAACCAGCGGTGCCAGTTCTCGCCTTCCTCGGTGAAGAAGTAGTTGGCCAGGAACGCGCCGGCCAGGGACCAGTGGAACAGGCGCACCACCGGGTCCCACAGGCGCACGGTCGCGCGGTTCATCAGCCTTCCACGTTGCTCTTGACCGGCTTGCCGCTGACCGGGTCGAAGTAGATTTCGACCTTCTTGCCGGCCTTGTCGAAGCCATAGATCTCGTAGCAGTTGCCGCTGGTGACCTTGAATTTCTTGATCTGGTAGCCCTCGGCCTTCAGCTCGCTCTGGAACTTGTCCTGGTCCTGCCACTGCGCCTGGTCAACGTTGGTGCATTGCGTGGCGGCGAAGCTTGCCGGGGCGGCCAGCAGCAGGGAAAGCAGAAACATCTGGTTCATCGTGTCGTCCTCGAAGCAGTGGAAAGTTGTTTGCTGCGGGGAGGCACTATCACGCCTGAACCTTAAGGCTGTATTAGCGCGCAGCGGGCTGTGCACACGATTCGTGGAGGCTGGCTCCACGGCGAGGCGGTTGATGACGAACGCCCCTCGGCCAATTCTTGGCCTGGGCGCTCGCCCCTTCTTCCACAACACGAGCCGTGACCATGAGCCAGCCAAGAACCCTGTACGACAAACACATCGACTCCCACACCGTCTGTACCCTGGATGATGCCGGGCATGTGCTGCTGTACATCGACCGCCAGGTGCTCAACGAGTACACCAGCCCGCAGGCATTCAGCGCTCTGCGCGAGTCGGGCCGGCCCGTCTGGCGCCCCGGCGCGCACCTGGCCGTGGTCGATCACGTCAACCCGACCGCAGCCAGCCGCACGAGCGAGATCGCCGACGCCGGTGGCGCGCGCCAGGTTGCCTATCTGGCGGAGAACTGCCGCGACTTCGCCATCGAACTGTTCGACCTGCTCGACCGCCGCCAGGGCATCGAACATGTGGTGGCCCCCGAGCAGGGCTTCATCCTGCCCGGCATGGTGGTCGCCGCCGGCGACAGCCACACCACCACCTACGGCGCCCTCGGTGCTTTCGGCTTCGGCATCGGCACGTCGCAGATCGAACATCTGCTGGCCTCGCAGACTCTGGTCTACAAACGCCTGCGGAGCATGCGCGTCCGCGTCGACGGCAAACTGCGACCCGGTGTGGTCTCCAAGGACATCATCATGGCGCTGATCGCGCGAATCGGCGCCTCCGGTGCCACCGGCTATGCCGTGGAGTTCTGCGGCGAGGCCATCGATGCCCTGAGCGTCGAGGCACGCATGACAGTGTGCAACATGGCCGTCGAAGCAGGTGCGCGCGGCGCGTTCATGGCACCGGACCAGAAGGTCTTCGACTATCTGGCGAACAGGCCGATGGCTCCCAAGGGCGAACGCTGGCAGCAGGCACTGAGCTACTGGCGCCAGTTGCAGAGTGACCCCGGCGCGCAGTTCGACCGTGAAGTCCACATCGACGCATCGCAGCTGCAGCCCATGGTCACCTGGGGCACCAGTCCGGATCAGGCACTCGCCATCAACGGCCGCATACCGGCGCCAAGCGAGCAGGCGGACCCCATCCTGCGCCAGGACATGCAACGCGCCCTCGATTACATGGGACTGCAAGCCGGGCAGGCGCTGCAGGGTATCCGCATCGACCATGCGTTCATCGGCTCCTGCACCAACGCGCGCATCGAGGATCTCCGCCAGGTCGCCGAGGTGATCGGCAGACGCCAGGTCGCCAGCCATGTACGCGCGATGATCGTTCCTGGCTCCACCGCCGTACGCGAGCAGGCCGAGGCCGAAGGCCTGGCCAGGCAATTCATCGAAGCCGGCTTCGAGTGGCGGCAGTCCGGCTGCTCCATGTGCCTGGCGATGAACGACGACGTGCTGCCAGCAGGCGCACGCTGTGCGTCCAGCACCAACCGCAATTTCGAGGGACGCCAGGGAGCGGGAGCCCGCACCCACCTGATGAGTCCGGCCATGGTCGCAGCTGCTGCGATTGCCGGACACCTGACCGATATCCGTTCACTCTGACCTGCGAGGTCCGCATGCAAGCCTTCACTCTCGTCAGCGGCAAGGCCGCTGCGCTGCCAGCAGCCAACATCGACACCGACGTGATCATGCCCAAGCAGTTCCTCAAGGGCATCGACCGCAGCGGCCTGGATCGCGGTCTGTTCTTCGACCTGCGTTTCCTTGCCGATGGCCGCCCCAATCCGGCATTCATCCTCAACCATCCGCAGTGGCAAGGCGCCTGCTTCCTGGTCGTGGGGCCGAACTTCGGCTGCGGCTCCAGCCGCGAGCATGCCGTGTGGGGGCTCAGGCAACTGGGGATTCGCGCCCTGATCGGCAGCAGCTTCGCCGGCATCTTCCATGACAACTGCCAGCGCAACGGCGTGCTGACCATCAGCCTGCCGGTGCCGCAGGTGAACGAACTGAGCCGCCGGGTCAGCCAGGCCGAGCACAACCACCTCGACATCGACCTGGCCAGCCAGACCATCGCGCTCGGCGATGGCCGAGCCCTCGCGTTCGACATCGACCCGCTGCGCAAGCAGGCCTTGCTGCTGGGCCTGGACGCCATTGGCAGCACCCTGCAGCGCGCCGAACGGATTCGTCAGTTCGAACGCGATCATCTGCAGGCAAATCCCTGGCTGGCCTGAGCGCAAGCCAGGGGCAGGACCCTACGACGCTCGCGTCGTAGGGGAGCAGGTCAGGAATAGAGAAACGCCAGCACTTCCTCGAGCAGCACCTGCGGCACTTCTTCGGCGATGTAGTGCCCGCAGGGCAGCGCCTTGCCATGGACGTCCACCGCGACCCGGCGCCACTCCTGCAACGGGTCGAAGCAGCGGCCAACGGTGCCTTCCGCGCCCCACAAGGCCAGCAGCGGCACACTCAGCTTGCGCCCGGCCTGCACATCGGCGCGATCATGTTCCAGGTCGATGCCAGCACTGGCGCGGTAGTCCTCGCACAGACCATGGGCAGTCCCCGGCAGGCTCAGGCAACGCAGATACTCGGCCAGCGCCTCGTCGGTGAAGGGTTTCATCCCGGCGCTACGCGCGCCCATCACGCTGCGCAGGTACAGTTCCGGGTTGGCTTCGATCAGGGTTTCCGGCAACGGCGCCGGGCGGATCAGGAAGAACCAGTGCCAGTAGGCACGCGCGAACGCCTCGCTGGTCTGTTCGTACATCGCCAGCGTCGGGGCGATATCCAGCGTGATCAGATGCTTCACCGCCTCGGGATGATCCTGTGCCAGGCGATGAGCGACGCGTGCGCCGCGATCATGTGCCAGGACATCGAAGCGAGAGAAGCCGAGCGCCTTCATCAGCTCCAGCATGTCCAGCGCCATCTGCCGCTTGCTGTAGGCTTCGTGCCGTTCGCCACCGGCCGGCTTCGCGCTGTCGCCATAGCCACGCAGGTCCGCAGCTACCACCGTGAAGTGCCTGGCCAGCGGTTCGGCTACCTTGTGCCACATCGCGTGAGTCTGGGGATGACCATGCAGCAGCAACAACGCCTGCCCGCTGCCCCCTTTGCGATAGTGGATGCGTATGCCATTGACCTGACACTGGCCTGTCTCGAAGGACGCGAACATGAGGCGAGTCTCCTTAACTGAACTGGGGAGCCTACATGCTAGGCCGCACGGCTCGGGCCACTAAGGTGCAAAGCGTGGCGGCGCCCTTCATGAATCGTGGCCAAATACCGGCAGCGCAGCCAGGTACTGCTCGAGAAACTCCACGCAGGCACGCAACCTGGCCGAATGGGCCAAGCGGGTCGGATACACGGCCCAGACATTGGCGCTCTGACGGTACTCCGGCAACACCTGCACCAGTGCGCCACTGGCCAGCAGCGGCTGCACTTCCCACTGCGAGCGCAGCATGATGCCGCGATCGGCCAGGGCCCAGGCCAGCACCACCTCACCACTGTTGGAGGACAGCGGCCCGTCGACCCGCACCGAATGCGCCTGCCCATGCCGCTCCAGGTGCCAGATGCCGAATGGATAGTCGCGCTCCTTGATCACCAGACAGTCGTGGGACTGCAGATCCTCCAGTTCCTGCGGACAGCCCTGGCGCTGCAGGTACGCCGGAGAGGCGCACAACACGCGGCCGTTGTCCGCCAGGCGTCGTCCGATGCACTGTCCCGGCAGATCGTCACCGACGAGGATCTCCAGGTCGATGCCCTCGGCGACGATGTCCACCACCCGGTCGAACAGTTCGAGGCGAACGTTCAACTCGGGGTAGAGCTCGACCAGTCGCGCCAGCGCCGGCGCCAGGTGACTGCGGCCAAAGCCGAGGCTGCTGCTGATGCGCAACAGCCCTCGCGGCGTCTGCCGGGCCACGGACAGCTCATCGAACAACTCGTCCACATCGGCGAGGATACGCAGCGCCCAGCGCTGGGTACGCTCGCCATCCTCGGTCAGCGCAACGCGCCGGGTGGTGCGATGCAGCAGGCGGGTGCCGAGGGTGGTTTCGAGGATCTGGATGCGCTTGCTGACGTATGCGGGCGACAAGCCGAGCTCCTCGGCCGCAGCCGCGAAGCTCTTCTTGCGAATGACGGTGAGGAAGACCCGCAGGTCCTCCGGCAAAGGGAAAGCGTCTCGTGCGCCACTCATGCAGCCTATCCACGGCAGGACAAAGTGGCAGGATACGGCGGCCAGGCAGCGAGGGTAACCCCATCCGGCCGCTGCCGTACGAGCAACTCAGAAGTCGTAATCGACCTTGGCCCAGAAGGTACGCCCCGGCTCGTCGATACGGGTGTCGCCGGGGAAGCCGAACCCGGCGTTGCCAGCCAGGTTGAGGTGCTCGGCGTAGCGCTTGTCGAACAGGTTGTCGACGCCGGCACTGAGCTTGACCTCGGAGGTCAGGCGATAGGCGCCGTTGAGCGAGAACACGCCGAAGCCGGCGCTCTCGTCGAGGTCCTGCCCCACCACATTGCCCCGCCCCTCGGCGATGCGCCCCTGGCCATCGACCACGCGCCACAGTGCGCCGACGCTCCAGTCGTCGCGCTGGTAGCTCAGTCCCAGGCGCGCCTCCAGCGGCGGCATCTGCGGCAGCGCCTCGTCGTCACTGCTGTTCTTGCCCCAGGCATAGGCCAGGGTCGCGTCAGCCTTCCAGTTGCTCGCGAAGCTGTAGGCCACGCCCAGCTCGCCACCCATGATGCGTGCATCGACGTTGTCGGCACGGGTGTTCATGCCCCGGTAGTCGAACAGGATGTAGTCGCGAACCTGCCCGGCATAGGCCGAGGCCCAGGCTTGCAGCGCGTCGTTCTGGTACTGGATGCCGACATCCAGCTGGGTGGTCTTCTCCGGCTTGATGCCATCGAAGGCGTTGTCCGCACCGGCCGGACCATTGAGCCCGGCGGAGAACAGTTCCCAGTAATCGGGGAAACGCTGCACGTGGCCGATGCCGGCATAGACGGTGGTCGGTGAACCGGCCAGGTCATGCTCGTACCGCACGAAGCCGCTGGGCAGGGTGTCGGCCCGAGTCTCCCCCGCCGTCGGGTTGGCCGTGCTCATGCCCATCATGCTGCTGAAGCGCTGGCGGAAATCCTTCGCCGAGGCGCGGTCGAGGCGGGCACCGGAGATCAGCCGATCACGCTCGGCCAGGCTCCAGGTGGCCTCCGCGAACACGCCGTAGTTGTGCATCAGCGCATCCTTGTTCCACGGGTAGCGATCGGCATCGGTGTAGCCGCTCATCATGCTGTAGCTGGAACGACGCGCGCGGTGCTCGCTGCGCTGGGCATCGACGCCGGTGATCAGCTCGAGTTCGTCCCAGCGCCAGGTGGCGGCCAGGCGCGCACCGAGGGTGCGGCGGTCGACCTGCGAGGCCATCGGCATGGCCATCATGCTGCTCGGGTCCGGCACGCGCAGGCGAAAGTTGTCCATGATGTGATCGGCATAGTTGTAGTAGACCTTGGCCTCCACCTTATCCAGCACGTCACCGAGGTTGCTGCGTTCGATACGCAGGCCGAGGCTTTCGCGCTTGAACTGGGTGCCATCCATGCCTCGCCCGGCGTAGCGCGCCTCGCCATCGCCACGCCCGGCGGTGAGTTCGATCAGGCTGTCGTCATCCGGCGTCCAACCCAGTGCCACATCGCCGTTCCACTTGTCCCAGCGCGAGGGGACGGTGTCGCCATTGCCGTTGTCGTAATCGTCCGAATGCGAGCGGTTGCCGGTGAACCGCAGGTAGCCCTGTGCGCCACCGACGGCGCCGTCGAGCGCCTGGTCGAAACGGCCGTTGGAGCCGGCCAGCACGCTGGCATGCAGGCGCGCGCCCAGCTCGCCGAAACGCTCCGGTTCACGGTCGAAACGCACTACGCCCGCCGATGCACCGGGGCCCCAGATCACGGTCTGCGGGCCCTTGGTCACGGTCAGCAGGTCGAAGGTTTCCGGCGCGATGTAGGAACTGGGTGCATCCATCCGCCCCGGACAGGCTCCGATCATCTGCCCACCGTCGGTGAGCAGCAGCAGACGCGAACCGAACAGCCCGCGCAGCACCGGATCACTGTTGCTGCCGCCGCTGCGGATGGCGGAGAAACCGGGAATGGTCTTGAGATAGTCGGCGGCATCGCTGGCCGGCACCGGCTGGCGCGGGTCCTTGGGATCGGCCACCACGGTGAGAGGCGAGCTTTGCTGGATCGCAGTGATCACGCTTGGCGGCAGTTCATGCACAGCCTCCTCGGCATGAGCGGCAGCGATGGAACACAGGCCACAGGCGATGGCCAGGGCGGACAGGGGAAAACGAACGCGCACGGAGGCGGCGCCCGGAACGAAGGAAGCGGACATGCGGATACCTGAAAGTCGGTTTGCGAAGAGACCCGGCAAGGGTCTCGATAGCCAATGGATGACCTCAGATCGGCATCGGCGGCGCGCGTGACAACGCATCAGGGAAGTGCGCACTGGCCCGTGGCGGAGCCGGCCACTTGACGGTGGCCGGTTGCGCCAGCGGCAATCGCCCGAGCAGCGGCCAGGCGCCATCGGCCAGCACCGGGCAGTGCGAGAACAGCGAACAGTAGCCACAGGCATCGGCCTGCAGGACGGGCCGATGAGCCTCGACGGTCGCCGGCGCGCTGCCGGCTCCGTCATGACAGGCGAGTTCGTTCAGCCAGCGCCAGTCGGCCGGCTCGGCACGCAGTTGCGACGCCACGGGCGCCAGAACGATGAGGACGAACGCCAGCAGCCCGAGCCGGGCGGCGAGGTTTCGTCTGCGTGCCGTGAACAGCATCAGTGCTGGTGTTCGCCTTCGCCATGACCCGCAGCGTGGTCATGGGCGGCCGGTGCATCCTTCTGCACCGCGACTTCGACTTCGACATCGCCGGCCTTCTCGAAGGTCAGGGTCAGCGGGAAGCGTTCACCATCCTTGGCCTGCTGCTGCAGGTTGAACAGCATGACGTGGTAGCCCATGGGCTCGAACTTCACCTCGCCACCGGCGGGGATGGCCACGTCCTGCACCTGCTGCATTTTCATCACGCCATCGGCATGCAGGTGTTCATGCAGCTCGGCCTTGCCGGCGACCGGGGTGCTGACGCGGATCAGGCGGTCGGCTTCGCTGCCCTTGTTGTGCACCACGAAGTACGCCGCGGCGGTCGGTGCCACCGGCGGCATTTCGCGCGACCAGGGGTGGTCGATATGCAGTTGGCCGACCTCGTACTCGTGAGCTTGAGCGAACAGCGCCGGCAGCAACAGCGTCAGGCCGAGCAGGGTTTTCTTCAGGGTCATGGTATTACCTCCGGGTTTGAAATCGAATCATGGGTCAAGGGTACAACGTGTCACGGCGGCCAGCGCTGCGCGCAGGCCGAGCCCTGCTCGGCGACGGTCGCGGACGACGACGCAGGCGACGCCAGCCCAGCAGCGTGCCGCTGAGACAGATGAGCAGGCCGCCCAGGCTCGCCAGCCACATCCAGCCATCCCACAGCGGCCGGTTCTGCAACAGCGGCAACCAGTCCCAGCTGTGCAACAGGGCGAACAACCAGCGCGACGTGCGCTGACCTGCGTCGAGCCGGCCCACTACCGATCCCGTGCGCGGATCGAGGTGCAGCCAGGTCTGTGCCGGGTCGTCGAAACGCACCCGCAGGACCGGCAACGGTCGCTCCAGATGACCGAGCATGCTGTGCTCGGCGCGGGCGTAGTAGTAGAAGTCGTAGGCGTTCAGGCGCTCGACCTGCAACCGCTCCTGCGGGCGGATCGCCTGCGCGGCGCGCAGCAGCTCCGCGTCCGTCAGGCCATGCAGCAGCGTGCCGTCGCCATCCGCCGGCAGCAGCACCGTGGCGCCACTGGCATCGACACCCTGCAGGTAGGCGCGCCCACCGACCAGACGCCAGTGCAGCTCACGTGCGCTCAGCCCCGCCTCGCGCAGGCGCGCGATGGCCTGCTGCGCAGGTAGCGGGAACGCCTCGGCACGCAGCTCCGCGCCCTGGTAAGCGGCCATGTCGAGCGGCGTGGGCGTCGTGAACAGGCGCCAGGGGTTCATGGACATCAGGCCACTGAATATCCAGGTCAGCACCAGCGCGCCGAACGCCAGGCCGCCGATATGGTGCCAGCGGGCCAGCCCCCGATAGGGGCTGCGTGCGCCACTGCGATAGGGCTTGGCGAAACGCCAGCGCAGCAGGCCCACGACGATGCCCAGCAGGGTCATCAGCGTGGCTGCCAGCGACAGGTAGATGACGATGTCGCCCCACCAGCGATCCAGCGTCCCGCCACGCAGCGGATACAGCCAGTGCAGCCAGGCGCCCAGCCAGTTCCAGCTGCGTTCGCTGGCCGTCGCATCACGCACCACCTCACCGCTGTGGCTGGAAACGTAGAGCAACGTGCCATCGTCCAGTTCGACACGATGCAATGGGCGGTCCGCATCCAGCGCACGGGAATGGGTCCAGACGTCCTCGTCCACCAGCCCCTGGTAGGAGGCGCCACGTCCGGGGGCGAACTGCCGCGCCGCAGCCCGTGCAGCCTGTTCGTCGACGCCCGCCAGGCGCTGGCCGCTGCGCGCATCGACAGCCAGCACGCGCTGGCCATAGCGCAGCAGGTAACGGGGCTGGCCAGCGACGGTGGTCAGGCGCACGGCCGCCGGTGCCTGCCGTTCATCGGCGGCTGCCAGCACCTGCGCCAGAGGCACGCAGCAGTCCTCGGCGGACAACGCCGGCAGCTGCGCCAGGTGCTCGCGCGGGGTCAGCTTGGGATAGCCCACGTACATCATCACCAGCCCGGAGACGAACCACAGCGCCATCAGCAGGCACAGACCGATGCCCAGCCAGCGATGCCACAGGTAGAAGTAGCGTTTCATGGCTGCTCTCGTCAGAACCGCGACTGCAAGGCCAGCTCGAACGAGCGCGGCGCCCCGAGGAACAGCATGTCGCTGCTGGCCCAGCTGGCGTACACCTCATCGGTGAGGTTGCGCGCGCGCAGCGTCAGGCGGCTGTCGGCGTCGACCCGATAGCTGACGAAGGCGCCGTACAAGGTATAGGCAGGCGCCTTCAACTGGTTCGCCGCATCGGCATACACGGAGGCGACGTAGCGGCTGTCGACGCCGACCTGCCAGCGTGGCGCCAGGTCATAGGTCAGCCACAGGTTGGCCACCTGGTCCGGCACGTTGGTCGGCGTATTGCCCTTGCGTGATACCGACTGGCCGGCGACGTTCTCGTTGAACGCGTCGTACTGGGCATCGAGCCAGGCCAGGTTGGCCTCGGCCAGCAGGCGCGGGGTGACCCGCAGCGCCGCGGCGATTTCCAGTCCGAGGGTCGATTGCTTGCCGACCGCCAGTGTCTGCCCGGGGTTCGCGGGGTCGCGCGTGGCCAGGTTCTCCCGCTCGATCCGGTAGGCCGCCAGCGTTGCCGACCCTCGGCCGGCGAGAAAGTCGAACTTGCTGCCCACCTCCAGCTGCCGCCCTTTGGTCAGGTCGAAATCCTGCACCTGGCTGAGGCTCGCCGTGGTCAGGATGCCAGCGGGCGGGTCGGCCGCCGTGCTGTATTGCACGTAGACGTTGGCCGCCGGGGTGAGCGCGTAGATCAAGCCCACTCGCCCGGTGGTCGGCTCGTATTCGCGGGAGAAGAACGCCGGGTTGCTCGCCGTGGCGGCCTGGTGGTTGGTGACCTCCAGATCGATGCGGTCGTGACGCAGCCCGGTGAGCAGCGACAGGCGCTCCGTCAGTTGCAGGCGGTTCTCGACGAACAGTGCCCAGGTATCGACCTGATTGGTGCGCTGCCGGGCATAACCGGGGCTCATCCCCGGCAGGTCGAAGAAATTCCCCGGGGTGAAGTGCTCGGCATCGACCACGCCGAAGGGGCCGGACACTGAGCGGGGGTAGCGCGTCTGCACATTGTGGCTATAGTCGACACCCACCGCCCATTCGCTCGACAGACCGAACAGCCCGTGCTGATGGCGCAGCTCCAGGCGATTGCCGTTGAGCTCCTGATCATGACGTTGCAGCAGGGCGTTGCTGCGCTGCACCTGGCTGTTGCTGGCATCGGTATAGGCGTAAGTCTCGAGGTTGCGGTACTCACGCCGGGCGTTGTAGTGGTACAGCGTATTGAGCACGCGGGTCGCGTCGCTGAAGCGGTACTCGGTCATGGAGCGCAACCAGCGCACGCGCTGCTCGTAGCGCCCGTCCTCCACGTTGTAGTTCTCGAAACGCCGACTCTCGTCCACCTTGAGATCACCCGTACGCCCCTTCAGCACCGGGCTGCCCCAGTACGGGCTGTCGACTTTCTCCTCCTGGTATTCCAGCGCCAGGGTGTGAGACAGCTGCTCGGTAAAATCCGTCAGCAGCGAGAACGCACTGGTCCAGGCCTCGCGCTGTTCCCGGTCGACGTAGCCGTTGCTGGCGCTGCGGCTGACATCCAGACGCACGTGGTTGTAGTCGCCCAGCGGCTGATTGAAGCCGTAGGCCAGCTCGTTGCTGTCGAACGAGCCATAGCGGATTCGCCCCTCGCTGAAGGCTTCGTCACGGCTGGCCAGCTTGGTCACGTAGTTGAGCGAGCCACCCACCGCGCCAGCGCCATTGAGAAAGCCGGATGCACCACCCACGGCCTCGACACGCTCATAGATCCAGCCATCCACGGGACGCGCGGCAATCGCGTCGTACTGCACGGTGATGCCATTGAACATCTGCGTCACCTGGCTTCCGGTGAAGCCACGCCAGGAAACCGCCCCCGCAAAGCCAGGTGGAGCCGCGGCAACCACACCCGGCACGCCCATGAGCATCTGCTGCGTGTTCTCGGCGCCGCGCCGCTCGATCTGCTCGCGGGTCACCACGCTGACCGAAGCCGGCGTCTCCCGCGGTGTGAGGCCGAGACGCGAGGCACTCTCGGCCGTTACGTCGAGGGAAAGCGCCGAGGCGGGCGCGGCGGCGGCACGGACCTCGGTGTCGGGGAGCGTGACGGCCTGCTCGGCCCACAGCATGGGGGAACACGTGCACAACAATACCGCGCTCGATGCGCGGGAGAACGACTTGGACATAGCCTGTTGTTTTCCTGAAAACCAGAACGACAGCGCCGGCCAGACAAGGCCGCAGCGCATGCAACGCAGGAGTGGCGCGGATCAGGAAAGGGGGGAGGCGCGGGGGTTGGCCGATGGCCAGAGGTAGCGGATGGTGCGGGGGATGTGCAGTGTCAGCAGCGGCCTTGCGCGGTCGCTGGCGAGCAGCCCCAGCAAGCCGAAGAAGGCGGCAAGAATGATCGCCGTGAACAGGCTGCCCAGTGCACAGCCCGTGCCGGTCGCGGGGTTCGGCGGGACGATGCCGGAGCCGTCGAGGTCGGCGCCCGCGCCGAAGTTGCCATCGAAGGAGCAGTACTGGCCATCCAGGCCACTGAGCTGCATGCCGGCCATCTGACCGTGACTGATCGCGCAGACGAACGCACCGAACAGAATGCTGAAGTACAGCACCCAGGCGGTCAGTGAGCGGTCTTTGCGAGCCAGTTTCATGGGGCGCGACTCTAAACAGAGGATGTCAGCACGACACTGCGGTGCGTTGCCGCAGGCATTTGCTGCGGGAGTCTAGCAGAGGCCGCCGCGACTATCGCGCGCGTCCTCAACACGCTTGCCAGGGCGCCGCGTCCAGCAACCGCCGGCAACGCAACTGCACGAACCCGCGCAGCAGGTGCACGGCCTTGCTCAGCTGTGCGCGATGGGCACACACGAGATACAGCGGCGTCGCCTCGCCGAGCCAGCCTGGCAGCAGCACCTGCAGCCGGCCCTCGCGCACATCCTCGGCGACGTCCAGCCAGGACTTGTACACCACGCCCTGCCCGGCAATGGCCCAGCGGCGGGTGACATCGGCATCGTCGCAGACCCGGTCGCCGCTGACGTGCAGGACGCTTTCGCGCTTGCCGTCGTGAAAGCGCCAGCGGTCGTGCACACGGCCGTGCAGCATGTACAGCAGGCAGTTGTGCTGATGCAGCTCCTCCACCGTCCGTGGCGCCCCGTGACGGGCCAGATAGGCCGGTGAGGCGCAGAGCACGCGGCGGTTGTCGGGGGCCACGGGCAGCGCCACCAGGCTGGAGTCTTCCGGCGCGCCATAGCGCAGGGCGATGTCCACGGGCTCGCGAAACAGGTCGGCCACGCGGTCGGCCAGCAGCAGACGCAGTTGCAGCTGCGGGTGCTCGCCCTGGAACTCGTCGAGCCAGGGCAGCAACGTGTTGCGCCCTAGGTCGGACGGCGCCGACAGCTGCAGCACACCGCGAATGCCCTCCTGGCTGCCGGCCAGTTGCTGGCGTCCCTCCTCCAGGCTCTGCAGCGCCAGGCGCGCATGCACCAGGTACAGCTCGCCCTCGGGCGTCAGGCGCAGACTGCGTGTGGAGCGCGCCAGCAGGCGCACCTGCAGCTGCTGCTCCAGGCGTTTCAGCGCGGCGCTGGCGACCGCCGGCGATACGTCCAGCACACGGGCGGCGGCGGACAGGCTGCCGGTCTCGGCAGTGCGAACGAACAGGTGCAGATCATCGAGACGCAGCATGGCAGCCCAACTTTCAAAAAAATAATGAAAGAGACTCTACTAGCAGCTTCTTTTTCTCGCCACACGAATAAACGAGCATGCACCTGTACCGCCAACGGAGCGCCCCGATGCCTACCCCAGTCACCCTCATCGCCACGATCAACAGCCTGCCGGGCCACGCCGAAGCCGTAGCCGCCGGCCTGCAGGCGCTGGTCGTCGCCAGCAACGCCGAAGCCGGCTGCCAGCGCTATGAGCTGCACGCCAACCCGGCCAACCCGCAGCAGTTCGTGATGCTCGAACAATGGCGCGATGACGCCGCCCTCGAACTGCACCGCAATGCGCCGCACTTCCAGCATTTCACCCAGACCTTCGCTGCACGGCTCGCCAGCATCGAGCTGCTGCCCCTGCAGCGTCTTGCCTGAACCACCGAGAGGCCCCTCATGAAAGCCGTCGCCTACTACCAACCCCTCCCCGCCGAACACCCCGAAGCCCTGCAGGACGTGCAACTGGCCGAGCCGGTACCCGGCCCGCGCGACCTGCTGGTCGAGGTCCGCGCCATTTCGGTCAACCCGGTCGACACCAAGATCCGTCAGGGCGTCACGCCGGCGGACGGCGCCGCCAAGGTGCTCGGCTGGGACGCCAGCGGCGTGGTCAAGGCCGTGGGCAGCGAGGTCAGCCTGTTCCAGCCGGGCGACCGGGTGTTCTACGCCGGCGCCATCGACCGGGCCGGCGCCAACAGCGAGCTGCATGTGGTCGACGAGCGCATCGTCGGTCATATGCCCAGCAGCCTGTCCTTCGCCGACGCGGCGGCCCTGCCGCTGACCGCGATCACCGCCTGGGAACTGCTGTTCGAACGCCTGCAGATCAGCGAAGGCTCGGCCAACCAGAACCAGACCCTGCTGATCGTCGGTGCCGCCGGAGGCGTCGGCTCGATCCTCACCCAGCTGGCTCGCCGCCTGACCGGCCTGACCGTGATCGGCACCGCATCGCGCGCGCAGACCCAGGCCTGGGTGCGCGAACTGGGTGCCCACCACGTGATCGACCACAGCAAGCCGCTGAGCGAGGAACTGGCGCGCATCGGCGTCGGCCAGGTGACCCACGTCGCCAGCCTGACCCAGACCGAGCAGCACTACGAACAACTGATCGAGGCGCTGGAGCCCCAGGGCCGCCTGGCGCTGATCGACGACCCCGTGCAGCCGCTGGACGTGATGAAGCTCAAGCGCAAGAGCCTGTCGCTGCACTGGGAGCTGATGTTCACCCGCTCGCTGTACCAGACCGAGGACATGATCGAGCAGCACCGCCTGCTGGAGCGCGTGTCCAGCCTGGTCGACAGCGGCGTGCTGCGCACCACCCTGGGCGAGCACTTCGGCCGCATCGACGCCGCCAACCTGCGCCGCGCCCATGCCCTGCTGGAGAGTGGCAAGGCCAGGGGCAAGATCGTCCTCGAAGGTTTCTGAGCGACGCCAGACAACCGCCCCGGTGCGCCTGGCGCGACCGGGCAGCGGTTATTCAGCCGGGCACGGCCAAGCCTTGATCCACGTCAGCAAACAGTCATGTGATGGGACTAGCATGACCTCTCCTGCCACAAGCCTCAGCTCAGGAGATGGTCAGCATGAACATTCTCGTTCAACCGCACGCTCAAGGCGGCGCCTGCCTCTGGCAGGTACGCCTGGACCAGCATTGCGTGAGTTTTCGCAGTGAAGAGGAAGCACGCCAGTTCGTCGCCAAGCTGGAAGCCCGGCTGCGCGCACCACACAAGCTGCCGGACCTGCCCGCATACCGCCAGGCGAGCTGAGCCTCAGCTGCGCCGCAGGGCCGGGCTGAGCAGCATGTGCATCAGCGTGTCGATCAGCGCAGGGGCCTGCACGACCAGGTCGAAGTTGGGGACCAGCAGCCAGTTGGCCTCGATGCCTTCCATATAGGCATGCAGGCAAACGGCCGCACGTTCGCAGTCCAGGTCCTCCGGTAGCTGGCCCTTGTTCACGGCATTGCTCAGGGCCTTGGCGATGCGCTGGTCGCATTCGATGCTGAGCGCCTGCAGGCGTTCGCGCAGGTCGACCAGCTCTCCGGTGTACTCGCATTTGTAACGCAGGATGTCATGGGCACGGCGTGTCTGCTCATCCTCGGCCAGGCGGGTAAGGGCCTTTATCAGCAGTTCGCGCATGCATCCGAGGGGGTCCGGTTCGTCCTCGCTCTCGGTGGCGCGAGCCAATTCCTCGAGCGGTAGACGCAGGCGCTCGAGCATGGCCTGAAACAGGTCTATCTTGTTCTCGAAGTGCCAGTAGATGGCGCCACGACTGACTCCAGCCTCCTTGGCCACCTCCGCCAGGGACGCACGGGAAACGCCCTGGGCATGGAACACCCGCTCGGCCGCGTCGAGTATCTGGACGCGTGTCGCCTGCGCTTCCTCTTTGGTTCTTCTGGCCATCTGTCTACCTGCATTTCTGTTGCCGTTACCCCCGACTCAGGGAGGACAAACGAGAGTATGCAGGCAGGTTTAGGCATTTACAAACATTCACGTATGTAAGTATATTCTCGGCCTACCCCCTTGCCTTCGCCCCTCTTTGCCCTCCGGGTACTGATTTCAATTAAAACGAGGTTTCTTCAGATGCACACGAAGCCAGCCTTCGCCGCCTTGGTTTCCGCCGTCGCTTTGGCTCTGCTCAGCCTCACCGGCTGTCAGGAAGACAGCGCACCACAAGCTCAGCAAGCCCCTCAGGTCGGTGTGGTTACCCTGCAACCCCAACCATTTGCGCTGACCACCGAAGTGCCGGGCCGCACCTCGGCCTATCGCATCGCCGAAGTCCGCCCGCAGGTCAACGGCATCATCCAGAAACGCCTGTTCACCGAAGGCAGTGAAGTCAAGGCCGGCCAGCAGCTGTACCAGATCGACCCGGCCATGTACGAGGCCGCGTACAAGAGCGCCCAGGCCACGCAGATTTCCGCCAAGTCGCTGGCCGATCGCTACAAGCTGCTGGTCGCCGACAAGGCCGTCAGCCAGCAGGCCTATGACGAGGCTCGCGCCGCCGGCCTGCAGGCCGACGCCGCGCTGGAACAGGCACGCATCGACCTGCGCTACACCAAGGTACTGGCACCGATCAGCGGCCGCATCGGCCGTTCCGGCGTGACCGAAGGCGCGCTGGTCACCAGCGGCCAGACCATGGCCATGGCCACCATCCAGCAACTCGACCCGATCTACGTCGACGTCACCCAGTCGAGCAAGGACCTGCTCGCCCTGCGCGCCGACCTCGCCGAGGGCCGCCTGCAGAAAGCCGGCGACAACTCGGCCAAGGTGCAGCTGGTGCTGGAAGACGGCAGCCACTACGCCCACGAAGGCACCCTGGAGTTTTCCGAAGTGGCCGTCGACGAAGGCACCGGCTCGGTGACCCTGCGTGCGGTGTTCCCCAACCCCGACCACCTGCTGCTACCGGGCATGTTCGTGCACGCCGAACTGCTGGCAGGCGTCAAGCAGCAGGCGATTCTCGCTCCACAGCAAGGCATCACCCGTAACCAGCGCGGTGAACCGACCGCCCTGGTGGTCAACGCCGAGAACAAGGTCGAGCAGCGCGTACTCAAGGCCAGCCGCACCGTCGGCAGCGCCTGGCTGGTCGAGGATGGCCTCGACGAAGGCGACCGCCTGATCACCGAGGGCCTGCAGTTCGTGCAGCCTGGCGTCGAGGTCAAGGCCGTGCCGGCGGGCAACGTCAAGACCGAGCAGAAGGCAGACGATGCCAAGCCAGGCAACGGCCAGGGCTGAACGGAGAACTACTGAATGTCCAAATTCTTCATCGACCGGCCCATCTTCGCCTGGGTGATCGCCCTGGTGATCATGCTCGCCGGTGGCCTGTCCATCCTCAAGCTGCCGATCAACCAGTACCCGAGCATCGCGCCGCCTGCGGTGTCGATCGCCGTCAGCTACCCGGGTGCCTCGGCGCAGACCGTGCAGGACACCGTGGTGCAGGTCATCGAGCAGCAGCTCAACGGCCTGGATGGTTTGCGCTATGTCAGCTCGTCGAGCAACTCCGACGGCAGCATGGAAATCATCGTGACCTTCGAACAGGGGGTCGACCCGGACATCGCCCAGGTTCAGGTGCAGAACAAGCTGCAGCTGGCCACGCCGATGCTGCCGCAGGAAGTGCAGCAGCAAGGTATCCGGGTGACCAAGTCGGTACGTAACTTCCTGATGGTCATCGGGGTGGTTTCGAACAACGACAGCATGACCCGCGAAGACCTGTCGAACTACATCGTTTCCAACCTGCAGGACCCGATCTCGCGGACCAAGGGCGTCGGCGACTTCCAGGTGTTCGGTGCCCAGTACGCCATGCGTATCTGGCTCGACCCGGCCAAGCTCAACAGCTTCCAGCTGACACCGACCGACGTGCGCAGCGCCATCCAGGCGCAGAACGTGCAGATTTCCTCCGGCCAGCTCGGCGGCCTGCCAGCGGCTCCCGGAACTCAGCTGAACGCCACCATCATCGGCAAGACCCGTCTGCAGACCCCGGACGAGTTCCGCAAGATCCTTCTCAAGGTCGAGCGCGACGGTTCCCAGGTACGCCTGGGTGACGTGGCCAAGGTCGAGCTGGGCGGCGAGAACTACGCCATCAACGCCCAGTTCAACGGCAAGCCGGCCTCCGGTCTGGCCATTCGTCTGGCCACTGGCGCCAACGCCCTGGATACCGCCAAGGCAGTGCGCGAGACCATCGACAACCTCAAGCCGTTCTTCCCGGCCGGCATGGAAGTGGTGTTCCCCTACGACACCACGCCGGTGATCTCGGCCTCCATCGAGGGGGTCGTGCAGACCCTGTTCGAAGCCATCGTGCTGGTGTTCCTGGTGATGTTCCTGTTCCTGCAGAACCTGCGGGCGACGATCATCCCGACCATGGCGGTGCCGGTGGTCCTGCTGGGCACCTTCGGCGTGCTGGCGGCATTCGGTTTCTCGATCAACACCCTGACCATGTTCGCCATGGTCCTGGCCATCGGCCTGCTGGTGGACGACGCCATCGTGGTGGTGGAGAACGTCGAGCGGGTGATGCGCGAGGACGGCCTGTCCCCCAGGGAAGCCACGCGCAAATCCATGGGGCAGATCCAGGGCGCGCTGGTCGGTATTGCCCTGGTACTGTCGGCGGTGTTCCTGCCGATGGCCTTCTTCGGCGGCTCCACCGGGGTGATCTACCGGCAGTTCTCCATCACCATCGTCTCGGCCATGACCCTGTCGGTGCTGGTGGCGCTGATCTTCACCCCGGCGCTGTGCGCCACCCTGCTCAAGCCCATCGACGGTGATCACCACGAGGCCAAGGGCGGCTTCTTCGGCTGGTTCAACCGCACCTTCGAGCGCGGCACCGAGACCTACCAGCGCGGCGTGGCGGCGATGCTCAAGCGCAAGCTGCCGTACCTGCTGCTGTATCTGGTGATCGTCGCCATCATGGCGTGGATGTTCTCGCGCATCCCCACCGCCTTCCTTCCGGAAGAAGACCAGGGCGTGCTGTTCGCCCAGGTGCAGACCCCGGCCGGTTCCAGTGCCGAGCGCACCCAGGTGGTGGTCGATGACATGCGCAAGTACCTGCTCGAGGACGAAGACGCCGTGGTCAAATCGGTGTTCACCGTGACCGGCTTCAACTTCGCCGGCCGTGGCCAGAGCTCGGGTATGGCCTTCATCATGCTCAAGCCCTGGGGCGAACGTCCCGGCGCGGAGAATGGCGTCGCCGCCCTGGCGCATCGCGCGCAGATGCACTTCTTCAGCTTCCGCGATGCCCTGGTGTTCGCCTTCGCCCCTCCGGCGGTGATGGAGATGGGTAACGCCACCGGCTTCAACCTGTTCCTCCAGGACCAGGCGGGCGTCGGTCACGAAGTGCTCAACCAGGCCCGCGACAAGTTCATCCAGCTGGCCAGCAAGCATCCGGTGCTCAGCAGCGTGCGGGCCAACGGCCTGCGTGACGAGCCGCAGTACCAGCTGCTGATCGACGACGAACGCGCCAGCGCGCTGGGTCTGTCGCTGGCGGACATCAACAGCACCCTGTCGATTGCCTGGGGCGCCAGCTACGTCAACGACTTCATCGACCGTGGTCGCGTGAAGAAGGTGTACCTGCAGGGCACCGCCGAGTCGCGCATGAGCCCGGAAGACCTGAAGAAGTGGTACGTGCGCAACGATCAGGGACAGATGGTGCCGTTCAGCGCGTTCGCCAGTGGCGAGTGGACCTACGGTCCGCCCAAGCTGGCACGCTACAACGGTGTTTCCGCAGTGGAGATCCTCGGTGCGCCGGCCCCCGGCTACAGCACCGGTGACGCCATGGCTGCGGTCGAGGAGATCGCCTCGCAACTGCCGGAGGGTGTCGGCTTCGCCTGGACCGGCCTGTCCTACGAGGAGCGCCTGGCCGGTTCGCAGACCACCGCGCTGTTCGTGATTTCGGCGATCGTGGTGTTCCTCTGCCTGGCCGCGCTGTACGAGAGCTGGTCGATCCCGTTCTCGGTGATGCTGGTGGTGCCGCTGGGGATCATCGGTGCGCTGCTGTTCACCGAGCTGCGCGACCTGTCCAACGACGTGTTCTTCAAGGTCGGCCTGCTTACCACCATCGGTCTGTCGGCGCGTAACGCGATCCTCATCGTCGAGTTCGCCAAGGCGCAGTACGAGCAGGGCATGGGCCTCGCCGAGGCGGCCATCGAAGCCTGCCGGATGCGTCTGCGTCCGATCGTGATGACCTCGCTGGCGTTCATCCTCGGCTGTCTGCCGCTGGCCATCGCCAGTGGCGCCGGTGCCGGCAGCAAGCACGCCATCGGTACCGGGGTGATCGGCGGGATGATCAGCGCCCTGGTGCTGGCGATCTTCTGGATTCCGCTGTTCTACGTCGTGGTCTGCTCGCTGTTCGAGAAGAAAAAGCAGCCGGCCGATAACAACGAGAAGGAGGTACTGCAATGAGGCAGTCCCTGTTGTCCCTGGCCGTCGCCACTGCTCTGCTCAGTGGCTGCAGCCTGATTCCCGACTATGAGCGCCCGGACGCCCCGGTCGCGGCCGACTGGCCGCAGGGCGAGGCCTACGGCAGCGCGGCCAGCGAAGGCAGCCGCGCCGCCGCCGACCTGCAATGGCGCGAGTTCTTCCGTGACCCGGCCCTGCAGCGGCTGGTGCAACTGGCACTGGAGAACAATCGTGACCTGCGTGTCGCGGCGCTGAACGTCGAAGCCTACCGCGCGCTGTATCGCATCCAGCGCGCCGACCTGCTGCCCTCGGTGTCCGCCGACGGCAGCGGCACGCGCCAGCGCCTGCCGGGTGACCTGAGCCAGACCGGCGAGGCCCGCACCTCCGGGCAGTACAGCGCGACACTGGGCGTCAATGCCTGGGAACTGGACTTCTTCGGGCGTATCCGCAGCCTCAGCGAGCAGGCCCTGCAGCAGTACCTGGCCACCGAGCAGGCCGCGCGCAGCACGCAGATCAGCCTGGTCGCCAGCGTCGCCACCGCCTACCTGCAGTGGCAGGCCGACCAGGCCCTGCTGCAGCTGACCCAGGACACCCTGAAGACCTACGAAGACAGCTACCGCCTGACGCAGCGCAGCTTCGACGTCGGTGTCGCCGACGCCCTGGCCCTGAGCCAGGCACGCAGCGCGGTGGACAGCGCCCGCGTAAGCCTGGCGCAGTACCAGCGCCTGGTCGCCCAGGACCGCAACGCCCTGACCCAGTTGCTCGGCACCGGTCTGCCTGAAGAGCTGCCACAAGGGCTGGCGCTGGACGCCGATCTGCTGGAGCAGGTGCCAGCGGGCCTGCCTGCCGACCTGCTGCAGCGTCGCCCCGACCTGCTGCAGGCCGAGTACCAGCTCAAGGCCGCCAACGCCAACATCGGCGCGGCGCGTGCGGCGTTCTTCCCGAGCATCAGCCTGACCGCCAACGCCGGCACGGCCAGCAGCCAGCTGTCCGGCCTGTTCGACGGTGGTTCGGGCACCTGGCTGTTCCAGCCGCAGATCAGCCTGCCGATCTTCAACGCAGGCCGTCTGCGCGCCAACCTCGACTACGCCGAGCTGCAGAGCGACATCAGCGTCGCGCAGTACGAGAAAGCCATCCAGGTGGCCTTCCAGGAGGTCGCCGACCGCCTGGCGGCGCGGACCACCTACCGCCAGCAACTGGACGCCCAGCGCGCCCTGCTGGAAACCACCGAGACCTACTACGAACTGGCCGAACGTCGCTACCGCACCGGTGTGGACAGCTACCTGACCCTGCTCGACGCCCAGCGCCAGCTGTTCGCCGTGCGCCAGCAGCTGATCGGTGACCGCCTGGCCCAGCTGAGCAGCGAAGTGGAGCTGTACAAGGCCCTGGGTGGTGGCTGGAGCCCCGCCGCACAAGATTGATCGCGCGTCACCCGCATCAAGGACGACCTTATCCAACGCGCCGCCCCCGCAGTCTTTGCGGGGGCGTTTTTTTGCCGAAGCGCTTGGGGCTCAGCGCAACTGCGCCAGCAGCTGCGCGCAATCCTGCGCATGCAGCTCGGTCAGCTCCGGCCAGGGGTTGTCCGGCAGGTTGACCAGCACGCCGCGTGCCCCCGCAGCCTGGGCGCACTCCAGGTCAAAGCGGTAATCCCCCACCATCACCAGGTCCTGCGCGGCCACGGCCCAGCGCTGCGCCAGGTGCAGCAGGCCACCCGGGTGCGGCTTGGGCGGGGCTTCGTCACGGCCGAGGATGTCCGCCCTGGCAAAGCAGTCATCGAGACCGATGGCCTGCAGCGTCAGCAAGGCCAGCTCATGGGCATTGCGGGTGAGGATGCCCAGCTGGCAACCCCGCTCGCTCAACTCACGCACCAGTTCGATGGCACCCGGCGCCGGTCGTGACGCCACGGCCAGCTCACGCTCGTGCTCGAGCAGCCAGGCATGCTTGGCCGCCGCCTCGTCCGCCGGCAGGGCCGCCAGGTGATGGAGGATGTCGTCCTCCTCGGGAATGCCCAGCGCCCGCTTGATCGCCGGGAAATCATGCACCGCCAGGGTCAGGGTGCCGTCCATGTCGAATACCCAGTAGCGGGCCTCGCGCAGCGCCTTCACGAGCGGATCTCCTGGCTCATTTCCAGTCCTCGCGCACGCGGGTCAGGCCTTCCTGCGCGGCCGAGGCCACCAGCTCGCCCTGGCGGTTGTAGATGCTGGCGCGGGAGAAACCGCGCGCATTGCCGGCCCAGGGGCTGTCCATGGCGTACAGCAGCCAGTCGTCCATGCGCAGGTCGCGATGGAACCACAGCGAATGGTCGAGGCTGGCCACCTGCATGAACTTCTGGAACACCGACACGCCGTGGGGCTGCATGGACGTGGTGAGCAGGTTGAAGTCGCTGGCGTAGGACAGCAGGTACTTGTGCAACTGCGGGTCGGCCGGCAATTCGCCAGCGGCGCGGAACCACACGTACTTGACCGGTTCGCAGGGCTGCGGGGCAAAGGGGTTGATCAGGGTGACCGGGCGAATCTCGATGGGCTTGTCGCTGATCGCCCGTTCACGCAGGCGCTCGGGAATCATCGAGGCCACCATGCGCGCCAGTTCGGTCTCCGACTTCAGGTCTTCCGGGCCCGGCACATCGGGCATCTGGCTCTGGTGGTGAAAGCCTTCCTCGTCGTACTGGAAGGAGGCACTGCAGAAGAAGATCGGCTTGCCCTTCTGCACCGCCACCACGCGACGGGTGCTGAAGCTGCCGCCGTCACGGGTGCGTTCGACCTGGTAGACCACCGGCAGGCTGGCATCCCCGGGGCGCAGGAAATAGCCGTGCATGGAATGCACGTGGCGCGCTTCCTCGACCGTCTGGCTGGCAGCGGAAATGCACTGGCCGAGCACCTGGCCACCGAACAGCTGGCGGAATCCCAGGTCCTGGCTGCGGCCACGGAACAGGTTTTCCTCGATCTGCTCCAGGCTGAGCAGCGCGACCAGATCGTCGAGCACCTGGGTCATGGAGTGTCTCCTCATGCAGGGGGGTTACGGACCGTTGCAAAACTACCTGCGTTGGCAATACGGCGTTGAAAACACCCAGAAAATGCTCGTTCAGTCCAACCAAACTGCGCTTTTCAGCCGTTTCTGCCTTGTCTTGCCCAGGTTTTTCAATGGTCTGCTAGTCGCGGTTGAGAATAGGCCGGCAGGGACGTCAGGCGTTCATCCCACACGGCGCGGCCGAGGGTGAAATGGTAAAGGCTTTGCCAGCCGTTGTCGGCATCTCCGAGCAATTCGCGAAGAGCGTCGTCGAAATAGCAGCCAATCCCCGTCCCGGAAAGCCCCGCCGCCTCGGCCTCCAGATAGAGCAACTGGCCGATCAGGCCACATTCCCAGTAGAGCCTGGGATAACGCCAGTTGCCATTGGCAACGGCGCGCTCCACCCGCGCCAGCATGGCCAAGGCCACGCAGCCGTCGGCTGCGATGTCCTGGCCGCAACTGAGAAAGCCCGCCAGGCCACGGGCATCGCCTTCGAGCAGGCGGTACAGCGGCAGTTCGTCATCGACCCGCTGCCACAGGTAGTCCTCGCGCAGCGGCTGCACGCCGCTGCCGCTGCGATCCAGCCAGTACAGACCGGGAGCCAGCCCCTGCACGCGATGAACGAACAGCAGCAGGTCGACCTCGCTCGGCTCGCCGGTCACGGCGAACGGCACCGGCGATTGCGCAGGCATCAGGCGGCGCAGCCAGGCCAGCAGCAACCCGGCCTGGATACCGCTGCGCCCATCCATGCTCTGCGCACTGCGCCGACGGTGCAGGATCGGCCGCAGAGGCAACCCCGGATTATCGCCATGCACACTGGCCGGCGCCGAACTCCACGAGGCGCGCGGACGCGCCGGTGCCCGGCAGAGTCCCTGCACCCGCTGCAATTCGGGCCAGTGGCGGTAGTCGCGTGACAGGCGATTGGGCGTGCCACAACGCTGCAGGTGCGCCAGCGCGCTCAGCAAGGCCTCGGGCAGGGCGAACTCCCGCGTCTGCGCCGGGCCGATCCACAACAGGCAATCGCCGTGCTCGGCCTCGTGAAAGCCTTCGTCATCCAGCCCCAGCAGCGCATCCAGGCGCGCTTCGGCCACGCCATGCAGCAGGCGCACCTGCCAGCCCTGCACGCTGGCGGCGATGGCCAGCGCGGCCAGGGCATGGCCGAGATCATGCTGGCAGTAGCGATAGGCGCGCTCGCCATACTTCCAGGCCTCGCGCCAGGCGATGCTGCTCAGGCCGAGGAGCAAGCCGCCGGCCGGCAGGCGGCCGGCCAGTTGCTCGGCAACCGGCGCTGGCAGCTCGCTGCGCACCTCCAGCGCATGCTGGTCGGGCGCGTAATGTGCCAGCACAGCGTGCGCCTCGACGGCACCGGCCGGCAGCAGCAGGTAGGCCTCGGTCGGGTGCAGGTTGCCGGATGAGGGGTTGACCCGCAGCGCCCAGCGATTGCCGCCGGCCTCCTTCCAGGCGGAAATGGCCAGGCTGTCGTACAGCAGCTGCGAGACGCTGGCGCGATCCAGCGGCGCGGGCGGCGCCTGCACGCCGGCGAATGCCAGGTCGTACGTCGGGCTCTCCTCCAGCGGACGGTGGTACAGCGCGATCAGCCGGGCACCGTCATAGCGGCGAAACGGCGCCGGCTGGGTGGCCCAGTCCAGCTGTCCCGGGCCGGGCGCGAAACGCTCCGGGGCATGCTTGCTGAGCTGGTGATAGGCGAGCACATCGTTCATCGCTGCGCCTCCCACTGCGCGCGGCGGATGCGATAGAGCACATGGGGCTGCAGCGGGTGGCCATCCGGCAGCTTCGGATGGAGGAAGTCCCCGTCCTTGTCACGCTGCATGCCGATCGAGCGCATCACCGCCTGCGACGGCAGATTGGCCGGTACGGTAAAGCTCACCACCTGGTCCAGCCCCAGCTGTTCGAAGGCCACGGCCAGCGCGGCACAGGCCGCCTCGCGGGCATAGCCCTGGCGCCAGTGCGCCCGCGCCAGACGCCAGCCGATCTCGACGGCCGGCACGAACGGCGCGGCGAAGCTGACCCGGGCCAGGCCGGTGACTCCGATCAGCTCCCCGCTGTCACGCCGCTGCAGCGCCCAGAAGCCGAACCCATGCTCATCGAGGTGCTCGCGCATGCGCGCCAGCATCTGGGCGCTCTGCTCGGCATCCAGCGGCGAAGGGAAATGGCGCATCACCTCGGCATCGGCATTGAGCGCGGCCAGCGCCGGCAGGTCACTGTCGCGCCAGGCGCGCAGCAACAGGCGTTCGGTAGCGGTTTCGATCAGGGGCATGACAGTTTCTCGATTGGCGGCGAGCAGATAGCGTCGACTCGCTGAACACTCATTGTATGCCGCCTGGATCACACCCTTCGCGCCAGGCATTGTCTGCCCATGGAGAAATGCCGCCGGCACGATCGCCGGGTGGCGGCGTCGCGGACAGTCTCCAGCGCAGTCCCTCGCCCTGCGGCCGCCGCACGTGCTGCATGTCGTGGTGATGCGGTTCTGCGTGGCGTGACGACTTTCTCGCACAGATTGAAAGAGGTTCAACGCAGCCCGTCTTTTTCGCCTTTGCCGATAAAGCCAGACTGATCCTCACTGCCTGCCGGCTTCAGGGCGAACATTCGTCGCCATCGATCAGCGGGGCAGCCGCAACGACGGATAACGCTCGTGTAGCGCATTCGCCTGTCCCAGCGCACAACAGGAAACCTGTAATGACCTCTCTTTCTCGCCCCATCCGCCGGGCCGCCAGCGCCTCCCTGCTGGCCCTTTCCATAGCCTTCGTCAACTCGGCCCTTGCCGCCCAGGTCGGCGACCTGGAAGTGGTCGCCGAACTGCCGATCCGCCCCGGCAACGTCGCCCCCAGCGCGGACGACCGGGTGTTTGCCACGGTCCATCCCCTGGGCGCGCCGGCTGCCGCTCAACTGATCGAAATCACCGGCCGCGACAGCTACAAGCCCTGGCCCAGCAGCACGCTGCAACGCGGTACCGCCGCTGCCAACGATGCGCAGATCGATACGCCGCTGGGCATCGCCATCGATGGCAAGAACCGCCTGTGGATAACGGACATGGGCCTGAACCTGGGCAAGACACGTCTGTGGGGCTTCGATGTCGCCACGGGCAGCGAGCTGTATCGCATCGAACTGCCCGCCGATGTCGCCCCCAAAGGCAGCTTCATCCAGGACCTGGCCGTCGACGACGACGCTGGCTGGATCTACCTGGCGGACATCGCCAACCCCGGCCTGATCGCCGTCGAAATCAGCAGCGGCAAGGCGCGGCGATTCAGCGGCCATGCCGCGCTGCAGGCCGAGTCCGACGCCAGGATGGTCATCGGCGGCGTGCCGATCCAGTTCCAGGGCAAGCCCGCCAACGTGGCGGTCAACCCGATCACCCTGTCGGCCGACCACGCCACCCTGTACTTCGGCGCCATGAACGGCAAGACCTGGTACTCGCTGCCCAGCGAGCTGCTGCGTGACGGCGCCAGCGACGAGCAGATCGCGGCGGCCATCCAGCGCGTCGGAGCCAAGCCCGTTTCCGATGGCGCCGCTACCGACGCCAAGGGCCGGCATTTCTTCACCAACCTCAACGACAATGGCATCGACCGGCTCGATAGCGATGGCACACTCGAGCCACTGGTGCGCGACGCGCGACTGGACTGGCCGGACAGCGTGCATGTGGGTCACGACGGCTGGCTGTACATCTCGGTCAATCAGCTGTACAGAACCCCGGCCTTCACCGGGGGCAGCGATAGCGGCAAACCGCCGTATCGCGTGATGCGCGTGTGGCCGGGGAAATAAGCCGCCGCCGAATCATCCACGCCCTGGCAGCGGTCCTCCGCAGCCGCTGTCGAACAGGGGCATGGCGATCGCCTCGATTGGCTGCGACCATATGCCATCGCATTCGATGAGCACTGAGCGTATGCCGCTGCCGCTGGTCTACCACGAGGACTACAGCCCGCCCTTCCCGGCCGGGCACCGCTTCCCCATGGAGAAATTCCGCCTGCTGCGCGATCACCTGGTCGCCAGTGGCCTGACCACGGATGCCGAGCTGCTGCGTCCTGAGCTGTGCCCGGCGGAGATCCTGGCCCTGGTGCACTGCCCGGACTACATCGCCCGCTACATGGCCGGCGAGCTGGCGCCGGAGGATCAGCGCCGCCTCGGCCTGCCCTGGAGCGACGCCCTGGCGCGGCGTACCGTGCGCGCCGTGGGCGGCTCGCTGCTGACCGCCGAACTGGCGCTGCGGCATGGCCTGGCCTGCCACCTGGCCGGTGGCACGCACCACGCGCACTACGACTTCCCCTCGGGCTTCTGCATCTTCAACGACCTGGCGGTGATCGCCCGCTACCTGCTCGCGGCAGGACGCGTGCAGCGGGTGCTGATCTTCGACTGCGACGTGCATCAGGGCGACGGCACCGCGCGCCTGCTGGAAGACGAGCCGGAGGCGATCACCGTGTCCCTGCACTGCGAGCAGAACTTCCCGGCACGCAAGGCACGCAGCGACTGGGACATCCCCCTGCCACGCGGCATGGGCGACGCCGACTACCTCAAGGTGGTCGACGACACGCTCAACTACCTGCTGCCGATCTACCAGCCGGACCTGGTGCTCTACGACGCCGGTGTCGACGTGCACAAGGACGACGCCCTGGGCTACCTGCAACTCACCGACGCCGGCCTGGCGGCCCGTGACGAAGCCGTGCTGGATCATTGCCTGGGCCGTGACATCCCGGTGCTGGGGGTGATCGGCGGCGGCTACTCGAAGGACCTGCCCGCCCTCGCCCGCCGCCATGGCGTCCTCCACCACAGCGCGGCGCGCGTGTGGGCCGCGCGCGGGCTGGGCTGAGCGACAAACGCGAACAGCGCTATCGATTCGGCCATGGCATCGGCATAATCCGCCGTTGCCCTCAAGGAGAACACCTCATGGAAGATTCATTCGCGCTGAACAAGGCCAACTGGAACGACCGCGCCGCCCTGCATGCGGCCTCCCCCGAGTACCAGGCGCAGCAGTTCATCGACACGGCCGAGCACCTGTCCGACGTGGTGCGCTTCGACCGTCCTCGCCTCGGCGATATCAGCGGGCTGCAGGCGGTTCACCTGCAATGCCACATCGGCACCGACACCCTGTCACTGGCGCGCCTGGGCGCCGAGCTTACCGGCCTGGACTTTTCCGATGCGTCGCTGGCGCAGGCGCGGCAGCTGGCCAGCGCCTGCAACCAGCCTATCCGCTTCGTCGAGGCCCCGGTCTACGACGCCGCGCAGGTGCTCGGCGAGCAGCGCTACGATCTGGTCTACACGGGCATCGGCGCGCTCAACTGGCTGCCACGCATCGACGACTGGGCCGCCAACGTGGCCGCGCTGCTCAAGCCGGGTGGGCGACTCTTCCTGCGCGAGGCGCACCCCGTTCTGCTGAGCCTCGACGAGACCTGCGAAGGTGAGTTGCGCATCGTCCATCCGTACTTCGAACACCGTGAGCCGCTGGTCTGGGACGACGCGCAGACCTATGTGCAGACCACGGCGCCGCTGACGGCGACCGTGACCCACGAGTGGAACCATGGTCTGGGCGAGATCATCTCGGCCTTGCTGCGCCACGGCATGCTGCTGAGCGCACTGCAAGAGCACGACAGTGTGCCCTGGGAGGCGCTGCCAGGGCAGATGGTGCGCGGCGCCGACGGTGAGTGGCGCCTGCAGACGCGGCCGGAGCGCCTGCCGCTGAGCTACACGCTGCAGGCGGTGAAACGCCCCTGAGCGCGCTGTCCTCCCGCGTGCATCAGGGCGCCATCACCTTGTCCAGTGCCTGTTCCAGGGTTGCCACGCTGCGCTCGACGTTGCCCAGCTTGTCCAGCCCGAACAGGCCCAGGCGGAAGGTCTGGAAGTCTGCCGGCTCGTCGCATTGCAGCGGCACGCCCGCAGCGATCTGCAGGCCGACGGCAGCGAACTTGGCGCCGTTCTTGATCTGCGCGTCGTCGGTGTAGCAGACCACCACGCCGGGCGCCTCGAAGCCCTTGGCCGCGACACTCTTGAAACCACGCCCGGCGAGCATGGCGCGCACGCGGTCACCGAGTGCCTGTTGCTGCTCGCGCACGCTGGCGAAACCGATGGCCTTGGCCTCCAGCATGGCATCACGGAAGCGCGCCAGGGCGTCGCTGGGCATGGTGGCGTGGTAGGCGTGTCCGCCCTGCTCGTAGGCCTGCATGATCTGCAGCCACTTCTTCAGGTCACAGGCGAAACTCGTGCTCTGGGTGGCCTCGACGCGCGCTTGGGCGGCCTCGCTGAGCATCACCAGGGCGCAGCACGGCGACGCGCTCCAGCCCTTCTGCGGGGCGCTGATCAGCACGTCGATGCCACAGGCCTGCATGTCCACCCAGAGGGTGCCGGAGGCGATGCAGTCGAGCACGAACAGGCCGCCAACGGCGTGCACGGCGTCACTCACCGCGCGCAGGTAGTCGTCCGGCAGGATCATCCCCGAGGAGGTTTCCACGTGCGGGGCGAACACCACCTGCGGTTTCTCCGCGGCGATGGTCGCCAGCACCTCGTCCAGCGGCGCCGGGGCGAAGGCGGCCTGCGGGCCGTCGGCAACCGGGCGCGCCTTGAGCACCAGCGCCTCGGCGGGAATGCGGCCCATGTCGAAGATCTGCGTCCAGCGGTAGCTGAACCAGCCGTTGCGCAGCACCAGGCACTTCTGCTCCGTCGCCAGCTGCCGCGCCACGGCCTCCATGCCGAAGGTGCCACTGCCGGGCACCACCGCCACCGCATGCGCGTTGTAGACCTGCTTCAGGGTGCTGGAGATGTCGCGCATCACGCCCTGGAACGACTGCGACATGTGGTTCAGCGAGCGGTCGGTGTAGACCACCGAATATTCGATCAGGCCATCGGGATCGATGTCGGGGCAGATATGGGACATAACGGACTCCAGCCGAAAAGGTTCGAGCAGAACCTGCCCTAAGCCTGGGCAAATGACAAGGCCGGGGAGCTCTCGGGTAGAATGCGCAGCCACCTGTCGATCGTCCTTGTGCCATGACCACCGCCATTGCCCCCACCGCTCACCACGTCGCCATCATCGGCGGCGGCCCTGCCGGGCTGATGGCCGCCGAAGTGCTGGCCCAGGGCGGCGTGCGCGTGGAGCTGTTCGACGCCATGCCCTCGGTGGGGCGCAAGTTCCTCCTGGCCGGCGTCGGTGGCATGAACATCACCCATTCCGAGCCCAGGGACGCCTTCATCGGCCGTTACGGCGAGCGCCAGGCCGAGGTCGCGACGCTGCTCGCCGACTTCGACGCCGACGCCCTGCGCGAGTGGATTCACGGCCTGGGCATCGACACCTTCGTCGGCACCTCCGGCCGCGTCTTCCCCAGCGACATGAAGGCGGCGCCGCTGCTGCGCGCCTGGCTGCGCCGCCTGCGCGAGCTGGGCGTGAGCATCCATACGCGCAGCCGCTGGCTGGGCTGGAACGATGATGGCAGCCTGCGCATAGCCGGAGCGGATGGCGAGCGCGCGCTGGCCGCCGCTGCCTGCCTGCTCGCCCTCGGCGGCGGCAGCTGGGCACGCCTGGGTTCCGACGGCGCCTGGACCCGCCTGCTGCAGGCGCGCGGCATCGAGGTGGCGGCACTCAAGCCGAGCAATTGCGGTTTCGAGGTCGCGGCCTGGAGCGAGCACCTGCGGACCCGCTTCGCCGGCGCGCCGCTGAAGAACGTAGCCCTCGGCCTGACTGGCGAAGACGCGCGCATCGGTGAGTTCGTGCTCACCGCCGGTGGCATCGAGGGCAGCCTGGTGTATGCCTTCTCCGCCGCGATCCGCCGCGCCATCGAAACCGACGGCCAGGCCGTGGTCCACCTCGACCTGCTGCCGCAGATGCCCCTGGCCAGGCTGCAACAGGCGCTGGGCAAGCCCCGCGGCAAGCATTCCATGGCCAAGCACCTGCACCGCCAGGCCGGGCTGGACGGCGTCAAGGCCGCGCTGCTGCGTGAGCTGGCGCCCGCCGCAGCCTTCGCAGAGCCCGCTGCGCTGGCGCCGTGGATCAAGGCGCTGCCGATCACCCTGCTGCGCACCCGACCGCTGGACGAGGCGATCAGCAGCGCCGGTGGCGTGCCGTTCGAGGCACTGGACGCCGGCCTGATGCTCAAGGCCCTGCCTGGCGTGTTCTGCGCCGGTGAAATGCTCGACTGGGAAGCCCCCACCGGCGGCTACCTGCTCACTGCCTGCTTCGCCAGCGGCCGGGTGGCCGCGCACGGCCTGCTGAACTGGCTGAAACCCTAGGGCAGGTCCCTGCCGGGCGGCGGGTTGCACCCGCCCTACGCACGCCGGCGAACGAATTCGCCCGTCAAGCTGGCAATGCCGGGGCATGCACAACTGCATGCGTCTATGCTGAGTGTCAGCGCTCCCCACACAGGTAATCCCCCGCCGTGATCCCTTTGCTGGTCTGCGACGACTCCAACATGGCGCGCAAGCAGCTGATCCGCGCCCTGCCGGCGGAATGGCCGGTCACCCTCAGCCAGGCCGCCAATGGCGAGGAAGCCCTGGCGCTGATCCGTCAGGGCCAGGGACAGGTCATGCTGCTCGACCTGACCATGCCCGTGCTCGATGGCTACCAGACGCTGGCGGCGCTGCGGGCCGAAGGCCTGACCAGCCAGGTCATCGTGGTGTCCGGCGACGTGCAGGAAGAGGCGCTGCGCCGCGTCCGCGAGCTGGGCGCCCTGGCCTTCATCAAGAAGCCCGCCGACCCCGCGATCCTGCGCCAGACGCTGATCGAGCTGGGCCTGTTCGACCCTCGGGGCAGTGCAACGGCGCAGGCCCAGGCGGCGGCCCTGTCGGAGCTGAAAGTCAGCTTCCGCGATGCCCTGCGCGAGGTGAGCAACGTTGCCATGGGCCGCGCCGCCGCCCTGCTGGCCAAGGTGCTCGGGGTGTTCGTGCAGCTGCCAGTGCCGCAGGTGAACATCTTCGAGGTCAGCGAACTGCACATGACCCTGCTCGACGCCCAGCGCGGCGAACGCTTCAGCGCCATCTGCCAGGGCTTCATCGGCGAGGCGATCGCCGGCGAGGCGCTGCTGCTGTTCCATGATTCGGAAGTGGACGACATGGCGCGCCTGCTCGGCTGGCAGCCGGAGAACGAGGCGCAGACCTCGGAGATGCTGCTGGACCTGGCCAGCATCCTGACAGGTGCCTGCCTCGCCGGCATCGCCGAGCAGCTCGACCTGCGCTTCTCCCAGGGCCATCCGCAACTGCTCGGCCAGCACGCCAGCCTCGACCAGCTCATCCAGATCAACCGCCAGCGCTGGCGCAAGACCCTGGCCGTGGAAATCAGCTACAGCCTGGAGGGCCATGCCATCCATTTCGACCTGCTGCTGTTGTTCACCGAAGACTCGATCAAACGCCTGACCGGCAAGATCGGCTACCTGATGGAGTGAAGCGATGCCTGCGCAGATCGATATCAAGGAAGTTCACTGGCTGCTCGACATCGTGCAGTGCATCGATGTCGGCGTGGTGGTGCTCGACCGCCAGTACCATGTGGAGGTGTGGAACGCCTTCATGGAGAACCACTCCGGGCTGGGGCCGGACCAGGTGCAGGGGCGCTCGCTGTTCGAGCTGTTCCCCGACATCGACCGCGCCTGGCTGGAGCGCAAGGTGGAAAGCGTGGTGCAGCTCGGCACCCGCGCCTTCAGCCTGTGGCAGCAACGCCCCTACCTGATGCGTTTCAAGAGCTACCAGCCGATCACCGGCCAGGCCGACTTCATGTACCAGAACGTCACGGTGCTGCCGTTGGCCGGACAGCCGGTGGAGCATGTGTGCCTGGTGATCTACGACATGACCGCAGCGGCCGTGGCGGCCCAGGTGCAAGCCAGCCCTGCCCAGCCCGGGTAGAATGCAGCCGGGCCTGGCCCGCCAGCGGCGCACAGGCTTCGCCTCGCCCGCCCCTCACCCACGCGAAGAGACTGGCATGCTACGCAGCGTCGAACTGAAGACCTTCGTCCCGGCACGGGACTTCGCCCTCAGCCTGGACTTCTACCAGGCCCTGGGCTTTCGGCTGGCCTGGTCGGACGAGCAGATGGCCTACTTCAGCCATGGCGACCACTGTGCCTTCCTGCTGCAGAACTTCTACGTGAAGGAACAGGCGGAGAATTTCGTCATGCACCTGCTGGTGGAGGACGTCGATGCCTGGTGGCAGCAGATCCAGGCCGCGCGCCTGGACACCCGTTTCGACACGCGGCTGATTGCGCCTCAGGACCAGCCCTGGGGCATCCGCGAGTTCATGCTCTTCGACCCCAGCGGCGTGCTCTGGCGCATCGGCCAGAACATCTGAGCGCCATTGCGCTTCAGCCGCGAGCGCGTCTCGCGGATTTCGTCCGGGCTACGTCGAGCGCTACTTCTTGCCGCCTTTGGGCTTGCTGCCGAAGCTCGGCACCTTGCGCACGGCCTTGGCCTTCGGCTTGGCGTCCTCCTCCTCGAACCAGCGGCCGAGGTGGATATTGCCCTTGCCGCCGCTCTTGGCCGCGCCGCCCGCACCCGGGATCAGCTTCTGCTTGGGCTTCTTCGGCTTCTTCAGCACCTGGCCGTCGATGGTGGTCTGCGGCACCCGGTGGTCGGGGATGAAATCCGCCTCCTCGCGACGCGGCAGCACCTGGCGGATCAGCCGTTCGATGGCGGCGAGCAGCTCCACTTCGTCGGCGCAGACCAGGGAAATGGCTTCGCCGCTGCTGCCGGCGCGGCCGGTACGGCCGATGCGGTGCACGTAATCCTCGGCATTGATCGGCAGGTCGAGGTTGACCACCAGCGGCAGGTCATCGATATCCAGGCCCCGTGCAGCCACGTCGGTGGCCACCAGAATCTGCACCTCGCCGGCCTTGAAGCGCTCCAGTGCGCGCAGGCGGCTCGGTTGCGGCTTGTCACCATGGATCGAGTCGGCCGCCACGCCCATGGCCAGCAGCTCCTGCTCCAGCTGATCGACCCCCTTGCGGGTCTTGGCGAACACCAGCACCTGGCCCCAGCGCTTCTGCTCGAGCAGGTGCAGGAACAGTTCGCTCTTGCGCTTCTTGTCCACCGGGATCAGCCACTGCTTGACGCTCTTGGCCGCGGCGTTGCGCGGGCTGACTTCCACCGACAGCGGGTCGCGCAGCAACTCGCCGGCCATCTGCCGGATGGCGTCGGAGAAGGTGGCGGAGAACAGCAGGGTCTGGCGCTTCTTCGGCAGCGCACTGAACAGCTCGTCCAGCTCGCGGGCGAAGCCGAGGTCGAGCATGCGGTCGGCCTCATCCAGCACCAGGGTCTGCAACTGGGTGAATTTCAGCGCGTTCTGCCGGTACAGGTCGAGCAGTCGCCCCGGCGTGGCCACCAGCACATCGACGCCCTTGCGCAGCTTCATCATCTGCGGGTTGATGCTGACCCCGCCGTACACCGCATAGCTGCTCAGCGGCAGATGCTGGCCGTAGGCCTGGAAGCTCTGCAGCACCTGCTCGGCCAGCTCGCGGGTCGGCGTCAGCACCAGTGCGCGCACCGAGTTGCTGGCCACCTGCGGGCCCTCCAGGGTCAGGCGCTGCAGCAACGGCAGGGCGAAGCCGGCGGTCTTGCCGGTGCCGGTCTGCGCCGCCGCCATCAGGTCGCGCCCCTTGAGCACGGCGGGAATGGCCTGGCTCTGCACCGGCGTCGGGGTCTGGTAGTCGAGTTCGGTGAGGGTACGCAGCAGCGGCTCGATCAAACCGAGGGAGGCGAAGGTCATGGGGCAACCAGCGAGGCAATGGGAACAGGCGCGCAGTTTACCCTGTCCCCCACCCGGGGAGCGCTCTCCGCCATGAAAAAGCTCGCCGTTGCAGCGCCCAGCCGCGCCGCAGGCAGTGGCAAGGGCGTCCGCTCGCCGTGACGGCACGCATGGATGCAGAGGGTATGACCTCACGTAGCCCGGATGAAATCCGCGGCATGGCCGCCGTCTCTCCCCGGATTGCATCCGGGCTACCACCCCGCAAGGGCGGCTTCAGCCTTCGGCGTAGCACTCAGCAATGAAGCCAGGGCCTCCTGCAGATACGAGGCAAGCTCAGCTGGCAGTGGCCAGCAGCGTGCGCACCTTGGCTGCCGACAGGCTCTGCAGCTGGCAGAGGAAGGCATGATCGGCCTGGTGCCGGCCATGCCGATCACGCAGCAGGTCGAACAGGTGCAGGGTCAGGTTGGCGGCCATCTCGGCATCGGCCAGGGCCCGGTGGGCCCGTCCGGTATCCGGTAGGCCGGCCCAGCTGTTGAGGTTGCCCAGCTTGTGGCTCGGCGCCTCCGGCAGCAGGCGCCGCGAGAGCAGCAGCGAACAGGCGAACGGCTGCGCGCGCCGCCGGCTCACACGGGCCAGTTCGGCATCCCAGAACTTCTGGTCGAAGGCCGCGTTATGCGCCAGCAGCGGCCGCTCGCCGATGAAGTCGGCCACCTCGTTCATCACCTGCTCGGAAGGCGGCGCCTGGCGCAGCATGGCATTGCTGATGCCGGTGAGCTGCTCGATGAAGGGCGGCACCCAGGCGCCGCTGTACATCAGGCTCTGATAGCGGTCGACGATGCGCCCGTCCTCGATGATCGCCACGCCGATCTCGGTGGCACGCGCCTGGGCAGGTGAAACCCCGGTGGTTTCGAAGTCGATGACGGCAATGGATTCCAACGTGAGACCTCAGTGATTGCGCAACAACAGATCGCCCTCGATGGGCACGTACAGACTGGCCGCTCGGATCAGCGATTGCGCGGTCAGCCCCGGGACGCCGAAGGCGATGGCGGCGACGCCCTGGCTGCGCACGCGTTCGAGCAGCAGGTCGAAGTCGCCGTCCCCCGAGGCCAGGACCACTTCGTCGACCCGCGAGGCGGCGTCGAGCACATCGATGGTGATGCCCACGTCCCAGTCGCCCTTGGCCGAGCCGTCGCTGCGCTGGATGTAGGGCTTGAGCTTCACGGTGAAACCGAGCTTGCGCAGGATCTGCTGAAACTGCTGCTGCTTGGCATCGCCACGGTCGATGGCATAGGCATAGGCCTCGACGATCACGCCACGGCGGCTGACCTCGGCCCACAGCACGCTGTAGTCGAAATGGCAGCCGTACACCTGGCGCACCGTGTAATAGAGGTTCTGCACATCGGCGAATACGGCGATCTTCTTCACCGGGAGTCCTCGTACGGGCAACGAAGGCGCCAGTATGCCAGAGCCGACCGTCCGACGCGCCGGGGACTGGCCGGAGCACCGCTCCTGCCCCTATCCTTGACGCATGACACCGCTAGAAAGCCTCTGCCAACGCAACCTCGACCTGCTGCGACGCCTGGACATTGCTCATCGCCTGGTCGAGCACGAAGCCGTTCTCGACTACCCCACCGCCCACGCCGTGCGCCAGCGTTTCGCGCTGCGCGGGGTGGAGAGCAAGAGCCTGTTCCTGCGCGTCGCCAGTCAGCGGCATGCCATGCTGGTCAGCGTCGAAGGGGCGCGTGCCGACTGGACACGGCTCAAGGCGCTGCTCGGCAGTCGCCCGCGTATCGCCAGCGACGAGGAACTGACCGCGCTCACCGGCTGCGTGCCGATGTGTGCCTGCCCGTTCGGCCACGACGCCGGCATCACCTTGCTGATCGACCGCGCCGTGCTCGCCTGCGACTTTCTGCTGTACTCGCCCGGCCCGCCCGAGCTGACCCTGGAGGTGCCAGGCAGCGAGCTGCCGCGTCTGCTCGCCGCGCTGCCCAATGCGCAACTGGAGTACCCTTGAATCCTCTGCGGCCAAGCGCCGGCGTGGCGTGGCCGAACGCGGCTCGCGATGCAACCTCAACAGCCCCCTACATCTGGTAGCCTGCCGATGAATCCACTTTCCGTGCTCCGCGATGCCTGGTTCTTCTCCAGCCACAACCTGGCGGCCATCGCCCGGCTGACCCTGCCCCTGCTGGTGCTCGAGGCCATCGCCCAGGCCGTGCTGGCCGCGCAGCTCGGCGAAGACGCCAACCCGGCCTACGGGGTCCTGCTCGGCATCCTCTTCTATCCGCTGTATGCCGCGCCGCTGATCCTCTTCCTGCATGCACGCAGCAACGGGCAGACGCCGGGCAACGCCCAGCTGTTCGCCGCCGGCCTGCAGCTCTGGCCGAGCTTCGCCCTGATGACCGGCCTGAGCACGCTGGCGATCATGCTCGGCCTGTCGCTGTTCATCGTGCCGGGCATCTGGATCATGATGCGCCTGGCCTTCTCCGAGCTGATCCTGGTGCTGCGCCAGGAGCCGCCATTGCGCGCCCTGCAGAGCAGCTTCAGCATGACCGAGGGGCGCTTCTGGCCGGTATTCGCCTGCCTGGCCAACGTCCTGCTCCCGCTGTGGCTGCTCGACTGGTGGACGCAGCCGAGCCAGGCCGACACCCTGCTCTGGGTGCTGCACCAGGCAGGCAACGGCTTCCTCCAGCTGTTCGCCATCGTGGTGCTGTTTCGCCTGTTCATGCTGCTCGAACCCAGGCAACCGGCAGCATCGCAGAACAACGACTAGGCTTGCTGCTTTGCCCAAGAGGAGCACGCCATGAGCGACAGCAACCCGAGCATCCTGTCCCACATTTCTATCGGTACCAACGACTTCGACGCCGCCAGCGCCTTCTACGCCAAGGTGCTGGCGACCCTGGGCTGCCGCGAGATCATGCGCCATCCGGGGGCGGTGGCCTTCGGGCGCGAATACCCGGAGTTCTGGGTGCAGACACCGATCAACGGCCAGCCGGCCACGCTCGGCAACGGCAGCCACTTCGGCTTCGTCGCCCCGGACAAGGCCTCGGTGCACGCCTTTCACCAGGCGGCGCTGGAGGCCGGTGGTCGCGACGAAGGCCAGCCCGGGCCACGCCCGGACTATGGCGAGCCGTACTACGGTTGTTTCATCAGGGATCTCGACGGCCACAAGATCGAGGCGGCCTTCTGGGACATGGCGCTGATGCTGGCGAGCGGCGCGCAGCACGAGCACGGCTGACGGCATGCCCTGCTACTGGTGCGCGACCACCGGCTGATAGCGCAGGGCGGCGTTGGCGACCCACCCTTCGCGCAACAGGCTCTCGAGCGCAGCCGCCAGCTGCGGCATGCGCTCCAGGCGCTTGCGCGAGAAGCCGATGTAGAGTTCGGTACGCGCCTCGGGCTGATAGGCCGCCTTGACGATGCGGCCGGCCAGCCTGGGGTCGAGCAGCGCATAGTCGACCTGGCAGTCGGTACCGACCAGCGCGTCGATACGGCCACGGGTCAGCATCCCCAGCAACTGGCTTTCATTGCTGACCCCGACCTTCTTCAGCCCCTGGTCATCGTCGAATGGCTGAAAGTACACCGACTCCAGCACGTAGCCGATGCGCAGCTCGTGCAGCGCCGCATAGTCCCTGAGGCGCATGGCCAGCGCCGGGCTGGCGTAGAAGCGCGGCGAGCAGGCGTAGTAAGGCGCATCCAGGTACTGGATGTAGCGTTCGCGCTCCGGCGTTCTGGCCAGGCCGGTCATCATGTCCGCCGTGCCCTGTTCGAGCGCCGCCAGGCCCCTCGCCCAGGGCGCGCGATGCACCTCGAAGCGCAGTCCGGTGCGACGTGACAGCTCGTCGAGCAGATCGATATCCAGTCCCTGCAGCTGCCCATCCTCCTTGAGCATGCGAAACGGCGGCCAGAGATCGGTCATCACCTGCAGCGGACGGGGCTCTTCGGCCCGGCACACCACAGAGGCCAGCAGCAGGATGAGCAGCAGCCAGGCACGCATCGGACACCTCCTAGCTTCGCGGCTTCAAGCCGGAAAGCCGTGGCAACAGCACACGCTCGAACAGCCGCGGGAAGAAACGCGCCAGCACCCGCGCCCGCCAGTCGACGTTGGACAGCACCAACAGCCGCCGGCGCTTGAGCGCACCGTGATAAATGGCCTCGGCGACATCCTGCGGCGAAGCGACCTTGCCCATTGCCAGCGGTGGCTGCGCCGCCACCGAGCCGTCACCGACCAGCGCGTTCTTGCGCAGGTCGGTCGCGGTGAAGCCCGGGCATACCAGCATGACGTTGACGCCCGAACCCTTGAGTTCGAAGCGCAGGGTCTCGAACAGGCCGTGCAGGGCATGCTTGCTGGCGTTGTAGGCACTGCGATAGAGCAACGGCGCGATGCCCGACAGCGAGCTGAGCACGATGATCTGCCCGCGCCGGGCGATCAGGCTGGGCAGCGCGGCCTGGGTACAGTGCAACGCGCCGAAGTAGTTCACCGCCATGACCCGCTGGAACACGTCCAGGCTGGTCTCGGCGAACGTGCTGCGGTGGGTGATGCCGGCATTGTTAACCAGCACGTCGATGCCACCGAAGCGCTCGCAGGCCAGGGCCACGGCACGCTGCACCGCATCGGCATCGGCGACGTCACACACCAGGCCCAGCGCCTCGGCGTTGTGATGGTCGGCCAGGTGCTGCACCAGGCCATCCAGCGCCGCCTGGTGCAGGTCGAGAATCACCAGGCGCGCGCCAGCCTGCGCCAGGCGCACGGCCAGGGCGCGGCCGATGCCGGCGCAACCGCCGGTGATCAGCACCACCTTGCGGTCGAAAACCTTGTTGGCGAACACCTTGCGATACATGTGCGGCTCCCGGAATCCACGCTCACCGATATCAACTGCCGCCCTTCGCCAGGGCGACCCACACAACAGTCTTTCGCATGCTACTGCAGCTCATGCCATCTGTCCCTGGGGCCGAACGACCGTGCGAACTCGGCAGATACTCGACAATCGCCCAGCAATGCCTGGGCCGATCCGGTGCACTCGGGTATCCTCGCCTCCTTCCAGCATAGTCGCTCATGCCGCCATGTCTCTGCCCCGCCCGCTTCGCCTGCTGTTGCTCGTCGCCCTGCTGCCCGTCATTCTGCTGGCCCTGGTCCATGTCCTGGCCTGGAACCCCGCTGCGCGCGAGGAGGCGGACGTGTCCTGCACGGGCCAGGTGGCACAGCTGCAGCCAGGGCAGGCGCTGAAGGTCATGACCTGGAACGTGCAGTACCTGGCCGGCAAGCGCCACGTGTTCTGGTACGACCTGCCCGGTGGCGACGGCCCGGACGAGCGCCCGAGCAGCGCCGACCTGGTGCGGACGCTGGACGAGGTGGTGCGCATCCTGCGCGATGAGCAACCGGACGTCGTGCTGCTGCAGGAGCTGCACGACAACGCCAAGGCCACCGACTACCAGGACCAGCTGGCCCTGCTGCAGGCGCGCCTGGCAGACCTCTACCCGTGCAGCAGCCAGGCGTTCTACTGGAAGTCCGCCTTCGTGCCGCACCCGCGCATTCTCGGCAGCGTCGGCATGAAGCTGGGCACCCTCAGCCGCTTCCAGATCGCCCGCGCCGAACGCCTGCAACTGCCGATGCTGGCCAGCAACCTGCTGAGCCGCCCCTTCCAGCTCAAGCGCGCCCTGCTGGTCAGCTACCTGCCGATCCGCGGTGGCGGCAAGCTGGCGGCGATCAACACCCATTTCGATGCCTTCGCCCAGGGCGAGGACACCATGCAACGCCAGGTCGAGATGACCGATGGCCTGTTGCGCCAACTGCAGCAAGCCGGCCAGCCATGGGTCCTGGGTGGCGACCTCAACCTGCTGCCGCCAGGTCAGTTCGAGCACCTGCCCGACGACCAGCGCAGCTGGTATGCCGCCGACAGCGAGCTGCAGGACCTGGCCAGGCGCTACCCGATGATCCCCAGCCTGCTGCAGGCCAGCGGCGCGGACCAGGCGCGGTGGTACACCCACTACCCCAACGACCCCGCCGCCAGCGGCCCGGATCGCACCCTCGACTACCTGTTCTACAGCCCGCGCCTGACGCCGCTGGCCAGCCAGGTGCGCCAGGACGACACGCTGGCCATCTCCGACCACCTGCCGGTGATCGGACGTTTCTTCATCCCCAGCCAGGAATAGGCACGACAGGGCTGGACAATGCCCCTGCCTGTTGTCCATGCTCGACCGGCACCGCCCCAAGAATGACAAGACGGCAAACAGCCGCGACACCTCGATGCCAAGACGCTTCTGCCTGATACTCATCGCCCTGCTGTGGTTGCCGGTCGCCTGTGCGGCCGGCAGCGAGCGACGCATTCATGTCGGCTACTACGAATTCCCTCCCTACTCCTACACCGACGACCAGGGCCACCCCAGTGGCGTCGGCCTCGAACTGACCGCGCGCCTGCTCGACGAGGCCGGCTACCAGGCGGAGTTCCGCTCCTACCCCGGCGCACGCCTGTACAACGGCCTGATCGACGGCAGCATCGCGCTCTGGTTCGGCGCCCCGGGCAAGCCCGAACTGGCCGAACACACCCTGGAGAGCCGCTACCTGCTCGGGCAGATCGCCCTCAACCTGTACTACCGACCAGGCACCGCGCCGCCCAGGTTGCCCGACGACCTGCAGGGCCGTGGCGTGATCCTGATCACCGGCTACAGCTACTGGCAGGGCATCAACCAGTGGCTGCAAGACCCGGCGCGGCACATCACCCTGCATCGCACCTCGCGGCACACCGCGGCGCTGGAGATGCTGCTGCGCCGACGTGGTGACTTCCTCCTCGATTACCAGATGCCGGTGGAGCAGGCCCGGCGCAGCCTCGGTATCGGCGAGCTGCCGTTCGTCGAGGTGCAGCGCCTGCAGCTCAAGCTGATCGTCTCCCGCCACGCGGCGAATGCCGTACAGCTGCGCGACGCGCTCGACCATGCCTACCAGCGCCTGCAGGCCAGGGGCGAAGACCTGCAACTGCCCTGAGCCGCCCGGCCCCTATTCGATGCGGTAGCTGAAGGTGTTCTTCACGTTGGCCACCGCCACCGCCTGGCCGTTGACCACGCGCGGCTGGTAGCGAAAGGTCCTGGCCGCGGCCAGTGACGGTTTGACGAAGAACGGATGGCAATTGCCGACCACCTGCGGGTCTTCCACGCGCCCGGCTGCGTTCACCGTATAGGTCACCGTGCATTCGCCCTCGATCTTGCGTTCCAGCGCCTTGGCCGGATAGTCCGGCGCCTGCTTGGCGATGGGCAGGTACTGGCGGCTGGCCGCCTGCGCCTCGGCGCGCGCCGCAGCGGCTGCGGCATTCGCCGCCGCCACGCGCTCGGCTTCGAGCCGACGGGCCTCGGCCAACTGCTGCGCTTCCAGCTGCGCCTGACGCGCCGCCTCTTCGCGGGCCAGACGCTCCTGGCGCTGCGCCTCGGCACGCCGCTGCTGACGTTCACGCTGCAAGCGCAGCGCCTGTTCCTCACGCGCCTGCTCGGCCCTTTTGAAGGCCAGGTCCGCCTGTTCGGGTGCTGGCGCCTCGACCGGCGCTTCCGCCGGCGGCGGCGCCACTGCCGGTTCGGCGACGACGGGCGTCGGCGGTTGAACCACGGGGGCCGGCAGGCTGATCAGCTCGGTGGTAAGAACCGTGGCAAGCGGTGTCGGCAGCGGCGCCTGGTGGGCCAGGTGCAGCAGCGCATAGGCCAGGCCGGCATGCAGGGCGATGGCGACGCCGATGGCGAGGCCATGCTCGCGCCAGGCCGGCCAGGCCAGACGCGGCGCGGGCATTTCCAGGGTCAGGCTGCTCATGTCAGGGCGCCTCGGTGATCAGGCCCAGGCGGCTGACACCGCCACGCTGCAACTCGGCGATGCCGGCGACCACCGACGCATAGTCGGCATGCTGGTCGGCGCGCACGTAGACCTGGGTCTGCGGGTTGGCGGCGACGATGGCGGCGATCTTCTCGCGCATCGCCTCCTTGCTCGGCGCACTGTCGGTCTGCGACTCGATATCCACTTCGCTGCCCAGGTTCCAGTAGAAGCTGCCGTCGTCCTTCACCGACAGGGTGACGATGCGCTGCTCGCCCGGTGCCGGCAGCGCTTCGGCCGCCACCTTGGGCAGCTCGATCTGCACGCCCTGCACCAGCATCGGTGCAGTCACCATGAAGATCACCAGCAGCACCAGCATCACGTCGATATAGGGCACCACGTTCATTTCGGCCTTCAGGCCATGCTTGTGCGTCGGTCGAACCAGCATCGCGTCATCCTCCTCAAGCGGCAGCGGCCATGCCCGCACCAACGCCATTGAGGCGACGATGCAAGCGGCCCTGCAGCTCGTTGGCGAAGGCGTAATAACGCGCGATCAGGGTCTGGCTGCGCGCCGAGAAGCGGTTGTAGGCCATCACCGCCGGAATCGCCGCGAACAGGCCGATGGCCGTGGCGATCAGCGCTTCGGCAATGCCCGGCGCCACCGTCGACAGCGTGGCCTGCTGCACCTGGGACAGGCCGAGGAAGGAATTCATGATCCCCCACACGGTGCCGAACAGACCGATGTAGGGGCTCACCGACCCCACCGTGGCGAGGAACGGCAGGCCCTTCTCCAGGCGTTCTTCCTGTTCGGCAATCGCCACCGCCAGGCTGCGCTCGACGCCGTCGAGCACGGTCTCCGTGCTGTTGCCGGCATGCGCCTGCAGCTGGCTGAAGCTCTGATAACCCGCCAGGAAGATACGCTGCAGGGCGGCATCGGCGGGCAGCTCCTGCTGCACGCCCGCGCGGTACAGGGCGCCTGTTTCATCGCTGCGAAAGCGCTTGAGGAAGTCTTTCGCCAGCGCCTCGGTGCGGCGTAGCACGCCGCCACGCTGGACGATCAGGTACCAGCTGATCAGCGAGGCCAGCACCAGGCAGAGCATCACCGCCTGCACGACGAGACTGGCCTCGCTGACCAGCCCCCAGACGGTCATGTGTTCGAGATGGGCTTGGTTTTGCATCATGCTTTCCTTCAATGGCTCGAGCCCCATGGCTCACATTTCAAGACACTGGCGTTACACCGGGATGACAGGCGTGACGCCAGCCGTCTCATTCCAGGCCCAGCGCGGCGGCGATCGCCGTCCAGGGCACGTACTTGTAGTTCTGGTTACCCTCGGGCATGCGCTTGCGGCCGTCCTGCACCACCAGCAGGCCAGCGCTCCAGGGGCCGCCGAGGTTGGCTGAAGTCACCTCCAGGCCATCGGTCTCCGAAGCCCCGTCGATGCCGCGTTCGGCGTTCAGGCCGATGCGCAGGCTGCCGCGCAGCCTGTAGGGCGCCTGCGCCTCGACCACCACATAGCTGTCGTTGCACTGGCTGGAGATCAGCAGGTAGTCACGCTGCCGCCCCTGATAGAGGGCCAAGCCCTCGATGTCGTCTTCGAGCAGGCCGCCCACGGCGATGACCTGCTCCAGCTCGGCCGAGGCATCGGCACGGGCATCGAGCGTCCACACCGCCACGTCCTCCTCGCCGATGTACAGGCTCTCGTTGCGGTCGTCCGCCACGCAGCCTTCCGGCTGGGTCGCGGTGCGGAAGCGGCGCACCAGCTGGCCGCTGACCTTGCCGCCGGCACCACTCAGGCGGTACTGCAGGAAGCTGCCGTCCTTGTCGTTGACGATGGCGTGAATGGTCTCCTGGCGATCCTTGAACAGACACAGGCCATAGATCTCCCGCAGTGGCGTGGGTATCTGGCCAATCTCGCCGAGTTCACCGCTGGCGGGGTCGATGGCGAACAGCTGCAGGCTGTTGTGATCGCGGTTGCTGGCCACCGCCAGGTCGACCCGGCGCGCGCCCAGCTGGAAACCGTTGCGCACGTCGACGTTGTTCAGCCGGCCGACGCGCAGGTCCTGCAGTTGCCTGCCGGCCAGGTCATAGACCAGCAGACCGCCCTGCTTGTCGGTGCCCAGCACGCGGCTGCGCTCGGGCTGTGCGTGATTGACCCAGATCGCCGGGTCGTCCGCCGCATCGCCCAGGCTCGGCGCGACCTCGCTCTGCACCAGGGGGGTGACCACCGGCACCGCCGGCGGCGCTTCAGCGCTCTCGGGCTGCCAGTTCAGCGCGGCGCGACGGGCGCCATCGTCGGCCACCAGCAGCAGCTCGAGCCCCTGTGCCGTAGGCCGGGCACTGACCTGCTCCGGCTCGTCCAGCCCGGCCAGGTTCAGTACAGCGGCACGCTGCCACTGTGCGGCGTGGCGCTGGAACAGGTGCAGGTTGGCGGCGGCCGGATCCAGCAGCAGCAGGGCATCGGGCAGCACCGCCATGCCGCCGGCGTCCTGCAGCTCGCCGAAGGGCGCGACCAGCTCCACCGGCTCACGCAGCAGCGGCGCCTCGGCAGCGGCGGCGTAGCGCCACAGGCCCACGCCTTCCTCGTTGACGTAGAGGCTGGCGGAGCCGTCATCGACCTGGCAGAAGCTGCTCTGCGGCGGCAGGCTCAGCGCCCGCACCCGCTGTGCCTGCGCCAGCGGCCGGCCGTGCTCGGCCACCAGCCACTGTTCGCCGATACCCTCCTCGCCGACCAGGAAGAGGAAGTCGTTGCGCGCTTCGTCGCGATACAGGCACAGCCCTTCGATGGCGAAGCGGGTCTTCGGCAGGTAGTGCGGCGCGCTCCACTGCTGCGTGTCGTCGAGGCGCGCCAGCAGGGCCTGCTGACGCCGCTTGTCGAGCGTGGCAACCAGCACGCCACGCTCGTCGGCACGCTGGTCGAGGGTAGCGAAACGCCCCGCCAGCTCGCTCAGCACCTGGCCGTCGGCGTCGACGACCTGCAGGCTGCGGGCGCCGACCTGCAGGCGCTCGGCCCCCGGCAGAAAGGGCAGCGGCGCCAGCCACTGGGTGTTTTCGCTGGCGATCAGCGCGTCGCTGAGCACGACGTTCGGCGCGGCCGAGACGGCCTCTTGCGGCTCATGGCTCTGGCACGCGGCCAGGGTGATGCAGAGCCCCAGCAGGGACAGGTTGGAAAAACGCATGAAGAGTTCCTGGTAACGGTGGCCCGGCCCGCTGCCGCCGATTGGCGACGGGCCAGGCCATTGAAGATGTCGGTGTGGCGAGCGCCTTCCGGTGGACGAGAACGCGTTGTCCACCCTGAAACACGCAGCGCTCAGAAATGGGTCAGGGTCAGGCCGATCTTGTAGGTCGGGCCGTACTCCTCATACTGCGCGTTGTAGCGGCGGCTGCCGGTGTAGACGTAGTAGGACTCGTCGGTGATGTTCTGCGCCTCGAGCGTCAGCTGCAGTTCGGGGGTGATGAAGTAGCCGGCCTTGATGTCGACGAACACCTGGTCGTCGACGTACAGGTCGTGGCGCTTGTCCTCCACCGCACCGATCTCGTACAGGTAGCTGGACTTGTAGTTGGCGGCCAGGCGCAGGTTGAAGCGCTCGTCCTCCCAGCCGAGCATGAAGTTGCCGACGGTGTCGGACTGGTTAGGCAGATCGATGGAGCGCTTGGCGCCCTGACCTTCGATGCTCGCGTCGGACTGGCTGAGAGTCAGGTTGGCGCCCAGCAGCAGGCCGTTCCACGGCGCCGGCAGCCAGTCGAACTTCTGCGAGTAGGCCAGTTCGACGCCATACAGCTTGGCGCTGCTGCCGTTGTCGAAGGTCAGCGCCTCGTCGAAGCCGATCCACTCGCCGCTGCCGGCCAGGTCGGTGTTGTAGATGAAGTTGTCGATGTCCTTGTAGAACAGGAAGCCCGAGACCACACCGGCACGGCCCATGTAGTGCTCGATGCCGAGGTCGAGGTTCATCGACTCCAGCGGCTTGAGATCGGGGTTGCCGAAGGAGGCGTCCGCGCCGTCGATGGCGAAGCCCGGCGCCAGCTGGCCGAAGGTCGGGCGCACCACGCTGTTGGTCCAGGCGGCGCGGATCGCGGTGGACGGCGACAGCTGGTAGCGCGCATGCAGGCCCGGCAGCCAGTGGTCGTAGCGGTTGCGGCTCTGGCTGTCCTCGTACACGCCATCGCGCAGGCCGGTGCCCTTGGCCTCGAACTCGGTGCCCTCGTAGCGCAGGCCGGCGATGAAGCGCCAGTCGTCCACATCCAGGGTGTTCATCAGGTAGGCCGCGTTGATGTCCTCGCGCATGTCGAAGTCGTTGATGCGCGAGTTCTCCTCGTCGTAGAACTGGCTGCGATCCAGCCCGCCGATCAGGCCCTTGATGGCGCCGGCGCTGATGCCGTTGCCGAAGCGGCCCAGCGAGTAGTCGACGCTGCCGCTCTGCAAGCCGTCGAGCCCGACGCCGGTGAAATCGTCGTAGACCCAGACCTCGGTATCGCTGGTCTTGTCGCGCCGGCTGAGCTTGCCACCGAACTTCACCTGCGCGGCGTTGCCGGCCAGGTCGTAGTCACGGGCCAGGTCGAGGCGGATGTTCTTTTCCTTGTCCTTGCCGCTGACCTTCTCCCACTCCACCTCGTCGAGTTCGAAGGCGCTCGGATCGTAGAACGCGTCGCCGGCAACGAGGTGCGGCTTGCGCGTGCCATCGAAACCGATGCCGGTGAAGTCGCCGACGAACTTGGCGCCGGCGATGCCGCCCGGGTCCTTCTCGGTGGACTGGCTGTAGCCGGCCTGGCCGCTGATGGTCCACAGGTCGATCATGCGCTCGCCGCCGAACACGTAGGACTGGATTTCCTGGGTGTCTTCACGCGACTTCAGCTCGCGCCAGCCTTCGCCATCGCCGCGCTCACCGGACAGCTGCGCGTCGTCGAACTCGATGCCGGCGGCATTGCGCGTCTCGGTGTCCTTGAACTTGCTGTACAGGGTGCGCAGGTAATAGTTGGAATAGTCGTCCGGCTGATAGTCGAAGTTCAGGCCGAAGCCGGTGCGCTCGCGGGTGATCTGGTAGTCACGCTGCTCGACCTCCTCCAGCCGCGCACCATCGTCGAAATCCCAGGCGCCGCCGGTCTCCACGTTCTCCGAGCCGAACTTGCGCTTCTGCCAGCTGAATGCCGCGGCCACGCCAAAATTGTCGGTGCCCTCACCCAGGCTGAAACGATCGCTGATGGCGCCGGAGAACTTGGGGCTGGTCTTCTCCACGTTGGTGTCGTGGCTGGCCTCGCCGGAGAGGGTGTAGAACAGGCCGTCATGGTCGAAGGCCGAGAGGCTCTCCACCTCGATGGTGCCGCCCAGGGAGTTGGCGTCCATGTCCGGCGTCAGGCTCTTGACCACCGACAGCGACTGCACCAGCTCCGCCGGCAGCACGTCCAGCGCCACCGTACGGCGGTCGCCCTCCGGGGCCGGCACCAGGGTGCCGTTGATGGTCACGCTGTTGAGGTCCGGGGCGATGCCGCGCACGCTGACGAAACGCCCTTCGCCCTGGTCGCGCTCCACCGACAGCCCCGGAATGCGTTGCAGGGCCTCGGCCGCGTTGTCGTCGGGCAACTGGCCGACGCCGTCAGCATGCACCACGCTCTTGATGCTGTCGGCGCTCTTCTGTTCCTGCAGCGCCTTGTCGATGCTCGCCGCCTGGCCGATCACCTCGACGCGCTCGACCGCCTCCTCGGCCCAGACCGGTGCGGCACTGATGGCGATGGCCAGCAGGCTGGCGTTGAATCCCGCTGTGCGGATATGACGAAATGGCTTTGCCACCTTGAATCCCTCGTTTCAATGGCCCCTGGCGACACCAGGCGATGGCAGCGAAAGCTAGGAATGCTTTGTGGCACTTGCGTGACAGCCCCTGCCGGAGCAGGCCCTGAAAGCCTGTTTCGTGGCGGTTTCACAGGGGGTCTGAGCTGAAATGACCCGGCCATGCCGCTTTGTTCGAGGCTCTGCGCGGGAATCGGAGCGGCCAGCGCCGGGGGGACAGCGGCGCCACTGCGCCCACGACCCCGCACCGGCTTAATCCAGGCTGAAAAAATCGCCCTGCACGGCACCTTTCACCTGAGCCGAATCGACCCCCGGCGCGGTAACCGAACCGTCATGCGCCTTTGTTTCCTTGGCGCCGAACGCACTTCCGGATCAGCCAAGGAAACCGCACATGCATCGCCCCCTGCTGCTGGCCACGCTGCTGGCCACTGCCCTGAGCAGCCCCCTGACCCATGCCGAGCCGCCGCCGCCACGCTCGCCAGGCCAACCCTATGCCGCCGGCAACCTGGCGGACCGCATCGTGCTGACGCCCGGCGCCGACGCCGCCACGCAGATGGCCGTGAGCTTTCGTACCGACCTGCGCAAGGACAGCACCGTGCTGGAGTTCGGTCCGGCCCTGGCCGGCCCGCAGGTGGTGGCCAAGGCCCGCCAGCTCAGTGGCAGCAGTCGCCGCCTGGACGCCGAGAACGGCCCGTCCCTCTATCATCAGGTGCGCCTGGACGGCCTCAGCCCGGATACCGCCTATGCCTACCGGGTGCAAGGCAGCGCGGGCTGGAGCGAGTGGCATCAGTTCCGCACCGCCAGCCGGACCTTCGCTCCCTTCAGCTTCATCTACCTGGGCGATACCCAGAACGGCATCCTCGAGATCGCCTCGCGCAGCATTCGCCAGGCCCTGCGCAGCGTCGCCCGCCCGGCGCTGGTGGTGCATGCCGGTGACCTGGTGGCCTCGCGCGACGACCTCGCCCATGACGACGAATGGGGTGAGTGGAACCAGGCGGGCGCTTGGGCCTACGCCGCCATCCCGCAACTGGTCGCCGTCGGCAATCACGAATACCTCGACGACCTGCTGCCCGACGGCAGCGAGAGTCGCACGCTCGGCGCGCACTTCCCCGCCCAGTTCGCCCTGCCACGCAACGGCGCCGAGGGCGTGACCGAGACCAGCTACGTCAGCGACTACCAGGGCGTACGCTTCGTGGTGCTGGACGGCACCTCGGCACTCGACCTCGGCACGCTGGAGGCCCAGACCCGCTGGCTGGAGAACGCACTGCAGAGCAGCCAGGCGCGCTGGAACATCGTGGTCATGCACCAACCGATCTACACCTGCGCCCGCCCCGAGGACAGCGAACCACTCAAGGCCGCCTGGCAACCCCTGTTCGAGCGCCATGGCGTCGATCTGGTGCTGCAGGGCCACGACCACTGCTACAGCCGCCTGACCCATGTCGCCGGCCGCGCCGCCACTCGCCAGGCCCTGCGCAACCAGCAGGCCATCGGCCCGGTGTACATGGTCTCGGTGACCGGCTCGAAGATGTACGGCCTCAACGATCGCGCCCACAGCCAACCGGACCGCAGCGCCGAGGATACCCAGCTGTACCAGACCATCAGCGTGGCGCAGAACCGCCTGAGCGTCAGGGCCTACAGCGCCGACGACCGGCTCTACGACGCCTTCGACATCCAGCGCGACGCCAGCGGCAACAAGACCCTGCACGAGCCCGACCTGGCTACCCCGGCCGAGCGCTACTGCACCCGGAACGCCGGCCCGGACGGCCTGCCCTGCAGCGCGAGGGACAAATGACTGTCATCGAAATGAGACCTGCCTCCGGCATGCTCGGCCACGGACGGACATTGCCGGGAGAATCGACCATGAAAGCACTGCTGAAACTGCATGGCCTGACCCTGGCCGGCCTGCTGCTGGCGGCCAACGCCGGGCTGCTGCTCTACCTCGGTGCGGGCGAGATCAAGTCCTGGGCCGAGATCAACTGGATGGACGTGGCCGGCGAAGGCGGCACCTGCCTGATCCTCTGCGGCTGGCTGATCATGCTGCTGAGTGGCCGCCCGGCCGGCTGGGTCACCCGCCTGCTGTCGCTGGGCCTGTGCTGCATCGCCTTCTCGATGTGGATGGACAGCCTCGACGAGTTCATCCGCCTGCCGCAGGAGACGGTCTGGGACAACTGGCTGGAGACCGCGCCGATGCCGCTCGGCATGCTGCTGCTGACGCTCGGCATGTACCACCTGCAGCAGGAACAGCGCGCCATCAGCGCGCAGATGCGCAAGCGCGAACACCTGCAGCGCGACCATCGCCTGTTCGACAAGCTCACCCCGCTGTCCGGCGCCCAGTACCTGCGCCAGCATCTGCAGCAGGCGCTGCAACAGGCGCGCGCGGAGCATCAGCCGCTGTCGCTGGTGGCCATCGACCTCGACGACTTCAGCCTGGTCAACCAGCGCTACGGCCAGGCCGAAGGCGACCAGGTGCTGCAGGTGGTGGCCCAGTTGCTGCTGTTCAACCTGCGCCAGCAGGACATGCTCTGCCGCCTGGCCGGCGACCGTTTCGTCGCCGTGCTGCCGAACACCGGCGAACAGCAGGCACTGAGCATCGCCGCCGAGTTGCGCCAGAGCATCGCCAGCCTCGCCCATCGCAGCCAGCGCCATGGCGAACGCCTGCAACTGCGGGCCACCGTGGCCGCGGTCATGGCCCTCGACGATGACGAGGAGCAACTGCTCAAGCGCCTCAACCTGACGCTGGCGCGGGCCAAGCCGCGTCTGGCACACAGTGCGTGAGCGCCATGGGCTACGAGTGCGACAGTCGCTTCATCGCCGCTCATGACCTGCCCGCCGTGCTGATCGACCTGGCACGTTCGCGGGGCATCGACACCCATCACCTGCTGCGGGGCTGCGAGCTGTTCTACGAGGACATCGTCACCGGCCGGGCACGGGTCAGCCCCGCGCAGTTCCTGCGCCTGATCGCCAACGCCAGGCGCCTGCTGGATGCGCCGGACAGCAGCTTCCTGTTCGGCCAGCGCCTGTGGCCCGGCCACTATGGCGCCGCCAGCCAGTTGCTGGAGCAGGCCGACAACCTGCTGCAGGCGCTGCAAGACCTCGGCCGCTACCGTGCCCTGCTCTCGCCGCTGCTGACGCCGGTGCTGCACCTCGACGAGCAGTACCTGCACCTGTACTGGCGCGACAGCTGCGGCGCCGCCGAGCAGCTGCCCTTTCTGCTGGAGGCGAGCATGACCGCGGTGGTCGCCCTGGCCCGCCGCCAGCAACACGAACGCCTGCCCTGGCGCCTGCAGTTCGCCTACGCCGAACCACGCCATGTCGAACAGTACTGGGTGCATCTCAGCGACGAGCTGAGCTTCGATCGTCCATCGACAGTCATGAGCCTGCCCCGCGAATACCTGCTGCGCCCCTGGCCGCACGCCGGTGCCACCGGCGCGCACATCGCCCGCCAGCAGTGCGACCAGCAGCTCGCGCAATGGGGCTGGCAGGGCAGCCTGCTCGACGAGCTGCACGCCCACCTCAGCGCCCATATCCACCAGCCGCTGAGCCTGGAGCGAGTGGCCGAGGCCTTCGCCACCAGCCCGGCGACCCTCAAGCGCAAGCTGAGCAAGCACGGCAGTCATTTCCAGGAGCGGCTCGACCGGGCCCGCTGCGAACTGGCGCTGTACCTCTACCAGGTCAAGGGCTGCAGCAACGACGAGGTGGCGCAGCGCCTGGGCTTCAACGACATCACCAACTTCCGCCGCTCGTTCAAGCGCTGGACCGGCCGCGTGCCGAGCGAGCTGGGTGGCCTGCTGTGCCGTTGACAGCGGCCACTGCGCCCGCGCCTCAGGGTTTCGCCGAGCCCATGATGGCTTCCAGGCTGTCCGGGCGTGGCGCCCCCTTGTGCTGCTGCAGGCGACCCCGTTCGTCGAGGTAGTAGATGGCCGGCGTCGCCTCGCCGCCCATCTCGCCCATCAGCGCCAGGTTGGCGTCGAGCTGGGCCGCGATCGCGCCGGGAATCTTCGCCACTGCCTGCAGCTTGCTCTCGCGCCCGGCCGCCTCATGCTCGCCGAGCGCCTGACGCGGATCCTGCGCCGCGAGCAGCGCCGCGGCCTTGCCCGGACTGTCGGCGCGCAGCATGCCGACCATGACATGGCGCAACTGCACCCGCCCGGCCTCGACCCAGGGCCGCGCCTGGCGCCAGAACAGGTTGCAGTACGGGCAGTTGGGGTCGGAGAACACGTAGACCACCCGGCTGGCCTTGTCGTCGCCATCAGCGATCCAGGTGCTGCTCTGCAAGCGCTGCCACATTTCCTCGCCCAGCGGCTTGTAGACCAGGCGCTCCAGCGGCTCCGCCGTCAGGTCGGCGCCCTTGGCATCGAGCAGCGTGCCGATCAGCACGTGCTCGCCATCCGGCGTCAGGTACAGCGCCAGCCCCTGGCCGTTGTAGCGGGCGGCATAGCCCTGCAGCCCGCCGGGGGCCTCGAAGGTGCCGACCACCTTGGCCCCACGGCCTTCGACGGCCTGGATCGCGGCAGGCAGCTCGGCGGCCTGCGCCAACGGCGCCAGCAGCGTGGCGAGCAGAACTAGAGACTTGATTGGTTGCATGATCATTCGTCCGTTTTCAGGTTTTCCAGTGCCCGCGCCAGGCTGGCGCTGGACAGTTCGCCGAGATGGCTGCCGACCTGGCGGCCCTCGGCGTCGTAGAACAGGGTGGTGGGCAACGCTCGCGAACCGACCAGTTGCCCCAGGCGCCCGCCGCTGTCGAGCAGCACGTTGTCCAGTTGCAGCGTCTGGCTGGCGAGAAAGGTGCGGACCTCGCCAGCACCCTCGCCCTGGTTGGCGAACACGAAGGTCACCCGCGGATACAGGCGCTGCGCTTCGGCCAGCACCGGCATCTCGCGGCGGCAGGGCGGGCACCAGGTGGCCCAGAGATTGATCACCAGCGGCTGCCCCAGATGCTCGCGCAGCATCACCGAGCGGCCCTGGACATCGCGCAGGGCCAGGTCCGGCAGACGGGTGCCGCGCTCCAGGGTATGCAGCACCAGGCTGCCCATGCCCCACACCAGCAGCCCGGTGGCCATGCCGGCGCCCAGCGCGGTGCGCAGCTCTGGCCGGCGCCACAGGTACCAGCCCCCGAGCAGGGCGGCGGCCAGCAGACCGCCCCAGGCGATGAAACCGCCGTCGCGGATATCGAGCACCCGCCAGGGCGCATCCCGGTAGTGCCCGGCATACAGGGCGACGAACGCCAGGCGTGCGCCCAGCAGGGCCGCGAGCAACAAACGGAAGATCAGCGCCTCCGGGTTGACCTGGCGCTTGCGCCCCAGCCACCAGCCGACCAGCGTGGCCAGCAGCAGGCTGACCAGCAGCAACACATGGCCGACGCCGAGCGCCAGCGGTCCTACATCCATCGTCAACATCAGCCACGCTCCATCGCACTGTCCCATACCTGGATGAACTGCCGGGCATCGACCTCGCCGGTGATGCGCTGCTGGCGTCGCTCCGCGCCGTCCGGGCCGATCAGCAGCAACGTCGGCGGCCCCAGCACGCGATAGCGGCCGAGCAGCTGATTGCTCGCGGCGCCCGGCGCGGTGACGTCCAGTCGCAGTTTACGCGCCTGCGCCAGGCGCGCCTGAACCTCGGCATTGCCGAAGACCTCGCGCTCCATGACCTTGCACGACACGCACCAGTCGGCGTAGTAGTCCACCAGCACCCACTGCCCACTGGCCTTCGCCGCCTCCAGTTCGCGCTGCAGATGCTCGGGCTCGCGCACATCGACAAAACCCGCGCTGCGCGCCTCGGTCTGCGGCGCCGCCACGGCGCTGAACACCCCAAGCGGTCGCATCGGGTCATGCCCACCACCCGCCGCCCCGAGCACCATCGCCACGCCCCACAGGCCCAGCAGCGCGGCGCCGGCGTGGGCCAGCGCACGCTGCCGCTGCAGTTGCCCCGCCAGGTGCAACAGGCTGCTGGCCGCCAGCACCAGCCAGGCACCACTCAGCGCCAGCCAGGTGGATTCGCCCAGCAGCGGTTGCAGCAGGTACAGCGCGGTGCCCAGGAAAAGAAACCCGAACACCGCCTTGACCCGCTCCATCCACGGCCCGGGACGGGGCAGGAAACGCTGGCCAAGCGTCACCAGCAACACCAGCGGCGTACCGATACCCAGGCCGAGGGCGAACAGCACCAGGCCGCCCTGCAGCAGATCGCCGCTCTGCCCGATGAACAGCAACGCAGCCGCCAGTGGTGCGGTCATGCACGGCCCGACCAGCAGCCCGGAAAGCACCCCGAGCAACCCGGCGCCAAGCAGGCTGCCGCCCTCGCGCCCACGCCCGGCCCGCTCCAGGCGGTCACGTAGCGCGGCAGGCAGCTGCAGCTCGAAGAAGCCGAACATCGGCAACGCCAGCACCACGAACAGCGCCGCGAACGAGGCGATCAGCCAGGGCTGTTGCAACAGGCTCTGCAGGTTCGCCCCGAGCAGCGCGGCGACGACGCCAAGCAGGGCGTAGACCAGCGCCATGCTCAGCGCATAGCTGCCTGCCAGGGCGAAAGCACGCGCCGGCGAAGCCCGGCTGCCCACCACGATGCCGGCCAGAATCGGCAGCATCGGCAACGAACAGGGGGTGAACGCCAGCAACAGGCCGAGGCCGAAGAACACCGCCATGCTCAGCCACAGCGCCTGCTGCTGCAGGCCGTCGAGCAGGGCCAGGTCGTCGGCCTGGGCGACGTTGATGGCGCCGCCACCGCCAAGGTCGAGGGTGCGGCTCTGCGGCGGGTAGCACAGTCCGGCATCGGCACAGCCCTGCCACTGCACCTCGATACGCCCACGGGCCTCGGCCGGCAGGCTCAGTTGCAGACGCTCACGGTAGATCTGCGAGGCGCCGAAGTACTCGTCCTCATGCGCCAGCCCCATGGGCAGTTCAGGGGCATGCGCGTCCGCCAGGCCGATGAACTTCAGGCGCTGCCGATACAGGTAATAGCCCGGCGCGATGTCCCAGCTCAGTGTCGTCGCGTCCCCGTCCTGCGGCTGCACGTCGAACACGAACGCCTGATCGACAGGCAGGAATTCCTCGTCCGCGCGCGGGCCGTCGAACGGCAGTGCAGCGAACGCGGAGGCGCAGAACAGGCTCAGCAGGAGGATGACGACACGCATGCGGGCACCTTGAAATCCAGGATGCGTCGAGCATGCCAGAGGGCAATTAACAGGCGATTAACAGTGCCCGGGGCAGCGCCGATAATCCTGTCTTAATCGGGATGAGCGATACTGTCGACTCGCCCTTCTTGCGCCCTTTCGAACATGCACGTGCTCCTCACCGAAGACAACTCGCTGATCGCCAGTGGCCTGATCGCAGGCCTGCAGGCACAGGGCTTCACCGTCGCCCACACGGCCAGCGCGGCGGCGACGCAAAGCCTGTTGCAGCACAGTCACTTCGACCTGCTGATCCTCGATCTCGGCCTGCCCGACGAAGACGGCCTGAACCTGCTGCGCCGCCTGCGCCGTGACGGCCTGGCCCTGCCGGTACTGGTCCTCACCGCGCGCGACGCCGTAGCCGAGCGTGTCGCCGGCCTGCAAGCGGGTGCCGACGACTACCTGACCAAGCCCTTCGACCTGCGCGAACTGGCCGCACGCCTGCATGCCCTGCTGCGCCGCGCAGCCGGCAGGACCACGCACCTGATCGAACACGGCCCGCTGCAGTACGACCCGACCCGCTGCACCGTCAGCCTCGCCGGCGTCCCCGTCGACCTGTCGCGGCGCGAGCAGGCGCTGTTGCAGGCGCTGCTGCAGAATCCGGGGCGGATTCTCAGCAGCGAGCACCTCAAGGACTCGGTGTACGGCCTGGACGATGACGTCGAGAGCAATGCCCTCAACGTGCACATCCATCACCTGCGCCGCAAGCTCGGCAACGGCATCGTCGAGACCGTGCGCGGCCTGGGCTACCGGCTCGGCACCGCCGGCCACGAGGAACAGCCCCGATGAGCCTGCGCCTGCGTCTGACCCTCGGCCTCGGTGCCGCCTTCGTGCTGCTCTGGTCACTGGCCGCCACCTGGATGCTCTACGACCTGCGCAGCCAGTTGCTGCAGTCGCTCGACGAACGCCTGGCCGCCTCGGCCCGCATGGTTGCCGGCCTGCTGGTGCAATTGCCGCAGGCGCGCACCAGCCAGGACGGCAGCACCCGCCTGAGCGCGGAGCAACTGGGCATTCCCAATGGCCTGGCCTGCCAGATCAGCTCGCTGCGCGGCGAGGTGCTGGCACGCAGCCACTCGACGCCGGAGAACATGCTCGATGCCAGCCAGCAGGGCTTCCACGATCAGGTCATCGGTGACCAGCTGTGGCGCAGCTTCACCCTGATCCAGGATGACCTGCGCATCACCACCGCCGACCGACTGGATGAACGGGCCACGCTGCAACGCTCGATCCTGCTGGCCGCTGCGGTGCCGGTGGCGGTCGCCCTGCTCGGCAGCCTCGCCTTGCTCTGGGGCGGCCTGGGGCGGGGCCTGGCGCCGCTGGAACGAATCCGGGCGGCGCTCGCCGGACGCAGCGCCAACGCCAGCGAACCGCTGCCGTTGACCGACCTGCCCGCCGAGCTGGCGCCGCTGGTGGAGGCACAGAACCAGCTGTTCCAGCGCATCGGCGCCACCCTGGAGCGCGAGCGGCGCCTGACCGACGATGCCGCCCACGAACTGCGCAGCCCGCTGACCGCGGTGAAAACCCACCTGCAGGTCGCGGCCATGACCGAGGGTGAGCCGGCACGGATCGCCATCGCCATGGCCGAACAGGGCGCCGATCACCTGCAGCGCATACTCGAACAGCTACTGATGCTCGCGCGGGTCGAAGGCAACCTGCCCTTCGATGAAGGCCTGCCATGCCGCCCGCTGGAAATCGCGCAGCAGGCCATCGCCGATGCGACGTACAAGCCGGGCGCGGCCATAGAACTGAGTGTTGCCGACGACCTGTCCGAGCAGTGCCTGGCCATGCCCCCGGCCCTGGCCATCGCTGCCTTGCGCAACCTGCTGGAGAACGCCCGCCGGCACACGAGGCCAGGCACCCAGGTAGACCTGCACATCGCACGCGACGGCCAGGGTCGCGTGCGCTTCAGCATCCGCGACCAGGGCCCGGGCATCCCCCCCGAGCGCCTGCAACGCGTCACCGAGCGCTTCTGGCGCAGCGCCGACAGCGACGGCAGCGGCCTGGGCCTGTCCATCGTCAAGGCCATCGCCGAACGCTGCGGCTGCAGCCTGCAGTTCATCGCCCACGCCGATGGCCTGGAGGTGTGCCTCGCGGCCCGGCTGCGCAACGAAGGCGGCTGAGCGACGCGCCCCTACTTGCGTGGCTTGGCGCGCGCCGTGGGCTCGGCGATCAGCGGATCGTCCGGCCAGTAGTGTTTCGGGTAGCGCCCCTTCAGGTCCTTCTTCACGTCCAGGTAGGTATTGGCCCAGAAGCTGGCCAGGTCCTGGGTCACCTGCACCGGCCGGCGCGCCGGCGACAGCAGGTGCAACTTGAGGCCCAGGCGACCGCCTGCGATGCGCGGCGTGGCCGCCAGGCCGAACAGCTCCTGCAGGCGCACCGCGAGTACCGGCGGGTTTTCCGTGTAATCGATGGCGATGCGCGAACCGGACGGCACGCTCAGCGCGCGCGGGGCCAGCTCGTCGAGGCGCTGCGGCAGCGGCCAGGGCAGCAGCGTCTGCAGGATCGCCGACAGGTCGAGGCTGGCGAAGTGGCTGAGTCGGTTGACCTTGCCCAGGAACGGCGTCAGCCACTGATCGAGACTGGCCAGCAGCGCCGCATCGGCCAGGTCCGGCCATTCGCTCTGCCCCTGCGCCTGCAGGTCCAGCTCGCGCAGCAGCGCCACGCGCGCCTGCCATTGGCGCAGCTCGGGCGTCCAGGGCAGCAGTTCCAGGCCCTTGCGCCGCACCAGGCCAACCAGCGCCCGGCAGCGCGCCGACTCATCGAGCGAGGCCAGGGCCTGGCGCTCCAGCACCAGCTCGCCGACCTTGCGCTGGCGCTCGGCACGCAGCGCACCTTCGCGCTCGTCCCAGTCGAGCACCTCCTGTTCCTCGACCTGCTCGGCCAGCTCGTCGGCGAACAATGCCGGGTCGAGATCGGCCGCCAGGTAGATGCGCTCCTCGCGCTGCCCCTGGCGGCTGCCGAGGTCGGCCACCACCAGCCATTCGTGCTTCATCAGGGCATCGGCCTCGCCGAACTGTGCGGCGCGGCCATTGGCCAGGCGGTAGTCGGCGCCACCGGCACGCCGCTGCTGGGCGATGCGATCGGGGTAAGCGAACGCCAGCAGGCAGCCAAGCCAGCGCGGCTGATCGGGGTCGCTCACCGCCTGCGTCACCGGCTTCCCCTTGAGCTGCCCGCGGAACTGCCGGGCCAGTTGCCGGGCGCGCGGCACGGCGCCCTGTGCGTTACGTGCGACGCGGCCTTCCCCGCCGAGCAGGGCCAGGCGGCTGTGCAGGTCGGCGCCGCCACCGCGCAGGATGTCGCGTTCCGCCAGCAGCGCCGCCAGGTCACAGGCCAATGCGGCCAGCCCCAAGGCCTGGCCACGCAGCAGCAGATGGGCGATTCGCGGGTGGCTGGGCAACTCGGCCATGGCCTGCCCGTGGGCATTCAAGGCGCCGCGCGCATCCAGGGCGCCGAGCCGTCCCAGCAGATCGAGCGCCTGGGCATAGGTGGCCTGTGGCGGCATGTCGAGCCAGCTCAGCTCCTGTGGCGTCACGCCCCAGCGCAGCAGTTGCAGGGCCAGGCCGGCGAGATCGGCCTGGAGGATTTCCGCCGTGGAATAGGCGCTGAGCTGTTCGTGCTGGCTCTGCGACCACAGCCGGTAGCACACGCCGGGCTGCAAGCGCCCTGCGCGCCCCGCTCGCTGGGTGGCGGAGGCGCGGGAAATGCGCTGTGTGTCGAGGCGGGTCATGCCGCTGGCGGGGTCGAAGCGCGGGACGCGCGCCAGACCGGCGTCCACCACCACGCGCACACCGTCGATGGTCAGGCTGGTTTCGGCGATGTTGGTGGCCAGCACCACCTTGCGCTTGCCGGCAGGCGCCGGGTCGATGGCCGCGCGCTGGGCGTCGAGGTCCAGCTCGCCATGCAGCGGGCAGAGCAGGATGTCGTCGCGCCCCGCCAGGACCTCGCCCAGTTGCTCGGCCACCCGGCGAATCTCCGCCTGCCCGGGCAGGAACACCAGCAGGCTGCCGGGCTCGTCGGCCAGCGCCTGCTGGACGGTCTGCAGCACCCGGGGTTCGATCCACTCGCCAGCCTGGAACGGCGCCCCCCAGCGGATATCCACCGGGAACATGCGGCCCTCGCTGCGCAGCACCGGGGCATCGCCCAGCAGGCTGGCCAGGCGCTCGCCCTCCAGTGTGGCGGACATCAGCAGCACCTTGAGCGGCGCCTCGCCGGTGTCTTGCGCACGGAACATGGCGCGTCCGTTGAGCGTCAGCGCCAGAGCCAGATCGGCATCCAGGCTGCGTTCGTGGAACTCGTCGAAGATCACCAGGCCGACGCCTTCCAGCGCCGGATCGTCCTGCAGACGCCGGGCGAGAATACCTTCGGTGACCACCTCGATACGGGTGTTCGGCCCCACCTTGCTGTCCAGGCGGATGCGATAACCCACCGTCTCCCCGACGCGCTCGCCCAGCTCGCTGGCCAGACGCTCGGCAGCCGCCCGCGCGGCCAGGCGACGCGGTTCGAGCATGACGATGGTCTGCCCGGCCAACCAGGGTGCATCGAGCAGGGCCAGGGGTACGCGGGTGGTCTTGCCGGCGCCGGGTGGGGCCTCCAGCACCACTTCGTGGCGTTCGCTCAGGGCCGCGCGCAAGGCAGGTAACAGGACGTCGATAGGCAGGGTGTTCATCATATCTCCACAGCGAGCCGGCGATTATAGAGCAGCTCGGCATGGCGAACCGCCGGCGCCCTGACCGGTCTCATTGGCAACCGCGTGCACGTCGCGGTTTTGCAATGGCGAACTGCTATAGTTGCGCCACTTTGTTCTGGAGGTGCTCATGCGCACGAAATCCCGTGTCATCGCTGGCGTCGTCGCCGCGACCCTGCTGGCTCAACTGACGGCCTGCGGCTCGATCTTCTACCCGGATCGTCGCGGCCAGATCGAGGGCAAGATCGACCCGCTGATCGCCGGCGCCGACGCCATCGGCATCCTGTTCTTTGTCATCCCCGGGCTGATCGCCTTCGCCGTGGACTTCGCCACCGGTGCCATCTATCTGCCCGCTGGACAGACCGCTCAGGTCGACCCGCAACAGCTCAAGCAACTGGTCGGCGCTGACGGCCAGGTCGACCCGCTGGCGCTCAAGGCGCTGATCGAAACCAGCACCGGCCACCAGCTGCCGCTGGACGACCCGCGCCTGATCCAGCACAGCGGCAGCAGCGAACAGCTGGCCGCCTACGGCCTGCGCCCGGCGGCCTGAGCCCATGCACGATCCGCAACATGCCAGGCTGATGCGCCTGGCCACCCGGGCCGCGCTCGCGGTGGCGCTGACCCTGGTGCTGGCCAAGGCCGTCGCCTGGTGGTTGAGTGGCTCGGTCAGCCTGCTGGCCGGCCTCACCGACTCGCTGCTCGACAGCGCCGCCTCGCTGATCAACCTGGTCGCCGTGCATTTCGCCCTGCGCCCTGCCGACGAGGACCATCGCTACGGTCACGGCAAGGCCGAGGCGCTGGCCGGGCTCGGCCAGGCGCTGTTCATCGGCGTCAGCGCCATTCTCATCGGCATGCAGGGCCTCGAGCGCCTGCAGACGCCGCAACCACTGGAAGCCGAAGGAGCCGGCATCGCCGTGATGCTGCTGGCCCTGGCGCTGACCATCGGCCTGCTGGCCTTCCAGCGCAAGGTGGTGCGCGAAACCGGCTCCACGGCGATCCACGCCGACTCCCTGCACTACCGCTCCGACATCCTGCTCAACGGCAGCATCCTCGTCGCCCTGCTCCTGACCCGCTTCGGCTGGCTGCAGATGGACGCCCTCTTCGCCATCGGCATCGCCCTCTACATCTTCTGGAGCGCCATCAGCATCGTTCGCGGCGCGGTGGCCGTGCTGATGGACGAGGAGCTGCCCGCCGACGTCAGCACGCAGATGCACGAACTGGCATGCGCCGTCCCCGGCGTACTCGGCGCGCATGACCTGCGCACCCGCGTTTCCGGCACGCGCTGGTTCGTCCAGCTGCACCTAGAGCTTCCCGGCGAGATGAGCCTGTCCCAGGCGCATGAGCATTGCGAAGCCGTGGAGAAGGCCATCCACGAGCGCTACCCGCGTGCCGAAGTGCTGGTGCATGCCGACCCGCAGGAAGTGGTCAAGCACTGATCCCCCCACCAGCCCCTGCCAGACAGCGGGCAATAAAAAAGGGGCCTCGCGGCCCCCTCGGGAAATCTGTCCGGTGCTGGCGGTGTTGTCGCCGCTTTCGTCGCCCGCCTGGTTGGGCAGTGCGGACCCGGGTGCCGGTGCGATCCGGTAGGACCGTCGGCGCCGACTCACCTGGTTGGGCGATGCCGGTAGGACTTATCGTCCGGGCCGTGAAACTGAGAGAAAGCTTACGCCCATAGCGCCGAAATAAGATTGCTAAGATTGCTTACAAACTTATCGATTGCGCAATTTACAGCTAAAGGAGCACTATTTATCGCAATCCAATAATGAGCCAGTAGAAAAATGGACAAACTCGACCGTTACGACCTGAACATTCTCGCCGAATTGCAGCGCAACGCTGCCCTGTCCAACCAGGAACTCGCCGAACGCATCGGCCTGTCGCCCTCCCCCTGCTCGCGCCGGGTCAAGCAGCTGGAAGACGATGGCTACATCACCGGCCAGGTCGCCCTGCTGGATCGCAAGAAACTCGGCCTGAGCCTGACCGCCTACGTGCTGATCGGCATGGACCGACATACGCCGGAGCGCTTCGAGCATTTCCAGGAGGAGATCCGCAAGTGCCCCGAGGTGCTGGAGTGCTGCCTGGTCACCGGGATGGATGCCGACTACCAGCTCAAGGTGGTGGTGCCGGACATGGATCACTATCAGAAGCTGCTGCTAGGCACGCTGACCCGCATCGACGGGGTGTCCAGCGTGCGCTCGAGCTTCGTGCTGCAGCAGATCCTTTCCAGCACTCAGTTGCCGCTGCAACACCTGCGCGACTGAAGGTCGCAGGGAGTACAGGATCACGACGCGCTCTGGATCAGGGCGCGTATAATGCCAGCCCCGCGTTTTCCATCCGAATCACGAGGCTCCATGGAAACCGAACAATTCGAAGCGCTGATGATGTACGTCCTGGTGGGCGGACTGATCCTGTTCATGTTCTTCATCATCTGGGACCTGGCCAAGAAGTCCAAGGCCGGCCGCCTGGGTACCGCCATCCTGTTCCTCGGCCTGGGACTGTGCCTGTTCGCCTTCCTGGCCAAGCCGATCATCACCTACATCATCGAGACCGCGCGCGGCATCCACGGCTGACGCCGGCGCCCGCCCCACACAATTTCTCACCGACCCCAAGCCGTCAGCAGAAACGGCCCGTTGTTAACAAGGAGTTCACATGAGCGCCGCCAATCTGGTGATGCAAAGCTATGGACGCTGCTGCGCCAGCCCAGATTTCTTCGACAGCTTCTACCGCCATTTCCTTGCGAGTTCACCACTGATCCGCGAGAAGTTCGTCGACACCGACATGACCGCGCAGAAGCAGCTGCTGCGCCAGGGCATCCTCAACCTGGTGATGCACGCCCGTGGCATGCCCGACACCAAGTTGCGCGCCCTCGGCGAGTCGCACTCGCGCCAGCATCTGGACATCCGCCCCGAACTCTACGACCTGTGGCTCGACGCATTGCTGTTGACCATCAGCGAACACGACAAGGAATGCGACGCCGATGTGCGTCAGGCCTGGCGTGAAGTGCTGAACAAAGGTATCGCCGTGATCAAGGCCGGTTATTGACTCAGATCATGTTCGCCGGCACCCGGGCGCTGCGACAAAACGCCTGAGTGTCACTCCAGCCTGGCCGCGACCTCGCGCCACTGGCCAGGCTGCAGCCCCTCCAGGCGCCAGGGGCCGATGGCCACGCGCACCAGGCGCAGGGTGGGCAGGCCGACAGCGGCAGTCATGCGTCGCACCTGGCGATTGCGCCCCTCGCGAATCACCAACTCCAGCCAGGCAGTCGGCACGCTCTTGCGAAAGCGTACCGGCGGGTTGCGCGGCCACAGTTCGGGCTCGACCAGACGACGGGCCTCGGCCGGCAGCGTCGGGCCATCGTTGAGCGTCACGCCGCTGCGCAGCTGCTGCAGCTGCTCGTCACTCGGCTCACCCTCCACCTGTACCCAGTAGGTCTTCGGCAGCTTGTGCCTGGGATCGGCGATGCGCGCCTGCAGGCGACCGTCATTGGTCAGCAGCAGCAGGCCCTCGCTGTCTCGATCCAGGCGTCCGGCCGGATACACGCCGGGCAGGTCGACGAAATCCTTCAGCGTGGCGCGACCCTGGTCGTCGTTGAACTGGGTAAGCACGTCGAACGGCTTGTTCAGCAGCAGCAGGCGCGGTTGCGCGGGCGGCGCCTTGGCCACACGGCGTGGCGCAGCAGGACGAGACTTGGCAGGAGGACGAGGGCGCGACATGCAACGGGCTTCAGCGGAACAGGGCCGTGCAGTGTAACCCACGATAAGCGGCGCTGATGGTGCTTCCACAGCTCGACACAGCGACTAAGCTGCTGATTCACCTTCAGCACTCAGGAGCCGTCCATGAGCAGCAGCGCCGAACTCGCCACCTTCACCGGCTGGGCCGCCACCGCCCCAAAGGCGCCGCTGGAGCGCCTGAGCTACGACCCCGGGCCACTCGGCGCCGAAGAGGTCGAGGTCGCAGTGGAGTACTGCGGCATCTGCCACTCCGACCAGTCGATGATCGACAACGAATGGGGCAATGCCCGCTACCCCTTCATCCCCGGCCATGAAGTGGTCGGCCGCATCGTGCGCCTCGGCGAGCAGGTCCGCGGCCTCGAACTGGGTCAGCGCGTCGGCATCGGCTGGTACAAGGGCAGCTGCATGCACTGCGGCTCCTGCATGGAGGGTTCGCACCAGCTCTGCCGCTCGGTGAAGCCGACCATCGTCGGCAGCCACGGCGGCTTCGCCGACCGCCTGCGAGCGCACTGGGCCTGGGCGGTGCCGCTGCCCGCCGGACTCGACCCGGCGCTGGTCGGGCCGCTGTTCTGCGCCGGCTCCACGGTGTTCAGCCCGCTGCTGGAGTTCGACATCAAGCCCACCGATCGCGTCGGCGTCGTTGGCATCGGCGGCCTCGGCCACCTGGCGCTGCGTTTCCTCAATGCCTGGGGCTGCGAAGTGACGGCCTTCACCTCGTCGCTGAACAAGCAGGACGAGGCCAAGCGCCTGGGCGCGCACAAGGTCGTGGCCTCGACCGACAGCGCGGCGATGAAGGCGATTGCCGGCAGCCTGGACTTTCTCCTGGTCACGGCCAGTGCCGACCTCGACTGGATCGCCCTGCTCGGCACCCTGCGCGGCAAGGGCCGCCTGCACTTCGTCGGCATCGTGCCGAGCGCGATCCCGGTGCATGTGTTCAACCTGATCCCGCAACAGAAGAGCCTGTCCGGCTCGCCGGTGGGCTCGCCATCGAGCATGGCGAGCATGCTCGAGTTCTGCGCCCGCCATCAGATCCTGCCGCAGGTCGAGCACTTCCCCATGAGCCAGGTGAACGCCGCCATCGATCACCTGCGCAGCGGTAAGGCGCGCTACCGCGTGGTACTGGACGCCAGCCGGTGACAGCACGGGCGCAGAGCTGGCATGCTCTGCGCCCTGTTTTTTCCGTGAGCGGCGATCGCCATGCCCCTGACTCTCGACACCCCCGCGCCCGATGACCTGCCCACCCTGGTGGAGATCTGGGAGGCGGCGGTACGTGCCACCCATCACTTTCTCCCGGAAAGCGATCTGCAGGTGATCAAGCCGCTGCTGCGCGAGCAGTATTTCCCCGCAGTACAGCTGACCTGCGCCCGCGATGAGGCCGGGCGGATACTCGGCTTCCTCGGTCATGCCGAGGACAGGGTGGAGATGCTCTTCGTCGATCCGCACAGCCACGGCCAGGGCGTGGGCAGACGCCTGATGCAGCATGCCATCGACGAGCTGGGTGCGACCCGGGTCGACGTCAACGAACAGAATCCGCAGGCCGTTGGCTTCTATCAGCACCTGGGATTCGTGGTCACGGATCGCTCGCGCCTGGATGGCGGCGGCAGGCCGTTCCCGATCCTGCACATGGCCCTCAGCCGATAGGCCAGGCGGCCGAAATCCCCTCCAGCGCCTGCTTGAGCTGCGCCCGGCTGAGCGCAGCGGCAAGGCTCACGCGTACGGCGTGGCCCGGATTGGCCTCGACCGCGAACACCTCGGCGGGCACCACCTCCACGCCCTTCTGCCGACAGGCCTCGGCCAGCGCAACGGGCGGCTCGACGTCCAGCCACAGGTGCGGTGCCACCGCCCTGCCCTGCGGCATGCGCGCCCCCAGCACACGCGCGGCCAGGCGCCAGCGCTGCTGCATCTCGTCGATCTGCCAGGCCAGACGCTGTTCGGCGAGGCCGCTCTCGATCCATTCACAGGCCAGCGCCAGGCTCAGCGGCGCCACCGCCCAGCGCGTGGCCTGGGCTTCGCGATCGATACGCTCGAGCAACTGCGGCGCTCCGGCGATGAAGCCCAGACGCAGGCCCGGCGCCACGCTCTTGGACAGGCTGCTGATCAGCAGGCAGCGTTCGGGCAGTTGCACCGCCAGGGGCGCCTCACTGCCCAGCACACCGTAGACATCATCCTCGACGAGCCACAGCCCACGCTGCCTGGCCACCTCTGCGATGGCGGCGCGGCGCTCGCCATCGAGGCTGGCACCGGTGGGATTCTGCAGGCAAGGGGTGAGCACCACCACGCGCGCCCCCGTGGCACGCGCCTGGCGGTCGAGGTCATCGGGCAGGACGCCGTGCCGATCCATCGCCACACCGTGCAGCGGCAGGCGCAACTGGCGGGCGGCAGCCTTGATCCCCGGCGCGGTGTAGCGCTCCACCAGAATCGGCTCACCCGCCTCGCAGAGTGCCAACAGAGCGGCCGACACCCCCTGCTGGGCACCGGCACACAGCAGCAGGCCACCGGGTGCCAGCTCCAGGCCACGTCGGCGCAGCCAGCTGGCGCCCGCCAGGTGTGCGCGTTCGACCAGTGCCGCCGAGGGGTAGGCCTGCAGCATGTCCAGCTCGCCACGGGCCGCCAGCGCCGCGAGGCTGGTGGAAAGGTCGCGGTTATCCGGGTCGTGCACCGGGACGTTGGTCGACAGGTCGATCAGGTCCCCGGCGGCGGTCGGCTGCTTGAGACGGAACAGGCTGGCCTCGCGGCTGCCGGTGAGCACGTAGGTGCCACGGCCGACCTCGCCGGAAACCAGGTGGCGCCGGGCCGCCTCGCGGTAAGCGAGCATCACCGTGCTCGGGTTGATGCCCAGCGTCCAGGCCAGGCGGCGCTGCGGCGGCAGACGCTCGCCAGGCTTGAGTTCGCCACGACCGATCGCCGTGGCGATGGCCTCGACCAATGCCAGGTAGGTGGGTAAGGCGCTGTCTTGCAGATCAGGGAGCCACATTGCTTGCCATGCAATATAAATATTTACCCATACAATGCGCCGCACTAGCATCCGAGTCAACGTCACCCGGAGCCCCTGCCATGTTCGACCTCACCCAACTGCGCCAGAGCGCCCAACTGGTCCACCGTCACATGACGCCCACGCCGCAGCTGAGCTGGCCGCTGCTGTGCGAGCGCAGCGGTTGCGAGGTGTGGGTCAAGCACGAGAACCATGCACCGACCGCGGCCTTCAAGGTGCGCGGCGGCCTGGTCTACATCGACGCGCTGCTGCGCCGCGAGCCGCAGGTCCGTGGCCTGGTCACCGCCACCCGCGGCAACCATGGCCAGAGCCTGGCGCTGGCTGCACGCGCAGCGGGACTGGCGATCCGCATCCTGGTGCCGCACGGCAATGCCCGCGAGAAGAACGCCGCGATGCGCGCCCTCGGCGCAGAGGTGATCGAGCATGGCCGCGACTTCGATGAGGCACGCGCCGAGGCGGCACGCCTGGCCGAGCGTGACGGCCTGCACTGGGTGCCGTCACTGCACGAGGACCTGGTGCGCGGCGTCGCCACCTACGCCCTGGAACTGCTGGAGGCGGTGCCGGACCTGCGCCGGGTCTACGTGCCCATCGGCCTCGGCTCGGGCATCTGCGGGATGATCCGCACCCGCGACCTGCTCGGCCTCGACACCGAGATCGTCGGCGTGGTCGCCAGTGGCGCCGATGCCTACGCGCAGAGCTTCGAACAGGGCTGTCTGGTGCAGACCGAACGCGCCGACACCCTGGCCGACGGCATGGCCTGTCGCCAGCCGCAGCAACTGGCGCTGGACATGATTCGTGCCGGCGCAGCGCGCATCGTGCGGGTCGACGACGACGAGATCCGCGACGCCATCCGCAGCTACCACGAAGACACCCACAACCTCGCCGAAGGCGCTGGTGCCGCCGCCCTGGCCGCGCTGATGCAGGAGCGCGAGCGCAACGCCGGGCAGCGCGTGGCCGTGGTGCTCAGCGGCGCCAACATCGACCGGGCGGTGCTCGCGGACCTGCTCTGCGACGAGGTCGCCGCAGCCTGAGATCAGAGCTGCGCCAGCGGCTCGACCGGCTGGCGCGCAGGCAACTGGCGCAGCCAGCGGGAGACGCCCCACTCCGCTGCGACCAGCGCCAGCAACAGGCCAAGCTGGATCAGCAAGGCGATGTAGAACGGCTTGAAGACATGGCCGATCTGCCGCTTGAGCAGGCCGAGCAGGAAGTCGGCCTGGAACAGTTGCCCGATACGCGCATCCAGCACCTGCGTCAGCACTTTCTCGTCGAGCCCGCTGTAGCGGGCCGTCTTCTCCACGGCCAGCTCGCCAATGGCCTTGCCCAGCAGGCTGGCGCGCAGACGGTCGAGCAGGTCCAGGGCAATCCGCTCGGCGGTCGACGCGTCGGCACGCAGCGCCGCCTCCGCCTGGCGCTCGCTGCGCAGGTAGTCCATCGCCAGTTGATCGAGCAGCGCCTGCACGCTGACATCACGCACCGCCAGCTGGCCCTGCTCGTCCTGGGTTTCGACATAAGCCTGGAAGTCGCTCCAGACCTCGTCGGCCAAGGTCTGCACCAGTGGTGCATAACTGTCGAGATGGCGGTAGATCTGCTGCTGGCTGCCGTACAGCATCCCGCCCTGAAAACCGAGAAAGCCACCGGCCAGCGGCAACAGCAGGAAATAGAGCTTGAGCAGCCAGTGGTGCCAGCGCTTGTTGCGTGCCAGCCAGCCCAGGCGCTGCAGCTTGAATGCCAGCAGCAGGCCGGTGCCCGCGCCGAGCAACAAGGCCAGGCCGGTGTAGAGGAAAAGACTGAGAAAACTGAAGGGCTCCCACAACGCGGTGAGCAGCAGACGCGCCTGTTCCATGCGTATTGCCTCGTTCATCCATGATGCGCGTCAGTCTAAGGCAAAGCGCGATGCGGCGTCGCCACTGCGTGGCCGGACTGTGCGCCAGGCCACGCAGGTACTCGTCAGCGGAACGGCGGCTCGTCGAAGCTGCGCAGCTTGCGTGAATGCAGCGAGTCGAGCTGACTACGCATCAGTTCCAGCGCGGCAATGCCGATGTGCAAGTGCTGGGTCACGGCGCGCTCGTAGAAGGCGCCAGCCGCACCGGGCAGCTTGATCTCGCTGTGCAGGGGTTTGTCCGATACGCACAGCAGCGTGCCGTAGGGCACCCGCAGGCGGTAGCCTTGCGCGGCGATGGTGCCGCTTTCCATGTCCACCGCCACCGCGCGCGACAGGTTGATCAGCGGTCGTTCCTGGGCCCAGCGCAGCTCCCAGTTGCGGTCGTCGTAGGTCAGCACGGTGCCGGTGCGCAGGCGCTTCTTCAGCTCGTCACCCTGCTCGCCGGTCACCAGCTTGGCCGCCTCCTGCAGCGCCTGCTGCACCTCGGCCAGCGCCGGCAGCGGGATATGCGGCGGCAGCACGCGATCGAGAATGCCGTCGCGGCGCATGTAGGCGTGCGCCAGCACGTAGTCGCCGATGGTCTGCGACTGACGCAGGCCGCCGCAGTGGCCGATCATCAGCCAGCAGTGCGGGCGCAGAACGGCGAGGTGATCGGTGATGTTCTTGGCGTTGGACGGGCCGACACCGATGTTGACCAGGGTCACGCCGTGGCCATCCTCGGCCTGCAGGTGATAGGCCGGCATCTGGTAGCGGTGCCAGACCACGTTCTCGATGATCGCCTGCATCTCGCCTTCGGTCATGCCGCGACTGATCACCACGTTGCCCGGCAGCACCATGCGGCTGAAGCGCGAGTTGCCCACCAGCATGTCCAGGCCATGGCGGATGAACTGATCGACATAGCGGTGATAGTTGGTCAGCAGGATCCACGGCTGCACATGTCGCCAGTCACTGCCGGTGTAGTGCTGGATGCGCTTGAGGGAAAAGTCGGTGCGCGCCGCATCGAACAGCGCCAACGGCAGCGGGTCGATGTTCTCCCAGTCGTACAGGCCATCGGCCGTGCCATCGGTGGCGGCGGACAGATCGGTGCTGGGGAACACCCGCGCCAGTTCGGCGGCGGTCACGCCACTGCCGGCCAGCTCATCGCCGCCCTCGACCACATAGGGATAGGGGATATTCTGCTGGCTGCGGCCGACCTCCACACGCAGGGTGAAATCGTTCATCAGCGGGCGCAGCTGCTCCAGCAGGTATTTGCGGAACGCTGCCGGCTGGGTCACGGTGATGGCGTAGGTTCCCGGCACCTGCACCTTGGCGTAAGCGCGCACGGTGGTCGGCACCTCGCCCTGGCACAGGTAGGTCAGGCGCAGCTCGGGGTAGCGGAACAGGCAGTGCTCGCTGGCGTCCGGACGGATGCGCTCCTTGAGATAACGCTTGAGCGCCTGGCTCAACGCACCAGTGGCCTCCTGGTGCAGGGCGGCGAGGCGGTCCACCGCCTCCTCGGGGGTGTGAACAACGATGAAATCATCTGAGCAGGCTTTCACGATGCATCTTCCTGACTGAACGGACATCCCTATCTTGCCTGCATACGCCGACGAAAACATAGCGCGGCGACGCTCGCGGCACGATGCCAGCAGCTAGGCTTGCAGCAATTGCCCAGAGGTCATCCCCATGCTTCGAGCACTCTGCCTGCTGCTGGCCGTCGCCGTGTGTCTCGGCGCCCGTGCCGGCGAACTCGATGGCCACTACCGGACGACGCTCGACGGTCAGCCCGCCGAGCTGATCCTGCACCAGCAGGGTGATCAGGTGGAGGGGCAATATGTGGAGAACCGCAGCCTGAGCCTGAGCCTCAGGGGCCACTACGACGGCCAGTTGCTGCGCGCCGAGATCAGCGATCCACGCTCCGGCCTGCTGCTGGCGAACATGAATGCCACCTACGCCAACGCGATGCTCAACGCCTCGATCGCCGCACGCGACCCGCGCAACGGGCAGGTGCTGGAGCGCCAGGCCCTGTTCCAGCGCGAAGCGGCGCAGGCCGAGCAGGCGCCTGCCGTCGCAGTCATTCACGACCCGGCGCTGATCGGCACCTGGGTGCACGAGAAGATCGTCAACAGCGGCGGCGCCAGCTTCGCCTCGTTCAACAGCGTGATGACGCTGCAGCTGAACCCGGACGGCAGCGTCACGCAGTGGAGCCGCTCCGCCGCAGGTGGCGCCGAGTGGAGCTACGACAGCCCGGGCGAAGTGCAGTACAGTGGCCACTGGCGCAGTCAGGACGGCCTGCTGATGGTGCGTCTGAGCGGCGCGCCCGACTATCGCCCGGCGGCCTACTACCGCTTCAGTGACCAGTACCTGGTCACCGAGAGCAATAGCGGCCAGATGATCTGGCAGCGCCGCCGCTGATCAGCGGAATCAGGCCGCCTGGTGCAGGCGCACGTTGAACAGTGGCCCCTGGCTGAAACGCGACAGCATCTTGGCAGCCGCCAGCACGCCCAGGTCGATCAGCGGCTCGACCAGAATCACGCTCATGTAGGCCAGGCCGAAGCTACCCACTGCCGCCAGGTTCTCGGCGGAGAAACCATGGCCATAGACGGCCCAGAATGCCACCCAGGCGACGATGCCACCCTGGTAGGCAGTCGACAGCGCCAGCGCCTGCTTGTAGGAAAGGTCCACGTAGGCGGTGCCCGGCGCGACGATGCGCTTGGCCAGCAGGCTGATGCCCCACAGCGGTACCAGCAGCGTGGTGACGTTCATACCGTACTGCGGCAGGTCGAAGGGCGCGAAAAACAGCCCTTGCAGCAGCAGGCCGGCGGCCAGGCCGATGGCGGCGGCGCCGGCGCCGAACAGCAGCAACAGGGTCGAGCCGAGGATCAGGTGCACCTCGGACACGCCCACAGCGTGGTGCGGGAAAACCTCGAAGAAGCAGAACACCAGCGCAGTGGTCAGCAGGCTGCGCAGTGCCAGTGCGGCGACGCCGCCGTTGTTGCGGATGCTGTCCAGGGCGAGCTTGGCGGTGAGGCCGAGAGCGCTGACGGCGGTTGCGTAGCTGAGCAGGATCTTGGCGCCTTCGACGACACCGGGTTCGATATGCATTGGGGTTCCTTGGCCGCGCCCACCGCGCGACGATTCGGATGGGAGAAAGGGCAATACGCCCGTGAGCGATGGCAGGTCTCCTGGCTCACGGCTTGCCACTTCACCCGCCTTCCCGACCATCGTCAGTGGCACAAGGGGTGTCGTTCGCCGCTTACAGTTGCGGGGGCAGCCAGGGCCTTGGCGAGAGTCGCCGCACCCTGTTCCCTTTTCATCCGCGTGACGCGTGCGCACGCAGAACCATCGGCCGCCAGATTACTCGCCTGTTGCGCCAAAAAACAGCGCATCAGGCGATCAATGCCTGAACCTCAGGCCAGGTGTGGCGTGCTGCGCGCCAGCAGTGCCTCGACATCGACGCCACGCGGCAAGGTCCCGTAGACCCGCCCTCGCCCTTCCAGACGGCTGGCGATGAAGGCATCGCTCACCAGGCTGTTGCCCGCCTCGAGCAGCAACTTGGCCTGCAGTGCCACGGCCATGTCCTCGGTGAGCTGGCGTGCGCGGTACTGGATGTCGGCGGTGTCACGGAAGTCCGCCTGCAGGCGCTGGATATGCGCCTTGAGGCGGGCATCACCATGGCCGTCACCCAGCTCGGCGAACAGCGCGTCGAGCACGCCGGGCTCCTTGGACAGCGCGCGCAGCACGTCCAGGCATTGCACGTTGCCCGAGCCTTCCCAGATCGAGTTGACCGGCGCCTCGCGGTACAGGCGCGGCATGATGGTTTCCTCGACGTAGCCGGCACCGCCCATGCATTCGCTGGCCTCGTAGATCATTTCCGGGGCGCGCTTGCAGATCCAGTACTTGCCCACGGCGGTGACCAGGCGAGCAAACTTGTCCTCCTGCTCGTCATGCTGATGGTCGAGCGCCCGGCCCATGCGCATGCACAGCGCCAGCGCCGCCTCGCTTTCCAGTGCCAGGTCGGCCAGCACGTTCTGCATCAGCGGCTGCTCGGCGAGCAGCTTGCCGCCGACCTGGCGATGCGCGCAGTGGTGTGCCGCATGGGTCAGGGCCTGGCGCATCAGGCTGCTGGAGCCGACCATGCAGTCGAAGCGGGTCATGGCCACCATCTCGATGATGGTCGGCACGCCGCGCCCCTCCTCACCCAGCATCCAGGCGAAGGCGCCACGGTATTCCACCTCGCTGGAGGCGTTGGCCCAGTTGCCCAGCTTGTTCTTCAGGCGCTGGACGTAGAACTCGTTGCGCGAGCCATCCGGGCGATGGCGCGGCAGGAGGAAGCAGGACAAGCCCCGGTCGGTGTAGGCCAGGGTCAGGAAGGCGTCGCACATCGGCGCCGAGCAGAACCACTTGTGACCGACCAGCTCGTAGCCCTGCCCCGGCCCGCCGAGGCCGATGGGATAGGCGCGCGTGGTGTTGGCACGCACGTCGGTGCCACCCTGTTTCTCGGTCATGGCCATGCCGATGGTGACGCCGCTCTTCTGTTCCATGGGCAGGTTGCGCGGGTCGTACTCGGTCGCGAGGATCTTCGGCAGCCACTGCTCGGCGACGTTGGCCTGCAGGCTGATGGCCGGCACGGCGGCGAAGGTCATGGTCAGCGGGCAACCGCTGGCGGCCTCGGCCTGGCTGTGCAGGTAGGTGAGACCGGCACGGGCGACATGGGCGCCAGCCCGGGGATCGGTCCAGGGCAGCGACGGCAGACCATGCTCGATGGCCGTGCGCATCAGCTCGTGATAGGCCGGGTGGAACTCGATCAGGTCGATGCGGTTGCCATAGCGGTCATGGCTCTTGAACACCGGCTTGTTCTCGTTGGCGAGGAACCCTGCCTGCATCAGCGCGCCACCGGCCAGGGCGCCGTAGGAACTCAGGCGCTCGTCCGCCCAGCCGCCGTCGTAGCGCCGAATCCACTCCTGCAGCGGCAGGTCGAGGCGGTAGAGATTGGCGCCGTCCAGGCTCGGTACCTGGTTGAACACCTCGTGGGTTTCCGCGTGCAGGCTGGGTTTCATCGCGTGGGTTCCTCGGCGCCGACGGCGCGCAGACAGAAGGTGGCAAGGCCGGCGCTGACCTGCGCCAGTTCCAGTGTGGGTTGTCCGGCTTCGCGGGCGGCGCGGGCTGGCGGGGACAGCGGTCCGACCAGGGCTTCGGCGATGGCGCCAACCAGGCAGGCTGCCACCAGGCCGATCCGTTCGACGCGAAACTCGCCGACGCGAACGCCCTCCTCGAGCAGCTCGATGAACAGCTCGGCATAGGCCTCGCGGTAGAGCAGGCGCTGCTCGTCGACTTCCGGGTCGACCGGTTCGGCGATCAGGGCAAAGGCCAGGCGCCGGCTGTGCCAGGCGCGGGCAGCGAATTGTTCGAGGCCGCCACGCAGGCGCTGCGCCGCGCTGCCCGTGCCGCGCAGGGCACCGGCCAGGGCATCGACCTCACGCTGGCTGGCGCTGGCGAAGACTTCCGCGGCCAGCTCGCCCTTGCTGCGGAAATGGCGGTACAGGCTGCCGGTGGCGATACCGACATCCTCGGCCAGCGCCTGCATGGTCAGCGCGGCAAAACCACCGGCGCTGACCCGCTGCAGGGCACAGGCGAGGATGAGCTGGCGCTGCGCCTGGTCGCGGTCCAGTCGGGCTTCGGTGGTGCGATAGGCCATGGTCTGAATCCTGATTCACTTTTTCCCAGTGAATCAGGATTCAGACCATGTCTAAAGGGGTGATCCGGCCAAATCTGCGGACGAACCGGGAAGCAAGTGGCGGCTCGTCAGCCCGGCAGACAGCAGCGCCTGCCGCGAGGAGAGGAACAGAACGGGAGCACCCGCCTCACCAGGCGGCGCGGGTCAGGACGGCACCCGAGTGTCCCTCAGAGCGGCGCGGAGCCGCCGGAAACTGCCGCCGGGCGGCACAGCACCCAGTCGTGCAGCAGCACGCGCAGTTCCTCGAACTTGACCGGTTTGGCCAGGTAGTCGCTCATGCCGGCGGCCAGGCAGCGCTCGCGATCGCCGCTGTGGCTGTGCGCGGTGATCGCCAGCACCGGTACCTCGGCGCAGCCAGGCAAGGCGCGGATCGCCCGGCACGTGGCGAAGCCGTCCATGACCGGCATCTGGCAATCCAGCAGCACGGCATCCACGGACTCTTCGCGCAGCAGCGTCAAAGCCTCCGCGCCGTTGTCGGCCGTGCGCACGCGGTAGCCGAGCTTGAGCAGCATGCCGCGTGTCACCAGTTGGTTGATCGCGTTGTCCTCGACGATCAGCACCGTGCATTGCTGCGCCTGGCGCTGCACCGTACCACTCGACTGGCGCGGCAAACGGGCGACCGGCGTGACAGGCTGCTCGGGCAAGGTCAGCGGCACGTTGAGGCGAAAGCGGCTGCCAACGCCCGGTTGCGACTCGTGGCTGAGGCTGCCGCCGAGCAGGTCGACCAGGTGCCGGCAGATCGCCAGGCCAATGCCGAGTCCGCCATATTTGCGGGTCATGGAGCCGTCGAGTTGGTGGAAACGCTGGTAGAGGTCCCCCTCGACATGGGCGAAGCCGATCCCGCTGTCGCTGACCACCACGCTGAGCGGCAGGTTGCTGCCAATGCTGCCGGCCCGGCCGACTTCCAGGGTCACACCGCCCTCGCTGGTGAACTTGATGGCGTTGTCCAGCAGGTAGCCCAGCGCCTGCGCCAGCTTGGCGGCGTCCCCTTCGAGGGTGTCCGGCAGGCTGTCATCCAGCTCCAGGGTGAAACTCAGCCCCTTGTCCTCGGCGCGGGGGGCGTACTGGGCGTACAGCCCGTCGAGCAGCCCGCGCAGGCTGAAGGCGTCGCGCCGGGGGTAGAGCTTGCCGGCCTGCAGTTCGGTGAGGGCGAGGATGTCGTTGACCATGCGCATCATGTCGCGCGCCGAGGCGGCAGCCGTCTTCTGGTACTGCTCCAGTTCGACATCCATCTTCACCGTCTGCATCAGCTCCAGCGAGCCGATCACGCCATTCATCGGGGTACGCAGCTCATGCGTGACGGTGGCGAGGAATTCGTCCTTGAAGCGGTTGCTGTCCGCCAGCTCCTGGTTCAGCGCCTCCAGCTTGCGCCCGGCTTCCTGCAGGATGCGCGTGCGCTCTTCCTTCATCGCGTTGATGCGGTCGGCCAGCGCCAGCGACAACAGGCCGACCTCCAGCGCAGAGCCGATCTGGCTGGCGTACATGGTGAGAAAGACGTTGGGCACATAGCCCAGCACCATCAGGGTGTTGACGATGCCGCCGACGAGGAAGGCGGTCCAGGCGAAGATGAAGTAGCGCGCCACACGCATGCCGCGCAGCCAGGCCAGGATGCCGGCAGCGAAGATCACCACGGTGAACAGCAGGGCCAGGTAGGTGGCCAGGCGCAGGGCCGTGGCGTAGCTGATGCACAGCGCCAGGATCATGACTGCGGCACCACAGGCCATGAGCATCAGCAGCAGGCGGTCGACCCACGGGCTGTGCTCGGCGGTGTGCAGGAAACTGCGGGCGAACTGACAGCCGAACAGCGCGGCGGAGCCGATCAGAAATGGCGTCGCGGCATTCGCCCACCAGGGACTGTCGGGCCAGAAGTACTCGATGCCGGCACCGTTGACCGAGATCTGGTACAGGCCGAACGAGGCGATGTAGAGGATGTAGTAGAGGTAGCTGGTGTCGCGCACGCTGAGGAAGATGAACAGGTTGTACACCAGCATCACCAGCAGCACGCCGTAGATGATGCCGAGCACGTAGATGCGCCCGGGCTGCTCTTCCAGATAGGCATTGGGCGACCACAGGGTCAGCGGCGCCTGGATCGAGCCCTGGCTCTCCAGGCGCAAGTAGATGCGCTTGGTCTGCCCCGGTTCGAGGCTCAGTTCGAACAGGTAGTTGTTCTGACGAATCTGCCGGCTGTCGAACGGCAGGGCGTCGCCGGTACGCTGGGCCAGGGTGAAACTGCCGCTGTCGTCGGGCAGGTAGAGTTCCAGATGGTCGAGCGGCGGGTAGGCCAGCTCCAGCAGCCAGCTGCGTGCGCCCTGCTCCTGCCGGGGCAGGTACTGCAGGTCCAGGCGCAACCAGAACACCGAGCGCGAATAACCGGCATTGAGCACCGGCTTGTCATGCAGGCGAAAGCTGCCCTGCACCGCCTGCGAGGAAACGTCGTCGATGCTGGCATCACCGCGCACATCTTCGAAGACGTACATGCTCTGCCCCAGCGGCAGGGCACGCACTTGTTCGTCGAAGGTGACAGCGCCCACGAGCGAGGAAAAAACGAGGCTCATGACGAGCGCGAGCAGCCGGGACATACGACTCCACTATCACCTGTCGAACGATATCGGACTCCCATCAGCCCATGATCGATATCGCCACGCAGGGCAGACTTATATTCGAATCGCCCTACTCTAGGGACTGTCGAGGCTATTTGCCAGATTCGGCAGGCAGTTTAAGCAATGCCCCACTGATGGATTCGGCCAGGTACTGCAGGGAAAACACCCCACCGTAGGTCCAGGTCGAGGGCATCGCGGCGAAGCGTCCGCCGCGCACGAAAGGCATCGCCTGCCACAGCGGCGACGCGAACAGTTGCGCCTCCTGGGCGAAGGGCTCGATGTGCAGGACCACGCCGCACTCGATATGCCCCAGCGTGGTGATGGGCACCTGGGTGATGCCCCAGGGGCTGGGCTCCAGCTGCAGCGCCGGCTGCAGGCCGAGCAGCGTCAGCGCATGCTGCGGCATGGAATTGGGACCGTTGATGAAGGCGGCTGTCGGCGAGGAGAAGCGAATCACCGTCACTGCCGGCAGTTGCCCCGCGAAATGCACCTGCAGCCGCTCACGCAGCTGCACCAGTTCGGCATCCATCGCCTGCAGGCGACGCCTGGCCAGCGCCTCACGCCCAAGGGCACGCGCCAGATCGAGGAATGCTTCGCGCTGCGCCTGCAGGTTGTCGTGCTGCTGGCCGAAGCCCGGGTACAGCTGCACTGGCGCGATGCGTTCGAGCAACGGACGGATGTCTTCGAGCTGGGGCGCGATGACGATCAGCTGTGGCCGCAGCTCGGCCAGCAACTCGAGATTCGGCTCCAGGCGCGAGCCGGCCGACGGCACGCCATCCGGCAGGGTCGGCCGTACCACCCAGGTGCGATAGTCGCCGGCATCGGCGACGGTCACCGGCGTGACGTCGAGCATCAGCAGGTGCTCCGCCGCCTCCCAGCTCAGCGCCGCGACCCGGGGCGCATCCTGGGCCCACAGTGGCGTCAGCCAGAGCAGCAGCAGACCGAACAATCCGGCTCTCATGCCAGCCTCCCGCGAATCAGCAGGTACACGAAGTAGGCGCCGCACAGCACCGAAGCGACGATGCCCACCGGAATCTGCAACGGGAAGATCAGCGTGCGCCCGGCCCAGTCCGCGACCAGCATCAGCACCGCGCCCAGCGCTGCCGCCAGCAGCAGTTGCGGCAGCACCCGCCGCGCCCCGAGCAGCACGGCGATGTGCGGCGCCAGCAGGCCGAGAAAGGCCACCGGCCCGAGCAGGCTGGTGACCAGCGCGCAGAGCAGCGCCACCAGGACCAGCAGCGCCAGGCGCAGGCGCGGCACGTCCAGGCCACGGCTGGCCGCCACGCCGTCGCCGATCCCGATCAGCGTCAAGGCACGCTGGAACACTGCGGCCAGGCCGCCCAGCAACAGCACACCGGCGCTCAGCCACAGCGCCTGCGCGGGCGTGGAGCGGTAGGTGGAGCCGGCCAGCCAGCCCAGCAGCGCGAAGGAGTCCCCCGAGCCCTTGGCCAGCACGAACTGCAGCGCGGCATTGAGCAGCGCACCGAGAGAGATGCCCAGCAGCGCCATCAACGCCGGGGAGTAGCGATGCCGTCGGCCGAGCAGCATCAGCACGATCAGCACCGCCAGGCTGCCGAGGAAGGCCGCCAGCGGGGCCACGGCGCCGAGCACACCGCCGCCGAACAGCATCAGCGCCACCATCACTGCCAGGGTGGCGCCGGCCGACAGACCGAGGATGTCCGGGCTGGCCAGCGGGTTGCGCAGCAGGCGCTGCAGCAGCAGGCCGGATATCGCCAGGCCCGCCCCCGCCGACGCGGCGGTCAGCACACGCGGCCAGCGCAGCGACCAGACCAGCGCCGACGGCCACTGCAGACGCCAGCCGTCCAGGCCACGGGCCAGCCCCAGTGCCAGCGTCAGCGCCAGCAGGGCGAACGCCGCCACCCACAGCGCGCTGCGCCAGCCGAAGCGCTCGGCCCCGGCCGGCAACTGCAGGCCATGCGGGTCTTCGGCCGCCAGGTGCCGACGGGCCATCCACAACAGCACCGGCGCCCCGATCAGCGCAGCAGCCGCACCGCTGGGCACCAGTTGGCCGCCGATATGATTGGCCAGCAGCGCCAGTACGTCGGTGGCGAGCAGCAACAAGGCGCCGAGCAAGGTGCTGTAGAGCAGTTCGTCGCGCGCACTGCGGGCGCCGAGCAGGCGCGCCAGGTTGGGCGTGAGCAGGCCGATGAAGCCGATCAGGCCGACCGCCGTGATCGACACCGAGCACAGCCACAGCGCCGCCAGGAACAGCGCCAGCATCACCGGCCACAGCGCCAGACCGCGCGCCTGGGCGGCGTCGCCACCCAGCTGCAGCAGGCTCAGCGGACGCGGCGCCAGGACCAGCACGGGCAGCGCCAGCAACAACTTGGGCCACAGCCATTGCACCCAGTGCCAGTCGATCTGCGCCAGGTCACCCGCGCCCCAGACGAACAGGCCCTGGGTGTACTGGTTGTTGATCAGCACCAGCCCCGCCGCCAGCGCCCCCAGCAGCAGGTTCATCGCCATGCCACCGAGCACCAGCGGCAGGCCGCCGATACCGCTGCGACCGGCGATCAGCAGCACCAGGCCGACGGCCACCAGGGCACCGCCGAGGGCCGCCCACTGCCCCTGCTCGGCAGCGAAGGCGGGCAGCAGCAGCGTGGCCAGGACCAGCCCCAGCCAGGCGCCGGACGAGGCGCCAATGGTCATCGGCGACACCAGGCGATTCTGCGTGATCTGCTGCAACAGGCTGCCGGACAGGCCCAGCGCGGCGCCCGTCAGCAACGCCATGCTCAGCCTGGGCAACGCCGACAGCTGCAGCTGGAGGAACGCGAAGCTCTGCGCCGGCGCGCCCAGCAGCGCCCACAGCTCCAGCGGCGCGACCTCGGCCGCCAGCCACAGGTGCACCAGCATCAGCGGCAGCAGCGCGAGCAGTGTCAGAACGTGGCGTGCCGGCGCCGAGACTGCCGCCACGTTCAGGCCACCACGGCAATCTTGCGGGCGCCGCCGGGCTGCTCGATCAGTTCGATGTCGATGTCGTAGAGCTGGCTGAGCAGCGGCCCGTCGAGCAGCTCGTCCGGGCTGCCATCGAAGAAGATGCGTCCCTGCTTCAGCGCGATCACCCGGTCGGCATGCCGTGCGGTGAGGTTGATGTCATGCAGGATGGCGACGATGCCACGACCGCTGTCGCGGTTGAGCTGGCGCAGCAGGCCCATCAGCTCGTACTGGTGGGCCAGGTCCAGCGCCGAGGTCGGCTCGTCGAGCAGCAGCAGTGGCGAGTGCTGGGCCAGCAGCATGGCGATCCAGGCCCGCTGCCGCTCGCCACCGGACAGGCCGTCGGCCAGTTGCTCGGCGTAGTGGGCGACATCGGTCTGCGCCAGTGCCTGATCGACCGCCGCATGGTCCTCGGCGCGCCAGCGGCCGAGCAGGCCACGCCAGGGGAAGCGTCCCAGGCGCACCAGCTCGCGTACGGTCAGCCCGGCGACGTCCGGCAGGTGTTGCGGCAGGAACGCCACGCGCCGGGCGAAGTCACGGGCGGAGAAACGCGACAGGGGCTGATCGTCGAGCTGCAGGCTGCCACGCGTCGGCTCCAGCTGACGCGCCAGCAGGTTCATCAGGGTGGATTTGCCCGAGCCGTTGTGGCCGAGGATCACGGTAAAGCGATCACCCTCGAGGTGCAGCTCGTCCAGGGCCAGGGTCACCCGCTCGCCACGGCGCACTTCGATATCACGCAGCTTCAGCACGACGAGGTCCCCGCCAGGCTGCGCACGGTCACATCGAACAGGGGGTGAAGGTCGGGCATCGCGACGAATCCGGGCGACATGAGATAAAGAGGGGCGAATTTAATCATCGATACGCATATGCATCAAATTATCATTCGCCACTGAAGTCTCACGCCGTGCCGGGCTTGCGCACCAGCAAGGGGAACAGCGCAGCCGTCAGCACCAGGCCGGCCGCTCCTACCCAGAACGGCACGACCTGGCCGTAATGACTGACCAGCAGGCCGGCACCGTAGGCCGAGCCCATGTTGCCCAGGCACTGGAAGATGTTGATCTTGCTGAAGTCCACCGCGTAGTGCTCCGGCGAGCTCAGCTCGAACAGCAGCGCATCGAGGCGCACCGTGACCTGATACAGCGCCCAGCCGAACAGCACCCGCCCGAGCAGGATCAGCCACTGATCGGCGAAGCCCTGGATGAAGGTGGCGACGGCGCCCAGCAGCAGGCCGGCGAGGATGCCGTCACGGGTGTTGCCCTGCCGGGTCGCACGACGCCCCCACCACAGTGCCAGCACGGCCACCGCTCCCGGCAGCGAATAGACGAAGCCGGCGGCCATCTCGCTGTTCCAGTGCGCCACCTGCTGCCAGTACACGGCGAAGAACGGGCGAGTGATGTAACCCACGCAGTAGAACAGCAGCATCACCACGCACAGCCGGTAGATGGCCGGCAGGCTGCGCGCTGTGTTGCGCACCGGCGCTTCGTCGCTCGCAGGCTGCTCGCCGGGCGCGGGCAGATAGCCGCGCACCAGGTGCATGCAGATGGCCATCTGGATGAAATCGCCGGCCGCCATCACCAGGAACACGTCGCCGATGTTCATGACCTGCAAGACCAGGCCACCCAGCGCGGCACCGAGAATGGCGCCGAAGTGCACCACCACTGACAGCGTGCCGATGGTCTGCGTGTGGTTGTCCTGCTGCTGCAGGCTCATCACGTAGGGGTACATCAGCAGGTAGCTGCCCTTGAACAGCACCATCACCAGCGACACCACCCAGAACAGCGGCAGCGAGTCGATGAAGTAGCAGGCAGCGGTGAGGCTGCCGGCCATGAACTGCGCGCTGATCAGGATCCGCACCGGATGCACGCGCTTGGCCAGGCGCGCCCAGAGCGGAAACACCGCCATCACCACCAGGCTGACCACGGCCAGGTAGAGGCCGACGTACTGTTCCGGCGGATTGCCGAAGCGCTCGGCGAAATACTGTGGGTAGAACGGGATGATCAGGTTATCGGTGATCACCGCCAGGGCGGTCATCATGATCAGGCAGGTACGCAGAGGCATCGGCAGCAATCGGGCAAGGCGGCAGGACCGCGCATGATGCCACTTCCAGGCAGGCGAACGCCAATACAGACGAGAATCAGAAAGGCTAACGCCAGGCATGCCGTGCAGCCGCCTGAGCCTGGTTAGTGATAAGCTCGCGCACCATGAAAACGCCAAATTCCCGCCCCGTAGTGCTCTGCATGTCCGGCCACGACCCCAGCGGTGGTGCCGGCCTGCAGGCCGATATCGAAGCCCTGCTCGCCCAGGGTTGCCACGCCGCCCCGACGGTAACCGCGCTGACCGTGCAGGACACGGTCAATGTCAGCGACTTCCGCGTGCTCGACCGCGACTGGGTGCTGGCCCAGGCCCGCGCCGTGATCGCCGACCTGCCGGTCGCGGCGGTCAAGCTGGGCATGCTCGGTTCGGTGGAGATGGTCGATACCGTGCTCGAGGTGATGAGCCAGCTGCCCGGCGTACCGCTGGTCTGCGACCCGGTGCTACGTGCCGGCGGCGGCGGCTCGCTGGGCAGGGACGACGTCGGCTACGCCATGCGCGAGCGGCTGTTCGCCGTATCCACCATCGCCACACCGAACCTGCCGGAAGCCCGTATCCTCGCCGAACTGCCAGACGGCAGCGCCGACGCGTGCGCCGACAAGCTGTTGCCCTTCATCGAACACCTGCTGATCACCGGCGGCCACGGCGACGAAGCCGAGGTGCACAACCGCCTGTACAGCCGCGATGGCAGCCGCCACACCTTCACCTGCGCCCGCCTGCCCGGCAGCTACCACGGTTCCGGCTGCACCCTGGCCAGCACGCTCGCGGGCCGCCTGGCCCTGGGCGAGGAACTGGTCAGCGCCGTGCGCAGCGCCCTCGACTACACCTGGCGCACCCTGCGCGACGCCGAACAACCGGGTCACGGCCAGTACGTGCCGCGCCGCCTGCCTCTGGACTTCGGCGCATGACCTTGCGCGGCCTCTACGCCATCACCGACACCCCGCTGCTGGCCGGCGGCAGGCTGCTGCCCTACGCCGAGGCGGCCTTGCGCGGTGGCGCGCGCCTGCTGCAGTACCGCGACAAGTCCGGCGACGACGCCCGCCGTTTCGATGAGGCCCAGGCGCTGGCCGAGCTGTGCCAGCACCACGGCGCCATGCTGATCATCAACGACGACCTGGAGCTGGCCGCACGCCTGGGCGTGGGCCTGCACCTGGGACAGGGCGACGGTTCGCTGGCCGCGGCCCGTGCCCGCCTGGGCGGCGACTGCGTGATCGGCGGCACCTGCCATGCCCAGCTGGAGCTGGCCGAGCGCGCCGTAGCCGAGGGCGCCAGCTACATCGCCTTCGGACGCTTCTTCAACTCCAACACCAAACCCGGTGCCCCTGCCGCCACCGTGGAGCTGCTGGATCAAGCCCGTGCGCGCTTCGACCGGCCCATCGTCGCCATTGGCGGCGTGAGCCTGGACACCGCCCCCGGCCTGATCGCCCGTGGCGCCAGCATGGTCGCCGTGATCCACGCCCTGTTCGCTGCGGACTCCGCCTCCGAGGTGGAAGACCGCGCCCGCGCCTTCACGGCGCTGTACGATTGACCCTTTTGTAGAGAGAACCCGTCATGTCCCGCTCCGAGATCCTCTTCGCCAACGCCCAGAAGCACATCCCCGGCGGCGTCAATTCGCCGGTACGCGCCTTCCGCAGCGTCGGCGGTACCCCGCTGTTCTTCAAGCATGCCGAAGGCGCGTACGTGGTCGATGAAGACGACAAGCGCTACGTCGACTACGTCGGCTCCTGGGGCCCGATGATCCTCGGCCACAGCCATCCTGAAGTGCTCGACTCGGTCCGTCGCCAGCTCGACCACGGCCTCTCCTACGGCGCACCGACCGCGCTCGAGACCGAGATGGCCGAGCTGGTGTGCGGCCTGGTGCCGTCGATGGAGATGGTGCGCATGGTCAGCTCCGGCACCGAGGCGACCATGAGCGCCATCCGCCTGGCCCGTGGCTACACCGGCCGCGACAGCATCATCAAGTTCGAGGGCTGCTACCACGGTCACTCCGACAGCCTGCTGGTCAAGGCCGGCTCCGGCGCCCTGACCCAGGGCGTGCCGAACTCCGCCGGCGTACCGGCGGCCTTCGCCAAGCACACCCTGACCCTGCCCTTCAACGACATCGACGCCGTGGCCGAGTGCCTGGCCCAGGTCGGCAACGAAGTGGCGTGCATCATCGTCGAGCCGGTGGCCGGCAACATGAACTGCGTACCGCCGGCGCCGGGCTTCCTCCAGGGCCTGCGCGAGCAGTGCGACAAGCACGGCGTGGTGCTGATCTTCGACGAAGTGATGACCGGTTTCCGCGTCGCCCTCGGCGGCGCCCAGGCGCATTACGGCGTCGACCCCGACCTGACCACCTTCGGCAAGATCATCGGCGGCGGCATGCCGGTCGGCTGCTTCGGCGGCAAGCGCGCGATCATGGAGTGCATCGCCCCGCTCGGCCCGGTCTACCAGGCCGGTACACTGTCGGGTAACCCGCTGGCCATGGCCGCCGGCCTGACCACCCTCAAGCTGATCAGCCGCCCGGGCTTCCACGCCGAGCTGAGCGACTACACCTCGCGCATGCTCGCCGGCCTGCAGGAGCGTGCCGATGCCGCCGGCATTCCGTTCGTCACCACGCAGGCAGGCGCCATGTTCGGCCTGTACTTCAGCGGCGCCGACGACATCGTCACCTTCGCCGACGTGATGGCCAGCGACAGCGCGCGCTTCAACCGCTTCTTCCACCTCATGCTCGAGGGTGGCGTGTACCTGGCGCCAAGCGCCTTCGAAGCCGGCTTCACCTCGATCGCCCATGGCGACAAGGAACTGGAGATCACCTTCGCTGCGGCCGAACGCGCCTTCGCCGAACTGAAAAAAGCCTGATGCAGTACAGCACCGCCTGCAGCGATGCCCTCCTGGCCATCGCCTGCGCCACGTGCGCCTGGCTCATCGGCCGGGCACGCGGGCGTCATGGCGAAGGCGATCAGCCGGCACTGTTCTGTGCACTGCTGGGCTTCCTGTTGCCGGCTGCGGCTGCCAGCGTCGGCGTGATGCGTTACGGCTTCGACCCGAGCTGGCAAGGCGCACACCTGTGGCTGAGTCAGGCCAGCGCCTTCCTCGGCCTGCCACTGCTGGGCGCTGCGGCTCTGGCGCTGGGCCGTGGCTGGGCCTGGAGCCGACCGAACTGGGGACGCATCCTGCTCGGACTGTGCGCCTTCTTCGAGCTGTTCCGCCAGCTCGGCTACCTCGAGGACTACCGCCTGGCGCTGAATCTGCTCACCCTGGTGCTGATTCTCTATGCGGGTGCCATGCAATGGCCGCAGCGCCGCGCACTGCTCGCCGCCGTCGGTGTCGTGGGCCTGTTCCTGCTCGCCGGCATCGGAGTGGGCAGCACGGGCAAGATCGGCCCGCTGCTGCGCGTGGACCTGTTCCACGTGCTGCTTGCACTGGCCTATCCGCTGCTGGCCTGGTTGCTGCTGAGTCTGCCGGGAAGTGCGACGAAACAGGCTTTGTAACAAGCGGGCGGTTTATTCCATAATGCGCCGGTCGACACGCATCGCGTCGACCGGGCATGTCTCCCGCCCTGAACTGCCGAGGTCCCGTTATCCAGATGAACCGCACCGGCCGCACCCTGTCACTGGGCTGCCTGTTGCTTTTCCTCCCGCTGTTTGCATCCGCAGGCGGCAACTCCCTGCTGATTCCCGCAACCGGCAGTTGCGCCCTGAACGCCACCCCCGACGATATGCCCGATGCACTGGCGAGCTGCCAGGAGATGGCGCGTGGCGGCGATATGCAGGCGGCCTTCGAGCTCGGCGAGTACTACTACGATGGCAAGCGCACCCCGCGTGACCTCAAGCAGGCGCTGACCTGGTTCGAGCGGGCGTCGCTACAGGGCCACGCCGAAGCGCAACTGCGTCTGGGCACCATGTTCTTCCGTGGCGAAGGCGTACCGGCCAACAACGTGCAGGCCTATATCGTCCTGAAGATGGCGTCGGTCAATGGCTCGGACGAAGCCATGGACAGCGCCGACCTGGTATCGGCGCAGATGCGTCGCGACGAGCTGGAAATCGCCAGCCAGGTGCTGGGGCAGATCTTCCGCAGCTACCTGCTGGAGCTGCAGACCGCCGAAGGTCGCTCGCCCTTCTCGCCGCTGCCCTAGAAACGCAGCCGCAGGCGGCAAGTCCCAGGTAACAGCCACGCCTACACCGAACCCACTTGCAACTTATGGCTTGCGGCCTTCTTGCCGTTATTTGTCCGGCATCGGCATGGGGAACGGCATCACGTTGCCGCCGCCCTTGGCCTCGCTGATCTTCGCCGTGCCCAGGCGCTCCACCTCGTCGATGCGGATGATCGCGTGCATCGGCACGAAGCTGCGCACCACGCCCTCGAACTGCGCCTTGAGCTTCTCCTCGCTGGGGTCGACCACCAGTTGGCTACGCTCGCCGAAGACGAACTCCTCCACCTCCAGAAAGCCCCACAGATCGCTCTGAAAGATCTGCTTGGCATACATCTCGTACACCTGGCCCTGGTTGAGGAAAATCACCTTGTAGATGGGGTCACGCTTGCTCATGGAGACTCGAAGTCAGGAAAAACGGGGCGCGCAGGATAGCACAAGGCCGAAAGCTGCAAGCTAGCGTAGCCCGGATGCATTCCGGGGATACAGTGCCCCAGGACATCCCGCCCCGGATTGCATCCGGGCTACCTGAGCCGCGGGAGCCATTCGCCGCTTGTAGCCTGTTGCCTGCCTCTCCCCTATAATGCGCGGTCATTTTTTAACCACCTCAGACAGTGCCATGACCAAGAAGCTCTATATCGAAACCCACGGTTGCCAGATGAACGAGTACGACAGCTCGCGCATGGTCGACCTGCTGGGCGAGCATCAGGCCCTGGAGGTTACGGAAAAGCCCGAAGAAGCCGACGTGATCCTGCTCAATACCTGCTCGATCCGTGAGAAGGCCCAGGACAAGGTGTTCTCCCAGCTCGGCCGCTGGCGCGAGCTGAAGCAGGCCAACCCGGACCTGGTGATCGGTGTCGGCGGCTGCGTCGCCAGCCAGGAAGGCGCCGCCATTCGCGACCGCGCGCCCTATGTCGACGTGGTGTTCGGCCCGCAGACCCTGCACCGCCTGCCGGAAATGATCGACGCCGCGCGCGTGACCAAGACCGCTCAGGTGGACATCAGCTTCCCCGAGATCGAGAAGTTCGACCGCCTGCCCGAGCCGCGCGTCGACGGCCCCAGCGCGTTCGTCTCGGTGATGGAAGGCTGCAGCAAGTACTGCACCTTCTGCGTGGTGCCCTACACCCGTGGCGAGGAAGTCAGCCGACCACTGGCCGACGTGCTGCTGGAGATCACCCAGCTCACCGACAAGGGCGTCAAGGAAGTCACCCTGCTCGGGCAGAACGTCAACGGCTACCGTGGCGAGACGCCGGATGGTCGCATCGCCGACTTCGCCGAACTGCTGCACGCCGTGGCCGCCCTCGACGGTATCGAGCGCATCCGCTACACCACCAGCCACCCGCTGGAGTTCTCCGACGCGATCATCCAGGCCCACGCCGAGATTCCGCAGCTGGTCAAATACCTGCACCTGCCGGTGCAGTCCGGCTCCGACCGCATCCTCGCGGCGATGAAGCGCAACCACACCGCGCTGGAGTACAAGTCGCGCATCCGCAAGCTGCGCGCAGCGGTGCCGGACATCCTGATCAGCTCGGACTTCATCGTCGGCTTCCCCGGCGAGACCGAAAAGGATTTCGAGCAGACCATGAAGCTGATCGATGACGTCGGCTTCGACTTCTCCTTCTCCTTCATCTACAGCTCGCGCCCCGGCACGCCGGCCGCCGACCTGCTCGACGACACCCCGGACGAGGTGAAGAAACAGCGCCTGGCCCTGCTCCAGCACCGCATCAGCCAGAACGGTTTCGAGAACAGCCGGCGCATGGTCGGCACGGTGCAGCGCATCCTGGTCAGCGACTACTCGAAGAAGGACCCGGGCATGCTCCAGGGCCGCACCGAGCAGAATCGCATCGTCAACTTCCGCGCCAGCAACCCGCGCCTGATCGGCCAGTTCGTCGACGTGCACATCGACGATGCCCTGCCGCACTCGCTGCGTGGCACCCTGCTGGACGCCGAGACCCTCCACTAACGTCGCGCTCGCCCACACTTTGCGTTGTGGGCAGCCAGCGTTATGCTGCCTTCAACTACCCAGCCAAGTGACGATCACGACATCACCTTGAACGCCTCTCTAGAACCCCATCGCTTCACCCTCGAACCCTTCGAGGCCCGCCGTTTCGCCAATCTCTGCGGCCAGTTCGACGAGCACCTGCGCCTGATCGAGGAACGCCTCGGCCTGGAAATCCGCAACCGTGGCAACCAGTTCGAAATGCTCGGCAGCGCCGACAAGACCCTGGCCGCCGAAACCCTGCTGCGCAAGCTGTACCGCGAAACCAAGGCCACCGAACTGTCGCCGGACCTGGTGCACCTGTACCTGCAGGAGTCCGGGGTCGAGGAGCTGGTCAACCCGAGCAACACCCCGCAGGTGACCCTGCGCACGCGCAAGGGCGTGATCAAGCCGCGCGGCGCCAACCAGCAGCGCTACGTCAAGGCGATCCTCGACAACGACATCAACTTCGGCATCGGCCCCGCCGGTACCGGCAAGACCTACCTGGCCGTGGCCTGCGCGGTGGACGCGCTGGAGCGCGAGCAGGTGCGGCGCATCCTGCTGGTACGCCCGGCGGTGGAAGCCGGCGAGAAGCTCGGCTTCCTGCCCGGCGATCTGGCGCAGAAGATCGACCCCTACCTGCGCCCGCTGTACGACGCCCTGTACGAGATGCTCGGCTTCGACCACGTGGCCAAGCTGATCGAAAAGCAGGTGATCGAGATCGCCCCGCTGGCCTACATGCGCGGGCGCACGCTCAACAATAGCTTCATCATTCTCGACGAAAGTCAGAACACCACCGTCGAGCAGATGAAGATGTTCCTCACCCGTATCGGTTTCGGCTCCACTGCCGTGATCACCGGCGACATCACCCAGGTCGACCTGCCACGCGGCACCAGGAGCGGCCTGGCGCACGTGATCGAGGTGCTGCGCGACGTCCCCGGCATCAGCTTCACCCACTTCCTGCCCAAGGACGTGGTCCGCCACCCGCTGGTGCAGCGCATCGTCGAGGCCTACGAGCGCCACGATGCCCGCCAGCAGAGCAAGACCGAGGGCAAGGATGCTTGAGCTGGATCTGCAGCTGGCCACAGACGGCCAGCATCCTGACGCGGCCCTGCTGCGACGCTGGTGCGAACTGGCGCTGCGCCAGCGCACGGCCGACTCCGAGTTGACCATCCGCCTGGTCGACGAGGCCGAGGGCCGCGAACTCAACCACACCTGGCGACACAAGGACTACGCCACCAACGTATTGTCCTTCCCCGCCGACGTGCCGGAAGGCATTCTCGACATCCCGCTGCTGGGCGACCTGGTGATCTGCGTACCGGTGGTCGAGCGCGAAGCGGCCGAACAGGGCAAGACGCCGGAGGCACACTGGGCCCACCTGGTGATCCACGGCTGCCTGCACCTGCTCGGCTATGACCACATCGAGGAAGATGAAGCCCTCGAGATGGAAGATCTGGAACGACAATTGCTCGCCGAACTGGGTCATGCCGACCCGTATGCGGACGACGAATCTCCTATTGATAAGGATCCCGAGTAAAACGCCATGAGCGAAGACCGATCGAGCAACGAGCAGAAGTCCTGGTTCAACAAGCTGACCCAGGCTTTTGCTCATGAGCCGAGAAACCGCCAGGAACTGCTGGAAGTCCTGCGCGATGCCCACCAGAACAAATTGCTCGACAGCGAGGCGCTGACCATCGTCGAAGGCGCCATTCAGGTCGCCGACCTGCAGGTACGCGACATCATGGTGCCGCGCTCGCAGATGATCAGCATCAAGGCCAGCCAGACTCCCCGCGAATTCCTCCCCGCCATCATCGACGCCGCGCACTCGCGCTACCCGGTGATCGGCGAAAGCCTCGACGACGTCATCGGCATCCTGCTGGCCAAGGACCTGCTGCCGCTGATCCTGCAGGGTGAGCAGCCCAGTTTCAACATCAAGGACCTGCTGCGCCCGGCCACCTTCGTGCCCGAGTCCAAGCGCCTCAACGTGCTGCTGCGCGAGTTCCGCGCCAACCACAACCACATGGCCGTGGTGATCGACGAATACGGCGGCGTCGCCGGCCTGGTGACCATCGAGGACGTACTGGAACAGATCGTCGGCGACATCGAGGACGAGCATGACGTCGAAGAGGACGGCTACATCAAGCCGCTGCCGTCCGGCGATTACCTGATCAAGGCCCTGACGCCCATCGACAGTTTCAACGAAACCTTCGACAGCGAGTTCTCCGACGACGAGTACGACACCGTCGGCGGCCTGGTGATGAACGCCTTCGGCCACCTGCCCAAGCGCAACGAAGTCACCGAGATCGGCGAGTTCCGCTTCCGCGTGCTCAACGCCGACAGCCGGCGCATCCACCTGCTGCGCCTGACCCCGGTCAGTCGCTGAGCCCTCGCCCTCTCCGCCGGGAGAGGGCGAACGCTTTCCCCCGCCTCGATTCCGCTCTACCCTTGCGCCACCCCGCATCCAAGGATCTGCTCATGTTGCAATGGATCACCCGTCCGGGCTGGCCCGGCCACCTGCTCGCCTGTGGCGCCGGCGCCCTGACCACCCTGGCTCTGGCGCCCTTCGATCTCTGGCCGCTGGCCGTGCTGTCCATCGCCCTGTTCTACCTGGGGCTGCGCCAGCTGAGCCCGAAGCAGGCGGCGCTGCGCGGCTGGGCCTACGGCTTCGGCCTGTTCGCCTCCGGCACCAGCTGGGTGTACGTCAGCATCCATGACTACGGCGCCGCCTCGCCTGCCCTGGCCGGCATCCTCACCCTGGGTTTCGTCGCCGGCCTGGGCCTGTTCTTCGCCCTGACCGCCGCACTCTGGGCACGTTGGCTACGGCGCAGCGAGGCACCACTGGCCGATGCCCTGGCATTCGCCGCACTGTGGGTCCTCCAGGAAGTGTTTCGCGGCTGGTTCCTCACCGGCTTCCCCTGGCTCTACGCAGGCTACAGCCAGCTCGACGGCCCGCTGAACGGCCTGGTCCCGGTCGGCGGCGTGTGGCTGGCGTCCTTCCTGATCGCGCTCTCCGCCGCCCTGATCGTCAACCTCGAGCGACTGCGCCCGCACAAGCCACGCTACATCGCCGCCCTGGCGCTGCTCATCGCGCCCTGGGTGGCCGGTCTGTCACTGCAGGGGCACAGCTGGACCTACCCCTCCGGCAACAGCCTCAGCGTGGCGGCCGTGCAGGGCAACGTCGAGCAGAACATGAAGTGGGACCCCGCCCAGCTCAATGCACAGCTGGCGCTGTATCGCGACCTCAGCTTCAGCGCGGAGCAGGTGGACCTGCTGGTCTGGCCGGAAACCGCCATCCCGGTCCTCAAGGACCTGGCCCAGGGCTACATCGGCGTGATGGATCGCTTCGCCCGTGATCGCCAGAGCGCGCTGATCACCGGTGTGCCGGTGCGCCAGTCCAACGAACGTGGCGAACAGCGCTACTACAACGCGATCACCAGCCTGGGCGACGCCCAGGGCACCTACCTGAAACAGAAACTGGTGCCGTTCGGCGAATACGTGCCGCTGCAGGATCTGCTGCGCGGGCTGATCGCGTTCTTCGACCTGCCCATGTCCGACTTCGCCCGCGGGCCAGCCGAGCAGCCACCGCTGCTGGCCAAGGGGTACAGCATCGCGCCGTTCATCTGCTACGAGGTGGTCTACCCGGAATTCGCGGCGGCACTGGCGGCGGACAGCGACATCCTGCTGACGGTGAGCAACGACGCCTGGTTCGGCACCTCCATCGGCCCGTTGCAGCACCTGCAGATGGCACAGATGCGGGCGCTGGAGGCCGGGCGCTGGATGATCCGCGCCACCAACAACGGCATGACCGTGGTGATCGACCCGCAGGGCCGCATCCAGTTCAGCCTGCCGCAGTTCGAGCGCGGCGTGCTGTACGGCGAGGTCCTGCCGATGCGCGGGCTGACCCCGTACCTGCAATGGCGTATCTGGCCGCTGGCCATTCTCTGTGCCCTGCTGCTCGGCTGGGCGCTGTTGGCCAGCCGCATGGCCAAAACGCTGTAGAGACACCTCGCAGGAGCCCGCTTGCGGCGATCAGTGCAGCCGAGGTGCTCGCCAGATCGCTGGCAAGCCGGCGCCGGCACTCAGTCACGACCATGAGCCAGCGGATAGGCGAACAGGCCGATGGCCTCGTTGAGCAGCTGACTGCTCTGCGAGATCACGCGTGACTCGGGCAACCAGCCGCCCATTGGCCGGGCGTAACCCGCGCTGAGATAGCCCATGGGCGCAGTGATCACCTCGAAGCCGGCCTGCTCGAAACACCAGCGCGCCCGTGGCATGTGCCAGGCCTGGGTCACCAGCACGACCCGGCGGACGCCCTGCGGCTGCAGCAGCTGCGCACTGAACAGCGCATTCTCCCAGGTGGTACGGCTTTCCTCCTCCAGCCAGCGGATGTTCAGGCCGTAATCCCGCGCCATCGAATCGGCCATCAACGCCGCCTCGCTGGGCGGCTGGCCATAGTGCAGACCACCGCTCGCGGCCAGCGGCAAGCCGGAGGCCCGGGCAAGGCGCGCGGCATAACGCAGACGCTCCAGCGCCATCAATCCCGGCTGGTCGGCATTGCCCCAGCCGGGATCGTTCTGCTCGCGCCCGGCGCCCAGGATGACGATGGCATCGGCGCGCTGCGCCAAGCCTGGCCACTGCGCCTCGGCCAGCACGGGTTCACGTTCGAGCAGGCTGGCGCCCCACTGCATGACGGCGGGCAGGCTCATCAGCCAGAGCCCGCCAAAGCCGAACAGGAAGCACAGCGTCGCCAGGCGCGGGAACCTGCGGCGCAGCCACCAGGCGAGCAGTATCGCCAGCAGCAGCACGCCTGGCGGCATCAGCAATTGTTTGAGGATGTAGCGAATCGGCATCAGGCACCTCCGGGGCGCCCAAGCCTAGCAGGTCACTGAGATGCCGAGTGAGACGCACAGCGCTTGCGCGGTCGCGCCCAGGCATTTGCTAGCGGGGGTTGCCGCTACGAAACAGCTTCGAGCCACAGGCCTGACACGCCTGCGCATCCTGCCCCCGATGCCAGCTCACCGGCGCACCGCAGAGCGCGCAGCACAGTGCCTGGCGACGTTTCGCCATGGGCTTGAGCCTGCCCAGCGGCCTGCCGCCTGCGGACTTGGCGCTGCGCATGGGTTGCCGCTGGATCAGGGCCAGTTCCTCGGCCGCCGCATGCCAGCCACGCAGCCAGTGCAGGTCGCGGTTGAGGTAGGCACGGATCAATTCCAGTTCGGCCGGACTGAGGCCATCGAGTTCCAGCTCGCGCATCGGCTCGGCATGCAGACGACTGGCCGTGTCGGCCTCCTCCAGCGCCAGGGCGAGACGCTGCAGCAACCGTTCATAGAGACCGGCGCCCCGCTCCGTTTGCCGTGGATCAGCCATCGAACACCTCGCGAGCCCCACCGATTGCGGGCCTTTAACAAAGCTTAGCGAAGGCCATGCAAGCGGCGCGGTGCCGCGACAAACGGCGAGCACGGGACAATCTGGGTTTCCCTCGATAGACGGCGCTCATGTATGCTACGACGTTTTCCGAAAGTCCCTTTCCTTCAGCGCCAGAGCCATGCACGAACAGTACTCGCCCCGTGAAATAGAAGCCGCCGCGCAGTCCCACTGGGACGCGCAGAATTCCTTCGTCGTCAGCGAACAGCCCGGCAAGGACACCTTCTACTGCCTGTCGATGTTCCCTTACCCCAGCGGCAAGCTACACATGGGCCACGTGCGCAACTACACAATCGGTGACGTGATCGCCCGCTACCAGCGCATGCAGGGCAAGAACGTGCTGCAGCCGATGGGCTGGGACGCCTTCGGCATGCCGGCGGAAAACGCCGCGATGAAGAACCAGGTGGCGCCGGCCAAATGGACCTACGAGAACATCGCCTACATGAAGTCCCAGCTCAAGTCACTGGGCCTGGCCATCGACTGGACGCGCGAAGTCACTACCTGCAAGCCGGACTACTACCGCTGGGAGCAGTGGCTGTTCACCCGCCTGTTCGAGAAGGGCGTGATCTACCGCAAGAACGGCACCGTCAACTGGGACCCGGTCGATCAGACCGTGCTGGCCAACGAGCAGGTCATCGACGGCCGTGGCTGGCGTTCGGGCGCGCTGATCGAGAAGCGCGAAATCCCGATGTACTACTTCAAGATCACCGCTTACGCCGAAGAGCTGCTGAGCAGCCTGGATGAGCTCGATGGCTGGCCCGAACAGGTCAAGACCATGCAGCGCAACTGGATCGGCAAGAGCTTCGGTGCCGACATCGCCTTCGACTACGACGTCGACAGCATCGGCAGCGCTGGTCAGCTGAAAGTCTACTCGACCCGCCCCGACACCCTGATGGGCGCCACCTACGTGGCCGTGGCCGCCGAGCACCCGCTGGCGCAGCGCGCCGCCGAGAACAGTGCCGAGCTGCAGGCCTTCATCGCCGAGTGCAAGGCCGGCTCCGTGGCCGAGGCCGACATGGCCACCATGGAGAAGAAGGGCCTGGCCACCGGCCAGTTCGTCATCCACCCGCTGACCGGCGACAAGCTGCCGGTGTTCGTCGCCAACTACGTGCTGTGGGGCTATGGCGAAGGCGCGGTCATGGCCGTGCCGGCACATGACGAGCGCGATTTCGAATTCGCCAACAAGTACGATCTGCCGATCCGTCAGGTGTACGCCGGCGAAGGCAAGGACTACGACGCCAGCACCTGGCAGGACTGGTACGGCGACAAGGCCGGCCTGACCACCATCAACTCCGGCAAGTACGACGGCAAGGACTTCAGCGCCGCCTTCGACGCCATCGTCGGCGACCTGGAAGCCAGCGCGCACGGTGCACGCAAGACCCAGTTCCGCCTGCGCGACTGGGGCATCAGCCGCCAGCGCTACTGGGGCTGCCCGATCCCGATCATCCACTGCGACGCCTGCGGTGACGTACCGGTGCCGGAAGACCAGCTGCCGGTGGTGCTGCCCGAAGACGTGGTGCCGGACGGCGCTGGTTCGCCTTTGGCGAAGATGCCCGAGTTCTACAGCTGCACCTGCCCGAAATGCGGTGCGCCGGCCAAGCGCGAAACCGACACCATGGACACCTTCGTGGAAAGCTCCTGGTACTTCGCCCGCTACGCCAGCCCGAACTACGAGGGCGGCATGGTCGACCCGGCTGCGGCCAATCACTGGCTGCCGGTGGATCAGTACATCGGCGGTATCGAACACGCCATCCTCCACCTGTTGTACGCGCGCTTCTTCCACAAGCTGATGCGCGACGAAGGCCTGGTCAGCTCCAACGAGCCGTTCAAGAACCTGCTGACCCAGGGCATGGTGGTCGCCGAGACCTACTACCGCACCCTGGAGAACGGCGGCAAGGACTGGTTCAACCCGGCCGATGTCGAGGTCGAGCGTGACGCCAAGGCCAAGGTCATCGGCGCCAAGCTGAAGAGCGACGGCCTGCCGGTGGAAATCGGCGGCACCGAGAAGATGTCCAAGTCGAAGAACAACGGTGTCGACCCGCAGGACATGATCGACCAGTACGGCGCCGACACCTGCCGCCTGTTCATGATGTTCGCCTCGCCGCCCGACCAGAGCTGCGAGTGGTCGGACGCCGGTGTCGAGGGTGCCAACCGCTTCCTGCGCCGCGTCTGGCGCCTGGCCCAGGCCCACGTCAGTGCCGGCTTGCCAGGCCAGCTGGATATCAGCGCCCTGAGCGACGAGCAGAAGGCCGTGCGCCGCGCCATTCACCTGGCGGTCAAGCAGGCCAGCAACGATATCGGCCAGCACCACAAGTTCAACACCGCCGTCGCCCAGGTGATGACCCTGATGAACGTGCTGGAAAAGGCTGCCACCGCGACCGAGCAGGATCGTGCCCTGGTGCAGGAAGGCCTGCAGGTCGTCACCCTGCTGCTGGCGCCGATCACCCCGCATATCAGCCACGAGCTGTGGCAGCGTCTCGGTCACGGCGATGCGGTGATCGATGCCCAGTGGCCGCAGGTCGACGAGGCTGCCCTGGTGCAGGACAGCCTGACCCTGGTGGTGCAGGTCAACGGCAAGCTGCGCGGACAGATCGAGGTACCGGCCAGCGCCAGCCGCGAGGAGGTCGAGGCCGCCGCCCGCGCCAACGAGAACGTGCTGCGCTTCACCGAAGGCCTGAGCATCCGCAAGGTCATCGTGGTACCGGGCAAGCTGGTCAACATCGTCGCCAACTGATTAAGCTCGGCGCCAGACTTCGGCTGGCGCCCTGATCCGCCAAGGGGATATGAGAATGATGAAACGGAATCTGCTGATCATCGGCCTGGCCGGCCTGCTCAGCGCATGTGGCTTCCAGCTGCGCGGCACTGGCGACGTTCAGTTCGCCCTCAAGGAACTCGACGTCAGCGCGCGCAACGCCTATGGCCAGACCGTGCAGGAACTGCGCGAGCTTCTGGAGAACAATGACGTCAACGTCCACCCAGGTGCGCCCTACAAGCTGGTTCTCGTCAGAGAGTCCGAGAATCGTCGCACGGCCAGCTTCAGTGGCGGCGCCCGCAGCGCCGAGTACGAGCTGACCATGAAACTGGACTATGAGATCCGTGGCGCACGCAACCTGCTGCTGAGCAACAACCAGGTCGAAGTGCAGAACTACTACATGCAGGATGACAACAACCTGACCGGTTCGGACCAGGAAGCCCTGCAACTGCGCAACGAGCTGCGCCGCGAGCTGATCCAGCAGCTCAGCCTGCGCCTGCAACAGATCACTCCGGCTCAGCTGGAGCAGCTGCAGCAGGCCGCCGAAGCGCGCGCCCAGGCAGAAGCCGAGGCGCTGGAAGCTGCGCGCAATGCCCGCGAAAGCCAGGTCGCGCCGCAGCAATCGCCCATCGAACTGCCGGCCCAGTAACGGCCCCGGGGCTGCGCCTGCAGCCCCCTGCCCTCCTGCCTCGATGACCTCCGCGCGATGAAGCTTGCCCCCGCCCAACTCGGCAAACACCTGCAGGGTTCGCTCGCCCCTGTCTACGTGATCAGTGGCGACGAGCCGCTGCTCTGCCAGGAGGCTGCTGACGCCATCCGCCAGGCTTGCCGTCAGCAGGGTTTTGGCGAACGCCAGGTGTTCAACGCCGAAGCCAACTTCGACTGGGGCAACCTGCTGCAGGCTGGCGCCAGCCTGTCCCTGTTCGCGGAGAAGCGCCTGCTGGAGCTGCGCCTGCCCTCGGGCAAGCCCGGCGACAAGGGCGCCTCAGCCCTGCTCGAATACCTCGCCCGCCCACCGGAAGATACCGTGCTGCTGCTGAGCCTGCCCAAGCTCGATGGCAGCACGCAGAAAAGCAAATGGGCCAAGGCGCTGATCGACGGCCAGGCCTGCCAGTTCATCCAGATCTGGCCGGTGGATGCCAACCAGCTACCGCAGTGGGTGCGCCAGCGCCTGGCTCAGGCCGGGCTGAGCGCCAGTGCCGACGCGGTGGAAATGATCGCCGCGCGGGTGGAAGGCAACCTGCTGGCGGCTGCGCAGGAAGTCGAGAAGCTCAAACTGCTTGCCGAAGGCAACCAGGTGGACGCCGAAACCGTCCAGGCCGCCGTCGCTGACAGCGCGCGTTTCGACGTCTTCGGCCTGATCGACTGCGCACTCGCCGGTGACGCCGCGCATGCCCTGCGCGTGCTCGAAGGGCTGCGCGGCGAAGGCATCGAGCCCCCGGTGATTCTCTGGGCGCTGGCTCGCGAGATACGCCTGCTCGCCGGCATCGCCCACCAGCACAGCCAGGGCATTCCCCTGGACAAGGCCTTCTCCAGCGCCCGCCCACCGGTCTGGGACAAGCGCCGCCCGCTGGTTTCCAAGGCCCTGCAGCGCCACAGCAGCAAGCGCTGGGGCCTGCTGCTGCAACAGGCCCAGCAGATCGACGCGCAGATCAAGGGCCAGGCGCCCGGCGATCCCTGGAGCAACCTGGCGCTGCTGAGCCTGCAACTGGCTGGCCAGCGCCTGAGCCTGTAACCCGGGATTTCGCCGTCCTCATCTGGACATTCTCTGTACAGCGGCGCATAGTCCGCGCCGTCTGCATCGGCGCAGACGAGCCAGGAGAAAGACAGCATGAGCAAGAAGAACGGCAAACGGCCAAACAAGGCCAAATCCATCGTCGCCCAGCCCCTGTTCCGCTCCCGTCAGGAACGACCATTGAAGGGCAAAGGCAGTTACCGCCGCGAAGCCTCCCAGAATTGGGAGGCTTCTTGCTTTATGGGGTTGTTCAGCTCATGGATAGCCCAGCCTGCGGCCTGAGCGTGCTAAGGTAGCGGCCTGCTTATATGCCCTGAGATAGACATGCCACACCAGCTTCCCCGTCGCGCCCTGGCCCTGCTTCCTCTCCTGCTACTGGCTGCCTGCGCTCAGGCTCCAGCCGAAAATCTCCCGACCGCCGTCACTCCAGCCGTCAATCAGGTCCATGCCGACAGCCTGGTGCCCAGCTTCGCCGATTGGCGCCAGGCACTGCGCAGCGAAGCGCTGGCCGCCGGCATCGATGCGGCCTTGTTCGACCGGGTGTTCGCGGACATCACCCCCGACCCGGCGGTTCTCAAGGCCGACAGCAGCCAGCCGGAGTTCACCCGCCCGGTGTGGGAGTATCTCGATGGTGCAGTGTCCTCGAGCCGAGTCGGTCGCGGCCGCGTCCTGCTGGCGCAACACAACCTGGTCCTGCAGCGCATCGAGCAACAGTACGGTGTCGACGCGCGGATACTGGTGGCCATCTGGGGTCTGGAAAGCAACTTCGGCAACAATATCGGCAGTCACAGTGTGATCCGCTCCCTGGCGACACTGGCCTATGACGGGCGACGCCAGGGCTTCTGGCGCGTCCAGTTGCTGGCCGCCCTGCAGATCCTGCAGAACGGCGACATCTCCGGCGAGCGCATGATCGGCTCCTGGGCCGGCGCCATGGGTCAGACCCAGTTCATGCCGACGACCTACAACCAGCACGCCGTGGACTTCGACAAGGACGGCAAGCGCGACCTGTGGAACTCCTCGACCGACGCCTTGGCCTCGGCCGCACACTACCTGCAGGCCTCCGGCTGGCAGCGCGGGCAGCCCTGGGGGTTCGAGGTCAACCTGCCGGCCGGCTTCGACTATGCCCTGGCCGATCCGGAGCAACGCCGTACCCTCGCCGAATGGGCCGAGCTGGGCGTACGCCCGCTGTCGGCCACCGGTGCCGCCGCCAACGCGCGTGCCAGCCTGCAACTGCCGGCCGGCCACAGCGGCCCGGCGTTCCTCCTGCTGGACAACTTCCGCAGCATTCTCAAGTACAACAACTCCACCTCCTATGCCCTGGCCATCGGCCTGCTCGCGGACAACCTGCTGCGCCCCAGCGACGTCCAGGGACAGTGGCCCCGAGGCGAACGCCAACTCGGCCGCAGCGAACGCATCGAGCTGCAGGAACGGCTGGCCAAGGCCGGTTTCGATCCGGGGCCGGCGGACGGCATCATCGGCGCCAACACGCGCAAGGCGATTCGTGCCCTGCAGCTGCAGCTGAAATGGCCGGCCGACGGCTATCCCAACACCCAGCTGCTGCAACAGCTGCGCGCTCGCTGAGCGCAGCCCAGCCGTAGCGCGACAGGACACTTTGTCGACAGACGGCCCCGGCGTCTGCATACAGCTTCTGTGATAGACTGGCGGGCGGCCAAAAGCCACCCGCCCCACGGAGCCTCTACCGGAGCCCAGATTTCCGATGTCCGATACCTCCTCGCCCAAATCCGTCGCCAGCGGCGAAAAATTCCGCACAGCCCAAGGCATCACCGCGATCAAGGATGGTCAGAAGCGCCGTGCCTCGGCCGAACCCCAGGTCTTCGAGCCCAAGCCCAAGTGGCTGCGGGTCAAGGCGCCGGGCGGCAGCCGCTTCGAGGCGGTCAAGCGCAACGTCGGCGAACATCGCCTGAGCACCGTGTGCCAGGAATCGCACTGCCCGAACATGGGCGAGTGCTGGTCCAACGGCACCGCCACCATCATGCTGATGGGCTCGGTGTGCACCCGCGCCTGCCGCTTCTGCGCGGTGGATACCGGCAACCCCAACGGCTGGCTGGATCTGGAAGAACCCCAGAACACGGCCAAGTCGGTCGAGCTCATGGCACTGCGCTACATCGTCCTGACCTCGGTGGACCGTGACGACCTCGACGATGGCGGCGCCGGTCACTACGCGGCCTGCGTGCGGGCAATCAAGGCCAATACCCCGCAGGTGGTGGTCGAAGCCCTGACCCCGGATTTCGATGGCGATCACCAGGCGATCGAACGCGTCGTGGATTCCGGCCTGGAAGTGTTCGCGCAGAACGTCGAGACGGTCAAACGCCTGACGCACGTGGTGCGTGACCCGCGCGCCGGCTACGAGAAGACCCTCAAGGTCCTCGAGCACGCCAAGAAGCACCGCCCGGACGTACTGACCAAGACCAGCCTGATGCTCGGCCTGGGCGAGACCGACGAGGAAGTACTGGAAACCATGGACGACCTGCGCGCCATCGGCGTGGACATCCTTACCCTCGGCCAGTACCTGCAGCCGACCCGCAACCACCTCAAGGTGCAGCGCTGGGTCAGCCCGGAGGAGTTCAATCGCCTGCGCGACATCGGCCTGGAGAAGGGCTTCATGGAGGTCGCAGCCGGCCCGCTGGTACGCTCCAGCTACCGCGCCGACCGGGTGTTCGAGAAGAACAACCTGGGCCTGGCCGCTCCCGTTCCGGTACCGGGCCAGCAAGTCGACAGCAGCCTGATTCCGGCGCTCAATCTGAACTGAGCGATCCGCACGAAAGAAAAAGGGACGCCGCGGCGTCCCTTTTTCATGCCTGGCCGACCGCTAAGCGGCGTAGCCCAGGCGCTTGCGCAGCACCTGTTCCAGTCGCTGCGCGACCTCGTCGAACGCCGGCGGGGTGGCCAGCAGATCGCGCATCTGCACCATCTTCAACCCGGCATAACCACAGGGGTTGATGCGCAGGAACGGCGTCATGTCCATGTCGACGTTCAGCGCCAGGCCGTGGAATGAACAACCACGACTGACCCGCAGGCCCAGTGAGGCGATCTTGTCACCGGCGACGTAGACACCCGGGGCATCGGCCTTGGGCGCGGCCTCGATGGCGTAGCCGGCCAGCAGCTCGACCAGGCTCTGCTCCATCGCCGTGACCAGCTCGCGCACGCCCAGATCGAGACGGCGCAGGTCGAGCATCAGGTAGGCGACCAGTTGCCCCGGACCATGGTAGGTCACTTGCCCGCCGCGCTCGACCTGCACCACCGGGATATCCCCCGGTGCCAGCAGATGCTCGGCCTTGCCGGCCTGGCCCTGGGTGAACACCTTGGGATGTTGCAGCAGCCAGATTTCATCCGCCGTGTGCTCATCGCGCTCACGGGTCAACTGGCGCATGGCCTCCAGCGTCGGCTGATACTCGACCAGCCCCAGGTGACGCACAACGAGTTCAGGCATGGAGGTCAGAGCACCATGTGCACACGGCCGGTCGCACGCAGGTCGACATGGATCGCCTGCAACTGCTCGACACTGGTCGCGGTGATCAGCACCTGCACGGAGAGGAAATTGCCGTTGCGGCTGTCGCGCATCACCAGGGTGGACGCATCCAGGTCCGGGGCATGGCGCTGGATGACCTCGATCACCAGATCGGCGAAACCATCGCCTGCGGTGCCGATCACCTTGATCGGGTAGCGCTCGCAAGGGAATTCGATTTTTGGCAGTTGAACGTCGGTATCGGTCATGGCATCAGCGGGCTCGCGGCCCGTCCAGAAAAGGGCCGCCCATGGGGGCGGCCGGAGCTATCAGTTGAACAGGCCGAAGAAGAACAGGCGGATGCTGTCCCACAGGCGACCGAACAGGCCAGCCTCCTCGACCGACTGCAGAGCCACCAGGTCGGCGCTGTGCACGACCTCGTCACCCAGCTTGACCTCCACCTTGCCGATCACGTCGCCCTGCTGGATCGGGGCGATCAGCTGCGGGTTGAGGGTCATGCTGGCTTGCAGTTTCTCCAGCTGGCCCTTGGGCATGGTCAGCGCCAGATCCTGGGCAAGACCGGCCTTGACCTGGCTGGCCTGGCCCTTCCAGACGGTGGCCTGGGCCAGCTCGGCGCCCTTCTGGTAGAAGGTGCGGCTCTCGAAGAAGCGGAAACCGTAGGTCAGCAGCTTCTGGGTTTCGGCGGCACGCGCCTGCTCGCTGGTGGTGCCGAACACGGAGGTGATCATGCGCGCACCGTCACGCACGGCAGAGGACACCAGGCAGTAGCCGGCCTCGTTGGTGTGGCCGGTCTTCAGGCCGTCGACGGTCTTGTCGCGCCACAGCAGCAGGTTGCGGTTGGGCTGCTTGATGTTGTTCCAGAGGAATTCCTTCTGCGAGTAGATCGCATAGTGGTCGGCGTCCTCGTTGATGATCGCGCGGGCCAGGATCGCCATGTCGTGGGCACTGGAGTAGTGCTGCGGGTCCGGCAGGCCGGTGGCGTTCATGAAGTGGCTGTTCTTCATGCCCAGGCGCTCGGCGGTGGCGTTCATCATGTCGGCGAAGGCATCTTCGCTGCCGGCGATGTACTCGGCCAGGGCGATGCTGGCGTCGTTGCCGGACTGGATGATGATGCCGTGCAGCAGGTCGTCGACACTGGCCTGGCTGTTGACCGGCAGGAACATGGTCGAACCGCCCGAACCGGCACCGCCGGTACGCCAGGCGTGCTCGCTGATGGTGACCATGTCCTTCTCGCCGATCTTGCCGTTGCGAATTTCCAGGGTGGCGATGTAGGCGGTCATCAGTTTGGTCAGGCTGGCGGGCGGCAGGCGCTCGTCACCGTTCTCGCCCACCAGCACCTGGCCGGTGGCGGCATCCATCAGCACATAGGCGCTGGCCGCCAGTTGCGGCGGTGCAGGTACGACCTGCGGGCTGGCCCAGACCAGTGGCGAAACCAACAGGGTCATAAGGAGAAAGGCACGTTGCGCGAAGCTGGTGATGTTCATCCGTCTCTCGAAAATCGTTGCGTGGATTGTGAAACAGCCCCCGAAGGGGCCTTTCCCCGGCCGCCAATCATGACAGCACGTGGGTTAGTCCGGCCAATGCCGGTTTAGTGCCCCTGGGCCCGGAAAGAATTGCGCTTGCGCCTGCCGTGGCCCTGCGGGGTCGAATCAGTCGCCGCGTACCAGCGTCGGTTGGCCGAGATTGGCGACCCGGACGCTGCTCTGCAGCTGCTCAGCCTCGCCCTGGTTGCTGATCGGCCCCAGGCGAACCCGGTGCAGAATCTGCTGGTCGCGCACCACTGAGCTGATGAACACCGGCACACTGGTGGTCTGGCTCAGCTTGTCCTTGAGCAGCTCCGCAGCGTCCGGATTGGCGAAGGCTCCAACCTGGAGATACAGGCCAGAGGCTCCGAGTGAATCGTTTTTTTTTGCGTCGATCTGCACAGGCACCACGGCCGCTGCGTGCTGCGCAGGAGGCGGTGCGTACTGTTCGACGACCGGAGCGGGCTTGGCCAGCGGCGGCGCGACGGCGGCCTTGGCCGGCTGGTTGTTGGCCAGCACCATCGGCACCGGACGGCCCTGCTGCGCCCACCACTCGTGCGGGTCGATCCCCTCGACCTTGACCCGCGCGGTGCCTTTCTCGGCATAACCGAGCTTCTTCGCCGCGGCAAAGGACAGGTCGATGATGCGGTCGGAGTAGAACGGCCCACGGTCGTTGACCCGCAGGATCACGCTCTTGCCATTCTCCAGGTTGGTGACGCGCACGTAGCTCGGCAGCGGCAGGGTCTTGTGCGCGGCGGTCATGCCGTACAGGTCGTAGGTCTCGCCGTTGGCGGTGGCCTGCCCATGGAACTTGGTGCCGTACCAGGAAGCAGGGCCGACGGCCTGGTAGCGGCGCGCGTCCTGGATCGGGTAGTACTGCTTGCCGAACACCGTATAGGGCGCCGCCTTGACCGGGCCGTAGTGCGGCATCGGGATCGCATCGGGAATACGCGAGACGTCGACGTCCCACCAGGGCGCGCCGTCCTTGTGCGGACGGTTGAAGTCGTCCGGCCCGGACAGACCGGCCGATTGCCCCGGCGCGGTGCCTGGCTGCGGCGCCCGATTAGAGGAACAGCTGGCCAACAACAGGGCTGCGCTCATGCACGCAGCCAGTGGCAGCAGTTTGGACAGATTCATCAGTTACCCCGCGCTTCGACCAGCAACTCGGCCAGTTGGTTGACCGCCATGGCGTACATCACGCTGCGATTGTAGCGGGTGATGGTGTAGAAGTTGGGCAAACCGAACCAGTATTCGTCGCCTGCGGCGCCTTCCAGACGAAATGCGGTGACCGGTACGTCCTCGGCCAGCGCGTCCTGGCTGGTCCAGCCCAGCTCGCGCAGCTCGGCGACGTTCTTCACCGGATCGAGCCCCTGGGTCATGCCCTCCTCGACGCGCTCACCCGAGACTTCGACGCGGCTGGCCACCTGGCCACCGGCCTGCCAGCCATGGCGCTTGAAGTAGCTGGCAACGCTGCCGATGGCATCGGTCGGATTGCTCCAGATATTGATATGGCCGTCGCCGTCGAAATCCACCGCGTAAGCGCGGAAGCTGCTCGGCATGAACTGCGGCAGGCCCATGGCGCCGGCATAGGAGCCTTTCAGCGAGATCGGATCGACCTGCTCCTCGCGGGTCAGCATGAGAAACTCGCGCAGCTCCTTGCGGAAGAACGGCGCGCGCGGCGGGTAATCGAAGGCCAGGGTCGACAGCGCGTCCATCACCCGCCAGTTGCCGGTGTTGCCGCCATAGAAGGTTTCCACGCCGATGATGGCGACGATGAACTGCGCCGGCACCCCGTATTCGGCCTCGGCTTTCTCCAGCGCGGCCTGGTTCTGCTTCCAGAAGGCCACGCCCTGGGCGATGCGCTTGTCGGTGATGAAGATCGGCCGGTATTCCTTCCACGGCTTGACCTTCTCGGCGGGCCGCGAGATCGCGTCGAGGATCGCCTGCTTGCGCTCGACCTCGGCGAACAGGCTCACCAGTTGCTCCCCGGCGAAGCCGTAATCGCGGGTCATTTCCTCGATGAACTCGGCCACCTGGGGCGAGCCGTCGTAATCGGCCGCGAGCACCTGAGACGTCGCGCCGAGCAGACCTACCATACCGGCCCCGATGAACGTCCGAGCTGCCCAACTGCGCAGTGAATGCATTGAATCCAAACTCCCAATCAAACCTGAGCGATCCACTTTCGATGCGTGTGAATCGCCATCAATATCCCGAAGCCTGACAACAAGGTGACCAGATGGGTTCCACCGTAGCTAATGAAGGGCAGCGGCACCCCAACCACCGGCAGCAAGCCACTGACCATGCCGATGTTGACGAATACGTAGACGAAGAAGGTCATGGTCAGCGCCCCCGCCAGCAGCTTGCCGAACAGCGTCTGCGCCTGGGCGGTGATCACCAGGCCGCGCGCGAGCAGCAGCAGATACAACAGCAGCAGGATGCAGACGCCCACCAGACCGAACTCTTCGGCAAGCACGGCAATGATAAAGTCCGTGTGACTTTCCGGCAAAAAATCCAGGTGCGACTGGGTGCCCAGCAGCCAGCCCTTGCCCAGCACGCCACCGGAACCGATGGCAGCCTTGGACTGGATGATGTTCCAGCCCGAGCCCAGCGGGTCGCTCTCCGGATTGAGGAAGGTCAGCACGCGGCGCTTCTGGTAGTCGTGCATGAAAAAGAACCACATGCCTACCGCGATCGGCACCCCCGCCGCTGCCGCGCCGATGATCCAGCGCCATTGCAGGCCGGCCATGAACACCACGAAGGCACCCGAGGCCAGGATCAGCAGCGAGGTGCCGAGGTCGGGCTGCTTGGCGATCAGCACCACCGGCACGCCGATCATCGCCAGGCTGACGAGCAGATGCTTGAAGCGCGGCGGCAGGTTGTGACGCGCCAGGTACCAGGCGATGGTCATCGGCATGATGATCTTCATCAGCTCCGACGGCTGGAAGCGAATCACCCCGGGGATGTTGATCCAGCGCGTGGCCCCCATCGCGGTATGCCCCATCAGTTCCACCACCAGCAGCAGGCCGACGCCCACCACGTAGGCCAGCGGTACCCAGCGCGCCATGAAACGCGGGTCGAACTGGGCGATGACCACCACGGCGAGCATGCCGATGCCGAACGAGGACGCCTGCTTGATCAGCAGGTCGATGTTCTTGCCGCTGGCCGAATAGAGGATGAACAGGCTGCCGGTACCGAGGATCAGCAGCAGCAGCAACAGCCAGCCATCGATATGCAGGCGCTGCAGCAAGCTGGCGCGCCGGCGCAGCACGTCCTCGTCGGAAAGCGTACGGTCGAAGTTACCGATCATCGTTGACTGTGACCTCAGCACTCTGCGGCGATGCGAATTCGGCCTTGAGCTGGCCGGTCTGCGGGTCCAGCAACCAGGCATCCATGACCTGCTTGAGCACGGGGGCGGCCACGCCGGAACCCGACTCACCGTTCTCCACCATCACCGCGACGGCGATCTGCGGGTTCTCCACCGGCGCGAAACCGACGAACAGGGCGTGGTCGCGATGGCGCTCCTGGATCTTGTTGCGGTCGTAGCGCTCGCCCTGCTTGATCGCCACCACCTGCGCCGTGCCGCTCTTGCCGGCGATGCGGTAGACGGCACTGTCGCCGACCTTGCGCGCGGTCCCCCGGGCACCGTGCAGCACCTCTTCCATGCCATGGATGCTGTAGTCCCAGAACTTGGGGTCACGCAGCTGGATATCCGGCATCGGATTGGGGTCCACCGGCTGCCGTCCATCGATGCTCTTGGCCAGGTGCGGGCGTATCCACTTGCCGCGCGTGGCCATCAGCGTGATGGCCTGGGCCAGCTGCAGCGGCGTGGTCTGCATGTAGCCCTGGCCGATGCCGAGGATCAGCGTCTCGCCGGGATACCAGGGCTGGCGGAAGCGCGCACGCTTCCAGTCGCGCGACGGCATCAGGCCAGCGGTTTCCTCGAACATGTCCAGCGCCACACGCTGACCGATACCGAAGCGGCTCATGTAGTCATGCAGACGGTCGATGCCCATCTTGTGCGCCAGGTCGTAGAAGTAGGTGTCGTTGGAGCGGGCGATGGCCAGGTTGAGATCGATCCAGCCGTCGCCATTGCGGTTCCAGTTGCGGTACTTGTGGCTGTTGTTGGGCAACTGGTAGAAGCCCGGGTCGAACACCCGCGTGGTCGGCGTGATCACGCCGGCATCCAGTCCCGACACCGCGACCATCGGCTTGATGGTCGAGCCCGGCGGATAGAGGCCGCGCAACACCCGGTTGTACAGCGGCTGGTCGATGGAGTCGCGCAACTCGCCGTAGGCCTTGAAGCTGATCCCGGTGACGAAGGGATTGGGGTCGAAGCTCGGCTGACTGACCATCGCCAGGACCTCGCCGGTCTTCGGCTGGATCGCGACCACCGCCCCGCGCCGCCCGCCGAGGGCATTCTCGGCAGCTTCCTGCAGGCGCGAGTCGAGGCTCAGGACGATGTCCTTGCCCGGCTTCGGATCGATACGGTTGAGCACCCGCAGCACGCGGCCACGGGCATTGGTCTCGACCTCTTCGTAGCCGACCTCGCCGTGCAGCTCCTCTTCGTAGAAGCGCTCGATACCGGTCTTGCCGATATGGTGGGTACCGGCATATTCGGTCGGGTCCAGGCGCTTGAGCTCCTGCTCGTTGATCCGCCCCACGTACCCCACCGAGTGGGCGAAGTGCTCCTGCAGGGGGTAGTGGCGCACCAGCTGCGCGGCGACCTCGACCCCGGGCAGGCGGAACTGGTTGACCGCCACGCGCGCGATCTGCTCCTCGCTCAGCTCGAACAGGATCGGCACCGGCTCGAACGGCCGCCGCCCCTGGCGCACACGACGCTCGAACAGCGCGCGGTCCTCGTCGCTCAGCTCGAGCACCTCGACCACCGTATCCAGCACCTGCAGCCAGTCGCCAGCGCGCTCGCGGGTCACCGTCAGGCTGAAGCTGGGCCGGTTGTCGGCGATGATCACGCCGTTGCGGTCATAGATCAGGCCACGGGTCGGCGGAATGGGCTGAACGTGGATGCGGTTGTTTTCCGCCAGGGTGCTGTGATGCTCGTACTGCACGACCTGCAGGTAGTACATGCGCATGACCAGCACGCAGGTCAGGAGGATGATGACCGCACCACCGACGAGCACGCGGCGCTTGACCAGGCGAGCGTCCTTTTCGTGATCCTTGAGGCGAATCGGCTGCGGCATCGGTTACGGCTGACTATTTGTGGTAGGGGTGGCCGGACAGCACGGTCCAGGCCCGATAGATCTGCTCGCCGAGCAGGATACGCACCAGCGGATGCGGCAGGGTCAACGGCGACAGCGACCAGCGCTGCTCGCTGCGCGCGCAGACCTCGGGGGCAAGGCCCTCGGGGCCACCGACCATGAGGTTGACGTTGCGCGCATCGAGACGCCAGCGATCCAGCTCCGCCGCCAGCTGTTCGGTGCTCCACGGCTTGCCATGGACCTCGAGCGTGACGATACGTTCGCCGGGCTGCACCTTGCTCAGCATGGCCTCGCCCTCCTGACGGATCAGGCGGGCGACGTCGGCGTTCTTGCCACGGGTGTTGAGCGGAATCTCCACCAGCTCCAGCGGCAATTCGGCCGGCAGGCGCTTGACGTACTCCTGCCAGCCCTCCTCGACCCAGCGCGGCATGCGCGAACCGACGGCGATCAGCTTGATCCGCATTACTCGGCGCTATGCTGCGCGCGGCTCTGCTCGGCACCCTGCCACAGGCGCTCCAGATCGTAGAACTGACGCGCGGTCGGCAGCATGACGTGAACGACGATGTCGCCCAGGTCGAGCAGCGCCCACTCGCCGCCGTCCAGGCCCTCGCTGCCGATCGGACGCACGCCCTGTTCCTTGACTTTCTCCAGCACGTTCTCCACCAGCGACTTGACCTGACGGCTGGAGCTACCGCTGGCGATCACCATGAAATCGGTGATGCTGGTCTTTTCCTTGACGTCGATCACGGTGATGTCGGTCGCCTTGATCTCTTCCAGCGCCGCCACGGCGATCTTGACCAGCTCGTCGCTGGGCATGTTCTGCTTGCTCATAAATGACTCGTTTGCCTCGTGTAATGGACGCCTGCGCAGGTGCACGGCGTATCAAGCATGCGGCGCACGGTACAGATCGTGCGCCTGGATATAGGCCAGTACCGCATCCGGCAAGAGAAAACGCGCGGAACGGCCGGTTGCCAACAAGTGGCGGATCTGCGTGGCGGAAATCGCCAGCGGAGTCTGCCAGATGAAACTGATTTGCCCGCCTGCGCCCTCCAGGCTCAGCGGGTCGCTGACACTGCGCGCCGCCAGCAGATCGCGCAGCGCCTCCGGCGCCTCGCTGTCGGCATCGGGGCGCTGCAGCACCAGCAGGTGGCTGTGCAGCAGCAACTCCTCCCAGCGGTGCCAGCTGGGCAGGCTGCAGAAGGCGTCCCAGCCCAGCAGCAGAAACAGCTGATCGCTCGGCGCCAGCTCGGCCCGTACCGACTCCAGCGTGTCCACCGTGTACGACGGCTTGTCGCGCTTCAGCTCGCGATCATCGACCTTGAGCCGCGCCTCGCCAGCCACCGCCAGCTCGACCATGGCCAGGCGCTGCTCCGCCGTCGCCTGTGGCGTATCACGATGCGGCGGCCTGGCACTGGGAATCAAGCGCAGCTCGTCCAGCGCCATGAATTCGGCCACTTCCAGCGCCGCACGCAGATGCCCGATGTGCACCGGGTTGAAGGTACCGCCGAGCAGGCCGATACGTCGGGCGCCGAGTCCGTTCATTTATGTGCGAATGTGTCCGTCGCCGAAGACCACGTACTTCTCGCTGGTCAGGCCTTCCAGGCCGACCGGGCCACGGGCGTGCAGCTTGTCGGTGGAGATGCCGATCTCCGCACCGAGGCCGTACTCGAAGCCATCGGCGAAACGCGTGGAGGCGTTGATCATCACCGAGGCGGAGTCCACCTCGGTGAGGAAGCGCCGCGCATCGCTGAAGTTCTCGGTGATGATCGAGTCGGTGTGCTGCGAGCCATAGTGATTGATGTGCTCGATGGCGGCGTCCAGCGAGTCGACGATGCGAATCGCCAGAATCGGCGCGTTGTACTCGGCGAACCAGTCGTCCTCGCTGGCCTCCAGCACGTCGCTGCCAAGCAGCGCACGCGTCGCGGCATCGCCACGCAGCTCCACGCCCTTGTCGCGGTAGATGACAGCCAGCGGCGGCAGCACACGGGCAGCGATGCCCTCGTGCACCAGCAGGGTCTCCATGGCGTTGCACGGCGAGTAGCGCTGGGTCTTGGCGTTGTCGCAGACGCGGATGGCCTTGTCGAGATCGGCGGCGATGTCGACATAGACGTGGCAGACACCGTCCAGGTGCTTGATCACCGGCACCTTGGCGTCACGGCTGATGCGCTCGATCAGGCCCTTGCCACCACGCGGCACGATCACGTCGACGAACGCCGGCATAGTGATCAGCTCACCCACCGCCGCACGGTCGGTGGTCTCCACCACCTGCACAGCTGCCGCCGGCAGCTCGGCCTCGGCCAGGCCCTGCTGGATGCAGCGGGCAATCGCCTGGTTGGAGTGAATCGCCTCGGAGCCGCCGCGCAGGATGGTGGCGTTGCCGGACTTCAGGCACAGGCTGGCGGCATCGATGGTCACGTTCGGCCGCGATTCGTAGATGATGCCGATCACGCCCAGCGGTACACGCATCTTGCCCACCTGGATGCCCGACGGCAGGTAGCGCATGCCCTGGATCTCGCCGATCGGGTCCGGCAGCGTGGCGACCTGGCGCAGGCCCTCGATCATGCTGTCGATCACCTTCGGGGTGAGCGCCAGGCGATCGACCATCGCCGGCTCCAGGCCGCTGGCACGGGCGGCGGCCAGGTCCAGTTCGTTGGCGGCGGTCAGTTCGGCGCGAGCGGCGTCGAGGGCATTGGCGGCAGCCTGCAGCGCGCGATTCTTCTGCGCGGTGCTGGCACGGGCAAGCACCCTGGATGCCTGGCGGGCGGCCTGGCCCAGGCGGGTCATGTAAGCGTGCACGGACTCGGTCATGGCGGCGGAGGTCTGGCAGTTGGAAAAAGGGGCTGATTATAGCGGGCTCGCGAGGCCACGCCCAGCGGCGTCTGGCAAGCGGTAGACAGCTCGTCCGCGCAGCCTCGGCGGTAACGCCCGCAAGCGCAGGGTACGGGCGCCGGCGGTGCAACGGTGACACCCGGCAGACGGCGCCGCCCGAAGGTTGGGTAAACAAATCGCCCCCCGATGTTTACCTTGCAATCGAGGTTTGCCAGCCCAGGCGAGGCGGCGCCGAGTGCCGCCCCAGAAGAACAACAAGAGCCACTGGAGTGCCCCCATGCTGCGTTATCGCACCGACTACAGCGCCACCCTGCTGGCCAGCCCGCCCGACGTCATCGAGATCGCGGGCTGGCGCCTGCACTACCAGGCCTATTCGACCCGCCAGCGCGACACGCGAGCGCCGGTGCTCCTGCTGGGTGGCGCCTTCCAGAGCTTTCGCTCCTTCGCCGCCGAGGTGGACGAGCTGCTCGGCGAACATCCCGTGATACTGCTCGACCTGCCCAGCCAGGGCGGCAACCTGCAGCTGGCCCCCGAGCTGGAGCTGGAACAGCTGGCCGACCTGATCGCCGGTTTTGCCGAACAGCTGCAACTGCCGGCCTTGATGCCCGTTGGCCTGTCCTATGGCTCGGCGCTGGCCGCGCTGTTCGCCGCCCGCCACCCTCGGCGTTGCGCCCGCCTGTTGCTGGCCGGCATCACCGCTTTCGGCCGGCCGGGTGCACGGCGGATGCTGGAGGAAGGCCTGGCCCTGCTCGAAGAAGGTCGCCTGGGCGAATTCGCCCAGGGCGCCCTGACCGGTCTGCTCAATCCTCTGCACCTGCAGGAAACCGGTGTTTCACCGGTCTTTCGCAAGGCGCTGCTGCGGCAGATCCAGCGCCTCTCGCCTCTGGAGGTCGAGCGTTATCGGCAGAACAGCCTGCGCCTGCTGGCCTTCACCGGCTTCGACAGCCATCCGCAATGCCCGACACTGGTGCTTGCCGGCGAACACGACCATTTCACCCAGCCCTGGGAGCACGCCCACTTCGCTGCGGCCTGCGGCATGGCCGAGTGCGCCGTGATTCACCAGGCCGACCACCTGGCCCAGTTCGAACGGCGCGAAGCCTGCGCCGCCCTGTATCGCCCCTTTCTCTGCGAACGCCCGCTGCCGGCACGCAGTCCCGGCAGCACGCGCCTGCACGCGGGCCAGCTGCTGAACCTGGAGAAGCGCTGCGAGCCGCGTCGCCCGCCACGCCAGCAGCACGCCGTGCTGCTGCATGACGAGGGTCAGCGCTGGGCGGTCGAGCTGAGCGAACTGGGCTTCTTCGGCGGCCGCCTGCAGGGCGACCTGCCCGCCGACCTGCCGCAGCGGGGCTGGCGACTGAGCCACGGTGACCTGCCTGAACAGCACCTGATACCGCTGCGCCACGACGAGCAGGGCCTGGCTTTCGTGTTCCCGCATAGCGATGCCGCGGCCAGCCAGGCGCTGGCCGAGCGCTTCCACCCCGCACCACAGCCTGCTGCCGCCTGCGCCTGACTCGCGGCGGCAGGCGCCCGCTCCTACACCTGTGCCTGGATCACCCGCACCAGCCCTGGCAAACGTGCCGCCGGCAGGCCGAGGCTGCCGGCGTCGGCACTGGGATCGAGCACCTGTACCTGGGCGAAGCCGCAGCGCTGGAAGCCCGTGACGATCTCGGCGTGATCGCGGTAATGCAGCGGGTAGCTGCCCCGGGTGAGCCGGCCGATCAGCCCGACACCCCAGCGCAACTGGCGGTAACGCGGATGCTCACGCAGGTCCGGGTAGAGTTCGGTGAGATAGGTGGCCTCGGGAAAATCGCTCAGCCCTGTCGCCAGGCGGCTCCAGAAGCCTTCGATCAGCTCCAGCGGGAAGTAGTTGACCAGGCCCTCGGTGATCACCACCACCGGCTGACTGCGATCGAGGCTAGCTAGCAGCGCCGCCAGGGACTGACTGCCGCGCTCGGCCAGGATGTCCACCGCACGCACCTGATGCCGGCCATCCAGCCAGCCCTCGCCGTGCAGCAACAAGCGCTTGCGCGCCGCCATCGCCGGCAGGTCCGCCTCGAGGTACTGCAACTCTGGGTAACGCGAGCAGAAGCGCCGGCCACGCGGTGAAAGGCCACAGGCGATCTCCACCACCTGACGCACGCCCCGCTGCTCTATCGCCTCGGTCAGCTGTGCATCGATCTGCAGATGGCGTTGCAACAGAAAGGCCTCGATATCCAGCCCGAAGCCGGCTCGCGCGCCCCAGGTCACCGGCCACAGCAGCTTGTGCACGAAACGCCCGAATGGCGTGACGAAGGCCGGATCGGCCAGGCGATGGCGATACCAGACATATCCGGTGTAATGCGCCGAGGGACTGATATGGGCGCTGCTGGCGCGGACACGTTCAGGCATTTTTAAGGCTCTTGTTGTTATGCTCGCGGCCCCAGAGTAGAACGCCACGAGTCCCTGCGACAGATCATGCCCGCCGAACCCACCCTAAGTTTGCCCTGGCCTGGCGCCCGGCCACTGCCCGCTGCCTTCTTCGACCGCGACGCCCAGTTGCTGGCTCGCGAACTGCTCGGCAAGGTGATCCGTCACCGCGTCGGCGAGCAGTGGCTGAGTGCGCGCATCATCGAGACCGAGGCCTACTACCTGGTCGACAAGGGCAGCCATGCCTCGCTCGGCTACACCGAGAAGCGCAAGGCGCTGTTCGAAGGCGGCGGGCACATCTACATGTACTACGCCCGTGGCGGCGACTCGCTGAACTTCAGCGCCTGCGGCCCTGGCAATGCCGTGCTGATCAAGTCCGCGCATCCCTGGTTCGACGCCATCAGCGACGCACAGACGCTCGCCAGCATGCAGCGCAACAACCCCGACCGCCTCGGCCAACCACGCCCGCCCGAACGCCTCTGCGCCGGACAGACCCTGCTGTGCAAGACGCTCGGCCTCAAGGTGCCGGAGTGGGATGCGCAGCGTTTCGATCCCCTGCGGCTGTTCGTCGAGGATGTCGGCGAACGCCCGCAGACGATCATCCAGTGCGCGCGCCTGGGCATCCCCCTGGGGCGTGACGAGCATCTGCCCTACCGCTTCGTCGATGCCGCCTTTGCCCGCCACTGCACACGCAACCCGTTGCGCCGGGGCCAGGTCGAAGGCCGCGACTATCTACTGCTGAACGCCGAGGGAGGGCAGCGATGAGCGTCTGGCTGGACAACCTGACCACCTGGCTGGGCGGCCACCCGCAGTGGCTGGGGCTGGCGATCTTCCTCATCGCCCTGCTCGAGTGCCTGGCCCTGGTCGGTATCCTCCTGCCCGGCGTAGTCCTGCTGTTCAGCGTCGCCCTGCTCGCGGGCAGCGGCGTCCTCGGCCTGTGGCAGACGCTGGCACTGGCCTATGCCGGCGCAGTGTGCGGCGACCTGCTGTCGTACACGCTGGGCCGGCGCTTCAAGCACAACATCGGGCGCCTGCCGATCCTGCGCCGCCACCCGCAATGGGTCCTCCACGCGGAGCTGTACTTCCAGCGCTATGGCGTGGCCAGCCTGCTGGTCGGGCGCTTCATCGGCCCGCTGCGACCGATGTTGCCGATGGTGGCCGGCATGCTCGACATGTCGCTGCTGCGCTTCGTGCTGGTCAGCCTCGTCGCCGCCGCTGGCTGGGCCGTGGCCTACCTGCTGCCGGGCTGGGCGACCGGCGCCGCGCTGCGCCTGCCGATGGCCGAGGGCTTCTGGAGCGAAGCCGCGTTGCTGCTGGCCGGCATCGGCGTGGTCCTGCTGGCGACGATTCACGCCAGCCTGGCGGAGAAACCGCGCGCCAGCCTGCTGGGCGGCGGCCTCAGCCTGCTGTTGCTGCTGGCCATGGTCATCGGCTGGCCGCATCTGGATGCCCTGGACCAGGGCTTGATGAGCCTGGTCCAGGAACAGCGTCAGGCGCACCTGGACAAGTGGATCGGCACCCTGACACGGCTGGGGGACTTCCATACCCAGCTGGCGGCCGCCATTGTGTTGTGCGCCCTGCTGTTGCTGGCGCGGCGCTGGCGTCACCTGCTGTTCGCCGGCTCCACCCTGCTGCTGACGGCGCTGAGCAACACGGCGCTCAAGCATGGTTTCGCCCGGGCCCGCCCCGACGTGCTGAGCGAACCCCTGACCAGTTTCAGCTTCCCCAGCGGCCACAGCTCGGCGGCCTTCGCCTTCTTCCTGGTGCTCGGCGTGCTGGCCGGGCGCGGCCAATCGGCGCGCCTGCGGCTCGCCTGGCTGGTGGTGGCCAGCCTGCCGGCCGTGGCGATCGCCTTGTCGCGGGTCTACCTGGGTGTGCATTGGCCCAGCGACATCATCGCCGGCGCCCTGCTGGCCTCGACCGTCTGCGGCCTCAGCCTGGCCCTGTGCCAGCGCCAGCAGCCGCTGCCGGCACTCCCGGCGCGTCTGTGGTGGATCGTGCTGCCAGCCTGCCTGGCGGTACTCGGTGGCATGGCCACCTGGCAACTGTCGACGGCGTTGCTGCGCTACGCCTACTGAGGCTCAGGCATCGCCCTGAAGCAGCTCCAGCATGGCGTGCAGCTGCTCCAGGCGCAGGCCGGGATCGTCCAGTTGCAGCAGTTGCAGCTTCTGCCCCGGCTCCAGCGGCAGCAGGTAGGCCAGCTGGTTGGCCAGTTGCTGCTGGCCGCTGACCACCCCCGCCATCTCCAGCCCGGCGACCAGCGGATGCTCGGCCAGTGCCGCATGCAGGGCAGCGAGGTCGGCATGCTCGCCGTGCAGCGGACTGTCCGGCTGTTCCTCCAGCCAGTGCACCTCGGCGACGGTCAGCTGATCGGGCAGGACCTGCGCCCGCTCGACACGAAAGCGTCGCCCGCCCTCGACCCGAATCCCCAGCAGGCCGTTGGTGCGCTGCTGAAAGTCGCGCACCAGCGCCTCGCAACCGATGGCGGCGAAACGGCTGGCGGCCTCGCCCACCTCCTCGCCCTCGACGATGCAGACCACGCCAAACCCGCTGCCCTGCTTCATGCAGCGGCTGATCATGTCCAGGTAGCGCGCCTCGAATACCTGCAGGTCGAGCACGCAGCCCGGAAACAGCACGGTGTTGAGCGGAAACAGCGGGAGATTCATGGTTTCACAGCCTGTTTTCGACGCCGCGCAGGCGACGTGTGGTCGGTCGTGGGGCAGGCTCTCACAGGAACAGGGCAATCGCCAGCGGCAACAGCACCGCCGTGATCACCCCCATCAGGCTCATGGCCAGGGCCGCGAAAGCACCGCTCTCATCGCTGTCCTGCAGCGCTCGCGCCGTCCCCACCGCATGCGCGGTGATGCCCAGCGCCATGCCCTGCGCCGCCGGATGGTGGACCCGGCACAGGCGCAGGATCGACGGCCCGACGATGGCGCCGATGACCCCGGTGATCATCACGAACACCGCGGCCAGCGCCGCGATACCGCCGATCTGGTCGGCCACCAGCATGGCGATCGGCGAGGTCACCGACTTCGGCGCCATGCTCATCAGCATCAGGTGCTCGGCACCGAACAGCCAGGCCAGCCCCGCACCGAGCACGGTGGCGACGGTTCCGGCGAGCAGCAGGGTCAGGACGATCGGCCAGAACAGCTGGCGAATCCGCCGCAGGTTGAGATACAGCGGTACCGCCAGGGCCACGGTGGCCGGGCCGAGGAGCAGGGTCAGCGCGGCCACGCTGTTCCTGTACTCGGCGAAGCTCAGGCCACAGAGCAGGAGAATGCCGATCACCGTGAGCATGGACACCAGCACCGGCTGCAGGAACACCCAGCGGGTACGTTCGTAAGCCGCCATCGCCAGCTGGTAGGCGCCCAGGGTGATGCCGATGCCGAACAGCGGGTGATGCGTCAGCGCCTGCCAGGCGCCCTGCCAGTCCGGACTCATGCGTCCTCCCGGCGCTGCTGGCGCTCGATCAGCTTCTGCATCAGCCAGCCGGCAAACGCCACCGACAGCAGCAACGACAGCAGCAGCGCGCCGACCACCGCCCAGAAATCCGCAGCGATATCGCTGGCGTACGCCATCACGCCAACGGCCGGCGGCACCAGGATCAGCGGCAGGTACTTCAGCAGGCTGCTGGAGGCGACGCTGAGCGGCTCACCCACTTCGCCACGCAGCAGGAGAAAGACGAACAGCAACAGCATGCCGATGATCGGGCCGGGCAGCATCGGCAGCAGCAGAACGTTGAGGGCGGTGCCGAGCAGTTGACAGAGCACCAGCCAGGAGAGGCCGCGAAGCAGCATGGTTGAGGTCTCCAGAAGACGAGCGATGACCATCACCCCGACTGAACGAGGGGATTCCGGGCATCCTTTGAGGCATGTCGGCCATTATAGGCGTGATACGCCGTCACTGGCCTCCGTATTGCTTCGTCAGGCTGGCCTATGCCGCGTCATTCAGTGCGCCAAGGCAGGCTTGACCGACTGCTGCCCTCATGATGATCTAGGCCGCAACGGATTCACGCACACAAGAAAAACACCCGCGTCCTCAAGGAGGAACTATGCCGTTCGTACCCGTAGCAGAGCTCAAGGACCAGGTTGGCAAGGAACTCGGCAAATCCGAGTGGCTGACCATCGATCAAGAGCGCATCAACCAGTTCGCCGAGTGCACCGGCGATCACCAGTTCATCCACGTCGATCCGGAAAAGGCCAAGCTGACGCCCTTCGGCACCACCATCGCCCACGGCTTCCTCTCGTTGTCGCTGGTACCGATGCTGATGGAAAAGATCATGATCATGCCGCAAGGCCTGAAGATGGCGGTGAACTACGGCCTCGACAGCGTACGCTTCATCCAGCCGGTTAAGGTCGACTCCAGGGTACGCCTGGTGGTGACGCTGACCGACGCCACCGAGAAGAACCCCGGCCAGTGGCTGCTCAAGGCACGCGCCGTACTGGAGATCGAAGGCCAGGAGAAACCTGCCTACATCGCCGAACCGCTGACCCTCTGCTTCGTCTGAGCCCCCCGGGCATACCGAGTCGTTGTCGCTTCCGGCGTTCGCCGCCGGAAGCGGCAACCTTGCGACGGCAAAGCGTGCAGTGCAGCAGCGCAAGCCTCCGGGCTTGCGGCATACTGCTCGCAACGTACCGACTTGGATGTCCGCGATGAATCCCCCTGCCCTGCGCCTGCTCCCTCTCTGTCTGGCCCTGCTCCTCGCCGGTTGCGACGAAGCGCGCCCGCTGCTGCCCGCCAACGCCACCCTGCCGGATGGCGGCCAGTACCGTGGTGAAATCGTCGATGGCCTGCTGCAGGGGCCCGGGCGCCTGGACTACCGCAACGGCAGCTGGTTCGTCGGCCAGTTCCAGGACGGCATGCTCGAAGGCGACGGCGAATGGCAGGGACCGGGTGGCGAGCACTACCAGGGCGAGTTCCACCAGGGCATGTTCCATGGCCAGGGCACCCTCACCTACAGCGACGGCAGTCGCTATCAGGGCCAGTTCGAGCGCAACCGTTTCAGCGGCGAAGGCGTGTTCGAACAGCACGGGCAGCGCTACCAGGGCGAGTTCCGCAATGACCAGTTCCATGGCCTGGGCAAGCTGGAGATGGCCGACGGCAGCAGCTTCCAGGGGCAATTCGTCGACGGCCAGCCCGAGGGTCAGGGCGTGCGCGACGATGCCTATGGCGACCAGTACAGCGGCGTGTTCAGCCAGGGGCAGCTCAATGGCCAGGGCAGCTATCGCAGCGCCGACGGCGACACCTACAGCGGTGGCTTCCACAACGGCGACTTCAACGGCAAGGGCCGCTACCAGAGCGCCAGCGGCGCAGTCTGGGCCGGCGAGTTCATCGACGGCGTGATGCAGGGCCCCGGCGAATACAACGATGGCGACGGCACCCGCTACCTCGGCGACTTCGAGGACTGGCAATACGCCGGTGAAGGCCTGCTCACCCTGGCCGACGGCAGTGTCTACCAGGGGCGCTTCGCCGCCGGGGAATACAATGGCAAGGGCACCCTGACCCAGGCCGATGGCAGCCGCCTGGTCGGCACCTGGCAGCGCGGCCGGCTGATCCGCGACGAGCAGGGCAAGGCGCTGCCGGACAGCCTCGAACTGGGCCTGCTGCTGCAGGGACGTCTGCTCGACGAGACCATCGCCGCCATCCCGGCATCCACGCCAGCGCGCGAGCTGTACGCCCTGAGCCTGGCCGGTGACGGCAAGCAGAGCGTGTTCATGCGCGAGGCCGACTACGTCAGCAGCCTGATGCGTGAACGCTTCGGCGCCTTCTCCAGCATCACCCTGGTCAACCACCGCGACCACCTCGCCGACCGACCGCTGGCCACCCGCGAGAACCTGACCCGGGTGGTGCGGACGCTGGCCGAGCGCACTGGCGAGGAAGACCTGATCTTCATCTACCTGACCAGCCACGGCTCGCGCCGTCACGAACTCAGCCTCGACCAGCCACGCCTGCAGCTGGCCGACCTGCCGGCCAGCGAGCTCGCCGCGCTGCTGGCGCCGCTCAAGCAGCGCAACAAGGTGGTGGTGATCTCCGCCTGCTACTCCGGCGGCTTCATCCCGCCGCTGAAGGACGAGAAGACCCTGGTGATGACCGCAGCACGTGCCGACCGGGTGTCCTTCGGCTGCAGCGAAGAGAACGACTTCACCTATTTCGGCCGCGCCCTGTTCGCCGAGGCACTGGGCGAGACCGACAATCTCGAACGAGCGTTTGAACTGGCCAAGGAAAGAGTTGCCGAACGTGAGCAGAGCGACGGTTTCGAACCCTCCGAGCCGCAGATCTGGGCGCCGCGTGGTGTACTCCAGCACTGGCACAACCTGCGCCAGAGCCAGGCCGAACGCGCACTCAGTGCCGTGGCCAGCCCTGCAGCGAACGACTAAGCTCAGTTGTAACGAACAAGAGACAAGTGCATGTATCTGACTCCGCAGCACATCCTCATCGCCGGAGCCACCGGGCTCACGGGCGAACACCTGCTCGATCGCCTGCTCAGCGAACCGACGGTAGCCCGCGTGTTGGCGCCAACCCGTCGTCCCCTGGCAGCCCACCCACACCTGGAAAACCCGGTTGGCGAACTGCAGGGCCTGCTGCCGCAACTGTCCGGCCAGGTCGATACCGCGTTCTGCTGCCTGGGCAGCACCATCAAGCAGGCAGGCTCGCAGGAAGCCTTTCGCGCCATCGACCATGACCTGATCCTGGCCTTCGCCCGCCGGGCTCGCGAGCTGGGTGCGCGGCACCTGGTGGTGATCAGCGCACTCGGTGCCAACCCGAACTCGTCGGTGTTCTACAACCGCGTCAAGGGCGAGACCGAAGAGGCGCTGAAGGCCATGGGCTGGCCGCAACTGACCATCGCCCGCCCGTCGCTGCTGCTCGGGGCGCGCCATGAATTCCGCCTTGGCGAGCGCCTCGCGGCCCCCCTGCTGCGCTGGCTGCCAGGCAAGTACCGCGGCATCGACGCCTGCGCCCTGGCCCGTGCCTTGTGGCGCCTGGCGCTGGAGGAAGAGGACGGTATCCGCGTGATAGAGTCTGCCGACCTGCGCCGTCTGGGGCGCTGATGCCGTGGATGAAACGATGAAACCGACGAGCCTGATCGAAGCCCTGCAAGACGCCGACATGCTGGAGATCGACGGCCTGTACGCCTGGCAGTTCGACCTCGACACCGAACTGCTGGCACAGATCAGCGCGGGCACGGCCGGCAGCGACAGTTCGGCCAAGCCACTGCTGCAGGTGCACTGCATCGATGGCCGCGAACGGCGCCTGTGGAAGTTTTCCCTGGCCTCGGTCCAGGCCGCACGCCACAGCGAAGAAGACGACAGCTGGCACCTCGAGAGTGACGGCGTCAGCCATGGACTCAAGTGCTTCGCCGCCTTTCGCGGTGACAACGACAACGACGACGACGACGACGATGAGGGCGAAGCCTAGGCCATGGGCTTCTACGACCGTCATGTGCTGCCGCAGCTGATCGACTTCGCCTGCGGCATGGGGGCGGTGATGAAGGCCCGCTCGCAGATCGTGCCGCTGGCACGGGGCCGGGTGCTGGAGATCGGCATCGGCAGTGGCCTCAACCTGGCGTTCTACGATCCGCAGCGGGTTGAGGTCGTGGTCGGGGTCGATCCCTCTGCCGACATGCAGCGCCTGGCCCGCGAACGGGCCGCGCGCTGCCCTGTCGCGGTGGAGATGATCGCCCTGGAACTGGGGCAGATCCAGGCGGCGGATGCCAGCTTCGACGACATCGTCTGTACCTTCACCCTCTGCACCATTCCCGACGCCGTCGCCGCGCTCAGGGAGATGCGCCGCGTGCTCAAGCCGGAAGGTCGCCTGCTGTTCTGCGAACACGGCCTGGCACCCGACCTGCCAGTGGTGCGCTGGCAGCGACGCCTCACACCGGTGTGGAAACCCCTGGCCGGCGGCTGCCACCTGGACCGTGACATACCGGCGCTGATCCAGGCCGGTGGTTTTCACATCCGCCAGCTGGACAGCGGCTACCTCAAGGGTCCACGGCCCATGACCCACGTCTATCGCGGCTGGGCAGACTGAGCGCTCAGCTCTCCAGGCGCGGCAGGACGATACTGAAACGGCTGCCCGTACCGACCTCGCTCTCGCAGACCAGATGCCCGGCATGCCGCTCGACCACAGCCCGCACCATGGTCAGCCCCAGGCCCAGCCCCTCGCTCGCCTCGACATCGCCCAGCCGCCGGTATGGCAGGGACAGCTGGGACAGGTCCGCGGCCGCGATACCACGCCCCTGGTCGATGACGCTGCAGCAGATCCAGTCGCCTTCGAGCCGCAGCGCCAGCTCGACGCGCGTTCCGGACGGGCTGTACTTGATGGCATTTTCCAGCAGGTTGAACAGCGCGCGGCACAACAGCCCGTGGTCGGCGCTGACCAGCGTCTCGTCGTCGTCCAGCCGGTGTACCAGCTCGATGCCTTTGGCACGCCCCAGCGGCCAGGCCTGCTCGAAGGCGTCCAGCGCGATCGTCCCGATCAGGGTCGGTTCGAAGCGATAGTCCTCGGACTCGGCACGCGTCAGCTGAACGAAATCCTCGGTCAGGCCCAGCGCCCGCCGGACCTGTCCCTCGATCTGTTGCAGCACGCTGTCGTCACCCGGCGCCGCGCGTTTCTGCAGCTCGAGCAGGGCGAGAATCGCCGAGTGCGGCGCCCGCAGGTCATGCGACAGAAAGCGCAGCATGGTGCTGCGCTGCGCCTGCGCCTCGCGCTCGGCGCTCAGGTCGAGCAGGGCCACCAGCCAGCCCAGTGCCAGTGCTCCGCTGGCAGAGCGCATCGCTGCCACCTCCAGGCGCAGGTGCAGGCCGGACGGGCTGCGGAACTCCACGCCCCCCATGTCACGCAGGTCACCTGCAAGGCCCGGCGGATAGCCAAGCTCGACCAGCAGCTCGTTCACCTGCCCGCCCAGACGGGCATCGCCGACGATGTGCCGGGCCCTTGCGCTGCTCAGCAGGATCAGCCCCTGCGGATCGCACACCAGTGTCGCCACGGGCAGTTGCTCCAGCCCCTCGGTCATGAAGCGGCGGGTGTCGCGAACCCGCGCCAGCGCACGCTCCAGCGCCATGATGCGTTGCTGCAGCACATCCCCCTCGGGGGCGGCCGCCACGCCCTGCTCGGGTAGCACGCGAGGCTCGGCGTCCAGGCGGGCCAGCTCCCAGCCGAAGTAGGCCAGGACCGCACTCTGCCGCCGCCAGTGCCACAGCAGGTAGGTCAGCAGCAGGCCCAGCAGACTCGCCGCGGGCGACCACCACCAGCCGCTGGACAACAGCCCCCAGGACAGCGCCAGGCTCGCGGCGGCCATCAGCAGCGTCAGCGCCAGGGCATGACGCAAGCGCGCCAGCAGGAAGGCGATCAGCAGCAACGCCACCGGCAGGCAGGCCATCAGCGCCGTGACCCAGGCGGCGGGCTCGACGATGCTGCGCCGTTGCAGCAAGCCGTTGAGAATGCTGGCCTGGATCGCCACCCCCGGCGTCACGCCCGCACTACCGGCCACGGGAGTGACGTAGAGGTCGCCCAGCCCCGGCGCACTGGCGCCGACCAGTACCACGCGACCGCGCAACAGGCTGTCCGGCACTTCCCCGCGCAGCACGCTCAGATAGGGCACGACGGGGAACTGCCGCGAGAACGGAATGCGGATCCTGTTCTGCCGCTGCCAGCCGGCCAGCAGTTCCCCGTCCGGGCGCCCCGGCAACTCGGCGGCGGCACCCGGCTGCAGATGGGCGAAGGCCTGCAGCGCGAGCAGGGGGCGCGTTCGCCCCGGCGGGCCCTCGTGCAGGTAGACGGAGCGCACCACGCCGTCGCCATCCGCCTCGACATTGATGTGACCGAGGCCGAGCGCACACTCGCGCAGCGATGAAAAGGGCAGGATCTCACCCGGGGCCTGGCCCTGCCGAGTCCTGCCGTCACGCAGCAGCGGCAGGAGCAGATTGCCTGAGCGGCAGACTGCCCTGGCCAGCGGCTCATCCTCTTCAGGACGGGCCGATTCGGTGAAGATCACGTCGAACAACACCAGTTCGGCCCCCGCCTGGTGCAGACGCTCGATCAGGTCGGCATGCACGCCTCTGGGCCAGGGCCAGCGCCCGATGGCCGCCAGGCTGCGGTCATCGATCTCCACCAGCAGCAAGCGCGAGTCCTGCGGCACCGCGGTCCAGCCGAGCAAGCGGTCGTAGATCAGGTTGTCGAGCGTGCTCAGTCGCCCCTGCGCGAGAAAGGCGACCAGTGGCAGCAGGATCAGCGCCAGCAACGCCCATTCACGGACGATGCGCCGGAACAGCCGCCCGGACATCGAGAAGGCGCCCGATCGCCCCGGTTCATGGGGCATTGCGACGCCAGGCCGGCAGATAGAGGATCTGGTAGACCGAGGTCATGCCTTCCAGGCCATTGTCATCGAAGGCGGACAGCCGCACGTGGTAGGTGTCGACCGGCAGCCCGCTGAAGTTGACGCTGGGCGTCTCGGAAAAACGCTCCTGGCGAATGCGCAGGAACTGTTCGTCGCTGGCCAGCTGCACGCGATAGCGGGTGGCGCCGGGCAGCGGCTGCAGCAGCAGTGTCCAGTTGCCCGAACTCATGTCGCGACCGCCCTGCCCCAGCAGACGCGGCGCCGGTAGCAGCTCGACCGGACGCAGCTCGCCCTGTGGCAGCAGGTTCAGCCCCTGACGGGCACCGACCAGCACCGCAGACTGCTCGTCATCGACGCGCCGCGCCGCGACACCCCCTTCGAGCACCTCGGACAGGCTGCGCGTTTCCCCCTCCGCAATGCGCACGCGGAAGTGGGTACCACGCACCCCCAGCACCCCGACCGGGGTCAGCACCTGATAGTGTTCGTCGTCCTCCGCCTGCTTGCGCACGTAGGATTCGACCTGGCCCTGGCGCAGCATGATCTGCAGGCGTTCGTGCTCCTCTTCCCAGTGCAGTTCGACCTGGGAGCTGGACGGCAAGACGATGCGCGAACCGTCGCCACTGACCAAGCTGACGAACGTGGAGTCCTCGGTGCGAATACCTTCCTTGTCATCGACCAGCATGCCTTCGCGTAATGCCGTTTCCGCGCCGCGCGCGTCGACGATCCACGCCCGCCCTTCCAGGTACTGGACATAGACGGGCAACTGCGGAGCCAGCGGGCCGACCAGTTCGCCGTCCTCGACAGGCTCGGCCAATGCGTCCACGCTGGCGCACGCCCCCACGACCAGCAATGCCCTGCAGAACCACGCGCCAGCGCTCAAGGCGCCACGCAACCCCAGCATCCCCATTTCCCTTGTCACTCAGTCCAACTCCAGGCGATTGCGGCCATTTCTCTTGGCTCTGTACAGGGCCTGATCGGCCCGGCGCAGGGTCTCCACGCCCGACTCGCCAGCCGAGAACGACGCCAGACCAGCCGAACAGGTGATACGCAGGCGCCGGCCACGCACATGAAAGGGCGCCGACTCGATGCTCTTGCACAGTTCCGAGAGCACCGCGTAGCCGGCTTCCCGGCCGGTATTGGGCAACAGGATAGCGAACTCCTCGCCACCATATCGCGCCAGAAAGTCGCTGTCGCGCAAACGCGACGCCAGCAACCGGGCGATCAGGCGCAAGGCCTTGTCGCCCGCCGGATGACCGAAGTCATCGTTGATGCGCTTGAAGTGATCCACATCCAGGAATGCCAGTTGCAGGTCGCCGCCGTGGCGCCGGTGACAGGCCAGCGCTTCGTTCAGGCGCAGTTCCCAGGCCCGGCGATTCGGCAGCTTCGTCAGCACATCGGTCAGCGCCTGGCGCTGTTGCTGATGAGCCAGCCCGTTGAGGCGCTGCAGACGCTTGCGGTATCCATCGAGTTCGACCTGCAGGCTGACGATGCGCGCCTGCATGATCTGCTCGGTGTGCTGCTGGGTATGCAGCGCCTCCAGCAACTGGCGCAACCGGGCATGCGTCGGCCCATGCGGAGGTGATACGTCCGCACCATGGATCGATGTGATAGTTGCCATCGCCCACCTCCGTTGCGAATTCATTCACGCCCGATCAGGCGGTGACATCCGGCACCCAGGACCGCGCCCAGCAACGGCGCGAGCCAGAACAGCCAGAGTTGCTCGATGGCCCAGCCACCGACATAGAAGGCCACGGCGGTACTGCGCGCCGGGTTCACCGAGGTGTTGGTCACCGGAATGCTGATCAGGTGAATCAGCGTCAGCGCGAGGCCGATGGCCAGCGGCGCAAAGCCGGTGGGCGCTCGCCCGGAGGTGACGCCCAGGATGATCAGCAGGAACATCGCGGTCATCAGCACTTCGCAGATCAGCGCCGCCAGCAGCGGGTAGTCGCCGGGAGAGTGCTCGCCATAGCCATTGGCGGCGAAGCCGGAGCCGACCAGGTCGAAGTCCGAGCTGGCGGCGGCGATCAGGTACAGCGCGCCCCCGGCCAACAGGCCGCCAGCCACCTGCGCCAGCATGTAGGGCAGCACGTCCCTCGACGGGAAACGCCCGGCGGCCCACACACCCAGCGTCACCGCCGGATTGAAGTGCGCACCGGAGACATGCCCCACCGCATAGGCCATGGTCAGCACGCTCAGGCCGAACGCCAGGGAGATACCCAGCAGGCCCACACCGAACCCCGACAGGATGGCCGTACCGCAGCCCCCCATGACCAGCCAGAACGTACCAAGCAGTTCGGCAGCGTATTTATTCATCATCATCACTCCAGCACACACGACATGAACGAGGGGCAGCGCCTCCCTGCGCCCCTCTGGACAGCCGACGGCAGCCTCCATGGCACGCCGTCCACCGCCAGGAACCCCGACGGCCAGTCCCTGAGCCACGAGGCAAGGTCCATCCCGGACCGGTTCGCTGCGGACTCCCTGCCCGGACACCCAAGCCGGGTGCCCAGACCGTCCCTGGTCAGGGTCTTCAGAAGACCCAGCGCGGCCTCACCACCTCCAGCGGGTAGTCGTCGCCGATCAGCAGCAGATGTTCCGGCACCGCAGGACGGGACCAGACCCTCTGCTCGAGATGGCCTACCGGCTGGCGTGGCAACGCCGCTTCTGCCTCGACGAACACCCGGGTACGCGTGGGCGTGACCGACAACAGAGCCAAGCACCCCAATGCCAACACGACTCCTGTACGCATCAACGCCCCTTTGCCTCCAGACATCCGCCCTCTCCCTGGCGGCCTGATACAGGCCCCGCAGACAACACCGGGGCCCCTCCCTTGGACGCGGACTCTAGCAAGCACCCCACGGGATTTGAGGGATCCGTCACATTTCTTCAGAATCAGCGAGAATTCATCGCCAGCTAGGCGATCAGAGCAGCGAAGTAACGGAGGACAGGCCATGCGCGTGGCGATACTGGACGATGAGACGGCTGAACTGCAGCGCCTCGAGCAGACCCTGCAGAGCATGGACGAGTCGCAGCGCGCGCCCTGGCTCACGCACTGTTTCTGTCGCGGTGAAGAGATGCTCCGGCGGCTCAAGCGCGAGCGCTACGACCTGCTCATCCTCGACTGGCAGGTGCCGGACATCAGTGGCCTGCAGATTCTCAAGTGGAGCCGTGAGCACCTGGAAGATTCGCCACCGGTGATCATGATCACCAGCCGCGACAGCGAGCAGGACGTGGTGCGAGCCCTCAACGCCGGTGCCGACGACTACATCTGCAAGCCCTTTCGCCCGCACGAGCTGCGGGCGCGCATCCTCGCGGTGATGCGCCGTCGCGGCGGAGTCCGCCCGGCAGAGGCCGAACGCAGTCAGTTCGGCGACCTGCTGTTCGACGACGCCGAGCTCTGCGTCAGCCGCGCCGGCCAGCCGGTGACACTGACCGAGCGCGAGTACCGCATTGCGCGTTATCTGTTCAACAACCTCGGCCGCCCGCTATCACGCGAGTACTTCTACGAGCGCTTCTGGCCCCATGAAGAAGTGCATTCCTCGCGCCCGCTGGATACCCATATCTACCGTTTGCGCAACAAGCTGGGCCTGTCGCCCGAACATGGCTGGCAGTTGCTCACCATCTACGGCTATGGCTATCGGCTGGAGCGCGTCGGCGACGAGCAGGCCCACTAGCCCCGCAGCGCCAGCGCATCCACCAGCCCCGCAGCGATGGCCATGCCCACCAGCTCCGGCAGGGTCTCGGCCTGCATGCGCTTCATCACCCGCGAGCGGTACAGGTCGACGGTCTTCACGCTGATATGCAGCTGCTCGGCCACCTCACGGTTGGTGTAGCCGCGCACCAGCGGCAGCAGCACGTCACGCTCGCGCGGGGTGAGCTGCTCCAGACGCGCCTGCACCTCGGCCAGACGTGAATCGCGGCGCGGTACCGGCGCACGACGCTCCAGCGCCTGCTGCACACTGTCGAGCAGCAGCTGCTCGTTGTAGGGCTTCTCGATGAAATCCACCGCGCCGGCCTTGAACGCACGCACCACGATGGGAACATCGGCATGGCCACTGACGAAGATCACCGGCAGCTCGATGCCGCGCGCACGCATCTCGTCCTGCACGTTCAGCCCGCCCATCCCCGGCATGCGCACATCCAGCAGCACGCAGGCATTGGCGTTCGCCTCGCAGGCTTCGAGAAAGGCGCGGCCACTGGTGAAGGGCACGCCTTTCAGGCCCACCGACTCCAGCAGCCAGAGCGTCGAGTCGAGCATGCCCTGGTCGTCATCGACCACATAAACCAGTTGTTGCATCCGCGTGCAGCTCCTCTTGTTGTTATGCATTTCATCGCTCGCGGCTAGAAGCCCCTCCCACAGCGTGCAGGCTTCGTGGGAGGGGCCCTAGCCGCGACTGTTCGACAACGACTCGTCGTCCCTGCCCAGCGGCAAGCGGCACTCCAGGCACAGGCCGCCCTCCAGCGGGAATGCCTCCAGCGCCCCGCCGAAGCCCTCGACGATGCTGCGACTCATGGACAGGCCGAGACCCAGGCCCTCCGCCTTGCTGGTGTAGAACGGCGTGAACAGCTTGACCAGTTGCTCGTCACTGACTCCCGGCCCCTGGTCGAGCACACGGATCGCCAGGCTGCCGTCCTGCTCGCAGGCCTCCAGACGAATCTGCGAAGCCGCGCCGGCATGCACTTCACGATTGGCCTCGATGGCATTGCGCAGCAGGTTGAGCAGCACCTGTTCGAGCAGCACCCGGTCGGCGAACACCGGCGGCAGATTGTCCGGCAAGGCGTCGCACACCGCCACCTGCGCAGCACCGGCTTCCCAGTGACAGAGGCGCACCGCCTCGCGCGCCACCTCGGCCAGATCGAGCGCCTGCATGCGCCGCTGGCCCTTGCGCAGGAAGGCGCGCAGGCGCTTGATCACCTCCGAGGCATGGTTGGCGTGCTCGGTGATGCGCGCCAGGCCCTGGGCCACCTTGTCCGTCGCCGCCGGGTCGCCGCCGACGCCCTGCAGGTAGCGCTGGCTGGCGCCGGCGTAGTTGACCACCGCCGCCAGCGGCTGGTTGATCTCATGGGCGATGCCCGAGGCCAGCTCGCCCAGGGTGACCAGGCGCGCGGTGTGCGCCAGCTCGTCCTGGTGGCGACGCTGCTGCGCCTCGCGCAGTTCACGCTCGGTCATGTCCCGCGCCACCAGCGAGTAGTAGCGCTCGTCACCGGCGCCACGATGCGCCAGCAACACCAGCGACACCGGCAGCGAGCCCCCCGCCAGCGGCAGCAGGCGCGTCTCGCAGCTCCACACACCGCCGGCATCGGCGCGGGCCCAGCCCTCGCGTTCGAGCAGCGCCAGATCGGCCTCGGCCAGCAGTTGCGGCAAGGTCGGCAGCGGCTGATCGGCGGCGATGCCCAGCGCCCGGCGTGCCGAGGGGTTGAGGTGGGTCAGACGCCCGCCCGGTTCGATGAACAGCACCAGGTCGGTATTGGCCTCGACGACCTCCGCCAGACGCCGCTTGTTCTCTTCGGCCTGGATGCGTGCGGTGATGTCACGCGAGACACTGACCACCTCCACCACCGCGCCGGTGTAGGTCTCGCGAATGGCGCGGCTGGCGGTCTCGAACCACAGGTAATGGCCGTCCCGATGGCGAATCCGATAGGTCATGGTGTGATAGCCATCCTGCTCCAGCGCCTCATAGGCCTGGCGCGCCTGCTGGGTCTGGTCCAGTGGATGCAGCAGGCTGTCCACGCTGCGCCCGCGCAGCTCCTCCGGCCAGTAGCCGAGCAGGGTCCAGCTGGCGGGTGAGGCATCGAGGAACACGCCTTCGGGCGTGTGGCGGGAAATCAGGTCCGTGGTGTTCTCGGTGATCAGCCGGTACAGGCGACGCGCACGCGCGGCTTCCCGCTGATCACGCACCTCCTGGGTCGCCTCGCGGCAGCGCGCCAGCACCTGCCGCTCCGCCAGGTCGGGGATGAAACTCCAGATCAGGATGCGCTCGCCATCCTGCGCCTCGACCGCCTCGATGGCCCTGCGCTGCTCCAGGCAGGCACGCACCAGTGGCAAGTGATTGACCGGCAGCAGAGCCTCGACCTGCGCCAGCGAGCGCTCGCCAAGCAGCGCCTGCAAGGCCTGGTTGAACTCCAGCGGCTGCGCTCGTTCGTCGAGCAGCAGCGCCGGCTGCGGATCGGCCGAGAGCAACGGCGCACTGCGACTCATGCCGCCAGCCAGGCCAACCAGCTGCACCAGCAACTGACGCAGCCAGGGCAGCCACTCCAGCCCGGCGCCTTCCTCCACCTGCAGCAGCAACAGCCCCGCGCCACCGTCCTCCAGGCTCAGCGCCAGCGCCTGGCCATGGTGGATGGCGGCGCGACGCAAGCGTCCGGCCAGCCAGCACGGCAGCTGGCGCAATGCGTCCAGGCTCATGCTCGGTTGCGCCAGCAGCGCCTCGAACAGCACCTGGTCGCCAGCAGCCAGGGGGTCGCCCAGCCCCGGCGGCAGGCGCGGGCCGCCGCCCTCCTGCGCATAGGTCCCGCTGGCCGGCTGCCAGGCCAGGTACCAGGCCTGGCGCACCTGCGGGCAGCCCAGCACGGCGCGGCGCAGAGCCGCCGCCCGTTCGTTGAGGGACGGCGCCTCGCGCTGAATGCGTAGCCAGGCCTGCAGCGGCACGGCCGCCTGATCGCTCGAAAGACTCATATAGCAATTATTCTATAAAACCTTGGTACAACTTCCATATAAATTAGAAATGTCCTATAAATTACCGCCAGAAAGATTCGGTAATACCTGCATCATTACCGGAATAACCAGAGCTAACAATCAGCCAAAGGTGTATCCGCCATGTCGATCTACGAGCAGGGCCTCGGCCGCGCCGCCGTCAACCATGTCGCCCTCAGCCCCCTGAGCTTCATCGAACGTACGGCGGCGGTATACCCGCACTACCCGGCCGTGGTGCATGGCTCGATTCGACGTGACTGGGCCGAGACCTACGCGCGCTGCCGGCGCCTGGCCTCGGCACTGGCCGGACGCGGGATCGGCAAGGGCGACACGGTGGCGGTGATGCTGCCGAACATCCCGGCGATGCTCGAGGCGCATTTCGGCGTGCCGATGATCGGCGCGGTGCTCAACACCCTCAACGTGCGCCTGGATGCCGAAGCCATCTCCTTCATGCTGCAGCATGGCGAAGCCAAGGTGGTGATCGCCGACCGCGAGTTCTTCGATGTGATCCACGCGGCCATCGGCATGCTCGACCATCCGCCGCTGGTGATCGACGTCGACGACCCCGAGTACGGCGAAGGCCAGGCGGTCAGCGACCTGGACTACGAAGCCTTCCTCGCCGAGGGCGACCCGGAATTCGCCTGGCAGTGGCCGACGGACGAGTGGCAGGCCATCAGCCTCAACTACACCTCCGGCACCACCGGCAACCCCAAGGGCGTGGTCTATCACCACCGCGGCGCGTTCCTCAACGCCATGGGCAACCAGATGACCTGGAACATGGGCAATCACCCGGTCTACCTGTGGACCCTGCCGATGTTCCACTGCAACGGCTGGTGCTACCCCTGGACCATCACCGCGCTGGCGGGCGTGCATGTGTTCCTGCGCCGCGTCGACCCGGCGAAGATCCTCACCCTGATCCGCGACGAGCAGGTCAGCCACCTGTGCGGCGCGCCCATCGTGCTCAACGCGCTGGTGAACATGCCGGCGGAGGCCAAGGCAGCCATCGATCATCCGGTCAAGGCCATGGTCGCCGGCGCCGCGCCACCGGCCAAGGTGATCGGCGCGGTGGAAGAGATGGGCATCTCCGTGACCCACGTCTATGGCCTGACCGAGGTCTACGGCCCGGTGACCCTGTGCGCCTGGCACGCCGAGTGGGACGACCTGCCGCTGGAGGAACGCGCCACCATCAAGGCGCGTCAGGGCGTGCGCTACCCGACCCTGGAAGGCGTCATGGTCGCCGACCCGAAAACCCTCGAGCCGGTCCCGCGTGACGGCCAGACCATCGGCGAGATCTTCATGCGCGGCAACACCGTGATGAAGGGCTACCTGAAGAATCCCAGCGCCACCTCCGAAGCCTTCGAGGGCGGCTGGTTCCACACCGGCGACCTGGGCGTGTGCCACGCCGATGGCTACGTGGAAATCCGCGACCGCCTCAAGGACATCATCATCTCCGGCGGCGAGAACATCTCCACCATCGAGGTCGAGGGCGTGCTCTATCGCCACCCTGCCGTGCTGGAGGCCGCCGTGGTCGCCCGCCCGGACGAGAAATGGGGCGAGACACCCTGTGCCTTCATCACCCTCAAGACCGGCCAGCAGGCCAGTGACAGCGACATCATGGCCTTCTGCCGCGAGCACCTGGCCGGCTTCAAGGTGCCGAAGACCGTGGTCTTCACGGCGCTGCCGAAGACCAGCACCGGGAAGATCCAGAAGTTCGTCCTGCGCGACATGGCCAAGGCGCTCTGACCCTTTGTGGGAGGGGCTTCAGCCGAAAGCGCCTCCCACAGACCGCAGCCTACCGTTTTCACAACAACAAGAACCGGCCCTGGCGGCCGACGGAGAACCCTCATGCAAATCTTCAAGCGCCGTGACGGCGACGAGCAACCGCACTGGCCTGTCGGCCCGTTCAAGGTGCGCCTGCCTTTCGTCCACTACCGCTGGGAAACCGCCGAGATGCTGCAGGCGCTGATCATGTTCGTGGTCAGCCTGGCGATGATCCCGCTGCTGGAAAAGTACCTCGGCCTGCCCTACGACGTGGCGCTGGCCTACGTGGTGGTATGCGGCATCGGCTTCATGCTGCCGGCACTGCTCGGCGTGCCCTTCGTGCCCGGCTGGATCACCCCCGGCATCCCCGTGGTGCTGCTGTTTCTCGGCAACTACGAACCGGGCCCGGAGGCCATCCGGGCGCTGTTCGCCCTGCAGTTCCTGGTGTTCGTGATCTTCCTCTTCCTCGGCGTCACGCGCCTGGGCAGCACGCTGGTGCGGCTGATCCCCAACTCGATGAAGGGCGGCATCATCATCGGCGCCGGCATCGCCGCCCTGATGGGCGAGATCAGTGCCGGCGGACGCCTGGCCAATACGCCGATATCGCTGGTACTCGGCAGCCTGATCTGCCTGTACCTGATGTTCTCGGTGTCGTTCAAGGGCCTGACCGAGCGCCTGCCGCTGGCGCGCAAGGTGGTCAACTACGGCATGGTGCCCGGGATGCTGATCGCCATCTTCATCGGCATCGCCGTGGGCGAGTACAAGATGCCGGACGTCAGGTGGGGCATCACCGCGCCGGCCTTCGGCGAGATGTGGAACTACCTGCCGTTCAGCGTCGGCTTCCCCGGCCTGGACGTGTTCATGCTGGCCGTTCCCACCGCAGTGATCGCCTACGTGATCGCCTTCGGCGACATCATCGTCGGCCAGTCGCTGATGCAGCGCGCCGATGAACTGCGCACCGATGAAGTGATCGAAAACAACGTCGACCGCGTGCACCTGGTCACCGCCATCCGCAACGCCCTGCACGCCTTCCTCGCGCCCTACCCTGGCCTCGCCGGGCCGTTGTGGACGGCCGTGGCGGCGACCATGGCCGAGCGCTACAAGTACGGACGCAAGGCGATGGACTCGATCTACAGCGGCGCCGGCACCTTCTGGATCACCGGCTTCGCCGCGCTGTTCATGCTGCCGCTGGTCAGCTTCTTCCAGCCGGTGCTGCCGATCGCCCTGTCGCTGACGCTGATCCTCACCGGCTACATCTGCCTGATGGTCGGTTTCGAGCAGTTGAACAACAACACCGAACGCGGTATCGCCGGCACCATGGGTGTGGTGCTCGCCGTCTACGGCGCGGGCTGGGGCCTGGCCGCAGGCGCTGCGCTGTACATTCTGGTCGAGCGCACCCATCTGCTTAAATTCACCAGCGTCAAGGATAAACCGAGCGAGACGGCCGAAGCCGACTAATCAGGCTGTTGAAAAACTATCTGCGTTGCCATTGCTGCGTTAAAAACAGGCTCAAAATGCTCATTTACAGTTCGTAAACTCCGCTTTCTCGCCTGTTTTTGCCTTGCACTGGCTGCCTCGCCTACGTTTTCAACGGCCTGCTAACGCTTTTTTCGTTCCACACGCGCCGCGCTCGTCGCGGCGCCCCTGCTGTCGAGGTTGCACCATGCCCGAATTCAACGCCCCGCTGCGCGACATGCGCTTCGTCCTTCATGACGTGTTCCAGGCACCGAGCCTGTGGGCGCGCCTGCCGGCCCTGGCGGAAACCGTCGACGCCGACACCGCCGACGCCATCCTCGAAGAGGCGGCCAAGGTCACCGGCACCCTGATCGCCCCGCTCAACCGCAGCGGCGACGAGGAAGGCGCGCAGTGGCAAGCAGGCGAGGTACGCACCCCGGCAGGCTTTCGCGAAGCCTATGCCACCTACACCGAGGGCGGCTGGGTCGGCCTCTCCGGCAACCCCGAGTACGGCGGCATGGGCATGCCCAAGATGCTCGCCGTGGCCTTCGAGGAAATGCTCTACGCCGCCGGCTCCAGCTTCGCCCTGTACTCGGCGCTGAGCTCCGGCGCCTGCCTGGCCATCGACGCGCACGCCAGCGAGGAACTGAAGAGCACCTACCTGCCGCCGATGTACGAAGGCCGCTGGGCCGGCTCCATGTGCCTGACCGAGGCCCATGCCGGTACCGACCTGGGCATCATCCGCACCCGCGCCGAACCCCAGGCCGATGGCAGCTACAAGGTCACCGGCAGCAAGATCTTCATCACCGGCGGCGAGCAGGACCTGACCGAGAACATCATCCATCTGGTGCTGGCCAAGCTGCCGGACGCACCCGCGGGCCCGAAAGGCATCTCGCTGCTGCTGGTGCCCAAGGTGATGGTGAACGCCGACGGCAGCCTGGGCGCGCGCAATGCGGTGAGCTGCGGCTCCATCGAGCACAAGATGGGCATCAAGGCCTCGGCCACCTGCGTGATGAACTTCGACGGCGCCACCGGCTACCTGATCGGCGAGGTCAACAAGGGCCTGGCGGCGATGTTCACCATGATGAACTACGAACGCCTGTCCATCGGTATCCAGGGCATCGGCTGCGCCGAGGCCTCCTACCAGTCGGCGGTCGGCTATGCCCGCGAGCGCATCCAGAGCCGCGCCGCCACTGGCCCGGTCAGTCAGGACAAGGTCGCCGACCCGATCATCGTGCATGCCGACGTGCGCCGCATGCTGCTGACCATGAAGGCGCTCAACGAAGGCGGCCGCGCCTTTGCCTGTTACGTCGGCCAGCAGCTGGACCTGGCCAAGTACGCCGAGGATGCCGGCGAGCGGCAGAACGCCGAAGCCCTGGTCGCGCTGCTCACACCGGTGGCCAAGGCCTTCTTCACCGACACCGGCCTGGAAAGCTGCGTGCATGGCCAGCAGGTGTTCGGCGGCCACGGTTACATCCGCGAGTGGGGTCAGGAACAGCTGGTGCGCGACGTGCGCATCGCGCAGATCTACGAAGGCACCAACGGCATCCAGGCCCTCGATCTGCTCGGGCGCAAGGTGGTGGCCAACGGTGGCGCCGCACTGCGCCTGTTCGCCAGTGAAGTGCGTGCTTTCGCCCACGCCAACGCGTCGTCCCATGGCGAGCGCCTGGTCGAAGCACTGGAGCGCCTGGAGGCGGTCAGTGGCTGGGTGCTGGAACAGGCCAAGGCCGACCCCAACTCGGTGGGCGCCGCCTCGGTGGAGTATCTGCACCTGTTCGGCTACGTCGCCTACGCCTACATGTGGGCGCGCATGGCCGCCGTGGCGCAGCGCAAGCAGGACGAGGACGAAGCCTTCTGCAGCGCCAAGCTGGCCACTGCCGAATTCTTCTTCAGCCGCCTGCTGCCGCGCACCCTGAGTCTGGAGGCGAGCATTCGAGCCGGCAGCCAGCCGCTGTACAACCTGGCCGCCGAGCAATTCTGAAGGTTGAGCGTGTTGCGCGGCCTTGCGCCGCGCTTTTTTATTCAGCAGCGGAGGCAGCACAGGCCTCCGCCAAGGACTCCTTATGCGTGAAGTCGTGATAGTCGCTGCCTGCCGTACCGCCATCGGCAGTTTCCAGGGGGCGCTGAGCCGCATCCCGGCCCCGGAGCTGGGTGCGATGGTGATCCGCGAGCTGCTGGCCCGCAGCGGCGTGGACGAGGCCCAGGTGGACGAGGTCATCCTGGGCCAGGTGCTCACTGCCGGCAGCGGGCAGAACCCCGCGCGGCAGAGCGCCCTGCTCGCCGGTCTGCCACACACGGTGCCGGCCATGACCCTGAACAAGGTCTGCGGCTCCGGCCTCAAGGCGGTGATCCTCGGTGCCCAGGCCATTCGCGGTGGCGACGCCGAGATCATCGTCGCTGGCGGCCAGGAGAACATGAGCCAGGCCCCCTACGTCATGCCCGGCGCCCGCACGGGCCTGCGCATGGGGCATGCGCAACTGCTCGACACGATGATCCAGGATGGCCTGTGGGACGCGTTCAACGACTATCACATGGGCATCACCGCCGAGAACCTGGCCGAGCAGTACGGTATCAGCCGCGCCGAACAGGACGCCTTCGCTCTGCGCTCGCAGCAACGCGCGCAGGCGGCCATCCTGGCCGGGCGCTTCAGCGCCGAGATCGTCCCGGTCGCCGTACCCCGCCGTGGTGCCGAAGCACTGATCGTCGAGCGTGACGAGCAGCCACGCGCCGACGCCAGCCTGGAGGGCCTGGGCAAATTGCGGGCGGCGTTCAAGAGCGACGGCACGGTGACCGCCGGCAACGCCTCGACCCTCAACGACGGCGCCGCCGCGGTACTGCTGATGAGTGCCGAGAAAGCCGCCGAACTGAGCCTGCCGGTGCTGGCGCGCATCGCCGCCCACGCCAGCGCCGGGGTCGACCCGGCCGTGATGGGCATCGGCCCGGTGTTCGCCAGCTGCAAGGCGCTGGAGCGCGCCGGCTGGAGCCTGGAACAGCTCGACCTGATCGAGGCCAACGAAGCCTTCGCCGCCCAGGCCATCGCCGTGGGCCGCGAGCTGCACTGGGACAGCGCCAAGGTCAACGTCAACGGCGGCGCCATCGCCCTCGGCCACCCCATCGGCGCCTCGGGTTGCCGTATCCTGGTCAGCCTGGTCCACGAGATGCAGCGCCGCGAGGCACGCCGTGGCCTGGCCACCCTGTGCATCGGCGGCGGCCAGGGCGTGGCCCTGGCTCTCGAACGCTAGAACAAAGGAGCCGGTGGCGGTAAAAAGCGCCATCCACCCTGCGCCTGCATCGCTCGCAGGGTGGCTCAGGCAGCACCGACCCACCCTGCAATCCCGGACAAGAACAAGAGAATCCCATGCGAACCCTGACGACCCTGACCGGCAACAGCCAGAAACTCGACGGTGGAGCCATGTTCGGCAACGCCCCCAAGGCCCTCTGGCAACGCTGGATGCCCGCCGACGAACTGAATCGCATCGACCTCGGCTGCCGCGCCCTGCTGGTGCAGGAAGAGGAGCGCAACATCCTGGTGGAAACCGGCATCGGCGCCTTCTTCAGCCCGGAGCTGAAACAGCGCTTCGGCGTGCAGGAAGATCGCCACGTGCTGCTCGACAGCCTGGCCGCGCTGGGCCTGAGCGACGCCGACATCGACATCGTGGTGCTCACCCACCTGCACTTCGATCACGCCGGCGGCCTGCTCGCCGCTTGGCAGGACGACCAGCCGCCGCGCCTGCTGTTCCCTCACGCGCAGTTCGTCACCGGTCGCCAGCAATGGCAGCGTGCGCGCCAGCCCCATGCGCGTGATCGTGCGTCGTACATCCCGGAGCTGCTGGACCTGCTCGAGGCCAGTGGCCGCCTGCAACTGATCGACGCAGGCGCGACCCACTGCGACCTGCTCGGCGCGGACTGGCGCCTGCACTGGAGCGATGGCCACACCCCGGGCCAGCTGCTGCCGGAGGTCGCCATGCCGAGTGGGCCGGTGGTGTTCCCCGGCGACCTGATTCCCGGCGCGCCCTGGGTTCACCTGCCGATCACCATGGGCTACGACCGCTTTCCCGAAGGCCTGATCGAAGAGAAGGAAGCCCTGCTCGCCGACCTGTTCGGCCGTGGCGGCCGGCTGGTATTCACCCATGACCCGGACACCGCCATGGGCCGGGTAAGCCGCGATGAAAAAGGCCGTTATGGTCTCGATGAGGCGGTAAAAACGGTGCATCTGCTGGCAAACTGACGCCACCGGGCCTTGACGTAGCGGTCATGCAGCGCGAGCATGGCCGCTTGTTTTTCAGCCGTGGTCGCAACCACACCGGCGCCCCAGGGAGGGGTTCGCGCCTGGTCAGCGGAAGACTGGCCGTGGTGCCGTGTCCACCTCGACAGCCCTGGGGAACCGCTTCATGAGCCTGGCCTCTGTACGCGCCTTCTTCGCCGCCAAGGCGCCCGACATTTCGATCATCGAGCTGCAGTCCAGTACCGCCACCGTGGCACTGGCCGCCGAAGCCCATGGTGTTTCGCCGGGACAGATCGCCAAGACCCTGGCCTTCCGCATCGCCGAACGCGACCTGCTGATCGTCGCCCGTGGCGATGCGCGTATCGACAACCGCAAGATGAAGGAGTGCTTCGGCGCCAAGGCCAAGATGCTCGACGCACAGACCGTGATCGAGCTGACCAGCCATCCGGTCGGCGGCGTCTGTCCGTTCGGCCTGGCCACGCCACTGAGCGTCTATTGCGACCGCTCGCTGCTGGCTTTCGATGAAGTGCTGCCGGCGGCCGGTGCTACCCACAGCGCGGTGCGCATCGCGCCGCGGCGCATGGCCGAGCTGGTCGATGCCGAATGGGTCGATGTCTGCCAGGCAGTGGAAACCGAAGCCTGCTGAACGCCCGCGCAAGCTAGAGGCCGCCGCTGACACCCAGGCTCACGCCCAGCGCAGCGGCCAGGGAGAACGGCAGCAGCAGGGTGTCGAGCAGCGCACTGCCCGGCAGATCCAGCCCCGGATAGCGTGGCGCCTCGGTGCCGAAGCGTTCCAGCGGGCAACAGCCACCGTTCAGCGCATACCAGTCCAGCCGCGTCCCCGCGTACACCACCGGCGCGTCGGCCTTGGCCGCATCCAGCGTACGCAGCGTGGCGCAGCCTTGCATGGCCAGAATCAGCAACGCCAGGGCGGCGAGGCGCACGTCAGTCGTCCGAGACCATGTGATGTTCGCCCCAGCGCGGCAGCATGTCCTGGGGAATGCCCAGGCAGTTGAGGATGCGCGCGACGACGAAGTCCACCAGGTCATCCAGCGTCTGCGGCTGGTGATAGAAGCCCGGCGAGGCCGGCAGGATGGTCACCCCCAGGTTCGACAGCTTGAGCATGTTCTCCAGGTGGATGCTCGAATAGGGCGCCTCGCGCGGCACCAGGATCAACTGGCGGCGCTCCTTCAGCGCCACGTCGGCGGCGCGTTCGATCAGGTTGTTGCAGGCACCGCTGGCAATCGCCGACAGGGTCCCGGTGCTGCACGGCACCACCACCATGGCGGTCGGCGCCCCCGAACCGGATGCCGCCGGCGCCATCCAGTCCTCCTTGCCGTAGACCCGCACCTGCCCCGGCGCAGCACCGGTGTACTCGGTGAGGAACTGCGCCATGGCCTGCGGCTTGCTCGGCAGCGCGACGTCGGTTTCGGTCGCCATCACCAGCTGCGCCGCCTTGGAGATCAGGAAGTGCACTTCACGATCTTCCTGCACCAAGCAGTCGAGCAGGCGCAGGCCGTACTGCGCGCCCGAAGCGCCGGTCATGGCCAGAGTAATGCGTTCAGGACCGCTCATGGATGCTCCACTGGGCGGGTGTGCCCCGCCGGTTCATCTGGGTGGCGGGCTGCCCCGCCCTGTCACCGGGTTATGCGTCTCAGGCCAGGGCCTGCGCCAGCTTGCCGTGCAGGCCGCCAAAACCGCCATTGCTCATGATCACCACCTGGGTGCCCGGTCGCGCCAGCGCCTTCACCCCATCGATGATCGCCTCCAGCGAATCGCACACGCGGGTCGGGTTGCTCGCCCCGGCGACGGTGGCGGCCAGGTCCCAGCCGAGGTTCGCTGGCGCATACCAGAACACCGCGTCGGCCTGCACCGCCGATTCCGCCAGGCCATCACGGTGCGCGCCGAGCTTCATGGAATTGGAGCGAGGCTCGATCACCGCGATCACCTGCGTGTCGTCACCCACGCGCTTGCGCAGGCCATCCAGGGTGGTGGCGATGGCCGTCGGGTGATGGGCGAAATCGTCGAAGACGGTGACGCCGTTCACCTCGGCGACCTTTTCCATGCGCCGCTTGGCGTTGACGAAACGGCCCAGCGCCTCGATACCGAGGGCCGGCACCACGCCGACATGGCGCGCCGCAGCCAGGACGGCCAGGGCATTGGCGACGTTGTGCTGGCCGGTCAGGTTCCACTCCACGGTGCCTTCGACCTTGCCCGCGAAGCTCACCTCGAAGCGCGAACCATCGGCAGCGAGCAGCCGCGCCTGCCACTGGCCGCCCTCCCCGGTGGTCTGCACGGGCGTCCAGCAGCCCATGTCGATCACCCGCGCCAGCGCCGTTTCACTGGCCGGATGAATCACCAGCCCCTCACCCGGCACGGTACGCACCAGATGATGGAACTGCCGCTCGATGGCCGCCAGGTCCGGGAAGATATCCGCGTGGTCGAACTCCAGGTTGTTGAGGATCGCCGTGCGCGGACGGTAATGCACGAACTTGCTGCGCTTGTCGAAGAAGGCACTGTCGTACTCGTCGGCCTCGACCACGAAGAACGGCGTCCCGCCCAGGCGCGCGGAGATGCCGAAATTCTGCGGCACGCCACCGATCAGGAAGCCTGGGCTCATGCCGGCATGCTCCAGTACCCAGGCCAGCATGCTCGAACTGCTGGTCTTGCCGTGGGTGCCCGCCACCGCCAGCACCCAGCGCCCCTGCAGCACGTGGTCAGCCAGCCACTGCGGGCCGGAGACGTAAGGCAGGCCCTGGTTCAGCACGTACTCGACGGCGGGGTTGCCCCGGCTCATGGCGTTGCCCACCACCACCAGATCGGGTGCCGGCTGCAGGTGCGCCGGATCATAACCCTGCAGCAACTCGATGCCCTGGGCTTCGAGCTGGGTGCTCATGGGCGGATAGACATTGGCGTCGGAGCCGGTGACGCGGTGGCCAAGTTCCTTGGCCAGGACGGCCAGCGACCCCATGAAGGTGCCGCAGATGCCGAGAACGTGGATATGCATGGATGACCTCAAGAACGGGCCGCTTCAGCCCGGAAAGCTTGCCGCAGGTTAGCACAGCGCCCAGGCCAACCCCATGCCCGACGCAGCAGCCGTTTGACCCGCGCGCGCGGAAAAGATCACGGCACGTCACAAAATTCTGCGCACGGCACGCAGGACAAACGGCGCTTGCCAACCGGCAAGCCTTGGCAGTAGGCTCAACTGGTCTGACCGGTAATACCACAATAATGAATAGCGCTCGCCACCCATGCCGCCAGAGGCACCGCGAGCGCGCCGAACGGAGACCCCCGCCATGCTACTCAAGCTCTGCTCCCGCTCGATATTTCTGCAAGTCATCATCGGCCTGATTCTCGGCATCCTCGCCGGCGTTGCGCTGCCGGAGCTGTCGGCGCAACTCAAGCCGCTCGGCGATGGCTTCATCAAACTGATCAAGATGCTCATCGCGCTGATCGTCTTCTGCGTCGTGGTCAACGGCATTTCCGGTGCGGGCGACCTGAAGAAGGTCGGCCGTATCGGCCTGAAATCGGTGATCTACTTCGAGGTACTGACCACGGTCGCCCTGGTCATCGGCCTGAGCGTCGCCTACGGCCTGGGTCTTGGCTCGGGCGCCAACATCGACCTGGCCAGCCTGTCCGGCAACGAGGCAGCGGCCCTCAGCTCGGGAACCCACCTGCACGGCCCGGTGGAGTTCATCCTCGGCCTGATCCCCACCTCGGTATTCAGTGCCTTCGCCGAAAACAACATCCTCCAGGTGCTGCTATTCGCCGTGCTGTTCGGCAGCGCCCTGAATCTGGTGGGCGAGCAGGCGGCCGGGGTGTCGAAGCTGATCGGCGAGGTCAGCCACGTGATCTTCCGCATCATGGGCATGATCGTGCGCCTGGCCCCCATCGGGGTGTTCGGCGCGGTGGCCTTCACCACCAGCCGCTACGGCCTGGAATCCCTGAGCCACCTGGGCGCCCTGGTCGCCGTCTTCTACCTCACCTGCATCCTCTTCGTGGTGCTGGTGCTCGGTAGCGTCCTGCGTGTCTGCGGCCTGCCGCTGCTGCCGTTTCTGCGTTACTTCCGTGAAGAACTGGTGATCGTCTTCGGCACCGCCTCTTCCGATGCCGTGCTGCCTCAGGTGATGCGCAAGCTGGAACGCATGGGCATTCGCAGCTCCACCGTCGGCCTGGTGATCCCCACGGGCTACTCCTTCAACCTGGACGGTTTCTCGATCTATCTCACGCTGGCCGTGGTGTTCATCGCCCATGCCACGGGTACCGCGCTCTCGGCAGGTGATCTGCTGACCATTCTGCTGGTGTCGCTGGTCACCTCCAAGGGCGCCCATGGCATTCCCGGCTCGGCCCTGGTGATCCTCGCAGCCACCCTGACGGCCGTTCCCGCCATCCCCGCAGCCGGGCTGGTGCTGGTACTCTCGGTCGACTGGTTCATGGGCATCGGTCGGGCATTGACCAACCTGACCGGCAACTGCGTCGCGACCGTCGCCATCGCCCGCTGGGAGAACGACATGGACCTCACTCGGGCCCAGCACTGCATCGCCGAGCATGCACAAGCGCGCAACGCCGAGCCCTCCGGCAACCCACACACGCCACTGGCTCGCCCCGGCAAGACAGACGCCTGAGGGATGACGGCGGCCCACAGACGATTTCAACCATAGGGGAAGGCTCAATGTTCGCCTCATCCAAACGAGTCGATTCGATCGTTCAGAAGCTCCTTGAGCCCATAGAGCGCGGACAATGGGCCGTGGGCCAGATGCTGCCAGGACAACGAGAGCTGGCCGAGCAACTCCAGATCAGCCGCCCCAGCCTGCGTGAAGCCATCACCGTGCTGGAAACGTTGGGCGTCCTGCGCTCCCTGCCGGGTAAGGGCGTGCAGGTGCTGGACAGCTCGCCGCAGCAACGCGACGGTGCGGCCCGGCAAGCGATTCCGCGCTCGGCCACCCTGGAGAACGTGCTGCAGCTGCGCTATGCCCTGGAGCCGTTCATCGCCGGCCTGGTGGCGCAGTCGATCGACGACAGCGCGCTGAGCCAGCTGCGCCTGCTCGTTCTGGACATGCGCGAAGCGGTGGAGGAACGCAATCCGCAGGCGCTGGGCACGGCCTACTCGGCCTTCCATCGCAAGCTGGTGGCAATCACCTCCAACCCGATCTTCCTCAGCGTGTCCCAGCAGACCGCTGGCGCACTGGAGCAAAGCGACGGCCCGACCCTGCGCGAGCCTGAACACGCCGAGCAGGTTCTCGAAGAGCACGAAACCATCCTGCGCGCCATTCGCCGCCGTGACAGCGAGCTGGCCAGCCGCGCCATGCGCCAGCACATCCTCAACGAAGGCAGCCGTCTCGACCTGCAGCTGCAACTGCCAGAAACCTGAACGCGGCTCGTGCCCTCGGAGATCCTCAGCGATGCGAGTCATCACCCCCGGCCCAAGGCCCGCGCAGCAGCAGCCTCCGCAGGGCATGAGCAGACCACCGGAACAGACGCTCTACGAGGCACTGCAGGGCGCCATACTGCAACGCCGCCTGGCACCGGCGGCAGCGCTGGACAAGGCGACGCTCGGCCAATTGTTCGGCCTGAGCAGCAACGCCGTGCAGCGAGCGCTGCAACGTCTGGCGCAGGATGGCGCCGTGGAACTGCCAGCCAACCAACCCGCACGGGTGACGCGCCCCTGCGCAAAACGCGCCGGCAAGTTGCTGCAGGCCCGCCTGTCGCTCGAGACGCAGATCCTCAGGTTGCTCCCTGCCCGCCTGGAACAGGCCGAACTCGAAAGCCTCTGCGGGCAGGTACAACGCCAGCGTGACTGCCTGCAACGACGCGACCACGCGGGCCTGATCGAAGCCGTGAACGGCGTGCACCTTCAGCTGGCAACGCTGGCGGACAACCCCTGGCTCCGGGATTTTCTCGCCAGGCTCCTGCGCCAGACCGCCCTGCATGTCGCGCTCAGCCGCACCCAGCCCTACGATGCAAGCGCCTGCGATGAGCAGCAGCGACTGATCGAGCGGCTGACCGAAGGTGACAACGCCGGTGCTGAAACCCTGATGGAGCATCACCTGCGCAACCTGTTCGCCCGCCTGCGCTTCATCCCGCCGCCCACCACCGACCTGCACGCCGCCTTTGCCGGCAGGTTGGCAAGCAGAGCCACGGCACGAATCCGACGCTAGGTTCGCAGCCGAACAGAATCAAACGCTTGCTTGGATTGCGCTTTCAACTGGCTTTGAGGCAGCATCGTTCGGGCGACTGGCACAACAGCTGCATCGTCACGCCTGCCCCATCACAGACAGAAGCCGAGGCCCACCATGCGCATCGTCCAAGCCACCCTAGAGCACCTGGACCTGTTGAACCCGCTGTTCGTCAAATACCGCGAGTTCTATAACGAACTGCCGTACCCGGAGTCCTCGCGCAAGTTTCTCGAAAAACGCCTGCGCCGCAAGGAGTCGGTGATCTACCTCGCCCTGGCCGACGACGAAGACAAGCTGCTCGGATTCTGCCAGCTGTACCCCAGCTACTCCTCGCTGTCGCTCAAACGCGTGTGGATCCTCAACGACATCTATGTCGCCGAAGACGCTCGCCGCCAGCTGGTAGCCGACCGCCTGCTGCATACCGCCAAGCAGATGGCCAAGGACACCCACGCGGTGCGCATGCGCGTGGCCACCAGCCGTGACAATGAAGTCGCGCAGAAGGTCTACGAGTCCATCGGCTTTGTCGAAGACGAGCAGTTCAAGAACTACGTGCTGCCGATCAACAGCGACTGAGCCTCACCCGCCCAGGCTCAGCAGCAGGCCCAGCAACAGCGGCAGCACGAGCGCAGCCAGGGTCAGCAGCCGCGCAGGCTGCAGCGAAGGCCGCTGCAAGGCCCGGCTGCGGCGCTGCTGCAACGGCTGTTGCAAGGCCAGTTGAAACTCCGACAGCGCCTCGAAGCGCGCCTGCGGCTGCGGGGCCAGTGCCCGCGCCAGCACGCCATCCCAGCCCTGGGGGGCGCGCACGGCGAAGTTGGCCAGGGGCACGTAGCAATGTCCGGGACCGACATCCGCTCGCGCCGCCTCGGGCCATTGCCCGCACAACAGCCAGTACGCCAGCGCCGCCAGCGCGAACTGGTCGGCGCGACCATCCAGGGCACGCCCGCTGCGCAGTTCCGGCGCCAGAGGCAGCGCATGCTCGGGCAACGGCTGACGCGCCACGGTGGGCAGAATCGCTGCGGCGCCGGGCAGCAACAGCACCCGGCCGTCATCACCCAGCAGGATCTGCCTCGGGTTGAGCCACAGCCCCTGCATGCCACGGCGCTGCAACGAGCGCACGGCGCCGATCAGTTGCGCCAGCACGCTCAGCAGCGTTTGCGCATCGGGCGCCCCCTGAGCGGCCACCCAGTCGACCAGATTGCGCATGCCACGGGGCGGCGCGGCCAGCACCAGGTAGGCCCGCGTGCGGGCACGCAGCGACGACAGCACCTGCGGCAGCGCCTGGTGCGTGCTGCGCCGCAACGCCCACTCACGCTGCCAGAACGCCTCGTCGGCGGCCTCTTCGGCAAACCACAGCAGCGCGTCTCTTCCCGCCTCGTCACGGGCGAGGAACATCCGCCCGGCAGGCCCATAGGCGCAGTCGCGGCGCAGCGTCCAACCGTCGATCCGCTGACCGCACGCCACCTCGGCCAATGCCGGGCAGCTCGCCACGGGTGCCAGCACCGGCCACTCCTCGCCCGCTCCGGCACGCAGCAGCACCGCCGCGCCGGGGGCCTGCAGCAGAGGCTGGAGCAGCTCGCCTGGGGACGCGTCGAGCTGACCGCACAATGCCTGCAGATCGCTGACGTCGAGCAACGGCTGCGGCGCCAGCAACACCCGCTCGTCACGCTGCAACAGCAGACTGTGCTGCACCAGGGCCAGTTCCGCCTGCCCGCCCAGAGCCTGACCGTCACGCCCGACCAGGGTGCTCGGCGCGCCGCAGCGAACCCGCGTCAGGCCGACGCTGCCTGCCTGCAGAAACTGCAGTTCCTCACCCTGAATCAACAGCATGCCGGCATGCAGCTCGGCCACGCCCTGCCCGCTCTGGCGCCGGCGAAACAGCTGCAGGTTCAACGCCGCCAGCACCTGGCGCGCGGCCTGGGTCTCGCTCCAGCTTTGCGGGGTACAGCGGAAATCGGCGAACAAGGCATCGAGGTGGCGCTCCAGGTACTGCACCACATCGGGGCAGTGGCGCGCCCAAAGGAGCATCACCAGCAGCAACGGCGGGCGCTGCTGACGGCCCGCCAGCCACATGGCCCGCGTGCGCGCAGCCTGCTGCGGCAAGTCCAATCCCGCGCCGGACGCCAGACTGACGCCGGGATGTTCGAGCAGTTGCAACGCCATGCCCCGCCCTCCTGTAGCAGCAATCTCGCCAGCAGCGTTGCAGCCTTTGTGCCGACTTGTGGCAAAGGCCGCCCGCACTTATGGTGAACGGGTCTTTTCCATGAGCCTGTCTGCATGTGGTCCTTCAAGGCCTGGCGCCGCCGTCGCACCCTCGAACACAACCCAATCGATCCCGCCCAGTGGGCAGAGGTGCGCAGGCACCTGCCCATTCTCGACGGCCTCGATGAAGAGGAAGAGCAACTGCTGCGCGAGCGCGCCGTGCTGTTCCTGCACGACAAGCACCTGACCACGCTGTCCGGCCTCGCGCTCGGCCCGGTCGAGCGCCTGCTGCTGGCCGTGCAGGCGCAGCTGCCGTTGCTGCACCTGGGCGAACTGGAGTGGTATCGCGGCTTTCACGAAATCGTGCTGTATCCGGATGACTTCCTCAGCCCGCAGCGCCATCGCGACGCCAGCGGCATCGAGCACGAGTGGGATGACGCCCGCAGCGGCGAGGCCTGGCAACAGGGTCCGGTGATCCTGGCCTGGCCCGGCGTCGTGGCCAGCGGCGGCTGGGAGGGCTACAACCTGGTCATCCACGAACTGGCGCACAAGCTGGACATGCTCGATGGCACCGCCAACGGCCTGCCGCCCCTGCACCGGGACATGCGTGTGCTCGATTGGGCCAATGCCATGCAGACGGCCTATGAACGGATGAATGCCGAACTGGATGCCGACCCCGAGGCCCACACGGCCATCGACCCCTATGCCGCCGAAGACCCGGCGGAGTTCTTCGCCGTGACCAGCGAATACTTCTTCACCGCCCCGGACCTGCTGGCAGCGGCCTTTCCCGAGGTCTACCGGCAGCTGTCGCTGTTCTACCGCCAGGACACCCTGGCCAGGCTGCAGCGCCTGCAGGCGGAACACCCCGACTACAGGGAGGTCGAAAACGCGACCAATGGCTGAGTAGGCCAACGTAGTAACGCCATGCGAATACGCCTATAATGCGCCCCACTTTTTTGGCCCTCCCTGGGAGTTCCCCCATGAGCTACAGCAAGATCCCGGCTGGCAAAGACCTGCCGAACGACATCTACGTCGCCATCGAGATCCCGGCCAATCACGCGCCGATCAAATACGAAATCGACCACGACACCGATTGCCTGATGGTCGACCGTTTCATGGCCACCCCGATGTTCTACCCGGCCAACTACGGTTTCATCCCGCACACCCTGGCTGACGACGGCGACCCCCTCGACGTGCTGGTCGTGACCCCCTACCCGGTCGCTCCGGGTTCGGTGATCCGCGCACGTCCGGTCGGCGTACTGCACATGAGCGACGAAGCCGGCGGCGACGCCAAGCTGGTTGCCGTACCGCACGACAAACTGACCGTTCTGTACAAGGACGTTCAGGAATACACCGACCTGCCCGCGCTGCTGATCGAACAGATCAAGCACTTCTTCGAGAACTACAAGGATCTCGAGAAGGGCAAGTGGGTCAAGGTAGAAGGCTGGGGCGGCGCTGAAGAAGCCCGCGGCCTGATCAACAAGGCAGTCGCGGCTTATCAAAAATAAGCCCTGACCACCTCCGAAAAGCCGGCCACAAGCCGGCTTTTTTATTGCCTGTGTCCCGTCCTGAATAAGGTTTACACCTCCCATCCCGATTTTCCGGAGAGCTAGATGGAGCAAGGTGTAAAGCGCACGCA